>Ga0118677_10000027_pt1 | contig 203159 bp, 145 predicted proteins | sample AliMusrvi5mmetaG_FD_86154 | JGI IMG/M metagenome (GOLD analysis project Ga0118677, IMG submission 86154) | reverse complement strand
TCCGCCTATGTCTCACAACCTGCCGAAGCCCTTGCTTCCAGCCATATCACCACCGATGTGGAAGGTTGTCACGGTGATCATACAGGCGCCATCGACTTAAGCGTAAGTGGCGGTACCTCTCCCTATTATTATATATGGACCGGCACAGGTGTGGATGCTACAGCCGAAGACCAGACCGGTATTGGCGCAGGCACCTACAACGTGACCATTACCGATGCACGCAGCTGCACCACCTCGGCCACGGCCAGCATCAGCGAACCTTCGCAGATGACTGCAAATCCATCCTACACCAACATCCTCTGCAACGGAAATCCTGAAGGTGCCATTGCCCCCAATATCACGGGAGGAACTTCTCCCTATTCCTACCAGTGGGATGACTTCAACCAGACTACCGATGAGGTTCTCACGGGTGTCATCGCGGGCAATTATTATGTAACAGTCACCGACGACCATGCCTGTATCCTGGTAGCAGGGCCGTTATCCATCACCCAGCCCGAACTCTTTGATGCGCTCAACACCGCACATCCCGTTACCTGTAAAGGCGCAAGCGATGGTTATATCAGCCAGAACTACATCTCCGGAGGTGTTTCACCCTACTACTATAACTGGTCAAATGGAGAAACCACATCTGGTATCAGCGGACTCACAGCAGGGACCTATTATCTTACCGTTACCGACTCCCACAGCTGTACCATCCCGGGTGGCATCTGGGTGCAGGAACCTGATTATGCGCTTGGCGCCTCAGCAGTACAGAGCCTGCCGGTTACCTGCTTTGGCGGTAGCGACGGTACCGCTACCGTGACTGCTACCGGCGGCTGGGGAACCTATACCTACTTATGGAATAACAGCCAGACCGACGTTACAGCAACCGGTTTAACCGCAGGGACTTATTCAGTTACCGTCAATGACGGCGGTAGTTGCACTGTAACAGCTTCAGTAACAGTTAATGGACCGGTGGCAGCGCTTGAAGCCACGGCGGTTGAGACCAAAGTCGTTTCCTGTTATGGCGGCAACGATGGCCAGACGACAGCCTATCCGAGCTTCGGCTGGGGCAGCTATACCTATGTTTGGAACAACACCCAGACAGGCGCTACCGCTACAGGGTTAAGCGCTGGCTCCTATACTGTCACTGCGACTGACTTCTATGGGTGTAAAACAACGGCCAATGCAACGGTCACAGAACCTTCTGCATCTCTTGCCGCCTCGGCAGCCGAAACCAAAATTGTCTCCTGTTTTGGTGGCAGTGACGGCGAAGCCACCGTATATCCAAGCTTCGGATGGGGCAGTTATTCCTATCACTGGAATGACAACCAGTCCGTTGCAACTGCAACCGGGTTGACAGCAGGAACCTATACCGTCACCGTTACCGACGGTCATGGCTGCACCACGACAGCTTCGGCTTCAGTCGGACAGCCTTCGGCTGCACTTGCGCTCAGCACTACCCACGAGGATGTGCTTTGCAAAGGCGGGGCCAACGGTTCGATCGACCTTAGCGTAAGCGGAGGCACCCCCTCCTATACCTATGCATGGACCGGCGCCGGTGTGGTAACAACTGCACAGGACCAGAGCGGTCTGAGCGCAGGAACCTATTACGTAACCGTAACCGACAGCAAAAACTGCACAAAATCGACCGCCGTCACCATCAGCGAACCGGATAATGCACTGGCCGTCAGCATCACCCCGACCGGGGTAAGCTGCCACGGCGACAGCAACGGAAGCGCAACAGTGAATGTATCGGGCGGAACTTCAGGGTATACCTACATCTGGAGCGCCTCCCCGGTTCAGACAACCGGCACGATCAGCAACCTCGCGCCGGGCAACTATTCGGTTACCGTGACCGATGCGCACACCTGCTTCGCCACGGCCACAACAACCATCGACGAACCGGCCGTGTTAAGCCTCAGCGGATCCGTGATCAACTACAGCTGTAACCACGCCGGCTCAATTACCACCACCGTTTCGGGCGGAACCACCGCTTACCATTACATCTGGAACAATGGCCAGACTACTTCGGCCATCACCGGGCTTTCGGTTGGCACTTACTCCGTCACCCTTTCCGATGCACATAACTGTTCGCAGACAGGATCATGGGAGATCATTACCGCAACCGTCGGTATCGTTGGCCCGGATATTGCGTGCTGCAGCGCCGCAAACCTGTCAGATTACCAGGCAACGGTTACCAATACCTGTACACCCATAACCTACCAGTGGGCGGTATCTGGCGGATCCATCATCTCCGGCCAGAACTCCCCGGCCATCTCCGTTGCATGGAGTTGCTGCGGTAATGGTACGGTAACCCTGGTGGTACACAACTGCGACGGATGCAATATCACCACAACTCTGCCGGTTACGGTCAATACCCCGCCAACCCCGTCTATCTCGGGACCCGTCCAGGTGGTATCAGGCCAGGCCAACACCCAGTACTGCACCCCGGCTTCGGCCCAGATCGGACATGTCTATGTCTGGACAATTTCGGGTGGCAGTGTCACCTCCGGACAGGGAACCACCTGTATTACCGTGACCTGGGGACCCTACCCGGTTTGCGGTTGCGGATCAGTTACGCTGTCGGAAAGCTTTGCCGGTTGCATGGCTTCCGAAACCTACCCCGTCACCATGCTGCCCGAATCCAATATCAGGATCTCCGGTTTTGTCACCTACCTGAACGCCCCTGCCACCAAGATGAACGGCGTAACCATCCAGTTGCGCAACTCATCCAACGTGATCGTAGGAACTACGCTGACATACAGTAATCCTGCCACCGGACAATCAGGCTATTACGCCTTTACCGACCTGCCCAACGATACCTATTCGTTACACGGAAGTTACGGCGGAACCTGGGGAGGCAACAACGCCACCGATGCTCTTATCGTACAGCTCAGTGCTGTCGGGTCATACCCGCTGGCCGGAGTAAGGGCCGCTGCGGCGGATGTAAACGCCAGCACGACCATCACCGCGCTGGATGCACTCTATATCAAACTCCGCACCGTCGGCGCGATCACCTCATACCCGGCAGGCGACTGGAAAGTTACCGATACCACCGTTACCCTAACCGGGACCGCGGCATTGCCGGTTGACCTGAAGATGCTCTGTACGGGCGATGTGAACGGATCCTTTGTCCCGCAAGGATTCAAGGAAGCCTCCTCGCTCCAGGGTGTTGATGATGGTGTAATGACGGTCACCGTTGGCGAACCCTTTACCTACAACATTCACACCACACAGGCTGCCGAACTTGGCGCCATGACCCTGTTCATGGGTTATGATGCCAGCCGTTACGAGGTAATCGATGTGGCGGGTCTGCCCGATGGCATGAAGTATTCGATTGGCAATGGAAAAGTAGCCATTGCATGGTCTGATACCAAAGCCCTCAAAGTGAAGGCTAACGACCTGGTGCTGAGCCTGAACATGCGCGTGAAAGAAAAGATCACCGAACCTTCGCAGGTGTTCAGTATCAAGGCCGGCAGCGAATTCGCCGATATCATGGCCAATCCTTACGAAAACTTTGACCTGAAGATGGCCAGCGTGCTGACCCCCGACGGATCGAAAAACTTCTCCATGTCGAACTACCCGAACCCGTTCACCCAAACAACCACGATTATCTACAACCTGCCTGAAGGCGGCCATGTAAGACTCGTGTTGACCGACCTGCTGGGCAATACACTCCGCATGCTTCATGATCAGCAGGAACCGGCCGGCATTCACACCGTTGTGGTTGACCCGGCTTCGATGAACATGGCTCCAGGCGTATATCTCTACAAGATTATCTTCGATAATGCCACCGATACCTATACTAAGGTTAACAAGATGGTATTTACCAGGTAAACAACAGGTTCATGGTCATAACGACGTTTGGCAGCCGAAGCTAAATTAAAAAACAGGGAGGAATGGCCATGTGGTGTCCTCCCTGTTTTATTTACTGAAAACCAATACGGTTTTTCAGTAAATTCGTTTACCGCGGAATTGTGAATATTTCATCAGGAAAATATTCTGAGGGAAATGGTTAACTTTGCAGTCACATTTCAATAGGATACATGTTAGAAAAATTAGAGGCAATCAAGTTACGCTATGAGGACATTCAGGAGAAGATGAATGAGCCTTCGGTGATGAGCGATATGAAAAATTATATCCAGCTCAACAAGGATTACAAGGAGCTTCAGCCCATCATGGAGGCATTCGAAGTCTATAAGAACCTCTTGGCCAATATCGACCATGCCAAGGATATCATCCACAATGAAAAGGATGAAGAGTTCCGCAGCATGGCAAAAGAGGAACTCAATGTTCTCACCACTGAGAAGGATAATCTGGAAGAGGCGATCAGGATGATGCTGATCCCTGCCGATCCTGAAGACGGGAAGAATGCCGTTATTGAAATCCGCGCAGGTACAGGGGGAGACGAAGCCAGCATCTTTGCCGGCGACCTTTACCGCATGTATTGCAAATTCGCGGAAACCAAACGCTGGAAGGTAGAGCTGGTTGACTTTACGGGAGGCACCATGGGCGGATTTAAAGAGATCATTTTCAATATTATGGGTGAAAATGTATATGGCCTGATGAAATATGAATCGGGCGTACATCGCGTTCAACGGGTTCCCCAGACCGAAACCCAGGGCCGTGTTCACACTTCAGCTGCAACCGTAGCTGTTTTACCCGAGGCGGATGAATTTGATGTCGAAGTGAAACAATCGGATGTGCGCAAGGATACCTTCTGCTCGTCGGGACCCGGCGGCCAGTCGGTTAACACCACCTATTCTGCCATTCGGCTTACACATATCCCTTCGGGAATCGTCGTCTCCTGCCAGGATGAAAAATCGCAAATCAAGAATTTCGAAAAGGCCATGAAGGTACTGCGTACCAGGCTATACGAACTTGAACACCAGAAATACCTTGACGCAATTTCCAAAAAGCGGAAGACCATGGTCTCCACCGGTGACCGTTCCGCCAAGATCAGGACCTATAATTACCCGCAGAGCCGTGTAACCGATCACCGCATCAACATGACCCTATACAACCTGCCCGTGGTGCTCGACGGCGAAGTCGAACCACTGATCGAAGCCCTGCAGCTTGCCGAAAACGCAGAGAGGCTCAAGGAGGCTGGAACGAGCTAGGCAAGACAGGTAGAGAAACACTGCAAATCGAATCTTAATTTAATTTTTCTTCCATGAACCGTTCTGCCCTGATCGACCTGATCTTCCGGAAAAAAACATTTCTCTGCATCGGCCTTGATACCGACCTGGCAAAGATCCCGAAACATCTGCTGGTTCACGACGATCCGGCCTTTGAATTCAACAAGGCGATCATTGATGCAACGCATGACCTGGCCATTGCCTACAAGCCCAATTTTGCCTTTTATGAATGTAACGGGACAAAGGGCTGGCAGAGCCTGACCAAAACCATTCAATATATCAATGAAACCTATCCCGGCCAGCTGTTTTCAATTGCCGATGCAAAACGCGGCGATATCGGCAACACCTCGCAGCAATATGCCCGGGCCATGTTTGACCCGGAATCTTCGGGGATGGACTTTGATGCCGTTACCGTTGCGCCCTACATGGGGGAAGATTCGGTAAAACCCTTCCTCTCCTATCCCGGCAAATGGATCATCGTACTGGCGCTTACCTCGAACAAGGGCGCCGAAGATTTCCAGTTCTTCACCTCCGGTGGCAGCCGGCTGTTTGAGCAGGTGCTCTCCAAATCGCAGAACTGGGGCGGGAAAGACAACATGATGTACGTGGTTGGAGCCACCAAGGCCGAAATGCTGGCCACCATCCGGAACATTATTCCCGATCATTTCCTGCTCGTTCCCGGCGTGGGAGCACAGGGGGGCAGCCTGGCCGAGGTTGCCCGGTACGGGCTTACCAAAGAATGCGGACTGATCGTCAACTCATCGAGGAATATCATCTATGCCTCATCGGCCACTGACTTTGCGGAGAAGGCAAGGGAAGAGGCAAAAAAAATGCAGCAGGAGATGGAGATTATCCTGAAATAGCTAACCTGCGGGAATTAAAAAACACCAGAACAGGAGCTCCGGGATTTTACCGGACATTCAGGTTCTGGTGTTTTTTTTTGCGTTTCAGCGATGAACAGAAAACTATTCCACGATGGTGATCCATCCATGGGTATCAGGCTCGATACCCTCCTGGATGCCTTTGAGTTTATTATATAATTTTTCAGAAACAGGGCCGGGTTTCCCGTTTTTACAGAATTTATATTCTTTCCCGGTATCGCGGTCGTGGATCATGCTGATGGGTGAAATTACCGCGGCAGTGCCACAGGCTCCCACCTCTTCAAATTCATCAAGCTCTTCAACAGGCACATGGCGCTGTTCCACCTTTAATCCCATCTCCTCGGCCAGTACGCGCAACGACATGTTGGTTATAGAGGGAAGAATGGATGATGAATCTGGTGTTACGTAAGTATTGTTTTTAATCCCGAAGAAATTGGCAGGGCCGGCTTCATCGATATATTTTTTCTCCCTGGCATCCAGGAATATACAGGAGGCAAATCCATCTGAATGGGCACGCTCGCCTGCGCGCAGACTGGCTGCATAATTTCCGCCAACCTTGATATGGCCTGTTCCCAGCGGGGCGGCACGGTCAAAATCACGTACGATCTGCATCTTCACGGGATTGAAACCCTCCTTGAAATAGGGACCTACGGGTCCGACAAATACCATGAACAGATACTCCTTGGCGGCCTTCACCCCTACCTGGGCACCTGTACCGATCAGCAGCGGCCTGATATAGAGAGAGGCACCTTCACCATAAGGCGGAACATACTTCAGATTCAGCTTAACCGCCTTCAGCACTACTTCTGTAAAAAGCTCCACAGGAACTTCAGCCATCATGACGCCTTTGGAAGAGTTGATCATCCGCTTGGCATTTTCCTCAAGCCTGAAAATCCTGATCTTGCCATCTTTGCCGGTAAAAGCCTTTAAACCTTCAAAAGCTTCCTGGCCATAATGGAGACAGGTGGCCGCCATATGCATGGTAATGTTCTCTGAGTCGGTTACCTCCAGATCTCCCCATTTACCATCTTTATAATAACAACGTACGTTGTAATCCGTTTTAAAATAGCCGAACGGCAGGTTTTTCCAATCAATCGTGTTCATATCAGTGGTTTTTAGAGTAGTTGTTTCAGAACGAAATACCCTGTAAAGTTAGAAATTTTCCGTATTGAAAAATCCTCCGGTAAAAAAAAGATAGTCGTCCGGTTGTTGTCATTTTGTCAGTCGTTTCCGATTGGCACCTGCTTTGATAAACCATACCCGTGAAATCAAAATTAAACTGCTATGCAAAAAGGTAAAATAAACGTTCAGACGGAGAACATCTTCCCGATCATTAAAAAATTCCTCTATTCAGAACACGAGATTTTTCTGCGTGAACTGGTTTCCAATGCCGTGGATGCCACGCAGAAACTCAAGACCCTGGCCGCTCTCGGCAAATACAGTGGCGACATCAGCGACCTTACCATCCAGATAACGCTGGACCCCGAGAAAAAGACCATCTCTGTCAGGGATAAGGGAATTGGCATGACCACGGCCGAAGTTGACAAATATATCAACCAGATCGCCTTTTCGAGCGCTGAAGAGTTTATCAAGAAATTCAAGACCAAGTCGGAATCAGAGATGAATGCCATTATCGGCCATTTCGGACTTGGCTTCTATTCCAGCTTCATGGTTTCAGAAAAGGTGGAGATCATCACCAAAACCTACCAGAAGAAGGATTCGGCAGCTGTTCACTGGGAATGTGACGGCAGTCCTGATTACACCATGGATGAATCGGACAAGAAAGACCGCGGCACGGAGATCATCCTCCATATTGCCGAAGATTCCAAAGACTACCTGGAAGAACATACTCTGCTGGGCATCCTGAAAAAATACTGCAAATTCCTGCCGGTACCCATCCAGTTCGGTACCGAAAAAAGCTGGGAAACCATTGAAGGCGAAAAGGATGAAAAGGGTGACGACAAAAGGGTTGAAATTGAAAAACCACGGATCATCAACAATACCAGCCCGATCTGGAAAAGGAAACCGGTTGATTTGAAAGATGAGGATTATAAGAGTTTCTACCATGAACTCTATCCCTATTCGTTCGACGAGCCTCTTTTCTGGATCCATCTCAATGTCGACTATCCCTTTAACCTGACCGGCATCTTATATTTTCCGAAGGTAAAACGCAACCTGGAGGTTCAGAAAGACAAGATCCAGCTTTACTGCAACCAGGTGTTTGTCACCGACTCCGTTGAAGGTATCGTGCCCGATTTCCTGACCCTGCTCCATGGCGTGATCGACTCGCCCGACATTCCACTGAATGTTTCGCGCAGCTACCTGCAGAGCGATCCCAATGTCAAAAAAATCTCAAACCATATCACCAAGAAGGTGGCCGACAAGCTGGAGTCGCTGTTCAAGGAATCGCGCCCCGAGTTTGAAACGAAGTGGGACGACATCAAGGTATTCATTGAATATGGCATCATCTCCCAACCCGATTTTTATGACCGGGCAAAGAAATTCTGCCTGCTGAAAAATGTCGACAGCAAATATTTCACCTTCGAGGAGTATGAAGCACATGTAAAACCGGCACAGACCGACAAAGACGGGCAGGTGATCTACCTGTACGCCACCAACCAGCACGAACAGTACAGCTTTATTGAATCGGTAAAAACCAGGGGTTACGATGTCCTGATGATGGATGGCATCCTCGAGGCCCACTTCATCAACACCCTTGAACAGAAGCTGGACAAAACACGTTTCACCCGGGTTGATTCCGACACAGTTGACAAATTGATCAAAAAAGACGATGCCCTTCCATCCAAACTCAATGAAGATGAGCAGAAGTCGGTCAAAGAGATGATGGAGAAGCAGATCGATGCAAAAAGATTCACGGTAACTTTTGAAAGTCTCAGTGAAACTGACCTGCCCCTGATCATCACGCAAAATGAATTCATGCGCAGGATGAAAGACATGTCGGCCCTGGGAGGCGGCGGCGGTTATGGTTTCATGGGGGAGATGCCCGAAAACTACAACCTCATCGTAAACTCAAATAACCCGATCGTTGGCAGGTTGTTGACCGAGACGGATGGTGAAAAACAGTCCTCCACCATCAAACAGCTTTTCGATCTCGCACTGCTCGCCCAGAACATGTTAAAAGGCAAGGATCTGGCTGAATTTATCAAACGCAGCACAGATCAGATGAAGTAATGAAACCTGATGCACAACAGGAAAAAGTTACAGGGCCGGGATTGCCTGATCCTGTAACTTTTTCAAAAACAGGCGTCAAACAAGGGGTTTTACAATACATTATTGCTTAATCATTATTTTACCAGACAAATTGGTTGTGTTTTCATTGTAAATGACCCCACCCGTGACCCTCCCCTTGACGGGAAGAGAGCAAGAGTGTTCACTTTTTCTGACAAATTTCGATTAAGAAAAAAGGCAATCAACAGATAATTGTTAAAAATCAAAGAAGAAAGTTAAAACCATACTTAAAAGTTACAGTAATTCCCGCCTCAATTGCGGGTAAGGATTTTCCTGCGCCTCAAAGGGGAGGGTCACAGGAGGGCTCCTTTTAAGGCAAAATAGTTTAAGGATCGTAACGGGTACCCTCGTGATTAACCAAAATTATTTATTCTATTAAGTTATCTTTTAATCTGTTATAAACAGTAAATTAGCACACACTAACTTAAAACCCATCGTAATATGAAATTAAGTAAAGGTTGGATTATTCTTATCGTAGTGGTTGGTCTGGTGATTATCCTCCTCTCTTGGGGAACCGGGATCAATAACAACCTCGTATCCAAGGAGGAAGGGGTGAACCAGGCCTGGGGCAACGTAGAAAATGTTTATCAGCGCCGGCTTGACTTGATCCCGAACCTGGTAAACACCGTCAAGGGTGTTGCCAATTTTGAACAGCAGACCCTTACGGCGGTTATTGAAGCCCGTGCCAAGGCAACCAGTGTTCAGATCAATCCAAAGAACCTGGACGAAGGATCGCTCCAGAAATTCCAGCAGGCGCAGAACGGGGTAAGCTCCGCATTAGGCCGGCTGATGGTGGTTGTTGAAAAATATCCTGAACTGAAGGCCACGCAAAACTTCTCAGAACTGCAAGCCCAGCTTGAAGGAACCGAAAACCGGATCAGTGTAGAGCGTATGAAGTTCAATGAAGCGGCCCAGTCGTATAATACCTACCTGCGCAGTTTCCCGAACAGCATGTTTGCAGGCATGCTGGGATTCCAGAAAAAGGCATATTTCCAGGCACAGGCTGGCGCTGAAAAAGCCCCGGAAGTTAAATTCTAATTTCAGAAACATCCTCATAACCAGCCAGCACGCTACGTTTTCCGCTTCCTTTCTTTCTGAAATGATAGGTGTACAATTTAGCGTTCCGGCGGTTAATCCGTATGGTAGGGTCACAATATTAAATCGAATGAGATGGCAACGAGCGCTAAAGATTTTTTTTCAAAGCAGGATCAGGATGATATCAGGCAGGCCATTATGAATGCTGAGCTCGACACATCCGGTGAAATCCGTGTGCATATTGAAAACACCTGCTCCGGTGAGGTAATGGACAGGGCTGCCTTTGTCTTCAAACAACTCAACATGCACAAGACAGCACTCCGCAATGCCGTGCTGATTTACCTGGCAGTTAAAAACCGCCGGTTTGCAATTCTGGGCGACAGCGGGATCAACAAGGTGGTACCTGCCAATTTCTGGGACGATATTAAGGCCAACATGCTGAACCAGTTCAGGGAGGGGCTCTTTACCGAAGGGTTGATAGAGGCCATTACAGCAGCCGGTCTTCATCTCAAAACAAATTTCCCGCACCAGCAGGATGATGAAAATGAACTTTCCGACGAATTGTCGTTTGGAAAGGATTAGGTTAGACAAAATCCGTCGATCATCGGGTTTCTATATGCAGCAACAGGTAATTGAGGTAACAAATTATGAAAGTACTTAAGGTTTTCAGTGTTTTTCTGGTATTCATCCTGTTTGGTTATACACAGGCTACAGGACAGGATATCCCCGCCAGGCCGGATCCGCCACGGCTGGTCAACGATTTTGCAGGTATCCTGCAGGCCGACGAACTTCAAAGCCTGGAACGAAAACTGGTGACTTTCAATGATTCGTCCTCTACCCAGATCGTTGTGGTGATCGTCAAATCGTTGAACGGAATTGACAAACAGTCATTTGCCTACCAGATCGGACAAAAGTGGGGCGTAGGCCAGAAGGGGAAAAACAATGGCGCTGTAGTTCTTATTAAACCCAAGTACGCCAATGAAAAAGGCGAAACAGAAATCCAAACCGGGTATGGTCTTGAAGGGGTCATTCCGGATGCACTGGCAAAACGGATCGTTGAAAATGAGATGATCCCGAACTTCAGGTCAGGAAATTATTATGCCGGTATTGATGCGGCAATCACAACCATGATCTCCCTGGCAAAAGGAGAATATACTGCCGATCAGTATTCGAAACGTAAAAGCGGCAAATCAAGTCCCTATGGCATGCTCGTTCCGATCATCATCATGATTGTTGTTTTCACCATGATCCGCGGAAGCAGAGCACGGGGGATGTCGGTAGGGAAAAGCATCCCCTTCTGGACAGCCTTCTGGCTCCTGGGCTCAATGGGACGGGGCCACAGCGGCTCCTGGAATGATTTCAGTGGCGGAAGCGGCTTTGGTGGCGGCGGAGGCGGGGGCGGATTCGGCGGATTCGGCGGCGGCAGCTTTGGCGGCGGCGGTGCCGGCGGAAGCTGGTAAACAATATTACCCGGCATTATGGCAACTACTCCCATGAACCCATTCCGTCGTATCTGGAACTTTTATTATGAGGGTTTCCGAGGTATGACCGTTGGGAAACGCCTCTGGACGATCATCCTGGTGAAATTATTCATCCTCTTTTTCATCCTCAGGCTGATCTTCTTCCCGAACTTCCTGCATGACCGGTTTAAAACCGACAGGGAACGCGGCGATTACGTCAGGGAACAGTTGATCAAACGAAGATAAAAAAAAGGCTGTCGCGCAAACGCGACAGCCTTTTTATTTCAATCCGACCTTCCTATTTTGCAGCTGGCTGGGCGGTACGCGGCTTAATGACAACACCCTGAACTTCTGCAAGGGTCACGAAACCGTTCTTGTTTCCAAAATTATTTAACACATAGTTGATAACCGCAACGGCATCTTCCTTGGTATCAACTTGGGGAACCATCTCCTGGGTGAATTTCTTCCCGTTAACGGTCATCTCCAGCTTGGAGCCATTGAGGGTCTGGGCAACAGCTCTGACCTTGTCGGCGAGCAGGTAATCAGCCTTTGCCAGCGGGGGGAAGACGTTCTCGATACCCAATGCAGTAACCTGGTGACAAACAGTACATTTGGTTTTGTAAATTTCTTCGCCGCGCGGCATCATCGCCTGGATATCTGCAGGAAGATCAGCATAGGGTCCTGTTGCCTTAACGGCGGCATCCTTTTGTTCTCCGGCAGGCTGTCCGCCGCCGCATGAACTGATGAACAGTACAATCGCGAATAATGAGATCAGTAATAAAGCAGTTTTTTTCATAGAAATAGGGTTTACTTGATTGATTAGGTTTAAGATGTATTTAAGATAAATGGGATTTAGATTTTATGTGGTAAGAGGATACATATCTGCCAATATAATAACAGCTTAACAACGGAAGGTATAAGAACTTACCACTCCCGGCCAAAACACCCGTCATCACAAGAATGGTAAGGATCATGGCAAGTACGACGATGAACATTATATCCGGCAAATATCTGTTTTTCATTACTTTTTATTTAACAGTAAGATTCCCTTTCCAATAACCGGTATTTTCCGGTACTAATTTCACTACGGGGTTGCGGTCTGCTTTACCACTGCAAAATTATTCAAATAGTTTGAAACATCAATGGCAGCATTTGGGTTTTTGAAGTTGTTCGGTCTTTTGTTTCGGGTGATTTTCCATTTTCGGGCTGACATAGGGAATTCCGAGGTTCATACCGCGCAGGACAAATAAAATGCCAATCAGCAGAACCAGGAAGGGGATCAGTTTCTGGATTTTCCTCCTGAAGGCTATACCAATGGCATTGCCGAGCAATGAAACTGCCAGAAGTGCCGGCAGGGTACCCAGGCCAAATGCCACCATATACAGGGCACCTGTCAGCGGGCTGACTGAAACCAGCGCACCCGCGAGGGCGATATACACCAGCCCGCAGGGAAGGAATCCGTTGAGCAGCCCTATGATCCACACAGAAAGGTAGGTACGGAAACCAAAAAACTTCCCAAACAATCTTCTGAACCCGTCAAACAACCGGTCAAGGGATCCTGTCAGCCCGGCGCCACGGAACAACACCGGGAAACCTACACTCACGATCATAAGCGTGCCAGCCCCGATGGAGACCCACTGCTGAATCCCCCATATGTGAAGGCCCAACCCCAGCAAACCGAAAACAAGCCCGAGAACCACATAGGTGAAAATCCGTCCCGAGTTGTACAATACCCCGCTGATAACACGGGTTTTCCATGATCGCTCTTTTAACGGGAGCGACAAGGCGATGGGACCACACATCCCCATACAATGAAAACTACCCAATAACCCAATGATCAGCGGCTGCCAGAAATCCATTTCAGGGAATAAAAATGTCTTGTTCCTTATAGTATGTTTTCCCTTGGGCAGTCCATTCAACTTTAACTACGTAGCGGCCTTTTGAAAGCTTCGACAAAGGAATCATCTGCACCAGTGACGTATCAACCGCAACAGGGAGCATGACATCCAGCTTCTCGTCCGAAGGCCTGTATACATCGATATTTCCGGTCATTGCCATCCCATGCAGGTCGGCCGGGAACCTGATCATCAGATCCGATTTCCCGAGGCTGACCTGCAACGGATTAGCCAATGCATTGGCATTTCTTATTTTAACCAGTTTCTCTTCGTGCCGCAGCTCCTTCGGGTAATAGTCCTCCTCAACCAGGCTGAACTTCTGGTGTGCCGCATAGTATAAAAATGCAAAACACGCCAGCAGAAAAAACACGATAAAGATAAAAATCCCGGTTCCCCAGTTCCACTTCATATCTGGTTATTTAATTGGTCCAACAAACGTAGCACGGGTCTGATCCAACTGTTTGCCAGCCGAGAAAATGCCGACATCCACCTCGGTTTTCCCGCCGGTTACCTGGTTCCGATCCATAAGAATGAAAAATACGAATTCTCCCAGCGACTGGTGGGCGATCACCGGGGCATTGCCGATGATCTTTACGACACCTTTTCCCGACAGGAGACGAATCTCGAGGGGGAGGTCGTGGGCGGTTTTGTTAACCACCTTGACGCTGTACAGGTTACTGATCATGCCACCCTCCTGTTCCTGGAACAGCATGCCCGGCGACCTTAGTACCGTTGCCTCGACAGGATTCCGGGAAACAAGAAAATAGGTGAGCGCACCCAGCAGCAATACCAAAACAACCGAATAACCGGCCGACCTGATGGTATAATGCCATGGTTTCTTATCGGCAATCATCTTCTCCGAAGCGTACCGGATCAGGCCTGGTTTAAAACCGACCTTCTTCATCATATCATCGCAGGCATCGATACAGCAAGCACAGTTGATGCACTCGAGCTGTGTTCCGTTACGGATATCGATCCCTGTAGGGCATACGGCAACACACTGGTTACAGTCGATACAGTCGCCCTTTTTCGTTTCACTCCGGTTTTCACTTTTACGCAGCGTGCCCCGCTCCTCACCCCTGAAATAATCGTAAGAGATGACGACGGTTTCCCTGTCAAGCAGTACCCCCTGCAAACGCCCGTATGGGCATACGATCGTGCAGACCTGTTCGCGGAACCAGGAGAAGATAAAGTAAAAAATAAAGGAAAAAACAGCCATGCCAGTAAGCCCGGCAACATGGTTTACGGGGTTCTCCGTGACCAGTTTGATCCAGGCATCGGAACTGATGAGGTACATCAGGAAGTAGTTCCCGATAATGAACGAGAGAAGGTAGAATATCCCGTGTTTCAATACCCTGCGGAAAATCTTATTGGCATTCCAGGGAGCAGCATCGAGCTCTTTCTGGCTGTGGGCATCCCCATCGATCCAATATTCGATGCGGCGGAAGAACACCTCCATGAAAATCGTCTGGGGACAGGCCCATCCGCACCATATACGTCCGTAGGTGACGGTAAAAAGGATGATAAAGACCATCAGCGAAATCATGCCGATGAAAAAGAGGTTGAAATCCTGGGGCCAGAACTGCACGCCGAAAATGGCGAAGGTTCTGTGCATAAAGTCAAATAGCAGTAGTTGTTGCCCGTTTACTTTAATAAAGGGAGCAGTAAAAAGGAATATCATCAGCAAAATGCCGACGATATTCCTTGAAGTAGTCAGTGTTCCTTTAGGTTTCTTTGCAAAAACCCACAGGCGTTTGCCGCTTTCATCGATGGTGTAGAGCCTGTCGCGAAAGCCGCCGGGAGAATCATCCTGTTGTTGCATGTTACTTGCAGGGATCTCCCTGCGGTGCTTTTGGATTCGGAGGATTGGTGCCTTTCAGCGTTAAAATATAGCTTGCCACCTGCCTGATCTGCAATTCCGTGAGCTGGGTTTTCCAGGAGATCATTCCCTTTTCAGGAACTCCCACGGTAATGGTGGTTACCATATCGGCATAGCCACAGCCATGGATAGAGAAATTATCAGTAAGGTTTGGCCCTACCGAACCCTGTCCGCCTTCCAGGTGACACACCTTGCATTGTTTCAGGAAGATATCCTTTCCTTCGTCGAGATTGGTTTTGTCGGTCATGGCAACCAGTGCAGCAGCCGAAACCGGCGCCGGCTGTCCAGCCGTTACGGCACCTGCCGCCGCCATCTCCTTGGTCCACTCCTCCTGCTGGTAAGGGGCAATTTTGATCACATCAAAAACAAAGATATAAACCACCGCATAAATGATGGTGATGATGAAAAGGCCTACCCACCATTTCGGCAGGTTGTTGTCCAATTCCCTGATATTGTCATATTCATGATCCGACAGCAGTCTGTCACCGGTCAGTTCATCTTTTTCAACGGTTTTATGTCCATTCATTTCCATAGAAAATATTTTTAACTGTCTTGAATTTCATCTGATTCCTTTGAACTATCGTCGAGGGGCATGTTGCTGAAACCCTCCACATCCTTTTTCTTGATAGAGTAGGTATGTAGAATCAGCAAACCAAAGAAAACCACGAAAACGATCATTGATATCATGCCGTAGATTTCAAAGCCCCCCATCGATGTAAACATGTCACGCAGCATAGCCGGGGTTATTTGCCTGTTATGGTTGCGGTTGGTGTTCCTGCTGCATGAACATCCTTGCCAAGCCTCTGCAGGTAGGCAATCATGGCGATAATCTCCTTGGTCGGGGCAACCTGGATTCCCTGACTTTTCAGATCATCGGCGATACCCTGTGCCTGTTTCAGGAGGTCATCGTTGGCGATTTTATCATATCCTTCAGGATAGGGGACGCCCAGAAACTGCATCACGCGGATCTTTTTTGCAGTGGTTGAAATATCAAGATCATCGGCAATCAGCCATTTGTAAACGGGCATGATGGACTGTTCGTTTAATCGTTGCGGGTTGAGCATGTGATTGTAATGCCATGAGTTTGGCTTATACTGACGGCCACTGACCACGCCTTCGCGGGAAAGATCCGGTCCGTTACGTTTTGATCCCCATTGGAACGGGTGGTCATAGACATATTCGCCGGCCTTGGCATATTCGCCGTAGCGTTCGGTTTCGGAACGGAACGGACGAACCTGCTGTGAATGACAGGTATAACAACCTTCGCGAACATAAATGTCGCGTCCTTGCAACTCAAGCGGGGTATAGGGTTTCACGCTGGCGATGGTGGGGATATTTGTTTTCACCAGGTACAAGGGGACGATTTCAATCAGTCCGCCGATAATTACTGCAACCAGGGCAAACAGGATAAACTGAACGGGGCGGCGTTCGAGCCAGCGGTGCAGCCCTTCGCCAGATTCGCGGCTTCCGGTAACTTTTACCAGTGCAGGTGCGGACGCAGCCTCTTCAGGAACGAATTTTCCGGCTCTTACGGTGAGAATCAGGTTAAAGATGCCAATCACGATCCCTACGATATACAATCCCCCGCCAATGGCGCGGGCTGCGTACATGGGGCGAAGCTGGGTTACTGTTTCAAGGAAGTTCGGGTATTTCAGCATGCCGGCTGCGGTGAACTCTTTCCACATCGAAGCCTGGGTAATGGCGCCCCAATATAAAGGAACGGCATAAAAAATAATACCGAGGGTCCCGATCCAGAAATGGGCGTTGGCCATTTTCTTTGAAAACAGCTGGGTCTGGAACATCCTGGGAATCAAATAATATAAAACTGCAAAGGTAAGAAACCCATTCCAGCCGAGGGCGCCGATATGAGCGTGTCCAACGGTCCAGTCGGTAAAGTGGGAAATCGCATTCACGGTCTTGGTCGACATCATGGGGCCTTCGAAAGTTGACATACCGTAGGCTGTTACAGCCACCACCATGAATTTCAGAACTGGGTCCTCACGAACACGGTCCCACGCGCCACGAAGGGTCAGCAGGCCGTTGACCATACCACCCCACGACGGGGCGATCAGCATGACGGAGAAAACTACACCCAGTGACTGTGCCCATCCGGGTAACGCACTGTATAAAAGGTGATGCGGTCCAGCCCAGATATATAGAAAGATCAGCGCCCAGAAATGGACGATGGAAAGGCGGTAGGAATAGATCGGGCGGTTGGCTGCCTTGGGCAGGTAATAATACATCAACCCCAGGAAGGGCGTGGTCAGGAAAAATGCAACCGCATTATGACCATACCACCATTGTACCAGTGCATCCTGTACGCCGGCATAGATGGGATAGCTTTTAAAAAGGGTTACGGGGATCTCGAGGCTGTTGGTAACATGCAGCACCGTAATGGTTACGAAGGTGGCAATATAAAACCAGATGGCCACATAAATATGCTGCACCCTGCGCTTGATGATGGTACCGATCATGTTGGCTCCGAAAACAAGCCAGATCACGGCAACAAGAATATCGATCGGCCATTCCAGTTCGGCATATTCCTTGCCGGTGGTTGCGCCGCATGCAAAGGTAACAGCTGCCAGTACGATGATCAGCTGCCATCCCCAGAAGTTGATCTTGCTGAGCAGGTCGTTGAACATCCTGGCTTTGCAAAGCCGCTGGAGTGAGTAATAGATCCCGGTGAACATCCCGTTACCCACAAATGCAAAGATGACGGCATTTGTATGGATCGGGCGGATGCGGCCAAAGGTGGTATAAGGAATACCAAAGGTTAGCGCCGGCCAGATGAATTGTAATGCCAGTAAAAGTCCGACAACCATGCCGACTACTCCCCAGAACAGGGTCGCATAGGCAAAGTTTTTTACAATCTTGTTGTCATAGTAAAATGTCTGATTTTCCATATGTTATTGGTTTGGTGAGGGTTCATCGGTTGGCTTGGCAGGGGTGGAATCGGTTTTGGAAGGCTCACGGGGCTTCTCATCTTCAAAAAGTATCCTGACTGAGGCGCTGTAGGGATCATCATACTGACCATTTCTGACAGACCAGAAAAAGGCTATCAGAAACCCGCCAGCGAGGACAATACTAAAAGCAACCAGAACAAGGATTACACTCATCTTTTTTCCACTTGGCAGCAAAATAAAGATTAAAGTATCAAATTTCCAAAATACGATGAATGAAATATGCTGGAAACTACATATTTAGATTCAGTCCAAATCAATCATGCTTTGAAAAACTTACTGAACCGGGCAGACAACGACACCGATACCGTAACAAAAGTTACGATTGATACGGAACTGAGCGGCATTAAAATGGCTGAAACAACGGGCGACAAGTTACCTGTAATGGCAAAGCTAAGCCCAACGACGTTATAAAGAAAAGACAATATGATGCTCAGAAAAACAATCCTCATTGCGGTCCTGCTGAAGGAGAGGAAACCGGGGAGTTTTTGAAACTGTGCCGACTCAAGGATAGCATCGCAGGCAGGGGAAAAATGGTAGATATCGTCGGCAATCGAAATCCCGCAATCGCTTTCGCGCAGGGCTCCGGCATCGTTCAGCCCGTCGCCGATCATCAGCACTCTCTTGCCCGAGCTCTTCAGCCGCCGGATATATTCCAGTTTATCCTTGGGCGACTGGTTAAAATGCAGGTGGTCGCGTGATGGAAAATATGCAAGCAGGGTAGGCAATTCGGCATCATTATCTCCCGAAAGAAGGTGCAATTCATAGCGTTGCGCGAGTTCCGACAACACCTCCCTCATTCCGTCGCGGTATTGATTTTTGATATCGATAAAACCGGCAGACCGGTCGTCGATGGAAATATAAACCCTTCCGGCAACAGATGGCAGTGTGGTAGTTCCCATGACAAATTCACAGGAGCCTACGCGGAGAAACCTGCCATCAACCAGCCCTTCAACGCCCCGGGCGGTTACTTCGGCGAAATTTTCAACAGGGAGGGCCTCGAAGCCCTGCAACTGCCGGTAGATCGCCACACTGGAGGGATGTGTCGAATGCCTTACCAGGGATGAGAGCCGCTGGAGGTCATCCCGTGACTGGGTAAGCCCCGTGAGATCGGCCCCCTGGCCAACATTTCGGGTGATCGTCCCGGTTTTGTCAAATACAATGGTGTCAATCCTGGCGAGGGTCTCCACCACGCCAGTCCTTTTCAGGTAAAAATTGTTGCGGCCAAAAACACGCATGGTCCCTCCCATCGAAAACGGGTAGGTCATCGCCAGCGCACAGGGGCAGGCTACGATCAGGATCGCCGTAACCACCATAAACGACTGGGAGGGGCTGATAAACCACCAGGTGATCCCGCTGATGGTGGCCAGTACCAGGATGGCTGCCGTAAAATAGCGGCCGATCACATCCATGATGGAGTCCCACCGGGTTTGCTTTTCACCACCTGTCATATCCTGGTTCCACAATTCGGTGAGCCGGCTCTGCGCCACCTCCCGTTCTACGATCAGTTCGATGGAGGGCCCCGCCTGCCGTCCGCCTGCAAAGATGCGATCGCCCTCCTTCTTGGTCACAGGGGCCGATTCACCGCTTACAAAACTGTAATCAACAGCCCCCTCGCCTTTTACCAGCAAGGCATCGGCGGGCACCAGTTCCTGGTTCCTGACCATGATACGCATGCCAACTTTAAGGTTCTTCAGCGGGATGATCGATTCAACCCCCTCATCTGAAAGGACCGTCACCGCAACCGGGAAATAGGAGCGGTAGTCGCGCTCAAAAGAGAGGGCGGCATACGTCTTATCCTGGTACCAGCGGCCGATGGAGAGGAAGAAGACCAACCCGGCAAGGGAGTCCATAAATCCATTCCCGATCCCGGAGGTTATCTCATAAAAGCTCCTGAAGAACAGCACCAGGATGCCGATGGCAATCGGTACATCGATGCTGATAAATCGTTTGCGGAGCCCCTTCCAGGCCGAAATGATAAATACCGAGCCCGAATAAAAGGCAACAGGGATCCCGAACAGGATGTTCAGCAAGCCGAAATTCTGCCGTAAAAGGTGTTCGATGCTGTCGTCAATACTCAGGTAGCCCGGAAAACTGAATAACATGATGTTGCCAAAACAAAAACCGGCAACCCCCAGTCGGTAGTAAATTCCGCGGTTGACACGGCGTTTTGAATCCCTGTCAACGGAATCAAGGTTTATCTGGGGTATGTAGTTGATGGACACCAGCAACTCAACAAGCTGTCGAAGCGATATCTTTCCATCATGAAAAGTGATGATCACCTCTTTTTTAACGAAACTGACTGCCGAATGCATGACCCCGTCATTCAGCCGCTGCAGGTTTTCCAACAACCAGATACAGGAGCTGCAATGGATTGCAGGAATAAAAAGTTTTGTTTTACTCACTCCCTCCTCCGAAAATTCGAGCAGTTCGCCGCGGATCTCCTCGTTGTCGAGATAGGTATACCGACTTCCCACCTCCCGGTTGCCCGCGGTCAGCCCCGGATGCTTTTCGAAGTTGTAATAATCGCAGGCATCGCTCTGACTGAGAATCCCGAATACGGTCCGGCAGCCGGCACAGCAAAATTGTTTTTCGTCAAACATTATGGGGACCGCCCCACAATCCTCACCGCAATGATAACAGGCGTTTACGTGTGTACCCGGGTTTTGTCCGGCAGAATATCTTGACATCGTTCTTTAGTTCATGGTATTGCGATTCACCCAAAATCGTGGCACTGGCAAAAAAAATCAGGGCTTGCACCCTGACCATCCGGGGTGCGGCAAAATTAAACAAAACAGCATTGGAATATCAGAATTCAGGCTTAAATGAACGATAATATTTAGGTATCTTTGCCATCCCAAAACACCCTGACTTCATGCCTCAACATATAGATCTTTCGCTGATTGACTGGTCGAGGGCACAGTTTGCCCTGACAGCCATCTATCACTGGATTTTCGTTCCACTCACCCTCGGACTTGCCTTTATCGTCGCCATCATGGAGACCATCTACGTTAGAACAGGTGATGAGGAATGGAAAAAAATCACCCAATTCTGGCTTACGCTGTTTGGCATCAATTTTGCCATCGGTGTGGCAACCGGTATCATCCTGGAGTTCCAGTTCGGCACCAACTGGTCGAACTATTCGTGGTTCGTTGGCGACATTTTCGGAGCGCCGCTTGCCATCGAAGGGATCATGGCATTTTTCCTTGAGTCGACCTTTATTGCCGTTATGTTTTTCGGATGGAACAAGGTCAGCCGGCGATTTCACCTCGCCTCCTCCTGGCTTACGGCCGTAGGCGCCAACCTATCCGCCTTGTGGATCCTGGTGGCCAACGCATGGATGCAATACCCTGTGGGGATGCAGTTCAACCCGGCGACTTCACGCAACGAAATGGTGGACTTCTGGGCTGTACTCTTTTCTCCTGTTGCCGTAAATAAATTCCTGCATACTGTTTCATCGGGCTATGTGACTGCTTCGGTGTTCGTGATTGGCATCAGTTGCTGGTTCCTGCTGAAAGGCAGGCATACTTCCCTTGCAAAACGCAGTATCATGGTAGCCGCTATTTTCGGTTTGGCCACTTCCCTGCTGCTCGCCTTCACGGGTGATGGCTCGGCCTATCAGGTATCGCAAAAACAACCCATGAAACTTGCGGCCATGGAGGGACTATACCAGGGGAAACAGGGTGCCGGACTGGTTGCCTGGGGCATCCTGGACCCCGGCAAAAAACAGGGTGACGGTAAAGATGCTTTCCTGGTTAAGATAGAATTCCCGAAGTTGCTCTCCTTCCTCGGATACCGGAATCCCGACGCCTTTGTGCCGGGAGTGGATGACCTGATGAAGGGAGGGTTCAAACCCGGGTTTGAACCAGTGAACAGCCTGGAAAAAGGGAACACCTTTTCGGTTGAGGAGAAGATCAGCCGGGGAAAAAGGGCGGTGACCGCACTGGGCGCCTGGCGCGACGCAAAGGCTGCAAAGGATTCCGTCAAGGGCGACAGTGCCATGAAGGAGCTCCGGCAGAATTTCCCGTGGTTCGGATATGCCTACCTGAACAGTCCCCAAAGCGTGATTCCCAATGTTCCCCTCACCTATTACAGTTTCCACCTGATGGTTTATCTCGGGTTGTTTTTTATCCTGTTATTTGCAGTTGTACTCTACCATTCAACGAAAAATACGCTGGAAAGCCAGCGCTGGCTGCTTTGGGCCGGGGTAATAATCATCCCCTTTGTTTACCTGGCATCAGAGGCGGGCTGGGTGGTGGCAGAAGTGGGACGGCAACCCTGGGTAATCCAGGACCTGATGCCTGTGATGGCCGCCGTATCGAAGATCGACGCGACCTCGGTGATGATCACCTTCTGGCTGTTTGCAGCCCTTTTCACCGTGCTGCTGATCGCCGAACTAAAGATTATGCTCAGACAAATTAAAACAGGACCAAAAGAGGGAGGAACCCACTGATGTTTGAAACTATGTCTATCGAAACACTCCAGTCCTACTGGTGGATCATTATCTCCATCCTCGGCAGCCTGCTGGTGTTCCTGATGTTTGTCCAGGGTGGACAGACCCTGATCTACACCATCGGCAAAACCGAACCCGAGCGCAAGATGCTGGTAAACACCCTTGGCCGGAAATGGGAGTTCACCTTTACCACGCTGGTAACCTTTGGCGGCGCCTTTTTCGCCTCTTTTCCATTGTTCTATTCCACCAGTTTTGGCGGCGCCTACTGGGTATGGATGGCAATCCTTTTTCCCTTTATCATCCAGGCCGTGGCCTATGAATTCCGCAGCAAACCCAACAACCTGCTGGGGCACAAAACTTATGAGTGGTTCCTGATCATCAACGGGTTGCTCGGCACCCTGCTGCTGGGTACCGCCGTGGCCACATTTTTCATGGGATCCTCCTTCCTGGTCAACAGGTCGGCACTGACCAACCTGGCCGACCCTGCCATTTCGCGCTGGATGGATCCCGCACACGGACTCGAAGCCCTGTTGAACTGGCGGAATGTCGCACTCGGGCTGGCCGTCTTTTTCCTGTCGAGAGTTCTTGGAACCCTCTATTTCATAAACACCATCGACCATGAGGAGATCCGGGTGCGGTGCAGGAAGCAGTTGCTGATCAATATCGTACCATTCCTGGTCTTTTTTCTGACCTTTCTTTATGCCATTCTGATCAGGCCGGGATTTGCCGTAAGGCCGATGCAGGGAATCATCTATGGCGAAATGAACAAATATTACCATAACCTCGTACAGATGCCCCTGGTGCTGATGATCTTCGCCTCGGGTGTCGTCTTTGTATTACTTGGCGTCGCACTACCGCTGGTTGACATGCACAAGAACGGTTCTTCAGGGTTCTGGTATGCCGGAACCGGCACATTCCTGACTGTTTTCGCCTTGTTCTGTATGGTTGGATTCAACAATACGGCCTATTATCCATCCGTTTACGATATCCAGAGTTCGCTGACCATTCATAACAGTTCTGCGAGCCGTTACACCCTGACGATCATGAGCTATGTTTCACTGCTGGTACCCTTTGTGGTTGCCTACGTTTGGTATACCTGGAAGGCCATCAACAATAAAAAGATCGACGAGGCTGAGATGGATGAGGGGGAGCATACCTACTAGCCTGCTGTTGTGAAAAGGCGGGATCCGGTGTCAGCTGCCAAACCGGTAGCCAATACCAGATTCAGTATTAAGCAGCACCGGCCGGGAGGGGTCATCTTCTGTTTTTTTCCGGAGCTGGGCGACAAACACGCGTAAATACTGGGTTTGTTCTATATATCCCATACCCCAGATCTCCTTCAGGATATACTGATGTGTCAGTACCCTGCCTTCGTTCCTGGCCAGCAGGGCCAACAGGGAAAATTCAGTTGACGTTAGCTTCAGCAGCTCATTGTTTTTCCGTGCGGTATGATTGACCAGGTCAATGGTCAGCGACCCGAATTCAAGGATTTGTTTTGTTGGAATATCGAGGCTTTGCCGGGCAGCAACGCGGATGCGTGCCAGCAGTTCACCGGTACGGAATGGCTTGGTAAGGTAATCATTTGCTCCGGCATCCAGGGCACTGATGATATCCTCTTCAGAATTTCTTACAGAGAGGATGATAACCGGCTTATGATACCATCCCCGCAGTGTCTTCAACACCTCCAGTCCGTCGAGGTCAGGCAATCCCAAATCCAGGATGATCAGTGCGGGTTGAACCGATGCCGCAAGGGCAAGTCCCTCTTTCCCGGAAGATGCCTCTGAAATCCTGTATCCGTTAGCCGATAGGGTAATTTCCAGCAACCTGCGGATCTGCACCTCGTCATCGATGATTAATATGTTTCCCGCGGGGCCCATCTAGTCCTTATTTCTGTTCAACTGTTCCATGCCGGTAACAAGTACGGGGATGGCGATGGTGAAGATAGCCCCCCCGTTTTTGCGGTTTTCGGCAATTACCTTGCCCTGGTGGGCCTCCACAAAACTTTTCACGATGGAGAGTCCCAGTCCGGTTCCGCCTGACTTGGCCTCCTTACCCCGGTAGAATTTGTTAAACACAAACGACAGTTCCGAAGGCGGAAACCCATGTCCCCTGTCCATCACCTGGATTGAGAGGGTGCCCTGGTCATAGAAAAACTTCAGCCGGATACTACTCCCGGCTTCGGCGTTTTGTGTTGCATTCAACAGGAGATTGTGCAGTACCTGTTCGATAATTCCAAAATCGATATTCACCAGGGGCATATCGGCAGGGATGATCACCGTGAGCGTAAACGACTCCAGTTCCTGCCGGAGCGATTGTAAAACACTGTTTGCCAGGTCATGAACATCGCACCAGTCGCGCCGCAGGGTAATCATCCCCGATTCGAGCCGCGACATGTTCAACAGGTTTCCGATAAGCCTGTTAAGCCGCACCGAGGCCGTGTTGATTTCATGGTAGAGCCGTTGCCTGGTCGCTTCAGGATAATCCTGAGTGAGCAGCGTGTCGGAGGCTCCGATGATCGTGGTTACAGGGATGCGCAACTCATGTGAAATGGAATTAAACAGGGTTTTGTAAAGTCTGTCAGACTCCTCCAGGATATAGGCTTTCCGGGAGTCATTCCTTAAAAATTCGCGCTCGACCTTTCCCGAAATCTGGGAAAGGAATGCATCCCAGAACTGCTCCTCCCCATGGGTAAAGACTCCCGGCAGTTTCACAGCGATCACGCCCATATTTTCTTTATTACCCGCCAGAGGATAAAAGGTATATTCCGTGGAGGGCAGGGTATCGGTAAATTTGCCAGCCACCGACGTATGTTTGAATACCCAGTCAGCAATGCTCGATTCGTTTTGCGAAAGTTTCAGTCCTGCTTCATGCCTTGCCTGCATGTCAAGCTGCTTTTGTTCAGTTTTAAGAAAAATGGCACATTTGAGGTTGAAATATTTTTTGATGTATTCTGTTGCAACAGCCGACACCTCCTCCAGCCCTGAAACCATGTTGAAATCCCTGGTCAGCTGGTACAATGCATGGGTGCGTTCTTCCCGGACCCTGATCTTCTTTTCCTGCCGTCGGACTTTCGATGTAAGGATCCCGTTGAGGAGTGCAATGATAAAGAACATGACCAGCATGAGTATATCCTCGGGTTTCCCGACATTGAGGGTAAACTGGGGAGGAATGAAAAAGAAGTCCCAGATGAAGGCACTCAGGGCAGCTGCCAGTAGGATCGGGCCCGTGCCATAAAAAAGTGCGAGGATCGAAACCAGGAAAAGCAATACAAAGGAGACGACCTGGTAACCAATAAGGTCTTTTAAAAGATAACTTATGGCAGAAAGCAGGATAACAAAGAGGGGAATGGTCAGATATTGTGCCACATTGGAGGTAAAGGAGGGTATAAACGCCCTTTCCCTGAACTTATCCTTTGCCAGGTTGTCAGATCCGAGGATATAGACATCGATGTTGCCGCTATACCTGATCAGCCTGTTGACAAACCGCCCAAGCCGCAGCATGGAAAAGAGGTTCCTGACCCTTGGTTTCCCGACAATGATGTGGGTCACATTTTCTTTCTGGGCAAAATCGACGACTGCCTTGACGATGTCGTTGTTGGTAATGATCCTCAGTTTGATCCCCAGTTGTTTTGCCAGGTTGATATTCTTGTCGAGCTGCTCCCTTTCCCGGGAGGTCAGTTTGTGCAGGGTTTCAACGTAAACAGCCTGGATATCGGCGCCCATGGAAAAGGCAAGAGTTTTTGCCCATCTGAGCAACTTGGCTGAAAAGGGACTCGGCCCGATGGCAGCCAGCAGGTGCAACCCCGATTTCCAGGGCCCGCGAATACGCTTGTCCTGCATGTACTGATGCAACTGCCTGTCCACACGGTCGGCCACGATACGCAAGGCCATTTCCCGCAGGGCTGTAATATTCCCCTTGCGGAAGAAATTCTGGACAGCCTCCTTCGACCGTTCGGTCGAATAAACTTTACCTTCCGACAAACGCTGCAGCAACTCATCAGGCGGCAGGTCAACGACCTCCACCTCAGCGGCATTTTCAAAGATCTCATCCGGCAGGGTTTCACGGACCACAATTCCCGTGATCTGGGCAACCGTTTCAGAACGGCTTTCAAGGTGCTGCACATTCAGGGTTGTGTAGACACTGATCCCCGATTCAAGGATTTCCAGTACATCCTGGTACCGTTTGGCATGGCGGCTTCCGGCGGCATTGGTATGGGCCAGTTCGTCCACCAGCACAATTTTCGGCTTCCGGGCAATAATGGCATCCAGGTCCATCTCTTCGAGCGGCGTATCCTTGTATAATAATGCCTTCCGGGGAATCAGCTCAAATCCCTCCACCAAACGGGACGTCTCCTTGCGGTTGTGAGTTTCAACATAGCCGATGATGATATCCTGACCTTTGATTTTTTCGGCATGGGCTGTTTGCAGCATGGTATAGGTTTTGCCCACACCGGCACACATGCCGAAAAAAATCTTCAGCTTTCCCCGCCTGCTTTTATCCTCCCCGCTGATCAGCGAAGCGAGCAGTTCATCAGGATCCGGCCGCTTATCCTCCTTCAGATTCATCGTATCTTATCAATCTCTAAATTTAACAATAAAACATTTATCCGCTCTTCCCCAAAACAAAAATACTGGGGATTTTCGGTGAGCTGACTGATACACTGCAGCAGCTTGTTCCGCTGAACCCCAGTGAACCGGCGAATTTCCGAAATCCTGTCAGCCTGCATCAGGGCGGCCCGCGGCGAGATATGCGGATCGAGGCCACTGGCAGAAGAGAACAACATTTCGGCGGGAACATCTGCCAGGCGGTCGAGGTGATTCAGGGCGATAAACGCTTTTTTCCGATCAGCGACCATTGTCCTTAACTTTTCGCTGGTCAGCCCGAAATTAGAACCTCCCGAGGGCAGCGGATTATATGCCACCGCCGATGGCCTGGAAGAGAAATACCTTGCCGAATCAAATTGCTGACCGATCAGGAGGCTTCCCGTCATGTTATTCCCGGAGATGATGATGCTTCCATTTGCCTTGGCTGGGAATAGCGTCTGTACAATCCCGGTAACCAGCAACGGGTAGGCTATCCCGGTCAGGAGGGTGAAAAAGAAGAAGATCCGTAAAGAAATCACAAGTGTTTTCATTCTGTTTTATTTTAACGGCAGGTGGTCCCGGAAATTCAGGAGCGCATCCTTGTTCAGAAATTTATAAGCATGTCGATCAGTTTTATCCCGATGAAAGGGGCGATCACTCCTCCCAGCCCGAAAATAAGCAGGTTCCGGGTCAGGGCGGCGTTGGCGGAGACCGGTTTGTAGCGCACTCCCTTCAAGGCGAGCGGAACCAGCATAATGATAATGATCGCGTTGAAGATTACCGCGCTGAGAATGGCGCTATGCGGCGAACCCAGGTTCATGACATTCAGGACCGAGAGCGGGCCGTTCCCGTTTTTGCCCGAATAGAGGGATATTGCAATGGCCGGGATGATGGCGAAGTATTTGGCCACATCATTGGCGATGCTGAAGGTGGTCAGGGAGCCGCGCGTCATCAGTAGCTGTTTGCCCACCTCGACCACTTCGATCAGTTTGGTGGGGTTGCTGTCGAGGTCGACCATGTTGCCGGCCTCGCGGGCAGCCTGCGTACCGGTATTCATGGCAATCCCGATATCGGCCTGGGCCAGTGCCGGCGCGTCATTGGTGCCATCGCCGATCATACCGACCAGGTGGCCCGTGGCCTGTTCTTCGCGGATCCTCCGAAGTTTGTCCTCGGGGGTGGCCTCTGCCATAAAATCATCAACGCCTGCTTCGGCAGCAATGGCGGCGGCAGTGAGTGCATTATCCCCGGTGATCATAATGGTGCGGATTCCCATCTTACGCAATTCGGCAAAGCGTTGTTTGATCCCACCTTTGACGATATCCTTCAAATGGATCACTCCCAGTACCCTGGCATCCTCCGCGACCACCAGGGGTGTTGCCCCCTGCCTTGCCAGGCCGGCAACGATCTCCTGGATTTCCCGCGGGTAAAAGCCATTGTTGTTTTGCACAAAGGTCCTGATGGATTCCGACGACCCTTTGCGTATCCTGTGACCGACATTTCCCTCATCGGTAAAGTCGATCCCGCTCATCCTCGACTGGGCTGTAAAAGGGATAAATACCGCATTCATATTGTGTACTTCACGGCCGCGGATGTTGAATTTCTCCTTTGCCAGGATAACGATGGAGCGTCCCTCGGGTGTCTCGTCCGACAGGGACGAGAGCTGAGCCGCATCAGCAAGTTCTTCGGGGGTGACCCCTGTTGTCGGGATAAAATCGGTCGCCATCCGGTTGCCCAGGGTGATGGTGCCTGTTTTATCGAGTAAAAGCACGTCAACATCACCTGCCGCTTCAATGGCGCGGCCGCTGGTGGCAATGACATTGCGCTGGATCAGCCTGTCCATGCCGCTGATGCCGATGGCGCTGAGCAGTCCGCCGATGGTGGTGGGGATCAGGCAAACCAGCAGGGCAATTAAAACAGGGATCGTGAGATTCTGCGACTGCGGCAACCCTGAAGCAGAAAGGCTGTATCCGAAGAATGCCGGCAAGGTGGCCACTGCCAGCAGGAAAATGACCGACAATCCTGAGAGCAGGATGGACAGTGCGATTTCATTCGGGGTTTTCTGGCGCCTGGCCCCCTCCACCAGGGCAATCATACGGTCGATGAAGGTATTCCCCGGCTCGGTGGTGATCCTTACCAGGATGCGGTCGCTGATCACCATGGTTCCGCCCGTTACCGCCGAACGGTCTCCCCCGCTCTCCCTGATCACGGGGGCCGATTCGCCTGTGATGGCAGATTCATCGACACTGGCGATCCCTTCAATAACTTCGCCATCGGAAGGAATTACATCCGCTGCCTCGCAAACAACGACATCGCCCTTTTTCAGTTCGGTTGCCGCAACCAGAACCTCCTGTTTACCAGTAATTTTGCGCGCTTTCGTCTGTGTCCGGTTTTTTCTGAGACTCTCTGCCTGGGCTTTACCCCTGCCCTCGGCAATGGCCTCTGAAAAGTTGGCAAACAACACGGTGAACCAGAGCCAGATCGCAATCTGCAGGTTAAAGGATGAGAAGCTGCCCTGGTAAACGCCGGCAAACACGATGATCGTGGTGAGAACCGATCCTATTGCCACAATAAAAATGACAGGATTTTTCACCAGTGAAACAGGACTTAATTTGACGACACTGTCCTTTGCTGCCTTAATCAATATCCGGGTGTTAAAGAGGCCGGCCCCTGTTTTCATACTCATCATGGTTGGTATTAAAATGTTATCCCGTGATTCATCAATAACTGTTCTGCAACCGGGCCAAGCGCAAGGGCTGGGAAATGGGTAAGCCCGCCAATGATCAGGATCACGGCGATCAGCAGGCCGACAAACAACCCGTTATCTGTCCGGAATGTCCCTGCCGATACTGGTGTTACCCTTTTTTCCGCCAGACTTCCGGCAATCGCCATCACCGGGATAATAATACCAAAGCGCCCCACCAGCATACCTGCACCCAGCGTAAGGTTATAAAAAACAGTATTTGCATTCAGCCCGGCAAAGGCGCTGCCATTATTCCCCGCTGCAGAACTATAGGCATAGAGGATTTCCGAAAATCCGTGCGGACCTGCATTGCCTAGGGATGAAAGACCCGGCTGGCATACCGAGGCCCATGCCGTAAAGACCAGGATGATGATATTGGGTGCAAGGACAGCAACCATGGCCATCTGAACCTCGAACGCCCCGATCTTCTTGCCCATGTATTCAGGGGTACGCCCCACCATCAGCCCGGCAATAAATACAGTAAGAATGATAAAAATGACCATCCCGTATAAGCCGGCGCCTACCCCTCCGAATATGATTTCGCCCAGCATCAGGTTGATCATGGCGATCATCCCTGAAACCGGCGAAAGGCTGTCATGCATGGCATTGACGGAGCCGTTCGACGCGGCTGTGGTGATGATGGACCAGAGGACGCTGTTGGTGATCCCGAAGCGGGTCTCCTTGCCCTCCATCAGCGACAGCTTCCCAAAGATGGCATTGGGGGAAAATTCCGCACAGAGTGAAATGCCCAATCCTGCAAGCAGCAATATAAGCATCACGGAAAAAATGGTCCACCCCTGTCGTGTTGACCCGACCATCTTGCCATAGGTATAGGTCAATCCTGCCGGGATGAGCAGGATGGCCAGCATTTCCAGAAAGTTGCTGAAGGGAGTCGGATTTTCAAACGGGTGGGCGCTGTTGGCGTTAAAGAAACCACCCCCGTTGGTGCCCAGTTGTTTGATGGCAATCTGCGAGGCGGCAGGCCCCATAGGAATGACCTGTGTTGCCCCCTGCAGAGTATGAACGGTCTCATAGGCTTTGAAATTCTGAACACCCCCCTGCCCGGCCAGTACAATGGAAAAGAGGATCGCAAGAGGCAACAGCACGTACAACGTCGACCGGGTAAGGTCAACCCAGAAATTACCCAGATGCAGGGTGCTTTTACGCGAAACACCCCTGATCAGGGCCAGTAAAACGGCGATGCCCGTTGCCGCACTGACGAAGTTCTGGACCGTAAGCCCAACCATCTGAACGAAATAGCCCAGGGTGGTTTCACCGGCATATCCCTGCCAGTTGGTGTTGGTCATAAAGCTTACCGATGTATTGAAGGCCGAATCCCATGAAACATCGGGAAGATGGGCCGGGTTTAAGGGCAACCGTGCCTGGATCCGCTGGATCAGGAACAGGAAGAGAAATCCGGCCAGGTTGAAGAGCAGCAGGCAAAAGGTGTATGATTTCCAATTGGACTCCTCTTGCGGATCGACTCCTGAAAACCTGTAGGTCAGCCTTTCAAGCCATCCGAAGAGGGGGCGCATCAGGTGCCTTTCGCCGCTGAAAACATGGCTCATATAACTGCCCAAAATCGGCGTAAGGCCTGTCAACAGGGCAAAAAAGAGGATTACCTGGAAAATATCGGGGAAGGTCATCGGTTGTTATTTTATGTGTTTGTCCAGGTGGAAAAAATGGCCGGCAAATCCCCTGGCTGCAAAAAGGAGCATCAGTCCGCTCATGAATTTCACTATCGTTACAATGCAAAACATGGTTTTGGAATTTAAAATTTGTCGGGTTTGACAAGGGTATATATAAGGTATCCGAAAATAACCAGTGCTATGATTGCCCCAACCAGGTAGCTGTAACCGGGGCCTGCCTTCGTGACCAGCGGTTGAACCAGTAAAATTGTCGTATTCATTTCGTTTCGTTTAAGACCGGTACAAAGATGCAACGGATCTTATAAGGATTTTATACGAAACAGGTCTGGTCGTATTAAGACTTTATTAAGAGGAATGAGCTTCTCTTGTTCAGGAGATATTGAAATATTTGCCCATTATTTTCACCAGTAGCGCTTCGTCGACCGGTTTTGTGATAAAATCATTGCACCCGGCAGCAAGGGCCTCTTCCCGCACCTGCAGGTCGTCGTAGGCGGTCTGGACAATGATAATAACAGCAGTGTTGAATTTGCGGATCGCACGGGTGGCATCAAAGCCGTTCATTACCGGCATTTTGAGATCCATCATTACTGCCAGAATTTCAGGATGTTCACGGCATATCTCAACAGCCTCCCGGCCGTTTTTTGCCTGGAAAATGGCCGATGCCTGGTCGGTCAGGATAAATTCAAGGTATTTCCTTGAAAGCACATCATCATCGGTGATCAGGATGGCCGGACGAAGCTTCTCAGGATCAACCGCTTTTGCGGCGCGGGGTTCGTTGCCATCTCCGGCAACGATGTTCGCCGTCAGGTTGAAGAAAAAGGTGGATCCTTCTCCCTTTACCGAATCCAGGCTTATCCTTCCCCCGAGGATATTGGCCAATCCTGAAGCAATCGACAACCCCAGTCCGTTTCCTTCATGGCCGCGCGTGATCCGGATGTTTTCCTGCGTGAAAGGGTCAAAGACCGATACCTGCGCCACCTCATCAATACCGACCCCGGTATCCTTCACGAAAAACACCAGCTCCTTCTCTTTCAGCTCCAGCCCTATCTCAACCCTCCCCATACTGGTGAATTTCAGGGCATTGTCAATCAATGGGGAGATGATTTTCATCAAGATATCCCGATCCGATTTTATCATGCAGCTGCCTGGCAAAATCCCGGGTTTGCAGGTAAAGGAAACATTTTCAATTTCACACTCCGTTTTGAAACTGTTGTATATCTCCTCGACCATTACTGCGGGATCAAATAACGTTTCCCTGACCGGCATGTTTCCGGAAACGATCAGCGAGATGTCCATCATGTCGGTTACGGTACTGATCAGCCGGTTGCTGCTTTTCCGGAGGTAAACCAGGTTTTCCTCCTTATCATGACCGGTAAGCGACGGATCCGTCAGCACCTGGTACATACCCAGGATGCCATTCAGCGGGGTACGGATCTCGTGCGCAAGGTTCCTGATAAAGGCAGACTTCAACCTGTCGCTCGTTGCAACCTTTTCTGTGGCAACAATCAGTTCGGCATTTAACAATTCCAGTTCGGCAGTTCTTTCTCTCACCCTCGCCTCCAACACCAGGTTTTCTCTCAGCAATTCAGCATGCAAATTCCTGGCAAACAAAAGGTTGTCAATTCTCAGTGCCACCTCTGTCATGTCAAAGGGTTTTGAAAGGAAATCCTTTGCCCCGGCAACCAGGGCCCGTTTTTTTGCTTCGGAGGAGATATCTGCCGTAAGGACCAGGATGGGTAAATATGAATTTTCAGGAATCAGCTCTTTTAGCTGTCCCAGCACATCGAATCCTGTGAAGTAGGGCATCATCAGGTCGAGCAGGATCAGATCGGGGGCGAACGATTTGAAGAGACTGACCACCATCCTCGAATCGTTTGTTGTTTTAATATTGGTATACCCCTGGATATCAAGCAAACCTGAAAGAAGGTCAATATTCGCCTGCTGATCATCCACGATCAGTATCATGGCCTCCTTAAACAATAAATCAACCATATTTCCTTAATTATAAGTTCACTGCCTACTGCCTATTGCCTACTGCCTTCCCCATCCACCTGTCAACCACGTTCAAAAAATGGACCACATCGATCGGTTTTGATAAATAGTCCCTGGCCCCTGATTTCAGCAACTCTTCTATTCTCCGGGGAGAGGCATCCGCACTGATAATGACCACGGGCACCTGTGCGGTCGCCGCATCCGACTGCAGTAATTCCATTACCACACTGCCGTGGATATCGGGCAGATCGAGATCGAGCAATATCAATCCGGGTGAATATTCCTTTGCATAGGTAACCGCCGATTTTCCATAGATCGTTGTCACCAGCATGATTCCCGGGCGGAGATTCCCGAGGATCCCCTCAATAAGTTCCGTATTCGGGATATTATCCTCAACATATAAAATCGTCCCCTTCATTTCTTCCTTTGCAGGATGTTGTTGGACATCTGTTTCCGGGAGACCGGGCTGGATCACCATACTGCTCAATGGCAACGCTATCCAGAAGGCACTGCCCTTTCCCTGCAGGCTTTCGACACCGGTAATGCCGCCCATGGCATCCATCAGCTTTTTGACCACGGTCAGTCCCAGCCCTGAGCCTTCAACATCGGTTCTTTCAGCACCGATCCGCTCGAAGGGATGATATAGTTTCTCAAGGTCCTCCGGTTTAATCCCGGGCCCATTGTCGATGACCGAAATCCTTACCAGCGGGATACCATTGGTATTATCGGAGCCCAACCCGGCTTTTATGACAATACGACCGTTTTTCGGGGTATATTTTACTGCATTGTTGACCAGGTTGAGCAATACCTGCCTTAAACGCTGAAGATCGGCCTGGACACATAGATCGGGATGATCCGTGAATTGAACCTCCAGGGTCAGGCTTCGCGCATCAGCAATTGGTTTAACAATGCAAAGCACCTCCTGGATAACGTTGTTCAGCCGGACCGGTTCAAGGGAGAAGGTAAGCCGGTTGGTCTCAATACGCGAAATGTCGAGTACGTCGTTTATCAGGTTGAGCAGGTGGCCGCCGCTGCTGATGATGTGCCTGATCGCTTTGCTTTGGGACTGGGTCAGCTCTCCCATTTCCAGCAATTGGGCAAAGCCGAGAATTGAATTCATGGGAGTGCGCAGTTCATGGCTCATGCGGGCGAGGAACTCACTCTTGGCATTGTTGGCCTGTTCGGCATCCATCCTGGCCTTTCTCGTCTCCTCCTCCGCGCGTTTGCGTTCGGTAACATCGAAAAAGGTGACCACCGCCCCTTCAGTGACCCCGTTGATAAACACCGGGAAGGACCAGTATTCGGCAGGAAAGCTTGTCCCACCGGCCCTCCAGAGGACTTCGTCATCAACATGAGAACCGATGCCCTTCTGAAATGCCTGGAAGATCCTGCATTCTTCAACCTCGAAATGGGTGCCGTCGGCATGGGAATGGTGGATGAGGTCGTGCATGTTTTTTCCCAGTAGTTCTTCCTGGCTAAGGTAGCCTGTCAACCGGATACAGGCGGGATTGGCATAGGTGCAGTCCCCCCTGAGGTCAATTCCATAAATAGCTTCTGCGGTTGAATTCAGCAGCGTCCGGAACCGTTCTTCGCTGTCTTTCCGCTCGGAAACCAGCTGCCCGGCAATCCGTTGCGCCTGGCTCCGTGTATTGGACAGCAACCAGGAAAGCACCAGCAGCAGCACGCTGATTGCTATCCCGGCAGCCAGGACAAACAACCCTGTAATGCCTATAAAGGCAGACTGGTCATCTGACCGTGTAAAGAACAGGATCCATTTTTTTTGGTTAAATGCAACGTGAATGGTGACCGATCGTAAAGGGTTATCCCCCTGGACCAGGTTTTCTTTTTGCTGGCTGTCGTACAGCAGGGAGGTTGTTGAAATAGTATCATCATAAACCTGGAGGTGAATCCGTTCATATTTCCCGGTTTCCCATCGTCCCAGGATGCCCTGCATCAGGTCGTTCATGCGGAAGGGGATATAAACCCAACCTTTGATGGCTGAGCGCCTTTGTTCCATCGTGCCTGCCGGCATCCCGTTTTTATATACCGGAACGTACATAAGGGTGCCTGCCTGCAAATCGCTGCTGGTCTCCTGCACCAGGGTTACTTTTCCTGAAAGCGCCGCAATGTCATAATCACGGGATATTTCAAGGGCCTTCCTGCGGACGGGTTCTGTGAGCATATCATAACCAAATGCCCGGAGGTTCCTGCCGCAAAAGGGTTCGAGGTAGATTATCGATGAATAGAGCGTCCTGTCACCGGCAGGTCTCACGTTATATTCGGGAAATCCTTCACTCCGGATCTGGCGGAGATGATGCGGAAGTTGATTCCGGTTGATCAGCAAGGCAAATCCCACGCCCTGGATCCCCGGTAAATTCTTCCCGATCTTTTCGGGGGCATTGTAGGTTTTCCATTTGCTGCGGGTAACCGTATCGGATGCAGCAAAAAAGGCGGATGCCGATCTCAGCAGCTGGGCATAGGAATGCAGCCTGACGGTTACCCGCGCTTTGATTTCATTGCAATTCAGCACGTATTCCTGTCTAGCCTTCTCCTCCTCTCCACGCCCGGTTATGTAGGTTGCCAGTGTTGTAAGGGCCAACCCTGCCACCAACAGGATCAACCCCTTCCATCCATTTTTCAACGTGGTAATGAAGGAAAATAAAGAAAACTTGTCTTTTTCTGAAATCATAGTTTAGTCTTTACAGGCTCATCGTTTTTCCCCGGCCGCAACACGGCAGGGAATTGTGAAATAGAAGGTCGAGCCTTCGCCCTTTACCGATTCAAAGCGGATATTGCCTCCAAGCAGTTCGATTATTCTTTTGGCGATGGTTAAACCCAGCCCATTCCCCTCGTAACCGCGCGAATCAGAAACGTTTTCCTGCATAAAAAGGTTATAGATGGAGTCATAAGCCGATCTATCGATCCCCGACCCTGTATCCTTTACAAAAAATTCAACCTCCCCGTCATGATGTGCATACCCTATCGAAACAAATCCTTTCCTGGTGAATTTCAGCGCATTATCCACCACGTGAGATAACGATTTACTTACCAGGTTAAGGTCCGTAACAATATTGAAATGGTCAGCTGCAGGCGAATCCTGGATGGTTAATACCAGGTTTTTTGATTTGAAGGCATTCGTGTACTTGCTGCACACCTCATATACCATGGCAGAGGGATCAAACATGTTCTCCTGCTTCACCATGTTGCCCGACACCAGCATCGCAATGTCAAGGTAATCGGTTATCGTCTTGATCAGCCGGTCGCTGCTGGTTTGTAAATATTTAAAATACTCCTCCTTTTCCTCCAGGGAGAGATCAGCATCGGTCAGCACCTGGTACATGCCCAGGATGCCGTTGAGCGGGGTACGGATTTCGTGGGAGATATTTTTAATGAAGGCGGTCTTCAGCCGGTCGGCAGCCTCGGCCATATCCCTGGCATGGATGAGTTCCTGGTTTGATATTTCGAGCGCCAGGGTTCGCTCCCTGACCTTCTCCTCCAACAGTATGTTCTGTTTAAGCGATTGCTGGTGCAGCGATCGGGCAAAAAGCAGGTTTTCAATGCGTAACCCGACTTCAATAAGGTCGAACGGTTTTGAAAGAAAATCCCTGGCGCCATCCGATAATGCCCGCTGTTTTGCTTCGATGGTAATATCGGCGGTGAGGACGAGGATCGGAAGGTAGGTGTTGTAAGGTATCAGCTCCCTGAGCTGGTTCATCACCTCATAACCCGACATATGGGGCATCATCAGGTCAAGCAGGATGAGATCGGGTGCAAAGGTGTCTAACAAACCCGCCACCTGGCGCGGATCGGTGGTGCTTTTCACATGGGAATAACCCTGTATTTCAAGCAATCCGGCAAGGATGTCTATATTGGCTTTCTGGTCATCCACAATGAGGATGTTGGCATTTTTTAAGATTGAATCGATCATAAAGGATAATTTACGAGTAGTTGATTTTTATGAGCTAAGGCCTGTCGTCAATTTTTTCCGGGCTTTTCCAGGTATTTATCTACCACCTCCAGGAAAGTCGCGATGTCGAGCGGTTTGGACAGATATTCGCAGGCGCCGGCATTTTTCAGCATTTCAATTTTCCGTTGGGTGGCGTCGGCCGAGATGATGACCACCGGCAAGTGCCTGGTTGCCTCATTGGCTTGCAGGTTTGCCAGGACTTCAGATCCCTGGATATCGGGCAGGTCAAGATCGAGCAGTATCATTCCCGGGTTGTAACCAGTTGCAAAGGCCACGGCGGAATTTCCGAACATGGAGGTTACCAGGCGGATGCCCGGGCGCTGTGCGACCAGGATCCCTTCAACCAGTTCGGCATTCGGCACATTGTCTTCGATATATAAGATGGTTCCTGAGATCCCCGTGGTCTTCGTCAATGCTTTTAGTCCATCGCCACCATTACCGGGGGTACCGGCCCTGTCCTCAACCTGCGGCAGTTCAATCCAGAAAGTGCTTCCCTCGCCGGGTATGCTGTCAACGCCTACCCTGCCATCCATCGCATCCATCAATTCCTTTACGAGTGCAAGCCCAAGCCCGGTCCCTTCAATCATGGTCTTCTCGGCTCCTATCCGCTGGAAGGGAAGAAAAAGTTTCCCGATATCTTCAGGTTTTATCCCCGGGCCGGAATCCACGATGGATATCCGGATCATGGGGATCCCGGGGAAACTTTCGAGGTTCAGGCTGGTTTTGACAATGACAGATCCTCCTTCACCGTTGTATTTTACGGCATTGTTGATCAGGTTTAGCAATACCTGGCGCAACCGCTGCCGGTCGGCCCTGACAAACAGCAAACCGGTTGACGACGGCTCCATTTCCATGACCTGCCCCCGGTCAGCCGCAGCAGGAAGAACCACCTCGATCATTTCCATAATGACACTCCTGGCCTGGATGGGTTCCATGGACAAAGCAAGCCGTCCCGCTTCGATGCGCGAAATGTCCAGCACTTCGTTGATCAGGTTGAGAAGGTGCTTCCCGCTGTTCAGGATATGATGCACCCCCTTGCGGTGACCCGGTGTAAGTTCGCCCATGTCGAGCAACTGGGCAAATCCCAGGATTGAATTCATGGGCGTGCGTAACTCGTGGCTCATCCGGGATAAAAACTCACTCTTGGCAAGATTGGCCTTATCCGCCTCATTTCTTGCCCTGATAATTTCCTGCTCGGTGTGTTTCCGTTCAGTGATGTCGCGGAAAGACCATATCCTGCCGTATGATTTTCCGTCTGTTCCCAATACCGGCGCGGAGTACCTGTCGAGGACCATCCCGTTTTTCAGCTCAATCTCATCGCGGCTTGTCTGATGAACATGCTCGTAAAGAAACAAAACCTTTTGCAGGAACTCGTCGGGATATTTCGTCAGGTCCATCACATGCCTGAGTAAACCTGCATCATTCTCATCCTCCACGAGTAGCGGGGGAAGCTGGAATATCTCCACCATCCTGCTGTTCATCAGGATGCGTTTCCCGTGCCCGTCGATCACAAGAATCCCGTCGGGCGTCGCGTTTTTCTGCGCCTCCAGCAGTGCCATTTTTGCCTGCAGCAACTCCTCCGCGTGTTTCCGGCCGGTGATATCAACCATCACTGTCAGCATGCACAGATCCTTGCCGATATGGATCATTTCGGCGGAAAGCAGTCCTGTCAGGATCCGGCCTGATTTGGTTCTTACCTGCGTTTCAAAATCTCTTACAGGCTGATTCTGCAATATTTTTTCGATCATGAGCGACCTGATCCCGGTATCAACAAACAACCCGAGCAGGTGCGCCGTATTGCCAATTATCTCCTCCCGGGAATATTCCAGCGTATTATGAAAGGCCTCATTCACGTCAATAAATGCACCATCTGTGAAACCCGAGATGCCCATCAGCGTTGAATTCGACTGGAAGGCCTTTGAAAATTTCTCCTCCGACAATTTGATTTTTGACACATCCTTGCTGACACCGAAAATTACAGGGTTTCCATCCCAGTAGCCGGGCTTTACCCTGGTTTCCACAGGGATATAGGAACCTGTGCGGGTCAGCAGTGGTACCGGGCAAAAATCGGCCGTCCCGGCCAGCATTTCGCCGACAATCCGGCCCGCCTCCTCCCTGCGTTCTTCGGGGTGAACCATCAGCACCGGCTGTCCCATCAAATCATTTATGGGATAACCAAGCCGTTGCTGAACCGTATTGTTGACATGGATGATATTCCCCCGGACATCCAGGACAAAAAGAAAATCATCAATGGTATTGAAAAAGGTTTCATAATTGGTCCTAGTCTGTTCAAGGATGACCTCATTCCTTTGATTATGGATCAACCCGGCCAGTATATTGCTCCATACCCGCAGGTTGTATAACTCCAATGAATCGTATTCTCTCTCATTAATCTCGGTATTCAGCCCGACCATCCCGACAAGGTTGTCATCAATAATGATCGGCAGGACAATGACTGTTTTAATGCCATACGATTCAAGGATTTCCCTTTCTGCCTTGCGGGATTCAGGCAACAAGCGCGCCGAAGGAATCACGATGTCCTGATGCTGACGGAGCAGTTCAATGGGAAATGGGAATAAATCAATGGGAATTTCCCCGAATTTTCCCATGTTGGGTTTAATACCGGCATTACACCATTCGTGGGAATTGGTCATCCGGGTATTTTCATGACTGAACTCGAAAATATAGGCCCGGTCGATTCCGAGATAATCACCTATACTGCCCAGGGCGAGATCGATGGAAGACATGATGCCGGATCCGCGGATCCCCGTAAGTTGCATCGAGAGCCGCAGCAACTCTTTTTCAAAGGCCAGGGCTCTTTTATGCAGCGTTACATCCCAGTTGGTGCCGATCATATGCAGCGCCCTGCCGGCAGCGTCGCGTTGAACCACGGCCTGCGCCTTAATATTTCGAACCGTACCATCGGGCCATACCACCCTGAACTCGGTATCGAACTCCTTTTTGCCTGCTATGGCTGCATTGATTTCAGCATCACCCCTTTCCCTGTCGTCGGGATGCACGCCAGTCACCCAGGTTTCATAGGCCCCCACGAAATTCTTTTTGTCGATGCCATAGAGTTCCATCATCTGGTTGTCCCATATCAGTATATTGTGCTCAACATCCATGTCCCATACACCCACTCCGCCGGCACGGGTTGCCATGGAGAGCCTGGTCGAAAGCTGTTTCAGTTCATCTTCAGCCTGCCTGCGTTCGGTGATGTCAACAGCGATTCCCCCCAGCAGGGGGTGTTTGCCTGCCGCGGGAAGCATGAATTTTTGCGTTTCATAATGGTGCAGGGTGCCGTCGAGATGAAGGAAACTCTCCTCCACCTTCTTATACCCCATTTTAATGGTACTCCGGTCATCTTCCAGGATCCTGGCTGCCATTTCCATATCAAAGATTTCGGGCAGGGTAAGTCCGAGCCACTTTGATGCTCCCAGGGCGATATCCATGGTCTTGTTCACATAGATAGTTCTCCCGTCGCTGTCCTTGATAAAGACGATGGCCGGGAGATAATCCATGAAAAGAAGGAAACGGTTCTGGCTTTCCTGCAACTCCTCCTCAGCCAGTTTCCTGTCGGTTATATCCGAGATAAAGCCGTGCCACAGAACCGAACCATCGGGCTCGCGCTGCGGGAATGCATTGCCCGACAGCCAGCGAACTGTTTCATCTTCAAACCTCACGCGATACTGTTGTCGCCAGAGGGTCAGATCGCGGGCCGAAGCGCGGATGGAGGCAATAACCTGTTCCTGATCGTCGGGATGTATCCTGGACAGAACGGCAGCAGCATCCTCAGCAACCTGCCCGGGACTGACACGGTAAATTCCCTGTATCCCTTCGCTGGCAAAGGGGAAACAGGAGGATTCATCGGGCCTCAACCGGTACTGGTAAACCATGCCCGGCACCCGGTCGGCGATCTTGTGAAGCCTGTCTAGCGCCTCCTCCAATCCGGCCGAGACCCTGATACGCTCCCCAATTTCAAGTTTCAGCTCCCGGTTTGTCGCAGCCAGCTGGGCTGTGCGCTGATCAACTGTCAGCGCCAGGGTTTCATTAAGCTCCTTTATCTCCCTTTCAGCCTGTTTACGGTTTGTAATATCCCTGACAAATGCCAGTACTTTATCGCTCCCTAATGGCGCCAGCCTGGCTTCATAACAGGAGAGCATACCGGTTTCGGGTACGGCATAATCGTAGGTTATCAGCCGCTGTTCGCGTATACAGGCACTGATATTCGACAAATGATGGCTGGTCGTTTCCTCATCAAAAAAGGTGCTGATGTTGGTCCCGAAAATCTGGTCTCCCGAAATAAATAGTTTTTCGGGTGTATTGGTATAATGCTCCAGGTTATTACCGGCTTCATCCATCACAAAGATCAGGTCGGGCATTGCCGTAACAATTGCGTTTAACCGTTCGTTTTGCAGGCGGATCCTGTCTTCATCCAGTTTTTTCCCGGTTATGTCCAAATTAACACCATTCAACCCGACCATGTCATCCCCCTGAAAAACAGGCACGATATAGTTCTGCAGCCAGCGAATACTGCCATCGGGCAGGATGATGCGGATTTCCATGTCAATGGGTTCACGGGTAACATTCACCTCCCCGACTCTCCGGCTCAGCTCCCCGGCATCGTCAGGATGGATCATGTTCATGAAAAAATCAGGCGTAATCTCACGTTCAAACGGCTGTAATCCGGCCATTTTATAATTATTCCGCGACCATTTATATTTACCGGTCGCAATGTTAAAGGTCCAGCTGCCCATCCCTGCAATTTCCTGGGCGTAATTCAGCCTCTCCTCGCTTTCGGTGAGCTCTTTTTCAGCCTGTTTCCGGCTTGTGATATCCTCTTCATTGGCCAGGTAGTGTGTTATTTTCCCTTCCATATCGAGGATAGGCGTAATTGCCGCCAACACCCAATAGAGTTCCCCGTTTTTCTTTTTATTGTGGAATTCGCCCTTCCACTCATTGCCCGAACGGATCTTATTCCACATCTCATCATATTCCGCCCTCGGTTTTTCTCCGGAGCTGAACATCCTTGCATTTTCACCTACAAGTTCATGCTGGCTATAACCCGTTATTTCCATCACCTTCGGGTTTACATATTCTATTTTCCCGGCAAGATCCGTGATGACGGTCATGGAGAGGCTTTGTTCAACGGCACGCGACAGTTTACGGTACCCCTCCTCGCTTTTCGTCAGTTTCTCCTCGGCAAATTTTCTTTCCGTGATATCAATCAGGGTGCCGGAACCACCAGCAAAAACTTCCTGGTGGAACAGGGCTCTGGTTGACAGCCTGACCCAGCGAACCTGGCCATCCCTGGTCAGCAGTTTATATTCATTTTCGAGGGTTGAATTTTCGGCAAGTGAGGTCAGCCGGTCGATCAGGAAATCAGCTGAGACCCCAACAAAATGTCTGAAATTTCTACCTGTGATCTCTGCGGAGGTATATCCCAGGATTTTTTCAATGGTTGGGCTGATATATCTGATCTCACCTTGTGCGTCTATTTCATATAATACGTCACTGATGTTTTCCACCAGGTTGCGGTATTTCAGTTCGCTCTCATAAATGGCCCGTTCTGTCTTTTTCCGCTCGGTAACATCCCTGTATTTCCAGAGATGTCCGTTGTAGACATTGTCGATGTATGTGGGAATATAGTCCCGTTCGAAATGGCGCCCGTCGGCCAGTTCCAGTTCATCGTTGAGTACCGCTTTCCTCGCCTCGAGGATTTTCACGATATCCGTGATGAATTTTTCAGAATTTTTAAAAATGCCCTTACTCTGTTCGGCCGAGTTGGAACAATCGGCCCCGACCATTTCATTGGGTTGTACAGGGATGCCAAACAAGTCACAAAACAGTTGGTTCGTAAGGATGATTTTCCTGTTTGAATCCTCCAGAAGGACCCCCTCCTGCATGTTGATGATCAGGTTTGCCAGCAGGTTTGTTTTATTCAGGATATCAACTTCAGCCTTCTTGCGAGCGGTTACATCGATATCCGACCCGAGATAACCAATCAGGTTGTTTTGATCGTCAACCAAAGGTGTACCGTTGGTTTCCATCAGGATGACCTGACCATCTCCGGTAACAACCTGATTCGGAAAATTCTGAAAGACATCCCTTCTTTCGAAGGCTTCCCCGGCAATCTTTTTAAACTGCTCACGGCCCTTTTCGGGATGGAGATCATAAAAATATTTTTTTCCTGTCAGTTCAGAAGGGTCATATCCCCATACGACTTTTGCATGTTTGCTTACATAGGTGTATAAACCATCTGCATCCACCTCCCATATCACGGTCTGGGTTTGTTCGGCAGCTTTCAGGAACCGCTGTTCGCTGATCCGCAGGTTATCTTCAGCATGCCTCCGATCCGTTATATCCCGGACAACGAAGACCATATTGGTCGGCCGGCCCTCCTTGTCCCTGATGAAATTGCCATTGACCTCGATATAAAAGATACTGCCATCAGCGCGGATGCCATGATATCCTCCCACACCGGCAAATAATCCGTCAAACATCTGCTCTATCAGCATCCTGGCTCTGGGATGATCCTCCTGTGCGATGAAATCCAGAATCGAAAGTTGCTTCATTTCATCCAGGCTGTCATACCCGAACATTTTCCAGCCGCTCGGGGACGACATCAGGATGTGCCCCTCCAGGTCGGTAATTGCAATAGTGTCGGGGGAGGCATCCAGAATAGCCCTGTAAAGAGACTCACTCTTCCGGAGGGTTTCCTCAGCCTCTTTCCTGGCAGTAATGTCGCGTTCGACATAGAGGACATTCCCCGGCTTTCCGTTTGCATCATACAACAAAGTGGAATAGAGTTCCACATTAAACCTGGTTTGGTCTTTCCTGATAGCAAGATATTCTGTAAAATTATTCACGATCGTGCCCGAAACCAGTTTGTTCAGATTTTCAAGCACCTTCCCATGACAGGAGGCATCAATAAAGTTGTGAACGGGTGCACCGATAAATTCATCCTTCTCATCAGGCGAATAACCATAAATTTCTGCAAGTCTGTCAGATGCGAATTTCAACTTCCCGTCGAGAGAAAAAAGGCCGATCCCGTCAGGAGAGGTTGACACCAGTGCATTCCATTTGTGGCTGCTTTCCCTGACCTGCTCCTCTTTGTTCCTGCTCACAGTAATATCCTGGATGACTCCGTTTACTGCTACAGGATTGCCATCCGTATCCAATTCCAGGCTGGCTTTTGAAGTGATGATCCTGGGGATGGAACCATCCGCCGGGTTGACAACATATTCCAGGTCGTAGGGGGTTCCATTTTTGATCAGGTCAACAAGCGCCTGGTGTACCCGTTTACGTTCGGGGATACAGGCTTCAAAGCCGGCAAGGGTAAATTGCGCGTGGTTCCCGGCAAACCCGAATAACCTATTAGCCTCCTTCGATCCCGTGATTTCCCGGGTAGCAATATGATAAACCCAGGAACCTGTGTGTCCAAGCAGCTGGGCATTTTCCAGCTGCCTGTTGAGGGCAGTAAGTTCCATCCTGCTCTCATAAAGTGCCTCCTCGGTAAGCTTGCGTTCGGTGATGTTTCGGCCAACCCCCACAATGGAAAGAATCCTGTTCTTTTTGTCCCGGATAGCTTTCCCCGACCAGGCCAGCCAGCACCATCCATCGACGGTCATGGCACGATGTTCGAAATAACAGCTGAAGGGAGGTTTGTTAATATCCATCAAGGCTGCCCGGGATATTTCGATATCCTCCTGATGGACCGTGCTGAAAAAGGGAGTCCCTTCAAGTTCAGGCTCGGATTTTCCTAACAGGCTGCAATAACTTGGGCTCACAAACACAAATTTACCTTCAGGATCAACCTTGACAACCAGTTCATTTTGATTTTCCACGAGGAGCCTGTATTTTTCCTCGCTCATTTTCAGGGCATTCTCAGCAACCTTGCGGCGGGTAATATCATGAACCAGGGAATAGAGCAACTTTTCACTTCCAAACCGGATAGGGCCGGAATAGACCTCAACATCACGAACCTCCCCGGTTGCAAGGCGATGGACAAAATTGAAATTTTTGCGCTTCTCTCCTTTTGCTTTTTTCATCTCTGCCAGCACTTCCGAATGGCTCAGGGTGTTGATATCCGTTATCTGCTTTTTACATATTTCTTCGTGCGACCACCCGTAATATAAACAGGCTGACACATTAGCGTCCCTTATCGCACCTGATTCAGGATCAATGATCAGCATAACGGAGTGGTTCGCATTGAATAAGGATTTATAGCGATCCTCACTCTGAACCAGCTCCTCCTTTGACCTCAGTAAGGAAGAGATCTCTGTTATCGTGACCATGCATTCATCCAGACTTTGGTTTCTGACCCCTGCCAGATGAACATGCACCGGCGCGGCTTCAGGCGATACCATCCGTAGGCTGCAGGTCTCATTACGACCTGTGGTGAACAAATTTGAAAGGAAAAGCGTAAACAGGGGCCGGCTTGAAGTAGCAACAAAAAAGCCAAAGGGTCTGTATTTCAATCGGCAGCCTTCCTTGCCAAGCATCCTGGCCCCGGCAAGGTTTACGCCGGTAATTTTACCATCTTCGGTAAGGGTAACGTACCCGGATGGTGCGTGATCGAAGAGTTCCTCGTATTTCCGGGCGGTTCCCTGGTGATCCAACTTTAACTGCAAAAGTTCTTCATTCTGAAGCTCCAGCTCTATCTGATGAACCTCCAACTCGTGGATCAGCTTCAGCATGTCGGCTTCTGTAAGCAACTGGGTTCTCTGGGAAGAGGTGGCTTTTAGCTGCTCCTCAGCCAGCCGGCGAAGAGTCTTACTTTGTGTCGGTAGAATTTTTTTCATAGGATGGCGATTGTAAGCCTTTTACCATTATCCTCATGCCGGCTGAATGGCAAAAGAGTATAACATCCGGGTGAAAAGTATATTTTTTTATATAATCATAACATATTTACAAATGTAAATTATTTATCGTCAAAACCACCGATTTCCACGGCGAATTATCAAGTCTGGATAAAATAATAACCTGCAGCAGGCAGTCTGACTTTTAATACCGGTCAGAATTACACCACACCATGAAGACAAAAGCACAGCAAGAAACTCATAATGAACATTATGTAATTCATTATAAATTTTCTGATTAATATACATGAATTGAATAAGGAAACAGGATTCTAAAAAAAATCAAACCACCATCCTGTCAGAAAATGGGCAACCGGGATATTCCCGTTCCCGGGCCAGGAAAATAATTATTTAATAATGTAAAATTAATGAAGAACTGTTTGGCTTCCGGTGAACCCTTCCGGTTCATGCAGGATGCCCGGGTCGGCCGGTGATTATCTTCCGGCCAGCGTTACCGCTGGATGATCAGCTTGATGTACCGCGCAGGCGCATGTATTCCCGGCTCAATCATTAAAAAATAGAAGCCATTGCCGTGTAAATCGAGGCCGATCTCATTTTTCCCTCCGGTGAGGGCCCAGTTGCCGGCAGCAACTTGCTGACCCGCGGGGGTCAGGACCGTATAGTGGAGTGGGGTGACCCTTACATCCGGGCAACTAACCGTAAAATTCCCGGATGACGGGTTGGGGAAAACCGACACAGGTGTTGCCTGCGTCAGCTTTTCATTGTCCTTAAGCGACAGGTCACATTGAACGCCCGGCGGAAAAAGCGGGGTAGAATGTTCAGCATAACATTGAAAGGAAGAATTATTATCGGGAACACCGTACATCAGTTCAACAAGTCCGTATTCATGCCCCATGCCTTCGATGATCCAGTGCGACAGCAGGGTACCATTGGCAGGGCCGGCAATGTTGAAGCGTTTCCTGTACCCGGAACCGATCAGGACAGAATCAACGGAGGTAACGACGATCCCCGTATCGTTGATCCAGGTAACCGGCAGGTGATCACCCGCCTGGAGCGAAAAATCGTACAGCAGGGTATCCTGACCCCATCCTGTATAGTAAACCTTATGACCCTCATTACGGATGCCGCCCCTGTATTCATGGGAATACAGATAGGTGGTTCCATCCGGGGGGGAGGCTACATAACTGCTGCCGGATGCATAGAGTTTCTGATAGGTCCTGCCGGAAATTACCGTATCCCCTTCGAAGAAATACATCCGGTCATCGGTAACCATCCACCAGGGGCTCGGCTCCCACATCTGAAGGGTAACACGCCACTGCGCTGAACTGTCGGCGGGGATTGGGAAATGGCCCTGGCTGAAGGAACCCCGGGCTGCAAAAACCAGCAGAAAGAGAAATGTGATGTTTTTCATGGTGCAAGCAGGTTTTATCATGTAAATATATGAAACGCATCAGCCTGTGTCAAATATTCCCGGAAAGATTCCTGTCAGTACAGATAATCCTCATCTATCCCATTGGAAACCAGCAACTCATTAAACCTGGCAAGACAGCGGCCTTCGCTGTCATACAGCGCAATATGTCTTTTAAAATCCTCCAGTGTAAACGGTTTTTTCCGGAAATCATCATAAATCCTTTTGATGCAGCCATTCCAGTTTTCATCGCCCATACACCTGCGGAGCTGGTGCAGCACCAGCGGGCCTTTGGCATAAATTGTCTGTGCCTCCTCAACCGAGTTGTTCACTGATACCACCTCCATGATCGGGACATCCTTCTCCTTTTTGACGATTCCGGTATAATTTTTCAGGTAAAGTTCGCGGAGCAGCCGCTTCAGCGAATCGGTGCCATAGGAATGTTCGACATACATCGCCCTGAGATATTCGTTGATCGATTCCTCCACGAACCAGCGGCCCCGGGCATTTTCATCGGGACTGACCACATTGCCGAACCACTGGTGCCCCACCTCGTGAGGCGCCCATAATCCGGGGTCGGGAATATAGTCGGGCAGGCGCGAAGTGAATAGCAGCATGGACTGCAGCCCCTGGCCCAGAAAATCGTCGGAGGGAATTTCGATGACCGTGTAACCGTGATTCCTGTATTTCCCCAAAAACGTGCTGTAAAACCCGAAGGAATTGGTGACCTGCGACATGATCCTTTTTTCATCCTTGAATCCCGGCACAAACCAGAAGCTGATTCTGGTCCCTGCCGCCATTGACTGCTTATATTCCATGGAATCGGGATTGAAGATAAACAGGGCGATGTTGCAGGCATGGGTGGTTTTCCAGACATACTGAAGGGCATCGCCCGACCGCACCTTTTTCAAACATTCCCCGTTACTGACCGTCACCAGGTTCTGTGGAACGCGGATGGCGAGCCTGCCCCGGAACAATCCTCCCATTTGAAGCGGGTACCATCGTTCCGACCGTTTCATCACCACCATCCCCCTTTTTACACAAAATGAATCAAGGGGAAGCGAGTAGGTGAAGAGGAGGGATATTTTTTTGATTTTTGCCTGGCGGGCATTCAAACGCACGATTAATGAATCTCTCCCCGAAAAGTGATATAGGATTCCCGCAACGCCATCAGCACTTATCCCGGAAACCCTGGCCTCCCGGCTGAAAAGGAACCCACACAAACGGGTTGTGTCCGTCTTCAGGATCGCCATCTGAACATGACAGTTAAGCATCCTGGTGCGGATGTCGAGATCTGCCCTGATCTTATAATTTGAAATGCTATAACCGGCGGCGTTTGCCTGCAACAGCCAGCCTGTAACCAGAACAACAAGCAGTATTTTAATTTTCAAACTGGCCACCGAATTTGAAATTAACAGGTTAGACCTCAGAGTTCATCCGCTGAAAAGCCTTCTGCAGATCCCCGGGGCAGGCCCGGGTCATCGCCTCGCTGAATCCAAAGGCGACCTCTGTTTTCCCCTGTGTTAACTGATCGAATACAGCCCCGATAAAATCGCTTACCGGCGGGGCGTAGTTGTGCAGCCCCTTCCCTCCGAGATCGGTATTCAGGGCCGGGGGAATGAGTTCAACAACCTCAATGCCCATCGGTTTGACAAGGTGCCTGAGCGAAAGTGTAAACGAATGAAAAAAGGCCTTGGTGGCGCAATAGACCGCTGTTTTCGCCATCGGGACATAGGCCAGGCCGGAGGTGACATTCAGGATGGTGCGCAACGAAGGCAGCGTAATAAAAAGTGAAGCCAGATGCAGCGGTGCCACGACATTTATTGCGATTTCTTCTTCTGCGCGTTCAAGAAAGTCAACATCCGTGATCGCCATATGCTGCTGGATCCCGGCATTGTTAACCAATACATTCAGATCAGGATGATTTTCAGATATCCAGTTAAAGAGTCTTATCCGCTCCGTTTCCTGCGACAGGTCACAGCTGAAAGTTATCAAGGATGGAAGCCTGGCCGACACCTCGCTCAATGCACCTTCCCTGCGGCCGCAAATAATAACGGAATTATTCTCAGAGATAAACCGCTCTGCAAGCCCCAGGCCAATACCGGAGGCGCCTCCGGTAATTAAAATTTTGTTGTTTAAGATGTTCATGTCAGGTTGGTGATTATTAGTTTAGATGATTAAACTGGATTTTGAGTGACTTATGGTATCAAGGGATTACTTTGCATTTATAACCACGGCAGACACAATAGAGCACAATAAAAGTCATTTACAATACAGTTCTGATAATAAATGATGTATGAAGTTGGCTTGGGCTGGATCACCCCCCGGTGCGGTTGTTGTTTTCAAATTCCGAAACAACCGAAACTGCCATTTCATAATCAAGGTTTGAAACCACCACCTTGACCGAACCGGCGCCTCCGCCTGCGGTATACCAGGGGGCAAGGGTGCCCGTATTCTCATCCATAAGGAAAGTTTCAATTTCTGCATTCTCCAGCAAACTCTTTACCAGTTCAGCTTCCCAGATGGTCCCGGCAAAGACAACCACCGGCTCTATATCATGATTTTTTTCCATATCAGGTTTTTATCAATATTCATTATTTTCCCCTTCAGGGATGCGTGGCATGTGACACAGAGACCAGGTATTTAAAGAACCACTATCAAGGCGACTGACCATGGTAGACTCCCGACTCATCCAGGGGAACAAGTCGCCCGTCGAACCGGAAATACTGTCCAAAGATCCCTCCAGACACAACGGCATCGGCATTACCATAGGCATCAATATCCAGGAAAATATCTAGGTGGGCCGACAAGGAACTCCGAACTGCCATTTTCAGGAAAAATGACCTGTTTTTATCATTCCGCGTAAGAATGTAACCGGTTATTTTCCCCTTGTCCGTAACGCCGCCCGCGCCATTAAAGCCCAGCCTGTTGTCGGCACCAACCTGGATGGAAGCCTCCGCCGAATCAACCATGACGAAATTCAGCACACGGTTCACCCTGAAGCGGAGCCCGGTTTTTCGTTCAACAAAATCTGCTTCCAGCACAAACGACCTGGTTAAAAGCACGTGATACAGCAATTCAAACTGCTTCTGCAACTCCTTCTCCTGTGCGGCTTTTTTCCTGCTTCTGGCCTCTTTCCTGCCCAGGGTATCCTTTTGGATTTCACGGGCATGCACAAGGCCCACCAGGAAAACCAGGGACAAAAAAATGACAAGCCTTTTCATTTTCCTGAATTTAAGATTCAATGCATCCTTTGTAAAGACAGCCAGGAAACATCCGGCCGGATTCCAAGGAGTTTGAATGTTACCAGCGATCAAATATAATCATTTGCAGAGACACGGTTAGTGGTAAACTTTAAATTTTCCCCATTCCCTGCTGAATGAAAAGGTGGGGCCTCGGAGTACGAAAAGGGGGATAACTCGTTGCAGGCGGGTGCAGTCAGGACCATGAAATTCAGCAACCTGCTCAACGCTTGTAAACCTTTTTCAGGCATCATCCTCATCGATACAACCACCGATAACGGTTTTAATTGAGTCGGAAGGCGGGCCCCATCTGTAAAAACTGTTGTGGGTGGCATACGCGGCAGGCAACCCGAATTCAGGGCCATAGAGTTCGAGTGCGCCGGTTTCAAGGTCAAAATGGAGCCCGAGCCTGGAAATATACTGTTTTGCGGCAGCCGGCGACAACAACGGGCACGATATGGGAGCAGCCATAATGCCACCGGCCAGGATCAGCAAGGCGGTTGATATTTGTGCTGCCCGCCTGGTGGCTCATCCAGGGTATTGCTCCATTACGACAGCTCCGGAGGCCATCAGAAAAGGGTAGATTGCCGCGATCCTGGCGGGCCGGCTCGAATGGCTTGCCATCATTACCATCAGCAAAATAAAATCGGCGACAAGCATGGGCCTGTAGGGTCTGCCCCTGCTGAAAAACAGTGAAATGAGTCCCGAAGGCCATAACAGCCATGAAAGTGGATTTACAAAAATCACCTGTTCGATACAAACCTGACCATACGATTTGCCGATGTTTTTTGAAGAAAAGGAGTTTTCACAGAGTTCAAGTGAAGGAAAATGGTTGACCACCTGCCAGACCAGGTTTGGCAGGATGATCAGGAAACAGGCATTGCCATCACCGCCAACCCTGAAAGCAACATGCCGCCCCTACCCGCTCCCAGCCGGCGGGCCAGCAAACCGGTCACAAAAACCGTTGATGAAATACTGAGTGCCGGCAGGAACCTGACCGCGAACAAAGTATGTCCCACCAGATTTTGCACTGCCGACAACAAGAGGATAGAAAGCGGGGGCAGATCGATATAGTCAAATGCCAGCCTTTTCGAGCAGGCGATAAAGCAGAGCTCATCGCAAAAATAGCCATAAGGCCCGATCGTGCTGCTGATCATGAACAGGGCAAACAGCAGGGCCGACAGCAGGAAAAGCGGGTAGGTGGCGGTCGCAGGTTTGTTTAGCATGGTCATGATTTTTATTGTTTCTCCCTGAGCGCCTTTTCAATGTTTTTATCGGGAATAAGCCATACGACGGCCAGGATCAGGTAAAGAACGCCTGAAATTGCAGGGTGGATATAAGCAAGGGGCACAGAGGCAAGATACCCTGCCTGCGAAACGACCCCCTTTTTATTCAGTGTGAGGAAGGCCTTTTTTAAGGCTGCAATATCGTGGGAATTACGTTCTACTGTCTTCTGCAGGATAAAAAATGCAAGCCCGGCGAGCCACAGGATGATACCATAGACGGCAATGGTGTTCGCGGCAAAATGATTTTCGCCCATCCAGCCGGTGGCAAAAGGGATCAGCGAAAGCCAGAAAAGCAGGTTCAGGTTTGCCAGGATCATTCCGGAAGATATCTGTTTTACAGAATGGAGAAGATGATGATGATTCCCCCAGTAGATGCCGATATAGAGAAAACTGGTGATATAGCTCAGGAACACGGGGATCAGTTTTTGCAGTTCGATCCAGTCACTGCTTTTGGGCACCTTTAATTCCAGTACCATGATGGTGATAATGATGGCCAGTACGCCATCACTGAATGCTTCCAACCTGCTTTTATTCATCTGTTTATCTGCTAATTACAAACCCAGGAAATAGAAATGAATATTATCATAAGAACACCTCCTGTTCAGTCTTGGTCAATGTCAGTTTTTCCACCCGGCTGAACAAAGATAATTCTTTGATCGTTCATTGCCCTGATCGCATCGGCAGTCTCCATGTAATGGTCAAATGTACCGTAATGAACCGGAAACACAAAACGCGGTTTTACATCCCTGATCATCTTCACCAGCATCGCGGCATTCAGCGTCAGGGTCATGATCCAACTGCCCTGTTTGGCGGCCCCCATATTGGCAATGACTATGTCGGTTTTCCTGTTCCTGAATAATTTTCGGTACCGGCCTTTATAAACCGTATCGCCGGTAATATACAGCGACAATCGTTCCATGTCGCGGGTAATGGTCAGGTAATAGCCGTTGCCCTTCCCTGCAAAGAATGCACTCATGGGATTGACCCCGTGAATTGCCGGAATTGCTTCCACTTCAATCGTATAACCCTTGATTTGCAAGGTCTTTGTTTCGCCCCATCCGGCGACCGACAAACGGCTTAACTTTTTCTTTTCCAGAAATTTGGCGCTGTTTTTATTGGCTATGACAGCCGGCTGACCCGTAATCACCGACAACCCGGTCTCATCAAGGTGGTCCTCGTGCTCATGCGTGATCAGCCACAGGTCGGTATCGTCAAAATCGCCGGTTGCGTATGCGGGTTCTTCGATCCGGCGGGATTTAAACCAGAAAAAGTCCAGAACGGTTCCTTTACAGCATAAAACAGGGTCACAGGCAATCTTCAGGTCGCCTGCCGACAGAATAAAGGTGGCCCCGCCAACCCAATGGAACGTTACCTGCATCATGGTGTTATTTAAGCATTGTACGCAGCAGCCTGTCAAGTTCTTCTGCATCGGGATGAATGGCAACGATGTTGCCTTTGGCATCGATGAGGTAGGTGCTGCCTCCCGAACCGGAAATATTGTATTTGTTCCAGATTGCATTTTTATTATCCAGTTCGACCAGGTTCAGCCAGGGATACTGGTCCTTTTTCATGGCGATATCGAAGGCGTTGGTATTCCTGTATTCACAGGCAACCCCCACGATGACAAACCCTTTGTTCTTATATTTTTCATAGACCGGGATCATGCGTTTCGACAGCGCGCGACAGGGCCCGCACCAGGAGGCCCACAGGTCGATCAGTGCCACCTTACCCCCGATTTCATCCGATACTTTAACAATCCTCCCGTCGCGTGCCGGCGCCGAAAAATCAACATAATGGCTGCCAACCTTCACATTATTGATGGCATCCAGTATCTCCTTTACTTTGACTGTGTAGGGATGTGACGGGAATTTCCTCACAAATTCAGGATAAATATCGTTGATAAAGGTAATGTCGGTGTTTTTACTGGAGGTTTCATAACGCAGAACCTCCGACCATATGATCGAATAGGTATGAAGATCTATATGACTCCGTATATAATCATTTTCCCAGTACATTTTCAGCCGGCCGATTGAATCGAACCCGGCGATCAGCTGATTTACCTCGCCGGTATAAAGCGCCCCTGAGCGCTTCAGGCTGTCGAGTTTCCTGTAAATCCTGGCATTTTCATCTTCATCTGAACTCTTTCTCAACCGTTCGTACAGTTGGGCTGCCTTTTTGCTGTAATAGTTGTACGAGTGCCATAAGGAATCCGTTTTCCTGGACCAGGGCAGCGTCAGCGGCCTGAAGATCGAATCCTCATGCCTTGAGAACTGCTGCATGCTGCTGTTCAGCGTACCTCCCGAGATAACGTTGTTATCAAACGCTTCATCATTGTTAAGGCGGAAATCAACAGTCCCGGTTTCAGGAAAAAATCCGATAGCCCGCCAGGCTCCCTTTTCCAGTTCGTCGAGGAAAATAAGGTCGTACTTTTCGGTAACCGGGATTTCGAGCAGGTATTCAAAATGGTTCCCGGAAATGGGTATATGGATACCCGTGAACCGCGGATCCGCTGTTGAGGGCAACAGCACCAGCGTCTTGCTTTGTCGGTTTATGACAGTCCCGGTAATTTTACATTTTACAACCTGTCCCGGCAACTGCAGGGCTGAAACCAGGAGAATACCCAACATGAAAAGTGGAAATGAAGGTTTCATAGACTTTCATTGTCTGTTAATGGTCACACCAAAAATAACAAATCAAATGCAATCTTACTCCTTGTTGAAAAATTTTCACCTGCCATGGAAAATCATTATTAACCGAACCACCTGCCGGCATCACATACAGGATGGCAACCTTATTTAATAAAAGGAAACCGTTTACCTTGTTCGGCTCCACAAAAACCATATCATCGTTGCAGGGTCAAAGCCATTTACTTTTTTTCATACCTTTACAATCCTAACCAACACCACCTGGTATATGCGCAGAATACTACTATTAACGGCAGGAATCCTATATCTTGTTATGGCCGGCCATTCCCAGCCAGATTCAAAACCTGCAATCAACGACACTGCCGGTTTCCCTTACTGGATCAGTATGATGCAGGACCCATCGGCCAATTTTTTCAAGACGCAGCGGGCCTTCAACAGTTACTGGAAGGATCGCAAGATTACCAAAGGATGTGGCTGGAAGGTATTCAAACGCTGGGAGTACATGATGCAGTCGCGCGTTCGGCCAGATGGTACTATTCCGCTGCAGGACGAGACTTTTAATGCATTCAGGCAGCATGACAGTCCGCTGTCGGCGGGCGGTTCCTGGGTAAGCCTCGGGCCGGCACAGATCCCCTCGCCCGGCCCGGCCGGGTACGAAGGACTTGGCAGGATCAATGTAGTGGCCTTCCATCCTACCGATCCCGCCAAATTTTTCGTAGGATCGCCTTCAGGAGGGATGTGGCAGACATCCGACGGCGGCACAACGTGGACAACCCATACCGACACCATGCCTACCCTTGGCGTTTCTGCCATTGTGGTCGATTATGCCAACACCTCCAAAATCCTGATCGGCACCGGCGACCGTGATGCCGGCGATGCCCCGGGCATGGGCGTTTACAAGAGCATGAATGGCGGCCTGACCTGGACCGACTCCAAAACGGGGATGAACAACCAGACGGTTTGCCGGCTCATCCAGCACCCCACAAATTCACAGATCTTCCTGGCCGCCACCGGTGGCGGGGTTTTCCGTTCGACCGACGGCGGATCTACTTGGACCAACACCAAATCGGGCGGTTTCAAGGATATCCTCTTCAAACCGGATGATCCGAACATCGTTTATGCCATTTCGGGAAGCTCGTTTTTCCGTTCAGCCAACAACGGCGTCACCTTTACACAGATCACGACAGGTCTCACTGCCGGCCAGCGCGCGGTGATTGCTGTTACACCCGCCAATGCAAATTATGTTTACCTGCTCGAATCGGATAACAGCAGCGCCTTCCAGGGGCTCTTCCGCTCGGCGGATGCAGGCTTGACCTTTACCGCCCGTTCAACCACCCCCAACATCCTTGAATATTCGTGCGATGGCAGCGGTACCGGCGGGCAGAGCTGGTATGACCTGGCCCTGGCTGCTGATCCAAACAACGCCGAAACGATCTTTGCTGCCGGTGTTAATTGCTGGAAATCGGTCAACGGCGGCACCTCCTGGGCCATTAATTCGCACTGGTATGGTGGTTGCAGTGTCCCTTCAGTTCATGCCGACTGCCATTTTCTCGCCTTTTCACCGGTCAATGGCAACCTCTACGCCACCAACGACGGCGGTTGCTGGGAAACCGGCAACGGAGGTACCACCTGGAACTTCCAGACAGCCGGGATGACCATCGGGCAGATCTATAAAATTGGCCAGTCGCAAACCATCCGCAACAAGGTGATCAACGGCTTCCAGGATAACGGCACCTATGGTCTGACTCCCACGGGATGGATCCAGATTGGCGGCGGCGACGGCATGGAGTGTGCCATCGACTATACCAATGCAGCCTACACTTACCATACCATATACTATGGCGACATATACCGCAGGGTCAACAATGCCAACGAGGTCCAAATTGCCGGTGTTGGCACCAATGGCATCACCGAATCGGGTGCCTGGGTGACCCCGTTTTGCCTCAGTGAAGCCGACCACAAGGGGATGTTTGCCGGATACCAGAATATCTGGCGGTGTAACGATGTAACCTCCTATCCGATAACCTGGACAAAGATCTCCGACAACCTTGCCGGAAGCAACACCACCGACATGGCCGTGGTGGAGCATTCACCCGCCAATACAAACCTCTTCTACTCCGGACGGTCGGATAACAAATTTTTCAGGACCGATGATTGTTTCAGCACGGCTCCAATATGGTACGATCTGACCAGTTCCCTCATCGGAACGGGGACCATCACCAGCATTGAGGCGAGCCCTATGGATGAAAATGTGGTTTACATGACCCGGGGCAACATGGTGCTGAAATCGGTCAACAAAGGACAAACCTGGACCAACATCACCGGAAATTTACCGGCTGTTCATCTCAATACGATCGTTTATTACCGGAATGCCCAGGAAGGGCTGTATGTCGGCTCCGATGCCGGGGTCTATTACAAGGACCTGACCAGCAACGGCTGGGTCCCTTTCAGCCTCGGTTTGCCTGTAAATGCGAAGATCACCGAACTGGAGATCTATTACGATAATGATTCCGTGTCGCAGGATGGGCTCCGTGCAGGCACCTATGGCCGCGGGCTCTGGGGATCTGACCTGTACCACACCCTGCCGCATGCCGACTTTTCAACACTTCATACCACGGTACCCGTCGGGTGCCCGGTTGGATACACCGACCAGTCGACAGGTGTGCCAACCTATTTCAAATGGACCTTTCAGGGCGGAACTCCTGCCACTTCAAACCTGAAAAACCCGGGAAATATCGTCTATAACACCCCGGGCAGCTACCCGGTAAAGCTAAAGGTCTGGAATGAATTCGGGGCCGATTCGATCACCAAAACCAACTTTATCACTGCCAGCGGCACCCTCCTGCCGGTGACTGACTTCACAGCCGACAAGTTTGTCCTTTGCAGCGCCGACGTGGTTCATTTCACCGACCATACCACCAACTGTCCGATCACTTGGGACTGGCAATTCACCCCCAACAGCGTTACCTACCTCAACGGCACCTCCAATACCAGCCAGAACCCGGTGGTTCAGTTCAACGCCCCCGGCACCTATGATGTGCAGCTGACCTGTTTTAATACGATTGGCGGCCCGGTTGTGGCTTCCAAATTGCAATATATCGTAAGCGGTGGATTCACCCTGCCCTTCAGCGAATCCTTTGCCAACGGATTCGATCCGAAACACTGGGAAATCGTCAATCCCGACCTTTCCACCACGTGGGATACCATCACCGTCGCGGGAACTGTTCCCGGATCAAAAGCGGTCTGGATGAACTTCTTCAACTACATGCTGATCACCCATCGTGACCATCTCATCAGTCCTGCCATGAACTTCGGCGGATATGGCACCGTGGCACTCAATTTCAGGCATGCCTACGAACAACGTGTGAGGATCGACTCGCTGATCATCAGGGTTTCGCAGGACTGCGGAGCCACCTGGGACCGGGTCTGGGCTATGGGCCCGAATGGCACGCCCAACGTGTTTGTTACCCACCCGTCGACCAATGCGGCTTTCTATCCCCAGTCGGCCAACGACTGGTGCGGCGGCAGCTACGGTGTGGGATGTTACACCATCGACCTTACTTCATACGCAGGAAAGCCCGATATCAAACTGATGTTTGAATCATTCGCATTCTTTGGCAACAACCTTTTTTTGAATGACATCAATGTAAGCGGAACAGTTGGCGTGCCCGAACACGGCAAAACCGGGAGCGGATTCACCATCTACCCCAACCCGACAACCGGTCAGTTTGTCCTCACTTTTACCGGGAAAAAAGGGGAGGCGGTGATGGATGTTCTTAACCCCCAGGGCCAGGTAGTACGTACCGACCGGTTTACAACAATTCCGGGAAAAAACGAATGGCATCTTGATTTCGCCGGATTTTCAAAAGGGGTTTATTTTATCAGGGTAACGGATGCCTTCTCTTCACAGGTACAGAAAATTGTGATAGAATAGCTCCCTATGGCTTTTTGGCCAGGAAAGAATGTAACAGGATACCTGTTTTTCTTTGTGCCTTTGTGCCTTCTTTGTGCCCCTTATTTAAAATGACACAGTGACGAAAACTTTCCGATCTTTGCCGGATAATTTCCTTTGCCAAACCCCATGAAAATAACATCTTACATCCTTTTTTTCCTTCTCGTTTCCTTCACCTCCTTAGCACAGGGATGGCGGAAGGGGGAGATGGAGCTTAAGATTTTCATGGATTCCCCTGCAGATCTGCAGACCATCCGGCAGCTCGGCCTTGTTGCCGAACCCGCAACCGCCGATGGCTCCTGTGTCAGGAGCTATGTCATTCCTGAAGAGTTAAAAAAATTACAAAGCAGCAGACTGCGGTATTCTGTGGTCATTGCTGATCTGAACCGGCATTTCGAACATTACTGGGACAACCCGGAAGTGCCTTCGGGATATTACACCTATGAGCAGATCATTGCCATTGCCGACAGCCTCGCCGCCAATTTCCCCTCCATCTGTAAAAAGGTAATTTGGGGAACCTCACTGGGCGGCCGGCAGCTTGCTTCGCTTAAGATCAGCGACAATGTCAGTATTGACGAGCCTGAACCGGAGATCATGTTTGATGGCGGCATCCATGGCGACGAGGTGGGAGGATCACAGAACATCATCATGTTTGCCAGGGACCTGGTGCTGGGTTACGGGTCAAACCCGGTTTATACCGACCTGATCAATAACCATGAGATCTGGCTGTACCTGATGGTCAATCCCGACGGGCGTGTTTCGATGTCGCGCTATAACAACAACCTTATAGATATAAACCGTGATAATGGCTACATGTGGAATGCCGAAGGGGGGAGTACCGACGCTTTTTCGCAGGTCGAGACAAAGGCGCTCCGGAACTGCATCTTCGACAACCAGTTCGTGGTGTACACCAATTACCACAGTGGATCGGAGATACTCTCGTATCCCTGGAGCTACCGCGCCGACCATCCCCGAGATTATCTTCACATCAACCAGCTGGCAGGCATATATGCGAGCACCTCGGGTTACACCAACCTCACCTATGGGCAGGGATATACGGTCATGTATGCCATTAACGGCAGTACCAAGGATTACCTCTATGGCAGTATGGGAAATGTCGGCTGGTCCATGGAGATCTCGCTCGACAAGCAGCCGCCTGCCTCGCAGATCATGACCTATTACAACTACAACAAGCCCTCGATGCTCGAGATGATCAAACGGTGCGGGTGGGGCGTGGCAGGCATGGTAACCGATTCGCTTACAGGTGCGCCGGTTTCGGCATCGGTATGGGTGAACAGCTATTTTCCCGTTTATACTGATCCCGTGGCAGGTGACTTTCACAAATATGTTTTACCGGGAACCTATACCATCAGGGTGGTGGCAAATGGATATAAATCCAAAACGGTAACAGGGGTTACTGTTCCCGACCAGGGTTACTCCACCACCGGATTTCAACTGGCACCTCTTTCGAAACGTTACGCCTTTAAGGTGATGAGCTGCCAGATCCCCGGGAATAATTTTGATGATGAGGGATATACTCCCGGGGCGCTCGGGAAACCCGATTCAATTCCCTATTCCATGGGAAGGTATGGCTGGATCGTGCTCGATATGGGAGATACCATCTGCGATGGTCCGGGTACTGATTTTAAGATTTATCAGTCCGGCACCAGCAACAAGAACTATACTGTATCCGGCGGAAATAACAAGGATGGCCCCTTTACCACCATCGGAACCGCCACAGGCACCTGCGGCTTCGACCTGGCAACTGTTGGCATGACACGCGCCCGCTACCTGTACATCAAGGACAATGGGACGGGAGCCTCCTTCGGCCCCGGGGCAGGATTTAACCTGGATGCCGTTGAGATGATCACCCCGCCGCTTGTGGCAAACTTCACGGCCAGCGATACCCTCCCCTGTACCGGCACATCTGTGAACTTTACCGACCAGTCAACTGGCAATATTGTCTCCTGGAACTGGTCCTTCCCGGGTGGGATACCCTCCTCCTCTACCCTTAAAAACCCTGTCAACATCCTGTACAACACACCCGGGGTTTATAATGTAACCCTGACCATATCCAACGGAATTATCACAAGCTCCAAAGCCAGGGCCGCCTATGTCCACCCGGGTGCCCCCCCACAGGTCAGCCTGGGTGCCGATACGACGGTATGTGCCTGGAGTGTTCTGACACTTGATGCCGGAAACCCGGGATGTAGCTTTCACTGGTCAACCGGGCAAACCACGCAGGTCATCCAGGTTGACTCATCCGGCACAGGGCTTGGACCACACGACTACTGGGTCGGGGTGACCCGTTCTCCCGGCTGCACGGGGAATGACACCATCAGGATCACCCGCGACGACTGCACCGGAATACCGCGATATGTAAACCCTGCCGCTGTTACCCTATTCCCGAATCCCGCTGATCAATATATCATACTGGATATTAACGGTTTTGAAGATGGATTATGGCAACTCTATTCAGGTACGGGCACTGCACGCAGCCAGGGAACGATTCCTTCAGATCATTACCGGTACAGGATGGATGTATCAGATTATTCACCCGGCATTTACCTTATCAGGCTCATCCGGGATAACAGGAATATCCTTAAAAAGATCATGGTGAACCATGGTCCGGATCACCGGTAACCGGTTCCCCCGGGAAAGTCCATCCAGGGCAAAAGGATGGTTTTCCGGTTTTCCAAATGTTTATCTTTGTCACGTAATTGGATTCTATGCAGCTGTTTTATATCTCCGGCATTGCCGGCAACACATGTGCGCTGGGCGAGGAGGAATCGTGGCATTGCGTCAGGGTGCTTCGCCTGCAGGAGGGGGCGCCGGTGCACCTGACCGATGGCACCGGCAATTTTTACGAAGGCCGGATGGCAAAAGTACATCATAAAGGCTGCCTGGTTGAAATTCTGAAGACAACCCGGCGCGAGAAACGGGCAGGGCATCAGCTTCATATCGCCATGGCGCCTACAAAGAACATAGAACGGTTCGAATGGTTTCTCGAAAAGGCGACCGAAATCGGCATCGATGAGATCACCCCTGTCATATGCGACCATTCCGAACGAAAGATTGTAAAGCCTGAGCGTCTTGAAAAGGTGCTGGTTGCCGCTATGAAGCAATCGCTGAAATCGTGGCTGCCAGGGTTACATGACCCTGCAAATTTCCGTGATTTCATAACAAGGGACTTCCCCGGGCAGAAGCTGATCGCATGGTGTGAAACCGGCCTGGAATCACAACTTCATGAACTTTATGTTAAGGGATCTGATGTACTTGTCGTGGTCGGCCCCGAAGGGGACTTTTCCAGACCAGAGGTTGACCAGGCCATCGCGGCAGGGTTTATCCCGGTAAGCCTGGGAGAAAGCCGTTTAAGAACTGAAACAGCCGGCATCGTGGCCTGCAACACGGTGGAGCTGATGAACAGGATCAGATAACCAAGAAATCGCAGGCGGATAAAGATGTATTAAATTGGCCAGTTAAATCAAACAAGAATATTGACATATGTTCCGGATGAAGAGGATGTTTTTTTTAATCAGTATCTGCGCGGCAGTTATAGCGTTTACGACTTCGTTTACCCCGCCGTCGTTCCAGATTGGGCTGTTGAAATATTCGGGCGGCGGCGACTGGTATGCCAATCCCACCTCCCTGCCGAACCTGGCGAAATTCGCGAACCATAATTTATCCTGTAATATCAGCGAAGATATCGCCACGGTGGATGTAGGCAGCACCGACCTGATGAACTATCCCTTTGTTCATATGACCGGTCACGGGAATGTGGTGTTTTCGGAACAGGAGATACGGAACCTGAGGAATTACCTGATTGGCGGAGGCTTCCTGCACATTGACGATAATTACGGAATGGACAAGTTTATCAGGCCTCAGCTGAAAAGACTTTTCCCTGAACTGGAGCTGCTGGAACTTCCCTTTGATCATCCCATTTATCACCAGAAATTCCCCTTCCGCACCGGTTTGCCCAAAATCCATGAACATGACGGGAAGCCTCCCCAGGGGTTCGGCCTTATTTACGAAGGGAGACTGGTGGTTTTTTACACCTACGAGTGCGATCTCGGCGATGGCTGGGAAGATCCTGCCGTACACGGGGATTCGGAACCCACAAGGCTCAAGGCCCTGCAGATGGGAGCGAACATCCTGCAATATATTTTTACCGCAAAATAATAATTATCCCCTGAATCCATTGTCGCACCCGCCGGGGGAAACAGGGCAGCTCCTTTAGGAACTCACCTGTTTGCTGCTGCGCTTGCGTTCGATCTCATCAAGCAGGATCTTGCGCAGGCGGATTGATTTGGGAGTAACCTCCACATATTCATCGCCCTTGATATATTCCATCGCCTCCTCCAGGGAGAATTTGGTTGCGGGATAGATCACGGCTTTGTCGTCGGAGCCTGAAGCACGAACGTTGGAGAGCTTTTTCGTCTTATTTACATTGATCACGATATCGTCGCTGCGGGTGCTTTCACCGATGACCTGCCCGTTGTAGACATCCTCGAAGGGTTCGATGAAGAACTTGCCGCGGTCCTGCAGTTTATCAATGGCGTAGGTGATGGCCAGTCCGGTATACATCGAGATCAGTGAGCCGTTGTTACGCCCCTGCATATCGCCCTTCCAGGGCTGGTAGGCTTTGAAACGGTGAGCCATCACGGCCTCCCCTTCAGTGGCAGTGAGAACGGGGTTACGCAGCCCGATCAGTCCGCGGGCCGGAATGTCGAACTCGAGGATCACGCGGTCGCGTTTGTGTTCCATGTGCGTCATGTCGCCCTTGCGGCGGCTTACAAGTTCGATAACTTTGCCGGCAAAGGCCTCCGGTACCTGGACCTTGAGCAATTCGACAGGTTCGCATTTTACACCGTCGATCTCCTTGGTGAGGATCTGGGGCTGGCCCAGCTGAAATTCGTATCCTTCGCGGCGCATGGTCTCCACCAGGATTGCCAGGTGGAGGATACCCCTGCCATAAACCTGGAAACGGTCGGGTGAATCCATCTCCTCGACCTTCAGAGCCAGGTTTTTTTCGGTCTCTTTGAAAAGCCGCTCGCGGATATGGCGGGAGGTTACGAAGGTCCCCTCCTTGCCGGCAAACGGCGAATTGTTGATGGTAAAGAGCATGCTCATGGTAGGTTCATCAACGCTGATGGGAGACATGCCTTCAGGATTTTCAAAATCGGCAATAGTGTCGCCGATATCGAAATTTTCGGGTCCGAGGATGGCGCAGATCTCTCCGGCGCTAACCTCCGATTTTACCTTTTCTTTGCTGAGCCCTTCGAACAAGTAAAGCTCTTTAACGACCGATTTTACAACCGTCCGGTCGTTTTTAACCAGCGAGATGGGCATTCCTGACTTCACGCTTCCGCGGGTGATCCTGCCTACGGCAATCCTGCCTACATAGGAGGAGTAATCCAGTGAGCTGATCTGCATCTGCAGCGTTCCCGGCAATTGTGGCGGAGCAGGGATATGTTCGATGATCTGGTCCAGAAGATAACTGACATCGGTGGTTTCATTTTTCCAGTCATCCGACATCCAGCCATGTTTGGAAGATCCGTAGACGGTAGGAAAATTCAGCTGATCTTCGCTGGCATCAAGGCTGAACATCAGGTCGAACATGGCCTCCTGTACCTCGCCCGGCGAGCAGTTGGGCTTGTCAACCTTGTTGATGACCACGATAGGCTTTTTGCCCAGTTCCAGCGCTTTTTGCAGCACAAACCGGGTCTGGGGCATCGGGCCTTCGAATGCATCAACCAGGATCAATACGCCATCGGCCATATTCAGCACTCGTTCAACCTCTCCCCCGAAATCGGAGTGACCAGGGGTGTCAATGATGTTAATCTTTATTCCCTTGTATCTGACGGAGACATTTTTCGACAGGATGGTAATCCCGCGCTCACGCTCCAGATCGTTGGAATCGAGGATCAGTTCCCCTACGTCCTGGTTGTCGCGAAACATATGAACCTGGTGCAATATCCGGTCAACCAGGGTTGTTTTACCGTGGTCAACATGGGCAATTATAGCGATATTTCTGATATCCTGCATGTTAAATTAATAAGGTGGCTGTTTCAAATGGTTTGCAAAGGTACGCTAAATATCAACGCACCAAACATTTGAATAAAAGCAGATTTCATGAAACGGATGCCCTGTACTTCATCTGCATCCCATTTCCGACCGGTTCAGATCAGGGTCCTGCAGGCTGAAAGATGCCGGAAACCGCTGGCAGGCATTCCTATCGTGAAGATAAACAAGGTATCTGTTTAATGTATTTTTTTCATTACTTATCCTTGACTTTACCAATTTAAATTGTATCTTTATCCTTTGGCAGGATGAGTCAAAGGTTATCCCTGCCTGGCCTGGCATTTTAAACGGTCATCAGGATACTCCTTTAATAATGAAGTAATTATATCCTGGGTACGAACAGCCCCCTTATTTCCGGCCGTTATGAAACGAATGATTTTGTTTCCTTTCTGTTTTTTTCTTCTTCCGATGGCCCTTGGCCAGCATAATTTCGGGAAGGTATTCCAGGAATTTTCCCCATTCGGAAATGCAGCTGCCAATTCGACCGGACAAAATTATGACGGTGGCTATGTCATGGCAGGATATTCGGGCACCTATCCCGATACGATCAAGGCGCTTTTTTTCAGAACCAGCCCGGTTGGCGATACCCTGTGGACCAGGGTGGTCAACAGCGCCTCCATATATTCCATTAAACCGACTGGCAGCACAGCATTTGTGGTTTGCGGAACCAACCACGATCCTGATTCAACCGCTTACCTGGGCTACCTGGCAACGCTCGATGCGGCCGGGAGCCTGACCATGGAAAGGTTCTACGGCAGTGAAAACTGCTGCTTTTATGAAGTCGGGGTAACCAGCGACAATGGCTATGTGGCAGCCGGCAGGAGTGTTTCACCAGACCAGAAAGAATACCCGTGCATGGTAAAAACTGACCAGGATGGTCTCTTCACCGCTGTCCCGGAGATTTGGAAGGACACGACGGTTCCTGTCCTCCCCAATCCCACTGCCGGTTTGTGCCAGGCGAGATTCCCGCCGGGGACCATCTGGTTTGGTATCTATAACCAGCTTGGGATACTGATCCTGTCGGGCGGGAGCCAGGGTTCAAGTCCCGTACTGATCCATCTTGAAAACCAACCGGCCGGATGTTACCTTCTGAAAGCACCAACCATGGATGGCATGGCAATTCAAAAGATCATCAAGCGATGACCACGGAGAATCCGCGGGGAGCTTAAAAATCCGCGGCAAAATAAAAACAAGAGGAGTATGCCGAAAATCCTGAAAAGAGTAGGCATCGCATTAATTCATATCCTATGGCGCGAAATATAACATGGTATGGTTGGCGCCCTGATTTGCCCGACCAGCGAGATTTAATGTATGCAGCACCCCGTGCTGTCATGGCGAAACTGCCGGCAAAAGTTGATCTGCGGCCGCTTTGTCCCCCGGTTTACGACCAGGGCGAACTGGGCAGCTGTACGGCCAACGCGATTGGCGCTGCCTTTGAATTTGGCCTGATGAAGCAGAACAGCACAGCGGATTTTTCCCCTGCCCGGCTCTTCATCTATTACAATGAAAGGGTGATGGAACACACTGTGAATGTTGACAATGGCGCAGAAATCAGGGATGGGATGAAGAGTCTCAACAGCCAGGGCGTATGTCCTGAAAAAATGCTGCCCTACGATATCACTAAATTTGCCGTCAAGCCGTCAGCTGCCTGCTTTAAGGAGGCGCTGAAGCACCAGGCGCTCTCCTATCACCGCGTGACACGCACCACCGACCAGATGAAGGGGTGCCTGGCCGAAGGGTATCCTTTTGTTTTCGGGTTTTCGGTGTATGATGCCTTTGAAAGCGACACGGTTGCCAAGTCAGGAAAATTAAACCTCCCGAAGAAAACCGAACAGTGCGTAGGTGGCCATGCAGTTATGGCGGTTGGGTATGATGATACCGCCAAACGGTTTATTGTCCGTAACAGCTGGGGTGCCGACTGGGGCATGGCAGGCTATTTCACCATGCCATACGGTTACCTTACCGACGGAAATCTCTCCGACGACTTCTGGACAATCCGTGTTGTTGAGGTATAAAAGGCGACCTATCCCCTTCATCCTTTTCACGTTTTTCCCTGTTTTTCTTTTTCCCGGGAGAAGTGTATCTTTACGCGATGAAGATCAATATTATCGGAGCAGGCGTAGCAGGATTATCCACAGGATGTTACCTGCAGATGAACGGGTTTGAGACTGAAATTTTCGAGCGTCATACCACCTTCGGAGGATTGTGCACCAACTGGAACAGGAAGGGATATACCTTTGAAAGCGGATTTCAGTGGCTGCTCGGTTCGAACAGCCAGAATCCATTTTACCTGTTGTGGTCGGAACTGATTGACATGAAATCACTTCATTTCATCCATCATAAAACAAGGATGGATATTGAGGTAAGGGATTGCGTTGACCGTTTCGGAAGCAACGTCTTTCACTTGTACACAAACCTTGACAGGTTTGAAGAATACCTGCTCTCCCTTGCCCCTGAAGACAAAAAGCCGATCACGCAGTTTATCCGGTCGATCAGGAAGATGCAGCATTATGAGATCCCCCCCATGATCAGGGAAGTACCGGATATTTTGCCTTTAAACCGCAAGATACGTTTCGCCAGGTACCTGCCGTTGCTGCTTTTCCTGAACAGGGTCAGGAAAGAGACCAATATAACCTTCGCGGCAAAACTCAGGAATCCGTTCCTGAAAGAGGTATTCGTGCAGTTTTTCGGCGGTGATGAATTGCCGTTGCTCATTCATACCTTGCCCCTGGCATTTAATGACCGTAACGCAACCGGGTATCCTGCCGGCGGCTCGGTCAGTTTCGTCGGGAATATTGAAAAAAGATACCTTGAACTTGGGGGAAAGATCAGGTACGACGGGGAAGTGGAGAAGATCGTGACGGAACAAAACAGGGCCGTGGCTTTGCTACTGAAAACAGGAGAGCTCATCGCTTCAGATATCACTGTTTCAGCAGCAGACTGGCATTTTACGATCTTTGACGCGTTGGAAGGAAAGTATGTGAACGACACCATTTTGAAACTCTCCATTCAGGAGAGACTGAAGGTTTACTATTCGGTGTTCGTGGTCTCGCTGGGGGTTGCGGCAGATTATAGTCAGGTTCCGCCATTCATGCGGTTTCCCCTTAACCGGAAACTCGTCTCACCCGATGGTACTGAATATAACCGGATGGAGATCCATCTCAATAATTACGATCCCTCGGCTGCACCGCCGGGGAAAACGGTGGTTTACCTCAGTTTCTACACGCGTCAGGCTGATTTCTGGATCGACCTGCGGGAAAAAGATTATCATGAGTACCTGAAGCTCAAAAAGGACTTTGCCGATCAGATCATCGGCGCGGCGGATGAAAGGCTGCCGGGATTGCGCAGCAATATAGAAGTTGTTGACATTGCCACTCCTGCTACCTTTCAGCGATACACCCATAACTGGAAAGGCAGTGTGCAGGGATGGCTGCCGGGAGAAAATATCATTTCGAGATCACCGGTTAAAACCGTGCTCCCCGGTCTGAAGAACTTCTTTTTTACGGGTCACTGGACCATACCGGGCGGGGGATTGCCAGTCGCCATCAAATCAGCCCGCGATGTTGCCAAAATCATCTGTCACCAGGAAAAGATACCCTTTGAGGTGGTGCCGGTTACTACCGCTCACGCCATGGTTGAATGAGCGTCGAATCAAATTAAAGCAACCCCGCATTTTTGAGGATCTCCTTCAGCCTAGGCTGGTGTTCGGCAAAATCGCGCAGATCTCTCAGGGTTTTCTGATTTTCCATTTTCAGGGGAGCCAGGGAAAGTTTCCGGTCCCAGAAGGCAAACCCGAACACGCTGACCATCATCGTGGTAAAAATCCCGATTAAGGCCCAAAGGAAATTGAAAAGTTGGTCGAACCGTTTATCAATCGCCTCAAACCGGGCATTCATCTCTGAACGGATACCCACAAATTGTTTGTCAACTCCTTCAAACCTGGCATTCATCTCAATTCTGAGTGATTCGACCCGTTGTTTCGTTCTGATCATCCGGTCACGGTCTTCAATCGTGTATGATACGGTCTTTAACGTGGCCATTGAAAGAAACGGTGCACAAAGCAACGCTATACAAATTACTTGCCTGATTGTTTTCATATTCTCCGGATTTTGGTTTTCTATTAATCCGGTTGATAAAGCAAAGGTAATACGGAAAGTGTCATTTTTTATCAACAAATGGCAAATGTCAATCAGAAAAATGTGTTTTATTGTATGGCCCTGCGTGCTTTCAGGATATATTTGGCAGTATCGAGCGGGCTGATGCCCTTGTAGGGTCTGATCACCCCCAGCTCATCGGCGCATTCACGGTAACCTTCAAAACGGGTTGAAATTCTTGCCTTTCCACCGGAGCGGGAACTCAGCTTCACTGGGAAATCAAGCGAGGTTGACAGGGGCACGATTCCCTGCAGGGTAAACCGGTTCTGGTCTATCACCGGGCTTTCAAAGCTTCCGCGCATGCGGGTAATGTCGCTGGTGATCACGCCAAGCAGGTCATCGGCAGCATTGATTCTGAAACGGATCATCGGTTCGAGCAGGGTGGTCCCGGAGTTTACCAGCCCGTTCATGATCCCCATGGGGGTGGCAACGGCAAAATCCCCGGCACGCGAATGCATGGGATGATCTTCCCCGGCAACCAGGGTAATGCTGCAATCGGTAACCTCCCATCCTTTGATCCCCTGTTTAAGGGCTCCGGCAATACTCCGTTCCGCCTCCTTTTGGTATTTCAGCTGGATATCGTTCACCGCGACGATGCTTTTATAAACCACGCCACTCCCGCGTTCAGCCGGTTCGATAAGGAACCGCATGATCGCCCAGCAGGGTTTGGGCATCCAGTATTGGACAAACCCCTCCGCCACGGTAGTGGGCGTTTCTTTATAGATCACAGTGGGATTTTCAAACTTTGCAGCGATCCCGAAACGGTCGGCCAGGATTCTTTCCAGCACCTCCATCTGGATCCAGCCCATGATCTTTACATGCAGCTCCGCCTCTTCGCGCAGCCATTCAAACTCCAGCGCAGGATCTTCTGCAGCGAGCTCCAGCATGGCGTTTGCCAGCGCTGAATAATCCCTGCTGTTCACTGCCTTCACCTGAACGGTAAGCAAAGGCATGCGCAGCGTTACGGCAGGCGGAATCCCATCATGGCGCTCCCCCAGCAGGTCGCCGACCTGGGCACTGCCCAGCCCGCAAATCCCGGCCATGTCGCCGGCCTCAACCATCCCGGTATCCTCGAACCTTCCCGGGAAGATCCTCCGCACCTGGGTAACCTTTTCCTCTATCTCCCGGGAAGCATTACGAATAATATCACGGTTGACGATCTTTCCGGCAAAAACCTTAACCTGGGCGATTTTCCCCATGATCTTATCATGGCTGATCCCATAAACAAGGGCAGACAGCGGGTTACCTGCATCGCCGGAGGGGGCGGGAAAATAACGTACCACGGCATCCGCCAACGCCGACATCCCCAGTCCCAGCTTTGCCGAACCATAGAACAGGGGAAACACTCTGCCCGATTGCACCAGTTTTCCCAATTGGCGGTCTGCCTCGCCGAAGTCAGGGAGATGCCCATCCAGGTAACGGTCCAACAGATGGTCATCGGTGGCGACCACGTGCTCAACAACCAGGGAATCCATCCTGGTTTCATTCCAAACCGGTGTGACGACCACCTCATTTCCGCCCTCCCCCGATATCTCCTGAAGGCAGAGCGGGCTCACATGCAGTTCCGCCTGGATGGCCCGGATAACCGCTTCGCTGTCGGCCCCTACCCTGTCGGTTTTGTTGATAAAGAAAATAACGGGGAGGGATTGTTGCCGCAACCCGGCCCACAGGGTTTCGGTGTGCGCCTGTACGCCTTCAACGGCGGAGATGACCAGGATTACCCCGTCGGGCACGCGCATGATCCGCTCCACATCGGCTGAAAAGTCAACATGGCCCGGAGTATCAACCAGGTTAATGCGTGTATTGTTCCATACCAGCGATGTGCCGGCTGAACGTACCGAGATTCCCCGTTCGCGTTCAACGGGAAGAAAATCAGTTTGAGCCGTCCCCAGGTCCACAAATCCCGGTTGCCGGGTCTGACCGCCAAGGAAGAGAAAATGTTCCGTAATGGTGGTCTTGCCGGCATCGGCATGAGCCATGATGGCAATGTTGCGGATCGGCTGGTGCATGAGGGAAACAGTCTACTTTTTTGGCGTGTCGAATTTCTTCGAATCAACCATTTGCTGGAAAAAATCGACAACCGATGTTTCCACCGGCCGGTATTTCATGCCAAGCGAACGGATACTCTTGGTATTGTCGACTCTCCAGGGATAACCCACGTTAAGCCGTATCATTTTTCGTTTAAAACCAGCCATGGGCGCTATCATCCAGATGAGGAACTTCGGCAAAATCTTTGTTGGAAAGGGATAGGCTTTTCCGAATTTCTGCTGCAGATATCCCGAAAGGGTCAGGAAATCTGTATTTTCAGCGGAGATGATGTGCCTTCCCTGTGCTTCCGGCAGGAAGGCCGCCCTGAACTGGGCTTCGGCAAGATCCCTGACATCGACCACCCCGATGCTGAATGAAGGAACACCGCTTTTCATGCTGCCGTCGCCCAGCTGGCGTACCAGGCTGAAGCTCTCAGAGGTCGCATCCGGGTTTATGCCCGGGCCGATGACAAAGGAGGGATTTATCACTACCAGATCCCAGCGGTTTTGTTCCTTGACCATCTCCCATGCTGCCTGTTCGGCAACTGTTTTCGAATAGGAATAGGCCTGGTGACCGACGGTTGAGGTGGTATTCCATTGGGCTTCCGTGGCAATACCACCGGGGTAGTCCAGGCAATCCTTCGCATCGCCGATGATGGCGGCGCAACTGCTTGTAAGGACAATGCGTTTGACCGATACAGAGCGTCCGGCCGAAGCCAGTACATTCCGGGTGCCCTTCAGCGCCGGGTCAACGAGATCCTTTTGCGGATCCTTGATTTTGCTGGTAAAGGGCGATGCCGTATGAAACACCAGTTCACACCCTGCCATTGCCTCGTCAAAGGCACCTTCGGTCAGCAGATCGGCTTTGAAATAGCGGATGGTTCCCTTTGCCTTTTCAGCCAGGTCATCCAGGAATATCAGCGATTGTTTGTTTGCCGGGTTCCTGACGGTGGCATGCACCGCGATCCCTTCATCCAGGAGCTTCTTAATGATCCAGCCGGCAACATAGCCGGTGGCGCCGGTGACCATCACCGGTTTGGTTTTATCTATGATTTGCATGGTTGATTGGTTTAATGTCTCCAGCGCCCTCCTGAAAACAGGGAGGTCCGGAGGCGTGTTATTTCAGTCCCCTGATCTGCTCTTCAAGCACCCTGATCCGGGCGGCGGCATCCTCCTGTTTCTTGCGCTCGGAGTCAACCACGACAGGATGCGCATTTTTCACGAAGCTGTCGTTGCCGAGTTTCTGCATCACCTTGCCCAGAAAACCGGTCGTGTAGGCAAGCTCCTCTTCAAGCTTCCGGATCTCGTCGGCAATATCTATTTTCCCGGTCAGCGGGATAAAAAACTCGGTGGAACCCGTGACGAAAGAGATACTGTCGGGCACTTTATCCTCAACATAGGCAATTTCACTGATGTTGCAGAGTTTCCCCACCAGGGCGTCGAAGGTCGTATCCGATGCTTCGTTGTTGTTTTTCCTGATAAACAGCCGGATAGACTCCTTCTGGGGGATATTTTTTTCTTTCCTCACATTGCGGATGGCCATGATGACCTCCTCCGCAAAGCCGAACTTCGCGATGAGCTCCTGGTCATAGAAGGAAGGAACAGGCACCTTGCAAAGCATGATTGATTCGCCTTCCCCACGCTCTTCAAGGATCTGCCATATCTCTTCGGTGATAAAGGGCATAAAGGGATGAAGCACCTTCAGCAGTTTTTCAAACAACCCCTTGACCGCCCCGAAGGTTGCAAGATCGATTGGCTGCTGATAGGCAGGCTTGACCATTTCGAGGAACCAGGAACAGAAGTCGTCCCACACCAGCTTATAGGCAGCCATCAGTGCCTCAGAAAGGCGGTAATCGTCGTAAAGCGCATTGATATTCTGCAGGGCAGCGTTGAAGGCCGACTCAAACCAGCTCAGCGATACCTTGTTAACTTCCGACTGTTCCAGCATCTCATCCACTGGCCATCCCTTCACGAGGCGCAGGGCATTCCATATCTTGTTGCAGAAGTTCCTGCCCTGTTCGATCAGGGCATCGTCGTACAGCAGGTCATTTCCGGCGGGCGAACAAAGCAGCATGCCTACGCGTACGGCATCGGCACCATTGAGGCTGATGAGGTTCAGAGGTTCGGGAGAGTTGCCAAGCGATTTCGACATCTTCCTGCCGAGTTTGTCGCGTACGATCCCGGTGAAATAGACATTCCTGAAGGGGATGGCCTTGCGGTACTCCATGCCGGCCATGATCATCCGCGCAACCCAGAAGAAGATGATCTCCGGGGCAGTGATCAGGTCGTTGGTGGGATAATAGTAATTGATATCGGCATTATCAGGGTGACGGATACCGTCGAACACCGAGATGGGCCAGAGCCAGCTTGAAAACCAGGTATCCAGTACATCCTCATCCTGCCTGAGATCGGAAAGGGAATATTTTGTATCCTGCCCTGTTAATTTCGCATTGGCAAGTTCAAGGGCCTGCTCTTTCGAACGGGCCACGACAAACTCCCCGCCGGGCAGGTAATAGGCCGGGATACGCTGTCCCCACCACAGCTGGCGCGAGATGCACCAGTCGGTGACATTGGCCATCCAGTGGCGGTACATGTTTTTATACTTGGCGGGGTGGAACAGGATGGTATCGTCTTCAACCAGTTCGAGGGCGGGTTTGGCCATATCCTTCATCTTCATGAACCACTGGACGGAGATCCTGGGTTCGATGACCTCGTCGGTACGTTCCGAATAGCCTACCTTGTTCGTATATTCCTGGATTTTGACGATATGGCCCTTTTCTTTCAGTTCCTCCGTGATTTTGCGCCGAACCACAAAGCGGTCCTCGCCCACGTAGAGCAGGGCTGCCTCGCTCAGGGTGCCGTTAGGGTTAAAGGTATCGATGACTTCGAGTTTGTATTTCAGCCCCAGGTTATAGTCGTTGACATCGTGGGCCGGGGTAACCTTCAGTGCACCGGTACCGAATTCACGGTCGACATATTCATCAAAGATCACCGGGATGGCCCTGCCGATCAGCGGAACCATGATCCGTTTCCCGCGCAGGTGCTGATAGCGTTCGTCTTCGGGATGTACGCAGATGGCGGTATCGCCGAGGATGGTCTCGGGGCGGGTGGTGGCAATGGTGATCCATTCATCGTCTGTGCCTTCAACCCTGTACCGGACATAATACAATTTCGAATTGACCTCCTTGTAGATCACCTCTTCGTCCGATACGGCGGTAAGGGCCTTCGGATCCCAGTTGACCATGCGGATTCCACGATAGATCAGGCCTTTGTTATACAGGCCGATAAAAACGTCGATGACCGAATCGTACAGCGATTCATCCATGGTAAAGCAGGTGCGTTCCCAGTCGCAGGAGGCACCCAGTTTCTTGAGCTGGTCGAGGATGATCCCGCCATGCTTGGTTTTCCATTCCCAGGCATGATCCATGAAGGCTTCGCGGGTCAGGCTCGACTTGTCGATCCCCTCGTCTTTGAGTTTGGCAACCACCTTGGCTTCTGTGGCAATGGATGCATGGTCGGTTCCGGGAACCCAACAGGCATTCTTGCCCATCATCCGGGCGCGGCGCACCATGATATCCTGGATGGTGTTGTTGAGCATATGGCCCATATGGAGAACACCTGTCACATTGGGAGGCGGGATCACGATACAATAGGGTTCGCGTTCATCGGGAACGGAGTGGAAGAAACCCTGTTTCATCCAGTATTCATACCATTTATCCTCAACCTGTGAGGGGCTGTATTTGGAGGCAATTTCGGTCATCGCTGCAGATTTTTAAAGAGCAGCAAAATTAGTAAAAAATCCGGGAAGGATAGCAGTCAGAATAACTTGCTGCGTTTTACCAGGTAGGGAAGCAGTACTTGCCCGAAACCCGAATGAATATCGGCTTCAACCAGGTCGATGTGATACTGGCCGCAACGGAGCTTCAGCTCGTTGCTGAAGGTGAAAAGTGCCTCCACATAGCGCTCCCTGAGTTTCGAGGGATGGACCCGGAGTTGTTCGCCTGTCTCCAGGTCGATGAATTTATAGGGGCGGTCGTCGAAATCGAAATTTATCTCTTTTCCCTTATCCACCACGTGAAACAGGATGACCTCGTGTTTGTTGTGTTTCAGATGCTGTAACGCGGAGAAAAGCTCCTCCGGCTGTGCCGACCGGTCGAACATATCGCTGAAGATGATCACCAGCGACCGTTTATGAATCCTTTCAGCCAGTTCATGAATCGCCTGTGCCACGTTGGTTCCCTTGTGCTCTTCGGGAGACCGGGGGATCAGCAGTTTGTCAAGTTCATTAAAAAGATACCGGTGATGAACCGGGTTCGATTTGGTTTGGGTATGCAGCTCCACCGTATCGGAGAACACACTGATGCCGGCTGCATCCCGTTGTTTCCTGAACAGGTGCAGGAGCGCGGCAGCAACATAAACCGAAAAGGTGACCTTGTTGGGATGGTTGATGTCGGGGTTGGACAACACCGGGTAGTACATCGACGAGGAGTTGTCGATAAACACCTGACATCGCAGGTTGGTCTCCTCCTCATAGCGTTTGGTATAGAGCCGGTCGGTACGGCCGAACAACTTCCAGTCGATCGACCGGATCGATTCGCCGGTATTGTACAAACGGTGCTCGGCAAACTCAACACTGAAGCCGTGAAACGGGCTTTTATGCAGCCCCGTGATAAATCCCTCCACCACCTGCCGGGCGAGGAATTCAAGAGAGGAGAATTGCTCCAGGCGACTGGTATCGAGGTTGGTTGGCACAGGCTGATTGGCAGGTTAAATATATTTTTCTATGAGTGCCTTATAGGAGGCCTTGGGTACGGCGCCGACCTGTTTGTCAACCACCTCGCCACCCTTGATGAACAGCACGGTTGGGATATTCCTGACCCTATAAAGGGCTGTGGTTGCAGGATTGTCGTCAACATTCAGTTCCCCGGCCACGATACGGCCTTCGTATTCTGCTGCCAGTTCGTGAATGATGGGAGATACCATGCGGCAGGGGCCACACCATTCGGCCGACAGGTCAACCAAAGCAAGTTTGTCGCTCTTTACGATCTTCTCTTCAAAATTTGCATCCGTCAATGTTTCGAACATATGATAATTCTTTAAAAGTGAGTTAATTTTCAGGTGGCTAAATTACAAAAAAGGTTTCATTTCTGCATGGCGAACATCATCCAATCTTTCCCACAACCCGTACCTGGAATTCAGGCATTTCGGCCAGGGCGCCGATCATCTCCTTTGGATTCACCCTGAATTTTTTGGAGGGAAGGTCGATGGTGGTATTTTCAAGCGGGTCGTGGATCCTGATGCGCATGCTGCATTTTCCCTTGTGGAATTTCGCAGCCTGTACCAATTTGCTGATACTTTCAACAGAAAGGTCATTCAGGAAAACGGTCACCGACAGCATTTTCGAAAATTTCTCCAGCACCTCCGGCAGCAGGGTAACCTGGTTTACACGGATGGACATCTGGTCGGGAGAGTCAAACCTGGATTCGATACGGGCTTTCAGAAAGACATACTGCCCCGCTTCCAGCATGTGTTTCCAGCGGAGGTACTCCTCTGAAAACATTGTTAGTGAGATGAAGTTGAAATAGTCTTCAACCACAAAGGAGCCATAGGGTTTACCGGTTTTGCCGACCTTATGGTTCGCCTCGATGACAATGCCGGCGAAGGTTACATCTTTGCCCTTCATCCCCCTGAGGTCCTGCTTGAGATCTTCGATGGTCATATTGCAGAACTGGTCTATCTCCAGCTGGTAGTCGTCGAGCGGGTGGCCGCTCATATAAAAACCCGTGACCTCCTTTTCAAATTTAAGCTGTTCCAGCTTCGACCATGGCCGGCATTCAGGCATCGTCAGTTCTGGAAAATGGATCTCCTCGGCCTCCCCGAAAAGCGACTGTTGCATCGAATCCTTCCGGGCATGGTAATCGGTGGCATGGCGGATAAGCTTTTCAAGGAACACCATGTCGTCGGAGTTCTCCTGGTAGAAATACTGTGCACGGTGGGTATTCTCGAAACAATCGAAGCCTCCTGCTTTGGCCAGCGACTCCATGCAGCGCTTGTTTACCGTGTGTGAGTTGATCCGGCGGGTCATGTCGAAAATACTGCCATAGGGTCCGCCCTTTACCCGTTCTTCAACGATACTCGTCACGGCAGCCTCGCCAACATTCTTGATGCCTGCCATCCCGAAGCGGATCTCACCCCGTTTATTGGCGAAAAAGGCGTTTGAACTCTCATTCACGTCAGGGCCCAGCACCGGGATATGCATACGTTTGCATTCATCCAGGAAGAGGGTGATCTCCTTGAGGTCGTTCAGGTTGCGGCTTAATACGGCCGCCATGAATTCCGAAGGGTAGTGGGCCTTGAGCCACGCCATGCGGTAGGCCACATAGGCATAGCAGGCTGAGTGCGACTTGTTGAAGGCATAGTCGGTAAATGCCATCCAGTCATTCCATATCTTTTTGACCACCTCCTCGTCGTGACCATTGTTCTTACAGCCGTCGAAGAACTTGGGTTTCAACTCGGTCATCATGTGCTCGATCTTCTTGCCCATGGCCTTCCTCAGGGAGTCAGCCTGGCCCTTGGTAAAGCCTGCCAGCTCCTGCGACAGCAGCATGACCTGCTCCTGGTAGACCGTGATGCCATAGGTATCCTTCAGGTATTTTTCCATGGAAGGAATATCGTAGGCGATCTTTTCCCTGCCATGTTTCCGCGCGATAAAGCTGGGGATATAATCCATCGGGCCGGGCCGGTAGAGCGCGTTCATGGCAATGAGGTCCTCAATCTTGTTGGGTTTGAGCTCACGGAGGTACTTTTTCATCCCGTCCGACTCAAACTGGAAGATGCCGGTGGTTTTACCCTGGCTGAACAACTCGTAGGTTTCGGCATCGTCGAACGGAAGGTTGTCCATATCGATGTCGACACCCCTTGAATTGCTGATGTTTCGCACGGCATCCTTGATGATGGAGAGCGTTTTAAGTCCCAGGAAGTCCATCTTGAGCATCCCTACCTTTTCGATAAACGAACCGTCGAACTGGGTCACAAACAGGTCGGTCTCTTTTGAGATCGTGATGGGGATGTATTCGGTTAGGTCGTCGCGGCTGATGATGATGCCGCAGGCGTGAAGCCCTGTCTGGCGCACCGAACCTTCGAGGCTCTCGGCGATCCTCATCGTTTCGGCGATCAGCGGGTTGGGCGAAGTACGCGCAGCTTTCAGTTCGGGGACCTCCTCATAAGCCGCCTTCAGCGTGATGCCGGGCTTGGTGGGCACCAGCTTGCAAATACGGTTCACCTCGTCGAGCGGAAGCCGCTGTACGCGGCCCACATCGCGGATGGCCCCCTTGGCCGCCATGGTGCCGAAGGTGATCACCTGGGCCACCTTGTTTTTACCATATTTTTCAACGACCCATTTCAATACCCGGTCGCGGCCATCTTCATCGAAGTCGATGTCGATATCGGGCATGGAGATTCGGTCGGGATTAAGGAAACGCTCAAACAGCAGGTCAAACTTCAATGGATCTACGTCAGTAATGCGGATACAGAAGGCTACTACAGAGCCTGCTGCCGAGCCGCGGCCAGGCCCCACCGAAACGCCCATAGCCCTTGCCGCATTCAGGAAATCCTGGACAATCAGGAAATAGCCGGGATATCCCATATGCTTAATAACCGCCAGCTCGAAATCGATGCGGTCGGATATTTCCTGCGTGATCTCCGGATAGCGCTTTTCTGCGCCGATCAGGGTCAGGTGGCGCAGATAATCGTCGGGATCGGTAAACCCGTCAGGCAGCGGGAAATCGGGCATGATGGGATCGCGGTTCAGACTGTAATCCTCAACTTTATCCAGCACTTCGATAGTATTCTCCAGCGCCTCGGGAATGTCGGCAAAGAGCTTGTTCATCTCCTCCTTTGACTTGAACCACTCCTGCCCGGTATAGCGCATCCTGTCGATATCATCCATGAACTTGCCCGTATTGATACAGAGCAAACGGTCGTGGATCTCGGCATCGGTTTCGTTGAGAAAATGAACATCGTTGGTTGCCAGCAGCTTGACATTAAGTTTGTGGGCCAGTTTTACCAGCTCATCCCCAACCACCATCTGGCGTTTGTAAACATCGCCGTCGCGCGTGGGATCGGTGGCGGGATGGCGCATCAGCTCCAGGTAAAAGTCATCGCCAAACAATGCTTTATATTCCAGGATGACCTGCTCGGCCTTTGCCAGGTTCCCGGCCTGGATGGCACGCGGGATCTCCCCGGCCAGGCAGGCGGAGGAGGCAATCAGTCCTTCGTGATACCGGGCCAGCAGTTGCTTGTCGATCCGGGGTTTATAATAATGGCCTTCGGTCCACGAAAACGAGATAAGCTTCAGCAGGTTATTGTAGCCTGTGGCATTCTTGGCCAGCAGGATCAGGTGATCGCCCTTGCGGTCGATCATCTCCGACTTATCTTTATTGCTGCGCCTGGCTACATAGGTTTCACATCCGAAGATGGGTCTGAATTCCTTATTTTTTGCCGCAACCTCCGCAAACTCCTTGATACCGTAAAGGTTTCCATGATCGGTCACTGCCGCTCCCCGCATGCCAAGTGATACCGCCTTGCCTACCATCTCCTTGATGCGGCAGGCTCCGTCGAGAATAGAATATTGTGTATGAAGGTGTAAATGAATGAAATCAACCATGTGTTTGGGATAATTACCGAAGATGTACCGGATCGGTAAAATTATTTCAAAATCCCCAATGAAATCCGGTTGTTGATAAATTATCCGCAGATTAGTGCAAACAACCCAATCGTCTTCCTCGTACCTTTGCTTCAAAATCAAGGGTATGTTTAATATAACTCATGTTCACCCGATGCTGGTTCATTTTCCGATCGCACTGATCACGGTTGGATTTGTTTTCGATCTTTTTTCAGCATTCCGGAAAAACGAACCCTGCCTGTCAAAGGCCGGCTTCTGGCTCGAAACAATCGGCATGGCCGGGGCGATCGTTGCCTACGGGAGCGGCTATTTCCTTACCAGCCCCATGGAGGGCGATGCAGGGCTGATGCGCGACAAACACCAGCTGTTTGCAACCTTCGCATTGGTCTCCATTATCGTGGCGACTTTAAGCCGCATCGCAGCCCTGTACCTTGAAAAAAATTCGCCTGCCATGCGGGTTGGGTTGCTTGCACTGTTTATGATTGCCTTTATCTTTATCGCCATTACCGGCTACCTTGGAGGCTCACTGGTGATGGATTATATGATCGGGCTGTAGAAATAAAAATAAAACGAGTTATGACAAAAAGTATCTGGATCAACCTCCCGGTAAAAAATATCAACAGGTCAAGGGAGTTTTACACCTCTCTTGGATTTTCATTCAACTCCCGGCATGGAAATACCGACCATTCAGCCGCCCTGGCGATCGGGAAAAAGGAGGTTGTCGTGATGCTATTTGACGAACCTGCCTTTAAAAATTTTACCGGAAGTGAAATTGCCGATACGGCAACGGTTGCAGAAGTCCTGCTCTCCATTGATGCATCCGGCAAGGAGGAGGTGGACGAGATGGCTGCCAGGGCTGTGATGGCCGGCGGCAAGAGCGACCATGTTCCCACCATCATGACAGGCTGGATGTATGGCTGTATTTTTTCCGACCCCGACGGCCACCGGTGGAACGTATTATTCATGGACATGGAGCAAATGCCGGGAAAAAGTTAAAATCCCGGTAAGATGATGATCGCTTTCTTATGCCATCTTTGTTTACTGCCGGTGAACTGCTGAGCCGGTTTCTGAAAATTAATTCTCAATAAAATCCAAAACAATCAATGAAAAAGCATTATCTGCTCAATCCCGTTTATTCACTGCTGCTGGTATTCATCCTGTGCACATCCTGCTATGGACAATTGCCAGAGACCTTGTCAAACAGGTTATCCATACCGAAAACAACGGTAAAGTTTCCTAAAGCCAGGGGGCTGTATAAAGTGGCTTCTGCCGGTTGTGCCATCCGGGATAAAGCTGGTAATCTTTGGTTTGGCACGAATGGGGAGGGTTTATTTCGCTATGATGGGAAGGTGTTTACAAACTTCACTGAAAAAGAGGGGCTGGACAACCTGATTGTTTATTCCCTGCTGCAGGACAAGGCGGGGAACATCTGGGTTGGCACGAAAAGCGGGCTCGCCCTTTACAATGGGGATACCTTCACCATGATGTACTTCGATGCGGATTATTCTCCTGATTTTTATAATAAAATCCCGGCAAAAAGAACACAATCGCCTGAAAACGGGGTCTGGACCATGATGCAGGATAAAAGGGGAACCATCTGGTTTGGCACCGACAAGGGCGTCTATTGCTTCAACGGGAAAAAATTCACCCGTTTCCTTAACAGCGATATCATCAACAGGGACAGCCTGCATTTAAAGGCAATCTTTTCTTTCCTGGAGGACCAAAAAGGGAACATCTGGTTTGGGTCCTGCATCGGAGAAGGTATTATCAGGTTTGATGGTAAAACACTAAGCCGGATATCACCGGAAGGGTATGCACGTACGCAATACCTCACGGAAGATAAAAGCGGGAACATATGGTTTGGAAGTATCGGAAAGGGGATGTGCCGGTATGACGGGAAAACCATCAATACCAATGTTTTCGCGGAGAACGACACGCACGACTTACTCTATCTGATCTGGAAAGATCACGCAGACCGGCTATGGTTTTGCGCAACATTCAAAAACAGGCCGTTGCAATATTACGACGGCCATGAAACCATCAGTTTTGCCATGAAAACCGGGATCCCCGACAACAAGATGTTTCCTCTGGTGGAGGATAAGGACGGCAATATCTGGTTTGCCTCTTCAGCCATGGGTTTGTACCGGTATGACGGGAAGGAACTGACTACATTTTCAGAATAGCGGAATATCCACCGCAAAAATCCGGGTTGACTTTAGAAGGCTGCCATGTTCAATCCTCCATTTGTCGCCTACTTTACCACAACCTTCCTGTAAAAGGTTTCCGTTCCCGCATCGATCCTTGCCAGATAGACTCCTCCCGCAATATGGCCGAGGTTGAACACCAGCAGTTCGTTCTCCGCGAACACCTTTGCCAGGACAACTTTCCCTGCACCATCCGTTATGGTAACACGGACAACCCCGGCCGGGATGCCTGTTATCCTGATTTCAAAGACACCGTCACAGGGGTTCGGCACGACAAGCAATTCCTGTTTTACCAGTTCACCGATTCCCGTAGTTCCATCCTGGGTGACGGTAACCGCCACCGGGGATAATCCCGGAACGGTCACCGTAATGGCAGCGACACGCTGTCCCGGTGTAAAATGCGATGCATAGGTGGCCACGATCGATCCGTTGCCGCTTCCGGCGGGCGTCACCGTGCACCACGGCTGGCTGCTGGCGGCAATCCAGCCGGTATTGGAAGTTACGAAAAAGGTGACATTTCCGGCCGCTGCACCCACATTCTGGTTGGGAGGCGCAACGGAAAGCAACGGCGCTGCCCCTGCCTGGGTCACGGTAACCACTACCGGGGAAAGGCCTGTTACCGTTACCGTGATATTGGCAACCCTTGCCGACACGCTGGTGTTTTCGCCATAGTTTACAAACAATGTCCCGCTGCCCGTACCCTGGGCGGTCACCAGGCACCAGGTCTGGTCGCTGACCACACTCCAGACAGCATTCGAGGTTACGGCAAAACTTGTGGAGCCGGCCGGACTAGTAACATTCTGGTTGGGCGGGGTCACGGTGAGGGTGGGACCTCCCCCGGCAGTGCCGGTGACCAGCACATCATCGATGGCCCACGAGTAACCCCAGGTTCCGGTATAATTCCACTTGAACCTTACCTGGCTGTGCCCTGCAACCCCGGCAACTGCCGCGTTGTAAACGGCAGGATTGGTGGCAGAAGTGGTGGTAAACTGAATGATCTGCGTCCAGGTTGCCCCATTATCGGTACTGCTCGAAAGGGTGCCTGACGATCCGGTAAAGGACTTAAAATAATAGTTGAATGAAAGGTTTACGGTAGCGTATGCTGTCAGGTCAAGAACCGGCGAAACCAGGTCGGCATTCTGGGAATTTCCGGTACCATATCCTCCGCTGTTCAGGAAGGCATAATTACCGTTCAGGGCAGGCAGGGGTGTTTGGCTTACGATCGTGCCAAAGGCCCATACCTGGCCGTTTCCCTGGTGATCGACCTGCGACCAGCAGGATGGTATTGAGGTAGTGCTGAACCCTTCACTGAAGGGCAGTGTAAAACTCGCGCAGGTGGTGGTGAACTGCAGGTCGCCGCCATAAATGGTACTGGTGCCGGCAACCCCGACCAGCCTGAAATGATAGGTAGTTCCTGATGAAAGTCCCGTGATGGCCGCATTGACATTGCCCGTGGTCGTTCCCGAACCTGCCGAAACAACCGGCGTATTGTTGCCATAGGCCGTGGTGGCGCCCCATTCAAAATGCCAGGAGGTGGCAACCCCGTTGGCGTTGACCGAGCCGTTCAGTGTGGCCTGGGTCTGGGTGATGCCCGTGGCCGCCAGCGTGGTGATGGCAGGGCCTGCAGAGGATGCCAGCCAGATCGTGGCATTCATAATGACCAGCCTGTGGTTTCCGCTTGCGTCGCCGGTCCAGCCGTTATAGAGTTGGTCGTTCGGATCGCCGGTGCCGTCGTCGCAGGGGGAACTGTCGCCAAACCCCACCACCTTCCCGCTTCCATATGTCGCGTGGGCGATCATCACATTGGAATTCCCGAAGGCGGATCCGGTTTTATACACCACCCCGGTAATGCTGCTGTTCGACGACGGCGTAAGGGTCATCGAGGTGCCGTTGCTCCACATGGCGGCCGTAACGTTGCCCATGGGGCCGTGCAGCAGGGGATCGGCCGGCAGGGAGGGTATGTTGGTGGTTGTTTCCGAGAAATCGGCATAATCGAAGGTAATGCCGAAAGGATTAACCTGGACGGTGTTGGTGCTCATAAAGTCATTCCAGATATGGGGAGAATCCCAACCGTCGTTGTTCCTGTCGGAAATATTATGGTCCGAAACCATGAACAACCCGCCGCCATTCTGCACAAACTGCATCATGGCGGTCTTTTCGGAGGTGGTAAAGACAATATTGGGTTCGCACACCACAAACACTTTATAGTTCGACAGATCCTGCGCGTTGCCAGCATTTCCGTATGTGATCTGCCCATTGTAGGGAAGGGTTTCCACGTGGTAACCCTGTTTTACGCATTCGATCCCCCAGGCCGAAATGGCGCCTTCCCAATAGGTTTCGGAGGTGGAGGAGGTCACGGTCGACTGCGCCGGCGTGGGCAACTGCTGCGGGTTGGACTCATTTCCCTGGCCAACCACGGCGGGGCCATTGGGAAACCCAAGGTTATGGGTATCGGCATCAATTACCCAGTCGGCATTACCCGCCGTTTCGGCTTTGGTGGCGTCAAAAAGGATCTTGACCTGGCTGTTCCCGACCTGTGCAAACAGGATCAGGAAGACGAAAAAGAGAAGGTGTTTCATGGGTTGATTTAGGGACTGCAAAGGTATGAAATAGCCATGCGTGTGGAAGAAATTTTTCCATCCTACAGGGTCGTCACCCGGCAAAAGGTAACAGGTGATCTAAGAACAATGTAATAAATCTTTTATTTTATTGGTAAATTCAAATTTTATCCCGAATTTTGCACCCCTTTTAATAATCAATTCAATAAATCATTCAATCAATCATTTAACCAATGCCAACCAAAATCAGATTACAGAGAAGAGGTAAAAAGGGACAAGCTTTTTACCATATTGTTATTGCGGATGGTCGTGCACCACGTGACGGAAAGTTCATAGAACGAATTGGCATCTACAATCCCATTACAATCCCGGCAGAGATTGAACTCAATTTCGAAAAGGCCCTTGACTGGCTGAAGAAAGGCGCTCAACCTACTGAAACCGTAAAAGCCATCCTGGCTTACAAAGGTGTTCTGTATAAGAACCACCTGCTGAAAGGCGTCGCCAAAGGCGCCATGACCCTTGAACAGGCCGATGTTAAATTCCAGACATGGCTTGATGAAAAACACCTGAAGATCTCCAGCAAGAAGAACGAGCAGGATCTGACCTCGAAAAATGCAAGGAAGGCACTTCTTGAAGCTGAAGCAAAAGTAAACGAATCAAAGGCTGATGCCATTGCCCAGAAACTGAACAAAGCCCGTCTCGACGAAGCAGCCCAGGCTGCCGAAGCAAGGGAGGCCCGCGAAGCTGCCCAGGCTGCCGAAGCTGCAAAATTAGCCGAAGCGCTTGCCGCCAAAGCTGCTGAAACCGCCGAAGCCGCCGCCGAACCAATAGCCGAAGCAGCAACTGAAGCTCCTGCCGCCACGCCGGAAGCTGAATAATGCTTTCGAAGGAAAGAGAATATTTGAAATATTCCTCCAATGAATAAAGATGACTTTTTCTACCTGGGAAAAGTTCTTAAAACCCACGGTAATAAAGGTCAGGTGATGGTCCTGCTCGATGTGGACGATCCTGAAGAATACGAATCACTGGAATCCGTTTACCTTGATCTGCAGGGTGAACGGATTCCTTTTTTTATCGGCAGTCTTGAACTAAAGCACAACCGCAAGGCGGTGGTCAAGTTCGACGACTTCGACACCATTGAAGATGCTGAAAGCCTGCAGGGGCTGGAGATGTACCTCCCGGTCACATCGCTTCCCGCGCTGAAGGGCAACCAGTTCTATTTTCACGAAATCATTGGATACCGTGTTGTCGACGAACATCACGGCGATATTGGCATCATCGAGGATATCCTGGAAATGCCCCACCAGTCGCTGTTCCAGATCCGTCACGGGGAAAAGGAGATCCTGGTCCCGGTGGTGGATGACATCATCCGGAAGGTTGACAGGAAAAAGAAACAAGTTATGATCGAAGCTCCCGAAGGACTGATCGAAATCTATCTTTAAAGTCCTCATGGCCTTTATTTTCAAACAATTTGAGGTTGAAGACCGGCAAAGCACCCTGCGCATAGGTACCGATGCCATGCTGCTCGGCTCCTGGGCCCTGCCCCGAAATGCTTCCAGCATACTCGATATCGGCACCGGCTGCGGCGTGCTGGCGCTGATGATGGCGCAAAAATCCGGAGCTGTCGTCAATGCCATCGATGTTGACCCTGCCTCGGTGAACGAAGCCCGCGGCAACTTCAGAAGAAGCCCCTGGCCCGACAGGATATCCGTCGTTCATGAAACGCTGCAGCGCTTCGCAGCCGGTACAACACACGGCTATGATTTTATCATAACCAATCCCCCCTATTTCTCCAATTTGCTTAAATCGCCCTCCACACGAAAAAACCATACCCGTCATGATCTCAGTCTGACCAGGGAGGAGCTTATTCAGGCTGTTTTAAAAATCCTTACCGAAGAGGGTCTCTTTACGCTGATCCTGCCTGCCGGAGTGGCAGAAACCTTTATTTCGCTGGCCAAAGCCAGCGGTTTGTTTCTGCAGCGAAGACTTGATGTCAGCGCAAAACCAGCCTCCAGGCCCCTGCGCACCCTGATGGAATTTGGAAGAAAGGAAGGCAGAATTACGCATGAACCATACTTGAGTCTTAGGGACGACTCGGGAGGTTATATGCCGGAATACCTCCTGCTAACCGGTGAATTCCATTATTTCCATCCGGGCGGGCATCATGCCAGAAAAGCCGGAAGCTGAGTACCGGTAATACCATCTAAAACTCTTCCGTAAGGTTTATGAAAAACCCGGGAGGTCATTTTCCTATCATCGATTGCATCATCTTCCGTTGTTTTTCTTGAGAATCAGGTTCCCATAATTAATGTTATAAATTCAATGTATTGATTATCTATTGTTTACGCCATGTTCACAATAAGATTCTTTGAATTCATTGTGCCTTCTTTATGTCATTGTGGGTAAAGAGCAATCAGGTTTTTTAAAAGGAAACGGAATTTGCACCGATCAAAAAAGGCGGCATGTGTCGGCTTTTTAATATAATTTTGCAACTGTTAATATTTCACTATGGATCAAACGTGGTTATTCAGGCTTCAACGGTGGTGGTTAATCTCCATCCTGTTTCTCCTTGCGGTATTTTCCAGTCCACCGGGAATTCGGGCCCAGCCCGTTGCCCTGCGAATCGGGATTTCGAAAACCTCCCCCAACTACGAGAACTGGCTGAAGCGGTCCGATCCTGATATGATCCCCGTTAACCTTTACCTTATGCCCGTCGATTCGGCCGTAAGGGAGCTCAGCCGCTGTGCGGGGCTGCTGCTTACCGGCGGGGAGGATGTTTACCCGGGGTGGTATGGAAAGGAGGCTGATACCGCGCGGTGTACCGACATGAACCGCCATCGCGACAGTCTCGAAATGGCGCTTATCGACAGGGCGTTTACCGGACGGATGCCCGTTTTTGCAGTTTGCCGGGGGCACCAGATCCTGAATGTATTTCTGAAGGGAAGCCTCATTATTGATATCCCGCAGGATATTGGAAAGAGCGTGCTCCATCAGAGCGACGACTATCTTCATTGTTTCCACCCGGTTACCATTCCGGCAGGAACCCTTCTTTCTGCCATCAGCAAATGCGATACCGGAAGGGTCACCTCGAACCATCATCAGGCTGTCGGCCATTTGTCGCCCCTGCTGAAGGCAAATGCCTTTTCACCCGACAACCTGGCAGAGGGCATCGAATGGAAACAGCCAGAGGGCAAATCATTTTTACTGGGGGTACAATGGCATCCCGAGCGAATGGAAAAATCAAATCCGCTGTCGGGGCCTCTTGCCGATGAATTCACCAGGCAGGCCAGATTATATGCAGCATCACATTCATTAAAAACGAAATAATGCGGATACACGACCTTTATCTCCACGGAATCACGGTATTTATGGGTTTTTTCGCCATGCTGAACCCTGTCGGGAACCTCCCGATTTTTCTGGGTATGGTGCAGGATTTTGATAAAAAGACCCAGAACAGGGTGGCCTTCAGGGCTACCGCCACTGCCTTTATCATCATCGCCATCTTCAGCATTTTCGGTCATATCATCTTCCGGGTTTTCGGCATCACCGTGCCTGCCTTCCAGATTGCCGGCGGGATCATCGTATTTATCATCGGGTTCCAGATGCTCAATGCCAAAGAAAATCCTATCCATACCCAGTCGGCTGATGAAAAACTGATGATGACCCAGGTTGCCAACGACATGGCCATTACCCCGCTGGGCATCCCGCTTCTGGCCGGACCGGGAACCATCTCCACTGCCATGAACTTTGTCGGGGCTGAAAAATCAATGAAGAATGTTATCATGGTCGTGGTCATCTTCGGGATCATGTGCCTGATCACCTATTTCCTCTTTATCTCCTCCCGGATCATCGCCTCCAAAATCAGCCCGGGCATGCTAAAGGTGGTTTCCCGTATCATGGGACTGATCCTGGCGGTCATCGCCGTTCAAATGATGATCAACGGCATTGAGGGAACCATCGATATCTTTAACCAGCCCGGATGATGAGAAACAAATGGATCCTGTTTGTATTGACCGCCCTGCTCCTGTCGGCCTGCACAAAAGTCAAAACGGAGTACTGGGGTAACGGGAATAAAAAAACCGAGATTACCGTAAAAGGCGACAGCTATGAGGGTCCTGCCCGGTATTGGTACGAAAATGGAAACCTTCAGACTACCTGTACTTACAAAAACAACAAGATCGACGGGATTTTCAGGAGCTACTATCCCTCGGGCTATCTTCAGCTCGAACAGAATTATACCGGGGGGCATCTGAACGGGATCACCAGGACCTTCGACCGGTCAGGCAAGCTGGTCTCCCAGTCAAACTTTGTAAACGACATCCTCAACGGCCGGTATAACGAGTACTATTCCAACCGGTTGATGAAAACCGACGGCAACTATATCCATGGGATGCCTGATGGCCCCTGGTTTTATTATGATGCGGGCGGACTGGTGGTTGGTGAGGGACTTTTCACCCTCGGCGACGGTGTTCAGAAGGCCTATTATGAGAATGGGATCACCAAGCAGATCACCCACTATGTTAAAAACCTGAAACACGGAGAAGAAGTGTTCTACAAAGCTGACGGATCGATCGATATCATCAATAAATTCGACCACGGAAGGCTTCTGGACAAGGTTTCCCGATAAATATTTCAATGCTTTTGTTTGGTTAATCTACTTAAAGCCTGTAATTTTGCATTTGTTATTTTCTTCACAAACCCAGCAAATTTATCACATCACAATAACTGGTCAACAATCACTTAAACTGAATTAACATGAACTTAGAGAAAATCATGAACAACCTGGAGAAAAAACATCCGGGTGAGAATGAGTACCTCCAGGCTGTAAGGGAAGTTCTGGAATCGATCGAAGAGGTTTACAATGAAAATCCTCATTTCGAAACGGCAAACATCATTGACAGGCTTGTCGAGCCTGACCGAATCTTAACCTTCAAGGTATGCTGGGTTGATGACAGCGGAAAAGTACAGGTAAACCTTGGTTACAGGGTCCAGTTCAACAATGCCATCGGTCCGTATAAGGGCGGCCTTCGTTTCCACCCGAGTGTGAACCTGAGCATCCTCAAGTTCCTGGGTTTTGAACAGATTTTCAAGAACAGCCTCACCACGCTGCCCATGGGCGGTGCCAAAGGCGGTTCCGATTTTGATCCCAAGGGAAAATCCAATGCCGAGATCATGCGTTTCTGCCAGTCGTTCATGCTGGAGCTCTGGAAACTGATCGGCCCGGAAACAGATGTACCTGCCGGCGATATCGGTGTAGGTGGTCGCGAAATCGGCTTCCTTTACGGGATGTACAGGAAACTGGCACGTGAAAACACCGGTGTTCTTACCGGGAAAGGTCTCAACTGGGGCGGAAGCCTGATCCGTCCGGAAGCTACAGGCTTCGGGGCAGTTTACTTTGCAAAAGAGATGCTCGCAACCAAAGGCGAATCCTTCAAGGGTAAAGTCGTAGCCATTTCCGGTTTCGGCAATGTTGCCTGGGGTGCAACCATCAAGGCAACCGAACTGGGCGCCAAGGTGGTGACCATCTCCGGTCCCGACGGGTATATCTTTGATCCTGATGGAATCTCGGGTGAAAAGATCGACTACCTGCTCGAACTGAGAGCGTCAAACCAGGACATCGTGAAGCCCTACTCATATGAGTTCCCGGGCGCACAGTTCCACCAGGGCAAGCGCCCCTGGGAGGTCAAATGCGACATTGCGCTTCCCTGTGCAACCCAGAACGAACTGGGCAAGGATGATGCAGCAAACCTCATTAAAAATGGCGTGATCTGCGTTGCTGAAGGCGCCAATATGCCCAGCACACCCGAGGCTATTGAACTGTTCCTGGCCAACAAGGTCCTTTTTGCCCCCGGCAAGGCGGTGAATGCAGGCGGTGTTGCCACTTCAGGTCTCGAAATGGCCCAGAATGCCATGAAGATCAGCTGGCCCATGAAAGAGGTTGACGAACGTCTCCACCACATTATGTGCAGCATCCATGATGCCTGTGTCAGATACGGCAAAGGCAGCGATGGCTATGTAAATTACGTAAAAGGCGCCAATGTGGCCGGCTTCCTCAAGGTCGCCAACGCCATGCTCGACCAGGGGGTTATTTAACCCTGCTTACAAACCACAAAAACCCCGGCCCTGGTGCCGGGTTTTTTTTTACCTTTGGCCATGCAATTTGTCAACCCGTTATTTTTAATTGCCTTAGCAACACTGGTGATCCCGGTGCTCATCCACCTTTTTAATTTCCGGAAATTCAAAAAGGTCTACTTCACCAATGTCCGCTTCCTTCAGGAGATCCAGCAGGAGACAAAAAAGCAGTCGCAACTCCGGCAGCTGCTGATCCTGGCAGCACGCCTGCTGGCCATCGCCTCCCTGGTCGTCGCATTTGCCCAGCCCTACCTGCCTGCTTCACGTCAACAAAAACGGGTTACCGGGCAGCATGCGGTAAGCATTTACATCGACAACTCCTTTTCGATGGAGGCGGTTTCTGCCGACGGCAAACTGTTCGACCTTGCCAGGGCCAAGGCACTGGAGATCGTTTCGGCCTATTCCCCTTCCGACCAGTTCATGCTGGTGACCAACGATTTTGAGGGGCGGCATCAACGGTTTGTCAGCCCTGAAGAGTTCACCAAACTGGTCGAAGAGGTGCAGATCTCAGCTGTCACCAGGAACCTTTCCGAGGTGTTCAACCGCCAGTCGGACATGGTTCCCGGTGCACAGAACATGAATTTCGACGCCTATGCCATCTCCGACTTCCAGAAGACAACCGCCACATTAAGCGGAGCCAGGCCCGACTCCACCATCAGCTGGTTCCTGGTTCCCCTTGCCGCCGACAAAAAGGATAACCTTTACATTGATTCAGCCTATTTCCCCTCACCGGTTCATCAGCCTGAACAGCCAGCCCGGCTGATGGTGCGTATCAGGAACGCATCGGGAAATTCCCTCGAAAAGGTTCCGGTGAAACTTACCATCAACTCGGTTCAAAAGGCGTTGTCAAGTTTCGATATCGGCCCGGGCGCTACCCTGGAGATCCCCCTCTCCTATACCGAAAATCCCTCCGGGATCCAGTATGGACAGGTTGAAGTGGCCGACTACCCGATCGTTTACGACGACAAATTTTACTTCTCCTACCCCATCCTCCCTTCGGTCCCCGTGCTGAGTATCAACGAAAAGGAAAGCAACCATTTCCTGGATGCCCTTTTTTCAGGCGACACAGCGGTGACCTTTACCAACAGCCCTGTGAATCAGCTTGATTACAGCAGGATCTTTTCCAATTCACTGGTAATCGTTAACAGTCCAGAAGAGCTCTCCTCAGGGCTGACCAGGGAGTTAAACCGTTTTACCAGGAACGGGGGCAGCCTTGTACTCTTTCCGCCGGTCAGGGGCCATATTGACTCATACAATGCTCTGACCTCCCTGTTAAATCTAACCGGATATTCCTCGCCGGATACCGCTCGCCAGCGCATTGCCATTGTCAACACCGAAAATGAAATCTACAGTGGTGTTTTCGAGAAAAACAGCAGTGGCAGGATCGTACTGCCCGACAATATTGACCTGCCGGTGGTCAATAAATATTACAGGATTCCGCCCGATATGCTCAGCCGGGAGGAGGTCCTGCTGAAGTTGCAAAACAACCAGCCCTACCTGATCACCGCACCGGTCGAAAAGGGAAAGGTTTACCTGTTCGCCAGCCCGCTGGATGAATCCTGGACAAAGTTCCCCAAACACATGATCTTTGTCCCCACCCTTTATAAGATCGCCTTGCTGAGCAATCCCACCTATCCGCTGTATTATACTCTTGGCGACAACCAGACTGTCGTGGTTCCCGGGGATACCGTTTCTGAAACCAACCTGTGCAAGTTAAAAAAACTGAACTCGGCTTTCGAGATCATCCCGGAGGCAAAACGCTCGGGCAGCAACCTGGCCCTCTTCCTGCACGACCAGGTGAAAGAGGCGGGTTTCTACAGTGTTTCCTGCGGGCAAAAGATCAATTCCGGCCTTTCCTTCAACTACAACCGCAAGGAATCTGACCTTGCCTGTTTTACCGCCCCGGAACTTGAAGACCAGGCCCGGCGGCAGTCGATCCGCGACATTCATATCATCAAAGGAAAGAAGAGTTCCCTCGTACAGGAGATCAGGCAGATCAAGCAGGGGACACCTCTCTGGAAACTGTTCATTATACTGGCGCTGGTATTCCTGGCCATTGAAATTGCGCTGATACGGCTGTTGAAATAAAGTTCAGATTTTCAACGGTAAACCATCCCCGGTTTTCATTCCCACCCAATAATGTCTCTTTTTGTTAAAATCAGGAACCCGGGTCAGGATAATTCAGCCTATCTGCTAATTTCCCTCAACAATCTAAAATTCAGCGTGGTAAGCGAAAGACAAATAGAACAATAAACTGATATCGTGTTATTTACAAAACCTGCATATAAAATAAATAGGTTTTAACTCTCCCATCACGTAATTTTGTATAGAAAAAGTATCACGAGGTGAATTTCCGGGGAACCCTGAAAATAATCACACCTGATACCTTACCTAAGGAAAATGAAAATTTTTGCTGAAATTAAAATTTCGTTACTGCTGTTCCTGGTCACAGTTACGCTGCTGGCCGGGCGACCTGTCGGTGCACAGACCACAAAGACCGTTGGGGGAACAGGCGCCAATTATGCCACGCTGAAGCTCGCATTTGATGCCATCAACACGGGAACCATCACCGGCGCCATTACCCTGCAGATAACAGGGAGCACGACCGAAACGGTCTCTGCCGTGCTGAATGCCAGCGGAAGCGGCAGTGCGAATTACAGTTCCGTAAGTATCTATCCGACGCTTACCGGTAAAACCATCAGCGGCAATATCGCCGGGCCGCTGATCGACCTGAATGGGGCCGACTATGTGGTCTTCGACGGCCGGGTAAATGCAGCAGGGGCTGTCAAAGACCTGACCATCACCAATACCAATACGGGCTACGCATCCTCCACCGTCAGGCTTATCGGCTCTGCCGCCAACAATACCCTGAAATACTGCACCATCAAAGGTTCCGGCATGAGCAGTTCGGCGGGCATTATCTTTTTTTCCTCAGCCGCCACAGGTTCCGGGAACGACGGAAACCTGGTAGACCAGAACAACATTACGGCCGATGCTGCGGGAAGACCTGTCAATGCTGTGTATTCAGAAGGAACGGCATCACGTGAGAACAGTGAAAACACCATCAGCAACAACAACATCTATAATTTTCTCAACAATTCAACCGCATCCAACGGGATAAACCTATATTCAAATACGACAGGATGCACCATTTCAGGGAACAGCTTTTACGAAACCGCCACCTTCGTCCCCTCGGGATGGGTTGAATATGATATCATCAGGATCAATAATGTTTCAGGCGTTAATTTCACAATTTCCGACAACTATATCGGGGGAAGCCTGCCTTTATGCGGCGGTACGGCCTTAACCAAGACCAATGCCAACAACAACACCTTTTATGCCCTCTACCTGAATGTGGGAACCGGCACGGCTTCCAGCATTCAGAATAATACAATCCAGAATATCACCTGGAGCAACTCCAACGCCACCATCTGGACCGGCATCCATGTAGCCGCAGGCACGGTCAATATCGGCACGATCACCGGCAACACGCTCGGCGCTGCCACCGGGACGGGTTCCATAACCGTCAATGCGGGTGACAACTCTTCGTCAGTTTATGGAATTAATATAGCCAGTACAGGCACCATCAACTGCCAGAACAATATCATCGGTTCGGTCACTGCCGCCATGGCAGATGGCAATAAAGGAAACAACCTCTATGGAATTTACAAGAACTCCGGAGGCGGAACAACCACCATCAGCAACAATACCATAGGAAGCGCCGCCACTGCCGGCAGTTTCCAGGCCAGTTCGACCAGCATGGGGAATGGACAGACCCTTATCGGCATCAACAGCGACGGCACCGGAACAACGACGATATCGGGAAATAGTTTGATAAACCTCAGGAACGGCCAGACCTCCTTTACGGGAAGTTCCCCCACCATCGGGATCCAGACTACCGCTGGGTCAAATACCATTCAAAACAATACCGTCGGGAATATTTCAACAGGGAATGGCTTGTGGGGGTCGGTCGGATCAGCGTCGGCCATGGGAATTTGCCAGAGAAGTACGACATCCGGCACACTCCAGTCGGTGAACGGGAATGTGATCTACAATATTTCCAACAATCATCCCAACCGTGTGGTACGTACAAACGGTATATTTTACCAGGGTCCCGCCTCGGGTAACAACACTGTTTCGGGAAATTTCATCCATGATCTCACCCTCTCCTCCTCCGATCCGGTTTCTGATATGGACGGGATTGTACTCTACGACGGACTGACAACCTGCGCAAACAATGTAATCAGCCTGGGCACCGGGATCACAGGAGGGTATGCCATCAACGGAATCTGGGACAACAGCGGCTCAACCAATAACAACAGTATCTGGTTCAATACCGTGAACATAGGGGGTACTGTTTCTTCTGGCACCACTACGGTTACAGCCGCCCTCTATAATCCATCCAGTTCATCCACCCGGAATTACCGTGACAACATCCTGAACAATATCCGTTCAGGGGGGAGTTCCGGAAAACACTATGCCATTTATCTTTCCGGGACCAGTGGCCTGACCATCGATTATAACGATTACTTTGCCAATGGCTCCAGCGGCGTTCTCGGGTTTGTCGGATCTGATAAAACGACCCTGGCCGCATTCAGCGCAGCCACAGGACAAGATGCAGGCAGTTCAGCGCTCAACCCGGCATTCGTCAACTCCGTTGGCACCAGTGCGACCGATTACAAGCCCACCTGCGACAAGCTGGCCGGGATCCCCATAAGCGCCGTTACAGTTGACTATTTGTCGGTACCCAGGGCCGCTACCCCTACCATGGGTGCCTTTGAAGGAACCCTAAACCTGAACATCGACGTCTACAAGGCAGGTGTGTTACAGTCATCCTACCTGCGGCTTAAAGACGTTTTTGACAAGATCAACAACGGTACCCTGTCAGGTGCGCTGGAGGTAAGGGTTAAGGCAAGCCTTACCGAGAATGCCTCTGCCGTGCTTTATCAAAGCGGGTATACCGGTTCGGGAGGAACCTCAAACTACAGCGCAGTCACTATTTTTCCGACACTCTCCGGACTAACCATCACAGGGGATTTCACCGCGCCGCTGATCGATTTCAACGGTGCCGACAATGTCACTGTCGACGGCCGGGTAAATCAGTCGGGTTCAGCCAAAGACCTTACCCTGACAAACATCAATACGGGAACCCCGGCAACCCTGCGGTTTCTCAACTCCGCCGAAAACAATACAATAAAATACTGCTATATGAAAGGGTCGGAACTGGCTACTGCGGGCGGGATTGTCTTTTTCTCGACAGCCCCGGCTGGTAACGGGAACGACAACAATACCATAGACCAGAACACCATTACAGCAGAAGCTGCCGGCAGACCTGTCAATGCTGTGTATTCGGAAGGTAGCGCCTCCCACGAAAACAGCGGCAACATCATCAGCAACAACATCATTTTTAATTTCATGAACCCTGCCCTGGCTTCCAATGGCATTTTCTTCAACTCCAATACCACGGCCTGTAATATCACAGCCAACAATTTTTATGAAACAACCACACTTGTTCCTGTGAGTTCAGCCACCTATACGATTATCCAGGTTAACAGTATTACCGGTGCCGGCTTCGTGATATCCGACAACTATATCGGAGGAGGCGCCATACAATGCGGCGGCACCGCCTGGACAAAGACCAGCAACAATAACAACAGTTTTTACGCCCTGTACGTGAATGCCGGAACCTCTGTGGCCACCAGCATCCAGAACAATACCATCCGGAATTTCACATGGAGCAACAGCTATTCCTACGGCTGGACCGGGATTCATATCGCGGCAGGGACTGTTAATATTGGCACGGTCACCGGCAACACCATCGGCGCTGGAACTGGAACAGGATCCATTACCTTCACCGCCGGAGAGACCTCCTCCAGCGTTTACGGCATCAACATTGCCGGAGCGGGGGTCGTTGACTGCGAGAACAATACAATAGGTGCCATTACGGCTTCGGTACCGGACGGCTCAAAAGGCAACAATTTTTACGGGATCAGCAAAGCGGGCACTGGCGGGAACATCATTATCAGCAACAACCTCATTGGCAGTCTGGTGACATCCAACAGCATCCAGACCCTGTCAACCAGCACCGGAAATTCACAGACAATGATCGGCATCAGCTGCGATGGTATCGCGACAAACACCATTTCAGGGAATACGGTCATGAACATCAGGAGTGCGCAAACATCCTTTACCGGCACCTCCCCTGTCGCCGGCATCCAGACCACCGCCGGATCAAATACCATCCAAAATAACACGACTGCACGAATAACCTCTGGAAATGCCTATTACGGTTCCCCCGGGATAAGCTCAGTGTGCGGGATCGTCCAGAAAAGCGCCACAGGCGGTACAACCCAGACGGTAACCGGCAATTCGGTATATGAAATTTCGAATTCAAACCCGAACAGTCATGTAAGGATCAATGGCATTCTTTACCAGGGTCCCTCCACGGGTTCCAATTCCCTTTCAGGAAACTTTGTTGCCAACCTCACCCTCTCCTCCAGCGATGCCGGCGCCGGGATTGAAGGAATCGGCCTCTATGGCGGCCCGGTCAGCTGCTTCAATAACATTGTAAGCCTTGGCACCGGAGTAACAACAGGCTATTCCATCAGCGGCATCTGGGACAACGGCGGGGCCGGTAATACCGGCAACCTGTGGTTCAACACGGTATATGTCGGCGGAACCATTTCATCAGGCAACACCTCCTCTACGGCGGCCATTTACAGCGCTGCCGGCAGTTCGAACCGGAATTACCGGAACAACCTCCTGTACAACGGCCGCTCAGGCGGAACCACCGGGAAACACTATGCACTCTGGCTGGCCGGAACCACAACGCTGACCATCGATTTTAACGATTATTATGTAACAGGTTCAAACGGCGTGCTGGCCTATATCAACGGAGATAAAACGACCCTGACCGATCTGAAAACTGCCACCGGACAGGATGCCGGCAGTATCTCCTTAAACCCTGTACTCTCAAATCCGGGAGGCGGCAATGCAGGAGATTATGTCCCGTCAGCAATTCTTCCCGGGATTGCCATCGGCGGGATAACTACAGATTTTTCAGGATATGTTCGCCCCGCCACGCCTACCATCGGTGCCTATGAGAGGACGCTGAATATCGATGTCTACAAATCGGGCGTTTTCCAGGCAACCTATGCCCGGTTAAAGGATGCCTTCGACAAGATCAACAACGGGACACATACAGGTTCACTTGAAATAAAAATAAGGGTCAGCACGACAGAGCCTGCTACTGCAGCGCTTTACCAGAGCGGGTATACCGGTTCGGGGGGAACATCGTCCTATACATCCGTCAGCATCTACCCGGCCGTTGGCGGGATTTCCATCACCGGGAACCTGGCAGCACCGCTGATCGACCTGAACGGAGCCGTCAATGTGACCATCGACGGGCGCGTATCTGCCACAGGAGCTGCCAGGAGCATGGTGATCAGCAACACCAGCAGCTCCAATGCTGCAGGAACCGCAACCATCCGCCTTGTCAACGACGCCTCCTCCAACACTATTAAATACTGTACCCTCAAAGGCTCAACCACCAATTCCTCCTCCGGGGTGATTGCCATCGCCACCACATCCGGAACCACCGGAAATAATGCCAATACCATCGATAACAACAACATAACCAATGCCGCGGATGCCAACCGCCCTGTCGCTGCCATATATTCTTCAGGCACCCCGGCCAAAGACAACACCGGGAACAGCTATACCAACAACAACATATTCGATGTCCTGAACCGGACCACCTCTTCCAGTGACATCAACATCGGCACTTACGCAACAACCGAAACCATCCAGGGAAATAGTTTTTATGAAACCATCCCCTTCGCGCCGGCAGCTGGTGTGTCGTACAGTCTTGTTAAGATCAATAATTCTTCTGGCAACGGCTATGTACTGACAGGCAACTATTTTGGCGGGAGTGCAGCCCAGTGCGGCGGTACACCCCTGACGAAGACCGCAGCCGCCGACAATGGTTTTTATGCCATTAACCTTACGGTCGGCACCTCCACAGCCACCAGTGTACAGGGGAATGTGATCAGGAATTTTGCCTGGAGCAACCAGGGCGCTGCTGCATGGACCGGCATCCAGGTATCATCGGGCGCGGTGAACATCGGGAATGTTACCTCCAATGCCATCGGCGCCACTTCCGGCACCGGATCCATTGTTGTGACAGGCGGATCGAACGGGAGTACCGTTTATGGGGTAAATATTACCGGAGCCGGCACCATCGTTTGCCAGAACAATACGATCGGGGCTATCACAGCCGACAATACCGATGCCACAGCCGCAAGTTCAATCTATGCCATCAGCAGGAGCAACACAGGCACCAATACCTTCAGTAACAATGTGATTGGAAGCACCTCCACGGCAAACAGCATCCAGGCAATTTCAGCTTCTACGGCCAGCGCCCAGAATGTTTTTGGTTTTTATAATACCACTGGCGGAACTTTTATCGTCAGCAACTGCACCATCGCCAACCTGTTCAACGGCACCACCAACGCCAACAGCGCCACAACCGGGGTCATCAACGGGATTGCCTCAAGCTACGGGGTAAACACCATTACCGGCAATACCATCCGCAACCTGACCAATGCAAATGCCAACAATTCCACATCCAACACTGCTTCGGTTTGCGGAATCGCCCTGACCAGCACCAATTCGCTGAACACCGTCACCGGCAATACGATTTATGCCCTCGCCAATACCAATGCCTCCTTCAGCGGATGTGTGACCGGGTTGTATTTCGGTTCCACAGGATCCTCCCATCTCGTTGCAGGAAACTTCATTCACAGCCTCTCCGTGAGCGGAGTTTCATCGTCTGCCTCGCTTTATGGCATCAGGATAAACGCCGGGGCCGCCACCTATTACAACAACATCATCAATCTGGGCGGCAACACAGCCGCCACCCTGTATGGCATCTATGAAACCGGCACAACAGGCAACAACAACAACCTCTATTTTAACAGTATTTATATCGGCGGTGCACCGTTAGCCGGGGCGCTGAACAGTTATGCCTTGTATAGCGCCGTTTCAACCAATACGAGGAATTTCAGGGATAATATCTTTGAAAATGCCCGGTCCGACAATGGATCGACGGGTAAAAACTATTGTGCCTTTTTTAATTATGCAGTCAGCACCAACCTTACCGTTGACTTCAACGACTATTATGCTCCCGGTACCGGCGGGGTGCTGGGCTCATACAACGGCACCGATGTTACGACCCTGCCACTGATTACCGGCAAAGATGCCAGCAGTCTCAACCTCAATCCCCTGTTTGCCAATGCAGGGGGAACCGCCACGTCCGACTATTACCCTGCTTCCGATAAACTTGCGGGTACGACCATCAGCGCCATAACCACCGATTACAATGCCGCAACCCGGGCAGGGACGCCAACCATGGGGGCCATCGAAGGCACCCTGAATCTCAACGTTTCCGTGTACAAGGCCGGGTTGCTTCAGTCACGCTATACCTCATTAAAATATGCCTTCGACCGCATCGACGACGGGACCCATACCGGCGCCCTGGAAATCAGGATTTCGGGCAACACAACAGAACCATCCTCCGCCATCCTGTTCCAAAGCGGCTATACGAACGCAGGGAACACGTCGAGTTACAGTTCCGTTTTGATCTATCCGACCGTTCCGGGTTGCACCATATCCGGCAACCTTGATGCGCCCTTGCTGGACCTGTATGGCGCCGACAATGTGACCATCGACGGGAGGGTGAATGCCACCGGCACAACGGCTGACCTTACCCTTGCCAATTCCAGTACGGGGAACTCCTCATCAAACGCAACACTGCGGTTTTACAGTTCCGCCGAAAATAACCTGATCCGATACTGCAACCTCCAGGGTTCCTGTACCAGCACCGCTACCGGGATGATCAATGTCAGTTCGGCCAGTTCCGGGAATGGAAACGACAACGATATCATCGAATTTTGCAACATCACCAATGCAGGCGGCAACAGGCCCGTCAACACCCTCTTTGCTAACGGAACCGCATCACACGAAAACAGCGGGGATATCATCAGGAACAACAACTTCTTTAATTTCATCAACCCGGCAACCAGTTCCTATGGACTCAATGTTGCCGCCGCCTCAACAGGATGGACCATCTCCGGCAACAGTTTTTATGAAACCACCATTGTCATCCCGACGGGGGCCATCAGCTATAATATCATCAGGGTGATGACAGGGGATGGTCACATGATCAGCAATAATTATATCGGAGGCAGTACTGTTAATTGTGGCGGAACCGCATGGACCGTGAATTCCAACACTCCCCATTATTTTTGCGGGATCTATATCGGTAGTGCCACCGGCACTACCAATACCGTTCAAAACAACCTTATCCAGAACATCAGCTATACAAGTATCCAGTCAAACCCCTGGGACGGGATCTTTGTTTACTCGGGCAATGTCAATGTTATTGGGAATACCATCGGGGCAACCACCGGCACAGGATCAATCGTAGTATCGACCCCGGCTGCGGCGGCAAGCGCCACGGTGACGGGCGGTGTGGTAACTGCCCTTACGCTGATTGGCGGCGGAAGCGGCTATACGACGCCACCTGTCATTACCTTTTCAACTTCAGGAAGTATTACGCCGGCCACGGCAACCACCACCATCACGGGAGGAGTGGTCACGGCCATAAACCTGACAGGCGGTGGAAGCGGCTACACAGGCGTTCCCTCTGTCATTTTCGACGGGCAATCCAACGGATATTCCACCTCGCATGGCATGATCCAGAACAGCGTCGGAACCGTCAACATCACCGGGAATAACATTGGCTCCATCACCACTGTAGGTTCTGCCTGGTATTCCCATGGATTCGAATCGATCTATGTCAGGGGAATAGTGGCCACCACCACCTTCACCAACAACCTGATCGGCAGTCTTACCACGCCAAACAGCATTTTTACCAGTTCAACAGCCACATCCTCCCTTACCAAACAGGATGTTTACGGCATCTACAGCTCCGGCATCGGAACTACGGTCATCACGGGCAATACGATTGCGAACCTTACCAACGCCTACACCGGCCTCAATTCCCAGTCGCGCACCCGGGGAATCGCCACCATCGCAGGCTCCAATTCAATCACAAACAATACCGTCAGAAACCTGACTACCTCCAGCAAGCAGTCCTCGACCTCATCATCGGCTTCCGTTATCGGGATTTCACAAACTTCAGGAACTGCATCCACGACCCAGACCATCGCCGGAAATACCGTATATTCATTATCCAATAACAGTCCTACCGCCCAGGTATATGTTACCGGGATTTATTACACAGGACCTGCCACCGGCACCTTTTCCATGTCGGGAAACTTTATCTACGGACTTTCGGCAGCATCCTCCGACCTTACCTCGGGTCTGCGCGGCATCGATCTTAACAATGGCAGTGTAATCTGCTCCGACAATATTGTCAACCTGGGCACCGATGTTGCCATCGGCTGCAAGATCAATGGCATCTGGGAAGAAAGCACGGCGGCCACCTACATAAAAAGCATCCTTTTCAACAGCGTGTATATCGGCGGAACCATTGTTTCAGGTACCACTTCATCAACTTATGCATTATGGAACCAGTCAAACAATGCCACCCGGGATTACAGGAATAATATCCTGTTCAATGCCCGCTCAGGGGGCAGCACCGGAAAACACTACGCTGTTTATCTCTCAGGAACGTCGGGACTGACGGTTGACTACAACGATTATTACGCAACAGGATCCAACGGGATGGTGGGGTACCTGGGTTCAGACAAATCAAGCCTTGCCCTCTGGAAAACAGCCACCGGACAGGATGTCAACAGCCTGAACATCAACCCAGGCTACACGATTGCAGGAGGCACATCACCCGGGAATTATTATACTTCCGGCATCTTACCCGGTGTCACTGGCACCGGCATCACCATCGATTTCACAGGGCTTTCCCGGAATCCATCGCCAAAAATGGGAGCCCTGGAAAGAAACCTGGTAACCTGGAAGGGAGGCACCAGCACCGACTTCGGGACTGCCTCCAACTGGACCGAGAATGAGGTTCCGGCCACCGGGGTTAACATCACCTTCGACAACACACCTGTCAACAATTGCATCCTCGACCAGAATCGTACTGTTGGGGATATCATCAATGCCCAGGGCCTTAAAATACTGGTCATCAATGGAAAACAGCTTACCCTTACCGGGAACCTGAACTTCACCAACGGTGCGCAGGTCGATGCCTCAGCCACCACCTCCACGGTGGGTTTTGCCGGGATGTCTCCGCAGGTCATCCCTGCTGGCTCCTTTGTCTACAACTCGGTTTACAACCTTTACCTGAACAACCTGTACAATGTAACCCTGAATGGCACGCTGCGGGTATTGAATTCATTGTCGGCCACAGCGGGCAAGCTGGATGCAACAACCGCACAGCCTCTCCTGGTGTATGCCGGCACCGCCGCCCAGACCATCGGCAGCAACCTCTTCCTGAGCGACACGCTATACAACCTTACCATTGACAATGCCAGCGGGGTCACCCTGAATGCCAACCTGACGGTGCTCAACTCCCTTGTCATCAACGCGGGCAAACTACTGGCTGTTGGCGCTGCCAGGGAGCTCACGGTAACGGGAAGCCTTGTCAACAATGCCGGCATCCCGGGCCTGCAGCTGCTCTCCGATTCAACGGGCACAGCTTCATTGCTGCATAACACCACCAATGTCCCTGCAACCATTCAGCGCTATATCAGTGGTACAAAAGAGGCATGGCATTTTCTTTCAGCTCCCGTCTCAAACCAGGATATCAGCGCCAACCAGGGGGCCGCCGGTTCATGGCTGCCATCGGGGAGTTACGGAAACGGCTCGGGTTATGATCTCTATATCTGGAATGAACCTACCAACTGCTGGATCTATAAGCTCAACACAACATCAACCGTAAACTGGAATACCATCCACCCGGGAGCCGATTTCGTACCCGGCCGTGGCTACCTCTATTCGGTTGAGGCTGTGAAACCTACGAAAACCTTTACCGGTAATTTGAATAACGGGGCCGTAAGCTATGGATTTACAAGCGGAAGCTCCGATCCCGCCCTGGTGGGATTTAATCTTGTTGGCAACCCCTATCCCTCCTCCATCGACTGGAGCGCAGCCACAGGCTGGACAAGGACCGGACTGATGAACTCTGCCGGGGGATACGACATGTGGATCTGGAACCCGGCTGCCAATAATTACGGTGTATTCAACTCCAGCGACGGCGATGGCGTAGGCACCAATTCAGCCACCCGGTACATTGCTCCCATGCAGGGGTTTTTCGTCCGTGCATCTGCCGCAGGAACATTGGGCTTTGACAACCCTGTGCGCGTTGCAGCCAATACACCCTGGTTTAAAGCGATTAACCAGGAGATCAACAAAGTAAACCTGATCGTTCAATCAGGCAGCGGTAACGGCACTGATGAAATCCTGCTGAATTTCAATTATTCAGAGAATGTTAACGGGGCAAAAAAACTATTCAGCGAGGTTACTACCGCCCCTAGTTTATACATGGCAAATCAATCAGAACAACTTTCGGTCCGCAATTTCACCAATACCGGTGAAAATCCCTCGGTACCCGTTTTCTTTAAATCAGGATCAAACGGCACTTTCACGCTTAACTGCAATTTTGATGCAGGCAAATTCGATGTGGTTATGCTCCAGGATCTGCAGAAACATTACGTGCAAAACCTGAAGACTAAGAACACCTATTCGTTCGAGTCTTCCACTTCGGATAACCCGTCGCGCTTCGTCCTCCATTTCGGTCCCGATAACAGTGCCTATAACAATGAATTACCAGCCAGGATTTATTCCGACGGCCATTTCCTGATCATCGATCTCAGCCTTGTGGCCAGCGAAACCGAAGGATGGGTTTACGATGCGCTGGGACGGATGCTGGTACACCGTACTTTATCTGCGAAAACACTGCATTCCATTGATCTGGTTGCTGATGCCCAGATGCTCATCGTTATAATCAGGAACCCCGATGGCCACCTGAGCCGGAAATTAATCTGGCCGGGCACCAAACATTAACAAATTTCTCATGCACCCCTGCAGAATTCCAGTAAGCACCAGCCGGCAAGTCGTTCGGTCGGTGTTATGAATTGCGGCACCTCCATTTATCAGCAACTGGTTATAATTACCAGAGTAAGAATGCTGATGGTTCCCTGAAAAACAGGAAAAGCTCTCCGCAGCCTGGCAGGACAGATTACTTTGATTTTATGAATATTAAACCGCAGCCAGATCGCTGGAAACCTGCCCTGGAATGGATGGGAAATGTAGTGTTGCTACTATTTATTTCCCGGACCGATTCTTGCATACAGTAAAATAATTTTATATCTTTGCGCTTGATTAAGGGTAGTCACCACTGCTGAATGGTGTTAGTGTGCCGGAACGAAAACGCTGAAAGCTATGGATGAAGCCTCATTTTCCTTGCCTTCGATCCAACCGGGAGGTGCATTTTTAATAGTCAACAACCAGTTTGAGACTATTTTTCCCGTTTTTAGAGTTTTCTGTTTTCAGAATGCTTCGACACCTTTTGTAAGTAATGGTGTTTCAATGCGCTGATAATTTATCCTGATTCTGGCATAATGATTGTTTTAATTATGAAATTTCGCTCCGCTCTATGAAAAAAATAAATACACTGCTGTTTGCCATTATGCTGATATGCCTTTTGGGGGCTCAAAATGGCTTTGCACAATCGACTGTCGGGGGTACGGGTGCCAATTATGCAACCTTAAAGGCTGCCTTTGATGCTATTAACGCGGGGACCCTGAGCGGCAATATAACGCTTCAGATAACAGGGAGTACCACTGAGACAGTTTCCGCCGTGCTGAATGCCAGTGGAAGCGGAAGCGCAAGTTATTCGAGTGTCCTGATTTATCCCACCGGATCAGGATACTCTGTTTCAGGCAGCTTTGTGGGTGCATTGATTAATTTAAACGGGGCTGATTTTGTGGAGATTGACGGAAGGGTAAACCAGGCAGGCCCTGCCGATCTTACCCTGGCCAACAACAGTAACTCCCCCGGCGCCACGGTGACAACCATCCAGTTTGTCAATTCGGCTGAAAGCAATCTCATCAATTATTGTTACATCAAAGGGTCGGAAACAAGTGCCAACTCAGGGGTCATCTATTTTTCCACAGCGACATCCGGCAATGGCAACAACGGGAACATTATCGATCATAACAATATCACTTCAGGTTCGGGTGGCAGGCCCGTTAACGCCCTCATATCAACAGGCTCTGCCGGGTTTGAAAACAGCGGGGATATTATCACAAACAACAATTTTTATGATTTACTCAGGAGCGGAACGGCTTCCAACTGCATTTCCCTTACCACCGCCACAACCGCCTTCACGATTACAGAGAACAGCTTTTATGAAACCTCCGCCCCATTTGCGCCTGCTGCTGCAGTGGCATTCAACATCATCTATATCAACAATGCCACTGGGGTGAATTTCATCGTTTCCGACAACTATATCGGAGGCCAGTCAGCATTATGCGGGGGCTCACCCTGGTCAAAGTCAGCTGCTTTCAACAATGTGTTCACAGCAATTAACATGACCGTGGGAACCGCTACTGCCAGCAGTGTACAAAACAATACCATCCAGAATATGGCCTGGAACAATCCGGGTGTCGGTCCCTGGACCGGGATTGCCGTTGCGGGCGGAAATGTCAATATTGGCACCAACACCGGCAATGTAATCGGCGATGACAACAACACCGGTTCCCTTGTGATAACCGGCGGGCTGACCGCTGCAAATGTTTACGGCATCAACATTACCGGCACCGGCGTGGTGGATTGTGAGTTCAATACGATCGCCTCCATTACGGCAGCCAATTCAACATCGACCCTGGCTACAAATTTTTACGGGATTAACAAAACCGCCGTTGCCGGCAACACCACGATCAGTAACAATACCATCGGCAGTTTAACCACCTCCGGCAGTATCAATGGCTCCTCCCCGAGCACCTCGAATACGCAGACCCTCTACGGGATTTATTCGGCAGGCACCGGAACGATTGTAATCAACAACAACACCATCGTCAACCTGGTTAACGGGACCACCAACATCAATACCGGCACGCCCGGCCTGGTAAACGGGATTGCCTCCGTGAGCGGATCCAATACGATCATGAACAACATGATCGGCAACCTGGCGATTGCCAATGCCAACAACCTGGCAACCAACACAGCCTCTGTTTGTGGTATCGCTACGCTGGGGGCTACCCTGAAAACCATATCAGGCAATACCATTTACAACCTTTCGAATACCTATGCCTCCTTTGCCGGCAGTGTCATCGGGTTGTATTTCACCGGCAGTTCAGGAACCAATATCGTTTCGCGAAATTTCATCTACAACCTTTCGGTTGCCTCAGGGACTACAGGAGCCACCCTTTATGGGGTAAAAATCAATACCGGCGCTGCTACCTACTACAACAACATCATCAACCTTGGAGGAACCACCGCAACAACGCTGTACGGTATTTACGATCCGGGGACTTCAGGCACTACTGCGAACATCTATTTCAATACAGTTTATATCGGGGGGAGCCTGGGGTCGGGGGTCTCAAACCAGTCCTATGCATTATACAGCGCGGGCACTGCCAATACGCGCAATTTCCGCGACAACCTTTTCGTAAATGCGCGTTCAACGACAGGGGGATCGAACCTTCACTATGCCGCTTACTTTAATTATGCAGTCGCCACAAGCCTTACCCTTGATTTTAATGATTATTATACCACCGGTACCGGTGGCGTTCTGGGGTATTACAATTCAACCAATAAAAATTCGCTCCCCCTGGTCACCGGCCTGGATGCCAGCAGTTTGAACCTCAACCCTGGTTTTGCCAACCCCGGGGGAACAATTCCGACCGACTACATGCCGTCGTCTGCTGTTCTGGCAGGCACGACCATTGCGACCATCACGAACGACTACCTGGCCTTTATCAGGGCTGGCACTCCAACCATGGGTGCCCTGGAAGGTGTATTAAACCTGAATGTCGACGTTTACAAAGGGGTTGTTTTGCTTTCAACCTATCCCAGGTTGAAAAATGCCTTCGACAAAATAAACAGCGGGACCCACACCGGCGCCCTGGAAATAAGAATTAAAGTCAGTACCATTGAAACAGCCGCAGCCGTCTTGTACCAGAGCGGTTATACCGGCGCCGGCGGAACTTCAAGCTACAGTTCCGTTAAAATCTTCCCTACTGTTTCCGGCATCACCGTTTCAGGAAGCCTGAACACCCCGCTTATCGACCTTAACGGTGCCGATAATGTTACGATTGATGGTAGTGTTAATGCCGCCGGGGCCGGAAGAAACATGGTGATCACCAACTCAAATACCGGGACCTCCGCATCGACCATCAGGTTTATCAATTCAGCAGAGAACAACACGGTAAAGTATAGTACGGTCAAGGGCTCCGGAACAAGCGCATCCTATGGTATCATCCTCTTTTCAACCGCGACCTCCGGCAATGGCAACGACGGCAATACCATCGACAACAACAACATCACCAGCGATGCTGCCGGCCGGCCTGTCAATGCCCTGTATGCCTCCGGATCGGCCAGCTATACAAACAGCGGGAATACCATCAGTAACAACAGCTTTTATGATTTCCTGAAGAATGGTACCGCCTCCTATGGCATCAACATTTATTCCAACAATACTGGCTGGTCAGTAACAGGAAACAGTTTTTACGAAACAGCCTCCTTTGCCCCGACAGCCAGTGTAGCCTATTATGCGATCCTGATCAATAATGCCTCCGGGGTCGGTTTTACCGTTTCGGGCAATTATATCGGAGGTCGGTCATCGCTATGCGGCGGCTCGGCGTGGACAAAGACAAAAGCCTTTAACAACATCTTCAATGGTATCTATATGAATGTGGGTACTGCAACGGCCAGCAATGTTCAGAATAACACTATCCGGAACATTGCCTGGAGCAATTACTTAAACGCTGCATTTACCGGTATCAATGTAGTGGCAGGTAATGTAAATATAGGCACCTCTACCGGTAACACCATCGGCGCCTCAACCGGCACGGGTTCCATTGCTGTTATCGACAGTATTGCTTCAACCGTATATGGAATCAGCATCTCGAGTACGGGAACTGTCGACTGCGAAAATAATTCCATCGGTTCCATCACCACAGGCAACGGCTCAACCACCAATACAACCAGTTTTCTGGGAATTTATAAAACCGGTGTGGCAGGTACCACGACCATCAGCAATAATGTCATTGGCAGCACAACCACCGCCAACAGCATTCAAACAGGTTCAACCAGCACTACCGATGCCCAAAGCCTGTTCGGCATCTATTTCACAGGCACCGGTACAGCCGTGATTGACAACAACATCACCGCCAACCTGAAAAACGCTACCACCTCCACTACCACCGGGAATGCAGGCCGTGTTTGCGGGGTTGTTTCAACCAACGGGACAAATACCATTACCAACAATACGATTCATGATTTAACGATTGCCAACGCCAATACTTCCAGTTCAAATACGGCCTCGGCCTGCGGAATCGCGCTGAGCGGCGCAACCCTGAAAACTGTGAGCGGGAATACCATCTATAATTTAACCAACACTTACACCTCCTACGGAGGAACCATCATCGGCATCTATTATACCGGCAGTACAGGCGCCAATGTGGTTTCGGGAAACTATATTTACGGGCTCTCCGTAACGGGCGCCAGTTCCACTACCGCTTCCATTTTTGGCATCAGGGCAGGTGCCGGCGCGGCAACCTATGCCAACAACATCATAACGCTGGGAGGCAACACGGCAACCACCATTTACGGGTTTTATGAATTAGGCGCTGCCAGTAACAACAACAATCTTTATTTCAACACCGTCTATATAGGAGGGGCACTCTCGTCGGGCATCACCAATAAATCCTTCGCCCTGTACAGTGCCGCAACCACCAACACCCGGAATTTTAGGAACAATATCCTTGTGAATGCCCGTTCAACCACCGGTGGATCAAACCTCCACTACTGCGCCTATTTTAACTATGCCGTCAATACCAATCTTACCCTTGATTACAATGATTATTTCACATTCGGAACCGGTGGTGTCTTAGGTTATTACAATGCTACCAATAAAAACGCACTGCCTGTTGTGACCGGGCTAGATGCCCACAGTTCAGCCATCACACCCTCCTTCGCCAATGCCGGCGGTACACAGGCAATCGATTACAAAGTTTCGGCGGCCCTTGCGGGTGTTTCAGGGACAGGTATCACAACCGATTTCGGATCCAATACCAGGACGGGCCCGACCATGGGTGCCTGGGAAAAACTGGGTAACAAATGGAAGGGTACGCTCAGCACCGCCTGGAATACAGCCGGCAACTGGACCGAAAACACCGTGCCAGCCGCCGATGCCAATATCGTATTTGATGCAGCACCTGTTAATCACTGCCTGCTTGATCAAAACCGGTCGGTTACCGGCATAACCAACGCCCAGGCAACCTACCGGATGGTTACAAACGGATTTAAACTCACCGTCAAGGGAGATCTGACCTTTACCAACGGGGCCCAGATTGACGCATCCGCTTCGGGATCAACCGTTGAATTTGCCGGTATCGCTCCACAGGCTATCCCTGCCGGGACATTCCTTACAAACCAGGTCTTCAACCTTACCATTAACAACGCCACCAATGTAACGCTAAGCGGTGCCTTGAAACTTCTCAACAACCTTGCCATCACCGCCGGACGACTGGATGTTTTCACCAATTCAACTACCCTGGAATTTGCAGGCGCCTCTCCTCAGTCCATTCCTTCAGGTGCATTCAATGCAGATAAAGTCTACAACCTGACGGTGAATAATACAGGTAATGTCACCTTCAGCGGCACCCTGAAGCTGCTTAACACCCTGGCAGCCACGGCAGGCGGGCTGGATGCATTTACCAACTCCCCAACCCTCACCTATTCCGGCTCAACCGCGCAGACCATCAGCAGCAACATGATCCTCAACAATAAAGCCTACAATCTCACCATTGACAATGCAAGTGGTGTTACCCTCAACAACGATTTCCTGGTAACGCATTCCCTGACGATAAATTCAGGAAAGCTCTTTACCGTGGCGCCCGACGTGAAGCTGAATGTGACCGGGACCCTCACCAACAGCGGTAGCGCCGCCGGCTTTGTCCTGAAATCCAACCTCACCGGGAATGCTTCGCTTCTGCATAATACGAATGCTGTACCTGCCACCGTCGAGCGTTCTATGGGCACCCAGTCGGAAAAATGGCATTTCGTCTCCTCCCCGGTGGCCAGCCAAAGTATCAGCGGCCCATGGTTACCTGCAGGAAATTACCAAAATGGTACCGGATATGATATGTTTGTATGGGATGAACCCACCAGTTTCTGGATCCCCAGGGTTGACACCACCTCCACCATCAACTGGACCACGGCAAACCCGGGACTCAATTTTGTTGTCGGCAGAGGCTACCTCTACTCTGTTGAAAATACAACCCCCGTCAAACAGTTCATTGGCAACCTGAACAACGGTGCCGTAAGCTATAATGTAACCACCGGCGGGACCGACCCCGCCATGAAAGGCTTCAACCTTGTCGGCAATCCCTATCCCTCGTCGATCGACTGGCAGAGCACATCGGGATGGACACGGGCAAGCCTGGTCAGCAGCGGCGGGGGTTATGATATGTGGATCTGGAACCCGGCTGCCAGTAACTATGGCGTTTGCAACTCCACTCCAGGAAGCCTTGGCACCAATGGGGTCACAAATTTCATTGCTCCCACCCAGGGTTACTTTGTCCATACCAATGCTGCCGGAACCCTCACTGTTGACAATCCTGCACGTGTTCAAAGCGATACCAACTGGTTTAAAGATGGCGCCCAGGCTGGTAACCTGCTTAGTCTTACTGTAACCTCCGAAGGTGGTTACGGTAACGATGAGGTGCATCTGAAATTTGGCTATCCCTCCAATGAAAATGGTGCAAAGAAGCTGTTCAGCACTGAATTAACGGCTCCGAGCCTATACCTGACAAAGCTGTCCGACGATTTCTCCGTCCGCTATTATACCACCCCAGGCAACAACCCCACGGCGCCTGTGAGCTTTTTAGCCGGGAAAAACGGGGATTATACCATCCGGTGCAATTATGATCCGGGCAAATTTGACACATTGGTGCTTGAGGACAAACTATTACACGTAACACAGAACATGAAGACTTCCAGCTCCTATCGTTTCAGTGCAGCAAAAACCGACGGCCCGAACAGGTTTGTACTTCATTTCGGAGCAGGGACCACCCCGCCTGAAAATGAACTCCCCGGAAAAATATATTCCAACGGCACAAACCTGGTCATCGACCTTCAGCAGATTACTGTAGAAACAGATGTATATGTGTATAATGTAATCGGGCAACTGCTTTTCCACGACAAGCTGGCCGGAGGAACCGTACATCAACTTGACCTGAATACCGATGCCCAGTTGCTGATCATCGACCTGAAGAATAGTGTGGGTAATCTTCACAAAAAAGTATTATGGAAAAAGAGGGGGTAAAACTGTTCCGAAAAATCCCTGTCATTTGTCCTCAGAAGTTATTAACAGCGGACTGTGAAAGAAAAAAAAGTTGTTTTCAGCATTACCTAGACAATCGGGCAAAACCAGGAACCGGAAATCAAATTGAAGTTAGTTCTTGTTAATAAAACGAAATATTAAATTGTAAAATCCTTTTACCTTGCCGCTTAGGTGTTTTTATTTGAATCACGTTTGCATACAGTAAAATATTTTTATATATTTGCATGTTCGTAGAAGATGAATTTGTTCACTGAAAAAATATAACTTATTGAATAAGATGACTTTATCAATAATGTTTGAAAAATCGCTATCGGATTTTCGATTAATATCCCTGCCGGTTTCTTCACCTTTACACAACCAGTTTGAGACAATTTATCCCATTTTAAGACATTTTACGCCAGCTGCCACTACTGCCACTTTCACAAACAACACGCTATCAATTAATTAGTTTAATATTCAATGAACTGTCAATTTAATTGAATAGAATGTTTGAGGCACAGCATACAAAAAACTAAAGAAGCAGACAAATTAACCAAAGTCTAACCAAGTTCTTAAAAACACTGAACTGTTTAAAGAAAGAAAAGAAAAAACCAAGGATTGTAGCATAGCATCCTGCTTTGTTTTTATTACTAGGTAATTAAAAGCAATGAATCATATGCGCTTAGAACACAAGATCAATTATTTAATGAAAATTAACAAGTAATTACAAAACGAAAACCAACCATGAAAAAAACGCTTATCATTTTTGCAGCGATCATTATGCTGGCAGGCTTTTCCGTCAAATTAATGGCCCAGGGATCCACAAAATCAAACAATGCCAACGCTGAAATCAAAACAGCCATTACCCTCACAGCCGTTAATCCTCTGGAATTTGGCAAACTGGCAGTAACCGGACTCGCCGGTACTGTTTTATTATCTCCCGCTGGTTCCCCAACTGCCACGAACGTTCAGCTTTTAAGCGGAACCACCCGTAAAGCTGCCTCCTATACCAGTACCGGAGAAGCAAGTGCAACCTATGCCATCACCATTCCTATTGCCCCGATCACCATTACCCACGCTCCAGGCGGCGCCGGTAACACCATGACCGTTGACACATGGGTCTGTTCAAATGGCGCTACCAGTGCATTTGACGGCACTGGCGCTGATGCCTTTACTGTTGGTGCAACCCTGAATGTTGGTGCAACCCAGAATGCCGGTCAGTATACCGGTACATTCAATGTTACCATTGACTATAACTAGTAGTTAGTTCCTGTTATAACCGAAAAGGACAGTCGGACAGACTGTTCTTTTCGGGATAACAGTTTCATCGTTTACCAGTACCATCGTCATTATCTGAGGCGGATGAACTATTTTCAATAGCATCCTTTGTTATCAATTTGTCAGTTGCAAAATAACCAGTTCAGGTCCAATTGATACACTTTTAACTTCAGGCAACACCAAATCACAACAATCATCCATCATCCAATTACTTAACATTTGTTAATGAGGGTACGCAACACACATAAACGGTTATTAAAGTTATGGTTTTTGACCGCCGTTTTATCTATGTGTGCTATCCTATCATTCGCACAACCGGCCCTGCCTCCTCACAGCAACAGTGCCACGGCATCCAATACAATACACGCGGAGATCCTTACCCCCATCACCCTTACCCAAAATCATTCTCTCGATTTCGGGCTTATGACGGTTCCATCCGGTATCGTTAATGTATCACTTTCAACCACTGGGGTCAGGCTTGCCTCGATTCCTGCCAATATCGGGCTGCTCTCCCTGGCTCCCTTTCCCGCCCCTGCCGCCTACTCGGTTTCCGGTTCAGCTGGTGCAGAATATATTATTACCCTCCCTCCCGATAATACCGTTACGATTACCCAGGGGGCCAACCCCATGCATGTGGATTCATTTTTAGCCAGGACATTCTCCGGAGGCCTTGACGGAACAACAGGGACACTGGACATTACAGGTTCTGATAGTTTTGTTGTTGGGGCAACGCTTAAACTGCTTAGTGCACAACCCGTCGGGTCCTATACCGGCACTTTTGATGTTACTGTAAACTATTACTAAGTCTGCAAGGCGTCGCCCTGTCCCTGCCCCCCCCCCATCTTCTGTTCACCCCTCGATTCCTGCCATTTATAAAAATGGGTTAACACCTTTTTTCTCCATACTTTATTAAAGAAGTTGATGGATCACACGTGTACCAGTTATGATCCATACACTATTTTGCCTTAAAAGGGTCGTTTCCAGGATTATGTTTTCACCAGAGACATTTTTTCCCATTCCGGGACTTTTCGGGCAGAATACCGCTATGGATAAAATCCTATATTTCACGTTATCTGCTACTTATAAAATAAAACCTGTTGTTGGCACAGTAATTGAATAGAATGATCAGAGGAACATAGAAACGAAATTAAAAAGAACACAAACAGGGAAATGCCAACCAGGTTCTTAAAAACAAAGAATAAAAAGCAAGGATAAAAATAAATGGACAAACAAATCAACACTTATCAATTAATCCCAAAACAAACCACAACCATGAAAACATCACGCATTATTATCGCAGCTATTGTCATGATGACAGGCTTTTCAGTAAGCTTAATGGCCCAGAGCGGGTCAACCAAATCAAACAATGCCAACGCCGAGATCAAGACCGCCATTACCCTTACCGCCGTTAATCCTTTGGAATTCGGCAAACTGGCAGTCACCGGAACCGCTGGTACCGTTTTATTATCAACTGCAGGATCTCCGACGGCAACCAACGTTCAGCTGTTAAGCGGAACAACCCGCACCGCCGCTTCGTATACCAGTACCGGTGAAGCAAGTGCAACCTATGCCATTACCATCCCCATTGCCCCGATAACCATTACCCACGCCCCGGGCGGCGCCGGCAACACGATGACTGTTGACTCATGGGTTTGCTCAAAAGGTGCAACCAGTGCGTTTGACGGAACAGGCGCCGATGCCTTTACCGTTGGTGCAACACTGAATGTTGGTGCAACCCAGAATGCCGGTCATTACACCGGGACCTTCAACGTAACCATTGACTACAACTAAATATCAGCTCCTGTTATTTCCGAAAAGGATAGTCTGCGTGACTCTCCTTTTCGGATTAACAGTTTTAATACCAACCATCACACCCATTACCATCTGAATTGCAACCAGTTCTCCGGCAAAACACATCCAGCATCCCATCAACAAACAACAGTTAATGAAAGTGTACAAAACATACAAGCGGTTAGGTAAGCTATGGTTTTTTACCACCGTTTTGTCCTTGTATGCTATCGTGTCATTCGCACAACCTGCACTCCCTCCTCACAGCAACAGTTCCAACACCTCAAACTCGGTCAACGGCGAGATTCTCATCCCGATCACCCTGACCCAACACCATTCACTCGATTTTGGATTGATGACAGTTCCATCGGGGGTGGTAAATGTAACCCTGACAACCACCGGGATCCGGAATGCCTCGATACCGGCAAATATCGGATTACTTTCCCTGGCTCCCCTCCCTGCCCCTGCAGCCTACTCGGTTTCCGGCCTTGCCTACGAATCCTATATCATAACCCTTCCGCCCGACAATACGGTAACGATCACCGAAGGTGCCAACCCCATGCATGTTGACAGTTTTTCAGCCCGTGCTGCCTCATCAGGCCTGGATGGAACGACAGGAACACTCGACAACACGGGTTCTGACAGCTTCGTCATAGGCGCGACGCTTAAACTGCTCAATGCACAGCCAATCGGGACCTATAGCGGCACTTTCGATGTTACGGTAAACTATTATTAAGCCGGCAGGCTGCCCTTCCCCCCTATCCCTTTCTAAAACCTGCGGTTCAGTTCCGCACAATTACCACAGAGGTTAAAACCCATGCATATTTATACTGGTTCAGGTATGAATGTAATGCGCCGATCCATTCAGTTTGTTTTTCAGAAAATAAAGGAATGATCTGGCAGCGCATCATTTCAACGGATTCCAAACCAACCCTATTTTCTTAGTATTCAGGCCCATTCACCCGGATTGTTACCCGTGAGATGCCCTGATTCAATTTCCTGCCTGAAATTCACGCGAACACAGTGACCGGTGGGTTGTTTGGCAACTACCCTGATTTCAGTTCCCGGATTCCACTTAACCAGAGACATTTATTCCCATTTTTAGACACTTTCGTTGATTTTTCATAAATACATTTTATTTATCAATCTCTTTTTCAAACACTTAACTCATGACTCAAATTACTGGCACAGTAATTGAATAATATGTTCAAGGCACAACGGAAGAAAAACTAAAAAGAAAACAAATAAGTAAAGTCTAACCAGGTTTTTAAAACATGCAACTGTTTAAAGAAAGAAAAGAAAAAACCCAAAGGAATGGAGCATAACATCCCGCTTTGTTTTTGTTACCAGGTAAATAAAAACAATGAATCTCATGCGATGAAAAAAGCGAACAGACAAACAAACCAGAAGTAAATAATCAAACACAAACAAACCACAACCATGAAAACATCACGTATCATTTTAGCCGCTATTATTTTGATGACAGCATTTTCAGTCAATTTAATGGCACAGAGCGGATCAACCAAATCAAACAACGCCAACGCCGAGATCAAAACAGCGATTACCCTCACCGCCGTGAATCCTTTGGAATTTGGCAAACTGGCAGTAACAGGAACCGCTGGTACCGTATTATTATCGACCGCTGGTTCGCCGACGGCAACCAACGTTCAACTGTTAAGCGGAACAACCCGTACGGCCGCTTCCTACACCAGTACCGGCGAAGCCAGTGCAACCTATGCCATCACCATCCCCATTGCCCCGATCACCATTACCCATGCCCCGGGCGGTGCCGGCAACACCATGACCGTTGACTCATGGGTTTGCTCAAAAGGTGCAACCAGTGCGTTTGACGGAACAGGTGCCGATGCCTTTACCGTTGGTGCAACCCTGAATGTTGGTGCAACCCAGAATGCCGGTCATTACACCGGTACCTTCAACGTAACCATCGACTACAACTAGATTGCAGTTCTGTCAACTTAGAAAGAGGGTGTCCCCAACGGGCACCCTCTTTTTTTTTGCCATCTGACCAGCCGCACTCTTCACTTCACCGCATCTTCCCCTGGATCAGTTATCAAAGTTTCCAGGGAATCGTCATGGATTACGCCAGTCAAACCCACTCCCGTGGAGACTGGCAATTTTGTTTTTAACCACCGTTCTTACTCCGGATGCTGTCCTGTCATACGGTCAATCTGTATTCACTCCCCAAAATAACGATTCCGACAACCCGGCGTGACGACGGGGAGATTCGTATTCCGTTCACCTTGGTGCAAACTGTTCACCCTGTTAATTCCTCAGGAAGGGTGCCCGATTGAGACTCAGGGGTCAATGCTAACCACCCTTAACTGATTGCCCATTTACCGGCATTACAAGGTTCCCGTAATGCATGTCATCGCCGTCTTCCCTTTCAAATTGCACTGCCGCCTGCCCGATTCCGCCAGGTTCCTTCCCATACGCCCCCGGAAACCACAGGTCATTAATCTTACAGGTATATTTTATTTACACTTAACAATTTTACATCGAATTTATTCACCGGCCCGGCGCCTGTCGGCAGATTACATAGCAAATAATTTCTATAAATTTCTTTATCTGTTACTTACATACTTTCACTAACTAACAGCAACCCTCCGGAGAAAAAGTCCACCTATCTCTCTTAAATTCCCTATCGCTGATATTTAACATTTTATGCATTTTGTAAATTTATTTTTACACATGTGGATATTTATACACATTTCACCGTATATTTGTATAGTTATTTTATATTAAAAATTAATGTATCTTTTTTTTACATACTGGGTGAAACCAGAAAAAGTAATAAAATGAAAACGCACATCAGCATCACCGGGGTTATTATCAGTCTGGCTGTTTTTTCTGCCATCCCAGCATTGGCACAATCACACAATTCCACAACCTCCACCGTTGGTGCAAACATTGTGAAGGCGCTTACCCTTACCCAAACAGCTCCGCTTCATTTTGGTTCCATGTCCATTCCTACCGCTGCCGTCAGTGTGAGTTTAACAACTTCCAACGGCCGGATATCCTCCTCGCCTTCCAACATCACCTTACTTTCCCAGGCCCCTGTTTCAGAAAACGCCACCTATACCGTAGCCGGTTCCAATGATGCCACCTATGCCATCACCCTTCCTGCCAATGGCGCCGTTACGATCTCGAATGGATCAAAAACCATGGATATTGTCGACTTTGTTGCCCATTCAGCATCAGCGGGCACAGACGGATCGGCAGGTCATCTGAATGCCGAAGGCAACGACAGTTTTACCGTTGGCGCAACTTTGAAACTTGAAAACGACCAGCCATTCGGAAATTATACCGGGACATTTGGTATAACAGTAAATTATAACTAATTTTGATTTTATAAATTATCAAGGCCCATGATACGGGCCTGATTTGTATTTTACTGGAAGTCAAGGTTGTTTTAGTTTATTCAGGAACCCAAAAAAAAAATTATGCAATTCAAATTGTTAATGGTGCTGGTTCCCTTACTGGGATTTGCTTTTCACACCCATGGACAGGGTGATCTTCTGATTACACCAACGCGGGTGGTATTTGACGGCAACAAACAAAAAGAGGAATTGAACCTGGTAAATATAGGGAAAGACACTGCCATTTACACCATCTCATTTATTCAATACGACATGAAGGAAGACGGCAGTTTTATACCTGTTGAAAAAACCGACTCCGGTAAGATGTTCGCGGATCCCTATCTGCGTATTTTCCCCAGGAAGGTCACGCTGGCCCCCAGGGAGCCCCAGGTGATCTCGCTACAATGCCGACGACGCCCGGAAATGGCTCCCGGTGAATATCGCTCGCATCTTTACTTCAGGTCTGAAAAAAATGTAAGCCAGTTAGGCCTGGACAGTCCTAAAACCGACTCTTCCCAATTAAAGGTACAGTTAATCCCTATATACGGCATCAGTATTCCGATCATCATCCGTGCCGGAACCGTTCAGGTGAACGCAACCCTGAGTGATCTTAAACTGGAACTCAGGCAGGACTCTGTTCAGAATTTAAAACTTACGATCAACAGAACCGGGAATATCTCGGTATATGGTGATTTTTCCATTGAATATATTCCTGTTACCGGAAAATCTTTTGAGGTTGGCAGCGTGAAAGGAGTTGGGGTATATACAAATATCAATAAAAGAACGATTTACATCAAACTCGCAAAAAAAACAGATGCGATGCTGACTAGTGGAAAACTCAGGGTAAAATATTTCAGCAACGAACCCAACAAGGCCCCCTTCACTTTTGCTGAAGCAGAACTGGAGCTACAACAACAAATACGTTAAATTAACATACTGAATCCTGAGCAGATACGACTTATGTGGAAAATGAAAAATATCAGATTTTCCGTAATAAGGGGTTTCATTGCAACCTCGTTTTGCCTCCTTGCATTCGTCTCCCTGGCACAACCGGCGCTTCCACAGCGAACCCTGACGGTTACCGCAACCCAGGGTCTTAATTTTGGTATTTTCTGCAAGACCGGCAATTCCGGGGGAACTGTTACCGTTGGTTACGAAGGCAGCCGGTCGTCCAGCGGCGACATTGTATTGCTGGCCATGACCCCGCTCCCGCAACCTGCCATTTTCGAGGTTAAACTTTGTCAGGGCCGCAATGTCATCATCACCTTTTCAACCAGCACATCCCTTACCAGCAGCAATGGCGGATCACTTACGCTCGATATCGGGCCCACAGAACAGGGAGGCAACAATGCCACCTTTGCTGTCGGAAACGATTGTAATTTCATCACACCGCTCAGGGTAGGCGGTACGCTGCATATACCCGGCGGCGCATCACCCGGCTACTATTCAGGCGGCTTCGAGATTACCTTTAACCAGGAATGAGAAATATCCCGCAAGATAAACAGGAGGGGGCCCTTAACTTACTGTGCATATTCACAACAGGTTAATGAAGAATCGCGCCTATACCTGGAAGGGTTGTCAATCATTCATGCCGATCCTGCTGAAGAAAATCATTTTCATCCTGATCATCCTGGTGCTGCAGCCCGTCATCAGCCTGGCTACTGCCGGGAAAGCATCCGCACAGGCTGCTGATTCAGTTGAACGGGTCGATACAACAATTCATTACGATCAGATTAATGTAACCATCCTGATTGAAGGCCTGGGAAGTTACAACATGGATGTCATCTATACTGAACATGCGCTGCTGTATGTTCATGTGGAGGAATTATTAAAATTAATTGGCATTCCTTGTATTATCGGGCAAAAAGGAGACAGTGTCGGAGGATTTATCCCCCCTGACAACAGACCCTATTTCATTGATAATAAAATGAAGCAGATCACAGTCGCGGGTAAAAGGAGCACTGCTGATCAGGGCTTGATAAAAGACATGGGGTCGTTGTTCATGGAATCATCGCTGTTTGCCGAATTCTTTGGCATTACCATGACATTCAATTACAGGGCCCTGATCATTATTTTCAAATCCAACTTCGAACTACCGGTGTTAAAGCAACAACGGCTGGAAAGACTCCGGTCGAGTATCTCGAAATACCAGGGAGAAGTTCAGGCAGATACCACGATCCATAGAAAATATCATTTGTTCAGGGGGGGAACAGCCGACTGGCTGATCTCCTCCAATCAACCCTGGCAATCATCGGTAACCAACCACTTTGAAACAGGACTGGGGATGGAACTCCTGTACGGAGAGGTGAATATTACGGCAAGCTATTATGACCGGCAGAAATTTGACATGCACCAGCTCCAGACTGTGTGGCGATGGGTTGATAACGAAAAAAAGGTGATCAAACAGGCCCAGTTTGGGAATATCCCCCTCCAGTCGATTTCCTTCATAACGGCCCCGGTCGTCGGCGCTGTGATCAGGAACACCCCGACAACCGTAAGGAAAGCCGTCGGGTATTATACCATCCGGGAACATACCGAGCCCAACTGGACGGTGGAACTGTACATCAATAATATCATGATGGATTATACCAAATCCGATGCATCGGGTCTGTACATGTTCAAAGTTCCCATCGTATATGGCTATACAACCCTGAAGTTGAAATTTTACGGTCCGATGGGAGAAGAGCGAACCGAAGAAAGGATTTTAAACGTCCCTTACACCATCATGCCGGCCAGGGAATTTGAATACAGCTTAACGGCGGGGATCCTTGAAAATGGCATGTCCAGCAAGTTTGGCAAGGCCGACTTCAATTACGGGGTAAACCGGTTTATGACCCTGGGCGGCGGAGTGGAATATCTCTCCACCATATCCGGCAATCCCACCATCCCTTCGGCCAGGCTAACCCTGCAACCATTCAGCAAATTGATGTTAACAGGAGAATATGACCAGCATGTGAAAACCTCAGGGATCCTGAATTATTCATTTATCAAAAATGCCTTTTTCGAAATCGATTATATCAATTATACTGCAGGACAAACCGCCATCCCCTTTAAATCGATTGAGGAACGAACTGTAAAAATATCTCTTCCCGTAAACCTGAAAAAGGTAAACGGAAACATCAACTTTGATTTCTCACAACTGGTTTACAAAGGATTCAGGTTCAACCAGGGTAATGCGGTCATCTCAGTATATTATAAGCTGCTCAGTATCAACACCTCGACCCATATCAACTGGATCGACACACAAACCCCCTACCTGTTTTCAGACCTTGCATTCTCCTACCGGATGCAGCCAGGCTACAACTTCCGGGTTACTTCCCAATACAATATTTTAGAAAACAGGCTGATAACAACCAAGGCTGAAATAGAAAAACGAATAAAACGAGGTTACCTGTCGGCATCCTACGAAAGAAATTTTTCATTCAGCACAAATTCCGTCACCTTCAGTTTCAAATATGACCTTACTTTTGCCAGGACCAACCTTGCCGCCTCATACAGTAACGGCAGGTTTATCACATCCCAGGTCGCCCAGGGGAGCCTTGCTTTTGCCGGTGGACATAACTATGTTCACGCCAGCAACAACCTCTCTGTAGGCAAGGGAGGCCTGTCTCTTTACCCATTTCTTGACCTTAACAACAACGGGATCTTCGACCCCGGTGAAAAAATGGTAAAAATATCATCCGTTAAGATCATGGGCGGCAATGTGATTTTCCGCAAATCAGATTCTACCTTGCGGATCCCCGACCTAATCCCGTTTACGAGCTATATCGTTGAATTCAGCGACAACGACCTCGACAATATTGCCTGGCGTTTCTCAAAAAAAAGGTATTCCGTACTGATTGACCCGAACCAGTATAAAAGGATCGATATACCTGTCATCGCAGTTGGTGAAGTGAGCGGGATGGTATACCTGAACAAAGACCACAAGGCAAATGGAGTCGGGAGAGCCCGGGTACTGTTTTATAAAAAAAACAGTACTTCGGCAATTGCAGAAATCTTTTCTGAATCAGACGGGTATGTTTATTACATAGGACTCGCCCCCGGTGACTATGTGGCCCGGATAGATGAAGAACAATTAAAATCCCTGGGATTGAAATCCGATCCTCCAAAGAGGGATTTCACCATTAAAGTATCGTCCGATGGTGACATCGTATCAGGCCTTGATTTCACCCTGAGCAGCGAATAATGGAGTCATTGTCCATCTTTCGTGATACTCGTTTACACTCTTTACAATTTTAACAGCCGTTTACACTTTTTAACAAATTCACATATTTTCATCTTGCTGATATTGTGGTTACTGATGGATTGGCACGTTTATTGAATAGAGGTAGTTACCATTTAAGAAAAATCACCCAAAACTGAATCAGAAGCGATGAAAAAACTAAGTCTTATTAACCTGCATAAAGTCGAAATAAAGAAGAACATGCTCGCGCAAATCAAAGGTGGTATTGATGTAAAATGTTTTTGCTCCCTGAGCAATCCATTATTAACAACAAAACAATCCGGCGGCCCTATTGGTGATCTCTGTGTATGCAGTAATACGGCAACAGCCAGCGCAGGTTTACAGACCAAGACCTCCATATAAGTGGTGATTGTATAGTTGAAATTCATTAAATTTGCCCACATCCATATGATTTATCACATGGTTCCGGCAAGTTATGAAAAAACCACTTTTTTTTACCACAAACAATGGTCATACCTATTACTACAGTCCATTCTGCAACCAGATAAGTCTGTGTCATCCCCTTATCCGCCATTTTTTTGAACTGGAGTGCGCAGGCACAAACCTGAAAACCCATTTTAGCACACTCCTGGAAAACCAGCCCCCCTTTGAACTGGACAATATCAGTTACCCATACCGGGAGCTGGATTATCAATTGAAAAAATTTCACTTTCTGAAGCGGAACCGGCTGTTCAGAATCCCCAAGGATATCAGTCTGAATGGAAAGCTCCTCCCCTCGCGTGTTACCAGCGACCTGACAAAGGTTCAGCAGGTTATTTTCGAAACTACGGAAGAATGCAATCTCTCCTGCACCTATTGTACCTACAGCAAATTCTATATCAACAAGGAAAGGGGCAAGAAAAAATTCGATCCCGTAAATGCGAAGAAAGCGCTGGAGTACCTGATTTCCATCCGCGATAAAAACTCCCCCCATCTCATTATCAGCTTCTATGGCGGAGAACCATTGAAAAACATCGCCTTCATCAGGGAAATTGTTGCGTTTGTACAGGACAAGTTCGGTGATAAACAAACTTTCAAATTCAACCTGACAACCAATGGGATTTTATTGTCAAAGCATGCCGGCTACTTGTCGGCCAACGACTTTGACGTATCGGTCAGTCTCGACGGCGATGAGGGCGGAAATGCCTTCCGGCTGCTTTCAGACACGCTCCCTTCGCATGCGATCGTGGTGAAAAATCTCGACTTTGTCAGGAGCAGCTACCCTGATTTTTATGAACGGAATATTTCCATCATGGCGGTGCTTCATAACAGGAACAGTTTTTCACAGGTTCACGAATACTTTAAATCCAGGTTCGGGAAAGTGCCCTTAACCTCGGTCATCAGCACCTCCAATATCACGGAGGAAAACCGGAAGGAATTTTCAGATACCTTTCTCGATGGCATGCGTAATGATTTCCAGGAGGGCAAAATGATGGAAGAACTTTTCATGGTGCATCCCACCGTAAAGGAGTTGGCAAATGCCCTTGAAAAGTATTCCGGGATCGTATTTAAGAACTATTTGCAAATCATCTTTGCCGGTCATGCAAACGCAGGCACCCGGGATTTCGTTCCTACGGCAACCTGCCTGCCATTTTCCATGAGGGTGTTCCTTTCGGCCGACGGAGCAATCCTGCCCTGTGAGCATATTGGCAGAAATTTCGAAATCGGCCGGCTCGAAAACGGCCAGGTCCAGATCAACCCGGAAGCAGTTTCAGCCATGCTCAACCAGAACTTTGACAAGATAAGGTCGCTCTGTGATCATTGCTTCCTGGCCGATAATTGCAAAGAATGTGTCTTCAATACCGGTGTTGAAACCGGCAACCCGAGCTGTGATTTTTTCATGGATGAGGAAAAATTCAAAAAATCGCTCTCCAACATTTTCAGCCTGATCGAAAAAAACATGCCCCTTTATCATAAATTACTTAAAGTAGGTTATCATGAATAACAGCGGATACAGGTGGTTGGTGCTTGAACCGTTCGTTCATGCGGTTGTTAAATGCAATGACGTACTGCTTTATAATACGCTGGGAAAAACCTACCTGCTGTACCGGCAGGAAACCCAAATTTCCCGGATTGTTGAGCAGCTGATCATTCCCGAAAACGGCTATGTGACTAAGATAACCACCGCGGAACTTGAGAATCCCCGGGTTGGCCGTTTCATTGCAGATCTGCGGAAAAAATTCATGGGGGACCTGTTCGACCCGCAATGGTCAGCCTCCAGGCCCTTCAACATTGTTCCTGTTCCTATCCTGAAGGGAGGGACTTTATCCATGGAACAGCAGCTTACCGAGGTGACTTTTCTTTTAAACGCCAGCGATCTGCCTGATCTCCAGCCTTACAGGGAGGCATCCCGGCAATTCACCTTCCCGCTTTTTGGCGATTTACCTGGAAAGGCGATGCCCGTTGAAACCATTATGTCAGTTGCCGCGCAGATGGCGGCGCTTCCTTTTGCCTCGGTCCATTTCTGCGGTACCGGCATCCTCCGTGAGCCCCTGTTTGGCGCGTACAGCGGTATCTTCAGAAAAACCTCCTTCCGCAGGAAATATCACGTAAACCTTCGTCACCTTGCCGTTCCGTTCACCTTTAAACCCGGAAAAAACGAATTCCTGGCCCTGTATGTCACCTATCCATTTGATCAACCTCAATTTGATTTACTTCAACTTGTACGCCAAACCTACCCTGAGCATCCAAGGGTGGAATTTAACTTTGTCGTACAGAATAACCGGGAGGTGGATCATGCATCGGAGCTGATATCAGGTTTGGGGATCCGGCATGCTGCGTTCAAGCCTTATCTGAATGGCGAAAATATCGCGTTTTTCGAAGAGCAGGTTTTCATGTCGGAGGCCGACATTTTCGGATCCAAACCAGGCCGGAACGAAATATTTTCACGAACGACGATGAACCAGAATGATTATGGCAGGCTGACCATCCAACCCAATGGAGATGTATATGCCAATGTGAACGATCCGCTGCTGGGCAACCTGGCCAGCCTGACGGTCGCCGAACTGGTCGCCAGGGAAAGTGAAGGGGGAAAAAGCTGGAAAAGACGCCGGATGGATGTTGAACCATGCACCAATTGTCTGTACCAGTTCCTGTGCCCGCCTGTGAGCAACTATGAAACGATGATCCTGCGATTTAATTTTTGCCATATCACGCTGTAATGTTCAGGGAATTCTCACACAACGTTACGATATCCCTGCGTTTACTGACGAGGAACAAGGTTTATACGACCATTAATCTTTCAGGTCTCGTATTGGGTCTCACGGTTTCCTTCATCCTGCTTATTTTTGCCATTAACGAGGTCAGTTATAACAAGTGTTTTTCCAGCGCCGGCCGTATCTACCGGGTGATCAGCAAGGATAATAACGGGAACCAGCTTGCTATGGGTCCCTATGTGTTAAAACCACTGTTACAAAATTATTTCCCGGCCATTGAGCGATCGGCACGGTTTGTCAACCTGAATTATACGGTTGGAGAGGTTACCCTCAACAGGTCGGGCGTTTACAGGAGTATCCCGGGGTTCTTTTGTGCCGACCAGGATTTGACCGCGATCCTGGAGTTAAAGATCATCAGGGGCAGCCGGCAGGATTACATGAGCCATTCTTATGATGTGATCATCTCCGACAAATCGGCACATAAATATTTCCCCTCAGCCTGCCCGATCGGAAAAACCATTGAAATTAAAATCAACAACCTGTTATATTCACTGACCGTATCGGGTGTTTTCCAGGACCTACCCTGGAATTCAACCTTCCAGCCCGAATTCATTGCCACCACCGGTTTTTGCAAAGAGGTGATGCGCCGCATCTATCCTGACCCTGATGCGGAGTTTTCGTCGATCAATGATTACAGCTTTGAAACGATGGTCCTTTTGAAGAAAAACGCTCAAATCACCGATCTTGAGACCCGGCTGCCTGCCTTTCGCAGGGCCATCAAATTTGACCAGGGCAGCTTCATCTTTCAGAACTTCAGAGACACCTACCTCAATTCAGACAACATACAGAATGACTTTATTGCCAAGGGGAGCAGGCAAAACCTGTTCATCTACCTCTCTTTATCACTCTTTATTTTAATCCTTGCCTCGGTAAACTATTCCATGCTGAGTGCTGCCCGATCAACTTTAAGATTCAAGGAGATCGGTGTAAGGAAAGTGCTCGGCGCATCCGGCAGGAATCTGAGGCGCCAGTTGCTGACCGAGTCGGTAATGCTGACCATTGTCGCCTTCCCCCTCTCCCTGCTGTTGCTTGGCCTTATCGATCCTGTTGTGGAGCAGTATTTCGGATACAATATCCATCTCGATTCAACCAGCCTGTTGCCCTACCTGTTCATCTCAGCCACCATTTCCGTGCTGATCGGCCTCATTTCGGGCCTTTACGTCGCCCTCTATCTCTCTTCGCTTGACCCGGTCATCGCGCTGAAATCAAATTATATCATCTATAAAAAGATCAGTTTCAGCAAAATATTCATCGTTTTCCAGATATTTATCACCCTGATCCTGTTTATCGGACTGGTGAATGTTTATTTACAGATCAGGTTATGTTTTGCAGATGAAAAGGGAATAAACCGGCAAAACCTGCTGATCGCATCGTTCAACGACGACGAAAACAGGATTTACCATCTCATCAGGCATGATGTACAACAATGCGGGTTTGTTTCATCCGTAACGGGGGCCTCTATTCAAATACCGGCAAATGACAGCAGGAAAGTGCCAATTGCCATCCCTAACCATAAAGATCCCTGTGAATTCGAAGTATTAACCGTCGATTACAGCTTTTTCGAAACGCTCGGGGCAAAATTCGCCTCCGGGGGAGATTTCCGGGTGGGAGATACCGCCAATTCAAGTTCGATTGTCATCAATGAGGAGGGGGCCCGGCTGATCGGCTATCAGCCGCTGACCAACAACCAGATCAGCCAGTTCAGAATAATCGGCGTGGTCAGGGATTTCAACATTCATTCACTCTACAAGAAGATCGCCCCGATGATCTTCAAGCTTCAGCCCGGGGCATGCAATACCATGATCATCAAATACAAATCAGGGAAAGAATCAGAACTCCTCGGCATCATGAACAAACGCTGGAACAGCATCGTTCCTGATATCCAGCTGGATTATAAATTCTTTGATCAGCAATTGAATGTGCTGTATATCAAGGAACAAAATTTTGGCCGGGTGGTCGGCACCTTCACCCTGCTGGCATTTATCATCACGGGGATGGGTTTATTCGGGCTTGCCATGCTGATCGTCGAGCGCCGGATGAAGGAGATGTCGATCAGGAAGGTGTATGGCGCAAGTCCGTCAAGCATTGTTTACCTGATCCAGAAGGAGTTTATCCTCTACATCCTGATTGCTGCCCTGATGGCGATTCCGCTTGCATGGTATTTTTTAACCCTATGGCTCGGCCAGTTCTATTACAGGATCGCGTTGCACTGGTACCTGTTCCTGTTTTCAGTGGTGGTTGTGGGGGTTTTCGTTTCGGTGATCCTGTTTGTAAAAACCCTTCGGATCCTGCGGGAAAGTCCGGCAAGTGCACTTAAATACGAATAATGAAATTTGCATTTTATCACCAGCATGATGCGATGGATTGCGGGCCTGCGTGCCTGCAGATGGTTGCACGGCATTACGGGAAGAAATACCGGATTGCCACGCTGCGTGAGAAGTGTTTTATCACCCGCGACGGTGTTTCCCTGCTTGGGATCAGCGATGCGGCTGAAGCCATAGGATTCGATACCCTCGGGGTTCAGCTTAGCTTCGGGCAACTAGCAACGGAAGCTCCCCTGCCCTGCATTGCCCACTGGAAGCAAAGGCATTTTGTGGTCATTTACCAGATCGGCCAGAAGAGGGGTCAACCTGTTGTTTTTGTGGCAGACCCGGCCCATGGAAAAATGGTGTTGTCAAAGGAGGAGTTCCTCAACGGATGGCTTTCCGGCCATGAAGACGAAGGGGCTGGCATATGTCTTGCCCTTGAACCGGGTGAGGATTTCGACCAGCAGCCGGATGAAACACCCGGCACCTCGAAAATCAGGTTCCTTATCCCCTACATCAAACCCCGGCAGCGGGCTATATTATTCCTGCTCCTGGGCATGGTCGCAGGGAGCCTGATCCAGCTTGTCTTCCCGTTTTTAACGCAATTCATTGTTGACAAGGGGATTAAAAATCACGACCTGAGCTTTATCACCCTGGTATTGCTGGGACAGCTGGCCCTGTTCATCGGCCTTACCGTCATTGAGTATGTGAGGGGATGGGTATTGCTGCACCTGAGCATCCACATCAACATCTCGCTGATATCCGATTTCCTTGGCAAAATCATGAAACTGCCCATTGGCTTTTTCGATTCAAAAATGATAGGCGACCTGATGCAGCGTATCCAGGATCACCAGCGGATCCAGTCATTTTTAACCATGAGTTCCCTGAATGTTCTGTTTTCGACCATTACCTTTATCATCTTCGGGGCGGTTCTGCTTTATTACAATGTGCTGATTTTTGTCATTTTCCTCATCGGCAGCCTATTTTATGCAACCTGGGTCTACCTGTTCATGAAAAAACGAAGGGAGCTGGATTACCTGCGATTTTCGAGGTTGTCGGAAAACCAGAACACCCTGATCCAGATGATCACCGGCATGCAGGAGATCAAACTGCAAAACTGCGAAGAGCAGAAACGGCAGGAATGGGAAACCATCCAGAACAGTCTTTACAAACTCAGTATCAGGAGCCTGAGTCTCAACCAGTACCAGAGCGTTGGCGCCCTGTTTTTCGTACGCACCAAAGATATTTTTATCACCTTCCTCACGGCCAGTCTTGTCATCAAAGGGGAACTCACCATCGGCATGATGCTGTCGATCCAGTATATCCTGGGCCAGCTGAACAACCCTGTGGAGCAGATGGTGAACTTCATCCGCGAGGCCCAGGATGCCAGCATCAGCATGGAACGGCTGGAGGAGGTGAATACCCAGAAAGACGAGGAGGATCCCCTTGCCCCCGGACTCAATATACTGCCGGAGGACAGGAGTATTGCCCTGGAGAATATCTCCTTTCAGCGGGAAGGGCCCCATTCGCCCTTTGTATTGCAAAATCTCAGCCTGGTAATCCCGTCGAAAAAGGTGACAGCCATTGTGGGATCGAGCGGCAGCGGGAAAACCACCCTGGTCAAGCTGTTGCTGGGTTTTTACAAACCTGTCACAGGCCGGATCGTTGTCGGCGATACCCCACTGGAGGATTTCTCAAGCAGTTACTGGCGCAGCCGGTGCGGATCGGTGATGCAGGACGGCTATATCTTCTCCGACACCATTGGCAGCAACATTGCGCTGAGTGACAAGACCATCAACCAGCAGAAACTGTCGAGAGCCATCACCGATGCCATTCTCGACGATTTCATCAACGCGTTGCCGCTGGGAACCGGTACGCGTATCGGGCAGGATGGAGCAGGGATCAGCGAAGGACAGAAACAGCGTATCCTGATCGCCCGGGCGATCTACCGCAACCCGGAATATCTCTTTTTTGACGAGGCGACCAATTCACTCGATGCCTTCAATGAGAGGAAGATTGTTGAGAACCTAACCGGTTTTTTCCATGGGAAAACCGTCGTACTTGTTGCCCACCGGTTAAGTACCATCCGTCATGCCGACCAGATTGTGGTGCTGGAAAAGGGCGAGGTGGTTGAGACTGGAACCCATGATGAGTTGCTGAAGCTGAAAGGATATTATTATAAACTGATCCGGAACCAGCTTGAGCTGGTTTAGATGTTATGACATGCACTATGCTGAGAACTGAATCACTGGTCAAGGTATTCCAGGCTGCTGACCTGCAAACGACGGCGCTGAACAATGTCGACTTCAGGGTAACGACCGGCGAATTTGTTGCCATCATGGGCCCGTCGGGTTGCGGTAAATCGACCCTGATGAATATCATGGGGCTGCTCGACACGCCAACCTCCGGCAACTATTTTTTCATGGATGAAAATGTATCCACCCTGCCTGAAAAAAAACGGGCCCTGATCCGGAAAGCCAACATCGGGTTTATTTTCCAGAATTTCAACCTGATCGATGAACTCACCGTTTATGAAAATGTAGAATTACCGCTGATCTACCTGGGGACGGCGCGCGCCGAACGACAAACCCGGGTTACGGAAATGCTCGATAAACTCGAACTGGGATACCGAAAGAACCACTTCCCTGTCCAGTTGTCGGGCGGTCAGCAGCAGCAGGTGGCCGTTGCCCGGTCCCTGATCACAAATCCTTCCCTGATCCTGGCGGATGAACCAACAGGGAACCTCGATTCGGCCAGGGGAGAAGATATCATGAATTTCCTTACCGGGCTTAACGAAAGCGGCACAACCATCGTCATGGTGACACACTCGCAGCGTGATGCCGAATTCAGCAGCAGGATCGTCAACCTGTTTGACGGCCGGATCGTCAATGAACGCTATTAGCGGACGTCTCCGGCTGTTTCGAGGGCCAGGAGCTGTATCAGTCCAGCCTGTTACAGTTTGATGGTAAAGACCGTTTTTTCTCCGGGAACGGAATAAAAATCAAGATTCCCGCCGTGTAGCCTGACGAACTGCCGTGAAAGGCTGAGTCCGATGCCGGAACCCTTTTCCTTCGTGGTAAAAAAAGGAACGAACATATTTTCTGCAACCACCGGGGGAATTCCCGTCCCGTTATCCTCCACCTCGATGAAGGTATGGTCATTGGCGGCATAGGCCGAGAGTTTAATGGTGCTTTTGCGGCTTTCATCACTGGCCTCAATTGCATTTTTAAAGAGGTTGATCAGCACCTGTTCAAGCAATTTCCGGTCCATCCTGATCTGCAACCCGGGATGACAGGAGATGACCACGCTGATGTGCCGGTGCTCTGCCTGTTCCTGGAAAAGCAACTGGATATCAAGGAACATGGGCTTAATGATGATATCCTGAAAATTCGGTTTGGGAAGGTTGGTCAGGTCGCGGTAGTTGTTGACAAACTGGACCAACCCCTTTCCGCGCTTTTCAACCATTGCAAGACCCATGACCGTTCTTTCGATTGACTGTTCCGTCACCTCTTCCGGACCGATGATACGACCTGAATCCTTCATTATGAAGATCCGTGAGAGCGTATTGACAACAGAGGTGATCGGGGTGATCGAGTTCATGATTTCGTGTGTCAGTACCCTGATCAGTTTCTGCCACGATTCAACCTCCTTTTGGTCAAGTTCAGCCTTGATGTTCTGTAATGAAACAAGGTGAAGGCTCTTGGGCCCCGCTTTAAAATCAACCTTTTTCACTGAAAGCTGAACCATTTCACCGTCGATGGTAACCGACACCAATTCAGTCCTTTCAGCTTCAATATCGAGCAGGAATTTCCCAAATTCCTCCTTAAAGGCGTCAAGTCTGGAAAGGTTTTTAACCACATGCACCTTGAACATGCGTTTAGTCGCATCGTTCATGAATTCAACGTGGCCGTCGTTGCTAAAAGAGATCAGCCCGACGGCTGTTTGGTCAACAATGGTTTTAAAATAGTTGTTCCTGATTTCATTGTCAACGCGGATGTTCTCCAGGTTCTGATTCAGTTGGGCAAAATAGCTGTACATTTTCCCGAACTCATTTCGCTTCATGGCTGGCGAGAAGGACGTTGTGGCCTCTCCACTGAGGTATGCCAGGAATATATCTTCAATCTTTGTATTGATATTGTTGATATAGCGGATCATTTCCACGGCCTGTATCACCAGGATGCAGGCGGTTATGATGATCAGCGACAGGTTGGGCAGGTGAAAAACAAAAAAGAAGAAGAGGAGCGAAGTAAGCAGCAGTAACATGACTCTGGCCACCACATTATAGTAGAACCTTTTACAGACCATACTGCTTTATCTTTTTATAAAGAGTAGGTCTCGAAATGCCAAGTTCCCGTGCAGCATTTGAAAGATTACCCATATTCCGCAGAAGGGTTTTCCGGATAATTGTTTTTTCGTAATCATCGAACGATGCCGGCGCATTGGCAGGGTTGTTACCGGTGAGGGGAACCTTTTTCAGGAACAGGTCGTCGGCCTGGATGACGCGTGAATCGGAAAGAATCACAGCTTTTTCGATAGAATGTTCAAGTTCCCGGATATTCCCCGGCCATGGATAATTTTTCAGCGCCTGCAGAGCCTCCTTATCGAAACTCATCTCCCCCTTGCCATATTTCAATGAAAATTTGTCAAGAAAATAGACCGACATCAGATCGATATCCTGACCACGGTCGCGCAGTGGCGGCAGGTCGATCTGGATGGTGTTGATCCTGAACAGCAGATCCTGGCGGAACAGCCCTTCGACCACCATCTTTTCAAGGTTTTTATTGGTAGCGCAAATCAACCTGATGTCGATCGGCACCACCTTGTTGGAGCCGATAGGCACTATTTGCCGCTCCTGCAGCACATTGAGTATCTTTGTCTGCATGTTCAGCGAGAGATTCCCGATTTCGTCGAGGAACAGGGTACTCTGGTTTGCACTTTCAAACCTGCCGATCCTGTCGATCCGGGCATCGGTAAAGGCTCCCTTTTTATGTCCGAAAAGTTCACTTTCGAACAGAGAAACGGGGATGGATGACATATCCACCGTTACCATCAGCTTTTTGGCCCGGTTGGATTTTCTGTGTATTTCCTTGGCAATCAACCCTTTTCCAGTGCCATTTTCGCCTGTCACCAGGATATTGGCATCGGTTTGGGAAACCTTGTCCAATACATCCATCACCCTCCTGATTTCGGGGCACTCCCCGATAAAATCAGGAAATTGCCGCTCCATGTCAGGTTGCATCAATTTGATATTATGAGGTTTATCCTTGAGTTCCGACATGGATTTCCTGAGTTTCAACCCGGCCTTTAAGGTATCCAGCAGTTTATCATTGTCCCAGGGTTTAAGAATAAAATCGGTGGCGCCTATCTTAATGGATCTTACCGCAAGGTCGATGTCGCCATATGCCGTCATCATAATCACGCAGATCGTCGGGTCCATTTTCAGGATCTCGGCAAGCCAGAAAAGTCCTTCATTACCTGTATTGATGCCGGCCGTGAAATTCATATCCAGCAAAACAAGATCATATTGACCTGTCCTGATGGTGGAGGGAATCAGATTCGGGTTCGTAATAGAGGTAATAAGATTAAACTCAAACTCTAAAAAAAACTGCAGCGCCTGTAAAATCTCAGGGTTGTCCTCTACAATGAGCAAATTCCCTTTTTTGTCCATAATGCAACACGGTATAAAACTGTAAACAAATTTAAGCCAATTTTACAAACTTTGTAAATTAAAATAGCCTTTTTACAACAAACTTTACAATAAGAAATCATTAAACACCTGTCAATAAACTACTTGACATTTTGGCACAATTATTGAATAAGTAATATTTCACACTGCAAAAGCGATGTCGGAGCAAACGGTTATCATCCATATCAACGGATACTGGCGAGAACAGAATAAATCTGAGATTAAAAAATCTCCGGGGCTTTTCTTTGTGTATGAAACTCATGTAAAAGAGGGCGATGATTCCCTTGATCTGTTAAGGTTAATATATATTGGCGAGGCTGACAACATTTGTGCAACGATCGCTGAACCTGACTATCACAACGCGTGGCAGCAGCACATCAGGCCCGGCAATGAATTATGTTATGCCTTCGCCCAGGTTGATTCGTACCTGCGGGCACGTGTAAAGGCGGCTTATGTATTAACCCACAAGCCCCCGGCAAATTCCGAAAAAAAGTCCTCCTTTGCGTTCGATAAAACCACGCTCCTTTCTACAGGCAGAACAGCCCTGATCAACCCGGTGATCACTGTGAAAAAAAACACCCCGGTGTACTCCGATACTGCCTTGCAGCGTCTCCGCAATGAGATGATCCCTGTCAGGACTGCCCGGGTATTTTCCTTTTCCATGGCCGCCAGAAGATATGCCATGGGGGAATAACGGCATACTTCCCCCTTATCATAAATTCAGTCTGTAAGGTACGAATACTTTTAGATGAACAGGACCCTTTTTCTGAAACCTGGTCATGATTACCAGCGTCTTCCGGTTTGACAACAATACCGCGGGGAAGGCAACATCCCGGCATACCGGAAATCTGAGACCTTCCCGGATTCGGCGCTGAAAGGTGAGCAGCCATTTTTTCCAAAGATATACCAATCCGTTTGTCCTGCAATGCTCCTGGCAGGAGCAGTCCACATGCCGGCCGCCATGTGTGAATAATGTAACTTATAGCAATCTTTGTGTAACTACACAAGGCATAAAAAGATTCACCTTTGCCCTTATCCTCAGGTAAGCCGATTTTTCCATATGAGATTCAATGTTATACTATTCGTCTTCTTGTTCATGGTATCGTGTAAAAACGGTAATGAACCCATCAACCCGGTTGTGGAAAACATCTCGGAATCGGTTTATGCTTCCGGTACCATAAAAAGCAAAAATCAATACCAGGTCTATTCAACAGTCAATGGACTGATCCAGGATATACTAGTCAGCGAAGGGGACACGGTAGAAAAAGGGGATCCGCTGATTTCGGTTTTAAACGAATCTTCCCGTTTGAACACCTATAATGCACAATTGGCGGCAAACAATGCAGCAATGTATTCCAATACCGATAAACTCGGCGAGGCCAGGGTCAATATTAGTATTTCATTAAACAAGATGAAGGACGATTCCCTGCTGTTTGCAAGGCAGCGGCTCTTGTGGGGACAGGGGATCGGCAGCAGGATTGAATTTGAGCAACGGCAACTGACATACAGGAACTCGGCAGCCAGTTACCAGGCTGCCCGTCTTCGCTACAATGATTTAAAGAGGCAGCTTGAATTTGCTTCGGATCAGTCAAGGACAAACCTGAAGATCAGCACATCCCTGGCCGGGGATTATATCATCAAGGCGGAATCAAAAGGCAGGGTATATAAGATTTTAAAGGAAAAAGGCGAATTTGTAAATACCCTGAACCCTGTGGCAGTTATGGGCGATGCACGTGATTTTTTAATCGAAATGAAGGTTGATGAATATGATATTGCACGGATCCGCAAGGGGCAGAAGGTGCTTTTTACCATGGACAGCTATAAAGGGGAGGTGTTTGAAGCAGTTGTAGAAACGATTGAACCTTTGATGAATGAACAAACCCGGGCATTCATCGTCAAGTCGTTATTCGTAACCCGTCCTCCGTTACTTTACCCGAACCTCTCGGTCGAGGCGAACATCATCATCCGTTCAAAAGACAAGGCCATGACCATTCCCCGGAGTTATCTCATCGGCGATTCGATGGTCATCATGAGCAACGGGAAACAAAGGCGGGTGATCACGGGCCTGAAGGATTATCAAAAGGCTGAGATTAAAAACGGACTGACCATTCACGACATGATCAAAAAGCCATCCCAGTGAATAGCAGGTTGATATTCAGGATTGCCCGGTCGTTAATGCTTGCCCGCTGGAGTCAGACCCTGGTGGCAGCTACAGGGGTAACCTTCAGCATAACCATGTTTATTGCCTTGCTTAGTTTTATGTCGGGCCTGAACAACCTGCTGGATGGGTTGATGCTGAACCGCACTGCCCATATCCGGATATTCAACGAAATCAAACCGAACGTTCGTCAGCCTGTAAATTCATCCGGGGAGTTTAATAAATGCTACAATTTCATCCGGTCGGTAAAAGCAAGCAATACCCGGCTCGAAATTTATAATAGCAGCGCCATCATACAGGCGTTGAAAAAGGATGGCCGGGTTGATGGGATTGCGCCTAAAATAACAGCCCCTGTGTTTTTTAACGACGGGGCCGTTGAAATCACCGCCGTGATCTATGGAATAGATGTCCAGGCTGAAAGCCGGTTATTCCATTTCGGCGACTATGTAAACAACTGCAATCCGCTCGACCTGATGAATGTGCCGAACAGCATTATCCTGGGCGAAGGTCTGGCAGCAAAATTACTGGCAGAACCGGGCGATGTGGTACAGGTAACCACCGTTACACAGCAACAATTTTCGCTGAAAGTGGCGGGCTTTTTTCAGTCAGGCGTGCAGGAACTTGACAAGGTACAGAGCTTTACTTCTATTGGTACTGCCCAAAAAATCCTGGGCAAACCCGGTGATTACATCACCGATATCCAGGTCAGGCTGCATGACATCAACAAGGCTCCTGCAATTGCCCGGGAGTATGCACAATTGTTCCAGGCCGACGCCGAGGATATTCAAACAGCCAATGCCCAGTTTGAAACAGGATCGTTTGTACGCACCCTCATCTCTTATATGGTGGGTATTACCCTGTTGATTGTGGCCGGGTTCGGGATATACAACATCTTAAACATGATGATCTACGAAAAGATGGATTCCATCGCCATCCTGAAGGCAACCGGGTTTTCAGGGAGAGATGTAAACAGGATCTTCCTGGTAATTGCTTTAGGCATCGGGTTTTTCGGCGGGTTGATGGGACTCGTCTTCGGGTTCCTGTTTTCCTTGGTGATCGACCAGATTCCCTTTATCACGGCGGCACTTCCCACCGTCAGGACCTACCCTGTCGATTACAACCCTGTATTTTATTTTATTGGCTCATCGTTTTCGATCGTCACAACCTACCTGGCTGGCTGGGCCCCGGCCCGAAAGGCAAGCAGGATCGATCCTGTCATCATCATCAGGGGGAGATAAATGGACGAAATCAAAGTGCTTCTGGCCAGTCACATTTGCAAGAGTTTCAAGGACCCTGTCATGATCAAGGTGTTGAACGACATTTCCATATCGGTTCAGCAGGGTGAGTTTGTCTCCATCATCGGCAAATCGGGATGCGGAAAATCCACTCTGCTCTACATTTTATCCACGATGGATACCGAATATGAAGGCGACCTGTCGATCGGCGGGGAGATCATGCGCGGCAAAAATGAGGCGCAACTGGCCCTGGTACGCAACAAAAAGATAGGATTTGTATTCCAGTTCCATTATTTGCTCAATGAGTTCACCGCCCTGGAGAATGTCATGCTCCCGGGATTGAAACTGGGTCGTTATCCGGAAGTCGAACTAAAACAACGCGCCATGGAACACCTCAGGATACTGGATATCGAAAAACTGGCAGATAAAAAATCAACCCGGTTGTCGGGAGGCGAAAAACAACGGGTAGCCATTGCACGTGCCCTGATCAACGACCCTGCCATCATCATGTGTGATGAACCCACAGGAAACCTCGACAAAAAAAACAGCATCATCGTCTTTGAAATTTTCAGAAAACTTGCTGAGGAAAATAACCAGGCATTGCTGGTGGTAACCCATGATGAGGATTTTGCCAGGAAAACCCATCGTATCATCGAAATGGAGGACGGGAAGATCATTCACCTTTAAGGGACGGTTTCATTTCAAAAACAGAAATTAAACCACAATGACACCATGAAAGCACTATGCATGCAAAGAAGCTAATGGTGATCTTTGTGTAAATCATCATGAACATAGTGGTCAGATTAAAACGACTGATCCCGCTGACGGGATTGTGACGACGACCCTTAATATAATAAACAAAATAACCGGAATGATCCTCACAGGCTCAGCTATTGCACCAGCGAAAATCTATCGCGGAACCGGGAACATTGTATGGGTATAGTTATATCCGACATCAAATATTTCCTGGATCTTTTTAAGATCGAAAAGCCCGTATCCTGCGAGTTCCTTTGGCTCGATAAATAATGAGCAACCCTCGGCTGACCTGTATACCTTTTCCCTGAAACTTAAGTGAATGGCCCTGTCAAGAACATCAAAAACGCTCTCTCCGGAGTTAAATGGTTTTACAGGATTCACGTGAATACACACGATATCCTGCTTATGATTACTGAAAGGTTCTATTGGCAGGTTGTTAGATAGTCCGCCGTCAACGAAAGGGATACCCCTGATGACCACAGGAGGGAATAGCACGGGGATGGAACTGGAAGCAATGATGACCTCTATGATATTTCCGTGGTTGAAGATATGCTGGCTGCCATCCGCAAAACTGGTTGCAGTCGCAAAAAAGGGGATGGGAAGTTCTTCGAACTTCTTATAGCGCAAATTATCCTGCAGGAATATCCTGATATTTTTCATGGACATCAGCCCCATATTAAAGCCGTTCCAGGAGAGCATGCTTAACTTTAATTTTTCAATGAAGAGTTCCTTTATCTCATCAGGTGAAAAGCCATTGGCTAAAAACGCCCCGGCGATGGCGCCTGAACTGGTCCCCGATATTCCGGAAGGAGTAATTCCATGTTCCTGCAGCGCTTTAACAACCCCCAGATGGGCGAATCCCCGACAGCCTCCACCCGACAACACAAAGATTTTTTTTTCCATGACCTGCCTGTTACCTCGTTCCTGATTCATTGCTTCATGATGCCATCCCGCCTCCGTCTATGATGAGCCGGACCCCATTGCAACTGCGGCACATTCCCATTCGGTAGTTTCAACATTTACAAAGGTTCATCTTTTCACAACCATAACCCTTACACAATTTGCGGAAAGAGTTATATGATTCACACATTTTCAGGTCTCCTGGCACTTTGCAGACTTGCATAATCATGGCAGGCCTGACTTTGACCGGAGCAACCTGTTTCTTCCGGAAATGTGTGAATCCTGCAACTTTTCCCTTAAGTTATGTAACACTTCCGGCAATTATTACCTGCATTTTTGTTGCATAATATAAGTCAGCTTGATTCAGGAAAATAAGGGCGGGTTAACCTGAATAAATAACCGATATCAATATTCAATACAATAACAAAAAACCAAGAACATGAACCAGGTAATCCTGTTAAAGAAAAGACCTGTCGGCAAGCCGACCTTAAACGACTTCACCTTTACCAATGCTGCCATTCCTGTCCCTCCCGACGGTAATGTCCTGTTAAAGACCCTGTTTGTTTCCGTTGATCCCTATTTACGCGGGAGAATGAACAACTCCAGATCGTATATTCCCTCCTTTGAAACAGGCAAACCCATCCAATCGGGCATCATTGCCCGGGTGATCGACTCCAAGCATGAGGGCCTGAAGAAAGGGGATGTCGTTTCGGGCATGCTGGAATGGAAAGAATACCAGGTATCCGATGGTAAAGGTTTGGTGAAGGTCGACGAAAAAGTTTCGCCGTTATCAACCTACCTTGGGATACTCGGTATGACCGGCATGACTGCTTACCTGGGCTTAACTGAAATTGGAATGCCGAAGGCAGGCGAGACAATTGTGGTATCAGGGGCGGCAGGTGCCGTGGGGACCATTGTGGGCCAGATCGGCAAGATTATGGGATGCACGGCGGTTGGCATAACGGGTACAGATGAAAAGGCTGAACAACTCAGGTTAAAATTCAAATTCGACAAGGCAATCAATTATAAAACTTCGCCTGACCTGAAGGAGGCTATCCGTATTGCCTGCCCCGCCGGGGTGGATATATACTTTGACAACGTTGGCGGCGAAATCTCCGACGCTGTGCTGGCAAATATCAACAAATTTGCCAGGCTGCCCGTTTGCGGGGCCATCTCACTCTACAACGCAACTGAAACACCTCTGGGCCCCCGCCTTCAGCCCATCCTGTTAACCAAAAGCGCTACCATGAGAGGGTTTATTGTGGGTGATTTTTCAGCAAAATTCCCCACCGTAATTAAACAACTGGCTGAATGGCTCAAGGAGGGGAAACTGACCTATTCGGAAACCGTCGTCGAAGGCTTTGAAAATATTCCACAGGCATTTATCGACCTTTTTGACGGGAAAAATGAGGGTAAAATGATCGTTAAAATCTAAAAATCAGGATAACAGAAAACAATAATCAACCCTGAGAATATCATGCCCATTAAAACTATAAATCAATTTACAAACAAGGTTGTCAGATCATTTGACGAAATGACGGACATTGCGGTTTATGATGCCTTGAGCCAGGCTCAGGGAGCCTTTAACAGCTGGAAACAAACCACCTTTACACAGCGTGCCGGGCTGATGCACAAAGTAGCTGCGCTGATGCGCAGTAAAAAAGAATCCCTGGCAAAAATCGTCACCCTTAAATTGGGTAAGCTGATCTCACAGGCCGAAACAGAGATTGATTTAAGCGCCAAGATCATTTACCACTATGCCGACAATGGCGAACAATTCCTTGCCGACGTAGTACTGAATCCCGAATACGGCATTGCCATTGAAGATTTGTTCTCAGCAGCGGGCGCGCCAAAGGGTCTTTTTACCAGCCTGTTGATTTCAGGAAGAAGGGCGTCGGCATTGGTGTCGGATATGCGGATCAAAGACGTCTCACTTACAGGGAGCGAGGCGGCGGCAGTATTACTGGCCGACCAGGTGATGTGCCCGGTAAATGAAGGAACCAGGGTGCTGTCGGGCGGAGAACGATTAGACCGTCCGGGTGCATTTATGACCCCAACCATCCGACATGGACCCGGGCCGATCTACCCTTTGGCGGCACCAAACGTTCGGGGTATGGCAGGGAACTGTCGGAACCTGGGATTAAAGAGTTTAGCAATAAAAAATAAATCCGTGTCAGCGGGCTCAATGATCCATTTTGACAGGAATCATTGATTTTGCAAGGAATTTCACAACACAACTGCAGCTAAGGGATGAAGGAACTACATAACAAAAACACCAATCTGGTCAAAGACATTATCATAGGAATGTCGGATGGCCTAACGGTTCCTTTCGCCCTGACTGCAGGATTAAGCGGTGTTCTGAACACAAATCACCTTATCATCGTGTCCGGGCTGGCTGAAATCACGGCCGGCTGCATTTCGATGGGACTTGGCGGTTTCCTGGCAGGGCAGTCGGAGGTGGAACATTACGATTCGGAATTAAAACGAGAGTATCAAGAAGTTGAGACAGTCCCACTGGTTGAATTAAAAGAGGTGGAGGATATCTTTACGAAATTGGGGGTGGAAGTGGATCTAAGCAAACAGGTTGCATTGCAGGTAAGCAGGAACAAGAATCACTGGGTTGACCTGATGATGAAGCTTGAATTAATGATGGAGAAGCCCGAAAAAAACAGGGCTGCCATCAGCGCCGGCACCATTGCCGGCGCCTATCTGGTTGGCGGATTCATCCCCCTGTTTCCTTACCTGATCACCAAAACCAGTACATCAGGTTTTTATGTTTCGTGCATCGTTACCGTAATCGCATTAGTCTTTTTCGGATATTTCAAGAGTAAAATGACCGAACGGCCATTGTTAAAAGGGACCATCAAGGTGGCAGCGACCGGGATCATTGCGGCAGCGGCAGCTTTTCTCCTGGCAAAAGCCGTAAGTTGATCATTATTCATCATTGTGAAAAAAATAAACAATTCCATGACAACAAAACACCAGAAGCTCTTTGAACCCATCAAGGTAGGAAAATTAACACTGAAAAACCGCATCTCCATGGCCCCGCTGGGCATGGTGGCAATGGCCGATCCCTGCGGGGGATTTTCCGAAAATGCTCAGGAATATTATATCGAACGTGCAAAAGGAGGCACCGGGCTTATCATCACAGGCATCACCAATGTTAATTACAATGAGATGCCGTCGCTCCTGATGCCTTGTGCCAACTATAATCCACTGATGTTCGCCAAATCATGCGCCCCCATGAATGAGCAGATCCATGCCTTTGATACCAGGATCTTCCTCCAGCTGACCGGGGGATTTGGCAGGGCCGCCATTCCGCAATTAATGACAAGGGCCATTGCTCCTTCCGACCAGGAAAACAGGTGGGACCCATCAATTCATCACCAGGCCATGACGGTGAAGGAGATAAAAGAATTGATCGCATCCTTTGTGGCGGCAGCCCTTGTCGCAAAGGAATCCAAATTTGACGGTATAGAGATCCATGCCGTGCATGAAGGCTACCTGCTTGACCAGTTTGCAATGGCCTTCTATAATAAACGAACCGATGAATACGGCGGCGATTTAAAAGGCCGTCTTAAAATAACCACCGATATCGTGAAGGGCATTAAAACCGTCTGTGGCGAAGATTTCCCCGTATCGCTCCGGTACAGTCTGAAAAGTTTCATAAAGGGGTTGAGAAAGGGGGCCCTGCCCGGTGAGAAGTTTGATGAAAAGGGCAAAGATATCGCCGAAGGCATCGAAGCCGCGAAGATCCTGGTCGATGCCGGTGTTGACATGCTCAACGTGGATGCCGGCACCTACGACGCCTGGTACTGGAATCATCCCCCCATGTATTTCGAAAAGGGAATGTACCGTGAGTTCGGAAAAATTTTGAAACAACATGTCGATGTGCCGGTCATCCTGGCCGGTAGGATGGATGATCCTGATATGGCATGCGAAGCCCTGGGAATTTCGTGCGATATTGTTGGATATGGCAGGCCGCTGCTCGCCGATCCCTTTCTGCCTGAAAAGATCAGGACGGGGAATCTGGAGGATATCCGACCCTGCCTCTCGTGCCACCAGGGCTGTCTCGACAGGCTGGCCCACGGGCTACCCCTTTCGTGTGCTGTAAACCCGGCCTGTGGCAGGGAAAAGACATTTGCGATCGTTCCGGCAACTGTAAAGAGGCATGTACTCATTATTGGCGGGGGCCTCGCCGGTATGGAGGCCGCCCGTGTATGCGCCATGCGCGGCCACAGGGTCACCCTTTGTGAAAAGAGCGACCGCCTTGGCGGCCACCTTATCACGGGAAGTGTGCCTGATTTCAAAAAAGATGACCGTGCACTACTCAGGTGGTACGAAGTTCAGTTGAACAAACTGCCTGTCGCCATCAGGCTCAGATGCACTGCAGACAAGGAGATGATCGAAAATTCCGGTGCGGAGGCAGTCATAATTGCCATGGGATCGGCCCCTGTGAAACTTGATCTTGGCGACAAAAACCACGTATGCACAGCCGATGAAATGCTGAGTGGGACGGAAACTTCCGGAGACAGCATCGTGATGGTGGGCGGTGGCCTGATAGGCTGCGAAACAGCCCTCTGGTTGCGGCAGCAGGGTAAAAATGTCACCATTGTAGAATCATCATCCGAAATTCTCGATGGCGGCAAACATTTGTGCTTTGCAAATTACGACATGCTGAAAGACCTGCTGTTATACAATAAAATCGAAGTATTGCAGCGTTCGGCAGTAAAAACGGTTAACAATACGTATGTGGTTGTAACAACTCCCGGCGGAGACCGGGAGATCAGGGCCGATACCGTCGTGGTAGCCGTAGGATACCATGCCCGGAATGATCTTTATGAAGCAATGCGTGACTCAGAGAAAATAATTTACAACATCGGGGATTCCCTGGAGGTGCGGAATATCATGCAAACGATATGGGATGCAAACCAGGTTGCCAGAGCGTTGTAAAAATAGCAACCTTAATCAGTTCATCATAAAAACAAACAAAATGAAAAAGAATGAAGATCTGCAGAAAGATGTCCTGGATGCAATCAAATGGGAACCTTTGCTGAATGCAGCCGAAATTGGTGTAACAGTCAGTGACGGGGTTATCACCTTAACCGGCATTGTTGACAGTTATGCCAAGAAAACAGAGGCCGAAAATGCCGCAAAAAACGTTGCCGGCGTAAAAGCTGTTGTTGAAAAGATTGAAATCAGGTTCGCCAACGACTGGAAGAAAAACGACAATGAAATCGCCTCGGATGTGTTAAGCGCCTTTAAATGGAACTGGGAAATTCCCGGTGACAAGGCAAAGGTAAAGGTCGAGGATGGCTGGGTTACCCTTGATGGTGAATTCAGCTGGAATTACCAGCGGGAAGCCGCCAACAGGGCAGTTAAAAATCTTGCCGGGGTTGCTGGCGTATCAAACAATATCACCATCAAATCGGAGGTGCATGATGCCATTGAAAAAAGGGGCATTGAGCGTGCGTTTGTGCGCAACTGGTCAATGTGCGACCAGGATATTGACGTTGATGTTACCGGTAACAGGGTGAGGCTGAGTGGCATTGTCGAATCCCTCTATCAGAAGGAGGAGGCCGGACGAATTGCCTGGGGGGCCCCCGGTGTGTGGGCAGTTGATAACGACCTGGTGATTGATTATAATTAGCCGTACCATGAACTTTACATATGTTTCAAAACCATTATTGATGACTTTTGAGACATTTTTTTTGCGGGTTGGCCAGTTCTTACAGTTTCCCTTCAAAAACTTATTTTTCGCGGATTGTAATTTCACCTGGTTTGACCAGATAAGGGAACTTTGATGCTAATCAGATAATGCAAATTTTGTGCAAATAAAAAAGGGTCTAAGATTTTGACATCCTAAACCCTTGATTCTCAGTCGGGGTAGCAAGATTCGAACTTGCGACCTCCTGCTCCCAAAGCAGGCGCGATAACCGTGCTACGCTATACCCCGAAAAAAAAGGACGAATTAGGTCTGCAAAGGTAACAAAATTTCAGTTCCGGCGAAGGAAACTGAATTCTTATTTCAGTTTCCTGCAATGGCCATTGTGTCAAGATGATATATTTCCAAAACAGAGCCTTAAGCATCTGTTCAACTACTCATGTATTCGATGAAGGCCGGGTATGGTCCTCATGGTCACGATGAGCCCTGAAATACCAGGAATTAAAAAAATCGAGCCACAGGGATCTCCTTTTATCTTATTTTTACATTTCATCCCGCTTAACAGGCTGGAACAGTACGGATTTCAACGGAAACCACTGTCTCAATTTTAAACATCGACGATAACAAACCTCCTCAACGGGCAAAAAACCTGGTCAACTTTTGGACGATTCCTGCAATGCGGTACCAACTGCAATGCCGCGATCACAAAATCAGGTTCGCCCGTTATCGTTGAATATGGCTTTGCGTCGAGCGACAAGTACCCTGAAACCTTCGATTGCCGGCTATTGCAAGTCTTTTGCTGCAACGCCCGATACGGCATATAACTTCCGGGTCACCAGCGACCTGAAAAAAAGCATCACGATTATGTAAGGGCTTTCCCTAGTACCGATACTTCGCTTCTCTACAGCAACATCCTCAACTTTACCAGTCTTGGGTGTCTGCCACCCGCCGTTACAGCCCTGTTTCCCGACTATGCCTGTGGTGACAGGACTATCCTGGTCAATGGAAACAACTTCAGTCGCAAAGCTTACCGCAACAAGGCCTTTATCGGCTCAACACCGGCTTTACAATCGGGTCAACCCTCACTATTCCGAAAACCGGAAAAATTATTTGAGGAAAGTTGACAGGGAATAATCGGGATTATTATTTTAAAATTGGCGTTCGGTTCATTTTAAAATTGGCACTCGATTCATTAAACCGCACGCTGAAACGGAGTATCCATCCTGAAAGACTGGATCACAAGAGCAACTTGTTACGACAACCGGTGCCGTACGTGTCAGACTGTTGCGGATAACGTAAGTGCCGACGGGCGCGATGTGATTACCCGTAAATATTCATTCGGCGGGCAGGTGGCAACAAAACAAATCCATTCAGAATGGGCTGCCGGAACCTACCCGTCCCTTATCCAGAAAACCGATTTCCACTATAATATCCGCGGATGGCTCACCGCCATCAACGATCCTGAAAATACTGCCGCGAAAAATGATATATTTGCGATGAAATTGCATTACAGCGATGCCATGACCGGACTTTCCGCCCCCCTTCAGTATAACGGGAACATCTCCTCCGTAAACTGGGCCACCAACCATGACGGGGTGAAAAGCGCCTATGCATACAACTACGACGACCTTGACCGGTTAACCTCCGGCGCCTATTACCAGGGTAACGCCAACGGCTATTCCCACGACGGCTCCTTCGATGAAAAGGATCTTGCCTACGATGCAAACGGGAATCTTACAACGCTTCACCGCTATGGCGCAGGGACCAAACTGGCCAAAATCGTAAAGGATGGCGATGCCCTTCCCGCGGATTCACTAATCTATTGCAGTAATTTTGTGTATGATCTGAACGGATCCCTGCAGTAAATCCTGAACAGCGAAGGGCGGCTGGTTCTTGATTACAATTCGTACCGCTTTGAGTATCTTTTGAAAGATCACCTTGGGGACACCCGCGCCACCTATGCGCCGGCAGCGACCGGACTGGCCCTGGTCGCCGAATACCAGCATTACTATTCCTTCGGTCTGCAGGCCGAAACGCTGTGGTATACCCGCACAGTAGACCCGGCTGTTTGTCAGAAATTATATTCAATCAGAGACAGGTCTTTTCATAAAGGAAAACAACAGTCTGCGTAACCCTGTTGATAAAATACCGTTACCTTACGCATTACCGGATCTCAACATTGTCGAAATCGACCGTTTGCTGACCGTTAACATAAAATCCTATCCCTGTCGAAGTTATCGGGAGATAACGGGATTCAACTGCCATCATGCCGTTCACAAAAAACTGCAGCTTTTGAAATGTACTTTTAACAGAGATATCAAGCGCAACATGTTTTTTACCTTTTTGCTTCAATGAGTTCCTGATACGGCCTACCAATTCATAATTCTTATAACGAAGAAGCCAGGCTTCATCTTCCCGTACCATGAATAAAATAAAATTACCATCATCGAGATAGTCCAGCATGAATCCAAAATTGCCATCCTCCGAAATCTTTTTTACAGTTGCCGTACATTTAATTTCGAAATTCTTGGTTGGGTCAAATCCTGCGTAGCAATGTGACTCAATAAAGGTGGGTTCCTTAACGCCCCCCCAGAAATTTGTTCCACCGGCTTTTTTACCCTCAAAATGAAAAACGCCCTCTTTAATGATGGCTTCACCATCTTTCGATGAAGTTTCAGTCCATCCCCATGAATTTGTCTCGAAATTTTCCGTCTGGGTTTGTGCAAATCCACTAATCCCACTGAAAATCAAAGCAATTGAGATAATCAATTTTCCTTTCATATTTCTCCATTTTAAATTATCAGGTATAATTAATATTCAATAGCAAGAAGCGTTAAAAAGTTTTGCTATGATCCAACCATGGCCCTTTTTATTCCTGACTCTGCTTCTTTTTGCCGGTACCAAAAGACGGTAGTTGAAAAAGTCACTGCATATGAAGCGGACTGCCGATCAGCCTCTATAATCCGATGACGAACATAAGCCTCTTACAGCCCCTGTCCTGATGTTGCCTGCACAATGGTAATTGAACCTTAAGATCCTAATATCCACCATAAAAAGAATGCTTTGAAACAATAGGATCAATCAAATTAGACATCTGTTCAATTGGAAACAGGCGGCAGGCTGATCGTTTTACTTTGGTGAAGGGCAAGGTAAAATATTTCCCGGTTTCAAAAGAAAAACCCAGACTTTCGGGCACAAGATATCAAGCTTTTCAAATAACTTCAGGTAAAATTAATACGCGCAAACCAATTATTTACATTTTTCCAAGTCGTGCCTGGAATTCCGAGATAAGCGGTTCCAATTCCTTTAATACGCGATTTATTTCCTGAAATGATTCATCTTTTTGTGCTGCAAAAATCGGGGCAACTTCTGATGAAACTTTAATTTGAAATGTTAAAGCTCCGCCAAGATTGCTCTCTTTAACCGAAACACGGGTTCGCACCTGACGCTCTGCATCAGGAAAAGATTTGTAGAGCCAGGGGGTTTGAATGAATCCTGATGCCATATCCGTTATTTGGATTTCATCAAAATAGTTAAGGATAATCTGGTGGATCATTTTCCAGGCCATTTCTGAGTTTCTTTTTCCATTTTCCTCTTTGTACAAGGCAGGGTCGACCTTGACTGTAAAATATTTATTTACCAAACCTGAAGCAACTGAAATATCCTGAAATGCATCTCTGCGCATCGTAAAACTTACCGCAGTTCGTTTATCAGTATAAAAAACTTTTGTTTCCAGAGTAACGTACCCTTCTTTTACAAATTTTACAACAATAAAGCCCTCTTTCTTTCTGATTGTTGCAGTAGTTACTCCGTCGGCTACATAATTACCATCGATAAATATTTTGGAGTCAGAGGGTGTTACTGTTATTTTAACCTCCTTAGCACCCATACTCATATTTATCGTGGAAACAAAAATCAAAAATAATACCAATAAATTTTTCATAACTGATTATGTTTAGACAATGAAAAAACATTCGGCCACCACTGTGAATAGAGCTGACCCAGATTTATAATGCGATAAAGATATGCATTGTTTATTAAAAAACGTACTTTTCGCCATTTTTTTTCTATAAGTCAACATGTCAATGGTTTACGAAATATATTTGTAAAATTATTCATATTTTTCGCATTCAACCTTGTGCAGGTGAAGATACAAAACCTATTGCGGGTATCTCGAAAATTAAATGTCACTAAATTATTACATGTATCCTACCGCACCCGATTTACAGCTGTAGTGGCTTGCATTCCATCAGGAAATTTGCCATCCAGCAGGTTTCCGCATTAATCATATGTTAAATATTTATGAAAATAAATAACCGGGACTTTCATTGAATAGACCATAAACTCCGATATTTTTCGTTTCTGGTATCATTGAACGCATTCAATTTTTTTTTTAAGATAAAGATTGATCGACGATCACCCGGCAACAATCCAGGGGTTTGAGTTCATGCTCCCGGGTCATGAAGATCGTGTACGCTTGGCAGGGGCATCTCCAATTGAAGCATCTGGGAAACCCACCTTTAATTGTGCAAAAAAAAACCTCCGCGACCCCTGATTTGCAGGGTTTGCGAAGGTTTTGGCGGAGAAGGGGGGATTCGAACCCCCGGTACAGTTTCCCGTACGACAGTTTAGCAAACTGTTGGTTTCAGCCACTCACCCACCTCTCCAATAGCTGATTCAAGATTTTACGACAGCCTCACCATTTCGTCCTTCACCCGGGTCAATCCTTCAGACAGTTGTACTTCAACTGCCTTAAACAACCAACCTCAATACTGCCTCCCGGAATTATAATCGGGAGTGCAAAATTAGGAATTCCTGCGCGTTAAACAAATTTTTTTTCATATTGATGATTTTCCTTACGGGATGGGAGTTTTTCTTAATTTTGACAAGAGTAAAAAATTGGTAAAACAAACGTTAACTATACTGATTATGAGCGGTAAAACATTTGCAGAAAAGATCTTCGGAGCGCCAAAAGGCAGTATCGTATTTGCCACGCCCGACATCATTTTATCACACGACAACACTTCGAGTATCTACAGCACCTTTAAAAAAATGGGGGGAACCGTACTGGCCAACCCCGATGCGCTGCTGATCATCCTCGACCACAATGCTCCCCCGACGAATTCAAAACTTGCAAACGATTACCAGGTAATCCGTGAATTTGTTGAGAAATTCGGGATCAAAAAGTTTCACGACGTGGGCGACGGGATCTGTCATCAGCTGATGGCCAGCTATGCAAAGCCAAAAATGATCATCGTGGGCAGCGACAGCCACACCAGCACTGCCGGGGCCTACAACGCCTTTGCAGCGGGCATCGACCGCACCGAAACGGCCGGGTTGTGGAAACAAGGCGAAACCTGGTTCCGTGTTCCCGAGTCGGTGAAGATCACCCTGGCGGGCCACCTTCAAAAGGGGGTATATGCCAAGGACCTTGCCCTCTGGATCATCGGCATGATCGGCTCGAGTGGCGCCGACTACATGTCGATCGAATATCATGGCGAGGGGGTGAAGAGCCTGACCATTCCCGACCGGATGGTGCTGTCGAACCTGGCCTCGGAGATGGGAGCCAAAAACGCCGTATTCCCGGCCGACGAGGTGCTGGAACAACATTTCGGAGCAAAACAGGAGGGGCTCTGGGCCGATGTGGATGCATCCTACCTCCAGAAAATTGAGATCAGCCTCGGAGATATCTTCCCGGTGGTGGCCGCGCCGCATCATGTCGACAATGTCAAGGCAGTGTCGGAGGTACAGGGCACCAAAATCCAGCAGGCGCTGATCGGCACCTGCACCAACGGTCGCCTGCAGGACCTGCGTGAAACCGCCGCCGTGTTGAAGGGACAGACCATCCCGAAATACATGCAGCTTCAGATCATCCCCGCCTCCAAAGAGATCTTCAAGGAGGCGATGAAGGAGGGACTCATCGAGACCTTTATGGAGGCCGGTGCCAACGTGCTCTCCTCCTCCTGCGGTCCCTGCCTGGGTACAGGCCAGGGCATTCCCGCCGATGGCTATTCGGTCATCTCCACCGCCAACCGTAACTTTAAGGGCAGGATGGGCAACAACGCCTCCAGCGTTTATCTAGGCTCCCCTGCGACTGTAGCAATTTCAGCATTGCATGGTGAAATCACCGACCCCAGGGGTATCGTTGCCAACGACAAATTCCCCTACCATGCACCCCAGAGCGCAACCGTCGACATCGCCGAAGGCGAAGACCGCTACAGCGACGGCACCTGGAATTACGCCGATGTCGACAACCTCAACACCGACCAGATGTTTGCCGGCAACCTCACCTACAACGTGCAGAGTTCGGAGCCTGAGAAGATCATGCCCTATCTTTTCAAGGGATTTGACAACAGCTTTTCCGACAGGGTAAAGGCGGGCGATGTGATCATGGCCGGGGCAAACTTCGGCTGCGGCAGCTCGCGCGAGCACCCTTCCGTGGGACTGGCCTTTGCTGGCATCAAGGCGGTGGTGTGCAAATCGGTGAACCGCATCTTCTACCGGTCGGCCGTAAACCAGGGGCTGCCCATCATCCTGGTCCCCGGGGCGGTTGATGCCTTTGTCCAGGGCGAACCTGTGGATATCGACTTTGAAAAAGGGCTGGTGCTGATCGGAACCCGGCAGTATGCCTTTGCTCCCCTGCCGACGAAGCTCATGGAAATTTTTTCCGCCAAGGGACTGGTGAACTATGTAAAGAATAAATGAAAAAATTCCTGGCTCCCCTGCTGTTTGTTGCAGCAGCCATTACACTGATCATGATCCTGGGGGCCTTCTTCCCCAAGTATGCTGGGACGCTCGCAGCCCTTTTCACCTTCCTGATTGCCGACGGGTACCTTTGGTACTCGGTTCGCGGTCATATCCGCAAGCTCAGCCCGGCAAAGTGTGTCGTCGTCACGGCGTTGTACTGGCTGCCTGTGGCGCTGCTGGTCAGTATCATGGTGTACGGATCGTTCGTTACCTTTCTCGACTGGAACCTGCCGCTGCGTACCTATGTACAAAGCCTGGTCCTGGTTCTTTTCCTGGCAAAGGTCTTCCCGGTGGCGGCGCTGCTTATTGCCGACATCATCAGGGGGACCAGGGCCTTCCTGAACTTCGTTTCAGGAAAGCGGCCCGGGCCAGACACTCAGAACAGGCGGAACCATGCCGTGCTGGTAACGGGATGGATCCTGGGGTTTTTCCTGCTTATCCTGCTGGTGTCGGGAACCCTCTTCTGGCAGTTTGATTTCAGGGTAAACCGCCAGGAGATCAGACTGGATGAACTGCCACCATCATTCGACGGGCTGAAGATCGTGCAGATTTCGGATATTCACCTGGGAAGCTGGTCCTCAAAAGAAAAGCTGCTGTATGCCATGAATACCATCAACGGGTTAAAACCCGACGTGATCTTCTTCACCGGCGACATGTTCAATTACTGTACGGCCGATGGCGACGGCTTCCGGGATATCCTGCGGGTGCTGCAAGCCCCCCTGGGGATCTATGCCATCATGGGAAACCACGATTACGGTGACTATATCAAATGGCCGACGATTGCCGCAAAGAAGAAAAATCTCGACGATCTGCATCTGTTCTACCATTCCCTGGGCTGGAAGTTGTTGCTGAATACTCATGATATCCTGCGGCGCGGGCACGACAGCATCGCGGTCATCGGGGTCGAGAACTGGGGATCATCGCATCGGTTCCAGCGGTTCGGCGATGTGGCCAGGGCTGTCAGTGGCACCGAAACGATGGCCATCCAGTTGCTGCTCTCGCACGATCCGTCACACTGGGACAGCATTGTCAGCAAAAAATACCGGAATATCGATGTGACCTTCTCGGGTCACACCCATGGTGGCCAGGTCGGCATCAACTGCTTTGGCATTCACTGGAGCCCGATTATCTGGGCTTACAGGGAGTGGTGCGGCCTTTATGTCAACCCGAATCCCTCCCCTCCCCAGTATTTATATGTCAATCAGGGATTGGGAAATATCGGATACTCAGGCAGAATCGGGATCCTTCCTGAAATAACCCTGATCACGCTGAAAAGAACCGGACAAAAATAGCCATGTAACGAAAATTATACCTAACTTTCCTGCCGTAATCAAAGTATAGATAGTCACTTAAAAATCGCAAATGCTATGGCATTAAACGATCAGGGTCTTTCTGACAACCATCCAACCAGAGAACAGTTGATCCTGGACACCATTATCAACAATATCCCTGCAATGGTTTTCTACAAGGACCTTGATGGCATTTATATTGCTGCCAATGAGATGTTTTGCCATCAGCTGAAGACTACCCCCGGGACGATCATCGGAAAGTCGGACTTCGATTTTTATGATGGTCAGTCGGCCATGCGATTCCGTGACTCCGACCTGGAGGTGATTCAAACCGGCCGTTCGGTCGACCTGCTGGAAGATGAGATCGAGGTTGACGGGGAGGTAAGGATATTTACCACCCGCAAAGTACTGCTGAAGGATCATGACGGGGTCCCTTACGGGATCATCGGCTTATCATATGATGTCACGGACACCCACCGCGCTGAGCAGGAACAGATCGAGAGCCGTACAAGTTACAAATACATGTATAATGTATTCCGGCTGATGGCCGACAACATCCCCGACCTGTTATGGGCCAAGGATCTGCGGAAACATTACCTTTTTGCCAATAAAGCCGTTTGCGAAACGATCCTGGGCACCACCGATACGGAGGAGCCCATCGGCAAAACCGACCAGTACTTTACCGAACGGGAACGGCAGACCCATCCAGCTGACAAGGACTGGCAAACCTTTGGCGACTTCTCCGGTGAAACCGACGACCTTATCATGCGGCAAAAGGTGGCAGGGCGCTTCGATATGGACGGCAATATCAGGGGAGAATATATCTTCCTGGATGTACAGAAGGCCCCGATCATGGACGACGACGGGAACATGATCGGGACTGTCGGGAGCGGCCGTGACATCACCAAGCAAAAGCTGATGGAACATGAATTCCATTCGCTATACCAGCGAAACCAGGCTATCATCAAGGCATTGCCCGACCTGATGTTCCTCTTCGACGACCAGGCCAGCTACCTCGAAGTTTATGCCTCCAGTTCCGGGGAATTGATGGAGGATCCTGACCAAATCATCGGGAAAAAGGTTGAGGATTTTTTCGATCCGGGGATCTCGGGAAAAACACGCAATGCGATCACCCAGTGCCTTCTTACAGAAACCATCCAGTCCTTTGACTACAAGATCGTTCTAAATTCACAGACCTACTATTATGAAGCCAGGCTCATCAAGGTGGATGAAAAGAAGGTGCTGTGCATTTCGCGGAATATCACCGTTCAGACCACCCTTCAGCAGGAGTTGATGGAGGCCAAGGAGAAAGCGGAGGAGTCGTCGCGGCTTAAAACCACCCTGCTTCACAATATGAGTCACGAAATCCGCACGCCACTCAATGGCATCCTTGGATTTTCGGATATCATGATCAAGGAGCTCAAGGATCCTGACTACCTTGAAATGGCTACCTATATCAACAAGTCGGGCCGGCGGCTGATGAAGACCCTTGATTCGATCATGCAGCTTTCGCAACTTGAATCGGGCATTAAAATGTTACAGGCCGACGACATTGACCTTGAAATCGAGTTCCGCAAGATCCTTGAAGGCTTTACCGAAATAGCGGCAGAAAAGGGATTATTCCTGGATATCCGGGAAATCCCCGCCATCCATGGCTATCTCGATGCCTTTTTCTTCAACCAGGCCATCTCCAATATCCTTGAAAATGCACTCAAATTTACCCATACCGGGGGCGTTTATATTGAAGTTAAGGAGACCTTTCGCGAGGGGAACCGTTTTTTAATGATCAAGATCGTGGATACAGGCATCGGGATCTCCGAGACACACCGGAAGATCATCTTCGATGAATTCCGCCAGGTAAGCGAGGGGCGTAATCGGAATTTTGAAGGTACCGGCCTTGGGCTTACCATCGCGATCAAGATGATCCAGCTGCTTTCGGGCGACATCCAGGTTGAAAGTGAGATGGGCAAAGGCTCTGTGTTTAATGTCACTCTCCCCTTTCCGACATCCGCAGAATGGCATCCCGGGCAGTACCCAATCCCAGGGATGGAGTATCCGCAGAGGGCTGCCGGGGAACAAAAGGAATCCCTGAAGGCTATCCTTGTGGTGGATGAGGAGGAGGTGAACGCACAGCGGATCCAGCTATATCTTAAAGGACTGTACCGGGTCGAATGGGTCGCCGACGGAAAATCGGCCATCGAAATGGTCAAACATCATCCTTATGCCACCGTACTGATTGATGTCAATCCGGGGCTTAGCCAGGCAGGTATACAGGATAACCAGTTGATCAGGACCATACGTGCCTACAAGGAGATACCCATTATTGCGCTGACAGGATTTTCCAAAGCCGGCGACAGGGATAATCTGGTGAAGGCAGGCTATACGTCCTATCTAACGAAACCGGTCACCAAACCCGACCTGCTGCAACTGCTGGGCAGGGTGATACGGGGATTATAATGAATAGTTTATCATGGGCCCTGCACCCGGCAATTCCCCTTGATTTTACAATAAATGCCACCCCTGACCCTCCACTTGATTTTACAATAAAAGACCACACCCCTGACTCTCCCCTTGAAGGGGAGAGTCAGGGGTGTGGTCTTTTTAAAATTTATCTTACTTCGCCCTTGAAACCTGGATAAAGGATACCTCCACATCGCCTCCCTGTGGGTAGAGGGAGATCCAGTTGTTATCTTCGCGGTACCAGAGATCCTGGTCCTTCACGCTGACCAGGCGTTCATTCACCTTTCCTTCGAGGTTCAGGTTCTTCATCACCACGCCTCCGTTGGCCTGCTTGTCCTTGCCATACCGCATCAGCACGTTGAAGGGTTTGCCTGAGAGGTTTTTTATCTTGATATAGATGAAGTTGTTTTTCCGGGAGGCAATATTCACCGATGAAAAGGGAAATTGCTTTTCGGTGCCGGCGGCAATGGTCACCGTTGATTTCAGCACGTCGGCGATGGCATTCTCGGCAATGGTCCTGCGGATCTTGGCAATCATCTCCCTCGGGTAATTCTCCATCGGCAACAGATTGGCGGCATCGTTATAGGCATCGACCGCCTTGTCGAATTCGAAGGTGTTGAAAAAGCGGTCGCCGTCTGAAACGGCTTTGTCATATTGCGATTTATTGGCACGGTAAATACTGTCGACCCTGTTGGTGATCAGGGTAATACGTTCGCGGGGGTATTTCTGATCGGGAAAAATTCCCGCAGCCTGCTGAAAGGCATCTTTGGCCTTGGCATAGTCCTTGTCCTTAAATGAGTTATCGCCGGTGATGATCAGGTTTTCATAAAACTTCTGTTTTCCCATCAAATCCTCCAGGGCCTTGTTGATCTCGGCGATCTTCTCTTTAGGGTAGGCTGACAATGGCTTTATCTCCTGGGCATTGCGGTATTCGTTGCGGGCATCTTCGTATTTTTTCTCAGCCAGCAGCTGGTCGGCCTTTGCCGTACTTGCCTTAAAGGCCTCCTCTTTCGCCTTTAATTCGGCAAGGATATCGTCGATGGCGGCAATTTTCTCCTTCGGATAGGTTTCTTCAGGTTTCAGCTGGCCGGCACCCTGGTATTCGGCCTTCGCCAGATCGTACGATTTCGCTGCCAGCAGCTGGTCGGCCTTGACGATGGAAGCATGGTACTGGTCATCGAGGGTTTTCTGCTTTAACAGGGCTGACTGAATCGTTCCGATCTCGGCAAGCTTGTCCTTGGGCAGTTGTTCGCCCGGTTTGATCTTCTGTGCATCCACATAGGCCGCTTTTGCCTTTTCGTAATCCTTTGTGTCAAACAGTTTCCCTGCGCCCTCCACGGCAGCGGCATACTGGTCGTCGATGGCTTTGAGCCGGGCCACATCGGCAAGAGCCTTGTCGATCTCGGCCAGCCTGGTTTTCGTGTATTGTTCCGCAGGTTTCAACCCGGCAGCCTTCTGGTAGGCCGTTTTGGCATCGGCGTAGGACTTGTCGGCGAGGAGTTTATCAGCACCTGCAACGGTGGCGGCATATTCCTCGTCAAGGGCCTTTTGCCGCGCAATGCCTGCCAGGATCGCATCAATTTCAGCAATCTTGGTTTTGGGGTAGGCCTCCTCTGGTTTCAGCGCTGAAGCGCCGGAGTACTCCTCTTTTGCCGACTCATAGGTTTTGGCAAGCAGTTGCTTGTCAGCCCGGGCAATGGCCGCCTTATAATTTTCCTCCAGGAGTTTTCTGGCGGCAACGTCAGCCAGGATTTTGTCGATTTCGGCAACTTTTTCCCCGGGGTAGCTTTCCGCCGGTTTCACTTTTCCCGCACTCACGTATTCCGTACGCGCCTGGTCATAGGTTTTGGCAGCCAACAGCTTGTCGGCGCCTGCTATGATCCCTGCATATTTGTCATCCAGGGCTTTGGCGGCGGCAATCGCGGCCAGGATCCCGTCGATTTCTGTGATCTTGTCTTTGGGATATGACTCCTGCGGCTTGATCGCCGAAGCATTGACAAATTCAGTGCGTGCCGGGGCATAGGATTTCTGAAGCAGTAACTTGTCACCATTGGCGATGGTGGCGGCATAACGGTCGTCGATATCTTTGAGCCGCGCCAGTTCGGCAAGGGCTTTGTCGATTTCGCCGATCTTTTCCTTTGGATACTGTTCGGCAGGTTTTAACCCCAGGGCGGCCTGGTACTGCGATTTCGATGGTTCATACGATTTGTCGGCCAGCAGTTTGTCGGCCTTAACGATCATCCCTGCATACTCCTCATCGAGTGCCTTTTGTTTGGCAATGCCGGCAAGGATCACGTCAATCTCAGCGGTTTTGGCAACCGGGTATTTCTCGCCGGGTTTCAAACCTGTGGCCTTAACATATTCACCACGGGCCACATCATAGTTCTTTTCACCCAGGAACTTGTTGCCGCTGGCAATGGCGGTATTGTAGTTTTCATCAAGGGATTTTGCCGCGGCAATATCGGTCAGGATCTTGTCGATCGCGGCAACTTTTCCAACAGGATAACTCTCGGCAGGCTTTACCTTGCCTGCATCCAGATAGGCGGCACGCGCCTGGTCGTAACTCTTCTCTGCAAGCAGTTTGTCGGCACCGGCAATGATCGCAGCATATTTGTCATCGAGGGCTTTGGCGGCCGCAATACCGGCTAGTATCGCGTCGATTTCGGCAACCTTGTCCTTCGGATAGGCCTCCTGAGGTTTGATCCCGGAGGCATTGACAAATTCAGCCCGGGCCGGGGCATACGACTTCTGAAGCAGCAGTTTGTCACCATTGGCGATGGAAACTGAATAGCGGTCCTCGAGACCTTTCAGCAGGGCCAGCCCGGCAAGGGCCTTGTCGATTTCGCCGATCTTATCTTTTGGATATTGTTCCACCGGCTTCAGACCCAGCGCTGCCTGATACTGCGACTTTGCCGGAGCATACGATTTGTCGGCCAGCAAATTGTCGGCTTTGACAATCATGCCGGCATACTCCTCATCGAGGGCCTTTTGTCTGGCAATCCCTGCCAGGATCCCATCAATCTCGGCGGTTTTGGCAACCGGGTATTTCTCGCCGGGTTTCAAACCCGTGGCTTTTACATATTCAACCCGGGCAACGTCATAATTCTTTTCGCCAAGGAACTTGTCACCATTGGCAATGGCGGTTTTATAGTTTTCATCGAGCGACTTTGCAGCAGCAAGGTCGGCAAGGATCTTATCGATTCCGGCAATTTTCTCAACCGGGTAGCTCTCTGCAGGTTTCACCGTCAGCGCCTCCTGGTAAGCACCCCTCGACTGCTCGTAGCTTTTGGCGGCCAGCAGCTTGTCGGCATTGGCAATAATGCCCGCGTATTTGTCATCCAGCGCCTTTGCGGCAGCCAGATCTTCCAGGATCTTGTCGATGGCCCCGATCTTTTCCTTCGGGTATGTTTCCTGTGGCTTCAACGCTGAGGCGCTGAGATAACCAGTTCTTGCCGCAACATATGATTTTTCGGAGAGCTGAAGGTCTGCCTTGGTAACCAGTCCGTTATACTGTGCTTCAAGTGTTTTCAGCTTTTCAAGCCCGGCCAGGATGGTGGTGATCTCGCCGATTTTCCCCTTCGGGTATTCCTCTGCAGGTTTAAGTTTCTGTGCCGACTGGTATTCGGCCAGCGCCGGCTCGAAACTCTTGTCAGCCAGCAGTTGGTCGGCCCTGGCAATCGAGGCGGCATACTGCTCCCCGAGGGCCTTGTCCTTGGCGGCTGCGGCCAGTACTGCCTCAATTTCAGCAATTTTAGACTTCGGGTATTGTTCCGAAGGTTTGATAGCCGAGGCACTCGCATATTCCGTCTTCGCCGGATCCCAGTTTTTAGCCGTAAAGTCCTGGTCGGCTTTGGCAATGGCAGCCTTATAGTTTTCCTCCACGGTTTTACTGGCGGCCAGGTCGGCAAGGGCCTTGTCAATCTCGGCCATTTTATCCTTAGGATATTGCTCGGCCGGTTTGATGCCAAGGGCACTCTGGTAGCCCGTCTTCGCCTCATCGTAATTTTTTGCTGCCAGCAGTTTATCGGCTCCCGCGAGGATTTCGCGGTAATGATCCTCCACTGCTTTCGTGGCAGCCAGGTCGGCAAGAATCTTTTCGATTTCGGAAAGCTTATCTTTCGGATAGGTTTCCAGCGGCTTCAGGTTTTTGGCATGGGTATATTCATTCCGGGCAGGCAGGTACGATTTTTCGGTCAGCAGTTTGTCGGCAGCGGCTATGGATGCGCCATACTGGCTGTCAAGCGCCTTTTGTTTGTCAAGATCAGCAAGGGCCAGATCGATCTCGGCGATCCTGCTTTTCGGATAGACCTCGGTTGGCTTCATCTTCAGCGCATTCTGGAATTCGGTTCTGGCGGGCAGGTACATCCGCAGCATCAACAAACTGTCGCCATGGCCGATGGTGATGGCATACTTCGCATCGAAGGCCTTTTGTTTCAATTCGGCGGCGATCAGCTTGTCAAGTTCGGTGATCTTTGTTTTCGGATAGGTCTCATTTGGCTTTACCGCCACTGCCTTCTGGAACTCCATCCTGGCGGTTTCATACACCTTGTTGGTATAGGCCTTGTCGCCGGTGGCAATCGCCAGCTTGTACTGTTCTTCCTTGTCCTTCAGTGCACTGGCCAGCACAAGGTCGATCTCCGCGATCTTGTCTTTCGGATATTTTTCACCGGGCTTGAGATTAGAGGCTTTGGAGTAGGAAGCCCTGGCAGGTTCGTACGAGAGCTCGCCCAGCAGTTTATCCGCACCGGCGATGGTTTTGACATATTGTTCCTCCGCTTCCCTGGCCATGGCATCTTCCTGTCCCGTCAGTTTCTTTTCGGCCTTTGAGATCATCTCCTTCGGGTAACTTTCCGAGGGTTTGGCTGAGGTGGCCATCAGGTAATTCTCCCGGGCTTTCAGGTATTTTTTATCGACATAGAAACTGTCGGCCAGCGCAACATACTTGTCGTAATCGGCCTGTGCTGCCTGGATGCGGGCCATGATCCCCTCTATTTCCCTGATCTTCACCTTCGGATAGGTCTGGTCGGGCTTAATGGTCAATGCATCGTTATAGTTCTTGATGGCATCGGCATATTTAATATCGGTGAAGTTCTGGTCGGCCAGGGTTATCGCCTTCTGGTAGGCATCATCGACAGCCTTGCCGGCAGCGATGAGGTCGGTCAGCTCTTTAATTTTATCCTGCGGATATTTTTCATCAGGTTTGATACCGCTGGCCTTTTTGTACCCAAGCAAGGCCGACGGGTAATTCTTGATCACGTTGAACTTATCGGCCGAGGCAATGGCTTTGGCATATTCCTCCTCCTTTACCTGCTTGTCAACCTGGATCTTGATGATCTCGTTGATCCTGTTTTTAGGATAGGGATCGCCGGGCAACATCCTGCTTGCATTTTCATATTCCTGCTGCGCCCTGACATATTCGCCTGCCTGGAACAGCTTGTCGGCACCGGCCACGGCCACGTCAAAAAGGGTATTCTGCGCCTTCTGCGAACGCAGCAGTTCCAGTGCCTTCTGCAGTTTTTCCTTCGCGGCCGCATCGCCCGGGTTCAGGCTCACCGCCTGCTGGTAGGCCGATTTTGCATTGAGGTAATCCTTAGCCTTGAAATAGGCATCGCCGGAGGCCACTGCCTTCTGAACCGACTCATCCTGAAGCTTCTTGTCGGTCTGCAGTCCTTTAACTTTTGAAAGTTTATCTTTCACAGTTTGAACACCCGGCTTGATCAGCAGCGCCTTTTCCAGCTCCGACTGGCATTTTGCATAGTTTTTCTCCATCATGGCCTTGTCGGCTGAGAGGATCAGGGCATTGTACAACGAATCCTGTGATCCCTTCGTTTTGCCGGGGATCGAATCATAGTTTTCCACAGTCGTATTTCCGGCAGGAAAATCAGGATGGCCGCCCATTCCGGTATAGGCATAAAACAATCCGAATGCGACGGTGGATACCAGGAAAGCAGATAATATGGGAAATGATTTAGTAAAGCCGGATATTTTCATAGGATGCTTGTACGTTCTGATGATAAATACTTCAACACAATATAACGGGATTTCAGGAAAATAATTTTATCGCGTGTTCAATGTTCGATCAAACCGTCCTTGATGGTCAGTTTACGGTCGGCCATATCAGCCAGGTCGAGGTTGTGGGTGACGATCACATAAGTCTGGCGGAAGGTATCCCTCAGGCTGAAGAACATCTTGTGCAGTTCAACGGCCGAGGTGGAGTCAAGGTTTCCGGAGGGTTCATCCGCCAGTACGACCGAAGGGTTATTAACCAGGGCCCTGGCAACGGCGATGCGCTGCTGTTCACCCCCGGAGAGTTCCGATGGTTTATGGCTTGCACGATTTTTAAGGTTCATGAAATCGAGCAATTCCATGGCTCTTTTTTCTGCTTCCTTCCTTCCCTGCCCGGCAATAAAGGCAGGGACACATATATTTTCCATAGCGGTAAATTCGGGCAGCAGGTGGTGAAACTGGAAAACAAAGCCGATGTGCCTGTTCCTGAAATCAGACAATTTCCGCTCCGACAGATCCTGTATCCTGATCCCGTTCAGTTTGACCGAGCCCGTATCTGCCTTGTCGAGTGTACCGATGATATGCAGCAGCGTTGATTTCCCGGCACCCGAAGCGCCAACGATGGATATGATTTCACCCCGGGCGATTTCGAGACTGATGCCTTTGAGAACTTTCAGCGGTCCAAACGATTTTTGAATGTCTTCTGCGATGATCATACCGTTGCCTTAAACGGCAAAGTTAAGAAAATTGAAATCTTTGCACGCTCTTTTTTGTAAATCCAATTCAAACTGTTAATTTTGAAAACCAATCAACGCGGGCATTACCTCCCGGGTATCCGGTAAGCTGCATGCTGTTCACTGAGTATTCCAAAAAACAACTTTCACCACATGAATCTACACGAATATCAAAGTAAAACAATATTAAAACAATACGGAGTAGCCGTTCCCGAGGGGGCGCTGGCCTTTACCGAGGATGAGGCCGTCAAAGCCGCTGAATACCTCCAGGGAGCGACCGGTACCGACAAATTTGTGATCAAGGCACAGGTTCATGCGGGCGGAAGGGGCAAAGGCGGCGGTGTGAAAATTGCCAAGTCGACAGAAGAGGTTGGCCTGTATGCCGACCAGATCCTCGGGATGCACCTGGTTACACCGCAGACAAGTAAAGAGGGCAAGCTGGTCCGTAAGGTTTATGTTGAGCAGAATATCTATTATCCCGGTCCCACCGAGCCCTCCGAAATTTACATGAGCATCCTGCTGAACCGGCAGAAGGGACATACCATCCTGATGTATTCCCCGCGGGGCGGGATGGACATTGAAGCTGTTGCCGCCGAGACACCCGAACTGATCTTCACCGAGGAGGTTGACCCCAAAATCGGGCTCCAGGCCTTCCAGGCTCGGAAAGTCGCCTTTAACCTCGGGCTGAAGGACGATGCGTACAAAAACATGGTAAAGTTCGTTTTTGCCATCTACAGGGCCTATGAAGGCAGCGATGCCTCCCTGATCGAGATCAATCCTGTATTCAAGACTTCCGACAACAAGATCCTGGCAGCCGATGCCAAGATGGTGATCGACAACAACGCCCTGTTCCGTCACCCCGATATCGCCACCATGCGCGACCTCGACGAGGAGGATCCCATCGAGGTAGAGGCAACCCGCCACGACCTGAACTATGTAAAGCTGAACGGCAACGTAGGCTGTATGGTCAATGGTGCCGGTCTGGCCATGGCCACCATGGACATTATCAAACTCTCAGGCGGCGACCCCGCCAACTTCCTGGATGTCGGCGGCTCGGCCAATGCCAAACGGGTGGAGGAAGGTTTCCGCATCATCATGAAAGATCCCGCCGTTAAGGCCATCCTGGTGAATATTTTTGGCGGCATCGTGCGCTGCGACCGGGTTGCCCAGGGTGTAGTCGATGCCTACAAGAATATCGGGGAGATCCATATTCCCATCATCGTCAGGTTGCAGGGCACCAACGCTGTCGAGGGAAAGAAACTGATCGACGAGTCGGGGCTGAAGGTTCATTCGGCCATCACACTGAAAGAGGCCGCCGACCTGGTCACCGAAGTGCTGCGCTAACGCGCGCCGCCATCTCCTTCTGAAAGAGGAATTCCCTGATCTTTTCAAGTTCCCCGACAGGGGAGGCTGAAAAGGAAAGGGTCGTCCAGTCCACCTTCAGTTTTTCCATCTCCGTCGCCGGATATTCCCTTTCCAGGAAATTATAAAGATTTTCCTCATCGGAGGTTCCATGGCCGTCATGCGCGGTTTTCAGGTATTGCAGGATCCTCAGTCCGTCGAACTTTTCATGAAAGGCCCGGGTAAAATGGTCCAGGTCGCGGTGGTTGGCCCGTAATGGCTGAAAGGGATCGTCTTCGTTGAACGTATTTGACAAAAAGGATGAGATCTTCGTCTCCAGTGGTCCTACATAAAACAGCGGCATCAGCAGGTAGCTCTCCAGGATATCGTCAAACAGGGCCTCCGGGTAGACGGGATAGCTGCTCCAGTCGCCGGCAGCCCCCCTGATCATGGCCGGGCCTGTTCCGAAAAACACCCGGTCTGAAAACCGTCCTTCAGGATAGACCACCTCTTCATTCCACACCATTACCTGCCCGAACTTCCTGAGTTTTTGCAGAAAATAGAAATCCTCGCCGCTCAGTTTCGGGGTCATCCCCCCAACCGCCCGGTAGGCCCATACGGGTAACGCCATGGCCGAACCCAGCGCAGTAAAGGCGTAAGGCGACCCGATACGGTACAGGTTAAGGAAATAGTGACGCATGTAAATCTCGTAACGGAGCATCGCCCTGTTGGCTGCGGCATCGCTGCCGGTACGGTGATAATAGGGTAAGGCCAGGGCCACCGCACCCGGATGTTCACTGAAGTTCCGGGCAACAGAGCCCAGGAAATCGGGCGAAAGCACCGAATCGGCATCGAGACTCACCATCAGTTCATCAGCTCCGGCGGTGACATTGATCAGGTCCATCACCGCCTTGCGCGCAAAACCCACACCATGCCGCTTCCCCGTCCAGCCATGGCCCTGCGACGAACGGTCGATGATATGGGTTTCACAACCATCCCACTTTTCCAGCAAGCCCATACAGAGCTGGTTATTGAGGCAACGGCTTACCTTCGCGGAATCACTCCACCACGCATCGGGCTGGTTTACACATACAAATAGTCGGAAATTCCGGTAGGTCTGGGCCGACAGGCAACCAAGCAGGCGTGGCAACAAATCTGCCTCGTCCATCACCGGTAGCGCCAGGTTAATGAAGGGTAACGACGAAATATCCTCCTGACTACCTGTCAATATTGAGTTTTTGGAACATTGCGTCATCCTGCACTACTTCAATGGCTTTCAAAACCTCCTCATCATACTGGTTGATCACGGCATACAATTCATTAAGGTCCCAGAGTTTCTGCGCCACAATGCCCTTGATCTGCGATTTGATGAGCTTCTCAGAAAGTCCATAACCCTTGTCATCCTTCTTTACCCCCTCCTTGACAGCATAGGCGAAAAAAGTCTCCATGAAGGGGTCATCCACCACGAAACCCTTGTCGAATGTGGCAAAGTCGGGGTAGGCGGTTTGCAGGCTTTTCCTGTTTTTATCCATATAATCGCCCACGAAGGAGTTGATGACATTCTTCCGGCGTAATTCGAGGTAATAGTCGGAAATCGGCACCGAATCCCAGGGGATGAACACCTCGGGCATGATGCCTCCGCCGCCGTAGACGACGCGCTTTTTGGAGGTATAAAACTTAAGTGAATCGGGAAACTTTATACTGTCGGGATGCACCAGCTCACCATGCTTGTAGCGGTTGCCGAAATCCTGATAATACTTGTCGACCCCCTCGGCATACGACTTCTGGATACACTTTCCTGAAGGGTTGTAATACCTGGCGGTGGTCAGACGGATCAGCGAACTGTCGGGCAGCAGGAAAGGACGCTGTACCAGCCCCTTTCCGAACGACCTGCGACCCACGATGATCCCGCGGTCCCAGTCCTGGATGGCCCCCGACACGATCTCGCTGGCCGAGGCTGAATTCTCATTGATCATCACCACCAGCCTGCCTGTTTCAAAAAGCCCTTTGGGAGATGAATAATAGTCCTCGCGCGGACTGTGTACGCCCTTGGTATAGACGATGATCTTGTTGGCCGAGAGGAACTCATCGGAAAGATCGATTGCCGTTCCCATATAGCCTCCCGAATTGTTGCGCAGGTCGAGGATCATGCTGGTCATCCCCTGCGACTTCAGCTTGATCGTGGCATCGGTAAACTCCTGCAAGGAGGTCTGGGCGAACTTGTTCAGGTTGATATAACCAATCCCCGGTTTGATCATGTACGCCGCATCAATGCTGTTGATGGGAATCTTGTCGCGGGTTATGGTAAAGTCAATCAGATCCTTTTTCCCACTCCTTAAAATGGAGACCATGACCTTGGTGCCCCGCTTTCCGCGGAGATGATCCAGTACAAACTGGTTGGTGATCTTTTTTCCTACCACCAGCTCATGTTCGATTTTGATGATTTTGTCGCCCGACATGATCCCCAGCCGTTCCGACGGCCCGCCCGGGATGGAATGAACCACCGCGATGGTATCCTTCAGGATCTCAAACTGAACGCCGATACCGTCGAAGTTGCCCTCCAGCGGCTCATTGGCCTTCTGGACATCCTTTTTTGAAATATACATGCTGTGTGGGTCGAGTTCCTTCAGGGTTTCGACAATCGCCTTCTCCACCAGCCTTGACTCGTTGGTGGTGTCAACATAGGCCATGCGGATCATCTGCATCGCAGCGTTGTACTTTTGCACCCCCGCCTTCGGATCCTGGGTCTGTGACCTGGAGATGAGGGGCAGCGAAAATAAAAGGGCCGCAACAAGGGCCCAGCCATACCTGTTCAAAAATGAAAAATATCTTTTATTCATCGTAAATAGCTTATTAAACAATGGTTTTGAGCGATCAAAGGTACTTTTATTTTGCGTTCGGATGCCCGTATATCCCATTTTTAACTAATTTTAACGAGAATTTAACACCTTGGCCGACGAAGAAAAAATAAGGTTTTACCGAAGCCTGTTCTATCCCACCCTGTTCGTGGTGATACTATGGATTATCAGAGGTGTGGATATGATCTTCGACCTCGGACTGAACAACTATGGCCTCTACCCGCTGGAAAAGAAAGGGCTGATCGGCATCCTCACCTGCCCCTTCCTTCATGCCAACCTGGCCCACCTCTTTGCCAACTCACTGCCCCTGCTGATCCTGGGATCCTTCCTCTTTTACTTTTATAAGGATATCGCCTGGATGATCCTCTGCCTGATCTACCTGACAACCGGCATCTGGGTGTGGGTCTTCGCCCGCGGCGGCGCCTCCCATATAGGCGCCAGCGGGATCATTTACGGACTGGCGGCCTTTCTCTTCTTCAGCGGCATCATCCGGAAGGAAAAAGCGCTGATGGTAATCACCCTGCTGGTGGCCTTCCTTTACGGAGGACTTATCTGGGGCGTCTTCCCGCAGCTTTTCCCCAACCAGCCCATCTCCTGGGAATCACACCTGATGGGCTCCATCTCCGGGCTGGTCCTTGCGGTCTATTACAGGAACCAGGGTCCCCAGCGAACATCGTGGGACTGGGGCGACGAAGACGATGACGATGGCCTATGGGCCGAGCCTCAGGTAGATGACCATCCTGCGGAAGAGTGAGTCATTCACCCCCTCGACCCGCTTCAACTCCTCAAGGTTCCTGAATGCCTTGTTCTTCTGACGGTAAATCATGATATTTTTCGTAACCGCAAAGGGAAAATAGGGATGCCGTAACAACTCCTTAAAGGTAACGGTATTGAGATCAATAGGATGGACCGAATCGGGCGTGACCTGAAGGTTCTCCTCGATGGTGAAATAGCGGGTTGAATCCATCCCGAATACCTCCAGCAACTGCCGCTTGTCATAAAACCCGCGAAGTCTGCCCCGGTAGGCGACAATCCTCTTTGCAAAGGCCGGGCCGATACCCCTGAGTTGCTGTAATGCAAAGGTGTCGGCAACATTCAGGTCCACCTGCAGGAGGGGTTTGTGGTATTTGGCAGGCTGTGAGCCCGAATCATGATGATAACTTCCTGTGTTTTTCCGGTAATGCCGGTACCTGTCAACCCTGGCCATACTGTCGGAATCGGCTGCCCGCCTCCACTCCTTTTCAAAGGCTTCGACCTCTGCCGAAAAGGCTCTGAAATCGGGAGCTGGCTGCAGGGTCTCGGCGGGGATCAGGGCCTGGAAGATGATCAGACTCAGCAAAAGAAGGCATAACACGAAGATGCCGCGCTGCTCGGCCCTGTTGTAGGTCAGGTAGTTGGCGAGCCATTGATTTATCCTGTTTGAGAGTTTCATGGGTTTGATGTGCTGATGTGATGATGTGCTGATGTGATGATGTGCTGATGTGATGATGTGCTGATGTGCTAATGTGCTGATGTGCTGATGGGATGATGGGTTGATGGGTTGATGGGTTGATGGGATGATGTGCAGTTGATAAAAGTTTTACGGGGGAGGGGGTTAGTGCGGGGGGCTGGAGAGGAGGGCGGCGCCGATGCGGCAGTCGAGGCAGCGCCGGTGGTCGCAGTAGAAGCGCTTGAGGTGCAGCAGGGCCTGGGTCTGCATGGCATGATGGGCTGGCAAACCAAGACTGGTCCACCGGCCGATATCGGCATTGTACTCGCCTTCGGTCTGCTCAAGGAAATTAACCGCCTTCTCGCGGATCAGGGGTTCCTCCTTCTCCATCCCGTAAAAAAACAGGAAGGGTACAATACCATTGATCACAAGGAGATTGACGCTGTCGCGGCCAATATTTTTCTTCCGGAAGGCCGCTGTTTTATCAAACAGGTAATGGGTGTCCCAGTAGGGTGAGGCACAGGTGCTCAGCGACCGGATGATATCGGCATAGGATCCATTGTCCAGCAGGTTGAAAAAACCGGCATGGGAACCGGCAATGAAATGGCTCCACTGGCTGATCCGCAGGGTAGGAAAGTTCACGGGCCGCATGCGAAGAAACTTCCAGGTCGCCGGCGGAACAGGCTTAAGCCGGTACTTCTCCTTCAAAAACCGGTATTCGTGCAGCATCGACCTGGGATAGTCGTCGGCCAGGTCGCGGTTCAACAGTCCCGACTGCCCGAAAAACAGGGCATCCAGCTGAAAGGGCTGATCCAGGTGGCGCCGGATGATCTTCAGGGGCAGCGACTTTGCCAGCAGCTCGAACGGTAGACTGTTGATTTTAAACCCGAAGGAGGAGGCCAGGTGCTGGTAAAATGCCTCCTCCCAGTCATTCCTGCATATATCCCAGAGCTGCCTGATATTAAGCGCCTTGTAAATGAGTCGCTCTACCGCCAGCGCGGGGGCCCACAGGTTGAAACCATGATCGCTGATCGTCAGCAACTGGTTGTAACAGGGAATCCACTGTTGGTTGGCCATCATCCCCTGGTAACGGTCATAAACTGTTTCCGGAAACCGGCCGCACATCACCAAAGTCTGCAAGGGTATGCCGTTCCCGTCGCAGACGGGCACATCGGCCTCATAGACCACGTGAAGAACCGGGTGGTCGTAAGCCCGGTCGTGCTGGTGGCCATGGCGGTACCAGTCGGAAGCCCGCTGGTGGATTTCGACGTTCCCGGCCCAGGTGGTATCGCCGATACGCAGCCGGGCATTGAAAAAATCGGGGCCGCCATCGCTGTTCTGCTCTCCCGGATGCAGAATGGTTAACGGATCACCCGACTCGGTAAACAGTTCCCGGTGAAGTAACCGGTACTTCCACAGGTAAGATAAAAATGCCTCATTCATGCCGTTAGGTTTTAAACAGAGAAGTTTTTTCCTGTTAATCGCCTAAAAGAGAAAAGGTAATGACCATTGTTGAAAAAAAGTAAATTAATTTTTTATCTTTGCATGAATTAAAACAGGAGTCAGCGTAATGAAAGATGTCGCCACACTGGTTTCCGGGATTGATTATAAAATAAGGAAACTGATTGAGCATCACGACTTGCTTCGTTCTGAAAACAGGCGATTCATCAACGAGATCAGTGAGCTTAAGCAGGAAAACAATGATCAGAAAAGAAAGATCAAACAACTGGAAGAAAACGTTAAAATACTTAAACTAGCTAAAACACTGGAAAACAAAGAAGGAAACGTAGAAGCAAAATTGAAAATCAATGAACTTGTACGGGAAATCGATAAATGTATCGGGCTTTTAAATTCTTAGGAAAAGATTCAGAAACATGCCAATGGACGAACTTTCCATATCGTTACCCATCGCCGAGCGTTCATACCGCCTGGCGATTGACAAAGAACACGAGGAACTCTTTCGCAAAGCTGCCAAACTGATTGATAAAAGGATCAGAGACTATTCGACCAGCTATGCCTATAAAGATAAACAAGACCTCCTGGCCATGGTAGCGCTTGAATATGCAACAGGTTATCTGAAGAATGACCGCCTGTTGTCGGAAAATGAAAAACAATGGCAAACCAAGCTTGTGTCGATTGACCAGGCCCTTGATGAACAACTTACCACGATAAAGCCTTAAATGTTCTTTGAAAATATCTGAAAACACACCCGCGCCTCTTCAGACAGTTTGTAAACCTAACATTACAAATATCAGGTTATGACTCAGAAGTTCGTAGGACAGGCCTCACTCATGCTTCGGCAGGAGAACCGGAATCAACCCCGGACAGTGGACGTTCGAAAGACATGGCATGCCTATTCGTGTCGTATGAGGTTTATCAATACCCTACTGATTGGCGTGGGTTTTTTCTTTTTTTTCTGACGTTCCTTCACTATTAATAACCATATGCACGTTCACAGTTTGCTGTGAGCCTGCCAAAAACAAATACCCAATGGGAGGAATACTGCTATATATCATCATCGGGGTGACCGGAGTCATCCTCGGCGGTGTCATTACAGGGACAATATTGAACCGGGCGCTGGAACGCAAACGCGATGTACTGCTTAAAGAGGCTATGGACAAAGCCGAAGTGGTCAAGAAGGAAAAAATCCTTCAGGCCAAGGAAAAGTTCCTGCAACTTAAAGGAGAACATGAAAAGTTCATCCACGAAAAAAATGAAGAGGTTGCCCGCAACGAAAACAGGTTGAAACAAAAAGAGGGAACGCTTAACCTCAAAGTCGACGAATTTGCCAAGAAACAAAAGGAGATCGCGACCATCAAACAAACCATGGCGCAGCAGATGGAGATCATCACCAAAAAGCAGACCGATCTCGACAAGGCCATGAAGATCCAGGTTGAGAAACTGGAAGCCATTTCCAACCTTTCGGCTGTTGAAGCTAAGTCGCAGCTCATCGAAACGCTCAAGGAGGAGGCCAAAAGCGAGGCCATCGTCCATATGAAGGATATCATCGACGAGGCAAAACTGACAGCCAACACCGAAGCCAAGAAGATCATCATCGAAACCATCCAGCGTACCGCTTCGGAACATGCCATTGAAAACACCGTTTCGGTTTTCAATATCGAAAGTGAAGAGATCAAAGGCAGGATCATCGGCCGCGAAGGAAGAAATATCCGTACCCTTGAATCGCTTACCGGCGTGGAGATCATCATCGATGACTCTCCCGATGCCATTATCCTTTCCGGATTTGACCCGGTACGCCGCGAAATCGCCCGCCTGTCGCTCCATAAACTGGTCACCGACGGCAGGATCCACCCCGCCCGCATCGAAGAGGTGGTTGCCAAAACAAAAAAACAGATCGAACAGGAGATCATCGAAACCGGGAAACGCATCAGCATCGACCTGGGTATCCATAACATGCACCATGAACTGGTACGTATGATCGGGAAGATGAAATACCGCTCCTCTTATGGCCAAAACCTGCTGCAACACAGCATCGAAGTTTCCAAACTGTGCGCCACCATGGCCGCCGAACTGGGGCTGAACCCCAAGATGGCCAAACGTGCCGGACTGCTTCATGACATCGGCAAGGTGCCCGATACGGAACCCGAATTACCACATGCCGTGCTGGGGATGAAGATGGCCGAAAAATTCAAGGAAAAACCGGAGATCATCAACGCCATCGGTGCCCACCACGACGAAATCGAGATGAACAACCTCATCTCCCCCATCGTCCAGGTTTGCGATGCCATTTCGGGCGCTCGCCCGGGAGCCCGCCGTGAAGTTGTCGAAGCCTATATCGAACGGCTGAAGCACCTCGAAGAGCTGGCCCTCAGCTATCCCGGCGTTGTGAAAACCTATGCCATCCAGGCCGGCCGCGAACTGCGCGTAATCGTGGGGGCCGACAAGGTCACCGACGTTGAGGCCAACCAGATCTCCTTCGACCTGTCGAAAAAGATCCAGAGTGAGATGACCTACCCGGGCCAGATCAAGATAACCGTCATCAGGGAAACCAGGGCCGTTAGCTACGCCAAGTAACCCTGCCTTTTAATTGCTTTGCTGATAACCCCGGGCCGCCAAACGGCCCGGGGTTATTCTTTTCCGGCAACTCCTGTCTGGTTTTTCTTCCGATCAGCTAACCCCAGCACCTATAAATTTGCAAAAACATCTTTTGCAACTTATATTTGTATACCAATACCGGCACGGGTTAACGCCAGCCCGGCATCCGGCATGGCCGGAACATATACCTGATCCGGTAAAAGTTTTGATATTTCCGTCATGATATGTTTTCTTCAAAAACAGCAACGATGAAAAAGATGTATCTGTTTATTTTGTTTGCCCTGGTCTCCCCTTTCACTTTCTCACAATGGAGCTGGCAAAACCCTGTTCCTCAGGGAAATTCGCTGAACAGCATTCAGGTTTTGGATGGAAATACCATTTTTGCCGCCGGCAACTGCGGCACCATCATGAAAACCTCCACTGGGGGAGCCAATTGGGAAATCCAGCGATCCGGAACCACTGCCGACCTGTATTCTCTCTTTTTTACCGACGTTAAAACCGGTTTCATCACAGGGGCGGCCGGGGTGGTGCTCAAGACCGTAAATGGCGGCCTCAACTGGACACTGCTTAATACAGGGAGCCAGCGAAACCTCTATTCCGTCTTTTTCACCGACTCGGTCACCGGCTTTGTTACCGGGGAATACGGCGAAATTTTAAAGACCACCAACGGCGGGACATCCTGGATACATCAACATTATGCCGGCGTTCCCTCCGACCTGAAATCGACATGGTTTACCAGTAAACTTAATGGTTACATTGCCTGTTGGGATGGTACTGTATTGAAAACCACGACTGGGGGCACCTCCGACTGGAACATCCTGGCCACCGGGAACACCGATCCCTTGTTATCCCTCTGTTTCTGCAACCCCGATACCGGCTTTGCAGTAGGTTACAGTGGTACGATCTTAAAAACGACCAACAAGGGCAGTACCTGGGAGAATCTATCAGGTGCCACCACTATGAAACTGAATTCAGTCAGTTTTGCCAATGCCGATACAGGATTTGCAGTTGGGGGCGATTCGTTCAACAGCGTCATCCTGAAAACCACCGATGGCGGTGCAAACTGGTCGGTTGGGATCATAGACAGCATTGTGCTTCTTAGCTCAGTGTCCTGTAAAGGTTCCGGCCCAGTATTTGCAGCTGGCATAGATGGCACGCTCATCAAAACCATCAACGGCGGAGCCGGTTGGACAAGCCAATCCTACAGTAAAAGCTATTCCTGGATCAAAGGACTCAGCTTTCCTGATGCAAACACAGGATATGCCGTCGGGGATGATGGTAGCGTACTGAAAACGAACAACGGCGGGCTAACCTGGAACGTGGTCCGTCCAGGAACTTATCCCACCTCTTCGACCATTTGTTTCACCGATCCGAATACCGGCTATACCGCCGGCGCCTGGGGCAGGATAGACAAGACTATCAATGGCGGGTTTGATTGGACTGCGCTGAATTCGGGAACCTCGGCCTGGCTAAATTCAGTTTGTTTCCCGAATGCGCTTACCGGCTATGCTGTCGGGAGCAAGGGCATTATCCTGAAAACAACCGATGGCGGCGCCAGCTGGATGCGGCAGTATACCGACACCCTTTTCACATACACTTCGGTCAGTTTTTCTGATGACAAAACGGGCTATGCCGTTGGCTTATACAACATCGTCATGAAAACCACCGACGGTGGACTGCACTGGGTCACAAAATCCTTTCCCGGGGGTATCGTCGACCTATGTTCCGTATTTGCCATCAGCGCCGACACCTGCTGGATTGCAGGCGACAACAGGACACTTAGGAAAACCACCGACGGCGGAACCACCTGGATATCGCAAAACACCGGGAACCTGGACTCTTACCTGTCGGTCTTTTTTACTGATGCCTCAACCGGTTATGCCACAGGAAAAAGCGGCCTTATCAGGAGGACCACCAACGGCGGGGCCCAGTGGACTACCGAAGATTCGCAAACATGCAATGATCTTTACGCAGCCTTCTTTACCTCTGTAAACAAAGGAATTGTAGCAGGCAGTTACGGGACCATACTCAGCACAACCACCGGGGGAATGCCCCCCGCCACCCTGGCGGTAACGCCTTCCGACCGCACTATTCCTGCAGGGGCAGGCTCCGCTGAGTTCTTCGTATCCTCCAACACCTTCTGGACAGTCTCCACCAGCGCCTCCTGGTGCAGTTTCACCCAGGGAGGTTCACTCAACGATACCCTCGTGGCATCCTGCTCCGAAAACCTTACCTCATCTGCACGAATTGCAACGATCACAGTCCGCGCGGAGGGGACGGATTCAGTATCGGTGACCATAACCCAGGCAAAATCAAACCTGGGAACCGTGACCCACGGCCGCGACGACCTCCAGATCTGGCCCAACCCCGGCGGGGGGATCTTCACCATCCGCATCCCTGAAAGTTACCATGGAGAAACGGAGGCAACCGTCGGCGACCTGAACGGGAACTGCCTGCTCAGGAGGAGTTTCGACATGGAAAAGAAATTCACCCTTGATCTTTCCACTGCCTCCCCGGGAGTGTATTCCCTTATCCTGAAATCAAAAGAGCTGACCGTTGTCAGGAAGCTGGTCATTATACGGTAATTCGCCGGGCCACCAGAATCTGTAAAGTCTAAGGACAGCGTAATCCATTTTATATCAACATAATATAAGTTCCACAAGGGATGCCGGAGGAAAGATTTTCAGGCATGTGTCGCTATGGTAATGTTTTACCCGTAATTTTGCTTTCCGATATTTTCCATCGCGGGATTAAACAATATCCTTCTGAGGCCGTACCAGGAGGTAAACCCGGGAGGAGTCAAACCATCATAAAACTATGGAACCAACGCCCAAAATAAAATTCAGTTCTGTCGGTGAATATATTGCCTCCTTCCCCGAACCCACTGCAACCCTGCTTCAGGAATTACGGATGCTGATCCGGTCTGCCGCTCCGGAAGCGCAGGAGGTGATCAGCTACAACATGCCCGCCTTCAGGTTCCACGGGATACTGCTTTATTTCGCCGGCCATAAGGGGCATATCGGGTTTTACCCGGGAAATGCAACGCTTATCGAAGGTTTTGGCAGGGAACTGGACGGGTATGCAACCTCAAAGGGAACCATACAATTCCGACTTGACAAGCCGCTGCCCCACGACCTTATCATAAAGATCGTTACCATCAGGGTCAGTGATAACCTCGTAAAGGCAGCAGCTAAGACAACAAGGAAAAAATCAGCAACGAAACCGTTCAGGGGTGGGGTCCATTTATAACAAAACTGGATAAAGGATCGCTACTGGTACAATTGTGACCTATCAATAAAAATAATATGAAAAAAATCCTCTGGCCGGCGGCAGGTATCATCATGGTGTCATGCATCATATTGATTTTGCGCATGAACGACAGGGTCAGCGACAACACCCGGATCTACCTGTACCAGGATGCCTCCCTGATCCCCTGTAACAGGGCAGGCGTATTGCTGGGAACTTCAAAATACATCAGGCGGGGCGTGATCAACGAGTTCTGGCAGAACAGGATCGATGCGGCGGTAATTCTCTATCATTCAGGAAAGATCCGTTATCTGATTATCAGCGGGGATAACAGCACGGCCTATTATAACGAACCCTTTGCCATGAAAAAGGAGCTGGTCAGGTGTGGCATTCCCGATTCGGTCATCTTCCCCGATTATGCCGGTTTTTGTACCTTTGACTCCATGATCAGGGCTTATAAGGTGTTTGGTCAGAGCAGCTTTACCGTCATTTCACAGGAGTTTCACAACCAGCGGGCAGTATACATCGCCCGTCATTACGGCATCGGGGCCATCGGGTTTAATGCCAAGGGAGTCCCGGCCTGGTATGGGTTAAGGACCAACCTGCGCGAAAAATTAGCCCGGGTTAAGATGTTTATCGATCTCTGGATGGAAAAGCAACCCAGATTTTTAGGAGAAAAGATCAGGATAAGTTAACAAACGAACTTAACGCCATGTCAAAACACGACGAAAAAGAGATCCTCGGAGAGGAGATCAAGAAGGAGTTCCAGCTTGAACGGCTGATCCGGTTCAGCGATGCTGTTTTTGCCATCGTCATCACGCTGATGGCCATTGAGATACGCCTGCCTGAAACGGGCGAACACCCTGGGGCGGAGGCGCTTGTGCAGGCGATGGACCGTTTGCTGCCGGTTATCGTCTCATATTGCGTAAGCTTTGTGTTTATTGGTGTTGTATGGTACCAGCACTTGCGGATGTTCAGCCTGCTGAAGGACTATGACGCGGGACTGGTGCTGTGCAACCTGGTGCTGTTGTTCTTCGTAAGCCTCTTCCCGTTTAGTTCGTCTGTCATCACCCACGAACAGGGGTCGCTCCTGGCCTTTTTTATCTACCTGGGGATCATCCTGCTATGCATTGCATCCCAGTTCGCCCTGTATCATTACATACTGATCGGGCGCCCCGTCCTCCGGGTGAATACCGATCTGCGGCAACACCTCGAAGAGCTTCGCAAACGATAGGTCTCTCTGATCGGTTTTTCCTCAACGTTTATCCTGATCATCCTAACCTACAGCCTTATCCCCATTCCTGAATTAAAACCAGTTTCAATACTCTGGATGGCAGTATTCCCTATGGTTTACAAAACGATGATGGCCGTTAAGAAAAACAAGGTCAATCAGGATAGAATTTCAGCCACCCCTGACCCTGGTTTGAATTCCGATGGGATTCCACAACCCTTGAAGGAAAAAGAGGCGGACCAGGCTAAAAAACAAAACTGATCCTGGATTTTTTCTCTATTTCTACCGGCTCCTGACCTCCACCACCCCGCTTGCCAGCACTTCAACCCCTGCCGGGCCCAGGCTTCGGAGCAGTACCACATACCGGCCGGGTGTATCGGGTGCGGCAAAGGAAACGTCTGAAACGCCCTGCACATTCACCTGTACATCAGGGTTCCAGTAAACGGTATTGCGGGAATCGGGAATGTTCTGAGCTCCGGCAACCTGTGGAATATCAGGATGAGAAGGCTCGGTAAAACTGTAATTTACAAAAGTCCCGGAAGAGGGCAGGTTGATCCCCGCGAAATCATTCTTCTTCGACACGAAGGTGACGATACCGCCGTAGGTGACATTCCCCTTGATATAAACTGAATTCACGAATTCAATCCTGTCGATTTCGTGGGGCGACATCGCCAGCACTTTGGCCACATCGTTCACCGCTACCCAGTCGACCAGCACCAACGGTTCGTAGATCGACATTTCGCCCTGGCTGAGGTAAAACCTGAATTGTTTCCGCCCCTTGATCTTTCGCACCTTCAGCATCAGCTGCAACTCTGAAAAGTACTCTTCGAGGGTAGGCAGTTCAATATATTTGTCCATGACCAGCACCTCCGAGGGGTCGCCATAGAAGGAAATATCAGCATCTCCGGCAGCCAGTCGCGAGGTAGTTGTATCATAACCGAAAACGGCATTGACCCTGGCGTTAACCGACAGGGTGGCAGCTCTTTTCATCTCCTGCCCGCTAAGGGTGAATACAGGTGAGAGCAGACTGACAGGTTTTGAACAAAAATCGTTGTCGATAAATATCTCCGGTTTGATCTCCGGCATATCGTCGGCACAGAGGAAGATATCCCTGTTCCCGGTATGGTCGGGCAGGGCAAAGAAAAACCTGCCTGCCGAATCGGTATGTACCACCATGATGTCCCTGTCGCCGATGATGGAGAGGTTAACCTTTGCGCGGGCTACCGGCAATCCGGTTTCTTTGCCGGTGAGGTGACCGGAGATGGAAACACCACGGGTTTCGGGATAGCAGAGCACGGTTTTTGCAGGATCTGCCGCCTTCCTGTCAGGCAATGGTACGCTTCCGCTGGTGAATTCAGGGATTACCGAAAGGCATAATTTTACCGGCCGCGCGGGATCCGACTTCCGTTGCACCTCCATGTGAACCTCCTGGCGCGGGGCAACAATCGTCTGACCCGTGATCTTTAACGCCGGCGAAGCCGCGGGGATCACCATTTCCCTCCCTGCAAAATTGATGGTATCAGCCATATCGGAACCCGGCAGCACCTCTGTTTTAAAGGGATTGACAATCTTCAGCAGGATGTATTTATAATCGCCGGAAGCGTTGTTCCGCATGATGCGGGTATAAAATCTCAGGTAATAGATGCCCGAAACAGCCTCTTCCGGGATAGGAAAAGCTCCGCCTGCCGAAAAACGGAACAACCCGAATTTCCTTGCAGCGATCTTTTTCCCGTCGGGGGCGATCAGTTCACAATAGAGAGTCCGGCTGATCTCTTCCGCCGACAAGTCCGATTTATGATACACCATGGCTGAGAAAAGGATATTTTCGCCCGAAACGTACATGTCCCGGTCGGTACACGCCTCCACCCGCTCACCGGCTCCGATGGCAGGGAGCTCCTGTGACTTCAGCCCCTGGCAGACCGGAATCAGCATCATCAACAGGATAAAATATCGTCGGGTCGTCCTTAACATATCAATAGGGCCAGAAATCAGGTTTTTGGGTACCGCCTCCCGCCTTGCGGCAGTCGACACAGTTAACATCAAGGATTCTTAAGCCAACAGGAGGGAAATAATAGTAGATGGGATATTCGTATTTGAAAAACTCCTTCCATCCGAACCTCCCAAGTTCTGATTCACCACAACCATCTGGATAATTGAGCGGGAGCCCCGGGACATTTTTATAGAAATATCTCCGTGTGGTTTCGGAAACGGCATAAAAATAACCCAATACCTCCTTCTCCGGATGGGTCACGTTGATGATATTTCCTTTGATGGCCAGTGGCTGCTGTTCATATAGTCCCCCCTGGCTGTTGCTGTTGATACGCATCTGTTCCCAGTAATTGTAGGCCTTTTCACTCAGAGCCAGCTGCCTGACCAACATACTGTATCCGATTCCCATGCGCGAAGTGTGGCCGTCGACGGTATGCAGCGGAAATTGCCTGTAGACGTTTTGGGCAAGACTTTTCGTTGAAACAGTGAAAATATTCTTCACCAGCCCGGTAAACCAACATATTTTATTGGTTGAATCAGGGGGTTTGACCTCATGAAATGTGCCGTCATAATAATATTCGACGGAATGGGCGGCATGGTACTCCCACGTTTCGGTAACCTCCCACTTGTAATACTGGCTGTAGTCGCCAACCGCCACTAGATCGACGTAAAACTGCATGCCAACCGAGGTCACTCCCGGGATCGAAGTGGGCACCTCCTTGATATGATAATAGACCGAATCCAGCGCGGGACCTTTCGGCATCATTTCGAACCCCGACTGCAGCAGATCCCCCTGCGGCGTGATCACCTTTACCTGGTAAGAGGTGCCGGGAACAAGGTTGTTCTGGAACATCCATGCCATGTACTCACCATTGTCATAGGCAAGTGTCTGGAATACCTTCCCCTCAGCGGTTACAATGGTAACCTGGCAGCCCTTAACGGGAACAGAATCAGGGGCGCCCACCGGCGACGAAAGTGTAACTCTAATGATCTGCCATCCCTCTGTATTGGTGATCCTCCCCGAAACCACATATTTTTTCTGCGCATTGCTATTGAGGACCGGATCGTAGGACTTGATACAGGCGAACAACAGCAACATACTGAAGATGAACAAACTATTATTAATCCGACGCATAATTCCCGAGTTTGAACAACCAGGTGAGGGTAAATACCGGTACGCCGATAACTGTGTACTGGTAACTTTTAATCTTCCCATCCACCAGTTTGAAATAGACCGAGTAGGGATTTTCTCTTCCGGTGGCATTGTAGAGGTTGAATATTAATGAATTATGAATAAATTTCTTCTTTTTAAGATTTCCCTCCAGGGTCAGTGAAAGGTCGAGCCTGAAATAATCGGGAATGCGGTATTCGTTGCGGTTTGAATAATCCACATAGGGGATGGTGTTGATATAATAGACCGATACCGGGTAGGTCACCGGCCGGCCCTTCTGGTAGGTGAGCACACCCGAGGCGGTAAACCTGCGGGTGAAATGGTACATGATCACCGTATTCAGCACATGAGGGATATCGTAGTTGGCCGGATAGGCTAGTCCGTTGTTGATCCGTTCCCACGGCTGGCTTCCCTCCACCCTGACGATGGACCGGGAGAAGGTGTATGACAGCCATCCCTCCAGCCGGCGGCCGCTGCGGCGCAACAGGAACTCCAGGCCATAGGCATCCTGCTTGCCCGGCAGCAGGGTGGTCTCTACCAGCGGGTTGGCCAGGAAGTTGGCGCCATCGACAAATTCAGGGTATTTGACCGTTCGCTTGTAATAGACTTCAAGCGAAGTTTCCCAACCCTGCTTCGCGAAAGAACGGAAGACACCCGCTGAAAACTGGTCGCTGCGGGCCGGTTTGATATAATAATCGGCCAGTTTCCACTGCGTGTTGGGCGACAGGGCAATGGTATTGTTCAGCACGAAGAGGTTCTGGTGCATCCGCGCATAGGCGATCTTTACCGTCCCTGCAGGATCGGTGCGCATGATCACCGCACTTCTCAGGTCAGGTTCGAAATACCAGCGGATTGCCTGCCCGCTGCCATAATGAAGGGTATCACTGATATAGCGAGGGTCTTTGGGCCCACCGGCAGCATAGGTATAGACCGTTCTGGCCCCCAGCGGGTTGAAGAGGGTGAACCTCAACCCGGCCGAGATATTCAGCCAGGGAAGCAGATCGTGCGAATCACTGACGTACAGTGCGCTCTCAACGCCCTGCTCAGTTCCAAGCGCCACCGGCACCCTAACCGACTTAGGGCCGTAAGGCGATACCGTTCCACGGTCAATCCTGTAAAGGGTGATCCCAGCGCCATACTGCAGCGTGTTCTTCTGCGAGATATCCTTCGTAAAGTCGGCGTTTACCCTGTAATCGCCAATCTGGTAAGAATGTTTGTAGGCGGTAGCCGGCTCCTGCTGGTCCATGGTGCTGAAGGCATAGAGGGAGCCCGTGGCCGAAAAATCGCCGCTCAGCGAGGTGCTGAAATGATGACTTAAGTTGGCAGAGGCGCCATTGTTGGCATAATAGTAGGAACTCAGGTCGGAGAGTTTGAAATCATCCTGGCTATGGTACACGAACATGGAAAGCTGGCTTTTGTGGAAGTCGTAATTCCAGGAGGCTGTAAGATCGTTGAATCCTGCCTTGCTGTTGTGGATCACCTTGTCGTCGATCTGGCGCAGGATCCAGTCGGAATAGAGGTAGCGCCCGCTGACCAGGAAGGAGCTGGTATCCCTTTTCAGCGGTCCCTCGACCGAGAAATTGGCTGCCACCGGGCTGATGCCGCCGTGGGCAGTAAAGTGCTTGCGGTTGCCCTGCCGGCCGATGATGTTGAACACCGAGCTGAGCTGGCCACCATACTGTGCAGGGATATATCCCTTGTAAATCGAGAAATCCTTTACGATATCGGCGTTGAAGGCAGGGAAAAAACCAAAGAGATGGGAGGTGTTGTAAATTGGGATCCTGTTCATATAAAAGGCATTCTGGTCGTAATTGCCGCCACGGACATTCAGACCGGCGGAGCCCTCACCCACGGTGACAATGCCCGGCATCATCTCCGACACCTTGAGGATGTCGCGTTCCCCCATAATCATCGGGATCTCTTTAATGGCCTTGGCGGAGATCTTCTCCAGCCCCGGGGCCTTGAAACGGAAATTCATCTGCTGGTCGCCCATCACCACCACCTCCTTCATCTGGATGGCCAGCTTTTTCATCTCCACCTTGAATTCCCCGTCGGAATAGACCTCCAGGAAATATTTCTTCGTCTCCATCCCCATAAAGGCAAACACGGCGGTATAGCTTCCCGGTTTCAGCACCAGGCTTAAAAAACCATTCTGGTCGGTAGCGGCACCGCCATGGTTTTCCTTCACATACATCGTCGCGCCGATGAGCGCCTCGCCCGACTCCACCTCGGTAATGCGCCCGCGGATAGTAACCCTGGCATCGCTGCCGGCAAGCCCCTTCTTCCCAACCCTGAGAGTCTTCATCACATCGGCCTTCCTGCCGGTAAGGTAACGTTCGGCGCTCCGGGTCAGCGCGGCTGATGCCATCCCTGTACTGTCGGGCTTCGGCTGCTGAGTTTCGTATTCGGGCAACCCCGACGGCAGTATCTCCCCCGGCATCACCAGCAGGTTGTTGTTCCACACAGAGACCCTGAGTGAGGTGCCCTTCAGGGCCTTTTCAACAGCCGACACCACGGTGATCTGTTCCGTATCCAGGGTTACCCTGACCTGCCTGACCCATGCCTCCTGGTAATAAACCGTAACCCCCGATTTCCGGTAAAGTGAATCACAGAATGACGAAAAGGATATTTCTTTAACATGAAAGGAAACCACCGTACCGGGACCTTTGCCAGGAGCGGGATGACCCAGGAGGAACAGGTGTATGAGCAGCAGCAGTTTCATCCGTTATTTCAGATTTCCGATAAAGGTGATCATATCCGCCAGAACCTGGTCGCTGGCTTTACGTATCCTGATTTTATTCCGGTGCAGGTAACTCTTGATCTCCTGCCTGTGGGTGCGGCCGAAGAGACTGACAAGTCCGTGCCGGTTTCGGAAGGGTTTGAGCTGACCGTTCATCAGTACATACGAATCCTTCACCGCCGCACTGAATGTAAAATCGGAAGAGCCCACGGCGGCAACCATATCAAGGCTTTTCCTCCAAAAATAAAGAATCCTGTACTGACCGCTGCCCAGCACCTGAAAAAAGCGCGGGTTCTCCCCTAGGCTGAGACATTCAAATTGCATGGTGCCCAGGCTGAAACCCTCCAGCCAGGCTTTCGACACCTCAATTATGTTCAGTGCGCCGGTCTCATCCTTATACTTCAGCAACAATTGCTGGTTAAGGATGTCGAAATTCAGACGGAGGTTTTGATAACTGGTACCCTTGATGGTGACGCTTCCTTCTGCAAATTCCTCCGACAGGAGGTACTGGTTACCGTGGGTCCCTGCGGGCAGAAAGTAGTTGTATTTCTTTCCGTTATACAGGGTCTGGTCTAGGCCGTACACACGGTCGGCAACCGTTGCTGCCTCCTGCGAAAGCAAGATGCCCGGGAAAAGGGAGAGAATACAGGTTAAAATTGAAAAGAGCAAGACTTTCATCCGTGGATTTTCAGATGCCGAAACTTCAGGATATAAAGGTACTGGTTTATATTGCACCCCCTCCCATTTTTTATCCTGTTTTTTTGCCTTTTACCCTGTTTCCAGAAATCAGATAATTTGATTGGCCATTATTATTCCAGAAAGATTGACGGATGGGAAATTTATATTTAAGGACCTCCCCCCTGACACTCCTCTTCATGGAGAGGGAGGAAGGTTCCAACCATCCGGTGTTTCACTAGCCCTCTATGATATAATCGGAGCCCCCATTGCGGTGATTTCCGAAGCGAGATTTCACCCGCCGGGCCAGGATATTGAGCATTTTTCGGCCAACAGCCTCAAACTGGTTCCGGGTAACTGTTTTCACGAACCGACCTCTCCCCTGAATACTGAGACAAGGAAACTGGTGACGGACCTTCCCCTGGAAGAAAACCACCTCCTGCCTGACCTGGCAGGGCTGAATCAAATTGCTGCCATCGGCGGCGACCTGATCATCAGCCACATGAATTTGCTGGAATGCCTTTCGGGTTTGGAAAACGTAAATTCCTTCACCGGCAATTACCTTGAAATCATACACAACCCTGCATTGACAAGCCTTTCAAGGCTTGACGGGCTCAATTCAGGATCGATCTCCGGGTTAAACCTTTATGACAATTATCTATTGTCGTTTTGTGCAATCCCTTGCATCTGCAACTATCTGTCAGCCCAGACCGGCATCCTTGAAATCCACAACAACGCCATCGGAGGCGACAACCGGCAGCATGTTGAACTGGCCTGTGAAAGTGTTTCTGCCGGTGAGATACAAGACCGGACATTCCCGTTCATATACCCAAACCCCTCATCCTCGGTAATTATCATTGAAACCCCGGATGCTCATGCCCAATGCCGGCTATCAGTTTCAACCCTGCGTGACCAGCCGGTTATCACCCGGCCGGTCACAGGTGTAAAAACACGCGTTGACATCAGCATACTCCCCGCCGGGTTGTATATCGTGCAACTGACGGGGGAGACAACGGTGCAGGCAGGAATACTTATAAAGCAATAAACCAACCATTTTCCTCCTCCTTAAAGTGAGATTCGCGTGCAAGTCTTGCGATATCTGCCCAAATAAATGAAGGTGCCGGTAAACTACAGAATATGCCATCAGGTTACCTGAAAAAAGAAGACCCGGGTGCCAGATTGGTTGTATTTTCCAGATCGGGGAAGCAATAAAATGATTAATTTGCAGCCCATATCAGCGACCTTCCGGTTCGTCATTCACCTATTCACAAACGCATTATTGCAAGAGAACTTTAAAAACAAACAAAATGAAAAAAATCTATCTGGTTCTGTTTTCACTGGGATTTATCCTGTCGGGATGGGCACAAACCTTAAATGAAAGTTTCGATGGCACAACCTTTCCACCCACCGGATGGCAAAACATCCAGGTCGGCGGCACCGGTTTGTGGAAGCGGGTAACCACCGGCACGGAACCCACATGTGCCCCCCACAGCGGAGCAGGCATGGCAGAATACAACAGTTATGACTACCTGGGCGGAGCGAATGCACTGCTGGTTTCTCCAGCGCTGGCCTTTTCCGGTTCATCCGTCCACGTTTTCAGCTTCTGGCAATATGGCGATTCGGGATGGCCCATCTACAACGACAGTATTGGCGTTTACTATAATTCCGCAGCCAGCCTGACCGGGGCAACATGGCTTGCAACGATCCCCAGGTACAACCCGGTAGATGGCTGGTATAAACACAGCTACCTGCTGCCGGCCAGTCTCTCGGGGACCAAATATCTTATTTTCAGAGGATACAGCAAATACGGCAACAACATGTTCGTGGATGATGTCAGCCTGGTCGTTCCTCCCGCCGATGATCTGTCGACCATGTCGATCAACAACGACATGTATTTAACCGATACGGTGCCGGTAACACCCTCTGCCACGATAAAAAATACCGGGCTAAATAACGAAACGGCGTTTCATGTGACCTGCAAAATGTATAATTATGCAAACAGTGAGATCTATACCGACAGTCAGACCATCCCTACACTTGCCTCCTGGGATACCGCCGTCGTGAACTTCACCCCCTTCACCCTCCCTGCAGCCCAGGCGATCTATAAAATGAAAATATACACCTCGCTGGCCTCCGACATGGATCATTCGAACGACACCCTGGCGAAGACTGTTTACACCTATACCCATAACAAACAAACCGTGTTACTTGAGATCGCCACCGGCACATGGTGCCAGTATTGTCCGGGAGCTGCCATGGGAGCCGACGACCTTGTTACCAACGGAAAGCAGGTGGCTGTAGTTGAAAATCACAACGGCGACACCTATGCCTATACTGCATCGAACGCCCGGAACACCTACTATGCCACCACGGGTTTCCCCACGGCAACCTTCGACGGCATCAAACAGCTTGTGGGCGGAGACCATTCGGTTAGCCTGTACACCTCCTATCTGCCGATTTACGAATCGGAATATGCCTACAAGACTGCCTTTGGCGTCACCATCAGCAACGGGGTAAAGGTTGGCAACGTTTGCAACGTGTCGGTCGTTGTCGACAGGTTTGGCGAAACACCCTTTGCAAACAGCAACCTGGTATTGCAACTGGCGCTTACCCAGTCGCATATCATGGCAAACTGGCAGGGACAAACCCACCTGGAATATGTAAGCCGCGCTATGTCGCCCGATGCAAACGGAACACCGGTCAATTTGCAAACGGCTGCCCAGGTAACGGTTCCTTTGACCTTCACACTCGATCCCGTCTGGGGTGGCGACCTGGTAACCGATTATGAATTGGTCGCATGGATTCAGGATCTGACCACCAAGCAGGTTGTCGATGCTGAAAAGGTCAACCTCCAATCGATTATGGTTGGCATTAATGACCGGCATAATGATCAGGGTGCAATGAGAATTTACCCAAACCCCGTACGAAATACCGTTACGGTCGAAACCATGCAATCCTCCTTCAACAGCACGTTGTCCGTATTCAATATCAACGGGCAGGAGCTTTTAACGAAGCAGGTGTTGTCCCCCAAAACACAACTGGACCTTTCCGGTTTTGCAAAGGGTGTATACACCATCAGGCTGTTGAATAATGATAAAGTTGAGGTAAGGAAGATCGTTAAGGAATAAAGCGTTTTGAGCAACATTTCCTTTCAGCATTAATGAAAGCCTCATACCGCATTTATCTGAAACCCCTGCTAAAAGCGGTCATATGAATTGATTTTCAAGACAGAAAAACGCCCGGTTGACTCCCGGGCGTTTTTATTTACAACATCATGGCGTACAGGAGGTCTGCGAACCATTCCTGGCAAGTTCAATAATTTATAAACCCCTTCTGTAATGCAAACGTTGGAAATTCGGACTTGCACCTTTTCCAAAACTCATTCCCATCAATTTCAATCAGGTACTTTTCAAAAAACTCAACGGCCTCCTCCTCCATCGTTGGTATTGCTTCCTTAAACTTCTCCCGAAAATCAAGCCATTTCGACGATCGGGGAGAAATTGGCCTGTTTGCCGAGCAATTCATTGCCTCCAGGATTTCCCTGGGATTAAAGTGATAGCTGCACGCATGCATACAATTCCCGATGAACTTTGGATAAAGTGTCAACCCCCTGAATTTTTCATAATATTCCCTGAATTGTGAATAGCACACCATATCAGCAAGCACTGTAAAAAACAGCGCTATACCAAAATTTACCTTATTTTCCGGACTTAGGAAATCCAGATGGTCGCAATCTCTTGTCAGCCGGTTAAATTGAATCGTCAACGTTGCCGGTTTATAACCATGGTGAAACCTGCTTTCATCGGGGATGGTTGAGAAAAATCTGTTAAGATCTTCACTGAATCCCGTCTTGTAATAGATTTCAAAGCTGCTCACTATCATATCATTTTCCATGTTGCACAAATTTTGAGTTAGCTGAACGGGCTGATTTATTAAGCCAATGGGTTTACTGGATCGGCCTTGGCTTTGCTCCCGCCTGTCCCGGCTGTCCCTGAGATTTCTTTGGGAACACCTGAGTAGATATCACGGGTTCGCTGCCCAGGTTCTGAACGTGTTTGATTCGTGCCTTGGACACTTTGTTGCGTTTGTTCAGTCTGTCGATTATCGCCAGTTCCATTGGTATGTCTCTCATACGTTTTTTTTGATGATCAGAAACGAACTTTCCCGGGTTATTGGTTCAGTGAAGCGATTTGGTAGCGGCGTAAATACTAACCCCATTTATCAACAACATATTGTTCATGAACTTTTAATGATGGAGGTAATATTCAGAATTCCAGATTTGTGCTCTTTGTGCCACGGACAGGTCCTCGTCTCAGAGGAAACTGCAACATCTTGTGGATTATAAATCAATGCATGGTTATCCCAGTAGTCAACAGATAGCTCTGTTGCCTTTTTATCCAAGGGCATTGGTTCTGCTTTTTCTCCGATGTAGGCATCAATAATTGAAAAATAGTCATGTTTCTTTTTTAAAATCACCGTCACCGTATCAGACAATTGTGGCAATCTGAATTTTACATATTTGCAATAATTCCCGCTACCACCTTGTTTTTTTGCATAAATGATTTTATCCTTTTTACTGACTTCGACACAGTTGGTGTTCCCTATCGGATAATCAAAGATGACCTGCTCAAAAAATGATTCTCTGTTTTCGCACTCAATCATTTTGAGTACCATGGGAAGAATTTCTAAAACTGACGCTGAGACTATGGTGTTTGTAGTTGCAGTAACAACCCTGTTATCTTTGGTATGGAATGCACGCCTGACATTTTTAGCCACGTATTTACCAGGATATTCCGGCGATGGTTTAATGTGAAACAACACCAAATCATCTTTTTTTAATTTTAAAAGCATGGGATCCATGCAAATGACATCCCCAAAATTTACTGTTTTTATATAACCATATCCTTTTTGCTCGTTAAAGCATATGAATAAGCCTGTATGAACAGTGCTTAACCCTACTTTCGAATTTCCGACAAGTGGTAATCTTTGATTCTGAAGATTTTCAGTTAATTGGCCGGATTCCAGACTTTCTGACTGGATGCATACGCATTCCGCTTCATCAGTGAGTAAACCGTGCTTAACGTTAGAAGTCAGCGTTAAATGATCGTTTTCATTACGATCTTTTGTCGGGACGGAATCGTTCCAACCGGAATTAATTCTAACTGCATTTGTTTCCATAAGGCAAAGATTTAAAGGTTAATAATCTTTGCATCCGAAAAACCTGGTGGAAGGAAAAAGGGGGAATAAAAAAACGAACCCTTTTGATCTAATCGATCCACATCGTTTTACCACCGTGGTGTTCGTACTCGGTTGGCACCCATTTAAGGGTTCTTGATGCTGAAACAAAGGTAAGTCATAAAATCCAAAAGTCAAGAACTATTTTAATAAATCGTTGACATGGTATGGTTGGTAATAATCCTTGAAATTGGGCACCCGGGGCAGTAACCTCAGGGCATAAAAAAAGCCCCGAAAACTGGGGCTTTTTTGCGGACCGGACGGGGCTACGACGATTTTCTGCTTCGCCTATCTATGTAGGATTTCCCAGAGTATTATTATTCATGGTATTAAATATGTGTTATTTTGAGTGTTTGCAAACACTTGGGGTTAATCATTTATGGTATCAGATTTTCAATATTTTGATTGTTCGCATCACAATGGGAAATGATTTTTTCCTGCAATTCAATTATCTTTTTTAAATCCTTCACCTTGTCCATCAATTCAAGTATCTGCTTTTCACATTCCGGATCCTTGACGTAAACCACATTTTCTGAAGGAACGGGGATCGGATCGCCATTTTCAAAGGTCGCTATCTCATTCAAATTTACTTTTAAGAAACTTCCGATTAACCGCGCATTAGCTTCACTGGTGTGCCCGGACTTAATAAGCTTGCTTACGGTCGCAGTGTTAATCTTGCAAAATTTAGACAGTTCTTTTTGACTGGACCCGATTTGTGTTAGCAGGGTCTTGATCTTGGTACCATCGACTTTCATTTTGCTTAATAGTGTTAATCAGATGTTAATTTGTTTCGCAAATGTAAACTATTTGATGTGACAAGTCAAGTATTTTTTATTATTTATCGCTATTTAATCGAGTAAGAATATTTATAGATCAGATAATCAGTGTAATATGATTATTTTTTAAATAATTTAATAATTTGCAATCTGATTTATAAATAATAAATACATTTGCCGTAAATTAAATAATCGAATTTATGAGTAACGAAGAATTGATCTTAAAAGAACTCAGGGGCATACGACTCGCGCTTGAAATAACCGCTCCTAAAAGATGGCAGAAGATCCCTGAAGCATCTAAAACGCTTGGCATTCCTCAATCAAGAATCAGGGTTCTGGCAGATGCCGGAACGATCCCTGTTTCGGTTTTGGCAGTCACTAAAAGCAGAAAACATTACCTGGTTGATGTAGTAAAGACAAGGCAACTGATTGAGGAAGGTGGTATGATGCCGAAAGTAAAATGAGGTCGGTCTTTGAAATGACAATTGCTAATAATCTCAAATTCTTTTCTGCATGAAGACATTCTCAAATATGTCTAAGCCCGATCTCGCATTGATTGATATCGCCCTGGCTAATCTTAGCGAATCCATAGCCTTTTATGGACGCCTGGTTGAAGTTCAACATCATGACCCGATGCCAGGACTATGTTTTGACGATTCAGCAGCCGATAAGTATTATGATCGAATCATAGAATTACAAACTGCCATTAGAGCAGAAACCTATTCCTCTGACTGACATTCTATATTGCTCAGTTAGTAAATCAAATCAGTCATCCCGGATTCCAAGTAGATATTTACGATGGAAATAGACATTAACACCATCTAATGAAAGTTCCCCATCACCAATAAACTAATCTCACTAAAAATTGAAATCAGCATGATATCGAACTCAGAAGAAATAAAAGATGCTACTCAAATCGCTGACATCCTTGGCGATTTTATCACGCTGAAAAAAAAAGGTGTTAACTACACTGCTTGTTGCCCCTTCCATACTGAAAAAACACCCAGCTTCATGGTGAACCCTGCCAAGGGATCATATAAATGTTTCGGGTGCGGCAGATCAGGTGATGCCATTGAGTTTCTCAAGGAACACGAAGCAATGAGCTACACCGAGGCGCTTACCTACATTGCCGGCCATTATAATATTCCTGTTCAATCGAATGAATCTGATGCCCTGTATAGCGATGCCGAAAAACACCGTGATGGCATCTTTGCCACCCTGAAATGGGCACAGGATTATTTTTTCAAGAACCTGCCGAAAAATGCTCCTGCAATGGAATATCTTCAAAAACGTGAACTTGACAAAGCCATTGGAATATTCGGGATTGGATATTCTATTTCGGGCAATGATCTGTTGAAGTCAGGCCACACGGCAGGTTATTCAGATGATCTGTTACTCTGCGCCGGACTGATCAAAAAAAACGAACAGGGACATTATTACGATGCTTTTGTTCGCCGGATTATGTTCCCTTTTTTCGACCGTTCCGGAAGGGTGATCGGTTTCACAGGCAGGCTTCTTTCATCTGAAAAGGATAAGCCTAAATACCTGAACAGCGCTGAAACCGAGGTATTCAAAAAGAGCAAATTTCTGTATGGACTATTCCAGTCCAAAAAAGAGATCATGAAGGAGAATGAATGCCTGCTGGTGGAAGGCCAGACTGACCTGATCAGCTGGCACCTGGCCGGGATCAGGCATGTAGTAGCCGGTTCAGGAACCGCCCTGAGCGAGGATCAGGCAAAGATGATACAATCGTTCACCAATTGCCTGACGATCGTTTATGATGGTGATCCGGCAGGGATCAAGGCCAGCATTGCCAACATCAAAATCCCCCTGCAGATGGGCCTCGATGTTTACCTGGTTGTACTGCCCGATGGCGATGACCCGGATTCGTATGTCTTGAAACATGGCGCAGAAACCCTCAAGGCTTTTATCGAGGACAACCGCAAGGATATCGTTTCGTTTCGCATCGAAATGGTTAAGGAGGCCGTTGACAAGGATCCACTTCAAAAAGCCAAACTGGTCAAAGAACTTGTTTCCCAGATATCCCTTATCAGTGATGAAGAGTCGCGTGGCTACCTGATCGGGGACATTGCAAAAAAACTTGACGTCAAATTGGAAGACCTCAATCGGAATCTCAAAAAACAACTTCCAAATCCTGAGAAAGCGGAAAAGGGATTCTTTGCTCTTGAGGCTTCCGAGGAAATGATTACAGAAACCGGCTGCGCAATCCTGCTTGCCGGCCCATCCATGGTGGTAACATACCATGCAGAAGGAAAAGAAAATACCATCAGCCTGCCGGATGGCCCGCTGAAGAAAGATGATATTTTTCGCCTTGCCAAACTGACCAGGAATATCAAAATTGAAGGGTTATCTCTGATTGTTGATGAAAAGGATGTTGAGTCTCCGCTGGCCGAAGCCGGACGAATGCTCACCGAGCAGGGAATGCGTGTTGAAGTGCGGGAGGATTGTTCCGTAGACGAGACTGATGAAAACCCCAAATCTGTTGTTTACATCGATTTTTTAGACTTTTATGTTAATGGCTTAACCTATCGGTTATTCCGACAACCCGACACAAAACGCTCTAAAAAGTTTGTGGAGATGACTGCCGAATTCTTGTCAAAACTCGACAATACTATTATCCACATTAAAACCAATGAGATTGCAAAAAAGTTTGGGCTTACCCAGGCATCATTTTCTAAAGTTTTACGCCCGTTTGTTGAGAAACGGAAAAGCCTTGCTGTTCAGAGGCAGGAGCATGTGATCATTGATGAACAGCAATATGTTTTCGATATCGCCCACCTGCCTGAATATGTCGATCAGGGTTTTTTCCAGCGGTACGGGTTCTTCGCTGCTCAAAACAAGACCGGCAACAAAATATTCTACGTGTTCCGAACACTTGATAACACACTGATAAAGGTTGGTAATTTCTTCATGAAACCCCTGTTTCAGGTCTATGATAGCGATCCGATAAAAAACAAACGAATTGTAGAGCTTTTCCATTCCGAACTTAACACGGCAGAGTATGTTGAGTTCAAGAGCGGCGACATGGTTGAATTGCAGCAGTTCAAAAAATTCCTGTGGAACAACGGGGGCTACATCTTCACCAATGGTAAACCGTTTCATCATGAGAAAATTCTTGAAAGCATCGCCCTTCTATTCCCAAAAACCATTGAACTTTCGACATTCGGATGGCAACCTGAAGGGTTCTTTGCTTTTGCAAATGGCATCATTACAGATAATGCATTTACCCATGTTGATGAACTCGGGCTGGTAAAGTTTAAAAACTCAACCTACTACTCTCCTGCATTCAGCAAAATATATAAGGATCAGCGTGCCGACAATGACCGGTATGAGTATGACCGGTTCTTAGTTTTCAAGCCGGATCACCGAACATCATGGATAGAATGGTCGGAGTTGATGTACAAAGTATACACATATAATGATAATGGAATGTGGGCGCTTTTATTTGCAATCCTTTCGGCCAACCGCAGTATTATCTTTCCGATCGAGCGTTTTTTCACCGCACTGTTTTTTATAGGGCCTACCGAATCCGGCAAATCTAAAATTGCAGAAAGTATCAGGGCGCCATTCATGTATGGCGCACCTCTGTTCAACCTGAACTCTGGTACAGATGCTGCATTTTTTACCAGCCTTGAACGTTTTCGCGATATCCCGGTGATATTCGACGAGTATAACGATGCCCAGATTTCTGATGTAAAGTTCCAGGGGTTAAAGGCTGCGGTGTATGACAATGAAGGGAAGCAGAAGCGCAAGGATGCTACCAGCAAGGATATCGATGTGTCGAAAATAAACGGCTGCCCTCTTTTGTTGGGTCAGGAAGGACCAGAGCGTGACGATGGCGCCCTTGGCAACCGGGTAGTTCAAAAGCATGTTCCGAAAAAAGATGATTGGACCAATGAAGAAGTTGTCAATTATAAAGACCTCAAAGACCGCGAGCGTGACGGGCTGAGCAATATCGCAATGGAGATCATAAAACGTCGCCCGGTCGTGCAGAAGCACTTTGCCGCTTATATGCGTGATGCCCAGAAGCAGGTAAAGAGCGATATTAAAAAGGAAGGCGGCACTTATCAAACACGTATTATCAATACCGTGAGTTTGTTTATTGCCATGGCCAAAATGTGGACTGACCATGTAAAAGAACTTCCGCTACCGTTCAGCTATGATGAGTTTTATGAAGATGCTAAACGGCAGATCATCCGCCAAAGCGAAGAGCTGAGTACCAGCAACCGGTTATCGGTATTCTTCGATACGATCAGTATGTTGTATGCGCAGGGACAAATCATTAGCGGAAGGGAGTTTGACATCTCCACCGAGTCCAGTGTAACAATTATCAAATCCAAAACGGAAAAGGAAACTATTCCCATGGATGGCGGCCCAGGGCCTGTGTTGTTCCTGATAGTTAACGATGTGATTCAAATTTACCAGAAAATGCACCCTGGAGAGAGTTTAAAAATCAATGCCCTGCGAATGTACTTAAAAGATCATCCGGCCTATATTGGCCAGGTAAACAGCCATCGTTTTCTATACCAGGTTGAATCCTGGAGAACTGATCCGTCGAGCGGGATCAATCAGCGTATTATTGAAAAAGCCGAGCGTAACACAAGTTGTATTGCCCTTAAATATAAAATCATTGAGGCGATGGGAATCGACCTTGAAAGGTTTAAAACACCTGATCCGGTTCCAGCGGAAAAAGCCGAACCTGCTATTTTGGCAGAACTGGAAAATGAGCAAACAGAGATGCCTTTCTGAAAAAACATATGGAAATTCCTGACGATAGAGTTGCGCCCAACCGCCCAACAGCCCAACAAACATGATAACAAAATATTATAATCTTATATATCAGTATTTTATGTTTTCTACTTACCGTTTGAATGATATTTTTTTGTTGGGACTTGTTGGGATTGGTTGGGATCATGTTCAAAGTTTTTATGGCTCTGTTGGGATGGGAAAATCAGCCCAACGCTCCATGGCAGGCACAAGTAAAACAATTGTATTTCATTATCAATGTTTTAACACTTTTTAAATGCCTTTGTTGGGCGGTTGGGCGGTTGGGCGCGTATATGACCCCTTACCCAAACTAAGAAAAAAAAATGAAAATTGATAGCAACGGATGGGAGTATCATGACAAATTGCCGGTAGGGTTCCGCCTGGCAACACTGGATGATTTTACAGACAATGGCAAACGTAAATTGGGGATGCAGTTTTTGATTAAATGGTGCATAAAGGAAGATTATTATCAGATATGCACCGTCAGCATTAATTTGTACTCAAAAAACCTCATTCCTTTCATCGCTGATGGCCGGGTATTCGTCCAGGATGATCCGTTGGCCTTTACAACCAGTAACAATTAAAAGATTTTCGCTCATATGGATCTGACAGAAGAACGACCTACAATTACCATCAGGCTTAAACCAGCGCTCCAGGATTACATCCGCTACGTTATGAAGTTAGAAGGGAATGTATTTGAATCGCCACTGCTTGTTGCTACATCAAGGTCATACCTGGGAAGGCTTGTTGCACCTTTCATCGAGATTCGCCCGATGGAAGCCAAGCCAATATTGCCGGGCATAGATCGAGAGCTGTTTACATTCCGGATTGTAAATTACAGATCGCTTGAAACCAGACGCAATACCGCGTGGATTTCAGAAAGGAACCAGATTAACATTCAAAACATTATTGAAGCTCACTTTCGGCTTCACTTCCGGGTTTTTGCCGATGACAAAGTCAGGTACCTCAGAGAGCAGCATACCGCCAAGGGGAGTATCAAAAAGGTTATTTTGCAGTTCTGTGCCGATATGAATATCAATTACGATGATGTTACATTCGACATGATTTCAAAAGCATATTACCGGGGCCGAAAAAAGAGCCTTAAATCTGGAATTGCTGCCAACAAACAGATGATGATCGGACACCTATTTTTTATAATCTAAAATTTTTGCGTTATGACAGTTTTAAAACACAATTCAGGAAATATTGGCGGGATCAACCCGGTTCAATATATTTTTTGGGAAGATGTTGCCGCTTACTCAGTCGACCTAACAACCCTGGCTGGTTCAATTACATTGAAGAGTGACAAAAGATGGAAATATCTTTATGCCACCCCGGAGACGATCCAGCTTGAAGTCAAGGAAGAAGACACCCCTGCCGGTATAAAATATACCTGCCAGTTAAAAATGCTTATCCCAAAGGATCGTGCAGAAGTCGAGATAGCCCTGCGTGATCTGAACAACAGGAACCTTATTTTTAAAATTCTTGATAAAAATGGAGTGTGCCGGTTCTTTGGATCAATGGATGCTCCAATGAAGAAGCTGGGCAAACTACTGAAACCTAATAGCGCTGAAGGGTTTAACGGCTGGGAGGTTGTGTTTACCGCGGAATTTTCAGCGCCTGCTGCCTATGGTGAGCCATCCGGCACGCCATTCATGCCATAAGTGCAGCCTTTTTTTTAAGTCCTTTATTTGGCGGTCACACCACTATAATATTGTACCCTCATAAACAGGGTACAATGAATCCCATCTTAGCAGAAATTCTTTCCGGCGCATGGTTGATCTCCAAAGAGAGGTCAACCGCTTATGCTTCGATTTTGCTCTCGATGCTGAAAGGCGAAAGTTTTTCTGAAGTTGATTCTGCAATTGCCAGGGAAAGGAATCGCTCCTATGTGATCGGTGCCATGGGGGATCAACCCCAGCGGTTCGGATTTTCTGATACCAACATCCCTGAAGGTTCAGTTGCCATTATCCCGATCCGCTCGGAAATCCTCAAATATGATCAGCCCTGCGGACCCAGAGGGTCTCAATCGATCCTTTCCGATGTAAAATCGGCCGACCAGAATCCCAACATCAAAAGTATTCTATTGGTTGTGGACAGCCCCGGTGGCCAGGTGACTGGCACCGATCTGCTGGCTGAAGCAATTTGTAATTCCACAACACCGGTTGTGGCATATATAGAAGGTATGGCGGCAAGTGCTGCCTACTGGATCATCTCCGGGGCATCAAAGATCATCGCCAGCTCTGATCTCGATCGCATTGGTTCCATCGGAACCATGCTGATGGTGGAAGACCTTCAGCCGGCACTGGAAGCCCAGGGAGTCAAGTTCCATGAAATCTATGCCAGCCTTTCGGTTGATAAGAATGCCGACTTTAACCAGGTACTGGAAGGCAAGTATGAATCCTACCAGAAGAATGTTCTGGATGTGATCAACAGTAAATTCTTATCATGCATTAAAACGAACCGGCCTGCAGTAAATGATTCTACCCTGACCGGCAAGATGTACTTCGCACCTGATGCCATTGCGCTGGGACTGATCGATGAGATCGGATCACTGGAATATGCGATCACAGTGGCAGCGGCTTTATCACCGGTGATCACAGAACTTCCAATTCAAAATGAAACCAAAAATTCAGAACCGATGAAAATAAACAACACATGGAAAGCCATTCAAGGCTTTTTCAAAATGGACCCCGCAGATCTTGAAGCGCAGGAATTGACAACGGAAAGGGTCCAGCAGCTAAATGATGAACTTGGAAACGTCACTACCCGTAACCAGGAATTGGAAACGCTACTTTCAGACGAACAGCAAAGCCATGCCGACACCAAAGCTGCTCTTCTGGCATTACAGTCGGAAGATGCTGCTATTCCAATCGTTGCTGCAAAAGATGCAGACAAAATTGAAAGCATCGCAGATGAACCTGTTTATGCACACGACAAAATCGCAGATGAATTCTGCTCATAATTTTAACATTTAATATTTGTATCAATGGCCGAAACAATTTCATTAGCCCAACTTAAAGCCGCATTCGGGACGTACGTAGGAACGAACCAGAAAGATATTCTGCGGCTTTTGACCCAGCCCACCTACTCCGAAACCTTTATGACCACAAAACAGTCACAGGATTTGGTTTACCGCGCATCAAAGGCCGTGATCTCCGATCTCGTTCAGGGATTCCAGGAAGGCTGGACCCCGAAAGGAAAAGCTGCATTCACTCCCGTTGAGATTTTGCAGCGCCGGCACAAGATCGACCTTTCATTCTATCCCGATGAGATCATGGATTCATGGCTCGGGTTTATGGGTGATGAGTCGATTGACCGTAAGGTATGGCCGATCACTCGCTATATCATCGAACAACTCATCATGCCAAAGGTGATGGATAACCGCGAGCTGGCTCTCATCGGCAAGGGACATTATGTTCCACCGGTCGAAGGTACAGCCCAGGCGCTGGGCCTGTCGATGGACGGCTTTGTCACCATTTTGAAGAACAAGCATACAGCCGGAGGATCAAACATGAATTTCATCACCCTGGATGCGCTCACCGTTGACAATGTGTTTGATCAACTGGAGTCGTTCGGTGACCAGGTGGGCGATTTGTACAAGGATATGGCGATGAATATCTTCCTGTCGCGCAAATGGTTTGCTGCTTATCACAAAAAACGCCGCGACCTTCATGGTACCGACACGAATTACGATGGCATGAAAACCATGCTTGAGGGAACGAACCTTACCCTGACCCCGCTGCCTTCCATGGCCGGAGAAAACCTCATTTTCACCACCCCCAAGGAAAACTTTATCCGACTGATGAACCGCAACAATGGCGCCTCCAATATTTCTATCGAAAGCGTTGATCGTCAGATCAAGGTTTTTGCCGACTGGTACGAATCAGTAGGCTTCGGTATTGAAGAAGCGGTGTTTGCTTACGTTCCTGCTTAACCCTTAAAAATAAAAAAATATGAGTATATCACTTTTTGACCTTGCAAAACCCACCGTACGAAATGCCGGAGGTGGCGGCGGAATAAAATCCGAGATCATCCTGATCCAGGAAGCGGATATCGATTGGGACACCTTTCCGCAAAGGGATACCGATGGCGTAACCATGGCTGCCGATATCGCGATGAAGACGGGCAAATTCATGCATAGCTTCTATATGACCCAGGGAACGATCAAACCATCTCAGAAAAAGCTCAAAGGTTCCAACCAGGACTGCGGCGGGTATGAGATCGGTTTGGAAGGGTTCTACCCCGGAATTGAAAAGGCTGTTCAGAAATGGATTCAGAATTTCGGTATTGACTTCAAAGGGATCGTGATCATTCAAAACTGCGCATCAGCCAAGCGCTACCTGATTGGTGAACCTTGCAACCTGGTACACCTCGAAACGATCGAGACTACCTGGGGGGAAGAAATCGACAAAGACAAGGGGCACAAATTCGGCTTCCTGTGCAAGCAGGGATCACCGATGGCCTTTTACGAAGGTTTGCTGGTAATGGATCCCAATCCTCCCGTAATTTAATCAATGAAGTTTTCGTAGTGTTTTCATAAGTGGGTTAGTTAGGAGCCTGTCGGAGTGATCTGGCAGGCTTTTTTATTTCATGCAACTTATTGGATATTTTTACTGTTAAGAGAATAACTACTCATGTTTTGTCTTACATTTACAGATTAAGGCGGATTTAATGCGCCTATAGTCAAAAATAACCGCCATATGGCGGTTAGCGAGAAGTGTTATGGGCCATTTTTGAAATTGATAGTAAGGGTAGTTAATCAAAACCAATTGTATTATGACATATCGTACAATACTCGCAGCTTTAGCTTCTTCTCTATTGACTCCTTTATTAGTAATAATCTGGAGTAAGATGGCTCCCATTGCTACCTCATCTAAATTTGATAAAATGGGGTTTGATAAATTACGGGATAGAAATAATAGGATTGATGTAATATTTACTGTCTTTATGTTTGTTGGCCTAGTCATGCCGCTAACATTATATTATTTTAATATTATAGGAAAACAGAACTTTTGGCCTGTAGGTCTGGCTTTTGGATTTGCGATTATTCTACCCGTATCCGTTGTAGCGATAATTACTTTAAGACAGAGTACCGACCGTTTTCATGAATTTTGGCGGTATTATGAACTAAAGTGGAAAATTGGGTTACCTGGTATTCGACTTTTATATATACCCCTTGCAATAATTGGTATTATCAGCCTATTTATGACTCTGATAAGCCTCTAAAATAATTTCAAAAACGGCCCATAACAAGCCAGCAGCCGCAAGCCGGGTGTAGTTGGTAAGGCAAAGTAATCCCGGTCACTGAACATGAGAACGAATCGCAAACATAAAGTCAGGTAAAACCCGGCCAGCGGCTGCTGGCAGGGCGTTAGGTTCAATTTTATGAAAACAAGCATTTATCTTTTACCCATTTTTCTTCTTACGCTTTTTTCATGCAAACATGAAACGCCTAAAGACATCCAATCTTTATATGAAGTTTGGAAGGATATCGATTCACTGACAAACTTTTCAAAAGAATATAAATTATTCTATTTGGATTCGACCTGGAACAAAAAGACAACCAGAATTGTTGACAGTAATTTTATCAAAGCCAACAGTGACAAAATTGATGATTTTTTACCCAAGGGTCAAATTCTAAATGAACAAGGATTTCATTACAACTTCTTCATTTTAGACACCTTAAAAAAAGAGAAAAATGTCGATTATATTTTAATCTTAGGAAAATATTTATATGCTGTTGATCCTGTAGTTCTAAATCAAACACATTTGTTTTTAATTGCAGTATCAGGAAATAAGTTCATTTCATCATTGGATTTAGCACATACACAAGCAAACCCATTTGAGAACAGTATTAAAACATCCGTAATCCTGCCAGGTTTCAAAATTGTATCGAGAACAATTTCAAAATGGTGTTCTGATTGTGTATCTGGTGATTATATAGATTGTAGCTATTCTAAATCAACGGAATTCAATATATATGACAAGCAGATTGAAAGATTTGTTGCATACCAAAAGCCAATATATCAAGTAGTTAAATATAAAATAAAATGGTAACTGAACCTAACACAGCAACTAAGCCCCATGCTGCATACTACCAGGATTGCCAACACAATCCCGAAACAACCGCAAAAGGGCTTAGCTGCAACGTTAGATCGCATTTTGAATATTGAACCACAATCCTGCTAAAATGAAATTCGTCTATACCGCTATTTTCAATTCAATTATTCAAAAGATTGGATTTTATATTTTATGTGGCATAAGTTTCCTTTTTTACCAGAACCTGTTTGCACAACCAGGGACCTTAGATAAATCGTTTGGTTCTAATGGTATAGTAATTAATGAGCCTGGGGTAAAGAATACTTATTTCGATGCTATTGCCATCCAAACCGATTCTAAGATTGTCGCTGCCGGATATTCCACTATTGGTCAATATCTTGATTTTTTGATAGCACGATATGATACCAATGGTAGTTTGGATAGTAGTTTCGGTATTAACGGTAAGGTTAATACCATTATAGGTGATGGTAGCTGCACTATTAGTTCCTTACACATACTGTCAGATGGTAAAATGATTGTGGCCGGGTATGCATATTATGACAACGTTGCGGCCTTTGCATTGGCAAAATACACTTCTGATGGTTCTTTGGATACTTCTTTCGGAACAGAGGGGATTGTCATTACCTCTTTTGGTGAAAACAGCATTTCCTCTTCATCTGCTATACAGGAAGATGGGAAAATTATCCTGGCTGGTTTTTCGGGATTTTCATCTGGCGTTTTACCCGGTGTAAATTGCAAATTTGCAATGGCCCGATATAATCCTGACGGAACTTTGGATACTACTTTCGGGATCAACGGGAAAATAACAACATCAGTTCGCACTATGGACGATGCTGCACTATCTATGGGGATTCAGTCTGATGGAAAGATTGTATTAGGCGGCTACTCATACTTTCAAAATGGCTTGAATATTCTAACAGATATTGCCCTGGTCCGATTTAATATAAATGGTACGCTTGACACGACATTTGGACAAGGGGGAAAAGTAATAACTGAAGGTGGAATGAGCAGTATGATGACGAACCTTCTAATTCTAAATGACAATAAAATTATTGTTTGTGGAAGCGCTTACAATGGCTCAAATGAGGATTTTATTCTTGTCCGATATAATACGGTAGGATCACTTGATACTACTTTTGGAATGAATGGAATAGTGAAGACATCCATTGGATCAGGAGATGACAATGCCACCTGTTTGCTTTTACAAACCGATAATAAGATTCTTGTGACCGGAAGGACTTCAAATGTCATTGATGGATCGAAAAGCAATTTTGCCTTAGTCAGATATAATTTTAATGGTTCTTTGGATAATACCTTTGGGTCTGATGGGATTGTCGTAACAGCGATTGATACAACGTCTTCTTTTGGTGCTGCAGCAATACAAGCTGACGGGAAGATCCTAGCTGCAGGATCGACCAGAGTAATTCTTTCAACAAGCAATACAACCGCATATTCTGTTTTAATCAGGTATATTTCAGGTTTACCAAATGGATTAGTTGATCTTTCTGTTTCTGATAATTCTTTAAAAATCTATCCTAATCCCGCTAAACAAAAGATTACTTTAGAGTATTCGATTAATGATCCTGAGAAGATTTCAATATACTTATTCAATTCATTAGGTCAGTGCGAGAAAACTTTTATTCTAAATCAGATTAAGCAACCTGGTTGTCATTCGCAGAAAATAATACTACCCACGTATCTTTCAAACGGAGTATATTGGATTGTACTTACAACTTCTAAAAACACTTCCATTAAATCATTAATTATTAACAATTTAAATTCTGATATGGAATAACCCCTCATATCAAAATGATTTTAAGAAAAGTGAAAATCTAAACGCGATCTAACATGCCGCTAAATCGCAACAAAACCAGCGCTATTCGTGCTTATCACGGGTTCTACCTTTGATGTGGATAGCGCCAAAGCGTTAGCAACTATTCTGACAATGGAAACCGAAGCCACGACCACAGTAGGAATAAAATTAAATCAAAATCTTATGAGATGCATTAATAAATTTCAAACCTATTTATTATTGATTGTTTTTGCAATAACAATATCGAATGGATGTAAAAAATCAGATAATGTAACATCTTTAACAACAGTAAAAGATTATGACGGTAATGTTTATCATACCGTTGTAATAGGCACACAAACATGGACAGTTGAAAACCTAAAAGTAACCCATTACCGCAACGGCGACTCAATTGCTAATGGAACAGGCAATTCAGTATGGAAATCCTTAACAACAGGTGCTTATTGCTGGTATAACAACAACATAGACAACAAAACACCTTACGGTGCCTTATACAATTGGTTTACAGTAAACGACAGCCGCAACATAGCGCCCATAGGCTGGCATGTGCCAACAGATGCCGAATGGACAATATTAACAACTTATTTAGGTGGCGAAATTGTAGCCGGTGGCAAAATGAAAGAAACCGATACAACTCATTGGTGCAACCCAAACTCCGGCGCAACCAACGAAAGCGGTTTTACTGCTTTGCCTTCTGGCCTCCGCCACAGCTACGACGGCACGTTCGGCTCCTTTTGCATCTTCAGCGGCTGGTGGAGTTCTACTGCCGACGGTGCGACCAGCGCTTGGGTGCGCGGCCTGGACTACAGCCACGCCCGTTGCGACCGCAGCAACTACGGCTACACTCAGTTCGGCTTTGCTGTGCGGCTGGTAAAGGACTGATTATTTGATTCATTTGACTAATGAATGTCCCCGCCACAGAGCAACGAGGTATTGCGAAAATTCTTTCCTATTCGCCTCAAACGGCGGGGAACTAAACCCCGGAAGAGATTAGAAAAAGCAAATACCAATTCCATTTATTTGCTCAAAGAAGGTTTATTTTCCAGGGCTTATGAGATGTCAGCACTGTTGTTTGTTACTCATATTCAAAACTATTCGGTATAACAAGCATTTTTTTGTCCTTTTATCACTGCAATTGCAGCAATATCTTCGCTGCATGAATAATGAAATTCTTTTTTGGATAAAGGCTGACCAGGATTACCTAACCGGTCTTGCTCTCTTTGAACGCTACACCCACAATACTAAAATCGGCAGAATGCTGCGCATTGGGGGAGCAACCGTGAAAAACCGGTTGACTCTTTCGTATGAACTTAGCAAAATTGCCAAGCATTTGGCGG
>Ga0118677_10000054_pt1 | contig 203684 bp, 171 predicted proteins | sample AliMusrvi5mmetaG_FD_86154 | JGI IMG/M metagenome (GOLD analysis project Ga0118677, IMG submission 86154) | reverse complement strand
CCCCGGTTGCGTCAAGCTGATGTAAAGTAAGGGGGGTACTTCACATCGAAAAGGGGATTTTGGAGGGCTGAAAATCAGGCGTTTTGTGAGCGTTGGATGCTCATTATCAGGCACATGCACACAATCATGAGGATTGAGGGGGTGTCTCGAAAAATAGTGTAAAGCTGAAAAGACGACCTCTCATGGAATTTGGGGGATGGTCGCTCCCCCCGTGGCCTAAGTCATTGATGGATAATAGATTTCCTTGCTCGTATCGCCGCGTTTTTTAGCTCGACCAGTTGACAGCTCGAAGGGCGGGATGTCTGCGGTCGTCCTCCTCGCAAGTGAATTACTTTAAGCATGCCAGATCAAACCCTCAGAGAATTTAGGGTTTTCTGGAAATTGAGATCTGGAGGTAAATGTGCCCCACCGCCCGTGGATAGATCTGCGGATCAATTCTTCGATAAACGTTCCGGCTGGAGCCAGAATTGAAAAACCTTCGTGAGGATGGGCACAAGCACATAGGTCATGAGCCAGACCATGAAGACCGAGGTGATGAGGGTTCCCGCCAGCACGGGAAGGCTGGCAAGCGCCGGGCCACCCCACGTCGAGAGAGCCAGCGACAGGGGATAGACAACGAGCAGCAGCAGAACGGCCATTTTCCAGCGCGGCGGAGCGTCGGGGGCTTTTGCGGAAACAAAGAACGACTCCATGCCCGAGTATCGGTGAACGTGGTCCGGCATCGGGACCGGAGGGGCCACTTCGCTGCGCCAGCGCGCAAACTCCGGCGAGGCCAGCCATGCGTCGTGATCGCTCTGGCTGGCAAACTGTTGGAGGATTGAAAATTCCACGCCGCCGCCAACTGGCCGCCAGAACAGCCTGCTTCCGGCTGTTCCCGGAAAGCGGTCAAAATCCCGGAGAAGTTCCTCCAGAACGGCCGTGAACGCTTCCTCTCCCGCCTGTGGAACCATCCGGTTCACGAGGACTGTGACGGGTCCGCCGGTCTCAGCGGCGGAGCCCGGCGCGGGAAGCGGGTAAAGCAATTCCATTGGCCGCACCCTATCGTTTTTGCCCGGATACACAAACAGGATTCCTCCGATCCGCAGGAATCAGCCCGCAGGGCCAAACGACCCGAGCGTGAATTTTCCCGAAGCCCATCGACGCAAATATTCTGATCGTTGAGAGTGAAGAAAAACGTGCTGCGATGATCGGCTTTCTCGCCGACAAAGACCGTCTGCGCCAGAGCGTCCCCCGGCGTCTGCTCATCTACTCTACCGGCCGCTTGACCATGTAGCCGTTGGCTGATCCTTAGCTCCTTTATTCTTGCACCTTCTAGCCTTCCGAGATATTCGCTTTGCCGTGGTTGCCTCCATCCGCCCCCTGCTTGCATGCATCACGCCGGTCATTGTCGCGATATGCCTTTCCGGCTGCAGACAACAGGCCACGCACGCGACAATCGCACCGGCACATCCGGTCGCTCCGGTGACAGAACGCGAGGTGAAGGAATTCATCGTCATCGGCAAGACCGCCGCCACGCAATCCGTCGAGCTTCGAGCCGCGGTGAGCGGGTATATCACCGCGAAGAAATTCAAAAGCGGCAGCACCGTGAAGAAAGGAGATGTCCTTTTTGAAATCGACCCACGGCCGTTCCAGGCCGACCTCGACCGAACCGAAGCCGGGGTGAGCCGTAGCGAAGCGGTCCGGCAACTGGCCGAGACGGAGTTCCGGCGCGCCACCGAACTGCGGGCGAAGAACGCGCTTTCCGCGCAGGATTTCGACGCCAAGGCGGCTGCGGCCCTCGAGGCGCAGGCAGCCGTCGCCTCCGCCCGTGCTGCGAGAGACACGGCCAAGCTCAACCTCGGGTTCACTTCCATAGTCGCGCCGATCGACGGATTGATCGGGCAGCCGTCCGTCTCAGTCGGCAGCCTTGTCACCCAAGATCCGCGGCAGTCTGCGATCGCCGTCATCAGGACTCTCGATCCGATCCATGCCCGAGCCGAAATCGACGGAATCCAACTCCTGAACTTCTTACGCGCTCGATCGTCGCATCAGGAGGACACGGACATGGCAAAGATCGCGATGCAGTTGCCCGACGAAACCGGTTTCCCTCACGAGGGCGTCGTCGATTTCGCCGACAACACGGTCGATCCCGATACCGGCAAGTTTAGTATCTGGGGCCTATTCCCCAATCCGGAACTGATCATCAGCGCCGGTCAGACTGTCCGCCTCCGCCTGCCTGCCGGCACGCCCGCAAAAGTCCTGCTCGTTCCGAAGGACGCCATCGCCACGGACGCGGCAGGCTCCTATGTCTGCGTGGTCAATGCCGATGGTGTCGTCGAGGCACGCCGCGTCGAAGCCGGGGCATGGCAGGAGGACGGCACAAGAATAGTCGCCGGTCCAGTGTGCTGCGGGGAGAACGTGATCGTTGGCTCCGCGGCGTCACTGCAATCCGGCCAGCGCGTCCAGACCGTCCCCGCCCGCCCATCGTCCGCCGCCCACTAAACCAGGAGCCACGACACCGGAGAGCCCGAGCAGGGAAAGGTAGTTTCCACCCGCTGATTCGGACTTATACCCCCATTACAATGCATGTCCCCCCGGACGTCCTACTCCTTTCTCAGTTCATCGAACCATTTCTTCTGATCCGAGATTCCGTAGAGGAACGCTCCGCGGTGGTTGGCCCCTTCGCCGGCGAAGACAGCGTTCATGGAGGCGCCTTTCATTGTCTCCTGATAATTCATCGGCAAGGTGGCAATATAGGGGGCGATCACCTCGTCAATCTGCCCGTAGTACAGCCGGGCGGGAGTTTGAGCCCTCCAGCAATAGGCTTCATTCGCCTGCAACTGCCTGAAGAATTGGTTGCCCACGACAGATCCGCCAGCGACAAACTCCGGCTGCAGCAAATCCCGGGTCTTGAGCGGCAGGAGTTTCGCGGCTTGCGTCCATGTGATCTTATTCACATAGAGATCGTGGGCGGCCTGCCAATACTGCGGCTTGATCGCGGCCTGCGAGAGGCCCGGCAGGCCGTAGTAATTCTCGTAGGAATTAACCAGCAGGCAGATTACTCCGACCACCCATTGCACATCCAGTTCCGAAGAGACGTTCATCAGCCGATTCACAAGGAGGTAGACATCGTTGGGGGTGGCCGCCATCGCGGACGCCTTGACGGGCATTCCAAGGGTTTCTAGTTTCCGCAGAAACACCATCGTGTTATAGGCGCCCTGCGACCAGCCGCTCAGGAAGAGTTCTCCGGTAGGAATTTTGAGGTCGGAAAAAACCGCACGGCTGGATAGAACCATATCGAGGCAGGTCTGCGCCGTGGCGTCCTTGATGACAAAGGCATCGTTTTCGGCCGAGACGCCCTTGCCCACGTAATCGGCAGCGATGACCACGTAGCCTTGCGCGGCAAAATTGGCGATCATCAGCCGGGTTTCGGCGGATTCATCGGGGAAGGAAGGAACCTCGGTGCGCGAGAAAACCGTCCCATGCTGGTAGGACACCACCGGCAGGGTTCCGGCGACGTTCTGCGGCACCGCGATGAGCCCGGAGACCGTGACCGGACGGTTGTTCAGCTCGGGGACCACCGTCGTGTAGACCACCCGGTAAAGCGTTACCGCATGCTTCGCTTCGGGAAACGAGATCTTGAAATCGCTGAATTCCACCAGCTCGCTGGTCAAAATCTTGTTCAGTCGTGCCAGGCTGTATTCGCCGACCGCCTGATATTTCACCCCACCGCCGACCTCCTTGTATCCCTCCACCGCTTTAACGCTGTTTGCGCCAGCTAAGACAAAACACACGACTATCCATCCATTTGCCCGCAGGTTCCAGATTTTGTTCATCATACGCCATCTGTGAAATGAGCGTGTATTTCGATCATGCCATTTTGGTAAACCGAAAATCCATCAGCTGTGATCTCAATTGACTTTCCGTACTGCTTGTCCATGTCGGTCTTGTGATCACCAAGCATGGCGTTGGCAGAGGAGATGACGGCGAATGTCAAAAATAGAATAGAAAATCTTACTCCCAGTTTTACGGTTTTCATAAATGTGTTCATTGTGTCGATTCGGATCGTTCCGAATTCTCTCAGAACAGAATGGAAAGAAAAGTTGTTTTCTACGGGCGGGGATTTACGGCAAATCCAAAAAACTCGTGGATTCTGCTCCGCGAGGATGCCAATTTATCGCAACTCTGGGATGAGGCAAAATGTTTAAAATTCGTTTTCGCTCAATTTGGATTGCTGTCGTTCTACTGGGCCTAGCCGCCTTCCATTCAGCGTCCACCTCGCCACAGTTTACAGTACAGAGCGCGACGGCAACATTGGCCGCCAGTCCTGTTGATCAGGATGCAGGTGCCGACAAATTTACGCCCATCTTCTACAGTTTGAAAAACGGAAGAGTTGAGCATCAACAGGTTAAGCGGTGCCAAAAAATCGTTGGCACTACATTTTTTCCTGCGCTGAGGGTCAGGTAAGTTCCTGAAGGACCGGCGGCAGGGCCACTTCAGCGGCGCGAACCGCCTGCGAAGCGTGCCCCTTGATTTCGCCCCGCAGCAGGAAGTGGCCGCCTTGTAGGATGACCTCGACTTGCTGGAGGTTGTCCAGGCCCCGGATGACTTCGGCCCACTCGGCAGCGAGACCTTTTTCCTCCAGGCGGATTTCGAGTTCCCGCTTCAGGCAAAGTGCCAGGAACGAACAGAACACGTGCCCGCGGATCGTCTCATCGCATTTGTGGTAAATCGGGCGCGTCTCCAGGATGCTCTTGGCCGTGCGGAACGTGTCCTCAACCATCCAGAGCGTTTTGTAAACATTAGCGGTAGTTTCCGCATCGTGATCCGTGTCGGTGCGCAGCACGAAGAGCCCATCATAGCGTTCGTCGGTGGCGACCAGTTTTTCATCGATGGCAAAGCGGCTGCCCCTCTCGGTTTTCAGGAACCGCCGGAACCCTTTGTTGCCGACCAGACTCTTGTCTCCGCTTTTGAGCGCTTTGCCCAGGGACTCCAGGATGGCTGCGCGGTCATGGGCATCCTTGCGCTTTTCCTCCTCGTTCAAACAGACCACGTGGCGTCGGCCGTGTTGCCGGGCCACATCTCGCAGCAGATCGGACGGCCCTCCACATCGAGAGCAATGCCCGCGATCATTTGGTGCAGGTCGGGCCGGTGGTCTTTGCTGTGCCCGTGCCGACCAAGGCTCTTGCCTCCCGCTCCCTCGAAGTAAATGGAAGTCGTGTCGAAAAAGACCAGCCCGACTTCGCTGAACAGGTCGCGACCCCGGTCAAAGAGGCTCTCCTCAATCAAGTCCTTCGTGCAGCGCGGACTGCCCAGCACTCCCGGCCCGATCTCCCCGCCCAGCCAGCCCATGGCCCGGTAGAGCTGGTGCAGCGAGAGTTCCTCGGCCCCCGGGATGCGATAGCTTTCCTTCCACGCTTCCGCCGCACGGTCGCTGCCCGAAGCAAAGAGCCGGTGCAGCACCGTGAGATAAACCGCCCGCTCCAGATCGAATGTGTGCCGGCGCTTGCCCGCCAGATCACGAACGATTTCCTCAAACCCCATGCTTTTCCACAATCGCCCGAACACCAGGTCCGGCCCGATCTTGGTGATGGACACAGGCTCCGTCTGCCCGGCGGCATGCGCGTCCATCACTTTAATCTTTTCGCAAAAGCGCAACCCGCCACGCATCAGGCTCTCAAGCTGGCCGCTCGCCTGGAGGACATCGAGCCGCCCCAGCGTGGCGATGATTTCCTGCCTCACTGTCTTGCCTCGCCGCACACTATGGGCGATCTGCAGGTATCGGTATCCTTTGGCGGGCTTGACTCGGAAAAACATGGCTCAGAATTGTGGACTCCACACATCCATCCTACTCGTCAGCCTGCAATCAATAACAAAATGCCAATGACCATCAGAAGTTGCACTACATTTTCGACTCCGAGCCCTCAACCCGCCCGCAAACCCGCATCAATAAAGGATCCTTGCTTTTTGTGACCCTCCAAACTGTAGAAGACGGGTCATATGCTTGCCGCTCAACCTCATTGTCAGAACCGCTATCCTCTCCACTTTGCTTGCCATGCCTGCTTTTAACCCCTCTCCAACAAGGAATCAATATGGTTTCTACACAGCAACTCGATGTCTGTTTCCTTGCGGACAAATTTGGCAGCGCCTCGCCATTAGCGCAAATGCGCGCTACGGGTGAGTGTATATAATTCTCTTGGCTGAGTATCAAATGAAAGAACACGAGTGACGCCATCATAGGAATGCCTCACCGGATCTCCATTGGATGAAAATACATTCCAACCTGGGTTGACAAGTATTCTGCAAGGCTTCCCCTTGATTGATTTTACAAACAACTTGGTCAGTTGCCCCTCTTTCCATGCGGCGGAGACTTCAAAGGCACCACGAGCGCAGAGCCCGCTGAAAGAACCGGCAGCCCATTCTTTTGGGAGGGCGGGGATGGGGCTGATATACCCTTCATGACTTTGCAGTAGCATCTCGGCAACTCCAGCAGTATATCCCTCACTTCCATCAAACTGAAAAGGAGGGCAATAATGCCACAGATTAGGATATATGGATTTCGTAATTAAATCTGAAACAAGTTGATAGGCCTTCCCGCTATCTTTAAGTCGTGCCCAGCAATTCAGTCTGTGGGCCATCCCCCAACCCGTGGATTCATCACCTCTGCCATTTAAGGCAACCTTACAGGCTTCTAGCCACTCTTTTTTCTCAGACAGCTGAGCATAAGGATAGAGCCCTATTAAATGGGAGATGTGTCGATGTTTCGGATCCCCGATTGAACCGTAGGCATCTTCTTGCCGAAATTCCTTGATTTGTCCGGAAGTGCCGATGTTGACAGGATCAAGCCGGGACAATTCCGCGCGTAATTTGGGCAGGATCGGATCATCCTTGCCAAGGATTTCAGCAGCCTTTAATACCATGTTAAAGGTTTCATAGACCATTTGTTGGTCAAAAGATGTTCCGACAAGACAGACCAGTTTATAACCTAATGGGAAATCTTTTATATTCCCTTTAATTCCAACGCGATTTTCTGAATTCTCGGGAGACCAGGAAGGATTGCATAGAAGTTTCCCATCAGTCTGTTCCTGTAAATAGGCATCATAAAAACGGCTGCAGGCTAACATGACGGGCCATGACTTTTCCAGAATGGAAGGATCATCTGTATATTCATACCAAGCCCACAGTCGTTCCAAAAGATATCCACTGACGCCCACCGAACTCCAGTGGTTAGCAAATATCATGTCATAAGGGGAGCTGCTGTTGCCGGCCCAACCATTATCAATCACATGGGGCGAATTATATAATTTCAAGGTACGTTTAGCCTGTGCCTGCGCCAGTTGAAAAGACGCGAGAAAATAATCAAGATAGGGCGGGAATGTTTCCTCCAGATTAGTGACAAAAGCAGGCCAATATGCCATCTCTATATTCTCATCTGCGGTATAATTGCCAGCCCATGGGGCAATTCTTTTCCAATTCCAGATTCCTTGCAGGTGAGCAGGCAAGGTTCCTTTTCTTGATGCAGAGATCAAGAGATATCGGCCATATTGAAAAAGCAGCTCCTCAAGATAGCGACGCTCCGGGATATTCTTCTCTGAAACCTTGATCAATTGATCGGCTGGCATTTGTGGGGATCGGCCTCCCAGATCAATCTGACTCCGATCAAAAAGAGTCTTATAGTCCGCCACGTGAGATTTCAGTAACTTGCTCCATCCAGCGGCTTCTGCCTTATTCAAGGTCTCATCGATAAGCTTGCTGTCCACTTCAAAACCAGAGAGCTTCAACTCTTTTTTTGGCTCGGTAAAAACCTTTGATTCCAGTCGATAATTTGAACCAAGACTTACTAGAACCAAGGCTTCATTGGCACCATCGACGACAAGTTCCCCGCTGTCGGATGTAGTGTTCATCTTGCAACTTCCGCCCTTGGTTTGCACGCGAACATTCACCTGATACTTGTTTTTATAAGGGAGGATTTCACCCTTCAGTACTAATGTGGAACCCTGTGTTTCGAAGGTGCCATTGTGATAATCACAAAGATCAGAATGGAGGCCCTTAAGTGTAAAGGACAGCTTTCCTTTCTCGGAGGCTGTCAAGTGGACGGCAAAAACTCGATCGGGATAACTCGCGATCAATTCCCGTTTATAGGTTATACCGTTGATCGTATATTTAACATTGCCTATAGCTTGGCTGACATCCAAATCGCGCGAGTAGTCCTTATAATTGCTGTCGCCGTGATTCATCAACAGCCGCAACTCACATAAACTGGTCAGCCCAACCGTGCGTTGATCAACCTTGGGATTAGCACTTGTCATCCAGACGCTCTTTTCAGAAATCTGCCAGAGTTCCGTGCCAACGCCTCCAAAAAAATTGACACCAAAATATCCGTTGCCTAATGGCATTGAGCCTTGTTCCCAGCCTTTCATATCCAGTGATGCAGGCGAGTCGAAAAAGAAACTATAATGTTTGGGTGGCACAATTTGAGCGTTGACCGGATCAGTCTTCGGGTCGGCGGGCTTCGGTTTCTCCGCCATCACAAATGGGACTGCAAAAAAAAAGGAAAGGAGAAGGATGTTTTTCATGGTTGGATTCGGTGAGATCATTTTTTTGGGTGTCTGAAGAACCCAGGTTGGTTTGACATGGAGGAAAGATCTTGTATGGCTGATGCTGATAGGAAATTGCTTTTCATGCGCCCTCATGTTCTGGACGCTGCGCGGGCAAGGGAGGATTACTTTGCATCGGGCTCATTTCCGCTGAATATAAGCATCCGTGATGCTGGTGACAATTCTTTTAGAGAGGCGAAATTCAAGCAAAATGGTGGAATGCTGAGACCCGCGAGTCGCTGAATTCTGACGCTTCCAACCGTAATCGACAGGATTTTTCTTGTGTGAAAAATCTTCTTCTTGCGGCCATCCTCGTTCTGTTTTTTTCACCGAGCGCTCACGCTTGGCTCGGATGGACGATAAACGAATACGAAGCAAAATACGGAAAAGCTGCCATCCAGCCGATAACCGGGAAAAAGTTCAAAGAGTTGAGGGGAGGGACAGCTTTGTCGTTCAGAGCTGATATTTGTGGGGCATGAAAAATCGGAATCCTCTCGCCCAACGTCAGGGTAACGGGTAGAAAATCCTGACATCTTGGCGATCATCCAGTCTGCGTTTTCGCATTTCGACACGTTTCCCGATCCCTGCGCCCATGTGAACAAGCCTTCAAAAATATCGCCGACGTTCTCTGGAAAGAGGCCAGATGCACCACGGAACTCGACTACGCCGAGCAATCGGTCTGGCTGCTCTTTCTGAAATGCCCCGACACTCTGGAACGGGAGAAGGCGGTTCGCGCTATTGTGCAGGTCGTCAAACCGCAGATCGGCGAAACCGTTCACGATGGGGCGGTCGGCTCAGCGGGTTTCTTGTGCGAGGCTTTCGAGTTCATGAAGTTCAAGGGCAGCCGAACGCGTATGAACATCGGCGAATGCGTTATGCTCTAACCGTTAGGACTCAGGCTTTTTCGGCTGCCTTTTAATTTCTAACCCATTGATAATCAACTAGGAGAGCGGGTGACGAGACTCGAACTCGCGACATCAACCTTGGCAAGGTTGCACTCTACCAACTGAGTTACACCCGCGCGAGAGGAATGAATCTATTACAAATGCCGGTCGTGCGTCAATGGAAAGTTTTTAACGCGCGCGAACGAATTGACAGAGTGGCGACGTGTTTCCGGGAATCGATGGCTGTGTGCGAGGGTGGTTTCGCCGAATCCGCCATGAGATTTCCCCCATCACGCCATGCGTTTGGTGTAAGGGTTCAGAGTTGCTGGAGGGTCGCGGGGAGTGCGTATTCGCGGATCAGGGCATCGCGGTTGGCCTCGATTTTTGCGGCATCCAGGAAAACAACTCCGGGATCTTCTTCGAGTTCGATTTTTTGGAATCCGTTGACCGGGAATTTTGCGGCTTCGGCGAGATCGTCGAGGCTTTTGATCGGGCGGCCGTTGAGTTTGGCGACGACCATGTTTCCCAGTTCTTCGTAACCGAGGGTTTCCTTGGTGGGCAGGAGATGCGCGAGAAAAACAATTTTGCCGCGATCGGGCGGCAGTTCGTGTTGAAAGGCGTCGTAGAAGACGAGGCGCTGCGGGGCGTTTTTCACCCATTCGGCCCCCCATTCCTGAAGGCAGGGGCGCGACAACTCGAGAAAGACGAACCCTCCGAGAATGACGAAGCGTGGCGCACGATCCACGACATACGATTCGCTGATGATTTTTGACCGGTCGCGCGCCTCAAGCACCACAGGCAGCTCCAGGATCTTGCCGCTGCGGAAAATTTTGAAGGGAACGGTGTCGCCGGGATGGAAAACCGTATTCGTCAGGTGGCTGAAGGCAATGCGCCCGAAGTCCGGGTCTTCGTAGTTGCCGTCCTGGTCGATGGTGCGTCCGTTCACGGCGAGAATCACATCGCCCTTCCGGATGCCGGCCTTGTCTGCCGGGCTCGCCGCCAGGATATCGGTGACATAGACGCCGCCGGGTTCGATGAGGCCGATGTAGCGGCGGAGCTGGGGGTCGCGGGTCACGGAAAAGGAGAGACCGGCCCTTGCGAAGCCTCCGTAAATTGGCCGGGAAGTTTCCTGGAGGAAATGCTTGATGACAGGGGAGGAAACAAGATCGGCCGTCTGGCTGCGGGAATCGTAGCGCATGAGCAGGCCGAGGAGGAGCCCGTCGCGGACGGCGGGCAGCGTGAAGCTGCCGTCGCGCTGCTGCATGGGGGCTCCGATGCGGAAGAGGAGGAGCCCCATGCCGTCGAGCGGGTATCCGCCCACGGTGATTGAGGTCACCGTGCCGGGAGTCTGGGCGATCTCGCCGTTCGGCTCCAACTGCAAAACCGTCGCCCGGTCGCCGACGCGCACGCCCTTGTCGAGTTCGAGCGGTTTCATACCGGCGAGGAAGGCGGGATCGACCGGACGCAGGATCGCGAGGTTCGCATCGTAGTCCACCCGCTCGACGATCGCGGAGGACTTCTCGGCCGTCGTGGCTTTTTCCAGTTCGATGAACGTGTTGTTGGCAATGAGTTCGGCCGTCACGAGGATGCGTCCGCCCCCAATCAACGCCCCGAGCCCCCGGCGGCTGAACGGGGCTTTTTTCATCCAGGGGCGTAAAAAGTCGTAGGCTTGGTTGGTCGAGTTCACGCGCAGAACGGAATTGTTTCCGGTCTCGACGGCCGGAGGCAGTTTCGGGCGAATGAGGGTTGAGGCCCCGTGGGCATTGGCGACAAACGCGAGCGTGAGGGCGAGAAGGAGAGGGCGCATGGTCATTTTTCGAGATTCTGCTCGCGGGTGACCCGGTAGCGGGAGGCGATCCGGGCGCGCGCCTCCTCGACCGCCTTGCGTTCGAGGACGATCGGGCGTCCGCCCCCCGCCATTTTGACGACATAATATGCGGCGGGTTCCGCGAAGGCTTTGGCCACATCGGCCAGGCGCCGGATTTTATTGCCATTGATCTCATCGACGATCGAGAACCGGAATTCGGAGGCGTAAGCGTTGACCGGATCGGCGAGGATCCCGCTGAGGACGACGATTTCCGGACGGACGCGGAAGATTTTATCTTCGACGAAAAAGTCGAACATGTAGCGGAGCCGGAGGTCGTCGGGCTCGTAAGCCGACATGAAATTTTGATCGACCGGCTGAAAGACGAGACCGCCGAACACGACGAAGCGCGGTTTTTCATTGTAGGCATTGCTATGGAGCGTGAACGGCCACGGCTCATTGAGCGGCACCGTGATCTGAAGCGGTTTGCCATCGCGCAGGAGGTCGAGCTTCACCTTGTCGCCTTTGAACTTGCGCTCGACGACTTCCGAAAGGGCCATCGAATCTCCGTCCATCGGAATCGTCGCATCGCTGGCGATCGGGAGCCCGTCGATGGCCATCAGCACATCGCCCGGATGAACGAGCCCATCACTGGTTCCGCCGCCAAAGACACTTCCCACGAGCACCCCGTGGTCGGCATCCCGAAGCCCGAGCGCCCTGCGGGCGGCGGGGTTGAAAAGATTGCGATAGGTGAGAGCCAGATCGACGTAGCCGTCGTAATGCCCGTCCTCGACGTCTTTCAAAAACCGGCGCAGAACCGGGGTCGGGATCATGTAGCCGATATTTTGCGCGACCTCGCCGTTGTAGCCCTGAAAGGCAATTCCCACCACCTTGCCATCCTGCAGAACCGGTCCGCCGCTGTTGCCGGGATTGATGGCCGCATCGATCTGAACGGTCAAATGCGAGTCCATGCCCGAATGCGAATACGGCTGAAAATCGACACGCGAAACAATCCCACGGGTGACCGAAAGCCGGGTTCCGCCGATCGGATACCCATAGACCGAAACGCTGGATTCGATGGCGGGAATCCCGCCGAACCCGAGCGCGACAGTGCCCCGGAAGAATCCCGGTTCCTCGACGGTGAGGAGGGCGAGATCGCAATCGTGGGCGAGGTGGAGCACGCGGGCCGGGTAGGGTTTGGGATCGCCCTCCTTGGAAACCGTGAGGAAGCGCGCGTTGCTCACCACATGCGCATTTGTCATGATCCGGTTGCCTCCGATCACGAATCCCGAGCCGCTGGCACTCGTGACTTCACCGGAATTCCATGGCGCTTTGTAGTTGGGTTCCTGTGAAGTGGACTCGATCCGGACGAGGCTGTTGACAATCGGAGAGGCCTGAAGAATGACAAAAGATCCCAGCACTCCCGCGATAAATGCCTGACGAAACATCCCGCCCAACGTAGGCCCGCCGCCTGCTTTGACAACCAAGATTTTGGGAAAAACACGGATGGCAGGACACCCGGGTTTCGTTCCTCGAAACGCCGCGCGCCGCACTTCTCCGCCTCTCTCTGCGTTACGTGAACCTATTTTATTTGCTTTTGCGGCGGACGCCCGATACATTGCGACCCGTAGTGTTGGGGATTTTGCGGGTTGCGGGCAACTTGATCACAGACCCCTCACGCGCGGCGAATTTCTGAAACGGACACAATCCCCTCGATCACCATGAAACGCGTTCTTTTTTTCCTCGTCGGCCTTCTCCTTTCCGGCTGTGCCTACTCTCCGCAACCCTCATCCAGCCTGCCGCTGGGGGCCTCGAAGGCCGTGGTGCAAAACCTCATCGGCCCCCCGAAAAGCAAGTCCCGCGACGGTTCGCTGACAACATGGAATTATGGCGGGGGGACGGTGTGCGTGTTCCAGGACGACCAGCTGGTCTCGTCAAACTACAGCACCCCGGCGCAGAGTGGCTCGTCGTTCTCGATCGGATCGCTTTTGCCTCCGGTCTCGGTCAATGTTGTTCCCGAGCCGTATTATTCTCCGGTCGTCTATGCTCCGCCGGCCTATTACGGGGGCGGCTGGGGGTTCCCATGGTGGGGAGGCTACGGCTGGGGCGGCTATGCGCGGCCTTACTACGGAGGAAATTATTGGCGATACAATAACTGCCGGGGCAATTATTATCATGGGCGCTACTACCGGGGGAACGGGAATAGGGGGAATGGCAAAAACGACTCCCACCATTAGATGCGATGCCCTCTCCGGAAGCATTGTTCGGAGCGATCGTCTTCGGGGCGATCGGGATGGCATCCTTCATTAACGGGAAGCGCCAATCGCTGTGGGTTCCCATGGCTCTCGGCATCGCGCTCATAGGCTTCCCCTATCTTGTCACGGACACGGTTCCGCTTTTTCTCGTCGGTTCGTTGCTGACCGCCGCGGCCTACTTCTTCCGGGAGTAAGTTATTTTTTCACAAACCGTCCTTCGTCATCGACGCGGGCGGTGGCGGCCGCTTCGGCCTCATTGGCGAGATCGCGCATTTTGGCAACCTGTTCCGGCGAGGGAACATTGGCCTCGGCCTCCATGGCAACCGTGAGGATCTGTTTGACGCGACCGGTCAGGGTGGTCACCATTTCGGTTCTTTTAAGACGCGGGTGCAGCGTCTCGAGGCGGTCGATGAAGTAGTCCATGATCCCGGCCTCGCCGAGAATTTTCGCCTTGGCCGGGGAGTAGTTCGAGGCCGTGCTCGCGGCGCCCAATTGGAAACCGCGAAGCCATCCGCCGAGGCTGATGATGTGGGCCATTTCCTCGTCGTGGAGTTCCATCATCGAGGTTTCGACATCCTGCTGGGTGCGCATCAGTTCCTCCCGCATGCCGATCCAATCCCCTTTGTCGCTGTGTTCGAAAAGGCTCTTGCTCCTCTTGGCAAGCCGCCCGCCGACCCCCAGAGCCCGCGACTCGCGGATCAGGGCGCGCCCGATATTCTGGATGTCCTGGGGCCGCTCGGCGAGGGTCAGCATAAACCCGTCGGCCACCAGCGCGCCGAAATGCAGCGCCGTCTGGAAACGATTGTTGAAACCCGCATCCCGGTCGGCTTCGGCGATCACATTGAGCGGGATCGGCCGGAAAACCTCAAGATCCTTGAGAATTTTCTGGATCGAAGGCGCCGTGATCGGGTTGACCCCGAGTTCCTCGCGCATGTGCTCGTCGGAACTTTTTTTCAACTCGGCTTCGGTGACGTCCCTTGCCTTTGTGACAGGCAGGAAAAAAACGACGAGAAGCGCGGAAATGGCGGACGCGCGGTGCATTGCCCTTGATAATCAGATCCGGGTCGTTTTGTCCATCCCCGTGAAAATCTGCTTTTGATTCCAACCGTGCGGAGCCAGACTCTTCCGGTGATTGTTGGCGTTCCAAAGGGACATCAAGGATCACACCCATTTTTTCCCATGAGCTCACTCGAACAAGAAATTCACGAAATCGGACGGCGGGCGAAGTCGGCATCGCGCCGTCTGGCCGGGCTCTCCCCGGCCCAAAAGAACGACATCCTGCTGGCGATGGCCGACGAACTCGTCGCGCGCGCCCCCGAGCTGCTGGAAGCGAATGCCAGGGATCTCGCGCGGGCGGAGGAAGGCGGCCTCGGCCAGGCGGCCACCGACCGCCTCCGGCTCACCGAAAAGCGCATCGCCGAAATGGCGGAGGGCGTCCGGCAGATCGTCAGCCTGAATGATCCGGTCGGCGAGATCCTGCGGGCCTGGACGCGTCCGAACGGCATCCGCATTTCCAAGATTCGGACGCCGATTGGCGTGATCGGGATCATTTACGAATCCCGGCCGAATGTGACGAGCGACGCCGCCGTGCTTTGTCTGAAGACCGGCAATGCGGTGATCCTGCGCGGCGGCTCGGAGGCGCTGGCCTCGAATCTTGCCATTGCCGAAGCCCTGCAGGCCGGCGGTGCGCGGGCCGGGCTTCCCGACGGGGCGGTGCAACTCATTCCCACAACCGACCGCGAGGCCGTGAAGATCATGGCGCGCATGGATCAGTTCATGGATCTCATCATCCCGCGCGGCGGCCACGCGCTCATCGAGGCGGTCGTGAGCCAGGCGCGCATGCCGGTGATCAAACACTACGACGGCATCTGCCACATCTACGTGGACAAGGAAGCCCCGCTCGAAATGGCCCGGGACATCGCGATCAACGCCAAATGCCAGCGACCGGGCGTCTGCAATGCCATGGAAACCCTTCTCGTCCACCGCGACGCCGCCCCCGCATTCTTCGCGCTTGCGGCGCCGGCCTTCCGCGGGCAACACGTTGAATTCCGCGCGGATCCCGCGGCATTTTCGCTGCTTGCGGCGCTGGCCTACGAACCGTTGCGGGCAGCGGACGAGACGTCCTGGAAAACCGAATACCTTGATCTCATTGCATCGGTTCGCGTGGTGGACTCCCTCGAACAGGCGATCGAGCACATCGAGCGGTTCGGGTCGCACCACAGCGATGCGATCATCACGGCCAACCCGGAAACCGCGGAGCGTTTCCTCGCCGCAGTCGATTCCGCCACGGTTTATTGGAATGCCTCGACGCGGTTCACCGACGGCGGGGAATTCGGATTCGGCGCGGAGATCGGGATCAGCACCGACAAGCTCCACGCCCGGGGCCCGATGGCTCTCGAAGAGTTGACTTCCTACAAATACCTCATCCGTGGAGAGGGCCAGACCCGCTGACCGGAATTGCAGCGATGAAATCGATAAAAACACTTTACGAAGGCCGCGTCCAGGGAGTGGGATTCCGTTGGACGGTGAAACATCACGCGAGGGAGTTTGACGTGGCCGGCACGGTGAAAAACCTGCCCGACGGCCGGGTCGAACTGATTGCGCAGGGCGATCCCGACGAGGTCTCGGGATTTCTTGAAGCCATCCGCCGGAGCGACCTCGCCGGCCACATTTCTCTGGAATCCCACGAAGTCGGCACCCCGGTTTCCCATCTTCGCGGATTTCAAATCATCGCATGAACCCACCCGCCGTCCATATTGAAAACCTGACAAAAGTGTATCCCGTTCCCCTGCGCCGCCAGCGGGTCGTCGCGGTCAACAAGATGACCCTCACCGTCGGCGAGGGAGAAGTCTATGGCCTGCTCGGCCCGAACGGCTCGGGCAAGAGCACGACGTTGAAAGTTCTCCTCGGCCTCGTCACGCCGACCCGGGGCAAAGCCGAAATTTTCGGGCTCGACAGCCGGGATTACCAGAGCCGCGCCGGGGTCGGATTCCTGCCTGAGAATCCTTATTTCTACAAGTTTCTCACCGCCGAGGAAACCCTGCGCTTCTATGGAAAAATCTGCGGCATGGGCGGACGCGCGCTCAAGAACCGGATTGCGGAGCTGATCGCGCTCGTCGGTCTCGGGGACGCGCGCCACCGGCGGGTGGGCGGTTTTTCCAAAGGCATGCTCCAGCGGATCGGTCTCGCGCAGGCCCTCGTTCAAGATCCGAAGCTCGTTGTGCTCGACGAGCCGACAGCCGGAGTGGATCCCGAAGGTTCGCGGCAGATCCGCGACCTCCTCCTCGATCTGAAAAAAAGAGGCAAGACTGTTCTGCTCACATCGCACCTCCTCAGCCAGGTGCAGGAAGTCTGCGACCGGGTCGGCATTATGGCCCGCGGCGAAATGGTCCGCGAAGGCAGCCTCGGGGAACTCGTCAGCATCGAACGGCAGACCGAGTTTGTTGTCGAGGATGCGCCCGAGGGACTGCGGGAAAAAATCGAAGCCCTCGTGAAAGAATCCGGCGCGCGTTTTGTCTCCACACGCCATCCGCAGCGATCGCTCGAAGGGGTCTTCCTCGAATCGACCGCCCAGAAAAAATGAGGGCGTTCCTCACGGGCACGGATACCGGCGTGGGAAAAACCTTCGTCACGTCGCTGTTCGCCCGCGCCCTGCGGCGGGCCGGACTCGATACCATCGCGCTCAAACCGCTCTGCTCGGGCCCCCGCTCGGATGCGGAAATCCTGCGGGCGGCCTGCGGCAATGAACTGACCATCGACGAGGTCAATCCCCTCTGGTTTCAATCGCCGGTTGCCCCCCTCGTGGCCGCCCGCCGCGAGAACCGTGAGGTCTCGCTTCCCGATCTTGTGGATTGGTTTCAGCGCGTCACCTCCGGCCGGAAATCCGTTCTCGTCGAGGGAGCGGGCGGCTGGCTCGCCCCTGTCGCCAACGGGGCCACGGTCGCCGACCTCTGCGCCGCCCTCGCCCTTCCCGTGATTGTCGTCACCGCGAACCGCCTCGGTTGCGTCAACCATACCCTGCTCACCATCGGGAACCTGCGCGCCCGCGGTCTCGAATGCCACGGGATTGTCCTCAATACGATCCTCCCGGTGCCGGACGAATCCTCCCGCACGAACCGCGCCCTCCTCGAAGAATTTTCCGGAGTCCCGATCCTCCTCGCAATCGGTCCCGATCAAAAGGAAATCGCATTCCCGTTCGCCTGATGCCAAACGCGCGGTGGTTTCGGCGAAACCGCCTCATCCGCTTATGGGGCTCCCAAATCTGCGGGCATGTGGCATCAAAAACACACCGGGATAGGTAAAAACAACGCGGGCACCTTGTAGGCGAGGTGCCAAAATGGAATCAGCACCATTCGGGTCGCGATCAAACGATGTCCCGAGGGGGGGCGGGATCACCGAGACCGCCGTGAGAGCAGCGCGCCCAGCAGGCTGACAAGCAGGATCCCGACGGCTCCGGCAATGATGAGGTGGCTGAGGGGCAGGTTTTTCCCGCACTCGCAGTCGCCGCCCTCCCATTTTCCGGTGGTGACAAGTTTTTTGACGGATTCGATACAGGGGCAGGAGTTCATAGTTTTGGTGTGTTTCGTGGGAAGGTAGCCGCAATTGTTTCACATTGCAGGTAAAAAAGCACGACAGTAAAAAAGCACGAAGCGATCCCTGTTTTTGACAGTATCCCGACCGGCTTCCCGTGATCAGTCGCTCACCGGACGGCGGGGCGGGCGGCGGGCCATCAATTTCCGGCAGGCGTCTTGAATCCATTCGGAGCCGGGCGGCGCATAAGGGCGGAACGTTTCCAGTGTCCCTTCGCGTTCATTGTAAAAAAGGGCGCGGTGGAGCCCGAGGGAGCCGGCCAGTGGAGAGTCGATGAGGCTGGCGGAATCGTTGGCGCTCATCTGGAAGACGACCCGCATTTCGAATTCTCCCAGTGCCTTGCGGCTGAGCGAGCGGCCGATGTTGTTGAAGGTGTCGAAGGTGATGATGAGATGGATCCCGTGGCTGCTGCCCTCGGAAATCAGCGTGTTGAGTTGTGCTCCGGGAGTTGGCGCGGCGTCCGATCCCCCGGAAAAATCAAACGCGTCCTCGTGGCGGAGTTTTTTGAATTTCTGAAATCCGTGGATGAAGACGAACACCGGCGGGGCGTCGGCGGGAGATTCCCCTCCCATGCGGGCCTGGAGTTCGGCGGAGAGGCGGTTCATCACCCGCGCGACATCGTTGGGCTGGACCGGAGTCACGGCATCGGGGAGACAGCCAACGGCCTGGGTGAGCGGATCTCCTTCGCCCAATCCCCCCGCGTGGAAGAGAAGGCATTCCACCGATCCGGCGGGATGCCGGGCCGTCAGGGCGATCAGTGACGTGGCGAGCATCGTGCTGATGGCCTCGTCGTGCTGGCCGACGATGAGGAGGTGATTGCCGCTCTGGCGATGAAAGACAACTTCCGTCGGGCCCTTGATCGAGTTCGGCGCGCCGAGCCAGCAACTGAGCGGTGTGGCCGGCGATGCGGACAACGCGCCGGAGAGGAGGGAGCGGAAGGGGGCGTTTTCACGGATGTCGGCGGGGGCGTTGCCTTCAAAGACGATCGGATCCGCGCCGACGAAGCCGCGTTGCTCCGCCAACGCCCGGACTCTTTTCAACTGCGCGTCGCGCTCCTCATCGGAGATCCAGACGACCTGGAACGGGCTGTTGCCCTCGATGGCGCCGGCGGCATCGTTGTAGATCCCCTCGCCCGGCCGCGAGAGCAGGCGCGGGGCGGGATTGTTGTCGTCCATGATGAGGTAGGCGTCGGCCTCATTGCATTGCAGGGCCACGCGGATGACCATTTGTCCGAGCGTGGCACGGGCCAGCGTGTAGGCCCCGCCGAGGGTTTGCGAACCGAGCAGCACATGAATGCCGAAGGCCCGGCCCTGGCGGACGATGCGGTCGAAAAGCAGCGACGCCGTCTGCGCAATCTCGTCGTCCGCAACAAAAAATTCCTGGAACTCGTCGATGAGGAGCAGCGTCCGCGGCATGGATTCCGTGCCGCCCGCTTTTTTGTATCCGGCAATATCCTGAACACCGAGCGCGCGGAACAGATCCCCGCGACGCTTCAGTTCCTCGTCCACCCGGCGGAGCACGCTGAGTCCGAACTCCCGGTCGCTCTCGATGGCGACGACGCGCGCGTGCGGGAGCCGTTGCGTGGCATAGCATTTGAATTCCACGCCCTTTTTGAAATCGATGAGATAAAACTCGACCTGCTCCGGGCTGCAGGACAGGGCGAGGTTGGTGATGATCACATGGAAGAGCGTGGATTTGCCGGAGCCCGTCTTGCCCGCAAAGAGAGCGTGCTGCCGGGTGCCTTTTCCGATGGCAAGGTATTGGAGCTTTGTGGCACCGGTGCGCCCGATGGCGATCCGGAGTTCGTTCGTCGTGATGTGCGTCCACAACTCCGCATCCTTCGGCGCTATCTGTGAGAACGGCACCTCGACCCGGTTCGAGTCGATGCTGCTTCGTCCGATGCGGTGAACCAGTTCGACGGCCAGTTCGGGCGGCGGCGGCCGATCGAAGGCCAGTTCTTCTCCGACCGCGATCGCTTCGTTGACAAACGTCCACCCGTCGCGTCCGCTCCGGAGGCAGACGCCGCTTTTTCGCAGATCATCGGGCACGAAGCCTTCGGGCGGCGGCTGACGCCGATCCCAATGGATCAGGGTGAACACGCCGCATCGCGCCCCGCTTGCCGCGATGCTTTGCAGGCGCTTGACGGCCGTCTCGCCAAAGTTCGCGGGAAAGTCCGCGACGACGAGGAAATGGTATTTTTCCGCCACGCTGTCGGCCTGCGCGTTGTATTCGGTGATGGTGGCGTATTCGTTGCGCAGATACATCTGGATGACTTTTTCGATGTGCTCGTTGAGTTCCGCCAGACGTTCCTCGATCTGATCGTGCTGGGTCCAGATGCGCCGATTGATGAGGGTTTCCTCGTAATCGGACAAATGCATGAGCCCGGCAAAATTTTGGCCCAGGCCGACGGGATCAATGATGGTGAAGGCCAGTTTGCCCGGAGGGATCGTGGCAAGCAGTCGCAGCATGAGGGCGTTGAGGGTTCCGATCACCGTGGGATTGCCGGAATCGGAAGTCTCGAAAAGCAGGGAGCCCTGGGCGGGAAAGGTCAGTGCCAGCGGAATGGATATCCGCGCCGGGCCGGGCAGTGCCAAACGGGGATCCTTGGGAACGCCCGATCCGGTCAGATCCAAGCACAGATCGGCGAACTTCGCGCCCGGCGGAAACTCCCGGGCGGGCGTCCAGCTTTCGATCTGACGCGCATCCCATGTTGGCGAATCCTTCGCCAGCAGGTCGTTCATGGCGCGGATCGTCTGGTAGAGCGGAACCATCGTGTTTGTCCAATCGGCCTGAAGTTCCGCCCAGCGCGTTTCCTCTTCCGCCGAGAGAGCGGCCACGGCGGAGTCGTTGGAGGCGGTGATCTGCTTTTCCCATGACTCCGCCTGCGCTTTGATTTCGGCGAGCCGGGTGGTGTGCGCCGCTTCATAGCGCTTCAGTTTCGGAAGAAAAAGCCGTTCATTTTTTTCCTGCAACCGGGGGGCTTGGCTCTCGATCTTGTCACGATTTTTCACGACAAACGTGCGCTCAATTTCATCGGCGCGGGCACATTGCGCGTTCACGTCTTCACAAAGCCGGTCGTAGGCTTCTTGGTTCTTTCGGCTGACGCTCTCGTGTTCGGTTTGGGCCGCCGCACTGCAAGCGTCAAAAAGGAACCGCAGTTCAACCAATTCCCGGGCAAGGAGCGCCGCTTCCTCCCGGAACCGGCGTTCTCCCAAGCGATGCAGGAGGAGAATTCCCGCCGTCGCCAGCACGGCCAGGCCCCCGGATGTGACAAACGCCACACTCCCGGATCCCACCAAGGCAAAACCGAGCGCCGCGCCCGCCACAAGCGCAAGGGGGATGGCCGCATCGAGAGGGAGGAAACGAAAAAATGCCGTCAGGAAGAACCGCCGAAAGGCGTTCAGGCGTTCCTCAAACGCCGGAAGACGCTCGTGAAGGTTCTGCAATAATTGGAGGGAATCGCCGGAAGCCCGCACGGGGACATCGTTCGCGCTTCGGAGCAGACGCAAAAAAACTGCGTAACCGCGAAAGGAACGGGTCACCCGCAGCTCCATCCGACGGAAAGACTCCCGCTCGGCCGCAACCCCGGCGGAGAACGCCGCAAAGGACTCGTCCCCGGTTTTCAATTCAAGAGAAAAATTGCGCGTCGCATGAAAGTGGCGCATCTGGAGCTGCCACAGCCACCGTTCCCTCGCCCGTTTGGCCTGACCCTGCAAATTCTCCATGCCGCGCTGCCGGCACTGCTCAATGCGCCTGTGGCGCCCGTCGTAAATCGCCCGCGCATGGGCTTCGTTTTCGGCGAACTCCGTTCCGGCCTTTGCCGTTTCCGAGGCGATCCAATGCTCCATCGCCGCCGTTTCCTCGCGCTGTTTCCGGCTTTCCGCCAGACGCCCGAGACTCGTGTTGCGCGCGAGGAGGGATTCCTTTTTCGTGAACTCTGCGGCGGCATTTTTCAAGCCCGACATCAGTTCGAGACACCGCAAAGCCCGCAAATCGACGGGACTATTCACAATCTTTTCGGATCGTCCTCAAGACGTCTTCGATTTCTTCCATGGCCGCCACCGCCCGGCCAATATCGAGCGGAAGCTCGGTGAGGAAATTCTCCTCAAACTCCCGGCTTTTCACATCGCGCCAAGAGGCTCTCGTCTGATCCCATTCCAGGGACAGCTCCTTCATGGCCAGAAGGAGACGGGCGGCACTGGTTCGGGCACTCATGGCGGCGGATTCGGGGGTGTTGCCGGGAGCCTTTCCGCGTTCGGGGCATCCGGGCTGCCGACCTCCCGAAGAGCTCCGGGTTCCCTGTAGGCATCGAGAGCCTTTTGTATCTGGAGCAGGGAGGAAACGGCCTTGGGGAGACGGTGATCGAGGAGGCCGCGCAGGCTTTCCAATTTCTTCGCCAGCGGGGCCATGCGGAACTCGTAGTTGCGGGTCCAGCGTTTCACGTTCTGCAATTTTTCTTCCGCTTCGGCGACGGCATGCTTCGCTCTCCGCACGGCCATCAATTCCATGGAAAGATTGTCGCGCAACGAGGAAAGTTTGGCATTGAGAAGTTCCTGCTCGGCCTGATCCAGCGTTCGGTGCCGGCGCCGGCCTTCCGCTTCCCAATGGAGCCGCTGATCGTTCTGAAGCCATCCCCGTGTGCGCCGAATCTCATCGCCCACCTCGTCCACGCTGGTATGCGCCTTGTTGAGGAAAAGGATCAGGTGCGTTCTGAAAATTTCGAGCGCGTCAAAAGAAGTTATTTTTGCCTGATCCGCCATCTTTTTATCGTTGATCCAGGTATTGTTCGATCCGTTGCGCCTTCCGCAGGAGATAGGGCGTGTGCTTTTCCGAAACCTCCACGAACTTTCTCAGAACTTTCATGGTGGAGAGAAATTCCCCGGCAAATTTTTCGTGTTCCTGATCCTGCCACGAATTGCCCAGCGCGGCGAATCGCGCCTGCAGGGCCGAGGTGCGCACCTGCACGTCGTCGTTGAAGCGCTTGAGCTCGCTTGCAAAACGACGCACCTCTTCGGGATTCATGATGGCCTGGGGCATGGCGGGATTTTCTTTCTTTTAGGAACCGAGCAGGAGCCGGGCGGGATTTTCGATGCAGTCTTTGACGCGGATGAGGAACGTGACCGCCTCTTTTCCATCGATCACGCGGTGGTCGTAGCTGAGGGCGAGATACATCATCGGCCGCACGACGATCCGCTCATTTTCGACGACCGGGCGATCCTGGATTTTGTGCATGCCGAGGATGCCGCTTTGCGGGGGATTGAGAATCGGGGTGCTGAGGAGCGAGCCATAGACGCCGCCGTTCGAGATGCTGAAGACGCCGCCCTGGAGATCGTCGAGCGAGACTTTGCCTTCGCGGGCCTTCGTGGCAAAGTGGATCAGCCGGTTTTCGATATCGGCAAAGGTCAGCTTCTCGCAATCGCGGAGGACGGGGACAATGAGCCCGCGCTCGGTGCCGACGGCAACGCCAATGTCAAACGCGTTGTTCAAGACAAGGTCATCGCCTTCCAGCCGGGAATTGATGGCCGGGACGGCCTGGAGCGCATCGACCACGGCTTTGATGAAAAAGCTCATGAAGCCGAGCTTGACGCCGTATTTTTTTACGAACACATCCTGCAATTCTTTGCGCAGGCGGATGACGGCGCTCATGTCGCACTCGTTGAATGTGGTCAGAATGGCGGCGGTATGCTGGGCCATGACGAGCTGCGCGGCAATTTTGCGGCGGAGCGGAGAAAGTTTTTTACGGACGGCGCGGGAGGCGGCAGGAGCCGGGACAACGGGGGCCATCGAGGAAAAGGAGGCGGCCGGGGAAGCCGGTGCCGCGGGCGTTGGCTTGGCGGGAGATTGCGGCGCGGGAGGCGGGGGCAAGGGCGCGGCGACTGGAGCGGGGGCCGGAGTTGCCGCCGGCGAGGAGGCTTGGGAGGCGGGCGCAACCGGCTCGATTTCGGCCACGACCTGACCAATTTTGACTTCCTCTCCTTCGGCGGCGCGCTGGCGGACGATGCCGGGTTCGGGAGCGGTTACCTCCTGCGAAACTTTGTCGGTTTCCAGCGTGAAGAGGATTTCATCTTTTGCAACGGGGTCGCCATCCTTTTTATGCCAGACAGAGAGGATACCCGAGGAGATCGACTCTCCGACGGCGGGAACTTTCACTTCGGTATTCATGGTGATGGGATGGAAATTTATACCTCGAAGGCCTGTTTGACCAGTGCGGCGAGCTGGGTTTTGTGGGTGTCGAGCGAACCGGTCGCCGTGCTGGCGCTTGCCGGGCGTCCGGCATAGCCGATGAGCGAGCCGACAAGACCGGCGATCCGGGGGGCCAGAAAATTCCAGGCCCCCATATTTTCCGGTTCTTCCTGGCACCAGACGGTGCGGCGGATGTGCGGATAGCGCCGGGCGATGCGCCGGAGCTTTTCGGCGTGCAGCGGGTAGATCTGCTCGATGCGCATGATCGCCGTGGTGTCGGTCTGGCCGGCCTCCCGGCGACCGCGCACGAGATCGTAATAAACTTTTCCCGAACAGAAGATGAGGCGCGTGATCCCGGCGGGATCGCCTGCCGCCGGATCATCAAGAATTTCGTAGAACCGGGAGTCTGTGAAATCCTCGTTGCGGGAAACCGCGTCCTCCGAGCGAAGGAGGCTTTTCGGGGTCATGATGACGAGCGGCTTGCGGAACCCGCGGTGGATCTGGCGGCGCAAGACATGAAAATACTGGGCCGGCGTGGTGAGGTTGCAGACCTGCATGTTTTCCTCGGCACAGAGCTGGAGAAACCGTTCGAGGCGTGCGCTCGAGTGTTCCGGACCCTGGCCTTCGTAGCCGTGCGGCAGCAGCATGACAATCGAACTCGGACGCCGCCATTTCGATTCCGAGGAGGCGATGAACTGGTCGATGATGATCTGTGCACCGTTGGCGAAGTCGCCGAATTGGGCCTCCCAGATGCAGAGCATCGACGGGAAATCCATCGAGTAGCCGTAGTCAAATCCCAGGACGGCATATTCGGAGAGCGGGCTGTTATAGACGCAAAACCGGGCCTGATCGGGCGCGAGATGCATGAGCGGGATGTAACGCTCGCGCGAGACCTCGTCGTAGAACACGGAGTTCCGGTGGCTGAACGTCCCCCGGCGGCTGTCCTGGCCGGAGAGGCGGACGGGCGTGTTTTCGAGAAGGAGAGATCCGAAGGCCAGTGCCTCCGCAAAGCCCCAGTCATAAGGCCCGCCGGCCTTCCAAATTTGCAGGCGACGCTCAAGAACCGTGCGCTTGATTTTCGGAACGATGCGGAAATTTTCCGGCAGGGTGGTCAGGGTGCCGACAATTTGTTCCAGCGTCGCGGCCGTGATCGCCGTGTTGATCGGCTCGTGGGAATAGGGAGGCTGGAAAATGGCGGTCGAGCCCGCGAATGCGTTCTTCTTGTTTTCCTCGCGAATTTTCGTGTCGGCGAGGGCGGCTTCGAGTTCGGCGAGCGATTCGGCCTTGATGGCGGCGGCCTGTTCGGCGGAAACCGTTCCCAGGGCGGCGGCCTCTGCGGCGAACTTCACGCTGAGGAGCGGATGGCTCTTGATGCGGCGGTAGAGGTCGGGCTGGGTGAAGTTCGGCTCGTCGGTTTCGTTGTGCCCGTGCCGCCGGTAACAAAAAATGTCGATCACGACATCGCGTCCGAATTCCTGGCGGAACTCGAGCGCCAGCTTCGCGACCTCGATGACGGCCAGCGGCTCCTCGCCATTGACGTGAAAAATCGGGGCCTCGATCATCTTGGCGATGTCGGTGCAATACATCGTCGAGCGGCTGGCGGCCGGGAGGGTCGTGAAGCCGATCTGGTTGTTGACGACGATGTGGATCGTCCCGCCGGTGCGGTAACCGGGAAGCTGGGACATGTTGAAGACCTCGGCGACAATCCCCTGACCGATAAACGCCGCGTCGCCGTGAACGAGGAGGGGCACGACCTGTTTGCGATCGACGGTGTCTCCGAGCACGCGCTGGCGCGCACGGGCCTTGCCTTGGACGACGGGATCCACCGCTTCCAGATGGCTCGGGTTGGCCGCCAGGAGAATGTCCACCCGGTGCCCGCTTGCGAGCACGCGCGTCGTTTGGTAGCCGAGATGGTATTTCACATCCCCGTTGCCGCCCACCAGTTCCGGGATGAAATTGCCCTGGAATTCGTTGAAAACAAGATTCAGCGGCTTGTTGAGAAAATTCGCCAGGACATTGAGGCGGCCGCGGTGGGCCATGCCCATGACAATTTCGCGCACCGCGTGGGTGTCGCAGGATTCGAGAATCGCATCGAGCGCGAGAATCAACGACTCGCCGCCTTCGAGCGAGAACCGCTTCTGCCCGACATATTTCGTGTGCAGGAACGACTCAAACGTTTCGGCCTCGTAGATTTTTCGCAGGATGTGCCGGTGGGCATCGGGGCTCGCGCGGTTTTCCTGTTTCCTGTTTTCGATGCGTTCGCGGATCCAGTTGCGGACTTTCGGGTTCTGGATGTGGACGAACTCGGCGCCGATCTTGTCGCAATAGATGGCGCACAGATCGGCGATCATCTCCCGGAGGGTCATCCGGCGATCCTCACGGAAAAATCGGGACGAGACGGGGAGGTCGAGATCTTTTTCCTGGAAGCCGAGTTCGCGCAGGCTCAGCAGCGGGTTGTCGCGGCCGCTCTCCGCCAGCGGGTCGAGGTGTGCGATCGAGTGGCCCATCGTGCGGTAGGCATAGACGAGCGCATCGACACGGGTTTGCAACGAGGGGGCGACGGCTTCCCCGGCAGGGGAGTCGGGAAGCGCGTCCCCGGCTTTCTGGCTGCGGGCAAAACCCAGCTCAAATCCCTCGAAGAAGGCCGCCCAGTCCGGCTCGACCGAACGCCGATCCTTCAGCCAGCGTTCGTATTTTTCATCAAGCAGAGCCTCGTTCCCCCGGGCGGCGAAGGAGGAATTCATCAAAGGTTAATAAAATCCCCAGCCCGGACCCCAGCCCGGACCCCAGACATTCCACTGCGCGGCATCTTCGTTCATCTCGGCCGCCATCAGCTTCTCGTTGCTGAGCTGTTGTTTGAGACGCAGATTCTGGTAGGCGGTGTATTGGGTCTGGGTGCCCACGAACATTTGGTTGTGCCGGACGTCGGGGAAAACGAAATAGGTGACGCCTTTTTTCTGAACGGTGGTGATTTTTCCGGCAGGGAGGGCAGTGAGGTGCTTCTGCTGTTTGGCGGTTTGGGCGATCACGGTTTTGAAGCCGGCCGCGGAGAGCAGGTTTTCGGTTTGCTGGGTGCTCGCGCAGCCCGCGATGATCGCGAGGACGGCAAGGGTGGAGAGGAGTTTGGCGGGTTTGAGGATGGTTTTCATTTTGAGAGGGATTGTGCGGATTTGCTATCGGACAAAAACAGGAAGCCGCCTTCCGGCATGGAAACCGGCTTCCTGTCACCGGCAATTTCTCTCACAGCGGGCGGAACTTGCAAGCAGTTCTTGCGGGCAGCGTTCTTTAATTCCCTGAAGGAAAGCTTCGAGAGCCGGGGCGTTTTTCATGCGTTTGCTCTGGCGGCGCCGCCGCGGTTGCGCCGGGACGGCTTCGGATATTTTCCGCGTGCGGGCGGCGGATGGCCGGGGGTTCCCGTGCCATTTTTGAGTTCGGTAATCTGATCGCGCAGGAGGGCGGCCCGCTCGTATTCGAGATTTGCCGCTGCCGTCGCCATGTCGCGTTCCAGCTCGCGCACGAGCTCGTGAAGATCAAAGACCGCCCCGTCTTCTTTCACGATCCCCTGCTCGATTTCACGGCCCTTGACGATCACGCGGAGGCTTTCCTGGACGGCCCGCACCACACTGCGCGGCGTGATCCCGTTTGCTTTGTTGTAGGCTTCCTGCCGCCCGCGCCGGTAGGCGCACACATCCAGCAACGCCCGGATACTTTTGGTGATGGTATCGGCAAAAAGCACCACCTCCCCGTTGAGATGCCGTGCGGCCCGGCCGGCTGTTTGGATGAGGCTTGTCTCGCTTCTCAGATAGCCTTCCTTGTCGGCATCCAGGATGCAAACGAGGGAGACTTCGGGCAGGTCGAGTCCCTCGCGGAGGAGGTTGATCCCGACCAGCACATCGCACTCGCCCGCACGCAGCCCGCGAAGGATTTCCACCCGCTCAATCGTATCGATGTCGCTGTGCAAATAGCGCACCTTCAACCCGATTTCCCGCAGGTAGTCGGCCAGATCTTCCGCGGTTCGCTTCGTGAGGGTCGTCACCAGAACCCGTTCGCCGGCTTCGATCCTCCGGCGGCACAACTCGATCGTGGCGTCGATCTGCCCGCCCAGCGGACGCACTGTGATTTTCGGATCCAGCAACCCGGTCGGCCGGATAATCTGCTCGATCACAAGCGGCGCACCGGGCGAAGTCACGTCGAGCGGAAGCGATGCGGGGCCGGCGTCCCGCCGGCTCCCGGCGGTCTGCAGCAGCCCGGAGCCCGCGCGGCTTTCGCCCAATTTCTTCTCGGGATTGGCGATCCATTCCCGGTTTCCGGCGACGCTGTTCCGCATTTCGAATTGTCCGGGGGTCGCGCTCACGTAGATCACCTGCTTGGCGATCCGCATGAACTCCCCGAAGTTGAGCGGGCGGTTGTCGAGCGCGCTCGGCAGCCGGAACCCGTAGTTCACCAGCACCGACTTGCGCGAGCGGTCACCGGCAAACATGCCGCCGATCTGCGGCACGGTGGCATGCGACTCGTCGATAACAAGGAGGGAGTCCTCCGGAAGAAAATCCATCAGCGTGAAGGGGGGCGATCCCGGCGGCCGCCCGCTCAAATGGCGGGAATAATTTTCGATGCCGCTGCAGAATCCCATTTCCTGCATCATCTCGAGATCGAACTCCGTGCGCATCTTGATCCGCTGCGCCTCGATAAACTTGCTGTCGCGCTCGAACGCGACCACCCGTGCCTCCATCTCCCGCCGGATCGCCCGCATCGCGCCGTTGAGCTTGTCGGGCGGGGTCACGAACTGCTTGGCGGGAAAAAGCGTGAACGTCGTCAGCGTCGCGTTCACATGCCCGGTCAGCGGGTCAAACTGGCTGATCCGCTCGATCTCATCGCCAAAAAATTCCACCCGCACGGCCTCGTCCTCGCTCTGGGCGGGGTGGACTTCGACCACATCCCCGCGCACCCGGAATTTTCCGCGGGCAAAGGCGATGTCGTTGCGTTCGTAGAGCATCTCGATCAACTTCGTCAAAAAGGCCTCGCGCGTCAGGCGCTGTCCGGGCCGGAGCGTCACGAGCATCTGGAGAAAATCCTCCGGCGATCCCAGGCCGTAAATGCACGACACGCTGGCCACGACAATCGTATCCCGGCGCGTCAACAACGAGCTCACCGCCGACAACCGCAGACGCTCGATCTCCTCGTTGATCGAAGAATCCTTTTCGATGAACGTATCCGAGCGCGGCAGGTAGGCCTCGGGCTGGTAGTAGTCGAAATAGCTCACAAAATATTCCACCGCATTGCGCGGGAAAAATTGTTTGAACTCGCTGTAGAGCTGGGCCGCCAGGGTCTTGTTGTGGGACATGATCAGCGTCGGACGGTTCAGATCCCGGATCACATTCGCGACGGTGAACGTCTTGCCGGAACCTGTCACTCCGAGCAGCGTCTGGTGGCGGTTGCCAGCCAGCAGCGAGCGACTCAGTGCTTCGATCGCCTGCCCCTGATCCCCGCACGGCTTGTAGCCAGACTCCAACTCAAATTCCATAGCCGGCCAGTATCGCCCCGCCGCTTGCGGAGTGCAACCGCCGGGATCGCCCTTGTAGGCGACGGAGAAAAAGTGGAATTCTCATGTGCGGGCTTGAGTTCCGTCTCGGGATCGCATTTTCTTTCCCGGTGAAAGTTCGCCCCCCGGTTTTCCCCATAAAAGGCCGCACGCCGCCTGCGGAGGAAATCGTTTCCCAACAGCCCCCACCGCCCCCGCCCAAGACATGAAAGCAAAACACATAACCCTCCTGAATCGAATCCTGGCGGCCGCGCTCGCCTTTGCCGGTGTCACGGCCTTTGCCGCACCGCCCGCCGACGAGGCCGAACTCCAAGTTTGGAATTTTAAAAACCCCACCGATGGGTGGTCGGGAATCGTCAACGGCAAGTACGGATCCTGGCCGGTGAGCAACCTGTCCATGCAGGTCAAAGCAGATTCCAAAGGCAACTGCGCCTTCGAACGGGGCGGTATGAATTTTCCCGCCGACAAGGCCAACGTCGTGCAAATCCAAGCCGACGCAGGATCCGCAAATAAGGGACGCCTTTCGTTCACAACGGGCGTCTCGCAGTCGGCGAACAAAGAAAAGATGATCGAGTTCGACGTCAAGCCGGGAAGCGGTTTCCAGGACTACACGTTCGATCTGAAAAGCCTGACGACCTGGAAGGATCAGATCTCCACTGTTCGGTTTGAATTTGTGGGGCTCAAGCCGGACGAGGTGGTCAACGTCCGCTGCATCAAAATGTTTTACGGCGAGAAGATCTCGAAGCCGATGGTCTATACCAACTTCACCCCCGGCCTTCCTCCGGTCGTCCGCGAATTCCGCCTGGGCTTTTTGTTTCACGACAACATGGTCCTGCAGCGCGAGAAACCGGTGCCGGTCTGGGGGCGCTCCAAGCCCGGGGAAGTGGTGACCGTGAGTTTTGCCGGGCAAAAGAAAAGCGCGACAACCGATGCCTCCGGGAAATGGCAGATCCTTCTCGACCCGATGCCGGCTTCGGCCGAGTCGAGAACCCTGACCGCCTCGACCCCGGTCAAAGACCACAGCGTGACCGTGCCCAACGTGGTTGTCGGCGATGTCTGGCTCGTCGGCGGACAGTCGAACATGGGCGGAAACACTGCTGAAAATACTCCTCCCGCGGAAAGGCAACAGGAGCTTCTGGAGACGAATTATCCGAATTTGCGCTACACGGGAATCTCACCCCAGAACCGCGACACGCCGCTGGCCAACGATGCGGCTGAGGATCCGGTCGTCTGGCGGCCCGCCATGGCAAAGCCGTTTCCCTCTCTTCCTCCCGCCGTCTCCTACTATTTCGGCCAGGCCCTCCACGCCAGCCAGAAGGTTCCAATCGGTCTGATCATGCTGATCAAAGCGGGAAGCCAGGTCGAACAATGGCTCGACGCGGCCTCGTTGAAGGCGATCTTCACCGACGAGGATCTCAAAAAGGTCTGCGCCACCTCTCATCTGGCCAGCGGCCTCCACAACGCGATGGTCGCCCCGCTCGCCCCCTTCCCGATTCGCGGAGCCTTCTGGTATCAAGGCGAGTCGAATTCCGACAACGAGCCCCGCTATATGGGCTATTACAAGAGCCTGCCGGCGCTCATCAAAAGCTGGCGCGCCATGTGGGGGAAAGACCTTCCGGTTTTCATCGTGCAGCTTCCGGCATTTGATGGCAAGTATCCGCCCGATTCGTGGGCATTTGTCCGCGAGGTTGAGCTCCTCTGCTCGCAGCATCTGCCAAACGTCGGCCTTGCCGTCACCTTCGACGAAGGCGATCCCAAGAACCTCCATCCCCGTAACAAATACTTCGTCGGCACCCGTCTCGGCCTTGCCGCCCGCTCGATGGTCTATGGCGAAAAGGTCGAATCTTTCGGTCCGGTCTATGCCGGACTGGAACCCAAGGGCGGCGGGGTGTCGCTCCGCTTCACGCATGTCGGCACCGGCCTGAAAGCCCGCGGCGATCTCGTCGGCTTTGAGGTTCGCGGAGCCGACCAGCGCTGGCTTCCCGCCAAGGCCGTGATCGCCGACAAGGATCACGTCCTCGTGACCTGCCCGGAAGTCCCGAAACCCGAGGCCGTCCGCTACGCTTGGTCCAATTCGCCAACGGCCTGCCTCTTCAACGACAGCAGCCTGCCGGCCAGCCCGTTCCGCACGGATGTCCCGGCCACGCTCGTCGAAACCCTGAAGAAATCAGGCGGCGTCTTGGATGCAAAATAATACTGTCTCTCATAACCGGATCTTCGGAAGGATCCAAACCCGCGCGTAACGCCAACGATGGGCGAACCTTTGACTCGCCCTCTCCCGCTTGGCGGAATCTCCCCCGAGCGCACCCTGCGTTCCGGTGGTGTGAGCCTTCTCCTTAAAACGCGCAGGCCGCGCCGGAGACGATGCCGACTTCGTCCGGGCCGGTGTTCCGTTTGTTGGGTTCGGACATGTTGGCGTTCGAAAGGTGATGCCACATGAAGCCGGTCCAGACCGACCACCGGTCGGAAAGGTCGTAGCGGAAGCCGCCCGATGCCAGCATGATGAAGGTGAAGCACTGCCCGAGACCGTGGTCGTTCTTGTCGGAGGGGTGGGCATCCGCATAGCCGAGGCCGACCCCGCCTCCCCCAAAAAACGACCAGTGCGTCTGCCCGATGGGAATGAGAAAACGCAGTTGCGGCCCCCATCCGAGATAAAAGCTCTCCGGGCCGTTGAAAATCGCCGAAGCAAAAAAGGTCGAGCGCACCTGCGTGCGGATCCGCACCGGCCCGAGCTCAAGCGCCCGGAACGGCTCGTAATCGAGCGACAGCATCTGGGTCAGAAAAAAGTAACGGTTCGGGTTGTTGTCGATGTTGAACATCTGCGCCGACTCGAGGGATACCGCCCACGGATGCCGGGGGGCGGACTCCACCCCGTTGAGGACGACCGTCTCCGGGCCCGCATGAACGATCGCGCCGGCCAAAAAGCCGAGAAAGGCCGACAGGAATATTTGTTTCATACGATGTCACCAGAGATCACTTGGCGGCTTGTCTCCTGACAAGGAAAATCCCCGTCTTCAAAACCCCATCCTGTAAATTCTGTTCATCCTGCCATGAAGTGCCGGAAGAGTTTTTGGATTTTTCCTCTGTGCGAAGAAGCAAAATTCGGGGATACAATCAGCGGATATGGCCAGACAATTCCCTCCCGTCATCCTTGCCGCGGATATCGGCGGCACGAAGTCGCACGTGGGAACGTTCAATATTGTCGGCAACGCGCTCACGATGATCCGGGATCAAAAGTTTTCCAGCACCGCCTACCCGGGGTTCAACGCGATCCTGCGCGAGTATCTCGGCCACGACCGGACGCCGGTTCTGGCCGCGTGCCTCGGCGTGCCGGGGGTTGTCAACAGCGGCCGCGCGAAGCCGACCAATCTCACCTGGGGCGTCGATGCGGAGGAGATTTCCGACGAGTTCAAAATCCCGCATGTCGGCATCCTCAACGACCTTGAGGCGAATGCCTATGGGATCACGCAGCTCCGTCCCGCCGATTTTGCCGTTGTTCAAAAAGGCGCGCCCGACGCCTCGGGGAACCGGTGCGTTGTTTCGCCGGGCACCGGGCTGGGCGAGGCCGGCCTCTACTGGGACGGCAAGCGCCACCGGGTCTGGGCCTGCGAAGGCGGCCACACCGACTTCGCCCCGCGCAACGAGATCGAGATCGCCCTGCTCGAATACCTGATGAAGCAATTCGGCCATGTGAGTGCCGAGCGGGTCGTCTCCGGCATGGGCTGTGAAAACATTTACAAGTTCCTCCGCGAGACCGGCCGCGGCACGGAACTCCCCGCCGTTGCCGCCGAGATGCAGAAGACCGACCCGAATGTCGTCATCTCCAAATATGCCGATAGCGGGGACTGCCCGATGTGCGTCCAGACGCTGGAGATTTTTGTCGGCTGCCTCGGGGCCGAGGCGGGCAACATGGCGCTCAAGACGATGGCGACCGGCGGCGTCTATCTGGGCGGCGGCGTTCCGGCGAAGATGCTCAACCACATCCAAAGCGTGGGATTTCTCCATGCCTTCAACGACAAAGGCCGCCTCTCCTCGCTCATGGAAAATACGCCGGTCATGGTCATCCTCAACGACCAGGCCGCCCTCCTCGGCGCGGCCCACTACGCGCTGGAAGGCTCCGCCGCTTCGTAAAGCCCCCCGGCTTCTCAAACCACGCATGACCTCGAAGCAACTCACCTTCTTCGCCCGCCTCGGGAGCACGGTCGGCTTGTGGGTTGTCCTGCTCGCAACGGTTTTTTCGGGATACGACATCGGGTTCTTCGTTGTGCTGGCGGTGCTGGCGATGCTGGCCCTGTGGGAGTATTACCGCATGCTCGAGAGCGACGGCATCGGGGTTTTCACGCTCACCGGGCTGATCTGTGCGCTCATCCTGCTGGTGGGCGGCTTTGCCATTATCCGCGAGCGGGGGCCCGAGAGCGCGTATGATTTCGAGTTGGTCGTGCTGGTTTTGTTTTTGTTCGTGATTTTCGCGCGGCAGATGTTCCGCGGCGCGGCGCACGATCCTTTGCGGGCGATGAGCTACACGGTTTTCGGCCTGCTCTACATCCCGTGGCTTTTCAGTTTTATCACCAAGATCATCTACCTGACGCCGCGGACGGCCGACGGGATGACGACCGGACAGTATTATGTTCTGTTTCTCGTCATGGTGGCGAAGTTCAGCGACATGGGGGCCTACGTCTTCGGGAGCCTTTTCGGACGGCATCCGTTTGCCCCGCACATCAGCCCGAACAAAACATGGGAAGGGTTTTTCGGCGCTCTGGCGACATCGCTCCTTGCAAGCTATTGGCTCTACGCGCTCATGCCCGGCAAGCTTTCCGCCTTCCGGTTTGACGACGTCACCCTGCTCGGCCTGCTGCTCGGGCTGGCGGCGGTGATCGGCGACCTTGCCGAGTCGATCGTCAAGCGCGGTGCAAACCGGAAGGATTCCAGCGCCCTACTGCCGGGCATCGGGGGCACGCTCGATCTGATCGACAGCCTGCTCTTCACCGCCCCGCTGCTGTTTTTCTACATGAGGCTCGTGCTCGGAGTGCCATGAGGAAACGTCGCGTCGTCATCCTCGGTGCCACCGGCTCGATCGGCCAAAGCGCCCTGAAGGTCGCGCGGGATATCCCGGACCGGATGGAAATCGTCGGCCTCTCCGCCCATAAAAATGCGGCCGCGCTCGCCGAGGCCGCCCGGGAATTTCCCAACGCCCGCTGCGTCCTCTCCGAGGGCGAAGGCGGCATCGAACGTCTCACCAGGCTGGCAACCCTCCCCGAAGCAGATCTCGTGCTCGTTGCCATCGTCGGCACCGCCGGCCTGCGCCCGACCCTCGCGGCGATCGAAGCCGGAAAAGACATCGCCGTGGCCAGCAAAGAAATCCTCGTCATGGCCGGCGAAATCGTGATGGCGGCCGCCGCCCGCCACGGGGTGCGCCTGCTGCCGGTGGACAGCGAGCACAATGCCATTTTCCAATGCGTCGAAGGCCGGGCTGGCTCGGAGTTGCGGAGGCTCATCCTCACGTGCTCCGGAGGTCCCTTCCGCAAAATGCCGCGCGAACAGTTCGCCTCCGCAACCCCGGAAATGGCGCTCAAACATCCGACCTGGAGCATGGGCCCGAAGATCACAATCGATTCCGCCACGCTCTTCAACAAGGCGCTGGAAATGATCGAGGCGCGCTGGCTCTTCAACGTCGGCATGGATCGGATCGATGTCATCATCCACCCGCAAAGCATCGTGCATGCGCTGGTCGAGTTTGTGGACGGCTCGCTGCTCGCACAGCTCAGCCATTCCGACATGCGCTTCCCGATCCAGTATGCGGTCACCTGGCCGGAACGCGTGCCCAACTCGCTCGAACCGCTGGATTTTTCGCGGGTCGGCAACCTGGAATTCCATGCCCCCCGCCGCGCCGACTTCCCCGCGCTCGATCTCGCCGTCCGGGCCGGAACCCTCGGCGGCACGCTGCCCGCCGTCCTCAACGCCTCCAACGAGGTGGCCGTCGAGGCGTTTCTCGCCGGGAAGATCCCCTTTCCCAGGATTTGGGAAATTGTCGCCCGCGTCATGGATTCCTGCCCGCACGCCGTCCGCCCCGCCCTCGATCAAATCCTCGAAGCCGACCGCCTGGCCCGCACGCGGGCCTCCGCCCTGTGCGCCTCGTAACCACTGAACCCGGATCGGGCGATTGCTCACACGGAGGACAGGAGTGAAGAGGGAAAAAGGGCGGGTTGCATCGGGACAGAAAGAGGCGGCTTGATTTTTTGTTTCTCCTCCGTGTTCTCCGGGAACTCCGTGTTTCAAAAACGGTTTTCGGGCTGAAGCGGCGCGTGGGAACGGGCTTGTCAAATTCGCGCAGGTTTGCGAAGCAAGGGGCATGAATTTTCCCCGCTTCTTCCAAACGGCGTTCCTTGTGATCGCCATTCTTTATCCGTCCATGCTCCCTGCGGAGGAAACCACCATCACGGTGAAAAAAAGCGACGCGACAAGCCTCGCCATCAAACCGTTTGGCGGAGCCGATGGCGCGTCCGTTGCGAGGGTTGTGCAGAACGATCTCGACCTCTCCGGCCTCTTTCTGCTCACCCCTGCCGAACGCGCCAGCTTTTCCGTCGGGGCAACAGCCGGCGGCGGATCGCTTGAGGGCACGGTCACCGACAGCCGGGGCGCCGTCGTGCTCAAGAAATCCTACCCGGGAAACGCGCGCGCCGCAGCCCATCGGTTTTCCGATGACATCGTCGAAACGATCACCGGCACGAAGGGCATTGCCAGCACGAAGCTCGCGTTCGTTGGCAGCCGCTCCGGACACAAGGAAATTTACGTCGCCGATTACGACGGGGCCAATGGGCGGCAACTTACAAACGACTCCTCGATCAGCGTCCGGCCCGCGATCTCATGGGATGGGACGAAACTCGCCTATACCGGATACAAGGAAGGCTACGCGGACATTTACGCGATTGATCTTGCCAGCGGTTCCCGCAACCGGATCGTCAAATTTCCCGGCACCAATTCCGGTGCGGCCTTCTCCCCCGACGGGGGCCGGATCGCCTGCACGATGAGCAAAGACGGCAACCCGGAACTCTATATCGTCGGAGCCAACGGGGGCAGCGCGCGCCGTCTCACAAATGTGCGCGGCGTCGCCTCCTCGCCGACCTGGTCACCCAATGGCAGCGAGCTGATTTACTCTTCCGACGAACGCGGAGGCCCCCAACTCTTCCGGATCGGGGTCGGCGGCGGATCCGGACGGCTGATTTCCGTCGGCCACGGATATTGCACCGAGCCGAGTTGGTCGCCCGACGGAAAAAAAGTTGCCTTCAACGTGCGGCAGGGCGGGTTTTCCATCGCCATCCTCGACCTCGCATCCGGCACGACGCGTATCGTGGCCGCAGGCGAAGACCCGGCCTGGGGCGCCGACTCGCGCCATATTATCTACAGTTCCGGATCGGCCATCAACCTCCTCGACACCGTCAAAGGCCGGATCTCACCGGTCATCAGCGGACTCGGAAAAGTGAGCGAGCCCACCTGGTCGCGCTGAGCCCGTCACTTGGAAATATCCCGGTATTGTCCCGGTCGCACATATTTATCCCGCCCCATAGACAGGCCTTCCTCATATTGACCTGAGCTTGTCGCATTATCTTTGACGGTATGAAGTCATGCAGCAACCGGCGCTGGGCAAACCGAACGGAATGGTCCACTGTCCCCTGCGGAACCCGTGAGTGCTTGCAACAAGCACGGGTGGCCGAAGGTCCAAAGGTTCGATGAGGCGCGTGAGCTAACTGCTCCTTTCTCTGATTGAACCTTGGCGGAAAGCACCATCGTGGGGCGCAAGACCCCGAATGCCTGACTGCAACCTTCCGTCCAGAGGACCAACCAACGGCTGCCCGCGCCGGTTGCCTTTACCCTTAATGGGACCAAAGGAAAACGACCATGAAAAAAACGTATCAATTGAAACCAACACCTTCCGAAGAAGGCAGACGGGTGGCAGCGGAGATTTACACCGCGCCACCGCCGCCGACCAAAGGAAGGGTTATCGGCCTGGATTGCCATCCCGACACCTACACGGCGGCGGTTTACCAGGGGAGCACTCCGCACGACGCGCGCAAGCTGACCAGCCGCGAGAACCTTTGCCTTCAAGGGCTGCTGGAATGGGCTGCCAAGGAGTTCACCCGGGACGACCTCTTCCTGATGGAAGCCGGCTCCAACAGCTTCGAGATCCACCGCCGCCTGCTGTCGCTGGGACTGCGAGCCGTGGTGCTGGAAAGCTGCCATGTGGGCAAACACGCCAAGACCTATGCCGACAACGACAAGATGGCCGCCACCAACTCTCTCAAAGGCTACCTCAACCAGTTCGCGATCCGCACGGCCAGTCGCGGTCTCCAACTCGAACGCACTCGGCAATGGATCCTTGCCCAGCGCGACTGGACGACACTGCAAAAAGAACTGCTCGCCGGATACTTCGCAAACCTCGACAACCAGGCCCAAGGGCGCGAGCGATACCTTCGCCTCATCAGCCAGCAAATTTGCACCGAGCCGTTGATGCTGCGCTGCATGAAGCTGCTGGGGATCGGCAAGATCAACGCCTTCGCCCTGCTGGCGGTGATCGGAGACGTGCGGCGTTTTGACCGCCCCGAGAAGCTCGTGGCTTACATCGGTCTCAATCCCGGACAGCGTCAAAGCGGAATCGGAAAGAACATCAAGCTCGGTGTCGGGAAACGCGGTCGTGGCGACATGCGCCATCTCCTCATCCAGGGTGCCCAGGCCGTGATGCGCATGGGTGCCAATACGGTGATCGGAAAATGGGGCTGGAAACTTTTTGCCCGCAAAGGCAATCGCAACACTGCTGTTGCGGCCGTGGCCCGCAAGCTCCTGGTCCAGGTCTGGCACCTGCTTTCCGGAAATCCCCCCACGGCCCTGGAGGCGGATAAAAGTCTGACGCTCAAACTGCAGAGACTTGTCGGTGCTCTGGGCAAGAGCCTGCGAGCAGAGTGTGGACTCACGGGCAGCCTCAACCAGTGCGTGTTGGAACTCCAACGCCGATTGCTCACCCGTCCCCCAATGGCCCAATGAAAAGCACCACAAACCAATTTGATGGGGGCTATGCGCCCCCAAACCCCGCACCGCTCGCCGCGGCAGGCGTTCGGGGGGAACCTCAGCAAGGCTTGCCTGCGGCAAGCAAAGCGGAGAAAAATCAAAAACACTTGAAGAAAAATCTTGCATGACTACATGCCCGCGCCTCCGCGTGAGATCTTCTTTCCGCTTTCCGCTTTTTCTTCCCCCTTCCCCCGGTTCGCAAATCAAAAATTAACCGGAGGTGGCGGCGGAAGTTTGATCGAAGGGGCGTCCATCGGAGAGTCGAGAGGCTTGACGCTTTCGGCCTTGCGCACTTCCGGCTCCGGGGTGGGTGCGGCAGAGGGTGCGGGGGGCGGCTTCGCCCCTTCTTGTGGTGCCTCTCCGGAACTGTTGACCGGGATCGCCTTGGCGACCGGAATGCTGCCGTCCTCGGAGCGCTCGATCATCGGGGTCACCGATTGGTAGGCGTCGTTCATGCCCAGCAAAGTCGGGGAGTTGACCGCGACCGGACGGATCCTCGTGAAATCGACGGCTGCCGCGGCGCGCGGCCACCCGGCCTCCTCGAATTCCTTCGCGTAGTTGCGGACGCCTCCCCCGTGGACATCGCAGCGGATTTTTGGAATTTCGCTGTCGGTTGCAAGCTCGATATAGGTGAGCGATTGCGAGGAAGAAATGCCCCCGGCCGCATCAACGGTCTCGAGTTTGCAGCGTGGGGAAGCGAGGAGGCCGGAGGTTCTGCAAATTTCGACATCTTTGAGTTCCGCCGGTTTTGCGATGGGCTTCGGCGGAAATTGTTTGGCGGCCCCGTTCATGATTTTCGACCAGATCGGCAGGGCCAGATCTTTTCCGAACGCCCCGCGAAAGATTTTGGTGGGCTTGTCAAATCCGACCCAGACCCCGCAGGTTACGGCATCGGAATAGCCGACGAAATAGGTGTCGGTGAAATTGTAGGCCGTGCCGGATTTTCCAGCCACGGGGAACGATCCAAGGCCGAACTGTTTCGTGGCGATCGAGCCGGCCCCTTTCTGCATGAAGTCCGAAAGGGCGGAATGCGTCTGGTAGGCCGCCGCCGGAGAAATCGCCTTCACCATTTTTTTCGGTGTTTCGTAGATGACGCTCCCGTCGGCGTCGAGAATCCGGCGGATGATGTGAATCTGCTCCGGGCGACGGCCGAGTCCGGGGAAAATCGTGAATCCCAAAGTGAGTTCATCAAGGGTGAGTTCGCTGTTGCCGAGAAAACTGTTCGAGTAGTCCCGCAGGGGAGAATCGATGCCGGCGGCCTTGGCTGTTTTTTTGAGGGCGTCGAGGCCGGCTTTCATTCCAAGGCGGATGGTCGCCGCATTTTTTCCCTTCACAAGCGCTTCCCGTGCGGGGATCGGCCCCTCGTAGGTGTTGTCGGCTTGTTCGACGCCCCATTCGCCGAGGATGCCGGTCTCGCCGCCCACCATGACATAACGGTTGTCGATGCAGGCATCCTGAACGGTTTCGCCGGGGAAAATTCCTTTTTCAAAGGCCGAGGCAAAAACGAACGGGGTGAAGGCGGTGCCTGCCGGACGCCGGCCCTGGAGGGCGCGGTTGTATTCGCTGTGTTTGAAGTCGCGGCCGCCAACCATCGCAAGAACTCCTCCGGTGGCATTCTCCAGAACAAGCGATGCGCTCTGCAGGTATTTCGGCTCCGGCATTTTGACCGCCATGTTGCCCTTGTTGATCTCGTCTTCGAGCGACTTTGTGCCGGTGCGGTATTGCTCGGAGGTCGGGTGCGAATAGCCCGGGGTCGCCTCGATCTGTGAGAGCCCTTCGCGGGTCGCCCGCTCGGAGGTGCGCTGGAGATCGATATCCAGCGTCGTTTCGATGCGGAACCCGCCGTTCATCGCGCGGTCGAACCCAAGGGCTTTCACCGCCTGCTGGCGGATCGCCTCCGCCGCGTAGGAAAGCTTGAACGGGTTCGTGCGCTTGACCACATAAAGCGGGGAGCCGACCTGCTCGTTGTATTGGTCGCGGGTGATGAACCGGAGCTCGCGCATCCGTTTCAGCACAAAATTGCGGGTCTCGGTCGCGTTCTGGACGCTGTTGAATGGCGAGAGGGCCTGCGGACTCTTGAGCAGGCCGGCAAGGGTCGCGCACTGCCCGATATCGAGGTCTTTGGCGGGCTTCCCGAAATACCCGCGCGCGGCGGATTCGGCCCCGTAGAACCCGCTGCCAAAATAGACGCGGTTGAGATAGAGCTCCATGATCCGGTCTTTGGAAAGATTCTTTTCGATCCGCCACGAGAGGAACATTTCGATGATTTTGCGCCGGTAGGTGCGTTCGTGCAGCTCAAACGAATTGCGCGCCAACTGCTGGGTCACCGTGCTCGCTCCCTGGGAGATCTTGCCCCGCCGGTAATTGGAGATCGCCGCCCGCAGGATGCCCATGTAGTCCACTCCGTCGTGCTCGTAGAACTTGTTGTCCTCGGCCGCAACCACCGCCCGGGGCAGCATCGGCGCGATCTGATCGTAGGGCACGGGTTGACGGTTCTGAATGAAGAGCTTCCCAAATTCTTTCCCGTGCCGGTCAAAAAGCACCGAGGCGGATTCCATCCGTCCGACCTGCGCCAGATCGAATTCCGCAGCCCGCTTTTCAAACTTGTGGGTGAAAAATCCGAACGCGACCCAGGCTGCGAATGCCAGCACGCCAAGCGCCGCGAGCGGAATCCACAAGAGCTTCCGCTTGTAGAATGGCTTTCCCCTGCGCCGCCGGGGTTTTTCCCAACTGTAGTATCTTTTGCTGATGACCGCGTATTTTCCACGTCCCGGCTGGCAGAGCAAATGGTAATTTTTCGCAAGATGGGATTTTTCATTGTGATTTTTCCGGCTAGGCTGTCCGCACCATGACCAAAGGCACCTGTTTTCTTGTCGGAGCCGGCCCCGGCGATCCGCTTCTGCTGACGCTCAAAGGCCGCGATTGCCTCGGGCGCGCGGATGTCATTGTCTATGACCATCTCTGCAATCCGGCGCTTCTGGACTCGGCTCCGGACGGAGCGGAAAAAATTTACGCCGGAAAAAAAGCCGGTGTCCACACGATGGACCAGTCCGAAATCAACGCCCTTCTGGTGGAAAAAATCCGGGCCGGAAAAACCGTTGTCCGGCTCAAAGGCGGCGATCCGTTTTTGTTCGGGCGCGGGGGGGAAGAGGCGGAGGCGCTCGCCAAGGCCGGGTGCAGGTTTGAAATCGTTCCGGGCGTGACCAGCGCGATCGCCGGGCCGGCCTACGCAGGAATCCCCGTAACCCACCGGGCACACGGACCCACCGTCACAATTTTTTCCGGGCACGAAGATCCCTCGAAAGCGGGAGCGTCCCTGGATTACGCGGCGATCACCCGGGTGCCGGGAACGAAAATCATGCTCATGGGCATCGAACACCTCGCGGCGATCACGGACGGGCTCGCCAAGGCGGGGATGCGGGCGGACACCCCGGCGGCCCTTGTTCGCTGGGCCACAACCCCCCGCCAGCAAACGCTCGTTGGCACACTGGCCGACATTGCCGACCGGGCCGAAGCGGCGGCGTTTGAGGCTCCGGCCGTGGCCGTGTTCGGGGACGTGGTGGCACTCCGCAACGATTTGAACTGGTTCGAAACGCTCCCGCTTTTTGGCAGGAGGATTGCCGTGACGCGCACGCGCCGCCAGGCGGGGGAACTCGTCGCGCGCTTGCAGGCGTTGGGGGCGGATGCATTTGAGATGCCGACGATCCGCATCGAGCCGACACCGGACAAACGGGAGTTTTATGAATTGGTCGCCTATTGCCACAGCTACGACTGGATCCTCTTTACGAGCCCGAACGGCGTGGAGTCGTTCTTCAACGCCTTCGACGAAATGTATCACGACGCGCGGGATATCGGCGGGGTGAGGATCGCGGCGATCGGCCCCGCCACCGCCGCCCGCGTCCGCGCGTTCCGGCTTCAGGTCGATGTGCAACCCGAAAAATATGTCGCGGAGGAAATTGTCAAAGCCCTCCAGAAGGAAACGAGTGTTGAAAACTTGAAAATCCTGTTCGTCCGCGCCGAGGGGGCGCGCGATGTCCTGCCCAAGGAACTCACCCGTCTCGGAGCAATCGTCGATGAAGCCGTCGCCTACCGCACGGTTCCCGAAACCGATGATGTTGCCGGCGGACTCCGGCGATACCGCGAAGAGGGCGCGGATATGGTGACGTTCACCAGCGCCTCGTCAGCCGAAAATTTTCACGCCCTGAACCTGCCCGTGCCTGCGGGCGTCCTCCACGCAAGCCTCGGTCCGATCACTTCAAAAACCATGGGCCAACTCGGATTGTCCGTGGATCTGGAGGCGAAGGTTCATGACATTCCGGGCCTGGTCTCCGCGATCCGGAAGTTTTACGGAGAGGGGAGGCGTCCCGTCCCGCGTGGAAAAGAACGGGAGAAAATCAAGCCTTCGGATCCAGCCCGAGAAGGGTGACGAGCTGGTTTTTTCCTTTGAGCTGGTGGCTCCCGAGCTCGTGAAACGAGGCCCTGACTTCCTCCGGAAGCTGGGAAACAAAATCGGCGGACGCGGTGAGCCTCTGTCCGAGCTGTTTCATGACTCCTTCCATGCGGAACACGGTATTCACGGCATCGCCGATGATCGTGGCATCGCGCTGGGCGACCAGGCCGATATTTCCGCATGTCACCGTCCCGTGATGAAGGGCCACGGCAATTTGAAACGGACGTTCGGGGTGCTCCGGCCATTGTTTTGTAACGGCGCGATCGAGCAGAGTGATCCCGGTGGAAAACGCGCTCGCCGCATCGCGTCCGGGTTCGTTGCCGCGAATCCAATACGCGAGGATGGCGTCGCCGATAAACTTGTCGATCGTGCCGCCGCTGTCCTGCACGAGGTTTCCGGCCTCCCGGAACCACTCGCCCAGTGTGCGCGCAACCAACTCCTCGGGAAGGATCTCGGACATCGTGGAAAATCCCCGGATGTCGCACACCATGATCGAGACAACCGCCGACTCGTCGTGCGTGATGTCTGTTCCGGCGGCAAGCGTGCCGTCATAAGTGGCGTCCGACGGCGTTGATTCGCTCTGCTCGAAGAGGATCTCGTTGTTCGTGATCTGGATGACCGCCCCGTGATCCAGGAGAACCGGGGTGATGACCCGGCGCCCGTTGACGAACGTGCCATTGCGGCTGCCGAGATCCATGATCTGGTATTGCCAGGCATTGTGGCAGCGCACGATCGCGTGCTGGCGCGACACGTGGGGGCTGAAGTGCAGACAAACGGTATTTTCCCGCCCCCGGCCGATCGTGGCCGTGTTCCCCACCTCGACTTCAAACGGCTCGCCTTCCGACGGCCGGACTTTGAGTTTGGCTCGCATGTGTGCGGAGCAGGCTAATGCGAAAACATTCGGGGATCAAACCGAATGTCGCGTCATGCACCCGTCGGCAGGATCGCTTATCCCGTATTTATAAACCACGGAGGACACAGAGAGCACGGAGGAGGAACAAATAATACCAAACACACACCGGGATGGGTAAAACAAGTCGGGCACCTCGGCGATGCGCCCCACCTGATCGGTAGGGATGGCTCGCCGAGCCGTCCGTGAATTCCACCCGTTTCGGTGTCAAAATGGTATAATCAAGCCGCCACTTTTTGTCCCGATGCAACCCGCCCTTTCCCCCTCTTCACTCCATGCTCTGTCCTCCGTGGTGAGCCGGATCCGGGCTTATTCTTTTGAAAACCGCTGATGAAGAGACTCCCAAATGGTGCCCGCTCTCTGCTCGGCCGTGGTCGTCGCGACAATGGCCGCCTCGCCTTTGCCGCCTGAACGATCAATCCGTTCCTTGAGCTGGGCCAGATAGAGACTGCGTGGGACGACATGCTGCCCGAAGCTCTCCCAGCATCCGTCCATGCGGCCGGGCCGTGACGGGTTCCCTTTGGTTCCCACACATCCAATCGCCCAGTTCTGCGCGCCGGGGGTTTCGGGGCGCTGACAAACCAGCGACGTGGATTCGCAATTCCAAAAGACCTGGCAGTTCCCCGACCATCCGTGGCCTGACCCCATACTCCCCCGATCCTGAACCCTCATCTCGCCGCCCTTGACGTTGTCATAAAGCTGTCCGCAACTCCAGCGGTGGTGGGGGCCGATGTCCGCATGGGTCTTCTCGGCCAGACAGTCGAGATAGACGGTCGGGCCGACATTGGATACCCCGGTTACAAAATCGTGCCGCCCGTTGCGGGCATAGCAGCGCTGAAACAAAACGTATTGCCCTCCGGCGGGGAAGGAATAGCGCCGACCTCCGGTGACTTGCGAAACCGCATCAATCATGGCGCAATCCTGCACCGTAATCCGCGAGGCACCCTGCCCGACACCGACCGCATTGTAGATGAAATGCAGCGCCGTCACTTCGCGCACCCAGGAATCCACCAACCCGTTCAAAGAAATGCCCGTCGCGGCGTGATCCTCATCCTCGTTTTCCTTGCCGTGCACATAGACCGAATCCAACCGCATCCGCTCCACCGCTGCGGCGCGTCCACGATTGTCGGTGCATTTGAAAACCGAGCCTCCGCCGTAACGACGCTCCAAAGCACACACGACCGGCGTATCCAAGATGAGGGTGTCGCCTTTGACGCTGACAACGCGCGCCTGCCAACTGCGCGTATATTCCGCCGGGGTCCACTGGTGCCCGCCGGGGTTCAAAGCGATCTGATCCATTTTGATATCGTGGATCCACTCCTGGGTGGCTTTGCGTTCGATTTTAACCAGATCGCCGGGTTTGAACAAGGCGGCCTCCTGGACTTTTATTTGCTTTGCGCCCAAGGGCACGGCTTCGTCCAGAACGGCGTGAGCCTTCTTATCCACCTGCAATTTTCCACTCCCGGTGACATTGATCAGCGTCTTCGCCCCGCCGGCGCTCGGGAGCCCGGTCGCCGTGATGACCGTCCCGTCGGCATCCTGACCCTCTCCCCGCAAGGTGACACCAGCGGGAACGGTCAGTGTCTTCCCGCAACGGTAGCTGCCACGGGTCAGCAGAACAGCCCCCCGGATGCCGGTTTCATGCCGCTCGGGAAGCTTCGCCACGCGATCGATGGCGGCCTGAATTCGCGCGCTGTCATCCGGCGAATCGGACAAGGGTTTGAGCGTCTCGACCACCGGGGCGACCGGCAATGCAACCCCGCCGTGGCAATAGCCGGCCAGCGAAAAATCAGGAATGGTATGGCCAAAGGCATCGGGCGTGTATTTCAGAGTGCCCGCCGGGCTCTGAACCGCCGCCTGCTGCCCGGCGGGCTTTGGTGTCTCATCCGGGGCCGCACAGGCCGCAAAATGAGAGGCGATGAGGACAACAGCGGCAAGTGGGATCGGTGACTTGATTGTTGGATTCATTTTTCAGGATGCTGATTGAGCGGGAAGCGGAGGAGAGAACGATACAATGAAAATGGCCGATGAAAAGAGAAGCCGACAATTTCTACCGAGCAATGCCGATTCCACAATAAGCCTCACGCGGAGGTGCCTCGTCTCCCGGTAGGGATGGCTCGCCGAGCCGTCCGACTTGTCATCCACAGATTTCGGGAAGGTGAGCCTGCCGGTTTCCAAGAATTGGTTCGGACAGCTATTTGACGCCGGCAGGCTGGGAGAGCGTTTGTTCGCCACGGAGCGCGAGCACGCGGCGGATCGTTTCTTCGATGAGGTTGTTGGGGCAACTGGCACCGGCGGTTATTCCCACGGTCAGCGGTCCGGCGGTGGGGAGCCAGTCGGCGGAGGTTGTTTCCGAGCGGCTTGCCAGGTCGTAATGCCGGAGGCTTTCGGCCGACCCGAGGCAATCGGCATTGCGGATGAAGTAGGTCGGACAGGACTGTTTGCCGATTTCGACGAGGTGGGTTGTGTTGGAACTGTTGTATCCGCCGACGACGAGCAGGAGGTCGAGCGGTTCGGCGAGAAGCTGAAAGAGGGCGTCCTGCCGTTCCTGGGTGGCTCCGCAGATCGTGTCGAAATAGCGGAAGTTGTCCGGACGTCCGCCATCCCTTTCCATGACGGCCTTCCGCAGGAGGGCTTGGATGGCCTCGGTCTCGCTGCGCAGCATCGTTGTCTGGTTGGCCACGCCGATCCGGGCGAGGTGGATGCGGGGATCGAAGCCGGGGCTGGTCGCACCGGCGAACGTGCGGAGCAAGGGGCCGGCCTCACCGCCCCGCACAAGAAAATCGCAGACGGCCCGGGTTTGCGCGAGGTCGAGAACGATGAGGTAGTGGCCCTTCCCGACGGGACCGAGTGCCCGGGAAGCGGTGGCCCGGGTTTCTTCGTGGGCGGCCTTGCCGTGGATGATCGATGTCACCTGCTCGGAGGCATTCTGCCGCACGCGTTTCCAGACGCTCATCACGTCGCCGCAGGTGGTATCCACAATCTGGCAGCCGCGTTCTTCGACCGCCGCCACGGTGGAGACCTCGGCTCCGAACGCGGGCACGATGACAACGTCCTCCTCGCGCAGCGTGGCAAGGTCGTCCGCCGACGGGCGCGCGGGAAAGTGCCGGATCCCGAGGGCGGTCATCTGCGCGTTCACGTCCGGATTGTGGATGATCTCGCCGAGCAGAAAAATCCTGCGGCCCGCAAAACACTTGCCGGCGGCATAGGCGAGGTCGATCGCGCGTTCGACCCCGTAACAAAAGCCGAATTGCTTGGCGAGGCGGATCGTCGTGTGACCGGCCAGCAGCGTGCCGCCGCTGGCGCGCAGGCGCTCGACGAGTTCGCTGCGGTAGTGGCTTTCGACCTGCGCCTGCACGTGCGACAGGACGTCGGGCGTGCGCAGATTCACGCGGGTTCGGGCGATCAGGTGGGTCGGCAAAACGTCAGCGCAGCGTGTCGCTCGGATAGACTTTGAAGACGCCCGGCGAAATCATGAAGGCCTTCGGCGGATCGGGATCGTTGTAATCCTGGGGACGCGGTTGGTTTTTGCCGATCGTCGCGTCCTCGGGCTGGGTCTCCGCGATGCTCACCGGAGTGCCGAGATGAACGAGATCATAAAGTTCGCGCGCGGCGTGCTGGTGTACGCGGAGGCACCCGTGCGTGCGCGGGGTCGGCCAGACCGAGCCGACGTGAAACCCGTAGCCGGGCAAAAATCCGACCCAGTATTGCATCGGGAAACCGATGTAGCGGTAGCCGGATCCCGGGCACTGCGCGCTCGTCCCCGCGATAATATTATTTCCTCCGATCCAGAATCCGTAGCTCCCCGAGCGCTTGGTCGGAATTTTTTCCATGACGCGGAAGTCGCCTTTCGGGGTGGGTTTGTTGGGAAGGCCGATCGCCGTGGCCGTGATCAGGAGCGGCTTGTTGCCCTCCAAAACATAGACCATGCGGTTTTGCAGGGAAACCTTCACACGGACGTTGGAGGGGTTGGTCGGTTTGTAGCCCACAGGATCGTAGGGCGGACGGACCTTGACCGCCTCGCATCCCGTGAAAGCGAGCGCGATCAGCACCAAAAGAATCGGAATAGTGAGTTTCATCGCTTTCTCTGAAGTCCAAATCCCCGCATTTGTCAAACAGCGTGTGAAAAAATAACCGGGATTGCAGTGCCCGCCGAACCCGTTACCCTGTCCCGATGTATCAGGAACACGACTTCCACTATGCGATGGAGAACACCCGCGTTGTGGTGAGCCCGCGCAGTGCCATCGAGACTTTTGGCACGACCCGGTTCAACTTTTCGCTCGTGAGCGAGCCGCTGGACGAGGTCGATACCGTGCGGATCCGCAACGGGCGGATCGAGGCCGAGCGTCCCCGCATTGTGGCGCCGCAGCATTTCAGCAAACTTCTTCTGGACGGCTTCGGCGAGGAGGCGAGGGGATATGCCGACTGGATCGAAGAACACGGGGCCACCATGCGCATCCTGCGTTACGGGTTCCAGTTCCGGAAGACCGATCTCTCCGAGCGTCTGATCCGGGAGCCGATGGACGTGGCCCTGGAGCGGTTGCAGGCCCAGATCAGCGGGGACGACGATCCGTGCTCGGCTCTCATCGCCGGGGTGGACGATGCCTGGGAAGTCTGCCTGCTCAAATTTTCCATGGAAATGATCCAGCGCTCGGCCGGAGGAAATGTGGACGAATGGAAACGCCGCGGGCTGGTCTGATGATTTCCTCGTTTTCTTTCCGGCACGCCGTGCCTTATTCTCAACACACACAACCATGATTGTAAGAATTCTTGTTATCCTGACACTGGCGGCCGCATTGCTGGGGGGCGGAGGGTATTTCCTCTATGAGACCTGGATGAAGCCGAAGCGGCTCGACCGCGAGGAGAAGAAAGCCGCAGCCGCCGCGAAGCCGGTGGTGCCGCCGGATCCGAGCCTGCCGGCGTTCGGACGGCTGAAGCCGTTCTTTGCCCAGGACACCCCGGAAGCGCGCGGGGCACTGACAGCCTTCCTGAAGGAATTCCCCGAAGCACCCAAGGCTCCGGAGGTGCGCGCCGCGCTGGGACGCATCAATGTGGCGCTGGTTTTGTCCCCGGTGCCGCTGCCCGAAAAAACAGCCTACACGGTGCAGAAAGGCGATTCTCTTTCCAAGATCGCGACGAAACTCAAGAGCGGAGCGGAATTGATCTACCGCGCGAACAACCTCCAGACGATCAACCTGAAGATCGGCCAGGAATTGCTCATCCCGAAACTGGATACCACCATCGTCGTGGATCGCGCGGCCGGAAAACTCACCGTCTCAAATGCCGGTCAGTTTTTTAAGGAATACCCCATCCGCTCGCTCAAGCTCTCCGGGGCGCATGCTTCCGGGGCCGTTGAGACGAAGGTTGTCGGCAAGGAAGCGGTCAAGGGCACGGCGCGCATTTCTTTTGGGAGCAAGGATTACGAGGGAAGCGAGCGCCATGTGATCCTCGCTTCGGGGCTCACGATCCGGGCCGCCGATCCCGCCAAGGCAGCCGATCCCGCGCCCACCGGCATTTTGCTCGACCCTCCCGATGCCGACGAACTCTACTTTCTCACCGCACGCGGCACGCCGGTCACCATCAAATGAACACGCATCCGCTGGAATTTGAAAAGCCGATCCTGGAACTCGAGGAAAAGCTCGCGGAAATCAAACGCCAACTCCGCGACAGAAAGATCAACCTCGAACCCGAGGTCGCCCGCATGCAAAATACAATCGAGGCCACCCGGCTCGATATTTACAGCCACCTGACCGCCTGGCAGCGGGTGCAGATCGCCCGCCATTCCGCCCGGCCGTTTTTTCTGGATTACGTCCGGAATGTTTTCGAGGATTTCATCGAGCTCAAGGGCGACCGGCTCTTCGGCGACGATGCCTCGATGCCCGGAGGGATCGCCCGCATCGACGGGATCGCCTGCGTGGTCGTCGGTCAGCAGAAAGGCCGCGATACCAAGGAAAACCTGCTGAGAAATTTCGGCAGCCCGCATCCGGAGGGATACCGCAAGGCGCTTCGCCTGATGCGTTTTGCCGAGAAGTTCGGCCTGCCGGTGGTGGCCCAGATCGACACGCCCGGCGCCTATCCCGGCGTGGGGGCCGAGGAGCGCCACATCGCCGAGGCCATCGCGGTCAACCTCCGCGAGATGATGCTCCTGCGCACGCCCGTCGTGGCCGTGGTCATCGGTGAGGGCGGCTCCGGCGGGGCGCTCGGAATCGGGGTCGCCGACCGCGTCCTGATGCTTGAGAACGCCTATTACTCGGTGATCAGCCCCGAGGGATGCGCGGCCATTTTGTGGAAACACCGCAAGCACGCACCGGAGGCCGCGGAAGCCCTCAAACTCAATGCCGGCGAACTCGTCTCCCTGGGCATCGTGGACGGCGTCATCCCCGAACCGGTGGGCGGGGCGCATCGCGATCCGGCCGCCGCCGCATCGTATTTCAAGACCGCCGTGCTGGCCGCTCTCCGCGAGATCATGCCAATCCCCATCGACAACCTGCTCGAACAACGTTATGAAAAATTTCGAAAAATCGGTGTGTTTCAGGAGTGAATTGACGCTATCCTGGTTCGGAGGTTTAATTTATGGCGTTTTTTGATAGCAGCTTACGGGTGGGGGCCTTTCTGGCCGCCATCATTGGAATCATTGCCCTGCTGGTCGTCTTTTTCATGAGGGAAGATGGCGACCGTTCCAAATGCGACCCCATCCTGGACAACCCCGGGCGGCGTCCGCAAACGCGCGAGGAGGGGGCGCCCGACGCCTTCCATCCGGTGCTTCCGACTCCGACACCCCTTCCGAATTCTTTCCTGAATTGATGAAGATCATTGACCGCTATGTCGGCCAGAGCGTCTTGCTGACAACTTTTCTGGGGGTCGTGGTTCTGAGTCTCGTGCTGGTTCTGGGGAACATCTTCAAGGAACTTCTCGATGTCCTGATCAACAACCCGGATGTGCCGGTGGCGACGGTTCTTTTTTTCATGGCGCTGGTGTTGCCGTTCTCGCTCACGTTCACGATCCCGTGGGGTTTTTTGACCGCGATGCTGCTTGTCTTCGGGAGGATTTCGGCCGACAACGAGCTGGTTGCTCTCAAGTCGAACGGCGTGAGCGTCCCCCGCCTTTGCGTGCCGGTGTTCGTGCTCGCGGGCGTGCTGACTTTGATTTGCTTCTGGATCAACATCGAAGTGGCTCCAAAGGCCGAGCAGGCGATGAACCGGGCGATTGTCGATATTGCGACCAGCAATCCCTCGTCGCTTTTCCGCGCGGACGAAGTGGTGGACAAGTTTCCGGATCGCAGGGTTTATGTGGGGGGGAAATCCGGGAACAAACTTTTCAATGTCATCGTGTTTGAAATGAACGATGAGAACCAGCCCACGAAGATGGTCTACGCGAAGGAAGGCCTGCTCACCCCCGATGCCGCCAACTCGCGCCTTCTCCTCCGCCTCTTCAATGCGCGCTTCGAGCAGCGCGACGAGTCGGCTCCCAATGATTTCTCAAAAATCCAGCAGGGCATCGTTATGAAAGAGGGAGTCTTCCCGATCTCGCTGGAAAAATTTTTCAAGGAATTCCGATCCGACCGGCGGCTGAGTTCCTACACCCTGCCGGAGTTGATTGGCTTTCTGGCGAAAGGGGCCGGCGACCAGGAAACCGCAGCACTCGTCGAACTCAACAAACGCTTCGCGGTTTCCCTGGCCTGCGCGGCCTTCGCGCTGATCTCCATCCCGCTTGGCATTACCGCACACCGCAAGGAAACCTCGGTGGGCTTCGCCCTCAGCCTCGTGGTCGCCTTCACCTATTTCTTTTTCATCATCATGGCCGACACGTTCCGGGACACCCCGTCGGCCTACCCGTCGGTTCTGATCTGGATTCCCAATGTCCTCTTTTTAACCCTCGGCTCGTATCTCTTCAGCCGCCTTGCCAAACGCTGAGAAATGAAGTCCCTCCCGCGCGTTCTTTTTCTGCTGGCCGCAGCCCTGCTGCTGCTGGTCGGCGGGGTTCAGGCCTGGAGGAGTTCGTGTCGCCTCGAACGCCTCTCGGTTCTTGCCGCCCCTTCCGCTGCCGACACCCCCGGGCAATCGGAGGCAACTCCCCGCGTGAAACCCCGGTAATACCATGGGTGCATGACGCGAAAGTTACGCCTCCCGTTCGCTTCTTCCAAGGAGTCGGGTCGCCCCACCCGATCAGGAAATCGTTCCCATCATGAGCCCCTCCTGATGTGGAAAGCTCTTTTGAAAGAGGAGGTCGTTTGAACGCGTGGCGTTTTCGATCCGGTTTGTGGGAAGACGGCGCGGTTGTGCCGCCGGACGACCGGGGGTTCCGTTACGGGATGAGCGTGTTTGAGACGGTTGCGGTGGTCGGCGGACGCGCGCTTTTTTTGAAGGAACATTTGGTGCGGCTCGGGCGTGCTGCGGCGGCGCGCGGGTGGAGGCAGGTCGTCCTGCCGGACGGCTTGCCGGAGATCCCGCGCGGGAAGGTGGCCCCGGCAACAGGGGTGGTTCGCCTTTATCTGACCGCCGGGCCGGGCGGCGCGCTCGATCCGCTTTCCGGTTCGTTGTTCGCGCTCTTCGAGGCCTGCGCGGTGGGAACGGATTTTTCGCCGATCCGCGTTGTTTCCCCGCCCGCGCCGTATTTCCCCGGACCCGGCGGCTGGAAGACCGGAAACTATTGGCAGAACGTGGACGCGCTGGGTTTCGCCCGCGCAACCGGCGCCGATGACGCCCTTCTTTACAACCCCTCGGGGGCGCTTGTTTCCGCGAGCATGGCCAATGTGTTTTTGCAAATTGCCGGCCGCTGGGTCACGCCGGCCCGCGAAGCCGGAGCGCGCGATGGGGTCGTGCGGGCCTGGGTGATGGATCGGCTCGCGGCGGAAGAGGAGGTGCCGGGGCCGGACGATATCCTGCGCGGCACGGCGTGTTTTCTGACGAACAGTCGGGTGGGCATCCGCAGGGTTGCCGAACTCGACGGGCGGCCGCTTTTGTTGGAGGACGCCGGATTGCAAAAACGTTATCGTGAAGAGATCCTCGGAAGCTGAGCAGTTCATCGGGCGATCCGGATCGGATCCCGTTCTTCGCAGGCTCCTGGATGCCGCCGTCGGGCGTGTTGTTCCCGAAATCGCGGAACCCGCCCAGGCGTTTGTTGCGGCACTCGTGGTGGGAAGGCTGCCCGGCCGCGTCTGGATCGTCTGTCCCGACGTGCGCAGGCAGGAGGATTTTGCTTCGGAGATGGCGGCCTGGTGCGGTCGGGTCCGGCTTTTTCCGGAGCTTGAAATCCCGGCCGGCGACGCCTTGCCGGATCCCGAGACCGCTTCCGAGCGGTTGGAGTTGTTGCGGGTTCTGGCGCGTGCCGGCGGCGACGAGGTGATCGTGATCCATCGCGGGCAGTGGGACGCGTCTGTTCCGTCGCGTGCCGCGATGAGCCGGGGCGTTCTCCGGCTTGCGCAAGCGCAGGAGATCGCTTTGGAAGAGGTGATCCGGCTCCTCGTGAAGGCCGGATACGAGTCCGCGCCGCAGGTCACGGCACGCGGGCAATTTGCGCGGCGGGGCGGGATTGTGGACGTTTTCTCGTGGCAGCAACCCCGACCGGTGCGCCTCGAATGGTTCGATCTCGAAATCGAATCCCTGCGGGAATTCGATCCCGATACCCAGGGCTCGGTCGGGACGGTGCCCGATTGCGAAATTCTGGTCGTGCGTTCCGGGCCGGGGGAGGGGACGCTCCGCGAATTTGCCGGGGAAGGCGATGCGGTCATCGAGATCGAGCCGGCGGAAATCGCGGGCGGAATGGTTCTCTGCAGCGGATCGGTCGATTTGCCGGACGACCGGTCGGCACCGAATCCCGTGGCTTTTTACCCGCCTCCGTTTGCGGAACTCGGGGCCGGCGATCTCGTGCTCGACGCGGTGAAACGCGCGCGATTTTTCGATCAGCTCCGCGCCTGGGAATCGCAGGGATGGACGGTTTCGTTCGCCTGCGGCAGCGAGGGCGAGGGCGAGCGGTTCCGCGAAATGGCGACGGATTTCCAGTATGACGCCTCGTCGATCCGCTTCCTTTCCGTCGCGGCCACGCGCGGGTTCATTTGTCCGGAGGCAAAGATCGCGCTGCTTGCCGATGCCGAGGTGCTCGGACGCTCGGCCAGCCAGCGGGCGCGGCGGACCGCGCTGCGCCGCGAGCAGTTCCGATCCGGGCGGGCGACGATGGATTTTTCGGAGTTTGAGGAAGACGATTATGTCGTGCATCTCGACCACGGGATCGGACGGTTTCTCGGGCTGCAAAAGGCCCCCGATGGGAGCGGCGGCGAGGTGCTTGCGCTCGAGTTTGCGAACGACTCCCGCCTCTATGTTCCGCTCGATCAGGCGTGGCAGGTCGCCCGCTATGTCGGACTTGGCAAGCGGTATCCGGATCTCTCCGAGCTGGGCGGCGGGCGCTGGCAGCGCGCCAAAGACAAGGCGCTCCAGGGCATCTACGACTATGCGGCCCGCATGCTCCGCGTGCAGGCGGAGCGCGATACCGGCTCCGGACATGCCTTTGCCCGGGACTCCCACTGGCAGCAGGAATTCGAGCGATCGTTTGCTTTTACCGAAACCGGAGACCAGTTGCGCGCGATCGGCGAGACGAAGGCGGACATGGAGGCCATCCGTCCGATGGATCGCCTGATCTGCGGCGATGTCGGATTCGGGAAGACCGAGGTGGCGATCCGGGCGGCATTCAAAGCGGTTGCCGGCGGGCGGCAGGTCGTGTTCATCGCGCCGACGACGATCCTTGCGCAGCAGCATTTCCAAACCCTCCGCGAGCGGATGAGCGAATATCCGGTCACCATCGAACTGCTGAGCCGCTACCGTTCGGTGGCCGAGCAAAAGCAGGTTCTGGCCGGGCTGGCTTCCGGCGGCGTGGATATTGTTGTCGGCACGCATCGGGTGCTTTCCCCCGACGTGGCGCTCAAAAATCTCGGGCTCGTTGTGGTGGACGAAGAGCAGCGCTTCGGCGTGAAGCACAAGGATGCCCTCAAGGAAAAATTCTGTCTCGTCGATGTGCTGACGCTTTCGGCGACGCCAATCCCCCGCACGCTCTACCTTTCGCTCATGGGAGCCCGCGACATGTCGCTTATCGAAACCCCGCCCGCCAACAGGCAGCCGGTCGAAACCGTCGTTTGCGGATACGATGAGCGCATTATCCGCGATGCCGTCACCCGCGAGCTCGGCCGTGGCGGACAGGTCTATTTTCTGCACAACCGCGTGCGGACGATCGAACGCACGGCCCTGCGCATCCGCGAGCTTTGCGGGGGAGCCCGCGTCGTTGTCGGCCACGGGCAGATGGAGGAAAAAGAACTCGAAGCGGTGATGCGGTCGTTTGTCTCGGGGAGCGCCGACGTCCTTGTTTCGACGACGATCATCGAAAGCGGCCTGGATATCCCGAATGCCAATACGATCCTCATCGACCGCGCCGACCGCTTCGGTCTGGCCGACCTGTATCAGCTCCGCGGCCGCGTTGGACGTTCGAGCCACAAGGCGTATGCCTACCTGCTCCTGCCCCGCGAACTGATGAGCGTCGGGGCCGCGCGCAAACGCGTCTCGGCGATCAAACAATACTCGGATCTCGGCTCGGGATTCAAAATTGCCATGCGCGATCTGGAGATCCGGGGGGCCGGCAACCTGCTGGGCACGGCACAAAGCGGCCACATCATTGCCGTCGGATTCGACCTCTACTGCAAACTGCTGCGCCGCGCGGTCGAATCGCTCAAGGGCAACAAGTCCGCCGGGGGAACTTCCCTTTTGCGGCTGGACTTTCTGAAGACCGACGAGGCGGAGTTTCTCGCGTCCGAAGGGGCGTGCGGCGCGTTCCTGCCCGCCGCCTATCTTCCCGAGGCGAAGCTGCGAATCGACGGCTACCGATCCCTCGCGCAGGCGGGCACCCGCGGGGAACTGGAGACTCTTCGTTCGGCCTGGCGTGACCGTTACGGGCCGCTTCCCGGTGTCGCGGAAAATGCCCTGATCGCCGCGGCGATCCGTCTGGAGGCGTCGAAACGCCGGATCCCGCTCGTCGAAGTGCGCGGGGAAAAACTCATGCTCACCCGCGGCGGTGCCTTCCTTCTGATCGGCGGCCGGTTTCCCCGCTTGACGGCATCCGACCCCGATTCTAGGGTGCGCGAGGTTCTCTCCGTTCTGGAGAAGATGCCGAGCCGATGAGATTTTCCGTATTGCTTTCAACCCTTCTGTTGCCGGTCGTTTCGGCCGGGTTCGTCCACGCCCAGAAATCCGAGGTCATCGACGGCGTCGCTGCGGTCGTCAACAAAGAGGTGATCACCATTTCGCAGGTGCGCGAGTTGATCGGTTCGCGCGAACGCTCCCTGCGCGAGGTCTATTCCGGAAATCAACTCGCCGCAAAAATCGCGGAAATGCGCGCGTCGGCATTGAAGGATCTTGTGGATCGCCAGCTCATCATCCAGGAGTTCCGCAAAATGCAGGAAAAGGGGGCCAACATCCCGGACTACGTCGTTGACGACCGTGTGCAGACGATTATCCGCGAGGAGTTCGGCGGTGACCGCTCGGCATTTGTCCGCACCCTCCAGGCCCAGGGATACACGATGACCCGGTTCAAGGAGGTCGAACGGGAAAAAATTATCGTGCAGGCGCTGCGGCAGGCAAAAGTGAACGAGAACTTCGTTGTTTCCCCGACCCAGATCCAGAATTTTTACGACAAGAACAAGGCGGCCTACGCGCTTCCCGAACAGATCAAGCTCCGGATGATCGTTCTCCGCGAAGGGACAGCCAGCGACGTCCCCGGCACCGGCAACAAAGCGCAGACGGCGGAGGAAATCCGGCAGAAGCTTGTCGGCGGCGCCGAGTTTGCCCGCATGGCGGAAATGTATTCCGAGGATGACAGCACACGTGATGCCGGGGGCGACTGGGGCTGGATCGAGCGCAATACCCTCAACGAACAGCTTTCCAAAGTGGCCTTCTCTCTTCGTGCCGGGCAGGTGAGCGAAGTCGTGCGGGCCGCGGATTCCTTTTACATCATGCTTGTCGAAGCCCGGAAGAACGCGACGGTCAAGCCGATGTCCGAGGTGCGCGACGAAATTGAGCGCAATCTCATGCAGCAGGAACGGATGAAGGTGCAGGATCGCTGGCTGGAAACCCTCCGCAAGAAGGCATATATAAAAATCCTGACCTGATCGCTGCCGCAGGAGCACGGGCTTCCAGCCCGCCCTCGCCGGCATCCTGCCGGGGAGATTGAAAAAAAACACAAGACCGTCCGGCAAGATGCCGGACGGAGCAGGCAAGAGAACCGCGTCCCGTTCGCATGCGATGTCGTTACGGCTTGCAATTTGTGATGGGCGCAGATGTCTTGGCGGGCATGCGCAAAACAAAAATCATTTGCACGCTGGGACCGGCGTCGGAATCGCCGGAAAAATTGAGGGAAATGATCGCGGCGGGGACGGACATTTTTCGTTTGAACATGAGTCATGGCACCCATGATTGGGTGAGGAAGGTTGTCAAAGACATCCGCAAAGCCGCATCGGATCTTGGTTCCGTGACGGCGATTCTTCTCGACACCCAGGGACCCGCGATCCGGACGGGCGATCTCAAGTCCAAGCTCAACCTCGCGCCGGGAGACATTTTCGAGTTCACCGTGCGCGGATCCCGCAGCGAAGAGCTTTACTCGGTCGATGTGAACTACGACGGCCTGATCGATGACATCGCCGTGGGCGACACCGTTCTGGTGGACAACGGGGTGATGCACATGAAGGTTCTCGACAAGAAATCCAACCGCATCCGCTGCGAGGTGCTCACGTCCGGCACGCTGGGATCCCGGCGCCACATCAACCTGCCGGGGGTCAAGGTCAACCTGCCTCCGCTCACCGAAAAGGATCTGGCCGATGTCGGGCTGGGCGCCGCGGTGGGCGTCGATTTCGTCGCGCTCAGCTTTTGCCGGGAGGCGGCCGACATTCTCGAGCTCAAGCGCCTGCTGCGCGAGCACGGGAGTACCGCATGCACGGTTGCCAAAATCGAAGACCAACATGCCGTGAAGCATGTCACGGACATTATCCGCGCTTCCGATGCCGTGATGATCGCCCGCGGAGACCTCGGGATCGAGTGCAAGATGGAGGAACTTCCGATCATCCAGCGCCGGATCATCAAGAAGTGCATCCAGATCGGCCGCCCGGTGATCGTGGCCACCCACATGCTCGAGAGCATGATCGAAAATCCCCTGCCGACACGCGCCGAGATCACCGATGTCGCCAACGCGGTCTATGAACAGGCGGATGCCATCATGCTCAGCGGGGAGACGACAGTGGGAAAATACCCGGTCGATTGCGTGAAGATTCTTGACCGTGTGGCACGCCGGATCGGGGACAGCGGCGGGGCCGGCTACGCGAAAGACGCCATCGTGGATACGACACGGATGAAGACGATGCGCGCGGCCGTCACCCTCGCCAATTCTTTCCCAAATTCCAAACTCGTCCTCTTCACGCGCCGAGGCTACATGGCCGACAATGCCAGCCACCTCCGCCCGGACAACGCCCCGATCTTCGCGTTCTCGCCTTCGGCGGAAGTTGTCCGCCGGCTCGCGCTCAACTGGAATATCCATCCGATCCAGATGCCGTTCGGCATCGATCCGGAACACACGATCGCCGATGCCGAGCTTGAACTCGAACGCAGGGCACTCATCCGGAAGGGCGACCAACTCATCATTCTCAGCGATGTGATGGCCGGGAGTGAGCGCTTCGATTCGATCCAAATCCGCCAGGTGATTTGAAGTCCCGGAGTGAAGCTATCGGCTGATCTCCCACCAGAGCGTTTGATGGGCGGGCGAAAGCTCGATTTGGAGCCCGTCCCCGCCGGAGGTCAGGGGCACATCGCTCTTTCTCCCTCCGCGCTCTTCCAGCGCCCACGCTCTGAATTTCCCTGTCAGCGGCATCGTTACGGTTGCCGGCACGCCTTCGACCAGGGACGGCGCTTTGCCCGGGTTGCGGCCAACGCTGCTCTTTTGTCACCGGTGCCAGGGAGCGTTCGGTTTTTTTAAACTGCAAATTTTCTTATTGACGACTATAATGGTCGTGATATATCACTAAAATATTGCGCGTTTAAAAAGTGCCAATAACAAATCAGCAAACCAGTAAAAAACCATGACCAATTCTTTTCCATGCGCATCGAAAAGAAACTTGTCTCCGCAAGAAATGCGACGGCGGGAGGGTTCGGTCTTGCCGACCCGATGGAATCCCACGGGCTCAAGATTTCCGGAGAGAGCAAGAAGGTTTTCTAACCACTTCCACACATCAAAGCGATCATGAAGAAACACATTCTCACAACCGCGGCCATCGTACTGACAGTCGGCGGACTTATTGCCAAGGACATCACGATCCTCAACGTCAGCTATGATCCCACGCGGGAGTTCTACGCCGAATACAACCAGGCCTTTGCAAAATATTGGAAGGACAAGACGGGCGATAGCGTCCTCATTGACCAGTCTCACGGGGGATCGGGCAAGCAGGCCCGCTCGATCATTGACGGGATCGAAGCGGATGTTGCCACGCTGGGTCTGGCCTTCGACATCGACGAGCTTGCCGCCAAGGGAGGGCTCGTCCCCGCCGACTGGCAGAAACGGCTTCCTCACAACAGTTCTCCCTACACGTCAACCATCGTTTTCATCGTCCGCAAAGGAAATCCGAAGGGCATCAAGGACTGGGGGGATCTTGCGAAGGCCGGCGTGAGTGTCATCACTCCCAGCCCGAAAACCTCGGGCGGTGCCCGTTGGAATTTCCTTGCGGCCTGGGCCTGGGCACTGAAGCAGAACAACAACGACGCGACCCAAGCGAAGGACTTCATCACCCGGGTCTACAAAAACGTTCCGGTGTTGGATTCCGGCGCACGGGGCTCGACGATCACGTTTTCCGAACGCGGGATCGGCGACGTTTTGATCGCCTGGGAAAACGAGGCGTTTCTGGCGCTGAAGGAAAAGCCCGACCAGTTCGAGATTGTTACGCCGACACTCAGCATCCTGGCGGAACCCCCGGTCACCGTCGTGGACAAAATCGCGGACAAGCGCGGCACCCGCGAAGTCGCCACCGCCTATCTGGAATACCTCTACTCTCCTGCGGGACAGGAGATCATCGGGAAAAACTTTTATCGTCCGAGCGCCGAAGCGGCACGGGCCAAGTACGCCGGTCAGTTCCCGCAACTCGACCTCGTCACGATCGACGGGCGGTTCGGCGGATGGGCCAACGCCCAGAAAACATTTTTCGCGGACGGCGGAATTTTTGACCAGATCTACCAACCCACAAAAAACTAACACCATGCCCATCCATAATAGTATCCTAGGAACAGTCGGACGCACGCCGCTGATCAAACTCAACCGCATCGCGGCCGGAGCCCCGGCAACCATTGCCCTCAAAGGCGAATTCGCGAACCCGCTTGGCAGCGTGAAAGACCGTATCGGAGCCGCCATGATCGAGGCGGCCGAAAAAGACGGACGCCTCACGCCGACGACCACGATCATTGAGCCGACATCCGGAAACACCGGCATCGCTCTCGCGTTCGTCGCCGCCGCCAAGGGCTACAAGCTCATTCTCACCATGCCCGAAAGCATGAGTCTCGAGAGGCGCACGCTCCTCGCTCTCCTCGGCGCGAAGCTGGTTCTCACTCCGGCTGCGGAGGGAATGAAGGGGGCCATCGCCCGTGCGGAGCAACTCCATGCGGACACGCCGGATTCGTGGGTGCCCCAGCAGTTCAACAATCCGGCGAATCCCGAAATTCACCGCCTCACAACGGCCGAGGAAATTTGGGCCGATTCCGACGGCAACGTGGACATCCTCGTTTCCGCCGTGGGAACCGGGGGGACGATCACCGGAGTGAGCGAAGTGATCAAGGCGCGCAAGCCCGGTTTCCGGTCGATCGCGGTCGAGCCCGCCGACTCGCCGGTCATCACCCAGACGCGCGCCGGGGAACCGGTCAAACCCGGCCCCCACAAGATCCAGGGCACCGGGGCAGGGTTCGTTCCGAAGAACCTCAATCTTGCGATCCTTGACGACGTCGTGACGGTCAGCAACGACGACGCCATCATCACCGCCCGCCGACTGGCGCTGGAAGAAGGCATTCTCGCCGGCATCTCCACCGGAGCCAACGTCTGGGCGGCCATCCAGGTGGCCAACCGTCCGGAAAACAAAGGCCGTCTCATCGTCACGATCGGCTGCAGCACGGGCGAGCGCTACCTCAGCACCGCCCTCGCCGAGGAGGCCCGCAAGGCGGTTTCAGGCTAAAATCAAAAGCCTTCAACGCGCCCATGAAGCCCGCATCCGTCCGCCGCCAACGCCCGTCGGCCGATTTCCGCCGGAATATCGGAGAGCTGCTCGCGCCTCTGGAAAAGCTCTGCGAAAAATCGGATTGCCTCTTCTCCGCGCATCTGGAGCACGAGGATGCGCGCGGCTCATCGGTTGTCATCCCGCGCTTCCTGTTCACCGGTCCGGGCGACCGGGGGAACTTTCTGCGCGTGGGGATCTTTGCGGGAATTCACGGCGATGAGGCCGGCGGGGTCGAGGCGGCGGTGGAGCTTCTTCGCCGCCTCCATGCGGATCCTCTGCCCGCGCGGGGATACGAGCTTTTCGTCTATCCCGTCTGCAACCCCTGGGGCTTCGCGCGCGATGCCCGCTGGCTCAAGAGCGGCGCGGACATGAACCGCGAGTTCTGGCGCGGAAGCGACGAAATCGAAGTCCTCGTTCTCGAAGGCCAGCTCATGAAACTTGCCTTCGACGGGATTGTTGCTTTGCACACCGACGACACCTCGAACGGGCTCTACGGATTTGTCAAAGGCCACCAGCTCACCCGCCATGTCCTCGAGCCGAGCCTCGAGGCCGCCTCGCGCTTCCTGCCGCGGAATTTCGACAAGAGCATCGACAATTTCCACGCCAACGAAGGCATTATCGAAAGCGGATACACCGGGATTCTCGGGGCCCCGCCGACGCAGAAACCCCGCCCGTTTGAAATCGTCTTCGAAACGCCCAATCACGCTTCCTCCGACCTCCAGATCGAGGCCCACATTTCCGCTCTCTTCACGATGCTCGACCGCTTCCGCAGCATGATCGCCGAAGGCCAGAATATCTGAAATAATTCAAAGTGCCGCCCGGGAATCCCCCGCATCGGTCACTTGGCGGGCAGGAGATACGGCCCGACATCGAAGCGGGCTCCGACCTTCGTCGCCTCGTAGGTTTGCTTGTCGGTCAGCCAGACATCAAAGAGTTTGGACTTCCCGTCTCCCTGCGGGACTTCGACATGAATGATGTAATCTCCGTCGGTGAGGGTCGTGCTCAGTGCCCCCGTGCGATTCAAAGTCATCTGGCGTTCCTTCTGGGCGAGCGGGCGGAATTCCTTGGAGACAACGATCCCGGACATCCGTGCCGCGGCAATTCCGAGGCCGCTTTGCCAGACGGCCACAAGGATGAACCCGACGACGGCCAGCGCGAGGAAAACCGCCCCGGCCACAACCCGCACAGGAACTTTGGTTTTTACGACCCGCGTGGGAGAATTCATAATGTGTAACCTTATCAAGAACGTCCTGTCCGTTGAAGGAAATCTTTGTACTCGGCAGAGCGGGGAATCCGGGATGGTGAGATTTATATCCCCGCGACAAACCCGGGAAAACCGAAGGGCTTTTTATTGTTGCGAACCGTCGTGCAGCCGGACACTACGCGATCCGGAGGTCGCACGTCCAATCGCTCCGCCGTCCGATTTGGCAGGGGTTTCCGGGAAGCGGAGCGCGCGTGGTCCCGACGGAACGGAACATCAGATCGTCCGCGCCCAGAGTAAATTTTTTCGCCTTGCCATCGGACACGAGAGAAATTTCGAGAGGGAGTTGGGGCGGTAGTCCCGGATGGAGGGACGGATAGAGGTTTGTGCGCCGGAACCGGAGGCCGGCCAGCTTGGCATCGCCGTGCGTTTTGCGAAGCGGGAGCGGACGGTTGGCGACACGGATTTCGAAGCGTGCGGAGAATGCCGCATTGGCCCGGATTTCGAGCCGTTGCATCGAGGTATCGACAAACCGGCTGGTCGTGCCGCCATCAACCGGCGTTTCGCAGAGGAGCGGCCAGCCTTCATGGGCGCGGCGGATGGTGAGCCGCGCGGAACCGCTGCGGCAGTCCAGAAGCACGGGGAATTTCCATTCCCAGATCGCACGGAAGATTTCCCTGCCGAACTCAAAACCCGCGGCATGCAAATCGTCCAGCACTTCCCGGAGGTCGTCCCAGAGCACGGACGGAAGGAAAAAGTCATCGTGAAGCTCGTTGGTGAAATCGCGCGGGGGTTTGCGGAACGGGTGGTCGAGCAGCCAGGCGGCGAGCGCGGACCAAAGAAGCGCGACCGCGCTCATCCAGCCGGATTGCGGGAGGGACTCGATCGCCCGGAACTCAATCAGCCCGAGCGTTCCGGCCGGCCGGCCGACATTCCAGAATTTGTCGAGGCTGATTTCGCTGCGGTGGGAATTCCCGGTGACGTCGGTCTGGAGGTGCCGGAGCGTTTCGGAGATGAGGACACGGTGGTCGCCGGGAGCGAGCGATTCCAAAAATGCCCAGGCCATTTCCAGATCATGGCGATCGCGCGCCGACTCGTCGGCGCGGGGAGCCTGCGAAGCGGGCCCGACATAGCAACCCGTGAAAAGATAGGCGAGCGAGGGATGCCTCTGCCAATAGCGCAGGATGGAGGCCAGCCAGCCGGGTCGTGTGAAAAACGGATTTTCCTCGATGCTCGATCCGCCCCACAACAAGTGGTTTCCTCCGCCGGTACCCTCGGGAGGGGATCCGGCCATGTGCTTCCAGGAACGGAGCCCGCTTGCCTCGGCGACGGCGGTGACCGTGCGAATCCAATAGTCGTATTCCCGCCAGTCGGCACACGTGGGAAGGTTGACCTCCAGCACGCCGGGATCGGCGGTGAGGCCGAGTTGGATCCACTGCCCGGCTTCGTCGTCGGGCAGGTAGCCCTGCATTTCCACCCGTCCGATCCCGGCCCCGACGCACGAGCGCTCGACGGCATCCAAGAGCTCCAGAAACGGAACCTGCAGCACGGGCGGCATAAAGATTGCGAGCCGGTCACCGTGCCATTCCAGCGTGAGGGCACGGCGCGGGGCACGGGCGGGCAGGACGTGCAAGGGGAGGCGCAGGCCGGCCGGTCCCTCCGCCTTGGAAAGACGGTGCGGGCCTTTCGGCCATGGGAAAGATTTCCAGCCGCTTTTCCCCTCGTCGAGAACGAGGGCCAAGATTCGGCTTGAACGCGCGAGCGGATCGCGCAGCAACTGCCAGTTGTCGGAGACGCCCAACGCGCGCAGAAGAAGGCGCCGGAATGCCGTCACGGATTTTGTGGTTGGCGTCGCCCCGGCCCGCGGGCGAAAAAGGGCCGACCCATCGCGGTTGGCGATAAGGCGGATCGCCCAGCGGGGGTTCACTTCGCCGGGATAGGATTTTCCCGGGCAGAAAAAGTCCACTCCGCCCTTGAGTTGGCCACCAAGAAGACGGCGCGCCATCGCTTGGGCGTAGCGGAGCTTGGTGGGGCCGACAGCCGAGTAGTTCCACTCCGGCCCCTCGGGAACAACCGGCACAAATGTCGGCTCACCCCCCAGGGTCATTCGGGCATCATGCCGGGAAAAAATTTCCCCGGTGCGGTCGGATATCCGTCCCATCCAATCGGAATCCCTCATGTTTTTGCTATTTCCAGTTTCGTCACCAACGTGCTGGCAATGTGTTTGTTTCCATAATAGGTCCCGCCGACCGGCGAAATATCGGCAGGGCGCAGGCCGACGGCGGTCGTCACAAAATGGTGATCGCAAAATGCGCCGTTCGTGGGATCCATGCCGATCCATCCGGCGCCGGGCAAATAGGCCTCGACCCAGGCGTGCATCGCGCTTTCCGCCCGCCGGTCTTCCCCGGCTTTGTCTCCCTCCCAGACAAACCCGCTCGCCAGCCGGGCGGCCACGCCGTTCTGGCGGAGGACGTCCGCGAACAGCACGGAAAAATCGCGGCACGATCCGGTTCCGCGGCGCAATGTCTCTTCCGGAGAAAGCGGAGCACCTTCGTCCCGGCGCTCGTAGGCGAGGTTCTCATGAATCCAGGAGTTCATGGCCACAAGTGTCTCAACGGTCGGTCTTGGCGTGGAATGCGGTGCGAGCGGGGCGGGTGCCGCAAACGGCAGGGGCGGGATCAGGCAGGCCGTCAGCAACAGGCGTTCGTCCTCCGAATACCGGCAGGGAACCGACAGGCCTCCCGCATCGAGAAGAAAGTGAAAAGGGTTCCGCTCCCGCATCTCGAGCTCGATGGCAAGACGGAACGGCAGTTGCCGGAGAATTTCCGGATAGAAACAATACGCGATCACGTTGTCGAAAAGATCCCGTCGCATCTGCACGTCGGCGGAGGCATCTGTGGAGAACCCGGTGCGGGCGACCCGCACGAAAAGATCTGTTCGCGGAAAAATGCGGGCGATGTGGGGCGAGAACGAAGCCGGGCTTTCATAGTGGTAGATCGCTTCGTATCGGATTGAGAGATTCATTGTTTGTCGGCCAGTCTTTTCATTGTTACGCGCACCTTCATCGCCTGTGAGCCCGAACCCTTGAACGTGCCCCGCACCGGGGCGGCATCTGCAAAATCGCGCCCCAGAGCGACGGTCACATGCCGCTCGCCGCACCATTGGTTGTTGGTGGGATCCAGCGCGACCCACTGCTGGCCCGGCACCAGGATCTCCACCCAGGCATGCGTTGCCAGCGAGCCGACAAGCCGCTTCCCGAAGGGATCCGTCCCGTCCGACGGATCGGTCTCGATGTATCCGCAGACATAGCGGGCGGGCAGGCCGGCCGTCCGGAGCACGCTGAGCATGATGTGCGCGAAATCCTGGCAAACTCCCGTCCGGTTTTTCCACACGGTCGGGAGCGGGGTGTTGAGTTCGGTCGCCCCCGGCTTGTATTCGAAACGCTCGTAGATCGCGCGATTGAGATTTTCGAACGCCGTTCCAAGCGGCACATCGCCGCGCAGATACTTCCGCGCCCATTCGGTCGAGGCCCCGCCGGTCGGCACGGATGGCGTGGGTTGCAGGAAATCGAACACATCGGTCAGCGCGGACGAAAAAATCTGCCGGGTCTCGGCGACGCTCAGGGCGAGGATCTCTTCGGAAAGAACGCGGGGCTGCGTGCGAACGGTCATCCGGTTGGTGACCACAAGGCGGTCGTGCCGCAGGGTCATCGAATAAAATGTTGTGACGTTTCCAAAATAATCCAAATAGGAGGAAGTGCCCGCCGACGGCTGAAACGCGATGGAATGAGCGAGAAGATCCTGTTCGGGACGTTCCGGAGGCGTGAGGCGGGTCTCGATATAGGCCTCGCGCGCCGGAACGCCGTAGCGGTAGTCCGTCACATGCACGACTTCAAAGAGCATTTTTCGGGCCGGGGAAAAGGGATTTCGTTTCGTTTCTCATGTGGATCTGGTGGTTGAGGAATCCATCCGAAATCAGGTCATGAACGGAGAGCACACGGGCGAGCAGCGCGTCGCAGTGGAGTTGGAGGGGCGGCTTCTTTTTGCCCTCCCGGTTGTTGGCCGACAGGAACCCCTCCCAGTCGGTCGCCAAAATCGCCTGGATCAGAGACTCGATCTCCGCCACGGCACGCTCGGTCGCAGGCGAGTTCGTGTCCTCGCTCTCAAGGATCCGCGTCGCGCACAGGCGCAGGCAGCGCACGACGGAACGCGGAGCCACCGGGTTTTTCCAAAGCAGGTCGAGCAGCGGCTTCGGCTCGATGCGTGTCTGATAGACCCGCCTGTAGGCATCGCGGCTGTTGAGCAGGCGCAGGAATGCGGACAGGCGGATCTCAACCCCATGATCTCCGCCACTTCCGACTTCGCCGGGTTGCAGGAGCGGGCCCGCAATGGAGGCGACCGCATGCGCCGTCACGGCCGCCCGCTCAAGCATCTGCCCGATCTCGCAGAACTTCCATCCGCCATCGGCGACCATCGTGCATTCGGCCGTGCCAAAAAACTGGGGGATGAGCTGTCGGGCGACATCGCACAGTTTGCGGCTCGAAGCGGTGAGCGCATCGTCCGGGTCACCCGGTCGGAACCGCGTGTTTTGAAAACTGTTTCGCAGGGCACTGATGACTCCCCAGGCTTCCAGGCTGAGCGTTTCGAGCACCGTCTCGGCATTGCGTGCGGCCCGCAGGATCGTGCTCACCACCGATCCTGTTTCTTCGATGTCGAGCGTGAGCCGGTAGCGCCCCGACGGGCTGGAAATCGTGCGCCGCGAGGTGTTTCCGGCCCCTTCAAGCATCGGGAGGATGCGGTTCCACACCGGGCGGTAATGGGTTCTCTCGGTTGGGTTGAGTTCCTCCAGTTCGAGCGACTCAATCACGCCGACCATGCCGGCAAGATCGAACGCGCGTTCGAGATAGCGGCCGATCCAGTAAAAAGCTTCCGCGACGCGGCTTGTCACATGCTGGGCCGGCAGCGCGGCTTCCGAGAGGCGGGGAGGCTCCGGCTCGTTCGCGGTTTGGTCGAAGCCGACCTGCACCCAGGTATCTTTGCTCCCGCCACCCAACTCGGACGAGGTGAAGCGCGATTCCGCCGTCGAAACACGCGTCAGCGCGCCGGGGAAGACCTCGTATTCCCCATCCGGGCGGCGGAGCGCAAAGAGAATATGATCCTGCCGGCGTCCCGCCCGCCGTCCGGCCTGAAAGCAAACGGTCTGCGCATCGCATTCCTGCGGCTGGGCGACAAAGTGCGAGGCATTTTTTGAAATTTCCTGCCGCACGGATTCGAGTTCCTCGGGACGAGGCGGGCATCCGTCCCCGCCCAAAAGGATCCGTTCGCCGTAGAGCGGGCGGATGGTGTAATTGCCGAGGTTCGCCAACACCATTTCCCGCTGGTCGATATCGCCCAGCCAATAGGTCGGAAGGCTCCGCAGAATCGGGAACTCGCCCAGATAATGACGGATGATCGTCGGCGCCATGGGCAGCAGGCTGCGGTCATCCGCCAGTTGGGAGCCGATGCCATTGACGACCGAGACCGTGCCTTTGCGGATGCAGTGGACGAGCCCTGGAACACCCAGGGTGGAATCCCTGCGGAAGACCATTGGGTCAAGCCATTGATCCGACACCCGGTTATAAATGATCTCCACCTTCTGGAGACCGGAAACGGTTTTCAAATAAACCGCATCGTTGAGAACCAGAAGATCCCCGCCTTGCACGAGTGCGATGCCCATCCGGCGGGCGAGAAAGCTGTGTTCGGAATACACCGGGCTGCCAGGGCCCGGCGAGAGCAGCACAACGGTCGGCTCCGGCGCATCGGAAAGCGCGCGCAGCATCTCCAGAATATCCGTCGGGCTGTCGGCAATCGAATGGATGGACGTCTCCTGAAAAGACTGCGGGATCACGCGGGCAAGCGCGCGGCGGTTTTGGATCATGTAGGACATGCCCGACGCGTTGCTGAAATAGTGGTGTTTGACCGCAAGTTCCCCCGAAGAAATCCGGCAGACGCTGATGCCGCTCAAGTGCAGATAGGCCCCGCCCGGGGGAGGAAGGTTCGTCGCCGCAGGCTGGAAAAACGGGCTTCCCAAGACCGGCTGGACCGGCACGACCTGATCGCGCAGGATTTTTCTGCCGGAATAGACATCTTTCAAAAAGAGTTCGAACGCCCTGAGGCGCTGACACACTCCGGCCACAAGCGGGCCCCACTCGTCCGGCGTGAAGATCTGTGGCAGCAGGTCGCAATACCACGGCCGCCGCCCCCACTGGCGCTCGCGCACGACATCAAAGGTCACCCCCATTTCGCGCATCGTCGCTTCCAGTCGCTCATCGAGCGCCCGCACACGCGGAGCGGGCATCCCATCCAGTCGTTCAAACAGGGCGCGATACACCTCGCGCGGCTGGCCGTCCCGGCCGAACGTCTCATTCCACAAGGAAAAATCCCCTGCTTCCCTTTTCTTCAATGTCTCCCCCAAGCGCACGCCGTGAGGCTTTCCACCGAACCCCGCGCGGTCAAGTGCAAACGTCAAAATCCCCGCCGCGCATTTCTGGCCGGAGTCCTTGTCCGGCAGGGTTAGCGGGACAGCACCACGCAGACCAGATCGCCGGCGGAACTCTCGATGCCGTTTTTAAATCCCATTCCCGCCAGAGATTTTAAAATTCCATTTCCTTTGTCCGGGAGACCGTTTCGGCTGATCAGGATGGCCTGGAACCCGAGTGATCGCAGTTTGGCCACAGCGTGTTCGGGCGAGAGTTTTGCGAGATCTTTCTGCCATTGCGTATCGCTCCGGCCTTTCATAGAACCAAAGGAATAACGCAGATTTTTACTGAAAAGATATGGCCGCAAGTGGTCATAGGGAGAGAGCCCCGGTGCCGGAGATTCGGGAAATTCCATGATAGGGATCTGAAAGACCATTGCGCCGGGGGGCAGGACGGTTTCGATCTTCTCCACCAACGTGCGGTCAGATGCGATTTGAAAAGCCATTTGCTGTGTTTCTTTGATGCCCGGGGGACGGGGAACCTGATCCCAAAAAACCAGGGTGACAGCAAGGAAGGCCAACAGGGAGGCCAGCCTGCTGCGGAGCGGAAGAGATGTCATCCACCGTGCCGCGAAGAAAAGAACAATGGCCAGAATCACGACGCTGTAGCGGCATCCGGTCCGGAACATGGTGAATCCGAGCGCGCCGACAATCGCATTCAATCCCCCGGTTGTGAATACCGCAAAAATCCAGCCCACCTGCCAGGCTTGGATCGGGATTTCCGAATAGCGTTTTCGAAGAACCGCTGCCGCCGCAGTCAACGCGAGAAGGCCAAGAGAAAGGATGCCAAGAACGCCGAGATACGATCCCTCGTCCTGGAGCGGAGCGCCCGCCCTGTGCTGAAATGCGAATCCTGCGAGCAGATCCGAGCGGTGCGTGATCGGAGGAATAACCAAATCCACCATCTTGAGCCCGTAGATTTCCAGCCACTTGTATTCCCGGACAACGGCACCCGCGTTGGGGCCGTAAGCGAGACGGTAGGTCCAAGTGTCGAGGTTCATCAGCCCGAATGCCAGTGCCGCCGCGGCAATGATGCCCAGGCAGGAGACCAGTGATGGCAGCGAGCGGTTCCGGTAAAAAACCACGAGTCCGCCGAGGAGGGTCAACTGGCAGAAAATATTCGTGTAATAGACATTCTGCGTTCCCGCCAGAAAAGCGATTCCAGCCGCCGCCCAGAACCGGCGCGAACCGGGGAGAAGGCCGTCACCATTCGAGACCCATCGCCAGACCGGGATGAACAAAGGAACATACCATGCCCATGCCACCGTGATATGATGCGGGGATTGCGCGAAGATGAAGGGAGCCAGACCGAAGGCGAGCGCCCCGACAAAACTCCATCTCCGGTCGCAGTCGGAGAACCGGGCGACCCCGTAGAAGACGCCCGCTGCCAACAGGTGGCCGATGAGTAGGCTCAAGTTCAGTGCGGCAAAAAGCCCGAACGCCCGCGCGAGCAGCCCCTGAAGATAGATAGGGATCTCCTCGATGATCGGATAGTCGTTCCAGTTCGCTCCTCCCGGCGCGCCCAGTTCGGGCACATTCTTCCACAGCAACGGAAAAAAATGACCGTCCGCCGCCGCCTTCATTCCCGCCAGGGTGCTCAGCACGTCGGAAGTGATGGGAGCGGAATAAGCCCCGGGTTGCTGCCAGGAAAGCGCGGTCCATTTGGCGTTGGCCGCACACCAGGAGAAAATAATGCAGGCCATCAGGCAGAGAAATAACCCGGCATCTCCGAAAAAGAGAGGCTGCTTCAAATGGGGCGGCTGCTGAACGTCAGATTGGTTTGTCATGCTATTGATTACCATTCCGATAACCAAAAACCGGAAAAAAGCACTGCAAATGCGATCTCAGGGAATCTCCGGGTGTGATTAAAAGTGGGTGAACCAGTGAGATCGGGCGTCCCGCCCATGCCCTCCTGACCAGCATTGCGAATGCACCGTCATTTAATCACACCCGCCCCCCGCGCAATGGCCTTGCCTCCCGAGAGCTCGTGATTTACATTCGCCACAGAAATGCTTCCCGTCCTCAACATGGAAGAAACCATCGGAAAAACCGTGGGTCGGAGGCGCGGATCGTTTCGCAGCCGCGACTACGGTTTGGCTTTGCAGAGGACCCTCGGACAACTATTGCGGCCAAAAGTGACCAAAGGAGTTTATCGTTTTCGTTCACACGAGGAGGCTGATCAATGGCTGACGGATCATTTGACCCGGAAACCGGGGAACTAGTTCCGCGTCCTCCATTGCGGGAGGATTTGGTTGCGCTCTGCCGGGAACTTAACACGCGCGGGGCTGGCTATTTTAAAAATTGATCCTCTCTTTTTCCACCACCAGCGGACGATGCATGACCTGGGTGTGGATGGCCCCGATGTATTCCCCCAGAATCCCGATGAAGAAAAGCTGGACCGAGGAGAACAGGAAAAGCCCGATGACCACCGGCGCGATCCCCGCCGAAAAATCATTCCAAAAAAGGAGCTTGTAGATGAAGTATCCGATCGCGACGAACAGGCTCATAAACGCCATCAAAAATCCCAGCATCGCCGCCAGCCGCAGGGGCACCTTGGAATGGCTCGTGATGCCGAGCATCGCCAGATCGTAGAGCGTGTAAAAATTGTTTTTGGTGATCCCGCGTTTGCGGGCGGGTTTCCGGAACGGAATCCGTGCGACCGGGAATCCGATCTCGGAAATCATTCCGCGGAAATACGGGTAGGGATCCTGCACCGCCCGGCAGTAGTCAACCACCGTCCTGTCATACAATCCGAAGCCGGTGAAATCATCGATCGTCTCGGTGTCGGACAACCGGTGGACGATGCGGTAGTAGATTTTTCTGACGAGCGAAAACCCGAGCGCCTCCTGGCGGCCCTCCTTCACGCAGACGACCGATTTGAAGCCGGCCCGCCATTTTTCAACGAGCAGCGGAATCATTTCGGGCGGGTCCTGCAAATCGGACGCCATCCCGACGACACAGTCGCCACCGGCCTGAAGCAGGGCGTGATAGGGCGAACGGACATGCCCGAAGTTGCGGGCGTTCAGGATAACCTTCAGGCTGGGATTTTTCGCCGCGAGCGAGCGCAGGATGTCGGGCGTTCCATCCGTCGAGGCGTTGTCGATAATGAGGATCTCGCAGCTGCAATCCGGGATGGTCTTGACGGATTCAACTACCCGCGAGACGAATTCTGAAATATTTTCGGCCTCGTTGAACGTTCCGGAAACGATGCTGAGAAACATGGTCAGATGCCCCTCTCCATGATTCCGGCTTTCAGCACTTCGTCATAAGCGTATGGGCTGTCGATCTGGCCGATCATCAGCGGGGAGTCTTTCGAAACATCGGCGAGCAGTTCCTGGCCACGCATGATTTCCCGGCAGGAGGCCTGACCTTTTTGCAGTGGGACGGCCAAGTAGAGATCGTCCTCGGAAATCGGATGCCCGCACTTGAGATCGCGCTTGGCGTAAACCCCCCGCACAAGACCGTCAAGGTAGCGCACCTCTTCGGACGGCGGGGTCCGCTTGACCGTTCCCGGATGGCCGCACATCGCCTTGACCCGGCGGAAGGCTTTGAACCATGTGTCCGCCTGGTGGGGCAGAGAACAGTAGGGAGAGACCTTGATCCCGTCCCCTTCGATGTCGATGTGCCGCTCGAACGTCCGGGCACCTTTGGCATAAGCGATGGCGAGGCTGGTTTCCCAGTCATGATACTCGTGCGAGGAAAACCCGATCGTATTGTTCGGGTAGCGGGAGCGGAGATAGTCGATCTGGTTGAGCTGCAGGTCGCGGTCCTCGGTCGGGTAGAGCGAGACGCAATGGTTCAGCGCCAGCGGGATGTTCCGGTTTGCGAAAAACATCACCAGGTCGTCGGTGTCTTTTACGGACGAACCGCCGCTGGATGCGATGACCGGCTTTTTTGTTTTTGCGATCTTCTCGATGAGAAACCAGTCGTTGATATCCGAACTCGCCAGCTTGATCAGCGGGATTTCAAGCTCTTCGCACAAGTCCACGGAAGCCTCGTCGAACGGCGTCGCGCTCGGGATGCAGCCCGATTTCCGGACGGCCTGCACCAGGGTTGCGAAGGACTCTTTGGACATCTGCGTGTCGATCGTCTTCTTGATGTAGCGGATGTCGTCCCGATTGCGGAAATCCCGGTGGATGAAGTTTTCCACGTCGCGGAACTGGAGCTTGATCGTGGCCCGGATGTTGTTGAACCGGACGATTTTTGAAAAATCGGCGACGATCTCGAGCCCGCGCTCCACCCTGCCCCAGTGGTTGTTGGCCATTTCGAGGACAAAAAGTTCTTCAAAAAAATCGCGTTGGATCATGGGAGTCAGTAGGGTTATTCAAGCAGAAGTCGTGCGATTCCGGAAAACTTTTCTGTGCGGGTGGTGGCGCGACGGATCCGGGTTCCTCAGGGCTCTACCGCATAGGCGACGGCGTCAAACCCGTTGAAGCCGTGATAGCGCAGATAAAGCCGGTGATGCGGAGCCAGTTCCTTCATCCTGAGCGGAACCTCCCAAAGGTGCGCGGGAAGATGATAGACGCAGGCCGCAATACGGGGCTGGTGTTTGCGGATCATTCCTGCCGCACCGTTGAGGGCCGCGATTTCAGCGCCTTCAATGTCGAGCTTGATCAGAGTCGGAGCGAACCGCGGGAGCACATCGTCCAACGCGACAACCTGGATCGTCGTCTCCCCGGTTTCCGCTATCGTGCTGGCCGCGTCCCACCCTTGTTGAAACCGGCATACGGCCTTTTCCGAACCAAGGCCACACGGGAACAGCACCACGTTCTCCAATTCCACCCCGCAGTCATCCACCCAGCGTTGCAACGCGCGGTAGTTCCCGGGGTCGGGCTCGAACGCCGCGACAGCATCCAGTTTGAACCGGCGCATCGCCGCGATGGTGTCGCCGACAAACGCACCGCCATCGATCAGGCGCACCGGCTCCCGGAGCGGAGGCAGATCGCATGGAAAATACTGGCGCTCCCGATCGGGAGCACGAAGCAGTTGCAGGTTCGATGTCAGCCGCAGTTCGACCAGATCCAGATAAATCTCCCGGCTTTTGGCATCCTCCCACAGCTCGAGGCCGCGCAGGAGGTCCGGCCGGTGAGCCTCCCAAAAGTCTCGCGGAGCAATCCAGAACCGTGACTCCAACCTTCCAGGGAACTTCGCCTCGAGAGCGTAATAGGTCAGCAAGTTTTCAAAACCAGCGCGCCGCAGGGATGTTTCAATCTCTCCGGTATCGGCGGAAAAATTAAAAACGGCGATGACCACAGCGGTCCCCTGATCCGCCAGAGCGACCGCTTCCGGGCTGTGTGGCGCGTGGCACGGAATGCCGCCCACGGAGCGAATTCGAGCGGCCCGGATGTCGAGGAATGCGGCGACGCGGTATCCGGCATCCCGCAAAACCCGGAGCACATCGCGTCCGCAATTTCCAGCGCCATAAACAGCCAGCGGCGCACCGGCATCGGGCATCGGAATAGAAGGGTTTTGATCGAACAACCCCTCCAGCCTGCGCTTGGCGGAATCCAGATCCATGGCTACTCCCCGACAAGAGGCACCAGCATGTTTTCCCGCAGTTCCTCGCGGCTGAGAAACGGAGCCATGTCCTCAAGGGGCGAGGAAACCATCCGGCCATCGGGCAGCCGGCGGGAAGTCAGCTTCGGTTCAAATGTCTGGTCGCGGTCGAGCATCACCTCGCAAACTTCCGGCTCCGGCGAAGCGAGCACGCGGCGCAAATCCAAAACAAACTCCGCCCCCTCCAGCCGGGTCGCGTGAATCCCGTAGGCACGGGCCAGAGCGACATGATCGGGAAAGGATACCCCGCTTTCCGGCGTGGCACCGACCTGCAACCCGAAAAAATTCGACTGCGTCTGCCGGATCGAGAGATACCCGCCGTTGTTGAGCACGAAGATTTTGATCGGCCAGCGGTGGTGGGCCACGGTTTGCAGTTCCTGGATGTTCATTTGCAGGCTGCCGTCACCGGCGAGGCAAATCACGCGCCGTCCGGCCCGGGCGACCGCCGCCCCGATGGCGGCCGGAAGATCGTGCCCCATCGAGGCCGCGCCCGAATTTGAAAACAGCCGCTGTCCGAGCCGGATGTCCGCGCACTGGAATGTAACGATCGTGGCCGTGGCGTCGCCGCACGCGATGATATCGTCCGCGTCCAGTTCCTGGAAGAGGACATGGGCGAAGTGATACGGGTTGATCCCGGAGCCGCAGGTCGTCTGCTTTTCCGGCTGAAAGACCGGATACCGCCGGGTGCGCTCGCGACACCATGACAGCCACTCGCGGTGGGCGGAAGGAGGAACGTAACCGGCGAGTTGCCGCTCGAGCTCCTCAAGAAATCGCCGCGCGTCACAGCATACCGGCATGTCGATTTTGACCATCGGCTTTTCCAGTTCCGCACGATCCACATCGACCTGGATCTTGTGGGCGTTGCGCGCAAAACTCTCCCAGTTGTAGCTGACCTGCCGGACGTTCAGGCGCGAACCGATCACAAGAACAAGGTCGCTGTTCTGGACGGTGAAGTTCCCCGGTCGATCCCCGATGCTGCCCGGACGTCCGCAGAAGAGCGGGTTGGAAGAGGCGATCGTATCATGTGTCCAAGCCGTCGTGACCGGAATGCCGAGCGCCTCAATCACGCGTTGAAAAACGTCCACGGCCCCCGCGACACGAACCCCGCTGCCGGCGAGAACGACCGGACGTTTTGAGGCGGAGATCTTCGCGACGATTTCCCGGCAAATTTCCGGAAGTCGCGCCTCGTCGGTATCCTGCGTGTCCTCGGCGGGATCGTATCCCCCGAGCAGGGCGGGATCAATTTGCGCGCCCTGCACATCCACGGGAATATCAAGCCAGCAGGGACCGGGCCGCCCCGTGGAGGCCAGATGAAGCGCCCGTTCAAGATGGTAGCAGACCGACTCCGGTTCGGTCACCATGACAGCATACTTGGTCATGTTTCGAACCATTGCCACGATGTCCACCTCCTGGTCGCCGAGCTGGCGCAGTTTTCCCGTGAGACCATGCGTGCGCAGACAGGTCGCGCGCTTCACCTGCCCGGAGACAACCAGCATCGGAATGGAATCGGTGAATGCCCCGAACACGCCGTTGAGCGCATTCACTCCACCGGGACCGGCTGTGACATTCACCACACCGATCTGCCCGGTGACCCGCGCGTAACCCTCGGCCGCCATCGCGCTGGCCTGCTCGTGGTGGTTGCAGATGTATTGAAGACGCGGCTCGCGCCCGATGGCATCGTTCAAATGCATCGCCCCTCCGCCGGAGACCATGAAGATGTGACGCACTCCCCGGTCGGCAAGTGTTTGGATGATGTAATCGGCAACGCGCGTTGTGCTCATTCGGGTCAATCTGAAAGCCCCACAACCGGATTGGTCAAACCCAGATTGCGGATTGCGGCGATGATGGCCGATGCGTTGATGAGCGAACAGACAAGAATCGGCGTCTTGCCGGAGGACAATTCCGCGCCTCCGATCACCTTGCGGCCAAGAAGTTCCTTCCCTTGGTTGACCGGGTTGCCGTCAACAAAAGCGACGATGTTCGCCTCACGGAGACAGGTGTCTGCAAGCAGCTTCATGGTCAGTTGCCCGGTTCCCCAGACGATCAGGTCCGGGTGCCTTTCGATGGATCGCCTGATGGTTTTATCGATCCGCTCCATGAGTTTCCGCGAGGCTTGAACGTAACCCTCAAGTGCCCGTCGCAGATGCGCGTCCTTTTCAACCGGCCGTGGAGCCGAAGCCGCGCGAGAAAACAAATATAGTGCCGGATAGGGAATGTCCTTGGCGGAGAAGATGTCTTTTGTCCCTCCGGATTCGGGAGCGAACCCGCAGCTCCGGCAAAGGTTCGCCAGGCCGACCTCCGAGAAATGGTTGATGTGCTCGGTGTTGAAATCCTGAAACGGCGCGATCAAAAACTGTTCGTAGCGTGCGGCGTCGGGAACCTCGATATAGATCCATCCTCCGGGATTGAGCAGGGCGCGCAGACGATCCATGGCCGCGCGGAGATCGCGCACATGTTCCATGACATGGCTGAGGATGATTCCATCGAATGTTCCGATGCCGGATGGAATCTGTGAGAGCGTGCCCGTCCAAACCCGGCCAGGTGCTATCATGGCCGCGCTCCTCACACAATCGGGCGAGGGATCGATCCCGCAGACCTCCGTAAAACCTCTCGCCTGAAGCGCCGCCAGCAAGCCCCCGTTGGCGCAGCCGATGTCGAGGATTCTCGCCGAAAGATCCAGCGCGATGCCGGCCACCTGACCGGCCAAGTGCGTTAGCCGGCCGGCATCCCATTGGGAAAGACCGGCGCCTGTCGAAGTCGTGCCGTCGGCGTATTTCGACATCTCCGCATAGTAGGAGTCGTAGGCGGATTGCGTGACCGGGGTGTCGGCAAAACAGAAGCCGCAATCATCGCAGGCGACATAATCGCAACGGTCGTTCAGAGGATGCCTTTCATTGAGGGCGAAGCGCTGCGTGTGAAGTAGCCGGCCTTTGATACAGCCGCAAACCGGGCATTCGCGCTGGAGGGTTATTGAGTTCATCGCGGCGAAAAGGATTCGTTCCCGGCAACGGAAAACCGGCAGGTTTTTTCTATGCTCTCACGAAGGCCTGTCCATTCGCGAAGATCGAGTTCCCGCCCGGCTTTGCCCGTGGATGGGATGTAGTGCCCCGGTGCCGCTCCCGGCATCGGCTCTCCCGCGATGTGTGTTCCCACGCCATACAAGCTCCCGACCGTGTGTGCGAGGCCGGCGATGCTGATCGCTTCTTCAGACCCGACATTGAACTCCCCGTCGGCGGGACCATCGAGCAGGATCTTCCAAAGCCAGACCGCCATATCGGCAGCATAGAGATAAGAGCGGATCGCAGTGCCATCGCCTTTGATTGTGATCGGGTGGCCGGCCAATCCATCGCGGATGAAGTTGCCAACGGCGAAACCCGCGTCCAAAGGAAGCCGGGGGCCGACAAACGAAAATCCGCGCGCGATTTTCACGGGAACACCGTCATTCTTCCAGGCCACGCGGCACTGGTCTTCAACTTTTCTGCGGATCTGCCCGTAGGAGAGCGGGCCGTCAAGCGGCACGAGCGGATCGCCTTCGGAAAAGGGAAACGGGGGATGGGCGGCCTTGTAGGCGGCACCCGTGCTGCAGAGGAGAAATCCTTTTGTTGCTTTGGCGACGGCGATGTCGATCAGCCGCCCGGTGGCGGATTGGAAAAAGTGATCCGTCTGCTCAAGAGACGTTCCGGCATCGGGCACCAGTGAGTGAATGATGTAATCGACAGGCCCCTCCGGCACCGGCATCGCGCCCGCATCCGATTCCATGAGCTCCACGCGCGGATCGGAGGCGAGATGGGGAAGGCGCTCCGCAAACCGGCTGGCATTCCTGGTCAGTGCAATCGCCCGGATGGGGAGGCCCAGCCTGGTGCCCGCATAGAGGAACGATTCCAACATCCAGCTCCCGAAAAAGCCGGATGCCCCGGCGAAGAGGATCCTGAATCCCTGCGGTCTTTCGCGGAAGCATCCAAGCTTCGAAAGAACGAAATCCAAATCGGCGGCTGGCAAGGGAGGCGAGAAGTTCATGGGTTGGACAATGGGAGCGAAACGCCCGGCGTCTTGCGTTCCATCAACAGGTAATTGTAAAAATCACGTTTCTTATTGTAGTCCAACAATATTTTGGAAACGAAAACCTTCTCGGTGGAGAACGGGGTGTTGGCAATCTCCCACCTGACAGGAAAGACAAAAAGACGGCTCAACTGGTCATTGGAAATCTCTTTGAGAACATTCCTGTCGATCGGGCACATGCAATAAAGGGAATCCCGCATGATCAGGAGCACGGGAGATTCCTCCAGACTGGCCAGCTTGCGGTTGATTTCCCCGGGAGTGAACGCCGCGTCAAAGGGGGCCACGAAATAAGATGGGACATGCCGCCCGGTCACTTTGAGATATTTGTCCATGTCCTCCATCGCTCCCAAGGGGGTTGCAATTCTGGGATACTTCAACAGTTGCGCGATATCCGGAACGTTGGGATAAAACGGCTTCGCCCATGGGAAGGCGTGGAAGCCGGAGGTTTTCTCAAGGCTTTTCCCCAGGCCCCGGATGTCCGCGTTGGATTTGTTTGCGGTATTCAAAAATTTCCGGAAGGAAATCTGTTCGATGACGAGTCTCTGGTAGTGGCCCCAAAAGCTGAGGTGAACCGTGGCCGCCATGAGAAGAACCGCAACCACCGCCGAAATTCTGCACAACTCGTAACCGGACATCCAAAGCGCGGCGGCGGCAACGAGAAAGAGGGGCAGGGCATTAAAAAACACATGGCCGGGATCGCAGCGTCCCATGGCTATCGGCAACCCCAGACCCAAACAAACGGTGATGCCCGCAAGAAGCGGCCGGAGGCGAACCTCACCCGCGAGCGCGCCCGCCGCAAGCCGGGGGATAACCCAAAGGGCGGATGTTGCTAGCAGAATAATATAGGGGGCCGGAGGGATCGGAAAATTCATGGTGCCCCCGCCGAATGCAAAAAGCATGTTGAAGTAATAGGTTCCGAAAAATCCGACAACCGCAAGCGCGGAGGCCAGGGGAGCGAGCAAGAGCCACCCGTGGGCTTTCCAGACACATGCGGTTGACCAGACGAGATAAACAACCAATGCCAGGAGCGTTGTCATTCCGGTGTCCGGAGCGATCGCAAATCCGATCAGGCAAAAGAACAAAACCGCAAGTCCCGCCCGCAAAATCGAAGCGGCATCATTGGCCTTTCCGGTGAGTCGATGGACGGCAAGGACGGCATGGGTGGCCCAAATAAATCTTAGCGGCGTGTAGATGACCCCCAGCGTGATGTTGAAACCGGCCAGCCCGAGAAAGAGAATGGCTGCCGTGCGAAAACCGGCGGAGACGTTCAAATAGCACAAGACCCTGTAAAAAAGGTAATACCCGAGAACCCAAAAACCGAGCAGGGCAACGATATAAGCCGTATCAAGGCAGAGGAACGGGTTCGTAATTTGATGCAACCAAAAGGGAACATAAAGCATGGCCGGGCCGTAGCCAAAATCAAAGTCCCGATAGGGAGACTGGCCGACAAACATCCTGTCCAGCCTGGACAGGAAGTATTGCGTCTCGCCGAAGTAGCCCGCCGGAATATATCTCCACCAGCTCCAGACACCAAGGCATGTCAAAATGCCCACGGTGGCGGCGGCCGATTTCCCACCGCAGGACGATCCGGCACCGGAAAAAAGCGATCCGGGAAGGGAGCCCAGCGAGCGAGAGGAATCATGTTGTCGGCGGAGCGTCCAGAGGAGAACGACTCCCAGCAGCGCGGCAAACCCGAGGATCGCCACAGAGTTGTTATAGCCATAGTTGAACGAAGGGGAGGCGACAGGCACCCGGGGAGGAAAGATCCAGGGAAACTCAAATAACACACACCAGCACAGAACCCCGAAGGCACAAGCGGGGAGCCACAGCGACGATGCCGAGATCCTGCCGGGCTGGCGCATCAATGCCTTCCCGCAAAAGCTCTGATTGTCTCGACCATATAGTCCCTCATGGCGCGGGTGAGGCCGGGATAGACGCCTATGAAAAGCGGGCGGTTCATGGCAGTCATCTGCCGGGGGGTGGCTCGATGCCGATCGGCAGGCGGAGGCTTTGGAAATCGCCGGAATTCAGGGTGTAAAGAACTCCTGCCCCGGCCTTTTGTGCGGCGACGGCGTGAAGAAAATCATGGGTTTGCCCGCCGCGCACTCCGTGCTTTTGTGCGGCGGCCAGTGCGTCGAGGGTTTCTTCGCGCCCGAGTTCCACCGTTTGGAGATCCGAAGCCAGCTCGCCGGTGATTTTGGAAGCTTCGTTGGCAGGGCAACGAAATCCAAGACGTCCGCCGGTGAGCGTGGAGAACACCTCCGCAAAGGTGTGCGGGCGGGTGAATCCACCGGAGCGGCGCAGGGACTTGCGAACTCCCAGATTCTGGATCGCCTCGATGAGGGCCGAGGAATCCCAGTAAGGAGTCATCGGGCGTCCCGATCGGCCCGGACGGCGGCCGCGATGCGTTCGGGTGGGATCGGGGTGATATCCAGCATCGTGAAGCCGGCCTGTCGCCGGAGTTTCACGACCGGAACCTCGGCGGGTTTCAACAGCCGGAATGAGATGACTTCGCCGCTCTGGTTCTCTTTGACAAGGACATCACCGGGCTGGAACGGGAGAGGGAAAACCCCCCGTCTCCGGGCGTCGAGTGTGGTCACGCTTTCCATGGTGGGAATTTCCCACAAACCAAATGATTTGCAACAGAAATCACAGCGACTTCGGACGCGTGCGAGCGCTACAAGAATGGAGCCAGAAGGGGGATCGTTTGCCGTTTGTTTCTCCGGTAGGTGAGAAAGTCACGATCCAGCGTGAGCACGACGCCGTCCGGGTGGATTTCGCTCATTCTCACGAGGCAGACATCGGCGAGCGAAGCCGGAAGGTTCCGGTATTGGTGAAGCAATCGTCGCAGGGACGGAACCTCGCCCGGCAGATCAAAATTGCAGAGCAGGTCGCCGCGCTCGATCATCGCGAGAACCCAATCCGGGTTCAGCCCGTCGCGCTTGAGCAGAAAAAGAACCTCCGTGATGACCGGTTGGCAGCAGAGGAGCGGGTCGTCGAGTTGCTCGAACTGATCCCTCACCCAACGGTGTTCCCTGGTGCTCCTGTCGAAATAGGCGACGAGAGGCCCTGCGTCTACAATCACTTTTGCCACGAACCGAGCCCCTTCATGTGCGCCGGGTTGGTGGCCAGATTGTCGATGCCGCTGGATCCGGCACCGCAAAGATCCTTTGTCCGCTCATAAAGGCTCGACCTGCGGGAGGAGGATTTCCGAACTGTTCGAAGGAGCGATTCCCGCACGATGGCCGAGACGGATTTTCCGGAAAACCGGGCGACGGTTTCCACATTCATCTTCAGATCGTCGGGAATTTTTATAGTCAGAGTCGTCACAACAGAGGACGGTAATACTTTTTGCAATAAAAGCAATACCACAGCCAAACTTTTGGCTGTCTCGCGTTTCGGAGGCTATCGGCGGGCCTTTGTGAAATTCTGAACTGCCTCAGCCATGTAATCCAGCATCGGGCGGCTGAGGCCGGGATAGACTCCGATGAAGAGCGAGCGGTTCATCATTTCATCCGCTCCGGCAAGATCTCCGATAACGCGGAAGGCTGCGGGATTGTCGCGACGAAGCCGGGTCCATGCGGGTTGGCGGACGAGGTTGCCGCCGAAGAGCGTGCGGTTGCCGATCTTGCAACGCTCCAGCTCGCGGCCGAGCTCCGCGCGGGAAAACGGGGCTCCCGGCTTGACCATCAGCATGAATCCGAACCAGGAAGGGTCGCAGGAGGAACCGGAGGAGTCCCAGGAAAAAGCGGAAGGCTGAGAGCCGAGACCTGGGAGCTGGGATCCGAAAGCCGAAAGATTCCCTTCAGGTTCCACGTCTCCGGCTTCAGGTTTTCTCCATGCCGTGGCGTGCGTCGGCAGTTGGAAGGCGAAAAATTCTTCGAGATCGGAGAGTGCGGCGCGGAGGTATTGCCAGTTGGCGCGCCGGGCCTCGATGAAGCCCGGAAGTTTTTTAAGTTGGGCGCGGCCGATGGCCGCCTGGAGGTCGAGCGGTTTCATGTTGTAGCCGAGGTGGCTGTAAATGTATTTATGATCGTAGCCTTCCGGAAGTTCTCCGAGCTGCCAGCCGAAGCGTTTCCCGCAGGTATTGTCCTTTCCGCTCGCGCACCAGCAGTCGCGTCCCCAGTCCCGGAAGCTCTCGACGATGGGTTTCCATTTCATGTCCCGCGCCATATTCACGGTGCCGCCTTCCCCCAGCGTCATGTGATGCGCCGGATAGAACGACTGGGTGCTCATGTCGCCGAATGTGCCGGTGAGGGCCGGCGCCGAGGAGGGCATCGTGTATTCCGAGCCCAGAGAATCGCAATTGTCCTCGATGAGCCAGAGCCCGTGCCGATTGCAAAAGTCCGTGACCGCGCGAAGGTCGAACGGATTTCCCAACGTGTGGGCCATCAGGACGGCTTTGGTTTTTCCCGGGCAATAGGCTTCTTCCAATTGCCCGCATCGGGCGTTGAGCGTGAGCGGGTCGCTGTCGATGAAAACCGGGACAGCCTGATTTTGGGTGATCGGGGCGACGGTGGTCGGAAATCCCGCCGCTACCGTAATCACTTCGTCGCCGGGCTTCAGGCGCTTTTCATCCGGCAACTTGTGGCTGGTGAGCGCCGAAACGGCCAGGAGGTTGGCGGAGGATCCGGAGTTGGCGAGGAGGCATTTCCTGACGCCAAGAAAATCAGCAAACTCTTGCTCGAAAGCCCGGCCCTCGCTTCCCAGCGTGAGCCAGAAATCCAGTGAGGATCCGACGGCCGCCCGGACTTCTTCCGCATCGAAGACCCTGCCGGCATAAGGGATGGTGGTTTCGCCAGGATGAAATTCCCGCGGAGATCCGGCGGGGGCGTTTCCGCCGTGAACGGTTTCCGCATATTCTTCCGTGAGCCGCAGGATCTCGCTCCTCAGTGCCGCGGGGGATTTGTTCGGATTCATGAAACGGCCTCCCGAAGCAGCGGTCCCATCACCAGATTTTCCATGGGGCCTGACGGCTTTCCCAGAGTTCATTGAGGCGGGTGAACTCCTGGAAGGTATCCATCGGCTGCCAGAAGCCGGTGTGGGGGAATGTGCCGAGTTGTCCCTCTGCGGCGAGTTGTTGCATGGGCTGTTTTTCCAAGAGCACATCCTCCGAATGTTCGAGATAATCGAAGAGCCTGCGGGATGCACAGAAGAACCCGCCGTTGATCCAGCCGTCTTCGGTCTGGGGCTTTTCATTGAAAGCCCCGACGGTTCCGTCGGCCGAAAGCGAGACTTCCCCGAAGCGTCCCGGCGGGTGAACCGTCGTCATCGTGAGAATTTTTCCGCTCTTCAGGTGTTGCTCGTAGCCGGCCCGCACATTCACGTTCCCAACGCCGTCGCCGTAGGTGAGCAGGAAGTGCTCGTCGTCGCCGAGATATTTTTGAATTTTGGCAATGCGTCCGGCGGTGAGGGTGTCCTCTCCGGTCTCGGCAAGGGTGACCGTCCAGTCTTCCTCCTCTTGGCGGTTATGGAAGATTTCCTGCCCGTGGGTTCCCAAACGGAGGCTCACATCCGATGTGTTCCAAAGATAATTGCGGAAATAATCTTTGATGATCGAGCCTTTGTAACCCAGACAGAGAACGAAATCGGTGAACCCGTGACAGGCATAGATTTTCATGATGTGCCAGAGGATCGGATGCCCGCCGATCGGCAACATCGGCTTCGGACGGAATTCCGTCTCCTCACGCAGGCGCGTGCCTTTTCCGCCGCAGAGGATCACGACTTTCATTTTTTTACAGCCAGACAACTGGCGGCGGGGTGCGGGACTTCCATGAAAGCGGAATCTCCCTTATCAGAGAGGGCATGGCAACAGGAAAAGGCTTCGCCCGACAGGAAATCCGAAGGGCTGTTTTTTTCAAGAGATCGCAGAAGATCGGCAGACGGGAGGCTGTGGCGCAAGCCAAGCCGCCAAACTCCTTCCGGGCAAAACAGGCGGACAAATTGATTGGGGATCATGCCGGAAAAAGGTCATGCCATCGGGTTGCGGACGCGCGGATTTCCTCCACGCCGGTGCGCGGGGACAATTCAAAAACAAACTGGCAGGTTGGCGGCAGCAAAGGGATCAGGTTTGCGAAATCGATCTCTCCGGTGAAGGGCGCGCAATGGTCGCGGAACGGCCATTTCACATCGTGGATATGACAGCCGATGGCCAGTGGAGCGGCCGTGCGCAGCCATTGCGCGTGATCCAGAAGGCCGAGATTGTGCTTGATCTGCGCGTGGCCGAAATCGTGCCAGTAGCCGGCGTGGGCGGAATCCAGACGCCGAAGAAAGTCCGCCAGTTCCCGTTCGCCGGGCACCGCTTCGTAATCCTCCCGGTTTTCGATGCCGAGCTTGACTCCCTTGGCTCCGGCGTGGTCGGCCAAATCCGTGAGACAATCGAGAACCCGCTGGAGATACAATGCGGCGACCCGTTCCCGGCGTTGCACGGCGGCGAGTTTTTTCCGGACAAAGGGCCTTCCAAAGATCCCTCCCTCCCCGACGATATCGCGCAGCGGGGCGGTCAGGTTGAGCGAGCGGATGAGCCCGCAGTGCACCACCACAACGGGCGCACCAAGCCGGGCCGCCCAGTCGATCGTCTGGCGTGTGAGCGCGACCGCCCGCTCGCGATCATGCGGACGGTGCGATGTGAATTCATAACAATCCGGAGAGTCGGACAGAACCTCCACAGGCATGGGCAGGAAATTATGCACGCTGGAAATCGCGAAGTCGTGCTTCTCGCGGGCCTTGAGCACGCCTTCCAGAAGGGGGGAATGGATGCCGTGGCTGAGCTCGATGCGCCGGAATCCCAGGTCGAGGATCTCCCCGACCATTTCGCGGCCGTCTTTGTGCCGCCACGAGTTCCAGCTTGTCGAAAGGGACAGGTTGTTCATCTGGCCCAAGTGATGAGGCGCAGCTCATGATCCTGGGTCAAAAAGGGATGCGTGGGCAGGACGCGGATGTTCAGCCCGTAGGAACCGCTTTCGGCAGCCGGCACGTTTCCGGAAAAAATGTAATTATCGGTATCGGTGGCGCTCTCGATCGCAAGGTCGGAGGTCCCCGCCGTGGTGATGAAGTTGTTGGTCGCCGGGCCATAATAAGCCTGCACGCGGACGTGTTCGGGCTTCACCCGTCCGAGGTGAACCAGGGCGGTGACCTTCATTTGCTCGCCGACAAAGAAAACCTCGCGCGCCAGTTTGCCGTCGGCAATGTCGTAGGAGATCGAATAATCGATCACGCGGATCTGCGGCCAGAGCGAGCGGATCTCGGTTTTCCAACGGCTCAGAACTTTCGCGTTCGCGCAGTGGTTGGCGCTGAGTTCGGCAAATGCGCCCGCTGCGGGCTCGTAGAGGCGCTCGTTGTATTCGCTGACCATCCGGTAGGTATTGAAAACCGGAACGACCGTGCGCATCGATTCGCGCATGAGCTGGATCCATGCCAGCGGCAGGATCCCGTCGGGCTTCGCGTAATAAAGCGGGATGATCTGGTTTTCGAGCACGTTGAAAAGACTCTGGATATCGACGGTGTCCTGGAACGCCTCTGTTCCCGAGGTGATGTCCTGCCCGATCGCCCATCCGTTTTTCCCGTTCCAGCTTTCGAGCCACCAGCCATCGAGCACGCTGAAGTTGAGCCCGCCATTGGGAGGAAGTTTCATGCCGCTCGTGCCGCTGGCTTCCAGCGGGCGGAGCGGGTTGTTGAGCCACAGATCCACGCCCTGGGTGAGCCGCCGCGCGACATTGGTGTCGTAGTCCTCGACAAAAACAATCCGGCCCTGGAAGCGCGGGTCTCTTGAAAATTTATAGACTTCCTGGATGAGCTTCTTCCCGCCGTCGTCGGCCGGATGGGATTTTCCGGCGAAGACAAATTGTACCGGCCTCTCGTGGTTGGTCACGATCTTGATGAGCCGCTCCAGATCGCGGAAGAGAAGCGTTCCCCGCTTGTAGGTCGCAAACCGGCGCGCAAATCCGATCGTGAGCACCTCGCTGTTGAGGAGGCGGTTGGCGTGGCGCACTTCCTCCGGCGATTCGCCGTTGCGGAGGCGCTGGATCCGGATGCGCTCGCGCACAAAGTCGATCGTGCGCTGCTTGAGAAGCTGGTGCAGGTTCCAAAGCACATCGTCCGGAATGTCGATGACGCCGCGCCAGAAATCGCTGTTCGTGAGTTGGTCCTCCCAGTCCGCCCCCAGATACTTTGCGTAAAGATCGTGAAACTCGCCGGCGGCCCAGGTTTTCATGTGGACGCCGTTCGTGATGCTCGTGATCGGAACCTCGGTTTCCGGCACGTCCTTCCAGACATTTTTCCAAAGCCCCCGGCTCACCGCACCGTGCAGCTTGCTCACGCCGTTTGCAAACCGGCTCGTCCGCAGCGCGAGAACCGTCATGCTGAAGGTGTTTTCCGGGGCCACGGTGGCCTGCCCGAGCGCGAAAAGCTTCTCGAACGTCAGGCCGACTTCCGCCGGGTAGCCGCCGAAATATTTCGCCATGAGATCGTGCGAGAACGCGTCGTTTCCGGCCGGCACGGGCGTGTGGGTGGTGAAGACCGTCGAGGCCGCGACCACCTGGGTGGCCGAGTGAAAATCCAGCCCTTCATTGTGCACATATTCGCGGATGCGTTCCAACCCGAGAAACGCGGAGTGACCTTCGTTCATGTGGAAGACCTGCGGCGTGATCGCCATCGCCTTCAGCGCACGGAACCCTCCCATTCCGAGAACGATTTCCTGCCGGATCCGGAACTCGTGGTCGCCGCCGTAGAGCTGCGCGGTGATCGCCTGATCGGCGGGGACATTCTCCGGCAGCATCGTGTCGAGCAAATACAGGGGAATCCGCCCCACGGCGAGCTGCCAGACTTTCGCGTGGACTTCCCGTCCGGGAAAGGAAACGGCGACTTTGAGCGGCACGCCCTCGATCTTGACTTCCCGAACCGGCAGGTGGTGGAAGTTCTGATTGAGACTCACCGCTTCCTGCCATCCGTCCTTGTTGATCTCCTGCTTGAAATACCCGTCCCGGTAGAGCAGGCCGATCGCAACGAAATTCAGATCGAGATCGGATGCCGATTTGCAGTGGTCGCCGGAAAGAATGCCGAGCCCGCCCGAGTAGTTCGGAAACGATTCGTGAAACCCATATTCCGCCGAGAAATACGCGACGGGATTTTGCAGCGGCGTTTTTTCCCGGCGGAGTTTTCCGTAGGTGTCCTTGCGCGCCATGTAGGCTTGGAACCGCGAATAAACGGTGTCCAGATCCTTCAGAAAATGCTCGTCCCTCGCCAGTTCGGTCAGGCGTCCCTGTCGGACGGACTGCAACATGCGCAGGGGATTGTGATTTGTGGATTCCCAGAGCGGGATGTCGAGAAAACGGAACAGCCGCCGCGCCTCTGGTTCCCAAGTCCACCAGAGGTTGCAGGCCATTTCCCGAAGCGGTTCGAGAGACGACGGAAGCCTCGGGATAACATTGTAGGTGACGATGGTTTCCATAAGGGATGACGATGAAGTTGACACCGTAACACCAGGCATGGCGGACGGCGAGAGGGGATTTCTATCGGCCTCAAATCGATCGGACGTTGTAGAAGCGGGATCTTTTCCGAAAGCCCCGCGTTCCCTTTGCGGGTTGTCAGCCTCCGGCGATGGCGGGGACGATGCTGATCTCATCGCCGGCTTTGACCGGGGTTTGTTTTTCCTGAAGGAAGCGGATGTCCTCGTCGTTGACGAAGATATTCACGAAGCGTCGGACGTTTCCCTCTTCGTCGCAGATGCGTTCGACAAGGCCGGGGAAGGCGGCGTCGAGGTTCGCGAGAACGTCGGCAATGGAGGAACCTTCGACGGTGACAACCTCCTCGTCTTTGGTGAGCTTGCGCAGCGGGGAGGGAATGCGGACTTGGATCGACATGTGTGGGTGTGGGTTGGGAGCGTTTTTATGCGGGGTTGAGAACGGCGGCATCGTTGGCGATGAGGGCCTCGAATTCGCGCAGGCTGGGATTGATGAGGCGCGGCTCGCCGCAGCGGTCGTGGATCGCCTCCTGCGTCTTGAGCCCGTGCCCGGTGATACACAGAACAATGCTTTCGTTGCGGGGAATCTTTCCGGATTCGATGAGCTTGCGGGCGCAGGCGACGGTGACGCCGCCGGCCGTCTCGGCAAAGATGCCCGCATATTCCGCAAGCAGGCGGATGCCCTCGATCACCTCGTCGTCCGAACAATCCTCGGCCGATCCGCCGGTTTCGTTCATCGTGCGGATCGCGTAGTAGCCGTCGGCCGGCGTGCCGATGGCAAGCGATTTGACGATCGTCCGGGGCTTCGGCTCCGGCTTGACGAGATCGGTTCCCTTTTTCTGCGCGGCGGAGATCGGCGAGCAGCCGGTCGCCTGCGCCCCATGCACGGAAAACGGCGCTTCGTCGAGGATTCCGACCCGGATGAATTCCTTGTAGGCTTTGTGGATCTTGGTGAGGAGCGAACCGCTGGCCATCGGAATGACGGTGTGGCGCGGGAGCTTCCAGCCGAGCTGCTCGGCGATCTCAAACCCCATGCTCTTCGAGCCCTCGGCATAGTAGGGGCGGAGGTTCACGTTCACAAAGCCCCAGCCGTATTTGCCCGCGATCTCGGAACAGAGGCGGTTGACTTGGTCGTAGGCGCCGTGGATGCCGATGACCTGCGTGCCATAGACCAGCGAACCCACGACTTTGCTCCGCTCCAGATCGGCGGGAATCAGGACGTAGCTTGTGAGCCCGGCGGCGGCGGCGTTGGCGGCCACCGAGTTGGCGAGGTTGCCCGTCGAAGCGCAGGCGACAACTTGGAATCCGAGCTCCCGCGCGCGGCTGAGGGCAACCGAGACGACGCGATCTTTGAACGAGAGGGTCGGGTAGTTGACCGTGTCGTTTTTGATGTAAAGTTCGTCCACGCCCAGCTTTGCCGCGAGGCGGTCGGCGCGCACCAGCGGAGTGAACCCGACCTGCTGCCCGACGGTCGGCGCTCCGTCGATCGGCAGCAGTTCGCGGTAACGCCACATCGTCTCCGGGCGCGCGGCAATGATTTCGCGGCTGATGTGCCGCGCGATCAGATCGTAATCGTAGGCCGCTTCGAGCGGCCCGAAGTCGAATTCGCAAATGTGAATCGCTTCCTTCGGGGAGAGGCGGCCGCACTCGCGACATTTGAGGTTTGAGAAGAAAGTCTGTTGTGCGCTCATGGTATGGAACCTTTTCGAGAGCGGACGGAACAGGCACCCCATGGAACCCTGCCACCTCTCATCTTTTCCCCGTCCAACGTTTGCGCGCCGACCGGAGCTGGATTTGGCACCTGGACCCGGCGCGGGAAGTTGATCGCCGGAACTTTGACGGGCTCTTCGCCCACAGCTCCCGGCTCTCAACAACCTTCACCAGCGGTTGCCGTGGCTTCATCGGGCCAGTCCCTCTGCCACTCTCGATAAGATTGGCGGACAATGTTTGTCAGATGTCCGCCATCGTCAAGGGAAAAGTGCGCCAAAAAAATCCGCCGGGCGCACGACGCCAAAGTTCCAAGGATCATGCGGCTTTCTGGTCTCTGGCGAGCCAGAGACCGTCAAAACGGTTGCTGCGCAGGGCGCTCTCCAGGAAGTCCATGGCCGGTTTCTCCCCGCTTTCCAAACGGGCACGCGCCTCGCTCAGGAAAGCTGCCGTTTCGCTGCACCGGGCTTCTTGGAGGACTTCGCGGAGTTTTTTTTACTGTGGCCGGCGTTGCGGGTCGATGCCACGGTCAACTCGACGAACTCCGCACTCAGAGATTCAAACCGCTGGCGCCCCTCCACGGCTTCCCTCAACGCCTTGGCCTCTTGGGCAGGAACTCTGCGGCTGCGGTTGCGGCCCTCCTCCCACTTCTGGTGCTTGTAATAGGGGCCGTTGCGCGCAGTCTCCCCGCTGGCTCCCGCCGCCTCCCGGTATTCTTCGGCCAGAGAGCCAAATTCCATGCGTTCAATGAGTGACATCTCCCGGAGGAGATCCCGGCGTTGCTGTGCGATTTTTTCGTTCACAAACCGAATATGTCTCGCGCCTAGACAGTTTCAAGAAAAATCTCCCTCGTGTCTCTTCTTTATAATTCTGCCGTCATGCACCCCTCGCCCAATCAATCGCACCGCCGCCGCGCCACCAGCCCACCCACCAAAACAGCCAGCAGCAGCCCGATCGCACCGGCGATCAGGAGATGGCAGAGGGTTAGTTTCTTCCCGCATTCGCAGCAACCGCCCTCCCATTTTCCGGTTGTAATGAGTGTCTTGACGGATTCGATGCAGGGGCAGGTGTTCATATTGAGATTATTTTTTTTGACGGTTCATTAAGGTGGGATTCGTCCAGTCCCAGAACTGGGGTTGCGCAAGCACGCTGTAGTTCTCGGGATCGGAGTTGAGGCGGCTGTGCGCGCCGTCCTTGTCGGGCTTCACCCTGCCTTTGAGCTTGCCTGACTTGATGGCCTTCTCGACGGCTCCGTTGTTGATCGTCCAAAAGACAAAGGAGTCCTTGTCGAGTCGGTGAACGAGGAATGGAGTGAGTTTGTCGGAGCGGTCGCCGCTCTCGACAATCGTCGCAAAATAGAGGTTCCCGTTTTTTTTCGTGCTGGCAACATGCAGGGTCAGAAGAGCGGGCTTTTCGTCCCCGGATTTCTTCGTCTTCGAACCCGGCACAGAGGTGATCGTGATCTGGCCGTGCTTTGCGTCGCTGACCTGAAACCGTGACGCCGTATCGTCGTTGGAAGCTTTCCATACGCCGTTCCAGTCGGATGGCGAGAGGACAGGGAACTTGTAGCCGAAATCGGGTCCGACAGAGGTTTCGGGACAGCCGGTGAGGGCCAGAAGCGCCATAACTGCAGCACCTGTGCGGAGGATAGTATTCATGGTGGGAAGCGAAGGTTCTTTCTTTCCGTCTCGCAATTTCCAGTCTTGTAGCCGGGATCGCTTCGTGTTGCAGCTAAAAAATGGAGGCGAGGCACACCCTCATTTCAATGTCGGCAGTGTGGATGGCAGTACTGGCAGATTACGCAGGGAACGAAGGCCGATCAGGGTCGGATTTTTAACTGGCGCATGCTTCCCCAAGCAGGGAAAAACGAGGCTTGCAGCAGGACTTGGACAAGGGTAGACATCACGTGAGATGGGAAGACGATCCTTAACTTTTGCCTTGCCTTTGGCTGAAAATAGTTAAGCAACTGATATCCAGCGTCCTCATAGCTCAAGTGGATAGAGCAGGGCTCTCCTAAAGCTCAGATGGCGGTTCGACTCCGCCTGGGGACAGGTTTCGGGGGTTGATGTGGGGGAAAAGCGTATCGGGAGATTTCAGGGAGATCGCTTCATGCGCCCGAGCCGGATCCAGTAGAAGATAACCGGTGTGACGACGAGGACGTGGAGGAGGCTGCTCAACATGCCGCCGATGACCGGGGTGGCAATCGGTTTCATCACTTCCGCGCCGGATTTTGTGCTCCACATGATCGGGAGCAGGCTGGCGACAACAGTGGCGACCGTCATGACTTTCGGGCGCAGGCGCAGCATGGCTCCTTCGAGGACAGCGGCCTTGAGGCTTTCCTTTGTGAGCGGGCCGCCGAGTTCGTGTTGTTTTTTTTCGAGGGCTTCTTCCAAATAAACCACCATGACGACGCCGGTCTGGATGGCCGTTCCGAAGAGGGCGATGTAGCCGATCCAGACGGCCACGCTGAACGGATAGCCGAGGGCGGCCTGCAGGAAGACTCCGCCTGTGAGCGCGAACGGCACGGCCAGCAGGACGTGGGCCGCTTCGGCCGCGGAGTGGAACACGACAAACAGGAGGATGAAAATGATGAGGAGGACGACCGGCATGATGAGGGTGAGCGTTTTCTGCGCCCGGATCTGGTTTTCGTATTGTCCGCTCCAGCGCAATGTCACGCCGGGAGGGAGAGGCACGTCGTGTTCGACGCGTTCACGAACCTCCTTCACAAATCCGCCGAGGTCGCGGTCTTTGACATTCGCCTGAACATAGACACGAAGGAGTCCGTCCTCGCTGGCGATTTCGCCGGGTCCGTTGGTGCGGACAACCTTGGCGACCTGGGCCAGAGGAACGCTCGATCCGGACTTTGTGGGAATCAGAATATCTCCGATGCGCTCGATATCGTCGCGGGCGCCCCGTTCCAAGCGAAGCTGGATCGGGATGCGCTGCCGGCCTTCGATGGTCACTCCCGCATTGAGGCCGCCGACGCCGATTTCGACAACATCCATCAGGCCCCGCAGATCAAGGCCGAAGCGCGCGAGAGCCTGTCGGTCGGGAACAATTTCGACGTAGGGTTTTCCCTGGGTGCGCGAAGCGGCGACGCCCACCGCGCCCGGCACGGTGCGGACGACCCGCTCGACAGCGAAGGCGATCCGCTGGAGTTCGTCGAGATTGTTGCCGAGGATTTTGATGCCGAGCTGCGCGCGGATGCCCGTGCTCAGCATGAGGATGCGGTTTTCTATCGGCTGGAGGAATCCGGGCACATAGCCGGGGATCGCCGTCAGTTTTTCCGAGAGCTCGGCGATGATTTTTTCTTTCGTCATGCCCGCTCGCCACGCGCCGGGTGGCTTGAGCATGATTGTGGTTTCGATCATTTCGACCGGTGCCGGATCGGTGGCGCTGTCGGCGCGGCCGAGTTTGCCGGCTGCCGATTCGACCTCCGGCAGCGATGTGATGATCCGATCCTGCCAGCTCATGACATCCTTCACGCTGGCGAGCGAGGTGCCGGGGACAAGTACCGGCATGAAAAGCAGGCTTCCTTCGTTGAGGGGCGGCATGAATTCGCTGCCGAGCCCGTGCGGCAGCCAGGCGGCGAGCGACGGGTTCGACGATTCCACGCGGGCAATCACGCTGCGCGGGAGTCCGAATGCGAGTGCGATGGCTGATGCCAGCAGGATCCCCGCGATGAGGATCACAGCGCGTCCGTGCGCGATCGCCCGCATGAGGGCGGGCCGGTAGAGGCGCGTCAAATAACTCATCACGACATTGTCCCCTTCCGCGTGGAACGGTCCGCGCACCAGCCAGGTGCAGAGCACCGGCACGAGGGTCACCGCAAGGAGGGTTGCCCCGACCATGGCAAACGTTTTCGTGAACGCCAGCGGGTGAAAGAGTTTTCCTTCCTGGCCGTTGAGCGCAAAGACCGGAAGGAAGGCGAGGATAATGATCGCCATGGCGAGGAAGATCGGGCGTCCGACCTGCCGGGCGGCCCGTCGGGTGGTCTCGATGGTTTCCTGCGCGGTCAACCTCCGGCCGGCCGCGCGCTCCGCGGATTCACAGTGCCGGATCACATTTTCCGTCATCACAATTCCGGCATCGACGAGCACGCCGATCGCGATCGCGATCCCCGAGAGCGACATGATGTTCGAAGTGACGCCGGTTTCCTTCATGAGGATGAACGAGATGAGGATCGAGACCGGCAGCGGAATCGTCACGATGAGGATGCTGCGGAAATGCCACAGGAAAATAATGTGCGCGAGTGTGACGAGGATGATTTCCTCCCAGAGCGCGTGTTTGAGGGTTTCGATTGTTCGCTCGATGAGGCTGCTCCGGTCGTAGAACGAGTGGATGCTCACGCCCTCCGGCAGGCTCGGCGAGATCTCCGCAATTTTCTCCTTCACCCGGGAGATGACATCCATGGCGTTGGCCCCGGTGCGCATGACAACGATTCCGCCAACGGATTCCGCGCCGTCCACATCGAGTGCCCCGCGCCGGAAATCCCCGCCGATGCGGATGTCCGCGATGTCCTCAAGATAGACCGGCGTGCCGTTGCCACTCAGGAGCGCAATGCGTTTCAAATCCTCAACCGACTTCACGAGCCCGATCCCCCGCAGCACAAATTCCATGCCGTTTTCCTCGATCACCTTCCCGCCGACATTCAAATTGGCCGAGGAGATCGCGTCCATCACCTCGCGCAGCGGGATTTTGAAGTTGCGCATCTTCTCGGACGAGACCGCAACCTGGTATTGCCGGACATACCCGCCGAGGCTCGCCACTTCGGCAACGCCGCCGACCGAGGCCAGTTGGTATCTGACAAAATAATCCTGGAGCGCGCGCAGCGAGCCGGCATCCTGCTTGGCGTTCGGCGCGACTTGGAAGTAATACTGGTAGACCCAGCCGAGCCCGGTGGCATCCGGGCCCAGCCGGGGCGTCACTCCCGATGGCAGAAGGCCCTGAAGAAAACCGAGCCGCTCAAGGACACGGGTTCTTGCAAAGTAGTTGTCCACCGAGTCCTCAAAAATGACGGTGAGCAGCGAAAATCCGAACATGGAAAGGGCTCTGACTTCCTTGACGCCCGCGAGCCCTTGGAGGTTGGTCGAGAGCGGATAGGTCACCTGATCCTCGACTTCGCGGGGACTCCTGCCTTCCCAATCGGCATAGACGAGAACCTGGTTTTCGCTCAGGTCGGGAATGGCATCGATGGGTGTGTGTTGCACCGACCGGATGCCCCACACGACAAGCAGGAACGCTCCGCAGGCAACAAGGAAGCGGTTTCGAAGCGACCAGTCGATGATCCAGGAGATCGCGCCCTCGTTGGAATGTGCCGGAGATTCCGCGGGGTGTTGCGGCGCGGTCATTTCTCAACCCCGCTTCCGTGGGAATTCCCGCTCCGCAACTGGGACTCGGCATCGAGCATCAGATTTCCACGCACGGCCACGATGGTCCCTTCTTTGAGGCCGCTGACGATTTCCACGCGATCATCGCCGGATCTCCCGGCTTGCACGGGCGTCATTTCAAACTGCCCCGGACTTTTTTCCAAATACACAACCTCCTTCTTGCCATCGCGAATGAGCGCCGAGCGGGGGACGGTCAGGACGGGCAGCGACTCCGCCTGGATATCCGCTTCCGCATAGGCCCTGTGCGGCAGAACCCGCTCGAAGCCGCCCGGCACGCCGGAGAGCGGGTTTTCGACTTCGATCCGGACTTTCGTGCTGCGCGAGGCCGGATCAAAACTCGGATCCAAAAAGGTCACGATCCCCGGGAATGTCCGCCCCGGAACGGCCGGGGTGGAGAGGATCACCTTTTGCCCGATGCGGATAAATGGCAGATCCCGTTCATAGATTTCCGCCTTGAACCACATGCGCGCGAGGTTTCCCATTTCAAAAAGCCGCTCGCCATTTTTCACATACTGGCCCTGGTAGGCATTACGGACGAGAATCGTGCCGTCAATCGGCGCGAGGATATCGAGGGAATACTTTTCCCTTGGCACCGTCGCTAGGCCGTCAACCTGCGCGGGATCGAGCCCATACTGGATGAGGCGGTGGCGGGAGTTGAGCGCGCCCGGATCGTTCTTGCCCCGCGCGACGGCATTCTGAAATTCCCGCACCACATAAAGCAGCTCCGGGCTGTAAATCGAGGCGAGCGGCTGCCCCGCTTTGACCTTCTCGCCGACCTGCTGGACGAACACCTGTTCGATCCGGCCGTCGTAGAACGCCGCAACGACGCGGTGCAGCCTGTCGTCATCCTCAAGAATCCCGCTGACCCGGATGGCCTTGTGGATTGGGCCGGTGGTGGCGGCGGCTGTTTCCAGACCGAGAACGCGCACGGTATTCGGCGAGACATTCAGGATCGCGTCGCTGGTCGTTGTTTTTTCGTCATAGACCGGAACCAGCTTCATGCCGCAGATCGTGCAATTCCCCGGCTTGTCCGATGTGATCCACGGATGCATCGGGCTCTGGTAAAATTTCGGTTTGCGGACGGGTTCCGCGGGCTTCGAGCAGGCGGCGACAAATGCGCAGGCCAGACAGAGAGCGACCGCCCGCGCGGGCAGGATGAATATTTTCATGGCGTGAGGGATGCGGCGCGGCGACGAAGGACACCGCCGCGCCGCGCTTTCCTTATTTCTGTGTCTTTGCCGCTTCGGCGATCACGGCCAAGTATTTGGCCGGATCTTTTTCGAATTTGGCCTTGCAGCTCGAGCAGCACAGGCGGATCTCGGTTCCCTCGTATTTGAACACGTAGGGAGCTCCCATCTCTCCGAGTTTCGCGCCGGAGACGACGCAGGTTTTCAATGGATACTCGCCGGCCAGGGCGAGCGTTGCGGACGACAGAATGATCAAGAGGTATTTTTTCATAAATTTATTTGTGGTTTGATAGTTAACAACTTCAGCAATTTCCGGAGGTTGAACCGTCCGGATTCTCGGAGGCGAGTGCCTCCTCAGGCCACAATAACGGGCGGAGCCAAAGGCTGATGGCTGCTGCCCACTGCATACTCCACAAAAAAGGAAAGCCCCGTGCCTGGCGGCGAAAGCCCGGTGAGCCATTCGAAAGGCGCGATGGGAATGGTCGGAGCGGGAGCGTCGGCGAGGAAAGAAACCAATGGGAGATCCGGAGCAAAAAAGACTTCCGCCACGGTGACCGGCACGCTCATCGCCCCGCAGCATTTCCCATTGCAGGATCCGGAAGCCGGAACCTTTGAGGGTTGCTTGTTTTCGCAACACGAATGCCGCAAGGGGCCACCGGTGAGCGATGTGATCGCGCAATGGTTCGTCGCCAGAAGCCACGACAACATTAACACCGCCGCCACGGGAGCCCGCACGATGTGTTTCTTCAATCGCATCCTGAACCAGGGTAGCGCACCCCGGATTAAATGCAAAAAAGAAAAAAGACGATTCGATTTATCGCTATTGATAGGCGGCAACGATTTTGATGCAGTATCGGAAGGCGTTTCCAGATCCTGAAGGTTGTTCCGTGCGGGCATGTGACAGTTTGCAGGAAACGATCTGGCAACCGCCTGGAAATTTATGAGTTCAAATCCTGACGGCAACAAAGCGCCCAGCGCGAATGAAGCGCTGAAGAGCGGCTCGCATTTCCTGCGGGGGAACATCGCGCGGGATCTTGCCGATAAATCGACCGGCGGCATCACGGAGGAGAGCAACCAGCTCGGGAAATTTCACGGCATGTATATGCAGGACGACCGGGATCTGCGCAATCCGCTCAAGAAAGCGGGCCGGGAAAAGGCCTTTGCCTTCATGGTGCGTGTCCGGCTTCCGGGCGGGCGGGCGACGGCGGAGCAATGGCTGGCACTTGATCGGTTGGCGGGTGAGGTGGCGGCACCCTCGCTGCGTTTGACGACGAGGCAGACGTTCCAGTTTCACAGCGTGCTGAAGGGCAACGTCAAACAGCTTGTGAAGGTTATGCACGAAGTTCTGCTGGATTCGATCGCGGCCTGCGGCGACGTGAACCGCAACGTGATGGCCCCTCCAAACCCGGAGCGCAGCGCGTTGCTCCAACAGGTTCACAACGACGCCCGCGAATGGAGCCAATTTGCGCTGCCGCAGAGCCGGGCGTATCACGAGATTTTCCTTGATGAGGAACTGGTGGCCGGCGGCGAGACCGGGAGCGAGCCGATGTATGGGGCGACCTACCTGCCCAGAAAATTCAAGGTCGGGTTTGCGCTGCCGCCCTCGAACGACGTGGATGTTTTCTCTCAGGACCTCGGGTTTATTGCGATCGAGGAGGACGGACGGCTCGCGGGATACAATGTGACAGCGGGCGGCGGGATGGGCATGAGCCACGGGAACGCCGAAACATTTCCCCGCCTTGCCGACGTGCTGGGATTCATCCCCGCAGACAAGGTGAAAGCGGTTGCGGAGGCTGCGCTTCTGACCCAGCGCGATTTTGGGGATCGCACGAACCGCAGGCACGCCCGCCTCAAATACACCATCCAGGATCGCGGGGTGGCCTGGTTCAAAGCCGAGGTCGAGAAACGATCCGGCATCGTGTTCGCTCCGGAACGTCCGTTTCAATTCACCACGATCGAAGATCCCCACGGCTGGCACCATTGCGCCGACGGAACATGGTTTTTCGGCCTGCCCATCCTGAGCGGACGGATCAAAGATGTTCCCGGCTATCCGCTGAAGACCGCCTTGCGCGAGATTGCCGAAGTGCATACGGGCGACTTCCGCCTGACCCCCTCGCAGAATCTGAGCGTCTCCGGAGTGACGGCTGAGCAGAAGCCGGTGATCGAGGGACTGCTTGCGCGCCATGGCATCACGGCCGGAAACCACGGCTCCCGTCTGCGTTTGAACGCGCTGTCCTGCGTGGCCCTGCCCACGTGCGGGCTCGCGCTGGCCGAGAGCGAGCGCGCGCTGCCGGACCTCCTCGGGAAGTTTGAAACGATTCTCGAGGAAGCGGGGCTGAAGGACGATGCGATCAGCCTGCGGATCACCGGATGCCCGAACGGATGCGCCCGAACCTACCTTGCCGAAATCGGGTTGGTCGGCAGGGCCGCGAACAAATACGCCCTCTACTTGGGTGCGAGCCACAACGGAACCCGCCTCAACCGCCTGGCTGCACCGAGCCTTGCCATTGACGAGGCGGTGCAATTTCTCGCGCCGATCTTGAAACGCTACGCGCTCGAACGCAACGTGGGCGAGGGGTTCGGGGATTTCTGCGACCGCGTGATCCTTCCCGGGGATGCCACGTTCCACAGCGTCGGAACTCCCGCCAACTGATTGCCCGATGAACCAAATTGCCACATGGAACGCGGAACTCCGCGACAAATCTCCGCTCGAAATCACCCGCTGGGCGATCACCCAAGCCGGTGGCCGCGCGATCATCTCGACGAACTTCCGGCCCTACGAGGCGGTCGTCCTGCACCTGGCGACCCAAGTGCAGCCTGACATTCCCGTCCTCTGGGTGGATCACGGCTACAACCGCCCGGCGACCTACCTCCATGCCGAACAGCTTCGCAAGCTTCTCGGGCTGGACATCCGGGCCTACCTCCCTCGCATCACGGCCGCGCATCGCGATGCGGTGGACGGGCCGATCCCTGCGATCGATGACGAGGAGGGGCTTAAAAAATTCAGCGCGCAGATGAAGCTGGAGCCGTTCCAGCGGGGGATGAAGGAACTGTCCCCGACCATCTGGATCACCGCCCTGCGCAAGGTGCAGAATCCGAATCGCGCCGGGCTGGATATTGTTTCTGCCGACGCCAATTTCGGGAGCCTGAAGGTGAGCCCGGTCTTTTATCTCAGCGATGAGGAGATGGCGTTCCACCTCGCCGAGCACGATTTGCCCAACGAGTGGGACTACTTCGATCCGGCCAAAGCGGACGAAAAGCGCGAGTGCGGACTGCATGCGGCTTGGGGCGGCCATGCTGTGAAAGATTGAGTTGCGGCTCCGAAACAGCTACGATGTCCCATTTTTCATGAGCCGCTATTACCTCGACCATCTGCAATATCTCGAAACCGAAGCCCTCCACATCATGCGTGAAGTCGCGGCCGAGTTCGAGCGTCCGGCTTTGCTTTTCTCGGGAGGCAAAGATTCGATCTGCCTCCTCCGCCTGGCGGAAAAGGCATTCCGGCCGTCGGAGATTCCGATGCCGTTTCTGAATATCGACACCGGCCACCACTTTCCCGAGCTGAACGAATTCCGCGACCGTCGGGCAGGCGAGCTGGGAGCCAAGCTCATCGTGCGCACGGTTGAGGAGGCGATTGCCAGGGGGATCGCCGTGCCGGCACCCGGACAGATCAGCCGCAACCACCTGCAGATCCCGACCCTTCTCGCCGCCATCGAGGAATTTCGGTTCGACTGCTGCATCGGCGGCGCCCGCCGGGACGAGGAAAAAGCCCGCGCCAAGGAACGCTTCTTCAGCTTCCGGGACAGCTTCGGCCAGTGGGACCCCAAAAACCAGCGCCCCGAAATCTGGAACCTCTACAACGCGCGCCTCAATCCCGGAGAAAACATGCGCGTCTTCCCGTTGAGCAACTGGACGGAGATGGACGTGTGGGAATACATCCGCAAGGAAGAGCTCGAAGTGCCGGGCATCTATTTCAGCCACCGCCGCCGCTGCGTGCGCCGCCTCGGCCAGTGGCTTCCGGTCAACGACCTCGTGCCGCCGAAGCCGGGCGAACAAGTCGAGGAACTCGTCGTCCGTGTGCGCACGATCGGAGACATCATCAGCACCGGCTGTATCGAGTCTCCCGCCGAAAGCATCGACGACATCATTGCCGAAACATCCATCGCGCGGGTCACCGAACGCGGCTCCCGCGCCGACGACAAAGCTTCCGAGGCCGCGATGGAAGACCGGAAAAAAGCCGGCTACTTTTAATCATTCATAATTCTTATGTCCGTGCCCATTCATCATCCGGTCGATCTTCTCCGATTCAACACCTGCGGGTCGGTGGATGACGGCAAGTCCACCTTGATCGGCCGTCTTCTCTACGATTCCAAATCCCTGATGGACGATCAGGTCGAGGCCCTCGAACGCTCGGCCGACCTCACCGGCGGCGGACAGATCAACCTTGCGAACCTCACCGACGGGCTGCGCGCCGAGCGCGAGCAGGGGATCACGATCGATGTCGCCTACCGGTATTTTGCGACGCCCCGCCGGAAATTCATCATCGCCGACACGCCCGGCCATGTCCAATACACGCGCAACATGGTGACCGGATCCTCTTCGGCCAATCTTTCGGTTGTTCTCGTGGATGCGCGCCTCGGGGTGATCGAGCAGAGCCGCCGCCACTCGTGCATCGCCTCGCTGCTGCGCATTCCGCACCTTGTTGTCGCCGTCAACAAGATGGATCTTGTCGGTTACAGCGAAGAGCGGTTCCTCGAAATCCGCGACCAGTTTGAGACATTCCTGCCGCGCCTCGACATGAAAGACGTGAAGTTTATTCCAGTCAGCGCGCTCGATGGCGACAACGTGGTGGACGCCTCCCCGCACATGCCGTGGTATCCGGGGCCGACACTCCTTGGGCATCTCGAAGACGTGCATATCGGCAGCGATTGGAATCTCAGCGGCTTCCGCCTTCCCGTCCAGTGGGTCAATCGTCCGAACAATCCGTCAAATCCCGAACTGCACGACTTCCGCGGTCTCAGCGGTCAGATTGCCGGCGGCATCGTCCGTGTTGGCCAGCCGGTGATGGTTTTGCCCGGCGGCTTCAGCAGCACGGTGAAGGAAATCCTCACCCCCGAAGGCCGGGTCGGGGAGGCGTTCTGCCCGCAGTCGGTCACCCTCGTTCTGGAACACGACATTGATGTGAGCCGGGGCGATGTGATCGTGGATCCCTCCAGCCTGCCGGGAGCCAGTTCCGATCTGCACGCGAAAATCTGCTGGATGCACCCGAGGCCCCTTCAGCCGGGGAAAAAGTATTTTCTCAAGCAGAACACGCAGAGCGTCCAGTCGGTCGTCACGGTGATCGAACACCGGATCAACATTTCCACGCTCGAGCCGGAGGCCGGAGCGCAGGAACTCGGCATGAACGACATCGGGGAGATCCGCCTGAAGACCTCCTCGCCGTTGATCTTCGACGGCTATGCAACCAACCGCCTCACGGGGTCGTTCATCCTGATCGAGCAAGGCACGAATGCCACCGTCGGAGCCGGCATGCTCCACCCGCCGACCGAACTCGCCAGACCGGAATACAAAGACTTCGCGATCTGAGCCGGATCGGGAAGGATCGCTATTTTTGAGGAGCGAAGACGGGCTCCGAAATCCAATACGGGGAGGACAGGTATTTCTTGAAGGCGGAGAGAACCGCCTGTGAGGAATTGATGCGCAGGTTGCTGTAGGTGCCGTCCTCATTCTGCCAGCGCTCGTGCCAGTAGATGGCCGCTTTGATGCGGGGGTAGCGAGCGGTCATTGTCAGGGCGTCCGTAATCCACTGGGCCTTGCTGCCGGACTTCGGAAAGTCGCCGACTCCAAACTCGGCAAGCATGATCGGCTTGCGCGGGTCGAGCGTCGAGATTTCCGTGTAGGGCCAGTCGATCAGGTCTTTGTAGAAAGCCCAGTTGCCATCTTCGCGGAATTGTTTGCCATAGACGCTGAGCCCCAGCCAGTCCACATAATTGGAGCCGGGATAAAAGCCGGCCATGTCGCCTCCGGGCACGTAGCTGGAGGCATAGTTGTTGAGATGGAGAACCCAGAGGATATTGGAAGCTCCCCGGGCCCGGGCCCGATCCACCACATACCGCCAGGCCTGTCGGCAGATCGCGGCGCCGGCTTCGCCGCCGCCGTAGAACGAGGCCGACCACGGAAACCAGTCGCCATTCATCTCATTGCAGAACGAGACAAAGAACGGATGTCCGAAGGCCTTCGCCCCATCGGCCCACTTGTCGATATAGGCGTCCCACTTTCCCGCGAGGATTTCCGTGAGGGAAAATTTGTCCGGGCCGCGCGACTGCTCGTAGGGCTTGTCCCATGGGGACCAATAGACCATCGGCACGGCGCCGTGACGGGCGATGATCCGCAAGTTTTCGGCGGGAAACGTCTGTTCGCCCCAGTAGCTCGACGAGGCGATAATGGCCGGTTTTTTGCCCGCGAGTTTTTCAAACTTTTCGATGCTCTCGAGGGTGACCGTGTCCTCGGTTTCGCCAAAGTCCATGTAGGCGCCGAAATACGCGCCCTGGGGAGGCGGGAGCAATTTCCCGCCGGCGGGAGTCTGTCCCGCAGAAACAACCGGCACCCGCAGGACGGCAAGAGTGACCAGACAGAAGAGGGTGGCGGCGCGGGAAGAAGAACTCATGGAAGTGAAACGGTGGCGGTGCGGTGCAATTTCCCCCATCCGACCAGTGCCCCGCGCATCGCGTGCAGGATGGATTTCCAGATGACATAGCTGAGGAGAGGACGATAAACAAAGCGCTGGGGGATGATCCACAACGCCCGGGAGAGCGGCAGGCCCTCCAGGCGCACCGCGAATCCGGCAAGCAACAGATCCGAAAGAAGAAACACGATAAAGAACGGGAGAACTTCCATTTCGTTTCCGATCAGCAGGGACTGAAGGAAGAGCAGGTCGATGAACGGCGAACAGGCCACAAGGACAACCTGAAAAAACCAGATGCCGGGGAGGCTGAACCAGCCGAGCGCCTTGTAGCGGGGATTAAAAACGATATCCCGGTGTTTCCATGCGCACTGCAGTGTGCCGTAGGCCCAGCGGAACCGTTGCTTGGCGAGCGAGGGAATGGTTTCCGGGGCTTCGGTATAGGCCACGGCCGAGGACTGGTAGGCCACTTTGTAGCCGGCCCGGTGAATGGACAGCGTGAGGTCGGTATCCTCGGCGAGCGTTTCATAGGAAAACCCTCCGGCGGCGATGATGGCCGATTTGCGAAGGGCACTGATTGCCCCCGGCACAACGGTGATACAATCCCAGAGCGCGTAGGCACGGCGGTCGAGGTTGAACCCGCAGATATATTCGAGATCCTGGAAGCGCGCGATCGCGCGGCGCGGGTTTCCCACGCGGGCGTGGCCCGAGACCGCGCCCACCTCGTTGTCGCAAAACGGTTCGAGCAAATGCCGGATGGCCGCCGGATCGAACACGGTGTCGGCATCCATGAAGATCAGATAGGCGTGGCGCGCCTCGTTGACTCCGTGCTGAAGGGCGTGGGCCTTGCCGCTGTTCGGCTGCCGGATGAGGCGGACTTGAGCGGACTTCATGGCCAGGACACGCGCTGTGGTGTCATCGCTGGAGCCGTCATCCACGACCAGAACTTCAATGGCTCCCGCATATTCCGAAGCCAGAATCGAATCCAAGGTCTTTTCGATGACCCGTCCCTCATTAAATGCCGGGACGATGACGGTAACCGGCGGACAGAAGCCTGCCGGGGGCGGGACTTGGCGGGAATGAAACCATGCCAGAAAAAGAACGAGAACCGTGCGGACAGCGACAAGAATCGTGGCCACAAAGAGAAAGGTCAGAAAAAATCCACGGAGGGCCCTGAGCAGGACAAACCCGGTGCCGCTCGCCATAAAGAGCACGGATTTGTTGCCGCTTGTCACGGAAGGCATCACCTGCCCGTGGCTGAGGCCAAGGAGATCCGCCACGCTCACAACCTGATCGCCCCTTTCCTTGAGATAATCCAAGAGCCGGGGCAGCGCGGCAACGGTTTGCGCCCGGTTTCCGCCACCATCGTGAAGGAGAATAATCGTTCCACGGGGCCGCTGGTCTTTGATGCGCTGGAGGATGTTGTCAACACCCGGACGCTGCCAGTCGCAGGGGTCGATGTTTTCGAGCACCGTCAGGTAGCCGAGCGACTGGGCGACACGGATCGGTTCCAGTTCGGCAAGATCAGACGGGCTCGAGTCCGCGTCGTAAGGAGGCCGGAAGAGAGTTGTCGAATGCCCGGTGAGTGATTCAATGAGCCTCTGGGTGGCATTGAGTTCGAGCCGGATGCGGGCGTCGGAGACTTCCGCGAGGTTGGGATGGAGAAAGGAGTGGTTGCCGATTTCATGCCCCTCCTCGGCAATGCGCCGGACGAGTTCCGCGTGGTCTTCCGCTTCGCGTCCAAGGATGAAAAAGGTGGCTTTGACCCGATAAGCCTTGAGAATGTCGAGGATTTTGGGAGTCCATTCGGGATCCGGGCCATCGTCGAACGTCAGGACAACCCTGTGCCCGCTCCCACCGCCTGCCCGGAAAAGCGTGGGATAGGCAGGCAGAACCTTGTAGTTCGATTGAACCCGTTCATCGGGAACCGTCTCGAAGAGCCGGGTTCCGTCCCCAACGGTCGGATCAAGGCTGACAACCTCCCCGCTGGCAATCGAAGTGATGGCATTTCCCCCGGGAATTTTTTTGAGGGACAGGAGGGCGGAGCGGATGTCACCGTCTGGACGGACGGCGGCGGTCACAACCTTCCAGACGCCCGGGTCTTCCAAGCCGATCCGGTTGATGGCAAACCCTCCCAAATGGTTGTCCTGGACAGTCTGCAACTGATTGAGAAAGGACGTCGCATCGAGGAACCAGACTTCGTGTCCCTCGCCTCCGACAAAGTAGGAAAATGTTCCGTTGAACGAAGGGGCTTTGACGGCGACTTCGTCCGCCCCGGCATTGCCGGCACGGCTCATGGCATCGGCAAAAGAAATCTGTTCGGCGTTGGGGGTTCCCTCCTTCCAGTCGTAGCCGTAAGCCCCGATGGAGGCGATCCATTTTTCCGCGGGCGCGCTGTCGAGAGCAACCTGAACCCATCCCTCAAACCAATCCTGGGAGGCAACGGGCCCCGGCGAATCCTGCTCGCCATTTTCGTCATGCAGGAGAGCCACGAAGTGATCGACGACAGGTGACAACCGCTTGATATCGAAGGCGGCAAACCCGGCATCGGTTGTCACGCAAAGCCACGTTTTCATTCCCCCGTTTTTGAGGCCGGCGGCAATTTCCTCAACGAACACGGTTAACTCCTCCTGAAGGCCCGGATCGATATCCTCCCAGTCCAACACGACGCCCGCTGCGCCGACTTTTTTCAAGCGGGCCGCCAGATCCCGAACGAAGCGGGCGCGATCGGAGGACGGGCTGGACGCCAAGTTTTCAACCCCCTCGGGCACCCGCTCGCTGCCGTCAAGGTTTGTGAGAAGCGGAAGGAGTTCGTAGGAACGGTTGGCGGGAATTTCCTCGATGCCGGAATCTTCCTCCTCTTCCAGACGACCATCCAGGCGGACGAGACGCAACCATTCCGGGCACAGGTGCGTGATGACGGCGGCATTCCGGGCGAGAGAATCAAGGGAGGCTTTGTCCCAGCCGGAAAAAAATGCGGCGCGAATCCCTCCCGGCACCAACTTGGGCGGATGAGGCGTCGGGGAGACTGTCGGCCGGCTTCTGGCGGCCAGGAATTGCTGAAGGACTTTTTGGTTGGTATTCGCACGGCGGGGGGCTTCCCGATGAGCCATCTTGCGAAGTTGTTTTTTCAGGCTCGCGAGCGACTGCGGGTTGTCAAAGATGGCCGGGATGACGAGCGAATAGACAAAAAAGGCGGAAGCCACCGCAGCCAGAAGGGTGGCAATAACGACCAACGTCTTGAAAAGCGGCCAACGGCGGCCACTGGCATCCTGAAAAATAAACCGCCGGTCGTTCATTGGGGGAGTGGAAAGGCTGGAGACCTATACGACAACCGGTCGTCGGAATCAAGCGCCGCCAAAAGTGGCGCAATGGGGGAATGGAACTTCAGATGCCGACAGGTTGTGAAATCCGGCCGATGCGGAAGCATTTTCCTTTCACTCGATCAGTTCGAGAGACGCCCGGACGCCGCGTTTGGCTGCGGCGGCTCCCAGCAGCGTGCGCAGGGATTGGATGGTGTGGCCGCCTTTTCCGATGACCCTGGGAAGATCGGTCTTGCGCATGGCCACATGGAACGTGATCCGCTCAGGAGTTTCCGTCCGGGTGAAAACCACCTCGTCCGGATACCCGACCAGCGATCCGATCACGTAGCGCAGGAATTCTTCCATGAGGGAAAAGGAACTCAGGCCGCAATTTTTTTCCGGGCCTTGGTAATGATGTTGCCGACGGTCTGCGACGGGCGGGCTCCCACGCCAACCCAATACTCGGCACGTTCCAGTTGGATCGAGAAATTCTCGCCTTCTTTTTTCGGGTCGTATGTGCCGATGATTTCAATGAATTTTCCGTCGCGCGCGCGCCGCTGGTCGGCGACGACGATCTTGTAATACGGGCTGTTTTTTGTGCCTTCGCGGCGAAGTCGGATTGCTACTGCCATAATGGTGATTTTCGAGTTGTCGGGTCTTTTCGGTTCAAGCGGTGGTCGGACTGGCCGGCTTCAGGCCGCGGTGGCTCTTCGCTCCGCAAACCTAAAACTTAAAATTTCTTCCGGCCTGGGCCATCAGTTTTTTCATCTGTCCCGCCTTTTTCATCATCTTGCGCATCTGGTTGAAGCGCAGGATGAGGTTATTGACCTCGGTGACGGTGGTGCCACTGCCCCGGGCGACCCGCTGGCGGCGCCGCGCGTTCAGAATATCCGGTCGCGTGCGCTCCTGCGGCGTCATGGAGAGGATGACCGCCTCCACCCGTTTCAGTTGCTTCTCGTCAATCGAGGAATCTTTCAACTTATCCATTCCGGGGATCATGCCAAGGATATTTTCGAGGGGGCCCATGCGTTTGATCATTTTGAACTGATCGAGGAAGTCGGCGAGGTCGAAGCGGGACGTGCGCAGTTTTTCCTCCATCCGGCGGGCATCGTCTTCGCTGATCGCCTCGGCGGCTTTCTCGACGAGGCTGATGACGTCGCCCATTCCCAGGATGCGTCCGGCGAGGCGGTCGGGGTGGAAGGGCTCGAATTGGTCGAGTTTTTCTCCGACGCCGGCAAATTTGATCGGGCGACCGCTGACGGCGCGGAGCGAGAGGGCGGCACCGCCGCGGGCGTCGCCGTCGAGCTTGGTGAGGATGAGGCCGGTGAGACCGAGGGCGGAATGGAAATGTTCGGCGACGCTGACCGCCTGCTGGCCGGTGGCGGCGTCGCAGACGAGGAGGATTTCCTGCGGTTGGAGGAAATCGCGCAGGCGTTTGAGTTCCCGCACGAGCGGTTCGTCGATTTCCTGGCGGCCGGCGGTGTCGAAGATCTGGACATTGCCGCCGGTCTGTTCGCACCACTCGAGCGCGCGCTGGCATGAGCGGACGACATCGGTTTCCCCCGGCTCGGGCCGGAAGACCGGGACGCCGATCTGCCCGCCGAGGACGGCGAGCTGTTCGATGGCGGCGGGGCGGTGAAGATCGGCGGCGATCAGGAGCGGGGAGCGGCCCTGGGCCTTGAGCAGGCGGGCGAGCTTGGCGGACGACGTCGTCTTGCCGGCTCCGTTGAGTCCGACCAGGAGGATGCGCGCGGGCTTGGAGAGATCAAGCGGCGAGGCATCGCCTCCGAGCAGGGCACAGAGCTCCTCGTGGAAGATTTTAACGATCTGCTGGCCGGGCGTGACACTGCGGAGGACTTCCTCGCCGAGAGCTTTTTCTTTGACGCGGGCGATGAAATCCTTGGCGACCTGGAAATGCACGTCGGCATCAAGAAGCGCCATCCGGATTTCCCGGAGGGCCTCGTTGATATTGGTCTCGCTGATCTTTCCGTGGCCGCGAAGATCCTTGAATACGTCCTGAAGTTTGTCTGAAAGCCGGCTGAACATCGCGGAGAATCTAACCGGCTTTTCCGGCAGTCCAACTCAAATCCTCCCGCGCCCCGACACAACCCCAAGAATGGCTTGCTCTGCCGGGCGATGCGGGCCTTTAATCCGGCTCCGTTGTTCTTTTTCATCGGGCCCACACGACAACCTCATGGATATGTTCTCTTCGCTATTGAAAAAACACCCGCTTCTTCGTCTGCCGACAATTGGCCAAGCCTTGGCGATCTTGCTCATGGCAAGCCTTGCCGCTGGAACTGCGCGGGCACAGACAGGACTGGCTCAGCCGGCCGGTGCGCCCAGGCAAACAGTCTCCGGAGCCCGCTATGTCATTTGGAAATTCGATGACGTGCGAGGCATTTCACCCGGCTTTCAGCGCCTTGCGGACTGGCTGACTGCGAAGAAGATGAAAGCGGGCTTTGGCATCATCTGCAACTCGCTGGAAAAAGAAAACCCGGCCTATTTTGACTGGATCAAAAAAAACGCGGTCGAGAATGGCGGGGTGATCGAATTCTGGCATCACGGCTACGATCACCGCACGATTGCCGATCAGGGAGGGAAAACCGGTTGTTCCGAGTTCAAAGGCACCGACTATGCCTGCCAGCACGACCACTTGGCAAAGTCGAGTGCTCTGATCACCCAGAAGACCGGGCTGGTCTTTCACACTTTCGGCTCTCCGTTCAACGCCTGGGATAATGAGACGATCAAGGCCATGGAGGCTTTGCCGGATCTGAAGATCTGGCTCTACGGCCCTCCCACTCCGGTTCCCGGCAAGCTCATTCTCGGCCGCACACTCAACCTGGAAAAAGGCACGGGAAAGGTGGCAACGTACGAGCAGTTCGAGCAGGACTACAAGAAGCGGAAGCCTGTGGATTACCTCGTTCTCCAGGGCCATCCCGCCGGGTGGACGCCCGAGCACTTTGCCAGCTTTGAGCGCATCGCCGGGCTCCTGGCAGCCGAGGGGTGGAAATTCGTTACGCCCTCCGAGTATCTCGCGCTTCAAAAAACGGCCAAGTAGCTGATCGTCCGCGTTGAGAGCGGGAAATGATTTCCCCGTTTGCCACCGGAACGAGGCCTGTTAGACTGCGCGATTGGCCCGAGCCGATTTCCATGCCGTTGGACAAGCAATCATTTATCCGGATCAAGGGTGCCCGCCAGCACAACCTGCAGAATCTCGACGTCAGGATCCCGCGGCACAAGCTGGTCGTCGTCACCGGCCTGAGCGGGTCGGGAAAGTCGTCGCTGGCTTTTGACACGCTTTTTGCCGAGGGCCAGCGGAAATATGTGGAGAGCCTCTCGGCCTACGCGCGGCAATTTCTCGACCAGATGCAGAAGCCGGACGTTGACTACATCGAAGGCCTGTCTCCGGCGATCGCGATCGAGCAGCGCTCATCCGGCGCGAATCCGCGCTCGACGATCGCGACCACGACGGAGATCTACGATTATTTGCGGCTGCTCTTCTCCGCTGTCGGCGTGCCGCATGATCCGGCGACCGGCGAGCGGGTTGCCCGCCAGACGCCGCAGGAGATCGCGGATACCATCCTCGGCTGGCCGGAAGGCACGAAGTTCATGCTCCTCGCGCCATTGGTCAGCGGGCAGACAGGAGAGTTCCGCGACGTCGTGGAGAAGGCGCGGCGCGAGGGGTTCGTGCGCCTGCGCGTGGACGGGGAAATGCTCGAGCTCACCAAGCCGGAGACGGTGAAACTCGACAAGTCCCGCCCGCACACGATTGAGGCGGTGGTGGATCGCCTGGTCATCCGCGACAGCCTTGGCCAGCGCCTGGCCGACTCGGTCGAAACCTCGTTGCGGTGGGGGGGGGGACGCCTCGTCACGGCCCGCCAGGAACCGGGAACCGCCACGTGGACCGATGAGAAGTTTTCCACCGATTTCAGCAATCCCGCCACCGGATTTACGATGCCCCGGCTTACGCCAAAACATTTTTCTTTCAACAGCCACCTCGGGGCCTGCCCGGAGTGCCACGGCATCGGCACCGAGCTTTATTTCGATCCGGATCTGATGGTGGATGCCGCCAAGACGCTCGCGCAAGGCGCGGTGCGCCCGTGGAAATCGGGCAACGCACGGATGCGGGCGTATTACGGAGCTCTGCTGGAAGCGCTCCTCGCGGACACGCCCGTGCCCACGAACAAGCCCTGGCAGGATTTGCCGGAGGTCTTCCGCCAACTGGTTCTTTTTGGATCCGGCGACCGGATCATCGCTGTCGCCACGGGTGCCGGACGCAACGCCACGAAGCCGTTCGAAGGGATCGTGGCGCAGATGGAACGGCTCTACGCCACAAGCAAAAGCGAATTCACAAAAAAGCGGCTCCGCGCGCTTCAGGGACGCCGGGTTTGCGGGCTCTGCAACGGGGCACGCCTGCGTCCGGAAATCCTCGCCGTCACGGTGCGCGGTCCGGGCGGACGGGAATTCGGGATACAGGAACTCTGCGCCCTTTCGATCACCGATGTGGCCGCCGTGGCGGGAAAGATCGATCTCTCCGTGGCGGACGAGGAGATCGTGAAAGACGTGCTGCGCGAGATCCGGCAGCGGCTCAAATTTCTCAACGAAGTCGGGCTCGGCTATCTCCAACTCAACCGCGAGAGCGGGACGCTCTCCGGCGGGGAGGCCCAGCGCATCCGCCTGGCCACGCAGATCGGCTCCGGGCTTTCGGGCGTGATGTATGTCCTCGACGAGCCCAGCATCGGGCTCCACCAGCGGGATAACGACCGCCTTATCCAGACGCTTCGCGACCTGCGCGACCTGGGCAATTCCGTGATCGTTGTCGAACACGATGAGGACACGATCCGCTCGGCCGACCACATCCTCGATCTCGGTCCCGGGGCCGGGCCGCGCGGCGGTCGCCTCGTCGCACAGGGCACGCTCGCCGAGGTGCTGGCCAGCGAGGAATCGCTGACCGCCCAGTATTTGAAGGGCACGATGAAAATTCCCGTGCCACGCCAACGGGTCGAGGCCAGGCAGACAGGCGCCCAGGCCGGCGAGATCGGCGACGGATGGCTCCGCGTGACCGGCGCCTCGGAAAACAATCTTAAAAATGTGGATGCGGCATTCCCGGTCGGCTGCCTGACCTGCGTGACCGGGGTCTCGGGAAGCGGAAAATCGACGCTCGTCAACGACATCCTCCGCAACGCCCTCGAGCGCGATCTCAACCGCGCGAAGTCGCGTCCGGGCGCGCACCGCGCGATCTCCGGCATCGAGCAGTTTGACAAGGTTGTGGTGATCGATCAGAGCCCGGTCGGCCGCACGCCGCGATCAAATCCGGCGACGTACACCGGCGCCCTCGGGCCGATCCGCGATCTGTTCTCCGAACTCCCCGCCTCCCGGGTGCGGGGATACAATGCCGGCCGGTTTTCTTTCAATGCCAAAGGCGGTCGCTGCGAGCACTGCCAGGGCGAGGGCTTTATCCGGATCGAGATGCATTTCCTGGCCGATGTGTATGTCGAGTGCGAGGTTTGCCACGGTCGGCGCTACAACCGGGAGACGCTTGAAGTGACCTACAAGGGGAAAAATATTGCCGATGTGCTCGATCAGACGGTCGATGATGCCGCCCGGTTTTTCCGCAACATCCCGGCCCTCTCGGGCAAGCTGGAAACCCTCCAGGATGTCGGCCTTGGCTACCTTCGTCTCGGCCAGTCGGCAACCACGCTTTCCGGCGGCGAAGCCCAGCGCATCAAACTCGCCGCCGAACTCTCGAAGCGCGCGACCGGACGAACCGCCTACCTCCTTGACGAACCCACGACCGGCCTCCACTTTGCCGACATCCACAAGCTGCTCGAGGTGCTTATGAAATTGCGCGACGCACGAAATACCGTCATTGTCATCGAACACAACCTCGAGGTCATCAAATGCGCCGACTGGATCATCGACCTGGGGCCGGAAGGCGGCGCGGGTGGCGGCGCGATTGTCGCCGCGGGCACGCCCGAGACGGTCGCCCGTTGTGCGGCAAGCCATACCGGCCAATTCCTCGCCCGCTATTTTCAAAAATGAAACGCCTCCTCCTCTTCTCCCTGTTCCCCATCCCGTTCCTGCATAGCGCCGAAAATTTGGATTCCGCCCGCACGGCCCTGGATGACGGGTTTCCGCAGGTTGCCGTCACAAAGCTGGAGCAGGGATTTCCGGAGATCTCCAAAGGCGGCGCGGATCCGGAAGCCACCGTTCTTCTCGCCCGCGCCCTGCTGGAATGCGGGCGTCCAGATGCCGCCGAGGCCCTTCTCAGCCGGGGGAAAAAGCGGCTGGGAAGTCCGGGCGAGTTCTGGCTCGCGCAAACCCTTGCTTCGCTCGGACGCTCCAGGGAGGCGCTTGCCAGCTACCGCGTTTGCGCCTCGGATCCGCTGTTTCCCATGACCCGCGAAGCCGTTGTCGGCCAGGCCCGCATGTTGCGCAATCTGGGGCAGGCTGACGACGCGGCTCCCCTGCTGGAGGCGGCTTTTTCGTGGCCGGACTCGCCGGGGAGACGCCTGGCACTCTTTGAACTCGCAGAAATCGAAATCGGACGCAAACACCCCGATGCCGCCCGGACGGCATTGGATGCGGTGCCGGGCGATGCTCCCGCGGAAAAGTCCCGGATCGATTTTCTGACGGCAAAGTGCCTGGCCTTGCTGGGAGATGCCGCTGGCGCGATCAGGAAGTTTTCCGCCATTGTGCCTCTGGATGGGAAAATGGCCACGGAGGCGCTCAGCGGACGTGCCGAGGCGATGTTCCGCGCGGGACAGCTTTCGGCGACCGAGACGCTTCTCGAGGAATTCATTGCCGCGAGACCGAATGTTCCGGGCCTCGAAAATCTCTTCGCGCTTCTCGACCGCGTCTATTCGGCGGAGTCGCCCGCGACGTCGAGCGGGTTGAAACGCTGGGCGGAAGACAATGCCGATTCCTTGCGGCGGAAGCTCGCGCGGTATTATCTGGCGCGCCAGGAAGCCAGGGAAAACCGCCCCGAACGCGCGATGAAAGCCCTCGAACAAACCGTAAAAAATGACCGGGTGGCGAATCCAGTTCTTCCCCTCGCCCGGAGAGAACTCGCAACCATCCGGCTCCGGGAAGGACGGCAGGACGAGGCCCTGTCGCTTTTGCCGCCTGTGGGAGAATCCCCCTCGGCGGATTATCTGCGCGGTCTCGCGTTGGCCGCAAAAGGAAAGCCCTCGGAGGCCGCGGGGGCCTTTCTGTCGGCCTCGTCCGATGTCTCCCTCGCGGAGTCCGCCCTTTTCAATGCGGCTCTCTGCGAGTTGCTCTCCGGGGACAATTCCAAAAAAGCCTTCGTCACCTTGCGGGAAAAATTTCCAAACAGCCCGAAAATCGCGGCATTCCGCCTGCAGGAAGCCTGCCAGCTCGCCCGGGCGCACGATCCGCATGCCGTCGGTTACTTGGAAAAACTCGAAAACGCGGAAAATTCCGCCGTGGCCGGACGCGCCGCGCTCGCTCTGGCCGGATGGAAATACCGGAACGACGATGTCCCCGGCGCACGGCTCGCTTTGCAACGGGCTTCGACCCGCGGCGATGCCGATCCGGCTTTGGAGGCCGCGCTTGCCGTGTTTCTCGAGGACTCGGGCAGGCCGGAAGAGGACGCCGCTCCGATTGCCGCCGCCCGGAAGTTTCTGGCCGAATATGCCGGCTCTCCGCCTGAACCCGAAGTGCGCATGAAACTCGGCGAACTCCTCTATCGCAAGGGCGACTACGCCTCCGCCCGGGTGGAGTTGGAGTCCCTGGCCCGGAAATTTTCCGGCTCCCCATGGGAAGCCCCCGCTCTTTTCCTCGCGGCGCAATCAACGGCGCGGCTGCTCACGGCAACGACGGCCTCGGAGGCCATGGTGCTTTTTGAAGAGGTGGCCGCGATGAACAGCCCGCTTGCGCTGCGCGCCCGTTTCGAGCAGGCCCTGCTTCACAACGCCCAGGGACGTTCCAAGGAAGCCATCGTGATTCTTGACCGGATCCTTGATTCCAAGCCCGATGCCGAAAACAAGGCCGCCGCCCAAATCGAAAAAGGAAAAACGCTTTACGCGCTTGGCATTTCGGATCCGGCTTCCTACCGCGCCGCCATCGAGGTTTGGAAGCAGCTCGCCGAGGATCCAGCGGCAATCGCCGCCGCCCGGAACCAGGCGCTGACCCGCATGGGCGCCGCCTTCGAGAAGCTTGGCGACAAGGATTCCGCGGTTGCCTGTTATTACGACACCCTCAAGGCCGAAAAGGGAAAAGACCCCGAATTCTTCTGGTTCTACAAGGCCGGCTTCGGGGCCGCACGGATTCTCGAGTCGTCGCAAAAATGGAACGAAGCGGTGAAAATCTATGAAATGATGGGAACAACAAACGGCCCGCGATCCGAAGAAGTCCGGGCCCGCATCAATAAAATCCGGCTCGAAAATTTTCTCTGGGACGGACAGTGAATGCCGCTGTCGGAGCCCCGTTCCGGACAATGACGACGGGCCGTGATGGGGCACGGATGAAAGCGATGGAACAGAATGAGGCGGAAGGAAATCCTCTCGCTCAGTGTCAGGTCAACGGGTAGAACGTCCTGACATAGCGGCGATCACCCCGCCTGCGGTTTCACATTTCGACACGTTTCCCGATCCCTGCGCCCATGTTTGAACAAGCCTTCAAAAATATCGACGATGTTCTCTGGAAAGAGGCCGGATGCACCACGGAACTCGACTACACCGAGCAATCTTCTTGGCTGCTCTTTCTGAAATACCTCGACACTCTGGAACGGGAAAAGGCGGTTGAGGCCAAACTGGAAGGGCGGAAATACACCTTCATTCTCGACGCCCCCTACCGTTGGGAAAGCTGGGCTGCGCCGAAAGGCAAGGACGGCAAGCTCGACCACAATGCCGCCCTCGTCGGCGACGACCTGACTGATTTCGTCAACCGGAAGCTTTTCCCCTACCTGCACGGGTTCAAGCAGAAGGCCAGCGGGGCGAACACCATCGAATACAAGATCGGGGAAATATTCGGGGAGATCAAAAACAAGATTCAGAGCGGCTACAACCTCCGCGAGATCATCGACCACATCGACGAACTCCGCTTCCAGTCCCAGACCGAGAAACACGAACTCTCGCACCTCTACGAGGCCAAGATCAAAAACATGGGCAACGCCGGGCGCAACGGCGGCGAGTATTACACCCCGCGCCCGCTCATCCGCGCCATCGTGCAGGTCGTCAAACCGCAGATCGGCGAAACCGTCTACGATGCGGCGGTCGGATCGGCGGGTTTCTTGTGCGAGGCTTTCGAGTTCATGAAGTCGAAGGGCGGACTCAAGACCAAAGACCTCGAAACCCTCCAGTCCCGCACGTTCTGCGGGAAGGAAAAGAAGTCCCTCGCCTACGTCATCGGCATCATGAACATGATCCTGCACGGAATCGAGGCACCGAACATCATCCACACGAACACCCTCACGGAAAACCTCGCCGATATTCAGGAACGCGACCGCTACGACGTGGTGCTTGCAAATCCTCCCTTCGGCGGCAAGGAACGTCCCGAGGTGCAGCAGAACTTCCCCATCCGCACGGGCGAGACCGCGTTCCTGTTCCTCCAGCACTTCATCAAAAGCCTCAAGGCAGGCGGACGGGGCGGTGTGGTCATCAAGAACACGTTTCTTTCAAACGCCGACAACGCCTCCGTGAGCCTGCGGAAACTTCTTCTGGAAAGCTGCAATCTTCACACTGTCCTCGACTGCCCCGGCGGCACGTTCTTGGGCGCGGGCGTGAAAACCGTGGTGCTCTTCTTTGAGAAAGGAACAAGCACCCGTAAGGTGTGGTTCTACCAACTGGAACCCGGCCGCAACATGGGGAAGACGAACCCACTCAACGACGCAGACCTCGCCGAGTTCATCGAGTTGCAGAAGACGTTCGCCGATTCGCCGAAAAGCTGGAGCGTGGATGTCGCGGGCATCGACAAGGCGACCTTCGACCTCTCGGTGAAAAACCCGGACGGCGGCGAGGAAATCACCCACCGCAGCCCGGTGGAGATCATGGACGAGATCGCCACGCTGGATTCCGAGAGCGCGGAGGTGCTGGCTGGGATCAGGAAGTTGCTATGAAGAAAGACGGGAGAAATGAGAATAATGAGAGCGATGGGAAACATGACTCCCGTGCTTCCCCTTCCTCCCATCCTATCATCCCGCCCCGCGGCGATTACCAGACTCTTCTCTCCTTTCAAAAAGCCGAGGTCATCTACGACCTCACCTTCCGCTTTGCCCACCAGTATCTCGCCAAAGGCGACAGAACCATCGACCAGATGATCCAGTCCGCGCGCTCCGGCAAACAGAACATCCTCGAAGGCAGCAAGGCCGCCCTCACCTCCAAGGAAACCGAGATCAAGCTCACCAATGTTGGCCGCGCCAGCCTCGAGGAGCTCCTGGCCGACTACCGCGACTTCCTCCGCGTGCGCGACCACGCCATCTGGGACAAGGACTCCAAGGAAGCCCTCTTTGTCCGGCGCTTCGGTCGCAAGACCCCGCACACCTTTGAACTTTACCGCGAGTTCGTGGACACCCGCCCGCCCGAGGTGATCGCCAACATCGCCATCTGCCTGATCCACCAGACAAACTACCTGCTCGACCAACAACTCCGCCGGCTGGAAAAAGATTTTCTCGAACAGGGCGGCCTCCGCGAGCGGATGTTCAAGGCGCGTCTTGCCAGCAGAAATGGGAATAAGAGGAGTAATGAGAAATATGGGACTCAAAAAAATCCATAATTCCCATGCTTCCCCTCTCACCCACACCTCCCATCTCCCTGCCGGGCGCGGAAGTGCCGGGGCACACCAAGCAGACCCTGGGCAAAACCGAAGGGGCGCTGCTGTGAAGAAGGGGTGGCAGACGAAGACGCTGGGGGATGTTGCCGCGGTCGGTGCCGGAAATTCTGCTCCGCAAGATGAAGCGCTATTCAAGGACGGAACAATTCCGTTCTTCCGCACGGCGGATGCAGGACGTGTCCGATTCGGTGACATTCTTGAAGCCGCCGACTATTTGAACGACAACGGTGCAAAGGGACTTCGCCGTTTCGCTCCGGGAACGATTCTATTTCCGAAAAGCGGTGCATCCACATTTCTAAATCACCGCGTCCTGCTCGGAGTTGAAGGCTGCGTTTCGAGTCACCTTGCGACCATCGTGGCTGATAAAAAGCAGGCGCATCCGAGATTCCTGCTCTATTTCCTGTCCACCATCGCGGCACAAGACCTCGTTCAAGACCATGCCTATCCGTCGCTGAATTTGCCAACAATCGCAGGGATTGAAGTTCACTTGCCGCCGCTGGCCGAACAGCAGCGGATCGTCGGCATGCTCGACGAAGCGTTTGCGGGCCTCGCCACCGCCAAAGCCAACGCCGAAAAGAACCTCCAAAACGCCCGCGCCCTCTTCGAAAGCCACCTCCAATCCGTCTTCACCCAGGGGTCCCAGAGCGCCGCCGAAGGGCGCGGCCCGGGGTGGGTGGAATCGACCATCGGCGCGGAAATAAAGTTCATCGACTATCGCGGTAAGACGCCGGTGAAGACTGCGAGTGGCGTCCGCTTGATCACGGCCAAGAATGTGAAGATGGGCTACCTCCAAGAGACGCCAATGGAGTTCATCGCTGCCGCAAGTTACAAAGGCTGGATGACTCGCGGCATTCCGCAGAACGGCGACGTGCTGTTCACGACTGAAGCACCGCTCGCGAACGTGGCCCAACTCGACACCGACGAAAAGGTCGCTTTCGCCCAACGCATCATCATCATGCAGCCCAACGCGGCGAAGCTCGACAGCACGTTCTTGAAATATCTCCTGCTTTCCCAGCCAGTGCAGCAACGCATCCGTACCAAAGGAACGGGCGCAACGGTGCAAGGCATCAAGGCGAGTCTCCTCAAGCTGATTGAGATTTCGTTTCCAAAGTCGCTCGCCACTCAAGAGGAGATTGTCAGCAAACTCGACTCCCTCCGCGAACAAACCCAACGCCTCGCCCGCCTCTACGAGCGGAAGCACGCCGCGCTGGAGGCGTTGAAGAAGTCGCTGCTGCACCAAGCCTTCACCGGAGAGCTCTGAATATGTCCCTGCAGACGACATATCCGAAAAACATGGTGCAAAAATCAAAAACCATCGACATGTCGCTGCTGACGTGTAAAGAAAAACCGTTTTTCTTTACATGATAAGAATAACGCGCTAAGAAAACAGCGCTTTTCTTTACATGACAAAGCTCCCGCCACTCCCTTTGACCGACCTCGCTTCGTTGGATACCCGCGAGGTCTGGGCGGCATTGACGGAGGCGCACCGGCACCTGGCGGAGTTGAAAGGGCTGTGCGAATCGCTTCCCAATCAGGGGATCCTGCTGGACACGCTGGGCATCCAGGAGGCGAAGGACAGCTCGGAGATCGAGAACATCATCACCACTCATGACGAGCTACCCGCTTCGACGCCAAACAGAAGGTCTTCCTCGCCTTCGTTCTCCAGCACTACATCGCCGAAGGAGTCGAAGAACTCGCCCAAGACAAACTCACCCCTCTCCTTCGCCTGAAATACCACGACTCCATCGCCGCCGCCGTCAGCGACCTCGGCGAAAACATTGGAGAGGTCTTCATCGGATTTCAGAAATACCTCTACGAGCGCACCTCATGATTCATGCCAGCTTTGCTTAAAAAAATGGCGAAACGGGGTAACTCTGCGAGGAATTAACTCCCATTAATAGCCGAAAATTAGCCCTGTGCTGGGCAACGCGAAGATTCCCGGGAAAGCAAGTCTTGCGGAATGATTTGGACGTTCAAAAGGTCGGCGATGGGCATGGATTGGGGAACCAGACTGTTCTTTCCTCACACCCGTATCGAGAAAAAACCTCTGTTCGCAGCGCAGAACAATTGCGGGGCCTCGCCATCCCGACACACCACAGGAGTGCCGGGCGGCGCGGAGACGGACGTCCGGAGGAAGCCCGAAGGAGCCGGCGCACGGGAACGCAATGGATCAAACTCGTGGGAGCGAGCGGGTCAAAGGTTCGCCCTTGTTGCCGTTACGCGCGGATCAGGGAACCCACTTGCCGATTGACGGTTTCACAGCCCGGAGGCTGTTCCCTCGAAGATGCCGGGGATGATGACGACATCGGGATTGTAGATCTGGAGAGCTTTGGGGGACTTGATCGGGGGCATGGTCGATGTGTCGATCTGGAAAAGGGGGTAGGCCAATCCGCTGCCATCTTTGCGACGGCCATATTTTACGCCTCGTTCCTCGAAGAAAAGGAACGCGGAGAAGAAGCCGCCGCAGTCCCCGATGACGACTTCGATTTCATAGAGCGACCCTTGGTTGACGCGGAACCATTTGCCGGCCATGAGTTGCCAGTAGGCGGCACAGGTGATCCCCAATTTTTCCGGTGGGGAGCTTTTCGCTCTGGGATCGATGGATCTTGTTCCTGCGCCATTGCTGCCGTCGAAGATGTTCTGTTTGTTCAGGCGCACCACAAGAACGTTGTCCCCGCACCCGACAAAGCGGAACTCCCCATCCCGGCGGGCACGAAACCGGCCCTTGTAGTGAACCAGCCAGCGGTCGCCTTTGACCACATCATCGACGCCGAAGGCCTTGGGTGCTTCTTCCGATCTGTCAACAGGCACATAGACCCGAGGGGAGTAAAGTGGCGTATCTGAGTGATAGTATTTCCCTTCCAGATATTTCGGATCCCAATTTTTATTGAGGACAAAATTCTGAACCTCCTTCCAGTAGTTCGCGCCGGCACCCGGGTTCCCATTACCAATATCCGTGGGTTTTCGATCCGGAGTTTGTTTGAGGTCGTAAAAAATTCCCTTGAGGAGATTGCCTTGGTTGCCTCCACGCAGCCCGAAAAAGGTGATCTTCGAGAACCCACCTTTTCCACCACCGCCACCACCGCCGCCACCTCCGTTGAGCCCGCCGACGGAACCGAACCCGCCGGATCCCACCGCGCCAGCGATCGCCGGCCCCATGTTCATCGGGATGCTTGGCATTTCGGGCAGGGCGACTTTGGCGATACTGCTTGTGGTCGTGATCCGTTTGTTCGGGGCGGGTGCGGTTATCGTCTTGAGTTTCACCTTGTGCTGCACCTCGGATTTCGGCCCGGGATCCCCGCCGCCGAAAGAAATTTTTCTTTCTTCGGTGATCTGGCTCACGACGAGGTAGGCACCGACAAGCAGAATGACCGCATGGATGCCGATGCTCAGAAGCAGGCTTCCGCCGCTGGCTTTGCGGTAGGCAAGCAGAAAGCGCCTGAAAAGCGGGGGCTTCTCCCGGATGGGCGCGGCTTCCGCAGGTGCGACGGGCGATGAAGGGGGGGCGTTCATTTTCTGGGGGATGCGGTGGAGGGCAAGGTATTTGCAGGACATGGAAAGGGAAGGAAAATTCCGAGGCCCCGGGACGAGATTTTTCGGCGGATCCGCCTGAAACAACACGCGGGCCGGGTGGGATTCGCAGGAGGAAGCGTCTCGAACGTGCTTTTGGTGTGTCTGCCATTGATTGATCGCTTGCTCTTGGCCTGCGGGGTGGTATAACGGGCCCATGTTGGATTTTGCAAAACGCCCTGCCTTGAACGGGCGATTCTGGAGGCTCGGGATTGTCCCGATGGGCCTTCTTTTGTCCGCCGACTAACCAACCCCGAGGCAGAGCCGATCCCGGCGAAGGAGGCTTGCCCGCCCTCCGACCGATTCTTTGCCGCATCCATCAATCCACACTATGTCCGACCAAGTCCTCATCTTCGACACGACGCTGCGCGACGGCGAGCAATGCCCGGGCGCCAGCATGAACCTGCGGGAAAAAATGGAAGTCGCCCGCCAGCTTGCGCGTGTGAACGCGGACATTATCGAGGCGGGATTTCCAGTGATCAGCGACGGGGACTTCGAGGCGGTGCGGACGATCGCGACCGAGATCAAGGGACCGGTCATCTGCGGCCTTGCCCGCTGCGTCGCGAAGGACATCGAGGCCGCCGCCGCTGCCGTCAAGCCGGCCGGCGAGCGCGGGAGGATCCACGTTTTCCTGGCCACCTCCGCCATCCACCGCGAATTCAAACTCAAGAAGGCCGAAGAGGAAATCATCCGCCTCACCCGCGAGGGAGTCCGCCTCGCCAAGACGCACACCCGCGATGTCGAGTTTTCGCCGGAAGACGGATCGCGCACCGAGCCGGAATTTCTGGCGCGTGTCGTGCAGGCGGCGATTGAGTCCGGGGCGACGACGATCAATATCCCCGACACCGTCGGATTCGCGGTTCCCGAGCACTACGCGGGTCTGATCACCTTCCTGCGCTCGCAGGTCAAAAATATCGGCGATGTGATTTTGAGCGTCCATTGCCACGACGATCTCGGGCTGGCGGTGGCGAACTCGCTGGCGGCCGTGAAGGCGGGGGCGCGGCAGGTCGAGGGGACGTTCAACGGGATCGGCGAACGCGCGGGCAACTGCGCGCTCGAGGAAGTGATCATGGCGATCAAGACGCGGGCGGATTATTTCACCGGCCTGCACACGAACGCGGTCACGCGGGAAATTCTCAAAACCTCGCGCATCATCAGCCGCATGAGCGGGCTCCACGTCGCCCGCAGCAAGGCGATTGTCGGGGAAAATGCGTTTGCCCACAGCTCGGGAATCCACCAGGACGGCATCCTCAAAAAGCGCGAAACCTACGAGATCATGGATCCGCAGGACGTCGGCTGGGGGGGCACCGAACTGCCGCTCACCAAGCACAGCGGCCGCCATGCCATGCTCGCCCGCCTGGAGCATCTGGGATTCCGCCTCAGCGAGCAGGAGATCGCGGCCGTCTTCGGCCGGTTCAAAGAGGTCGGGGACAAAAAGAAATTTGTTTATGACGACGATCTGGCCGCCCTGGTCGAGGATTCGATGGCGGTGGCCGATGAGACGTTCGCGCTCGACTACATCCATGTGACGAGCGGCTCGACCACGATCCCCACCGCCACCGTCCGGCTCAAGCGGGGCGACGAAACGTTCCAGGATTCCAGCCCCGGCAACGGCGCGGTCGATGCCGCGATGCAGGCGATCGACCGCATCGCCAACCGCAAAGGCCATCTGGCCGAATACCATGTCGATGCCGTCACGCAGGGCCGCGACTCCCTCGGAGAGGTCACGCTCAAGGTGGATTTCGGCGACGGGGAACTGATCACGGGCAAGGGCGCAAGCACCGATGTCATCGAGGCCAGCGCCCGCGCCTACGTGAACGCGGTCAACCGCAAGGAACTCGCGCGAGGCCGCCATTCGAAAATTCCGGCCGCCGCGATCTGAACGATCAGGATTGCGGCGTTGACAGAAGAGAGCGGCTTTGTAGCGTCGTGTTTGGTTTCTCATGGAGAGTCTTCAATATGACAGGCAGGAGCGGTTTGTGTCGCATGCGCCGGGCTATTGGCCGGAGGAAAATCCCGGTGAGTGGGACGACTGGCACTGGCAGCTTCGGAACAGGGTGACCACGCTCTCCGGGCTTGAGTCGCGGCTGAACCTCACCAACGCGGAGCGGGGCGGCGTTCTTCTCGCCGGAACCAAGCTGGCACTGGCCGTCACGCCTCATTACTTCAACCTGATCGAACGGAGCAATCCGGCCTGCCCGATCCGCAGGCAGGTCATTCCGCGGATTGAGGAAGGTTACGACTCTCCCTACGACCTGGCGGATCCCTGCGGCGAGGATGCGGCGATGCCGGTACCGGGGCTGGTCCACCGCTACCCGGACCGCGTGCTTTTTCTCGTGACCGACCGCTGCGCCTCATATTGCCGCTACTGCACCCGGAGCCGGGTCGTGAGCGGGGTGGGGGAACAGGAACTGCATACCGATTTCGAAGAGGCCTTCGCCTATCTGGAAAAAAACCGCCAGGTGCGCGACGTCTTGCTATCGGGGGGGGATGCCCTTCTCCTCTCCGACAACAAGCTCGAAGACATCCTTCGCCGACTGCGCCGGATCCCGCACATCGAGTTCCTGCGCATCGGAACCAGGGTTCCGATTTTTCTCCCGCAGCGGATTACGCCGGCTCTCTGCGCGATGCTCAAAAAGTATCACCCGCTCTGGATGAGCGTGCATGTCAACCATCCCCGCGAACTCACGCTCGAAGTGCGCGCCGCGCTGGGACGCCTCGCCGACAGCGGGATTCCGCTCGGGAACCAGAGTGTCCTGCTCGCGGGAGTGAACGACAACGCGCAGACGATGAAGGAACTCGTCCACAAACTTCTCCAGTGCCGCGTGCGTCCGTATTACCTTTACCAGTGCGATCTCATTCTGGGTTCCTCGCACCTCCGCACCTCCGTCGCCAAAGGGATCGAGATCATCGAGGCCCTGCGCGGATTTACCACCGGATACGCGATCCCCCAATTTGTGATCGACGCGCCCGGCGGCGGTGGGAAAGTGCCCGTGAGCCCCGGCTACGTGCTCTCCCACGACCACGACAAAGTTGTCGTCCGCAACTTCGAAGGCCGTGTCTTCGAGTATCCCGAACCCGGCGCCCTCCGGCTCGCAAACCACCACTTCGGCTCGGATCTTTGTACGGTATGAGTCCCTCTTTTGGAACTGTCCGGCCGACCGGAGAGGCTGGTTCTTGCTGCGGGAAAATCAATTGCCGGCGGCGGGACTCGAACCCGCACACCCCTTTCGGGATAAGGGATTTTAAGTCCCTTGCGTCTGCCATTTCGCCACGCCGGCTGTGCTGTGCATGAGATGCTTGAAAGCGGGCGGCATCATCATCCCGCATTTTTGCACGGGGTTTTTTCCGAAGTGCAGGAAACGCATCGCCCCGAGTTTATCGCCGGGCGGGATTCCCGCAATCGCAGAAAATCCGGCCTGTACACGTTGGAGAACAGGGATCTCCGGAAAATGACCGGAGGAAATCAAAAATAAAAGTTCCCTGCAAGCGATTGCAGGCCGCCGGGAGCATCGTGACAGAGAGGGCGGGAATCCTTGCCAAACAGCCGGTATCCGGATAGCAACTTTGACCCGCATGGCGGAATCCCCCCATCTTCTTGTTCAAACCCGCGACCCTGCGGAACACCTGCCGAGCTGGAAACGTGCGGCTTATGGCATCGGGGCGCTCGGGGACTTTTTTATTTTTGCGTTGATCAACGTGATGTTGGTTCCCATTTATGTGGTTGCGCTGAAGCTCGATCCGAGGCTGTTGGGCTTCGCCACCGCTCTGCCTCGACTCGTCGGGGTGATCACCGATCCGATTGCGGGAGCGGTTTCCGACAATACGCGATCCCGATGGGGGCGCCGCAGGCCGTTTTTCTTTGTGGCCGCGATTGTGTGCGGAACGACGTTGCCCCTGGTCTGGTTCCCTCCCACCCAATTTGGATCGGCGGGTATGTTTGTCTATCTTCTGGTGGTTCTGGGACTGTTTCAGGCTGTTTACTCATTCTATATCGTTCCGTTCGGGGCGCTCGGCTACGAACTGACAACTGATTCCGACGAGCGCACGCGGGTTCTGGCGTGGTGTCCGTATCTGACGACGATCGGGAGTTTTGCGGCACCGTGGTTTTACTGGTTTTCGTTGCGTCCCATGTTTGGCCATAGCGAAGTGACCGGGGTTCGATGGATGAGCTTTGCGGCGGGGGCGGCGATTATTCTCTGCGGGGTGATTCCGGCCCTGGTGTTCCGCGAAAAAAAACAGGCGCCACGGCCGGAGGGCAAGAAGGCGAGGGTCTGGAGTGCCCTGCGCGAAACCGCCCGCAGCAAGGCTTTTCTCCTTCTGCTCGGAGCAATGGTTTTGGTGACGTTTGGCGTGAATTGTCAGGGAACGATCGGGTTGTATGTCAGCATTTTTTACATCTGCGGCGGAGACAAGGAGGCGGCGACCCAGTTGGGCGGCTTCGCCGGGACAGCGGTCGGGTTGGGCACATTTCTCGTGATTCCAATCATCACGAAGATGTCCGTGTTTTGGGGAAAAAGAAATGCGCTGCTGGTGGCGCTCGCGATGTGCTCTTTGGGCGGGCTGGCGACTTGGTGGACGTTTTCTCCCTCCTGGCCCTACCTGATGGTGATCTCATCTGTTATCGGCTACGGAGGCATGACCGCTTGCAACTTGATGATTGCCTCCATGACCGCCGATGTGTGCGACGAGGACGAATTGCGCACCGGAACCCATCGCGCCGGAGCTTTTGCTTCCGCGATGGGCGCCACCTTGAAGGCCACCATGACCGTTATGATTGTCTTTGGCGGGTATCTGCCCGCGCTGGCGGGTTACACAGACCTCGTCCACCCGCCGACCATGGATCAACTTTTCAACATGCGGGTTCAGTTCGCGGGAGTGCAGTTTATCCTGCCGCTGCTCGCCATGTGGCTGGTCTGGTTTTATCCGATCACGAAGGCGCGCGATGTCGAGATCCGGCGGTTGCTCGACCGGCGGAGGAAGTCATGAGGCGATCCTTCCTGCCGATCCGATTTGTCCTTGTTCCGATTTTTATCGTGACGGGTTTGTGCCTTCCCCGCGCGGCCGGAGGGGAAGAGGAGCCCATCGACCCCAAGAGGATGGAAGAGGTCGTGGAAGCTGTTTTGAAGCGGATGACCCTGGAGGAAAAAGTCCTGATGTGCCAGGGCGGCAGCCAGCGCGGAACAGCCGTGATCGGGCGTCTCGGGATTCGGGAGATGCTGATGTATAATGGCAACCGCGGCCTCAACGGCGGCGGCACCCTCTTTCCATCGGGCATCGGACAGGCCGCAACCTGGGATCCCGATCTGGTGAAAAAAGTCGGCGCCGCGATTGCCGTGGAGGCGAAGGCGAAGGATTTCCCGGTATTGCTCGCGCCCGCGATCAATATCCAGCGGGATCCGGTCTGCGGGCGCGTGTTTGAGTATTACTCGGAAGATCCCTGTCTTACCGGGCGGCTGGCTGCTGCCTTTGTGAAAGGGGTGCAAGGCGAGCGCGTGGTGGCCTGCGCGAAACACTTCGCAGCCAACAGCCAGGAAAGGAATCGCGATAATGTCAGCTCCGAGATGGACGAGCGCACCCTGCGGGAAATTTACGTTCCCGGATTCGAGGCGGCGGTGGGCGCGGGTGTCTGGTCGGTCATGACCGGGGCGAACCGTTTCCGCGGGGAAAGCTGCTGCCAGAGCGGGCATCTTCTCAATCATGTGCTGAAGGAGGATCTGCTTTTCAAGGGCTTCGTCATCACCGACTGGTCCGGAGCGAAGGATACCTTGAAGGCGGCGAACGGCGGCTGCGATCTTTCGATGCCGGGAAAGCCGACCAGCCCGTTTTGCAAAGAGGCCCTGCTCACGGCGGTGAAAAGCGGCGCGGTGAAGGAGGCGACGATCGATGACAAAGTGAGGCGGCTCCTGCGCGCCGCGTATTTCTGCGGCCACCTTGAGGGCAGTCCTCCATGGAAAAAATCCCCCGTCGATTTTGACGCGCACAGCCGGCTTGCGCTCGATGTCGCCCGCGAGAGCATCGTGCTCTTGAAGAACGACGGCGGACTGCTTCCGTTGGAGCGCGGGAAGGTGATCGCCGTCATCGGTCCCAACGCGGATCGTGAGCTGCTCGGCGGGGGAAGCTCCGGACTGCACCCTCCTTATTACATCACCGCACTCCAGGGCTTGCGCGACCGCTTCAAGGACGACGGGAAAATTATTGACGTGCCATTTGACATTGGGGCCGTGTGGGAGACGGTCTCCGGGAAGCATGTGAAAACTCCGGATGGCAAACCGGGTATGGAGGCCGTGTATTCCGGGATTCGCACCGGCACCACGAAGCAGCCCGCGAAGATCAAACGCATTGATCCGCAGATCGACTTCAACTGGGAAATGTCGAGTCCCGACCGGTTCGTGATTGATCCGGCGGTCTTCCGCGGGATCTGGCACGGCAAATTGCGCGTGCCGGTGAGCGGGTCGTATCTCATGCGCCTCTCGGGAAGCGGTGCCGACATCGCGCTGGAAATCGACGGCAAACAGGTTATTCGGAAATTTCAGGGAACCACGCACTTGCGCGGTATCGACGGCACCGTGAACCTCGATCAGGGGAGGGAATATGATCTGGTTGTCAAATATTCGAAGACGAGCGGAGACGCCTGGGTAAAGCTCGATTGGATACGGCCTGACTCCGGGGAAGTGATGGCCAGAGCGCTGGAAAAATCCGTGTCCGCGGCCAAGGCCGCCGATGTCGCGCTGGTGTTCGCCGGGCTCGATCATGGCTATGACACGGAGGCGGCGGATCGCGAAAACCTCCGGATCCCCCTTTATCAGGACGTCCTGATTGAGGCCGTGGTGAAGGCGAACCCCAGAACCGTTGTGATTTTGAACAACGGCAGCCCGATAGAAATGGATCCTTGGATTGCCAAGGTTCCGTCCGTGGTGGAAGCATGGTATCCGGGCCTCGAACACGGGCACGCCGTGGCGGACGTCCTCTTGGGCGATTGCAATCCGTCCGGCAAACTGCCGATCACATTCCCCGCAAAATACACCGACTCTCCCGCGCATCCCTCGCGGCAGAAGGCTGATCGCAAGACGAAGACCGAGTTCGACGAGGGCATCTTTGTCGGGTATCGCTGGTTCGACGGGAAAAGGATCGAGCCGCTCTTCCCCTTCGGCCACGGGCTCGGCTACACGACATTTGACTACAAAAATCTGGCGGCAGAAAAAGACGGGGACAACGTGCGCGTTTCGCTCGATGTGACCAACACCGGGCCTTGCGCGGGGGCGGAGGTTGCGCAGATTTATGTCGCGCCTCCAAAGGGAACCGTTCCGCGTCCTCCCCGCGAACTGAAGGAATTTGCCCGCGTGCCGCTCAAGCCCGGCGAATCCCGGCACGTCGGGATGACTCTGGATCGCCGTGCGTTTTCGCATTGGGACGAGAAGTCCGGTGGCTGGGTTGTCGAGCCCGGGGAATACACGATTGAGGCGGGCAGTTCGTCGCGCGATATTCGGCTTTCCACGAAGGTTGACCGTTAGCCGGATGAAAATCGTGATCGTGAAATCTATTCCATCGCGGTCTTGACCTTCGTTTCCCGCCGCCCAGAATTTCCCCCGCAAATCATGATGAAATTAAGCCGCTCAATTTTCCCGCTTGTCCTGCTTTGGGCTGGAATATCTTTCCCAACCCATGCCGATCCGTTGAATGACGGGTTTCGCGAGCCGCCGAAGGACAGCCGTCCCGAGACATGGTTTCATCTCATCGGCGGCAATGTCGCCAAGCCGGGATTGACGGCCGACCTGGAAGCGATCAAAGGAGCCGGACTCAGCGGCATCCAGCTTTTCCACGGGAATGGCAAACCGTGGCCGGGCGTCGAGCCGCAAATCCCCTGCCTCAGCCCCCAGTGGGATGAAATGATCAGCCATGTCGCCAATGAGTGCCGGCGCTTGGGCCTCCGCTTCACGATGGAGAATTGTCCCGGCTGGTCGATGGCCGGCGGTCCCTGGATCACTCCCGACAAAGCCATGCGCCATCTGGTTTGGAGCCGCACGGACGCCGACGGCGGAAGCCCGCTCACATTGAAGCTGCCGAAACCCCAGCCGAGCAATGACGGATGGCGCGACTACCGCGACATCGCCGTTCTGGCCTTCCCCACGCCCAGCGGCAATGATGGAAAATATCTGCTGCCCACGAGCGTTCGCAGCAATCGCGACAAGCTGCCGTGGGCTGATCTCTTTACCGGGAAACTCGTTGGCAAAAAGGATGGCCTCGTCCTCCTGGATCCGACGGATGGGCCGGCTTGGCTCGAGGTCGATTTCAGCGAGCCCAGCACCTTGCGCTCGATCGAGTTTCCGTCTGTGGGCATGGTGACCGCGCGTCGCTATTTCGACCCCGGCATGGCGATCCGCGTGGAAGTGAAGTCCAATGACGATTGGAAGGAGGTCGCCAGCCGCGAAATCCCTCGCTCGAACTGGCAGGACGGCAAGCCGCTCACTCTCGCCCTGCCGGAGAGCACCGGCACGACCTACCGCATCCTCTTCGACCTCAAAAATCCGGTTAAACTGGAATCCCTCAAGTTCTCGTCCGCAGCAAAAATCGACGACTGGGAGGGACAGGCTGCGCATACGTTGCGCAGCATGGATTATCCATCGGCCCCCAAGCAGGATCCCAAAACCTGGGTGGCGTCGGACAAAATCCTCGATCTGAGCAAGAACCTGAGCCCTGATGGGGAGCTCAAGTGGGATGCGCCTCCCGGCAAGTGGACCATCCTGCGGTTTGGCAACGTGAACTCCGGCGCTCGGAATGGCCCGGCTCCCAAGGAGGCAACGGGGTTCGAGTGCGACAAGCTTTCGACCGATGGGGCCGATCAGCATTTTGCCGGATACATCGGACGGATTTCCGGACCGGGGGGGGCGGCCGATCAGGGACGGCTTCAGGGCATGCTGCTCGACAGTTGGGAATGCGGGGTGCAGACATGGACTCCCGCGATGGAGCAGGAATTTTCAGCCCGCAGCGGCTACGCTCTGCGCAAATGGTTGCCGGCCTTGGCGGGATATGTCGTCGATGGCCATGAGCGCAGCGGACGTTTCCTGCGCGACTGGCGCGCCACCATCAACGACCTCATCGTCCATAAATTTTTCGGCCGTCTTGCAACACTTGCCCATGAACGGGGGCTGAAAGTTTCCTTTGAAGCGGCCCTCGGCGACGTCTCTCCGGGCGACATCCTTCAATATTACGGCCAAGCCGACATCCCGATGTGCGAGTTCTGGCAGCCGAACGATCCGCACTGGGGCGGACTCGAGACAAAACCGATCACGCCCACCGTGTCGGCGGCCCACATTTACGGCAAGAACCGGATCGCGGCGGAGGCGTTCACCTCGATCGTGCTCCGATGGGACGAACATCCGTTCATGCTCAAACATCTGGCCGACCGCCATTTCACCTACGGCCTCAACCATCTCGTCTTCCACACCTCCACGCACAACCCGCGCCTCGACGTCGTCCCCGGCACCTCGTTTGGCGGTGGCATTGGCACGCCATTTCTCCGGAATCAGACCTGGTGGAAAACCATGCCGGAATTCACCGGCTACCTCGCCCGCTGCCAGTTCATGCTGGAACAGGGCAGGCCGGTTTCCGATGTCCTGTGGTTCCTCGGCGATGACCTCGACCACAAGCCGCGCCAGGATTCTCCGTTCCCGAACGAATTCCAGTTCGACTACATCAACCCCGACGCCTTGATCAACCGTATCAAGGTGGTTGACGGAAAGCTGACGACTCCGGAAGGCCTCGCCTGGAAAGTCCTCTGGTTGCCGAAGTGTCCGCATATGACCCCGGAGACACTTGCGCGCATGCGTGACCTTTTGAGTGCCGGAGCCACCGTCATCGGCGAGCCGCCGCGGCAAAATGCCAGCCTCCGTGGCGGGGACGAAGCCGGCGCCCGCTTTGCGGCATTGGTGAAGGAACTTTGGGGTGAGAAACCGGTCGCCAGCGGAGATCGCAAGATCGGCGCGGGCCGCCTGCTCTGGGGGGCTGATCTCGATGACACGCTTGACAAACTAAAGATCGAACCCGACGTCATTGGTACGGGCTCGGCCACGTGGTGCCATCGTCGCACCGAGGATTCGGACATCTATTTTGTGGCGGCCGCCCGTGATCAGGAGTTGTGCGCAAACCTCGGATTCCGCGCTCAGGGTCGGCCGGAATTTTGGGATCCTTTGACCGGCATGAGCCGCCCGGTTTCCGTCTTTCATCGCCAAGGCAATCACACGTTCATCCCTCTTGATTTGGCGGCCGCGGGCTCTTTCTTCGTCGTCTTCCGCAAAGGCGAATCCGGCCCGGCTGTCACACGGGTCGAACATGACGGATCGGTTCTGCTGGATGCCGCCGACACGACGCAAACCGACAAGGGAAATCCGCCCCGTATTCAAGGACTGATAGCAGGCGAGCCCGTGCAGCCCTGGGTGGAACACAAGATGCCCGAGTGCGAGATTGCCAACGGCGGAACAAAGCTCTTGGCATGGGAGCCCGGACACTACCGCGTCCTGAACGGCGACAAAGTTTTGCTTGATACAAAAGTTGAAACCCCGCCGCAGATTACGGCCGACGGATCCTGGAAACTCACTTTCCCAAAAGGATGGGATACCCCGGAGAGCGTCGATCTGCCGGAGTTGAAATTCTGGTCGGATCTGGAGGATCCCGCGACGCGCGCGTTCTCAGGATCGGCCACCTACAGTTGCGATCTTGCCGTCCCGGCCTTGTCCCCGGGCATGCGTGCGATGCTCGATCTTGGAGAGGTTGCGAACATTGCCGAAGTGGCGGTGAACGGGAAGCCGGCAGCCACCCTCTGGACCGCACCGTTCCGAACAGACATCACCTCCTACCTCAAGCCCGGAAAGAATCGGATCTCCGTGTCCGTGACGAATACCTGGCGCAATCGTCTGGCCTACGATGCCAGCCTCCCCGAGCCTCAGCGCAAGACATGGACGCTCGCCGGACCTCCGGCAAACGCCCGTCGCGAGGCAGCCGGTCTGAAAGGCCCGGTCGTTCTGCGAACCGGCTTCGCCGTCACTATTCCCCGGAAATAATACCAGCACCACGAAACAGGGGAAAGATTTGCAGCGGTTTCGGTGAGCCAGGCGGCAGGGAGCCGCACGGAAGATCAACCGCAGGGGAACCTCGAAGAGGTGCGACATCGAGGGAGCCTGGCTTGAAGGCCTTGCGAAGTGACGGGCACTATCTCGTCTCGCCACGGTGGATCCAGATGCTTTGCAGGATTCCGAATCCGAGGAGGGTGCTCATGAGGAACGATCCCCCGTAGCTCACCAGCGGCAGGGGGAGCCCGGTGATCGGCGTGACCGATATCGTCATTCCAATATTCAAAAACGTGTGCGCGAAGAGCAGCGAGCCGATCCCAACGGCCGTCAGCCGTCCGAGTTCGTCGTCCGCCTCCATCGCGATATAAAGGATCGTGACAAAAAGCAGCGCAAATGTGCCGAGAACGGCGATGCCGCCGACGAATCCGTGTTGCTCGCCCATCACGGAAAAAATAAAATCGTTATGGACGATGGTGGATGGCAGGAAGCCGAGTTCGAGCTGGGTGTTGTGGGCCTTGAACCCCTTTCCGGAAAACCCGCCGGAGCCGATGGCGATGAGCGATTGGGTGACATTCCAGCCGTCTTTCAGCGGGTCGGCTTCGGGATCCAGAAAGGAGGTGATGCGCGAGTATTGGTAGGGCTTGAGCCCGAAATACACAACGAGCGGCAACATCGCCACGCCGACGATCAGCAGGGCGGCGATCCAGCGTTTGGGCACGCCTCCAACGAACATCATGGCCAGGGTCAATGGCACCCAGACAATGCACATGCCGAGGTCGGGCTCGACCAGAATAAGCACCCAGGGCAATCCCACGATCACGGCGCAGCACAGGATCCGCAAAAAGGGAGTGAGGCTCCGGGATCGGCACAGAAAAAGGGCCAGGATCAGGATCCCGGCGATCACGCCCAGTTGTGAGGCCTGGAAACTCATCGGCCCAAGGTTGATCCAGCAGCGGGCACCAAACCGCTTTTCTCCCAGCACGAGCGTCGCGACGAGCGCGAGCAGGGACGCAAGATAAAACGGGATCGCGCCAAGCCGGATCCATCGGTAGTCCATCAGCGAGACGACAAAGAACATCGGCAGGCAAATGGCGATCCACATCATCTGGGATCTGTAAAAATGCACTTCGCGCAGCCATGTCGCGCTGTAGATCGCATAGACGCCATAGGCCATCAGGCCGAGCATCAGCACGAGAAGGAGCCAGTTGATCCGGAGAATTTTCCTTAAGAGCGGGTGCATTCAGACGAGTTGCGGCACGGCCGCCAGCAGGGATTTTGTGTAGTCGTGCCGGGGAGCGTTGTAGATCGCCTCGGCACTCGCCGATTCGACAATTTTTCCACGGTGCATGACAAGGACATGGTCGCTGATATGCTCGACGACGGCGAGATCATGGGCGATGAAAAGGTAGGCGATTCCGAGTTGGTCCTGGAGATCCTGCAGGAGGTTCACAATCTGGGCCTGCACGCTGACATCAAGCGCGCTCACCGGCTCGTCGCAGACGATGAACCGGGGTTCGACGGCGAGAGCCCGTGCGATGCCGATGCGCTGGCGCTGTCCGCCGCTGAACTCGTGGGGATACCGGCGCATCATCTCCGGGCGCAGGCCCACGAGACAAAGAAGTTCGGCGACTCTTGCAGACCGGTCGGATCGGGAGAGTTGCGGGAAATGGATCTCGAGAGCCTCGCCAACAACCTCCCCGATGGTGAGCCGGGGGTTCAGCGATCCGAACGGATCCTGGAAGATGATTTGCATCTCGCGTCGAAGAGGGCGGAAGTCCCGCTCCGATAAAGGGAGAATGTCCCTGCCACCGTAAATCACGTTTCCGGACGTGGCCGGAATCAGCTTCAGAATGCTGCGGCCCACGGTGGTTTTGCCACTCCCGCTTTCCCCGACAAGGCCGACGGTTTGTCCCGCTTCGATGGTGAAGCTCACGGTGTCCACGGCACGGATTTCTCCGGTTTGACGGCGGAAAAGACCGCCATAAACCGGAAACCATGTGCGCAGATTTTTAACTTCCAGCAGCGGCATCGGGGAAGGCTAACGTGCCGGGGAAAGGTTGTCACCCGCGATCATGCGCACGGATCAGACATGGAAAACACCGGGATTCCCACCGCAAAAGGACGGGCCGCGCACGGGGGATCGGACGGATTGCTATTTGACCAGCCCGGCCTTGCTCAGCGTTTTGAACGCCCCGTTCTTCGAGATCGTCTTGAACGCACGACAGGTCGCCTTGACGGTGACAAATTTTTTCAATTCGGGCACCCAGACGCGCTTGGTCTTGAGATTGGGTTGGAAATAGCGCGGGGTGACGGCCGTGACGTGCATGCCGATGCCACCCTTCTTTTTGGCCAGACCGCGACGGTGGATTTTGGATCCGCGAACGGGCTTGGCCCCAGTAATGCTGCACTTTCTTGACATGATGAGAGTGGGCAAAACTAACCGGGTTCGGCGGGAGGTCAAGCCTTTGATTTGAATTCCCGGAATTTCCCGCCGGGCCCTTTTGCTGACTGCCGCCAAGGCCGTGATTTTCTCTCTTGCTTCGGTTGATGCAACCGACGCATAGTCACCGCCTATGGGCGATTCCAATCCAAAAAACAACCAGAAGAAAAAAGCGCAACAGAGCGCCAAGAAGGCCGCCAACCAGAAGAAACCCGCGGCACCGTCTCCCCAGGCTTCCGGCAAGAAGAAATAGCTCTCCGGCTTTTCTCCCCACTGGGCGCATGAAATTTCGCCGCCTTTGGAGGATGCTCTGTCGGCTTGCGACGCACGGCATCGCGTGGGCGGGGGTTGTTCTTTTTTTTGCGCCGATAGCCCGGGCGGCATCCGGTGAAAATCCGGCCTGCGATTTTCCAACCCCGGTCGCGAGTTACGCGGATGGCGGAGTGCCCGGTGTCCGGGCAAAGTTGCTCGGGCGGGTCAAGGCGGATCCCTTTAACGCGGTTGCCACGGCGATCTTTTTCGCCGCGATCGCGCACACGTTTCTGGCGGCAAAATTCCGCGCGATCTCCCACCGCTTTGCCCACCAATGTGAGGGGCTCGAACGCCGCCTGGCGGATGCACCGGAAGACCCCTCACAACTCGCCGCCCAGCTCGACCGGAAAAAGTTTCTTTCCGTCGTTTTTCATTTTTTCGGCGAGGTCGAGGCGGTTTTCGGGATCTGGGTGATCCCGCTCGCGCTGGCCACGGTTCTGATGAAGGGCGTCGGCACGGCGAAGACCTACATCAACGGGGTGAATTTCACCGAGCCGATTTTTGTGGCCGTGATCATGGCCATTGCGAGTTCGCGTCCGGTGCTCTTTTTCGCCGAGGCGCTTCTGCGGCGGGTCGCGCGGGCGGGCGGGGGAACGCCCGCCGCCTGGTGGCTGGCGATTCTGACCGGTGGTCCGTTGCTTGGCTCGCTGATTACCGAACCGGCCGCCATGACGATTTGCGCCCTCCTGCTGGGCGGACGATTTTACAGACTGCAGCCGTCGATGCCGCTACGCTACGCAACGCTCGGTCTCCTTTTTGTGAACATTTCCGTCGGCGGCACATTGACTCATTTTGCGGCCCCGCCGGTTGTGATGGTTGCGGCGAAGTGGGGGTGGAACCTGCCGTTTATGCTCTCGCATTTCGGATGGAAGGCCGCGCTCGGCATTGTCGTGGCCAACTCTGTTGTCTTCCTGATTTTCCGTCGGGAGCTGCTGGCTTTGCGCGGGGTGGCCGGGGCGGCCGGGGATCGCCGGCCCGGCGTGCCACGGGGGATTGTTGCCGTCCATCTTCTGTTCATCGGGTTTGTGGTCTATGCGGCCCACTATGCGGCGGTCGTCGTTCTCGTCTTCATGCTCTTCCTGGCTTTTGTCATGGCGACCGAGCGCAACCAAGACCTGATCGCTCTCAGGAGCCCGGTGCTCGTCGGTTTTTTTCTTGCCGGTCTTGTCATTCACGGCGGCTGCCAAGGGTGGTGGATCGAGCCGGTTCTGAGCTGCCTCCATCCCGTCCCCCTGCTTCTCGGATCATCCGTGTTGACCGCGTTCAACGACAATGCGGCCATCACGTTCCTCGCCTCGCTTGTGCCCGGATTCTCGCCGGATGCCAAATTCGCGGTGGTCGCCGGGGCCGTGGCCGGGGGCGGACTGACCGTCATTGCCAATGCCCCGAACCCGGCCGGCCAATCGATCCTCCAATCCCATTTCGGAGTGGACGGGATCGATGCGTTCAAGCTTCTCCTGGCCTCGCTCGCGCCAACGGCGATCATGATTCTCGCCTTCCTCCTGCTGCCTTAGGAATCAGCGCCGGTTCAGATTCGCAAGGAGGCGGAGGATTTCGAGATAGAGCCAGACGAAAGTGACGAGGATGCCGAGACCGGCCAGCCACTCGTAGTATTTTGGGGCACCGGCTGCCGCGCCCTTTTCGATGTTGTCAAAATCGATCAGAAAATTCATCGCGGCGATGACGATGATGAAAAGGCTGATCCCGATTCCCAGCGTGCCGGATCCGTGAAGGAGCGGCATGTGGACGCCGAACAGCGTCAGTGCCATGTTCACCAGGTAGAGCAGGGCGATGCCGACCGTGCAGGAGATCACGATCGATCGGAATTTGTCGGTGACCTGGATGATTCGGAATTGGAAGAGCGCGAGCATGCCGAAGAGGATGCCAAATGTTATGAAGACCGCCTGAAGAACGATCCCGTTGCTCATGGCGTTGTATTGTGCCGAGATGACGCCGAGGGCACCGCCTTCGGCAACGGCATAGACGGGAGCGAGAACCGCGGCAAGCCGGGGTTTCCACGAGGCGACGACGACGGCGACGAGCCCGATGAGGATCCCTGCGATGAGGATCGGGGCTCCGAGGGTGTGGGCGGACGACCAACTCAAGGTTGCGGCGGCGGCGGTGAGTGTTGCGAGGAACGTGGTTTTGTGGATCGTGCCCGACACGGTCATGGCCTCGCCGGTTGTCGCGGCGATATTTTCAATCCGATTTTCGTTGAAGACTGGGTTGCTCATAATGGGTGAATGGAGTGCCAACCTTGCACAGGGATGACCCGCAAACAAGGGCGGAAATTTTTCCAAAATCCGTGCGCCATGCCAACGGGGGGATGGCGAACCTTTGGATCCGACCGGAACCTGCAATGATTCGATTACGACCGGAACCTTCGTCCGACCGGGAATGCGCCGAGACTCTGGAGCGAACCGGCGATCCGGCCGGCGCGTTCCAGCGCGCGGGCGACCCTCGGGGAGCCGGGATCGCCCTCGATCTCGACATAAAACACATACGTTTGCGGCTGGCCGGGAATCGGACGGGAGACGATGCGCGTGAGGCTCACGTGCTCGCGCGCGAACGGACCGAGAAACCGGTGAAGGCTCCCGCACTCGTTGCGCAGCGTGGCCACGAGCGCCGTGCGGGCATTGGCCTTCGAACGGGACGGCTTGAGCCCGATCGTAAAGAAGTTCGTCACGTTCACCGCCTGGCCTCCGGAGGGAAAATCCAGCACCCCGAGGTTGTAGAGACCGGCGGTGGCGGGCGAGGCCAGCGCGGCGGAATGCCGGGTCTCCGAGGCGCGCCGTGCGGCTGCGGCGGTGCTCTCGACCGGCACCAAGCGGGCCCGAGGGTGGCGGGCCCGGAGCCAATCCTGATGGTGTTTGATTTGGATAAAATGCGAATAAACCGTGCGGACGGTTTCGCCGGCGCGACCGAGGAGGGCGATACGGATGTCGAGCGCCAGCTCCTCCCGCACAAAAATCCTGTCCGCGTGGCGGATCAGGAGATCGACCGTGTCATAGACCGTGCCGCCCGAGGAGTTTTCGACGGGAACGAGCCCGGCCGGCACGGAACCCGAGGCCACCTTCTCAAAAACGGCCTCAATGGTCGGACACGCCACGTGATCGACTTTGGCACCAAAACGCTGCCGTGACAGGATGTCGGAAAAGGTGCCTTCGGGGCCGAGATACGCAACTTTGCTCATGGGAATCCCGGGAGCGTAACGGGAAACCGGAAAAAGGCGAACCGCGAATTCGTGCCGCGACAAATTCGCGCTTCGTTATTGCGGCCGATCCACCGTGCAGCGATAATATCCTCCGTGTTTCCTGTTTCGCTCGGAGCCTCTTTGCGTGCGGCGAGGACGGCCATTCCGTCCGGGCTCGTTCTTGCCGCCGTGTGCGCCTTCCCGGCCTGCCGCCGCCAGCAGACGCCGGAATCTCCGGGTGACCAAAAGCCGACGGCTCCGATCAAAACGCCCGCCCGTGCCGCCAAAGCCCCGGCCTTCCCTTCCGCCACGAAACTGCATCATGCCGCCCAGGAAATGGCCCTCGACGGATTTCAGTTCGACAAAAAAAACCTCGGGTGGCCGTATGATGCCGGCAGGAAGTCCGCCGCCGATTTTCTCGCCCTTCTCGTTGAGAACAACTACCTCACCGCCGCCGATGCCGCCGCCGTCGCCGAATTTGCGATTTCCAACCTGAGCGACTCCGACCCCGGCGAGACGGCCTTTCTCCGCTCGGCCTCCGGCGTTTTTCCGATCGTGGTCGTCAGAAAAGACGGTCGGATCGAAAGTTTCGCCGATTCCGCCGCGGGCGATATCTTCGCCCCGCCACCGCCCCGGGAGCCGGCTTGGCTGCCTGGAAAGCTCCAAGGCGCTGTTCAGTAATAAACTTTACAGTCTGGCTTGATCTTTTTGCCGATGGCTGCGTTGCTCGCTTCTTACAGCCTGCATTGAGGCTGCTCGGTGCTCGCGCCTTGCCATCGACAAAAATCTGCGGCCCCATTTTCTGTAAACTTTATTTCTGAACAGCGCCTAACCCGGTTTTTCTTTTTGCAATACCGGCTGTGTCCGGATAGTTCTCAAGCCATTCGGGAGCCTGTCCGGCTGCGGATGCCGCCAAACCCATTCCGGCCCCGATAAAAAACTCATGCGCACGACCACCCTTTTCGCTCCTGTTGTTCTTTCTCTTTTTCTGAGCGCCTGCTCGTCCGGCCCCCAGGTTGATCCGGCCGTCACCTCTGCGGCGTCTTCGCGCGGTGTCAGTGCCGCCACCTGCGGCAAGATGACCAATGCCCGGCCGCTCGATTACAACGACATCCGGAACCTCGTCAGCAAGGGCGTGCCCACGGCGACAATCGTCGGCTACCTCAACAGCACCCGGAAAGCTTACAACTTTTCCTACGCCCAGCTTGCCGGTCTGAAATCGGCGGGGGCAACCCCCCAGCTTCTGAATTACCTCACCGAGACCCAGGGCTTCTATGGCAACAATTCGCCGAAGCAAAAGTCCCGGGCCACCCAGATGCAGCGCGGCCAGTATTACAACAGCCCGAACTACCAGAACGCGCAGCCGTTTGCCTACAGCCCGCCGATCATCGACGACTGGTATGACTCCTCCTACGAGGAATCGCTCTATAGTCCGTTCTCGTTCAATTGAAGCAAACGGGCGCGAGATTGAACTCCCCCGTCCGCTCTCCTCTCTTCCCGCTGCCGGACGCCCCGCTCGTGCGTGCGGTGGGGGACTCGCTCTCGGCCGAGATCGAACACGACGCGCATCCGGAACGCATTGATCATGTGTGGATCTCGATGGATATCGGCCAGCCGGAACGCGTGCTGGTCTCGGTCAACACGCTCTCCAACCGCAATCGCGACGCCGGCTTCGACCCGCGCATCCGCATGGGCATCGTCCGGGGAATCTGGGAACACCTCCCGCCGCGCGGGGCCGAACCCTGCGCGCCGCGGGATTATGCGGACATCGAGTCCGCGACAAACGTCTTCTACGAATTTCACGACCGTGCGGCCATGGAGACGCTTCTGCTCGGTCGGTGCGCCCGCGCGCGCCGGCTCGAAGTGTGGGGGGCTCCCTACCGCAGCCGGCACCACGGGATTCACCAAATCCACTCCCGCCGCGCCAGTTGTGCCGTGCCGGAAGACATCGTCGGCAAGGATGGGGCTTTGAAGTTTTACTTCGACGGAGACCACGCGACCGAGTTGCTCCTCTTTAAATTCTGCGGTCAGCCGTGACGAAGCACGCCACGCTTTTGCAGCAACGGCTTCCGTTCGCGGGCTTGCTGGGAGCCGCCATTGCCGGGATCTCCGTTGCGGCCTGCCTTCCGCTGAACGCGTCGGTCTTCCTCGCCGCCTGTGCGGGGGCGCTGCTATTTTGGGCGGTCAGCCGCCGAACCGCGGGGATCCTCCTGGCGGTGGCGGCGGCCTTCGCAACCGCGCAGACATGGCAGACAAGGGAATCTGCCGCACACGCGCTCGCCGCGCGCCTCGGCGACCGGCGCGTGCTGGCGACGGCGACCGGTGTCGTGTCGGAGGAACCGGCTCCCTTCGGCGCCTCCCGCGTCCGATTCACGCTCGCCGTCCGCACGCTCGATTGCGGCGGGGAATCCTTTTCCGTGCCAACCGAAATCCTCGTTGTCGCCCGGGGCCCCGCGCCGGGCCGCGGCGACTTGGTGCGCGCCACCGGCAGCCTGCTGGCGATTCCCCCGGCGAGAAATCCGGCCCAGTTCGACGCACAAACCTGGATGGGCCTGCGCGACATCACCTGCGAAATGGACGTTGCCGCCCCGGCCGATCTCCGCGTGACATCGAAGGCCGCCGGGTTTTCACTCCCCCGGATCGCACGGCATTGCCGGACTTGGATGCAGGCGACCCTGCGCATCGGCATCGCGGACGACCCGGTCGTCTGCGATCTGATCGCGGGCATGGTGCTCCGGGTCACTTCCTCAATCCCGGATGCGCTGCAGCAGGAGTTCCGGAACACCGGAACGTTCCATCTCTTCGCGGTGAGCGGGCTTCATGTCGGCATGGTCGGCGTGATTCTCTGGCAGGCGCTCAAGATTGTCGGCGTGGGCCGCCGCCCCTCAGTCGCCCTCATTATCCCGGCGCTTTTTTTCTACGTGCTCATCACGGGATGGAAATCGGCGAGCCTGCGCGCGGCGGTGATGTCCGCGATTTTTCTCATCGGCATGGGAGCCTCGCTCCGCCCGGTGTCGATCAACTCGCTGTGCGCGGCCGGGTTCTTCATCCTCGTGCAGGGGACGAACGAGCTTTTCAACCCGGGATTCCAATTTTCTTTTTTTGTCGTCGGTTCGATCCTGCTCCTTGTCGGCCCGATTCACGCCGGGATCCGGCGTTTCTGCCACCCGGATCCCTTCCTGCCGCGCCGGCTCTGGTCCCGGTGGCAGCGATGGCGGGAATGGCTTGCGGAGAAGCTGGGCGGGCTTTTCTCCGTGTCGCTCGCCGCCTGGATCGGATCGTTTCCGCTCACTTTCGCCTATTTCCACATCGTGTCGTTCTCCGCGCTTCCGGCGAACTTTCTCATCATTCCGCTGGCCTTTGCGATCATGGCCACGGCTGCCCTCGCTCTCATGGGCGGACTCCTCTGGACTCCTCTGGCCGCCATCTTCAACAATGCGAACTGGGCGTTCACCAAAGTTCTGCTCGCCGTCGTGCAGACCTCCTCGGCGTTCCCCGGCTCGTATCTTTATGCCGGGGTTCCGTCGTTCGCGCCCGCGACCGTCACGGTCTTCGACTTCGGGGAGGGTGGTGCGGCGGGGATCGAAGCCGGCGGGCGTCTCTGGCTCGTCGATTGCGGTTCGGCGTGGCAGCTCGGAGCGGTCATCGAACCCTGGATTCACAGCCGGGGAAAATCCGCCCCCGACGGACTTGTGCTGACCCACGGGGACGTGCGCCACATCGGGGGAGCTCTCGATCTGATCCTGCGCGAACGACCGGGCATGCTGGTTGAATCGCCGCTCAAGGATCGTTCGCCATACCGCGCGAAACTTCACCGGGAACTGGAGGCTCTGGGAGTTGCGAAGTCGATCCACTGGGCCGGCGACCGGATTGAGATCGCGGACAACACCTCGCTGAAAGTGCTGCATCCCCCGCCCGGCCTCTTTCGCAACGAGGCGGATGACAAGGGAATCGTCCTGCGGCTCGACACCGGAAAAGCCCGCGTCCTCTTCCTCTCCGACGCCGGGTCGCCCACCGAACAGTGGCTTCTCGAAAACATGCGCGGGGAGCTTCGCGCCGATATCCTCCTCGTCGGTCGTCACCGGTCAAATCTGCCGATGGATGGGGCGTTCCTCGCCGCCGTCCGGCCTTCCCTGGTCGTACGCGCCGCCTCCGCCATCCCCCAGGCCGAGCTGGACGCCCATTTCGCCGCCACGCTCGCCGCGCGGGGCATCCGGCTCTTCAGCCAAGATCGAACCGGCGCCGTGAAGATCGAATTTTTTCCCGGACGCTTCCGGGCCACCGGATATTTTGACCGGTCGGAATTTTCGGCAAAAGATTCACAGGCGGGACTGTTTCATTGAAAGGGAGTCTGTCCGGAAAGAGCAAAGAGAGGCGGGCGGCGAGCGCGATCCTCAAAACGGAAATTGCCGGGCCGTGAAAGCTGGAGGCGCGCCGGGCGGCGGGGTTCACGGGGTCATCTTGATTCCAAGGGAGCTGGAGTCCTGAGGCTTTGGAATTCAAAGCTGTCCACCAAGGCCAGCCAACTGGCTTCGATGATGTTATCCGAGGCACCGATTGTCCCCCATGTCGATTGGCCGTCCGTGGAAACGATGAGCACGCGGGTGCGGGCGGCGGTGCCCCGGGATCCATCGACAATGCGAACCTTGTAATCGGCGAGCCGGATCGCGTCGATCCACGAGTAGAACGGCCGCAGCGCCTTGCGCAGAGCGGCATCGAGGGCGTTGACCGGTCCGTCGCCTTCTTCCACCGTGTATTCCGGGACACCCCCGACCTGCAGCTTGACCGTCGCTTCGCAGGAGGTGGTGCCGTGGAGAGCGGATTGCCGGAAGGAACAGTGGTATTCTTTCAGGTCGAAGAGCGGACGGTGGCGACCGAGCGTGCGGCGGATGAGCAGATCGAACGAGGCGTCGGCCGCTTCAAATTCGTAGCCCTGGGCCTCGCTCTCCTTGACCTGGCGGAGGATGGCCGCGACTTCCGGCGCGCCTTTTTGAAAATCGAACCCGAGTTCGCGGGCCTTGGCGAGGATGTTGCTCTGGCCGGACATATCCGAAACCAGGATGTTCTGGGCATTGCCGACGAGGGCGGGATCCATGTGCTCGTAGCTGCGCGCGAGCTTTTGCACGGCATGCACGTGAAGGCCGCCCTTGTGCGTGAAGGCGGTCGGCCCGACATAGGGAGCCCGGATGTCCTGCGGCACGTTGGCCAGTTCGTCCACGAAGCGCGACAGCTCGCGCAGGCGCGTGAGATCGGGCACGCAGGGGATTTTTAATTTGACCTGCAGTGTCGGGATGAGCGTCGTGAGGTTGCAATTTCCGACCCGTTCGCCGTAGCCGTTGATGGTGCCCTGAACCTGGCAGGCCCCCGCGGCGATGGCGGCGAGCGCGTTGGCCACCCCGAGCCCGCAATCGTTGTGGGTGTGGATTCCGACCGGTCGTCCAAGCGCGGCGACGACCTCGCCGGTGATCCGTCCGACTTCATCCGGCAGCGAGCCGCCGTTGGTGTCGCAGAGGACGACCAGGTCGGCTCCCGCATCCTGCGCCGCCCGCACGGTGCGGAGCGCGTAGGCCGGGTCGTCTTTGTGGCTGTCAAAAAAATGTTCCGCGTCGTAGAAGACTTCGCGACCGTTCTTTTTCAAATAGGCGACGGTTTCGGAAATCATCGCGAGGTTTTCCTCAGGCGAGACGCCAAGCACTTCGATGACGTGGAGCAGCCACGTCTTGCCCACAATCGTCACGACCGGGGTTTGGGCTTCGAGCAGCGTGCGCACCTGGGCATCGCTTTCAACGCCGACCCCTCCGCGCCGCGTGCTGCCGAACGCGGCGATGCGCGCATGCGTCCACTCACGCCGCGCCGCCTCCTGAAAAAATGCCACGTCGCGCGGATTCGATCCCGGCCAGCCGCCTTCAATGTAATCCGCGCCGAAGGCATCCAGCTTTTCGGCCACCCGGATTTTATCGAGCACGGAAAACGAAATGCCCGTGCCCTGGGTGCCGTCGCGCAGGGTCGTATCGTAGATGGTAACTGGTTTCATGAGCAGGAACGCGCATCCTACGCCGCGCCGCCGCCGAGATCAAGAACGGGGAAACCGGCTTTCGCAAAGTTTAACAATAAATGTCTCACCTGAGACATTTATTGTTTGCAAAAAATCTTTCGGCAGGTCTCATCAGCGGCCTATGGCAGCTTTTTCAAAGCCCCGACCAAAAGGGACTCGGTCAGCAGTTCGGGGAGGACGATGGGATCGGAAGCCTTTCCCGCCGGATAGAGGACATAGAAGGGAACCGCGACACGTCCGAACGTTTTCAAAGCGGCCGCAATTTCCGGATTGGCATTTGTCCAATCCGCCCTGACCGGCACGACACGTTTTTCCGCCAGCAACCGCCGGACGGCAGCGGTGTTGATCGCGGTGCGTTCGTTGAACTTGCAGGTGATGCACCAGTCCGCGGTGAAATCCACAAAGACCGGACGGTTCTGCGATCGTGCCCTGGCGAGTTCGCTTTCCGTGAAGGGCACCCACGGGATTTTGTTTTTTGTTTCGCTCAAAAAAAACCATCCGCCGCCGCCGACGAAGGCGACGGCCAGCAGGAGGGCGATCATCCGGGTGCGGAGGAGGGAGAGCGGGCCGCAAAAGCTGCCGTAGAGCCAACAGGCAACAGCGAGACAGAGGAGGAATGCCGCAAAGGAGACGACCCCGTCGCTTCCGCGCTGCCCGCCAAGAATCGCAAAAATCCAGACCAGCGTCGCAAGGAGCGGGAAGCCCATCAGTTGCTTGAACCGTTCCATCCATGCGCCCGGACGCGGGAGAAACTTCATCCATCGCGGATTGGCGGTGAGCAGGAGATAGGGCAGGGCCATCCCGGACGCCACCGCACCAAACATCGCGAGAATCACCGGCCCCGGCTGAACGAAGGCAAATCCCAGCGCGGTTCCGAGGTAGGGAGCCGAGCAGGGAGTCGCCAGAAGCGTGGCAAAGACCCCTTGAAAAAATGATCCGCCGAGCCCGCCGGTCGCGCCGGCCGATTCGAGCGCCGTGGTCGCCCGACCGGGCAGGACGACTTCGAAGACGCCGAAAAGATTCAGGGCAAAAACGAAAACCAGACTGCCGATCACGATGTTGAACCACGGGTTCTGAAACTGGAAGGCCCAGGTGACCTCGGTGCCGCCGGACTTCAACCCAACCACCAGCAGGCCCAGCGCCAGAAACCAAGAGAAAATCCCGGCCATAAACGCGAGACCGTGCGCGAAAATTTTCCGCGGGTTCGCGTCGGCCTGCCGGATGAAGCCGAAAATTTTCAGCGAGATCACCGGGAGCACGCAGGGCATCAAATTCAGGATCAGCCCCCCGAGAAATCCGTAAATCAAAGCCATCCAGAGGCCCGGAGACGCGGGAGCTCCGGCGGCTGGCGGCGCGATTTTATTCGAAACAAACCAGGACTTCCTTGCCGGTCCGTCCCCCACGGCCAGCACGCCGCGGAAGGGGCTTTCGGCTTCAATGCGCAAAGTTCCCGGCGAAACGATCCGCGGGTGTCCGACATTTTGCGCCGCCCCGGGCAAAGGAAAAAGTTCCGCCTTCGTTCCTGTTGGAAGCCCGGCAATATGGAGTTGAAGGAACTGCGCGTCGCGCGACCATGTCAAGGGATAGGGAGGGGGAGAATCCGCCGGCAACCGTGCGCGGAACGTCGTGAAAAGCTCCGCATTCGCGGGGACGGATGTGGGGGCCACCGGCAGGGAAAGCCCGACCTCCGCCGAGCCGGGAACGCACAACTCCTGGCAGGCCAACCAGGAAATCCCGGCCTGAAATTTCACCTCGCCTTTGACGCCCGGAGGAACCGCAATCTTCGTGATCAGAAGGACACGCCCGCCATAGGCATAGGTCTGAATATCCCCGGGCTCAAGGAGGCCCTCCGGAGCGGGCCACTGGATCGGGCCTGCCGCAAATCCCTCCGGCAGCTTCCAATCAATTTTTGTCGGGAGCCCCGCATCTCCGCTGTAGGCCCAGTAGGTATGCCATCCGGGCGCCATCTCGAGCAGCACGCCAACATCCAAAGGCTTTCCCGGAACAATGGCCGTCTGTGACGAAACCAGTCTGACGGTCACCGGCGGCTGCCCGTCCGGCGTTTCGCTCCGGAGCAATCCCGTGCCCGGAAAAAACACGGCGATCACAGCCGCCACGATCAGGCGGCGCGAAAAAAAAACCTTCCCACAAAAACCCATTGCGATCCGTCGCATCAGAATCGGCATGGGCAAGAGCTATCACCATATCCCGGCCAGTGCAAACGCGCGGGACAAAGAAACGCCGACACCAAACCCGCCGGTCGGATTTTTCTATCGGCTTTCCGTCCGGTTGTGTTTAGGTGTCCGTCATGGGGGAAGTTCTTCATCTTTTTCGTCAAACCGGCGCGCTGCTGAACGGGCATTTTGTTCTGCGCAGCGGGCTGCACAGCCGAGAGTTTTTTCAATGCGCGCTCCTGCTTCAGGATGCGGCGATCGCCGCGCACGTGTGCGGGTTGCTGGCCGCCCGCCTGGGTGTCCACGAGGCCACAACGGTCATTTCGCCTGCTATCGGCGGGATCATCGTCGGACAGGAAGTCGCGCGCCATCTGGGCAAGAGACACATTTTTGTCGAGAAGGACGGCCTCGGCGGGCTGGTTCTTCGGCGGGGATTCACCATCACGCCCGGCGAGCGGTTCCTGCTTGCGGAAGACGTGGTGACGCGCGGCGGGCGCGTGCAGGAAACCATCCAGATCGTTCGCAACCACGGCGGCATTATCGCCGCCGTCGGTTCGATCGTGGATCGCAGCGGCGGGACGCTGCCGGATTTCGGGTGCCCGTTTGTTTCGCTCGTTCAGATGAACGTGGAAACATTCGACGCCGATCATGTTCCCGCGGATCTGCGGGACATTCCAGCGGTCAAGCCGGGCAGCAAATAGCCGCCGATCCGGGGAGGGGGAGGGGATCCGGCGCGCGGGACTACCTGTTGAGTTTCTCGAGCTTGGGGGCGATCACGGCCCGGTTATACGGATTGTCCGGATTGCTCCTGTAGAAATTCTGGTGCTTCGCCTCCGCCGGATAGAACGCCGACCCCTCGACGATTTCGGTGACAACGGGAGAGCGGAATCGCGCTGCGGCGGCCGCGCGCGACTTTTGCGCGATGGCGCGCTGGGTCGGATTTTGCGCGATGATGATCGACCGGTATTGGGTTCCCGCATCGGCCCCCTGGCGGTTCAAAGTGGTCGGATCGTGGGCATCCCAGAAAAGATCCAGCAGGGATTCATAAGAGAGGATCGCCGGATCGAACGTGATCTCGATCACTTCGGCATGACCGGTCCGTCCGGTGCAAACCTCCGCGTAGGTTGGGTTCGCCGTGTGCCCGCCCGCGTAGCCGCTGGAAACCGATTTGACGCCCGGGCGCGTTTGGAAGATTGCTTCCAGACACCAAAAACACCCGCCGCCGAGAACCGCCTTTTCGTCACTCATCGCAAACGGGGCCGACGCTAAAATCGCCAGCGCAAACAGAATGGTTTTTTTCATCGGACTCCCGGAAAAGCCGAACCAACGACCTTACCATTTCTCGACAAGCATCAGGAGATCCCCCGTGATGGAATCGAGTTTCTTGAGATCTTTTTTCCGGCCCTTTTCCGGTTTCACATCCGCGTTTCGCAGGAGGGTCAGCATGTCCCGGATATCACGCAGCTTGTTGTTCGGGAGTGTCTCGGGATCCCCGAGCCCCTCCGCCTTGGCGAGCACGACGGCGAGGTCTTTGTCCATGCGCAACGCAAGGCCGTCCAGCGTGGCCCGGAATAAATCCCGGAAGGTTCCAATGTCTTCGACCAGGGATTTTACCGGCGATGTTTCTGCGTTCTTGGGTTTCATAACACCCCACCACTAACACAGATGCCGGAGATTCTCAAGGGCGGCACCGGCAAATGGATTCCTGTTGATATTCAGGGAGGGGCAGAGCAATATCCCAAGCCCATTTAATGAAAACTTTTCGTCGCATTTTTCTCGCGGCCTGCGGCTTGGTGCTGGCCACCGGTTCCGCGGGGGCCGTGGACGCCTCGGATCTTTTTCTGAGGGCTTATCAGGACTTTCAGGCGGGCGAGAAATTCGAGCGGGACGGCAATCCGCGCGAGGCGCTTGCTCGCTACAGGAATGCCGCCAAAGTCCTCGATCAAATCACCAAGTCGGATGCCTCCTGGCAACCGGCGGTTGTCGAATACCGTCTCCGGAAGTCGCGCGAGAACATCGAGCGTCTGGCCGCCCAGGCGGCAGCCTTCCAGGAAAGTCCGGAAGGCCCTCTGCCGCAGGCCGATCCCGGCGCCATTAATATCCCTCCCCCGGATGTCAACACCAGCCGCCCTCTGATCCCCGTCCGTCCTTCCGCCTCCCGTCCGTCCCCGGCGGAGAACCCTGCCTACCAGCCGCGTGCCATCTCCCCGGGCGAAAGCGACTCCCTCCGCCAGCAGCTTGCCGCCGCGCGGAAAGAAAGCGAACGCTGGCAGGAGAAGTTCACCCGCCAGTCCGCCGAACTCAAAAGCGCCCTCTTTGAGGTGGACAGAACAAAGGTGACGGTCGTGGAACTGAAGGCCAAAGTCGCCCAGACTCAGGATGCCTTTGAAAATGCGGCCAAGGATCGCGAGATCGCCCGGGCAAAGACGCCGCCCCCGGATGACAAACGCGCAAACGAGCTGGCCGCACGCATCGAAAAAATCGAGGCGGACAACGAGGTGCTGCTTGACGAGAACAGCCGCCTCGTGGCCAAGCTCGAATCCGCTTCGAAATATATCAGCTCCGCAGACGACGGACGCAAAACGCTTGACGCCGACCGCCGGAAAATCCTCCGGCAGCGCGACGAGGCGATCGCCCGGACAAAACGCCTCAAGGAAAATGCCGCCACCATCGAACGGCTCGACACCGAAAAAGCCGACCTCGAGAAAAAATTTGCCGTGGAGAAGCGCGCCCTCGAGTCCAAGCTCGCCGAGGCCGCCAATCCCGAACGCCTCCGGAAACTCGAGCGGGAAAACAAAGCCCTTTCCGTCCGGCTCGACGATTCCGCGAAGAAATTTGCCGAGGCGGAAAAAACCCGCGCCAGCGAAACCGCCCTGCGCATCACAAAAATCGAGGCCGATTCCGAAGCCCTCCAGGACGAGAACAGCCGACTTCTCGCCAAGCTCGAGTCCGCCTCGAAATATATTGCGGCCGCAAACGCGGAGCGCGGGGAGATCGAAGCCGACCGGAAAAAGATCGCGGCGCAGCGGGACGCGATGGCCGCGAAGAACACCGGGCTCGATGCCGCCAACGAAGCCCTTCTCGACGAAAACCGCCGTCTTTTCGGAAAGCTCGAATCCGCCTCGAAATATATCGATGGCAGCGAGGCCGTCCGAAAATTGCTCGAAGCCGACCGGAAAAAGATTGCGGCGCAGCGGGACGCGATGGCCGCAAAGAACACGGGACTTGATGTCCGCAACGAGGTTCTCCTTGAGGAGAACAACCGTCTCTTCGTGAAACTTGAGGCCGCCGCAAAATATATCGACGGAGCCGTGGCCGCCCGCAAGTTGCTGGAGGCCGACCGCCGGGTGCTTGTCGGCAGGCGGGATGACGCGCTTGCGGCCGCGAAGAAACTCAGGGAGGAAAAGGCGGCACTGGAACAGGTCGTCGGGGAAAAGACCGCACAGGAAAAGAAGTTTGTGAAGGAGAAGAAGGATCTCGAATCCAAACTGGCGGCCCTTCCGGGTGCGGATCGGCTCAGGAAAGTCGAAGCCGAAAACAAAAAGCTGGCCGCCGAGATTGAAGAGGCCGGTCGGAAGCTGGCCGAGGCCGCAAAGAAGCCCGATGACAAAACGGTTTCCGATCTGCGCAGCGAGATGAACGGCCTCAATGACCGGCTCCTGGAGGCCCAATCCCAAATTGCGGGCCGGGAGGAACAGATCAAAAAACTGGCGGCCCAGCTGGACGAGGCTTCCGGTGAGATTGCCCGCCTCAAGCTCAACCCGGAACCCACCGCCGAGGAAAAACGCGCCATTTCGGAGAACGATGTCCTGCGGGGGATCATCCTCCGCCAGATCAAGGAACAGAGCGGGCGCGATGCGGCCCGCACCGCCCTCGAGAACGAAATCCAGAGCCTCCAGATAAAATCGGACACCATCTCCAAGCAACTCGGGGTGCTGTCCCGCCCGGCATTCCAGCTCACCGAGCAGGAGGCCCTGATTTTCAAAGAGCCGGTGACTCTGCTCTCCGAAACGGGCAACTCCTCCCTTAATGTCACCATGGCCATTTCAAAGCCGGGAGCAAAAGCCGGAACGCCTCCCGATGCAAAGCAGGAGTCCAAGCCGACAGCGACCGGGCCGGACGCGCTCTCCAAAGATTCCCGCGACCTCGTCGAGCAGGCCCGCCAGCTTTTCAATGACCGGCAGTTCGCCGACGCCGAAAAAATCTACCAGAAAATCGTCGAGTCCGCCCCGGACAACTATTTCGTTCTCACCAATCTCGGCGTCACCCAAATCCAGGCGAAGAAGCTGGCCGCGGCCGAAGTCGCCTTGAAAAAGGCGGTCTCGATCAATCCGAAAGATTCTTTCGCGATAACGAACCTGGGGATTGTCTATTGCAAGCGGGGGCATTTCGACGAAGCGATTGCCACGTTGAAGGAAGCTCTCTCCCTGGATGGGAAAAATCACGTCGCCCTGAACTATCTCGGCATCTGCTACGGGGAAAAAGGTCTCACATCGGAAGCGGAGGACTGCTTCAAGCGCAGCATCGAGATCCGAAACGATTACCCGGACGCCCATTTCAATCTCGCCGTCCTCTATGTCAATTTCAAGCCACCGGCTGTCATTCCCGGAAGAGAGCATTACAACAAGGCCATCCAGTTCGGATCGACTCCCGACCCCGCGCTCGACCGCCTTCTCAAGTAGCACACCGGTGATCCGGCCCCCGGCTATTGCCCCGCATGGGTGTCGCGGTAGAGGGCGGCATAGACGCCGTTGCGGGCGAGCAGTTCCGGCCCCGTGCCGTCCTCGACGACACGCCCGTCCTTGAGCACGATAATGCGGCCGAGCGCATGCACCGTGGGCAGCCGGTGGGTGATAATGAGCGTCGTGCGCCCGCGCATGAGATCCGCGATCGTTTCCATGATCGCGTGTTCGGTGGAAGGATCGAGCGCGCTTGTCGGCTCATCGAGGAGCAGGATCGGCGCATCTTTCAGGAAGGCCCGCGCAATGCCGATCCGCTGGCGCTGCCCGACGCTGAGATGGCTTCCGCGTTCGCCCACCGGGCTGTCGAACCCCTGCGGCATCTGGAGGATGAAGTCGTGCGCCTGAGCGCGCCGCGCCGCATTGACGATCTCGGCCTCGGTCGCGCCGGGCTTGCCGTAGGCGATGTTCTCCTTGATGGTCGTGGAAAATAAAACCGTGTCCTGGAGCACCATGCCGATGTGCGCCCGGAGGCTTTTCTTTGTCACGGTGCGCAGATCGCATCCATCGAGAGACACGGATCCCGAGGTCGGATCGTAAAAGCGCGGGACGAGGCTCATCAGCGTGCTCTTGCCCGTGCCGGTTCCGCCGACAAACGCAACCGTCTGGCCGGGCTCGATCGTGAAGCTGATATTTTTCAAAATCACCCGCTCGTCGGTGTATCCGAACGACACGTCGGTGAACGCGATCCGTCCGTCCGCCCGGCCGAGCGCGCGGGCGTCGGGCGCGTCGGGCACATCGTTGTCGCGGTCGAGCACTTCAAAGCAGCGCGTGACCCCGGCGGCCGCGCCCTCGAGTGCCCAGGCGGTGTAGGCCAACTGCTCGATCGGCTGGTAGAGCATGGCCAGGTAGGCCGCGAAGACCGTCAGGTCTCCCAGCGTGAGCGTCTTGGCCACAACTTCCAGCGCCCCGACGTAATACATGACCGCGATCCCGACCGCCATGAGCGTGCCGACAACGAGCGAGCTGGCCACCGTGGTGATGCTCAGCCGCATGTTCGCATCCAGGCTTTGCGTGGCCCGCCGCCGGAATTGTAGAATCTCAAAGTCCTCGCGCCCGAAGGCATGCACCATGCGGATTTGGCTGAGCCCTTCCTGGGCGAGGGTGAGCAGGTCGCTTTCGCGCTCCTGGATCGTGGTCGATTGCCTGCGCACGCGGTCGGCATAATGCCGGATCGCCCACACGACAACCGGCAGGATCGCCAGCGAGGCCAGGGAAAGCTGCCAACTCATCCGCACCATCACGCACAACGCCGCCCCGAGCGTGACCACCGACGAAAGCACGCCCGCGAATCCTTTGTTGTAAATCGTCTGGATGCTCTGCGAATCGTAGGCGACCCGGAAACTCGAATCCGCGCTCCGCCGGGAGTCGTGAAACTTCAGTGGCAGCGCCTGCATCGTGCTGTAAAGATCGGTGCGCAAGGCCAGAAGGGCCCGCAGCCCGACCCGGATAAAAAGGTAGTTCGACGCCAGATTCACCAGACCGGACAGCATGCTGATCACGACCATCGTCAGACACAGCCAGAAAATTGCCGCCGCATCACTGTCGCCGAACCAATGCCGGACAAAGGCCCCCGCGCCCTTTGCCGCCCCCGCCGGATCCAGCACGCCATCGACAATGTATTTGAACGGCCAGGGCTTCAGCAGGCTGAAAAGGATCGAGACCAGCGTCAGTAAAATCCCTCCGATGGTTGGCCGCATAAACGGCCGGAAATACCGGATCGCCCGCAGGTAAATGTTCACAGCGGCGAACCCTAGCAGCAAGAGCCTTCGTGCGCGAGAGCCGATTTCGTTCGCAGGCGCGCGGACAAATCAGGCCAATGGCTGGTCGCCGTTATTGAGGATCGCGGCGAGACGTTTCACGGCCGGAAAGCCAAGCATTTCTCCCCAACGGCATTTGACCGGAGTGATCCGGGCGGCGGGGAGGACGGCCAGCCATTTGGCGGCACCATCGGGCGGGAAGTCCGAAGGCAGAACGATCCGGGCGGCAATGGGGCCGGGCCGGAACCGATATTTTTTCCAAGCGGACTCGTGGCTGGCCGAGGGCTCGTCGGTTGCGGCACGGGGTTCCATCCGCTCGGGGGTGGAGAGCCGTTTGAACGCGTCCTTCACGGTGGAGAACCATCCGCCGGAGATTTCGGCCACGGCCGGCGCGACGGAGCCGATGAGCAACAATTCCGGTGCGGGGCGTCCGGCTGCCGCGAGTTGGCGGACCATCTCGAGGGCAACCGTGCCGCCGAATCCGAAGCCGGCGAGCACAAACGAGGCGGTGGGATCTTCCTCAAGGAGGACATCGATATAGGCGGCGGCGGCACTTTCGACCGACGGATGGCAGGCTTCCGGATTATGGAACCCCCGGGCCACCAAGCCGATGATGCGGCGCGTGGAACCGAGGGCGGTCGCCAGATCGCGATAGAGATCGGGTGTCCCCGAGGCGCCGGGAAGAAGAACCAAGGTCGGGGCGCCGCCTTTTTCGTGCAGCACGGTGACCGGATTCCACGGACGCGAAGCGGCGGCCGATGGGGCCGGGGCAACGGCTTTCGGAGTCTGCGGAACCGGCATTTCGGGAACCGGAAGCAAGGCTTCGTCAATCCAGCCGCCGCGTGTCAGCGGCCATTCCGAAACGGCGAGAAGACCGGGCGATGCGGAGTCCGCCAACACCCAGGAGTGTGCGCCGATGTGGGCGTCGAGCGCGCCAACGAGCAGGGATTCCGTGGCGCGGTGGGCCGCCGCATCGGGGATGCCGGGCACACGTTTCCCGTCGCTCTCGATGAACAAATCTCCGGAGTGATCGCGCCACCCGCGGAGGCCGGTGGCGATTCCCTTGCGTCCGCTTGCGCCGACGGATTTTTTCCAGCCCGGAAACCGGAAGACGAGTTCGCCGGAATAGCCGGGAGGCATTTCGTGGGCATCGGGGTCAAAAATCGAAACTTCAACATCCGGGGTCGGTTTGCCCGGCGCGAGCGTCGCGGCTTCCGCGCTGGCGGCGGAGGCAACGCCGAGCCCGCAGAGTCCGGCCGGGCTGAAAAAGACAAGGGTGTTCAGCGATCCGTTGGCCTGTTGGTTCCAGATGTCGAGCGCGGCCTTGCGCGGCGATCCGGCTTCGACAGCGACAACGCGGATCGTTGGCGGGACGTGTTCCTCCCGGCGCGCCCAGCGGGCAGCTTGGTTGTGCCATTCCGGTGCGGTAAGGCGGAGGTGGGTGACCGGAGCCGTCGCCGGATCAAGCAGGTCGTTGCCGGCGAGGTGAACCGTGCCACCGGCGAGAAGCGGAAGCATCCACTCGTCAAAGAACGCACCGCCTCCCGCGGCCGCGTGCGCGAGGAACGAGTCGCCCGGATCGAAATGCAGAACCCGCGCACCCTCGATGCAGGCGGCGATCAACTGGCCGTGGGTCAGGGCGCGGACAATCGGAACCCCTCCATCGCAGTGGCCGGTCAGAATGGCGGCGGGTGTTTCGGCGGAAATTTCGGGCCCGGGCAGGTCGGACGTCTCGAGAGTGTCCCATTCCTGATCCAGCACAATCCGGCGGCGGGAGGATTCGTCGAGCAGGGGCGCGCTTGCGGCATCGCAGAGGACGACACCGACATCGTGGGAGGAGAGCGTGGACTCGATCCACTCCGGCGGGGAAGACGGGTCGAGCGCAACGCACAGGTTGCCCGCTTTCCACGAGCCGAGCAGCGCGACGGCAACCCACGACGTTGAAGAAAGGAAAAGTCCCGCATGCCAGCCGTCGGCGAGCCCGGCCTGCGCGAGGTGCGAGGCCAGTTTGTCGGAGAGGGAATCCAGCGCGGAAAAAGTCAGCGCATAATCTCCATCCTGGACGGCAATGGCGTCCGGGTGCCTGGCTGCCACTTCGCGGAAGGCGGCCGGAATCGACTCCGGATGTTCCAGGCTTTCCGGCCCGCGCGCCCAGTTCCTCAGCGTGCGGGTTTCCTCGGGTGTCAGGATCGGCACTTTGGCGAGCGGCTTGTCGAGAAGTTCCGGCAAATCGGCAATCAGCGCGGTGACGCGCGAAAGAAGATCGCGCGCGGCCGGCTCGGAAGGTCCGTCCACCCGAAGAGACAGGCGGATTCCCTCGCGGGCTTCGAGCAGCAATCCGCTTGGGGAAGGAGGCAGCACACGGGTGTCAAAGTTGATCCAGCGGGGCAGCACGGAATGAATGATGTCGTTCAGCGGCTCGCCCCGCCAAGCGAAGGAGACGGGGATTTCCTGCAACGCGAACGGAAGTCCGGTTGCCGCCAGCACCTGAGCCGGATTGATCCAGGCGTTTGCCGTGGCCGTCTCGTGTCGTTTTTGCGCGGCGAGAAGCCAGGCGCCGACAGGGCCTTCCCAAGTTTGCGAAATCGGAAGCCAGTTTTCGAAAAAGCCGGCCTCCGGGGGTTGCCGGGCCGAGTGCAGGGCAAGCGAAAGATGTCCGGTCGCTCCAAACCGGCGCAAAACGAGCGCCCAGAGACATTGCAAAACAACCTGACGATCGAGGTTCCGATCCGCGCACAATTTCGCAAAGGCGGCGGTCTCCTCGCGTCCGAGGGCCGTCGAAGCTCGGGCAAAGCTCCCCCCGTCCGGGCGGGGATGGAGCCGCAGCGGCCGATCCGCGCCGGCGAGGACTTCTTTCCATGCCGCGAGCGAGCCGGGGGTAGAAAGGGCGACAGCGGCCGGTTCGACGGAAACGGGCTGCCCGATCGCCACCAGCCAGTCGGCCAGCACGCGCCCCACGGAAAACTCATCCAACAGGAACGCTGGAAACGTCAGCAGGTAATGGGCGTTGCCGCCCGGCAGTCGGATCTCATGAAACCGCACCAGCGGAAGAATGCTCGGATCAAACGAGCGTGCGGCATCCGCCGCGAGCAGAGCGTTCCATTTTTCCGGCACGTCTTCCGGTGTTTCGCCCTGCCAATCAATAGCGATCCAATCCGTTCCGGCGGAATCGCGTTCCTTGACTGTCAGCATTTCTCCGGCGGATGGCGTGAATGTGGAACGCAGGATCCCGTGGCGCGACGCAACCGACTGCCAGGCCGCGCGGAGGGATTCCAGACCGGTTTTTTCCCCGAAACTGATCGAGACCTGCGTGTTCCCCGCTCCGGTTCGCGACAGGGCGGGAGATCGGTGGAATGCCGCCGCCTGCATCGGGTTTGCTGGAAATTCTCTCATCGTCGGCCGGGGTTAAAATCCGTCATCCGTGACGGCTCCGTGCGACGCGGTCGAAACATGCGACGCGTATTTTGCAAGGACGCCGCGGCGGTAGCGGGGGGTCGGCTTTTTCCATTTTGCCAGGCGTGCGGCAATTTCTTTTTGCGGGATGTCCAGCGTGAGCCTGCGGGCGGCGGCATCGATCGTGATCGGATCGCCATTGCGGACGATCGCAAGCGTTCCGCCCTCGAACGCCTCGGGCGTGATGTGGCCGACCACAAACCCGTGGGTGCCCCCGGAGAACCGTCCGTCGGTGATCAGGGCAACGTCTTTGCCAAGCCCCCGGCCCATCACCGCACTGGTCGGCGAAAGCATTTCGCGCATGCCCGGCCCTCCGCGCGGCCCCTCGTAGCGAATGACAAGGACATCTCCTTTGACAATTTTTCCGGCAAGGATCGCGTCGAGGGCTTTTTCCTCGGACTCGAAGACACGGGCGGTGCCGGAGAATTTTTCCCCCTCTTTGCCGGAGATTTTGGCAACGGCACCCTCGGGGGCGAGGTTGCCGCGGAGGATGACGAGGTGGCTTTCCTTTTTGATCGGACGGTCGAGGGGCAGGATGATCTGTTGCTTTTTCGGGTAGGGTTTGAACGGCGCGAGGTTCTGCTTGAGCGTCTTTCCCGTGACGGTGAGGCAATCGCCATGAAGCAATCCGGCGGCAAGAAGATCCTTCATCATCGGCACGATGCCGCCGATGTTCACCAGCTCGGACATCAGGAAACGCCCGCTGGGCTTGAGGTCGGCGAGAACCGGCACGCGCTTGCCGATACGCGTGAAGTCGTCGAGCGCGAGATTGACGCCCGCCGAGTGCGCGATCGCCAAAAGATGGAGGACGCAATTCGTCGAGCCGCCGAGCGCGATGGATACGGTGATCGCATTTTCAAACGCTTCCTTGGAAAAAAGATCCGACGGGCGGATGCCGCGCCTGAGCATGTTGATGACGGCGGCACCCGCATCGCGGCAATCCTGGATCTTGTGTTTTGACACCGCCGCCTGGGCCGAGCTGTTTGGAAGGCTGAACCCCATGGCCTCGATGGCCGAGGCCATCGTGTTGGCCGTGTACATCCCGCCGCACGAGCCGGCACCCGGAATCGCACAGGACTCGACGGCGTGAAGCTCCCTGTCCGTGATTTTTTTGGCCGCCTGCTGGCCGACCGCTTCGAAGACCGAAACGACATCGACGTTCTTTCCGGCGAGGCATCCGGGCAGGATCGTGCCACCGTAGACGAAGATCGCCGCACGGTTCATCCGTGCAATCGCGATCAGGCATCCGGGCATGTTTTTGTCGCAGCCGCCGATGGCAACGAACCCGTCAAATCCCTGACAGCCCACGACCGTCTCGACCGAGTCGGCGATCACTTCGCGGGAGACGAGCGAGTATTTCATGCCTTCGGTTCCCATCGAGATGCCGTCGGAAATCGTGATCGTGTTGAAGATCGTCGCCTTGCCGCCGGCCGCGTCGATGCCGAGCGCGGCTTCGCGGGCGAGCTGGTCGATGTGCATGTTGCACGGTGTGACCATGCTCCACGTCGAAGCCACGCCGATCTGCGGCTTGGAAAAATCGCTTTCTTTGTAACCCACCGGATAAAGCATCGCCCGGCTTGGCGCGCGGCTCACTCCATCCAGAACGATTGAGGAGTGCGGACGCATGCGGGCATTGGATTTGGAACTCATAAGCGAAAACCCATACCACCACTTGCCGCAGCGGGCGAGCGCCGATTTTCAAGCCGCAGCGCCAAATTGCGGCGTCCCGGTTGGGATGAGGGAGGGGCTCCCCTCCCGCGCAAATCGGTTCTGGCAGCCGGGCGACCTTCCGTCACTTGACCGGAAGCTTCGTGTCTTTTAAACGCCGGCAGTGAAAAGAGAGTTGTTCCGCGCGGGCGGGTTCTCCATTCTCCTGCGCGATGACATCCGAATTTTTGCCCGCCGCAACGCGTCTCTGCGCGGTGTGCGGCCTGTGCTGCAACGGCGTGATGTTTCACAGCGTTGAGTTGCAGGCGACCGACCGGCCGAAGGAACTCCTCAGCCTCGGGATGAAATTGAAGAAGAAGCGGAGACGGAATTTTTTCCGCCAGCCCTGTCCGGCCCACAAGGATTCCCGCTGCTCGATCTATGAACAGCGGCCGCAGCGCTGTCGGTTGTTCGAGTGCCGCCAACTCCTGCTCGTCCGCTCGGGAGAAATCACGGAGACGTCCGCCCTGGAGAAAATCCTCGAGGAGAAAAAGCGCATCGCCGGGGTGGAGAACCTGCTCGATCTGGCCGGGGCGACCAATCGCAGACGGTCGCTGAAGCGCCGCCATCAAAAAGTTCTCGATGAGCCGCCGGACGGCGCGGATGTGGAGCCGCTCCGCGAACGGTTGACGGAGGCCATGCGGCAGCTGGAGGAAGTCCTGGAACGCGACTTCCGGGGGAAGTGATGGAACGCCTGCCTTTTCATGTTGAGGCAGTTGCCGAGGGCTCGTCCGCACGGGCAGCGGTTTTCCACACGCTGCACAACGAGGTGCGAACCCCTCTCTTCATGCCGGTCGGCACGCAGGCGACCGTGAAGGCGCAGCTTCCGCAGTCGTTGGAGGATTCGGGCACCCAGATTCTCCTGGCCAATACCTACCATCTGCTTTTGCGTCCGGGGACGGAGGTCTTTCGGCGCATGGGCGGGATTCATGCGTTTATGAGCTGGAAGCGTTCGGTTCTCACCGACTCGGGCGGGTTTCAGGTTTTTTCGCTTCGTCATGCGCGCTCGATGACCGAGGAGGGGGCCGTTTTTCAAAGCTACACCGATGGGCGCACGATCCTGTTGAGCCCGGAGGTGAGCATCGGTACTCAGGTTGCGATCGGGAGCGATATCATGATGGCGCTTGACCAATGTGTCGCTTCGACCTCCGATGAGACGATGGTGAGAAATGCGATGGAGTTGACCCGCCGGTGGGCGGCCCGCAGCCTGGCGGCACGCGGGGACTCGCCGCAGGCGATGTTTGGGATCGTCCAGGGCGCGCTCTTTCCCGAGCTCCGGCGCGAGAGCATGTCCGGTCTCGGCGGGATGGACTTCGATGGCTATGCGATCGGCGGTTTGGCGGTCGGGGAGAGCAAAAACGAACGCGAGGACATGTGTGCGTTCACTACCAGCCTGATGCCGCGCGGGAAGCCACGCTACCTGATGGGGGTTGGCACGCCGTTGGATATCCTTGAGGCCGTCCACCGCGGGGTCGATCTGTTCGACTGCATCATTCCAACTCAGGTCGCGCAGCGGGGCGGAGCCTTCACGTCGCGCGGGTTCCTGCAAATGCGGCGCGGGGTCTACAAGTTCTCGCAGGAAACGCTCGACCCCGCCTGCGACTGTCCGACGTGCTCCCGCTATTCGCGCGCCTATTTGCACCACCTCACCAAGACGAAGGAAACGCTGGGTTGGCAGCTCCTTGGCAAACACAACATCCACTTCTACCACCGGCTCATGCGCGAGATCCGACAGAGCATTCTCGAGGGGCGGTTCCTCGGTCTCTACCGCGATAAACGCGCGTTCCTGCAGGAGGACGACCTGGACAATCCGGTGCATGATCCCGGGCCGAAACGCACGAAGCGGCTGGTGCTCGGAGATTACGAAATTCACACGGCCCGCGAGGGGTTCGCGAGCATTCTGCACCGGTCGTCCGGTGAGATCATGCACTCGCGCACACCGCCGATGGACGAGGCCAACCGCCTCTATGTCGGGCAATCCGGCCTTGCATCGCTGCTGAGCGGGGAGGAGAAACTTGTCCTCTGGGATGTCGGGCTGGGTGCGGCCGCCAACGCCATGGCGGCGATCCGCTGCTACGAAGCCCGGGCGGCCCGTGAACCGGTGCGTCCGATGCGGATCATCAGCTTTGAAAACGACCTTGATTCGCTCCGTCTGGCCTTTGCGAACAATGACAAATTTCCGTATCTGCGGCACAGCGGACCGGCGGGACTGCTCAAGAGCGGCCGCTGGCAATCCCGCGAATACCCGGGGTTGAGCTGGGAGTTGCTGACGGGAGATTTTCTCGCGTTGCTGGATGAGGTGCCCGCGCCTCCGGATGTCATCTTTTACGACATGTTTTCCAGCAAAACGAATCCGGGGCACTGGACGCGGGAAACCTTTCGCCGGCTCTATGCCGCCTGCCAGGGCCGCCCTGCCGAATTCTTTACCTACACCGTTTCGACAGCCGCCAGAGTCGCGCTTCTCGCGGCCGGATTCTTCGTCGCCAAGGGCCGCAGCACCGGCGAAAAAGTCGAAACAACGATCGCGCTCACACCCCAAGCCCTCGGACTCCCGACCGGACGGAGTCGCGATCTCCTGGCGGCCGACTGGCTCGTGAAGTGGAACCGTTCGCGGGCGAAGTTTCCCGAAGGAATGCCGGACAGCGAGCATCCCGCCTTCGAGAGGATGATCCGCGAACACCCGCAGTTTTTAAAGAACACGGCGGACGCACGAACCTGAACCAACCCCCCGGTTCCCCACCGAAAAATCGCTCAGAACTGTTTGAGAAACCGGAGGTCGTTCTCGACGAGCATGCGGATATCGGGGATCTTGGCAAGGTTCATGGCGAGGCGGTCGAGTCCGAAGCCGAAGGCGAAGCCAGAGACACGCTCGGGGTCGTAAAGCCGGTCGCCGCGGCGTTCGCAGATCGCCTCGAAGACGGCCGGATCGACCATCCCGCAGCCGGCAAGTTCCATCCATTGGTTGCCCAGCGCCTCCGCACGAATGTCGATTTCGTAGCTCGGTTCGGTGAACGGAAAAAAGTGCGGACGGAACTGGATGTCGGTTCCCGGCCCGAAGAGCTCGCGGAAGAAAAATTCCAGCGTGCCCTTGAGGTCGCCGAGGTTGACATTTTCAGCCACGTAGAGGCCTTCCATCTGCGTGAACTGGGCAAGGTGCGTGGCATCGACCTCGTCCCGGCGGTAGGCCGAACCGGGAGCAATGATGCGGATCGGCGGCGGACAGTTTTCCATCACGCGGATCTGCACGGTTGATGTGTGCGAGCGGAGGAGACGTCCGTCGGGCAGGTAAAACGTGTCCTGCTCGTTCCGCGCCGGATGGTCGGGAGGCGTGTTCAGCGCGTCGAAACAATGCCACTCGGTTTCGATGTCGGGTCCGTCCGCAATCGCGAAGCCCATCCGGCGGAAGCACCGCACCGCCCGGTCGAGCAATTGCGTGAGCGGATGGAGGGTGCCGGGTGTCGGCGAAGTTCCCGGCAACGTGAGATCGAGCGAAGCAACAGCAGCGGTATCCGCTTCTTCAAGGAGACCGGTTTCGCGTGTTTCGAGGGCCGACGTCACCGCCTGCCTCAGGTCATTGAGCAACTTCCCGACGCGTGGACGCTCTTCCTTGGCGACCGTGCGCATCCTCTCGCCAAGGACGGTAATCAGACCGCTCTTGCCAAGGAAACGCACCCGCACAGCGTCCAACGACAACCGGTCGCCGACCGATCCGATAGCAGTCAAGGCATCGGCGCGCAGGTCTCCAACTTGTTTTTCCATCGCTGGTTTGTTCCTCTTTAATCCAAGGGGAACGGGCACCCCGCCCGTTTATGTTTCTCTCACGGGCGATCCGCCCGCGACCCCAGTTTTCAGGCCGCTTGCTTCTTCGTCTCCAGAGCCACTTTGGCCCTGTCGGCGATCTGCTTGAAGACGGGCTCGTCCTGAATGGCAATATCCGAGAGAACCTTGCGGTCGATCGTGATATTGGCGGCCTTCAATCCCTCAATGAACCGGCTGTAGGTCAGGCCCTGCGCCCGGACGGCCGCGCTGAGGCGGGTGATCCAGAGGGCGCGAAAATTGCGCTTGCGGGTTTTACGGTCGCGGTAGGCCCAGTATTTCCCCTTCATCTGCGCATCTTTTGCGTAGCGGAAGAGTTTCGATCTGCGGCCACGGTAGCCCTTTGAGGCGTCGATGACGCGCTTGCGGCGCGCGCGGCTGGCGGGAGCATTGGTTGCTCTTGGCATGTTCTGTCATCCTGCGGTGAGGCAGGGTCTCCTTGGAGCGGCTGTTCGTTTGGTGATGATCCCCGGACTCGCCGGCTCCGTCATCCCCGGAAAATTAATCCAGGGAAGTCCAAGGGATCGAAGGTAATCTAGTGACTGAACGGCAGGTTCGCCCTGATGCGGGCGACGTCGGTGGGATCCACGACGGCCGACTTGGCCATCTTGCGTTTGAGGTTCGAACTCTTGGTGGCGAGAAGGTGGCGGCGGCTGGCCTTTGTGCGCATGATCTTGCCGGTTCCGGTGACCTTGAAACGCTTGGCAACGGCCTTGCGGGTTTTACTGCGTGCAATTGGTTTTGGCATGGGAAAAGTCAAACAGAATATCAAGGCTCGATCCGCACGCAATCACAAAATCCTAAAAAATGCCGTTTGGTTTCAGCCTCCGGAGAGAACGGATGAACAATAAATGTCTCAGCTGAGACATTTATTGTTGCGGGATTGAAATGCGGGGGCGGTTTTGTGCCATTCGATTTGATTGCAAACGATGCGGATCGCCTGCCTGTTTTTCTGTGCGGACAGGCGTCCCAAAGTTCGACCAAATCCATCCCGGCTCTGTAGGGGGAGACCTTTTAAATGTCCGATCTGATCATCGGCAAATTGCGCAATCACCCTCCCCTCCGGTTGCGAAAGTCGTGGTGCTATCCTGCCGCGTGGAGTGCTGCGGCTTTTCCGGCGGCTTCGCCGGTGGCCAGGCAGGTGCCGATGACGCGGATCGAGGCCTGGGCTTCGTGCGAACAGGAGATGCAGCGGCCGGCCATGAAGAGAGCCTCGACATTGCGGGAGCGAAGGGCGCGAAGCGGGATACCGCAAGGCCGGTTCTCAGACGGAAACCGGAATTTCGGTCCGGTGGGTTTCTCCCGTAATTCCATCGGCCAAGCAGTCCGAGCCACAGAATCGGCAAACGTGGCTCCGTCGCGGATGTCGTCGGTTGAAAGCTCGTAGCGGCCGGAGATCCTGCGGCTTTCCCGGATCCCCGCCCGCGCGGGCAGCTCGGCGAGCGTGGCGCGGAGAAATCCCGGCATCGTCCCACGCAAAAACCGGACAATCCGCAGGGCGGCATCGCGTCCCTCGTTCTCAATCGCCGCAAGCTGCAATGCGTCGCAGGGGTCGAATGCCGCCAAGTTCGGAAAAAGTGGAGCAGGCGAGTCGCCTGCTTTTCCCGGAGAGGAAGGGCCCCGGGACGGTCGCTCCACGTTCCCAAGCTGCCCGGACGCGGAGCCATTCGGGGCGAACCCCACAGCGGCGAGATCCATCGTGCCCCAGGCTTCACCCTCTGTCGCCCCGCCGCGGAATGCGGCCCCCAGGGCGGAAGCGGGAAGAATGCCGTCGGTGACCGCCGCGCTCAGTGCCCGAGCGATCCGGATCCGTTCGTCGCCGGACAAGGCGGATGCGGGCACGCCGTCGAGTTTGAAAATGTAAGCCGGTCGCTGGAGTTTGTCCGCCGGTGCCTGGGTCCAATCCGCTCCGGTCAGCACAGCCACTTCGGCGTCGCCGGTGGTGTCCACGACCGCGGCGGTCTCCAATTGCGCGCGCCGACCCGGACTGTTCAGGCCCAGGATCATGCCGCCGCCGGAACTGGCCTCGAGAATTTCGGTGTGCAACCGGATCTCGAGTCCCGGAACGTCCGCGCACAGGCGGCCAGCAAGCGAGGCGAATGCCGCCGGCTCATGGAGCAGGACATCAAGACGCCCCATGCGGACAGGCCCCCGCGCGCCGCCGGCTTCGAGCAGGCGGTTTGCAAACTCCATCGGAAACCCGGAGTTGGCGGGAATCAACGGCTGCGATTCATTTTCTCGCAGGAGATAGAGCCCGCAAATCGAATGGATCAGCGCGCCCGCCACCTGACCGCCAAGCATGCCCCGCCTCTCAATCAGGACAACACGGGCGCCGCTCCGGGCAGCGGATACCGCGGCGGCAATCCCGGCGCACCCTCCGCCGACAACTGCTACGTCGGCGCGCATCCCGTGCCTTCCTCCGGTTGGAAATCGGTCGGGTCTCCGCCGAGCAGATCCTCACGCACCCGGGCGAGAACGAGATCCGCTTCTTCCCGGGTGGCGGAGCCTTCCCTCCAAGAAAAGGTGACGTTGAGCCGCCCGTTAAAAAGCCCGAAAAAAAGCCCTGATCCGGGCGGGGCGGACACCGAGGGAATATGGTAGGCATTGGTCACGCGTGCACCAAACACGTCGCCGAGCCCTGCGGAGAACTCGCCGGTGAACGAGTGGAAAAACGCGGTGATCTCGCCGCCAAATTGCCGCCGCACAAACGCCAGATAAACCGCGGAGGGGAGTCGTCGCAAAAGCTCCAGCACCTGGGTGAACGAACGATCAAGCCGCCCGCGTGTCATTTCCTCAAACTGCGCCTGCGCAAGCTTCGCCGCCGCCGCCATCGAGTCCAATGAGGCCCGCGCCATCGCAAAAAATAAAATCGTCACACAATTCTGGAACGGCACCGTTCCCAGACCCTTTTTGCGGATCTGAACGGGCAGGCTTACCACGTAATGGGCGGGATCGCTGCCCCGTGCGAGGAAGGCCTGCCGGTGTGCCCGCAACGCGCAGGCCAGAAAATATCCGATGCGGAACAGCGGGCCGACCGCCGCTTCCATCCGGGCCTGAATGCGTTCGGTGGAGCCGACATCAAATGTGAGCATCCGGAACCTCAGACGACCGGGGCGCGGGTGTGGTCCCGCGAGCGATACGTAGCGGTCGGCCGCAAGTCCGAAAAACCGTTCGACAACCGGCGTGGCAATCCGGATACGTTCGCGAAGCGTCACGCGCGGAGGAACGGCTGGCGGCACGGGGAGAGCCGCGGCAGAACCGGGAGGAGGCGGGTTCACGAGCGCATCGACAAGGAATTCCGCGCCCTTGCCGTCGAAGAGAAGATGCGTCCATGTGAGAACAAGCAGGCTTCCTCCGCCCCGAAGCAACACGAGGTCGATGTGCAGGTTGCGCAAGCCATTGCGAGAGCCAAGCTGTTGGTTGAGGACGTGATCCACCCAGACATCCTCCGAGGCGATCTCCGTCGCGCGGCGCCCATCGGGAACGCACGCGCCTTTTTCAAACCAGAGGTTGACCGGCAGGTGGCGCTCCGTGCGGCGGCCTTCATGCCAGGCCGCCCGCAGCGTGAACGGGTTGCGCCGGACCACGGCGTCGAGCAGGGGATGCGCCGCAGCGAGGCCCCGGGCGGATTCCTCCACCCGCGCGATATCGGGAACCGAATTCATGCGCACATGCGTCTGGCCGATCAGCCCGTGCTGGCCGTGCCGGTGCATCATGCGGTCGAGCGCGAGAACGAAGCAGTCCGCCCCCGTCAGGCGGGCGAGTTCTTTTCCGAAGAAAAGACTCACCGCGGGTCTCCGGGCGTTGCGCGCTTCATCCGGGGGCCGCCTCCGAATCCATCAGGCGCGCGAGATCCGCAACCGAGGAAAAATTGGCCCGTGTGAGTTTTGCGGCCGGAAGACGCACCCCGAAATTCTGTTCGATCAGGATCAGGAGCTGCATGATCGCCATCGAGTCCAACCCCGCGTCGAAGAGGTTGGAATGTTCGTCGAAGTCGGGGCCGACCTCGAGAATATCGTGGGAAACAAGCCCGAGCAGCTTCGTCCGCCTTGAACAATGGTCGTCATTTGCTGTAGCCATAGATCCGGAATGCATCGCCTGAAGACTTCTAAAACCCATCCGGCAAGTCAACTGCTTAGACTCGTATGAACCGCCCGCCGCCCGGCGGTCGGGAACTTGCTGTCTGTCTGGCGTCGTCGCACCTCGGCTTTCAGGTTCATGCCGGGTTTCTCAGCGGTCTCGAGGGACTGGGCATCCGCCCGCGGCACATCAGCGGAGCGTCTTCCGGGGCTTATGTCGGCGGTCTCTATGCGGCGGGCCACTCTCCGGAGAAAATCAAAGACATCCTGGGCGCCCGGGCGATGACCCGTGCGTTCTGGGAATGGCGGGGGCCGTTGCGCGGGCTCGCCATGCTCGCCAACCTCACCGGGTTCACCGGATTCCTCACAGGAAAAAAGGTCTCCCGCTACCTGGAAAAATTTCTCGGCGGCCTCCGGATCGAGGACTGTCCGCGTGCCGAGCTTTCGATCGCCGTCACCAATCTGACAAAGAACCGCGCGGAGATCGTGCGCTCCGGTCCGCTCAAGGAATTCATCATCGCCAGTTGCGCGGTTCCCTGCATATTTCGGGCGTTCCGGATCGGCGGCGATCTCTATTGGGACGGCGCGGTTTCGGATTCCTCGCCCTTCAATCATCTCATTGACGACCCGCGCATCGGCACGATTGTCGTCCACGTCGTCACGCACCCGGATCATCCGCACGCGGCGCGGGCGCGCACGATTGCCGACGCGCTCGGCCGTTCGCACCAGATCGTGACCGACCGGTTGCTTGCGCTCTGCGTCGAGAGCGGACGCCACCGGGGGAAGAGGATCATTGTCCTGACCAGCGAAGTCCCCCGGTTCCGATTCGGTGCCCCGCAATCCGTCGCCCCCCTCTTTGCCGCCGGCCGGGCGACGGCACACACCCATCGGGAGGTGCTGTTGGAATCGGCCTTTCCGTGTTGAGTTGGCGGCCTCTTTGACATTCCGCCGTCCGGGCCCGGCACCTGTTGGCGGAAGATCAGGCCGCAGGCCTCTCAACCATTGTCCGGAGCGAAGAGTTCGGATTCGAGGTAAGGGGTCGTGCGGGGCTTTCCGGGAAGATAGCCTTGAACGTAGTCCACATCCATGGCGACAAGCATATCGTAGATCGCCTGGCGTTCGACATATTCGGCGACAATCGGAACCAGCAGGGCGGCGGCGAGCGCCTGCACGGCGCGGACGACCGCGAGGCTGAAGGGATCTTCGTCAAGCTGGCGGAAAAACGATCCGTCGATTTTGATCAAATCAATGGGAAGGGATTTCAAGTAGATCAGGGAGGAAGCCCCCGATCCAAAATCATCGAGGGCAAAGCGGAACCCGCGCGCGCGCAGGGAAGTCATTGTGGCCTTCGCCTCGCGGAGATTCGAAATCACCTCATTCTCGGTGAGCTCGAAGAGGATCTTTTCGGGGCCGACCTCCCGGGTTTGCAGGAGGTTATCGAGAAATTCCACAAAATCCTCTCTGGCGAACGAACTGCCGGAAATATTGATGGAAAGATGCGCGTCGGGCCTCGCGACAAGCGACTCGACACCGCGCGTGATCACAAAACGGTCGAGGGCCGACAACTGTCCGGAACGCTGCACGGAATTCATGAAGGCCGCCGGATGGACGGGAGCGCTGTCCGGGCGGTCATCGAGGCGGAGCAAAACCTCGTGACACAGGATGGAACGGGCGTTTGTCGCAACGATCGGCTGAAAGTAAATGCCGAGCGTGCCATCCCGCATGGCCTTCTTGATGCGCTCCGCCCAATCGCTGTCGGCAACCAGCAGGGCAAGGGCGCTGGCATTTTCGTTGTGGAGCTCCACGCGGTTGCGTCCGCCGGCCTTGGCCGCATAGCAGGCGGCATCGGCCACGCCGAGGAGATCGGCCGCCTCTCTGGCTCCGTCGATGGGAGCCACGCCGATTGACGCGCCGACCCGGAAGGAACGTCCCTGCTCCGCGAACACAAGGCCTTCGATCTTGACGCGCAGATTCTCCCCGATCACCAAGGCGTCGGACACCGCGCAGTCGGGCAGGATAATCACAAACTCGTCACCGCCGAACCGCACCAGCACATCGCCGGCCCGGACGGCCTCGCGCAGGATGTCCGCGACCGTGAGCAGGAGGCGGTCGCCGGCATCGTGCCCGAGCGTGTCGTTCACGATCTTGAAATTGTCGAGGTCGATGTAGAGCAGCGCGCCCGGCCGGCCGCCACGGGCCTCGACGACAGCCCCTTCAACGGCCACGGCGAGCCGACGGCGGTTGAAGAGCTTTGTCAACGGATCGTGGTCGGCGAGAAATTCCAGGTCGCCCTCGAGCTGACGGCGTTCGGCGAGAGCCTTGACCGCGGCCTCGGCGACGGCAAGCCGCACATCCAGCAGGCCGGGGTGGTAGGGCTTGCCGATGTAGTCGTCCGATCCGGCCGCCAGAATCTCCTTCAAATCCTCGGGCCGGTTGTTTCCTGTTCCGGCGAGGATGTAGTAGCAACGCCCCAGCGGATGCTGCCGGAGGAGCCTGCTGAATTCGAGCCCGCTGATCCCGGGAAGCTGGATATCCAAAACAATGAGGGGAAAGAATTCTCCGCGCAACAGATCGAACGCGGCTTCGGCGGAATCGCATCCCCGCACCTCGTGCCCGCGCGAACGGATCATTCTTTCAAGCAGGCGCCGTGTCGAACGGTCGTCTTCGATCACGAGCACCCTCAACCCGGGTTCCGTTGGCCGTGTTGGCGGCGCCAAGGGGATTTCCGCCATCTGGAGGTCGCCGCTCATATCGGGGACGATCATTGTTTTGACTGCTGGAAAATGCAAGTGCGATACGAAAATCCGCCCCGGCCGCCGCTTCTTGCGCCCACCGCGGAGTTGTGGAAAATAAATTGATCTTATACGTGCCCTCGTTAATGTGCGGTTCTTTTCAAGGGGAAAATTATGGTTTCTATCCGCCGGATTGTTCTGCATTTGCTGCTGGTCTCCTCCTCGTGTTGTGTGCACGGAGCCGAGAGCTACATCATCGCGGACGTGCAGACCGGGTTTGTTCTGGCTTCCAAAGAACGCGACACCAGGCTGCCGGTGGCGAGCCTGACAAAAATTGCAACCACGCTGGTCGTCCTCGACTGGGCGAAGCTCAAGGGAATCGATCTGTCCACCGAGGTGGAAATCCCTGCGGGGGCTCTCGCGGCCGGGGGGGCCAATCCGGTGGGATTGCAGGAAGGAGACCGGATAAGCCTTCGCGACCTGATTTATTCTTCCCTGCTGGCCTCGGACAACGTGGCCGCCACCGCTCTCGCCTTCCACATCGGGGCACAGCTTCCCAACGCACAAGGACTCGGCCCGGTCGGCAATTTTGTCGCGCACATGAACGCGCTGGCCCGTTCGCTGGGCATGAAGCGGACCCTTTTTCTCAACCCCGCCGGGCTCGACAACGCGGAAAGGGGAGCGATCCCCTGCTCGACCGCCGCCGACATGGCCCGCCTCACCCGCTATGCCTACGGCGCGGCCGGCTTTCCCTTCTATGTGGCGCAGGCCTCCCGGCAGATCCATGTGAACCGCGCCGGTGTGGACTCTCCGTTTGAAATCAAAAATACGAACGAACTGCTCGGACGCGAGCGGATTGACGGGGTGAAAACCGGCACCACCCGGCGGGCGGGCGAATGCCTGATTCTCTCGGCAAACCGGCCACCGGAATCCTACCGCGAAGGGGAGACGGTTTTTGTCACCCCGAAAAGGATTCTTGTTGTTCTGCTGCGGTCTCAGGATCGCTTCGGCGAAGGGGCGACCCTGATGCAGAGAGGCTGGAACCTCTACAATGCCTGGGCCTCCCAGGGAAGAAAAACACCCAAATCCCGGACTTTGTAAATTCCATGAACAAAAAACGGATCGGCATTCTGACGAGCGGGGGCGACTGTCCCGGGCTGAACGCGGTGTTGCGCGCGGCTTCGCGCGCGTCGGAAAAACTGGGTTGGGAGCTGATCGGCTTTCACGACGGCTTCGAGGGGCTCCTGCCTCCCGGCAGTTACACGATTCTGGATCGCCGGGCGACAGCGGGCATCATGCATCTGGGGGGAACGATTCTCGGCACCGTCAACAAGGGCCACTTCGTTGCCAAGGCGGGGGCCGGCGACACGTTGGCCATCCCGCCCGGCATCATCGCTCAGGCGCGCCAGACATTCGATGCGCTCGGGCTCCACGCGCTCATCATCATTGGTGGCGAGGGATCGCTGTCCACCGCCCTGCAGCTCCACGAGGAGGGATTCCCGGTCGTCGGGGTGCCGAAGACAATCGACAACGACCTCGAAGCCACGGCAATGACGTTCGGGTTCGACTCGGCCGTGGCCTGTGTCGCGGACGCCCTCGACCGCCTGCACACGACGGCCACCAGCCACAAACGCGTGATGGTTCTGGAAGTGATGGGGCGTCATGCGGGCTGGATCGCCCTTCACGGCGGACTGGCCGGCGGGGCCGATGTGATTCTTATTCCCGAAATCCCCTTCGAACACGAGAAAGTTTCCGCGGAGGTCATGCGCCGCGACCGGGAAGGGGCCAAAAGCACGATGATCGTCGTCGCGGAGGGGGCCTCCCCGAAACAGGGTCACCAGCAGCGCCACCACACGGCCAGCGGCGAAAACCGCCTCGGCGGCGTCGCCGAAATCGTCGGCCGCGAAGTCGGCGACCGCACCGGCAAGGAAGTCCGCACCTGCATTCTCGGGCACCTCCAGCGCGGGGGAGGGCCCACGACGCTCGACCGCATCCTCGGCACCCGCTTCGGCGTCAAGGCGGTTCAGCTTGTCGCCGAAGGAAAATTCGGGACGATGGTGAGCTACCAGAACGACCAGACGCTCGATGTCCCGATCTCGCATGCCGTTCACAAACTTCGTAAGGTGAGCCCGGGTTGCCAAATGGTCGAAACCGCCCGTGCCGTCGAAATTTCTTTTGGAGACTAACATTATGTCCGACATCCTCCGCACCGCCATCCGGGATATTCCGGATTTTCCAAAACCCGGGATCCTCTTCCGGGACATCACGCCGGTTTTGAATGATCCGGTTCTCTTCAGGGCGGCGATCGCCGGGTTCGTGCAGGGGTGCCGCGCGGCTCAAGCGCAGCGCATTGCCGGCATCGACGCGCGCGGCTTCCTTTTTGGAACGACCGTCGCCCACGAGCTTGGGCTTGGTTTCGTGCCGATCCGCAAAAAAGGAAAGCTGCCTTTCCGCACGATCTCGCAAACCTACGATCTCGAATACGGCAGTTCCGAAGTCGAAGTGCATACCGACGCGTTTGCAAAAGACGAACGGGTCGTGCTCATTGATGATCTGCTCGCCACGGGGGGAACCGCGGGAGCGGCCGTGAAGCTGATCGAACTCGCGGGTGCCCGCGTTGTGCTGGCTCAATTCCTTATCGAGCTCGCTGATCTGGGAGGCCGCGCCTTGTTGCCGGGCATTCCCGTCACTTCGCTCGTTTGCTATCCTTGAAGGCGGAGTAAAGCGTCACGACGCCAAGGCACATGGGACGCGGCGGGTTGCAGGCGAGTCCTTCCGCCCCGATCAGCGCGTTCATCGAATCCCCCCGCGGAAACGCTTCAATCGACTCGGCGAGGTAGGCGTAAGCCTCCGGTCTTCCCGTCGTCCATCCGGCCACAGGCGGCAGGATGCGGTGCAGATACTGGCGGTAAATCCAGCGGGCGAGCGGTTGGTCGGGAAGGCTGAAATCCAACACCACAAGCAGCCCCCCCTCGCGCAGAACGCGGGCCATTTCCTTCACCGCGCCCGGCCACGACGCCATGTTGCGCAGCCCGAAGGCGACCGTCACCACATCGAAGAGTCCCTCTGCAAAAGGAAGGGCCAGCGCATCCGCATGCACGAGATGGGGCACGCCTTTTCGGCGCGCTTCTTCAAGCATCGCGGGGCAAAAATCCGCCCCGGTCACGTGCGCCTGCGGACAGGCTTTGAGCAGGGCGATCACGAGATCGCCGCTTCCGGTGGCAAGGTCGAGAACCCGTTCCGGCTTTTGCCGCGCGACAAGCCGCGCCACCCGCGTCCGCCAGACAAAATCCATCCCGCCGCTCAGCAGGTGGTTCGCAAAATCATACCGTTTGGAAATCGCGGAAAACGTGCTGCGGACAAATTCGGGATCCTGTTGTGGCAGCGTCGTGGGCAAAGGGCTTGGGATTTTCCGTGATGAAAAATGCTCACGAGAGGATTCGAACCTCCAAGGGTTACCCCATACGGTCCTGAGCCGTACGCGTCTGCCAGTTCCGCCACGTGAGCGATGGAAGGGGGAAACTATCCCCGCAATCCGCCCGTCTGTAAATCGCAAAAAACCGGCGGGTCTTCCTTCTTTTCGGTGTCGGGATATTTCAACACGACCTCTTCGGCGGCGGTGTTGCCGGATTTCACCCCGTTTTCTCTCTGCGTGCGACGAGCGAGAATTCCTGACGGAGTTTTGCAATATGATTGGCCGGGAGAACGCCGCGCCACTGGCTGCCCGGATAGAGGATCGCGTTTTTTCCGATGAGCGAACCCGGGCTCAGGACGCTGTTGCAGCCAACCTCGGCCTGATCGCCGACGATCGCCCCGAATTTGCGCAGCCCGGTCGCAACAGCACCTTCGGGCGTCGTGACGAGAATTTGTGATTTGTCGAGCTTCACGTTGGAAAGAATAGCCCCCGCGCCCAGGTGGGCTTTGAACCCGAGGATCGAGTCTCCGACATAGTTATAGTGCGGCACCTGCGCTCCGTCGAAAACAAGGCAGTTTTTGAACTCGGACGCATTGCCGGCAACCACTCCGTTGCCGATGAGGACGTTCTCGCGGATATAGCAACCGTTGCGGATCTCGCAGTCTTCTCCGATCCAAGCCGGCCCCTTGATCATCGCCCCGTGCTCGATGACCGTGCCTTTGCCGACAAAGACCGCCGTGCTGACAAACGGCTTGCCGAGCAGCTTGCCGAAGATCCCGGGCTTGAGTCGGAATTGCAGATAAGCCGCAATCTTTGGCAGGGCCTGCCAGACATGGTCGATGTTGTCGAAGATGACCCGGTGCTCGGTGTGGTTGAGGTCGAAAAACGTTTCGGGAGAAAACATGATATCAGGCGGTTGTTGCCAGCGGGGCAGGGGTCGGCTTTTGCCCGTCTTTTGTGTCTTTGAGCGACCACCCGAGGGCGGCGATCTCGTCGCGGATCGCGTCGCTGGCCTTCCAGTCTTTCGCGGCGCGGGCTTCGGCCCGGCGCCCAACAAGCGCGGCCACCGCGTCCGGAACCGCTTCCTCATCGGGTTCCAGCGCCAGGACGGACTGGACGCCGGCAAGCCAGGTAGCGAGGGCTTTGGCCCCGGATGGCGAAAGGCTGCCCGCATCGAGGCGGCGGTTGGTTTCCCGAATCACATCAAAGACCGCCGCAAGAGCCGCGGAAATATTGAGATCGTCATCGAGCGCGTTGCCGAAGCCGTCGAGTTCCGGGATGTCCGGCCGCTCTTCCCCGGTCGCCGGGGCCGCTGCTTCGTGGATGCGCGCGGACCACTCATCAAGGCGGACGAGTGCGCTGCGGGCGGCGGCGAGCCCGTCGAAGGTGAAGTTGAGCGGTTCGCGGTATTTCACGGAAAGGAGCGCGTAACGAACCTCGCGGCCGGTCCATCGTTTTTCCATGAGGTCGCGGAGCGTGAAGAAGTTGCCGGTGCTCTTCGCCATTTTCGTGCCCTCGACCTGGAGGTGCTTGCAATGCATCCAGAGCCGGACGAACGGGAGACCGGTCACGCCCTCGCTCTGGGCGATCTCGGCTTCGTGGTGCGGAAAAATGTTGTCCTCGCCGCCGCAGTGGATATCGAGCCGGGGCCCGAGGATTCCGGTTGCCATCGCGCTGCACTCGATGTGCCAGCCCGGACGTCCGCGCCCCCAGGGACTCTCCCATCCGACATCGCCGTCCGCCGCGTCCCAGGCTTTCCAGAGCGCAAAGTCGCCGACATTTTCTTTCTCGTATTCATCGCTGCTCACGCGGGTGCCGGGCTGGAGGTCGTCGAGAACGATGTGCGCGAGCTTTCCATAGGCCGCGAACGAACGGATGCGAAAATAGACCGAGCCGTCGTCCGCGCGGTAGGCGTGGCCTTTTTCCATCAGCGTCGCAATCATGGAAATCATGCGCGCGATGTGGTCTGCCGCCGTGGCTTCCGGATATTCACCGGCCGGCCGGATGCGCAGGGTCTTGATGTCTTCGAAAAACGCGGTCTTGAACGGCTTCGTGAATGCGGCAAGCGGGATGGCCGCGGCCCGGCAGCCCCGGATTGTCTTGTCGTCCACGTCGGTCAGGTTCATGACCCGCCTGACCTCGTAGCCCCGGAATTCCAGATGGCGTTGCAGGAGATCCTCGAAAACGTAGGCGCGGAAATTTCCGATGTGCGCAAAATTATAGACCGTGGGACCGCAGGTGTAGAGGCGCACACGGCCCGGCTCCAAAGGAACAAACTCTTCTGTCTGTCTGGAATAGGTGTTGAAAAATCGGATCGGCATCGCGCGTGGGTGGGCGTTTATCCCGACGACCGGCGGAAAACACCAACGGGCGAAGGCTTTCACAGATCGCATTTTGGCACAATTCAAAATGCCGGCATCTTCGCGGCAATTCGGAAGCCCCGTGCTTTTTCTTTCCTCGACATGTGGCAGTCCGATCCATAGGCTCGCCTTCCAGTCATTCCCGCCAAACTATGCCACGTTACAGCTATGTTGCCCTTGATTCCAGAGGTCAGGAATCCTCGGGTGTTATTGATGCCGAATCCCAAACCGATGCGGTCGGACAACTGCGGCAGAAGGGGTTTTTTCCAAAGACCATCGTCGAGGAGGGAAAAGGTCCTAAGGGAAAAACGAAAGCCCCGGCAAAACCGAAAGGGGTGAACAAGGAAATCAAGATCAACATTCCTTTCCTCCAGCGAAAGACCATCAAGCCGAAGTCGCTGATGATTTTCACCCGTCAGCTTGCAACGCTGATCGACGCGGGACTTCCGCTGTTGCGGGGCTTGACCGTGCTCGCCAAGCAGGAGCCTGATCCGGTCTTGAAAAATGTGACCCTGAATCTTGCGGAATCGGTTCAGAGCGGCAGCACGTTCTCGGAAAGTCTTGGCGGGCATCCGCTGATCTTCAACAAGCTCTACGTGAATATGGTGAAGGCGGGGGAGCTGGGAGGCGTGCTCGAGCTTGTCCTGTTGCGGCTGGCCGAGTTTCAGGAGAAAGCGCAGAAGGTGAAGAACAAGGTGGTTGCGGCGATGTTTTATCCCATCATTGTTCTGGTGATCGCGATTGTGATTCTCGGGTTCCTGCTTGTGTTCATCGTGCCGAAGTTCCAGCAAATTTTCACCGACATGTTGAACGGGAAGCAACTTCCGGCTCTTACCCAGTTTGTGATCGGGGCGAGCGACATGGTCAAAGACAACTGGTATTTCATCATCGGGGGCGTCGTGCTCTTCGTGATCGGATACAAGGCTCTCGCAAGCACAAAGAAGGGAATCCAGCTTATCGACAACGTGAAGCTCAAAGCCCCGCTTGTGGGGGATTTGACGCGGAAAAACGCGATTTCCCGGTTCACCCGGACGCTTGGAACGCTCGTCACCAGCGGCGTGCCGATCCTCCAGGCGCTCAACATCACCCGGGAAACCGCCGGCAACATGGTGCTCGCCGACGCCATTTCCAAAGTCCACGACAGCGTCAAGGAAGGCGAGTCCATCGTCCAGCCGCTTGAGGTCAGCGGGGTCTTCCCTCCGATGGTCATCAGCATGATTGATGTCGGTGAGGAAACCGGCCAGCTTCCCGAGATGCTCCTGAAGGTCGCCGAGGTCTATGATGACGAGGTGGACAACGCCGTTGAGGGGCTCACTTCGCTTCTTGAGCCGATCATGATTGTTTTCCTCGCCGTGATTGTCGGCACGATCGTCATTGCCCTCTTCCTGCCCCTCGTCAACATTATCAGTGGGCTGCAGGCCCAGACATGACAAAGAAAAAGCCGCAAGCTGAAATGGGAAAGCCGAATGAGCGGGCTGTTCCGTGCGCGCATTCCGCCTTTCTTCTTCCCTCGGGCTTTACGTTGATCGAGCTCCTGATTGTCATCACCATTATCGGAATTTTGTCCGCCATGATCCTCAACACGGCGGGAGCCATTCAAAAAAAGGGGGCGCGGGCACGGGCGCAGGCGGAGATCAGCTCGCTGTCAGCGGCTCTCGAAAACTACAAGCAGGACATGGGGGATTACCCGCTTTCGGCAAGCAACACCAACTCCGGTCTTGGGAGCACTTCGCTTTACGGAGTCCTTTCCCCAACAAACGGGAAAGTCTATCTTGAGTTCAAGGGGGGAATGACGAACACGAATGGCATCGTGGATCCGTTTGGCATTCCCTATGGCTACCAATACCCGGGCAGCAACAATGCGACGAATTTTTTCGACCTCTGGTCCACCGCCGGAGGAGCGACCAATACCAACAGCTGGATTCAAAACTGGTAGATTGGTCGCAAGGATCGGCCGACGGTTTTTTGCCGATCTCCGTGGCAGAGGCTTCCAGTGCCTGTCCCGGGCATCGGCCCGAAGCCGGGCCCGCGCGGCAATTTTCGCATGTCCGAAGAGATCGAGCAATTCCTGATGTATCTGGCCACCGAGCGGGGGCTCTCGACAAATTACCAACTGACCGTCCAGCGGTCTTTGGACGCCTTTGCCGGGTGGCTTCAAGGCGTCGCAAAAGCCGGGGGCCTTGAGCGGGTTGATGCGCGGCAGATCACCGACTTTCTGGCGTTTCGGAAACGGGCCGGGCTGCGGGCTTCGTCGATCCGGCTGGATGCCGTGGCCATCCGGATCTTTTTCCGGTTTCTGGTCGCACGGCGCGGGTGGGCGGCCAATCCCGCGGAGACGCTTTCGCTTCCCCGTCCGGAAAAGTTTCTTCCGGAGACATTGAATCCCGGGCAGGTGCGCCAACTGATCGAAAGTGTGGACGCCCGGGAGCCGCTCGGCTTGCGCGACCGCGCGATGCTCGAGCTGCTTTATTCCAGCGGTCTGCGGGTTTCGGAATTGTGCGGTGCGCGACTGGAAAACATGAATCTCGAATCCGGCTTTGTCCGGGTGACAGGGAAGGGGGCCAAGACCCGGTTGGTTCCGGTGGGAGAGCCCGCCGGAACGGCCATCGCACACTATCTGGCTTCCGGACGTCCGCATCTCGTCGGACGCAGGACGGGAGCGGAGATTTTCCTCTCCGTGCGCGGAAAAAAGCTCACGCCGCAGCGGGTTTGGCAGCTCATCAAGGCGTATGCCGCCCGCGCCGGTCTCGAAGCCAACGTCTATCCCCATTTGATGCGCCACAGTTTCGCAACGCATCTGCTTGCCGGAGGGGCCGACCTGCGGGTTATTCAGGAATTACTCGGACACGCCGACATTTCCACGACCCAGATCTATACCCACGTCGAGAAAAGCGGGCTCAAAGCGGTGATCAAGAAATTTCACCCCCGGGCGTGAGTCCGTCGGTTTCCAATCGCTTCACGCGGTCGTAGAGTTTGTGGATATTTTTCAGAAGCGCGTAATTCGCTTTGTATTCGCGGATCGGGCGGGCGGGTGCGCCGAACATGATGCTCTTGGCGGGCACATCCTTGGCGATGGCGGACATGGCGCCGAAAATGACACCGTCTCCGAGTTCGATGTGACCGCTGAGCCCGACCTTGCCGGCGAGCGTCACAAAATTGCCCAGCCGGGTGCTGCCGGAGATTCCGACTTGCGAGCAGAGGATACAATGTTCGCCGATCGTCACGTTGTGTCCGATCTGGACGAGGTTGTCGATTTTTGTGCCGCGCTGGATCCAGGTGCGGCCGAACCGGGCCCGATCAACGGTCGTGTTGGCACCGATCTCCACGTCGTCGTCGATCTGAACCACGCCGGTCTGCGGGATTTTTTGCTGGGCTCCGTCGCGAAATTCGTATCCGAAGCCATCGGCTCCGATGACCGCCCCCGAGTGCAGGACGACCCGGTTGCCGATCGTGCAGCGCTCGCGGATGGTGACGTGCGGAAAGAGGCGGCAATTTTCTCCCAACGAGGACTGGTGCCCGATATAAGACTGGGCTCCGAGAATCGATCCCGCGCCAATCCGGGCTCCGGGTTCGATCACCACACAAGGGGCGATGCGAACGCCGTCCCCGATGTGCGCGCCTTCCCCGATGACCGCGGTTGGGTGGATGCCCGGAGGGATTGGAATCGGCTCCGGGGCGAATACCGGAAGGAGCGCGGCAAAGGATGCGGCGGGGTTGTCAACCCAGATGCGCACAGCCGGGACTTCCCCGCCAAACCCGTGCGGCACAAGAACCGCCGTCGCGCGCGATTTTCTCAGGCCCGACAGATATTTGGGATTTCCGAAGAAAGAAAGATCGCCGGGGTTGGCATCGGCGAGCGACGCAACCCCGGTGATTTCAAGATCGACATTCTCCGGGCTCACCCAGCCGCCCGTGCGGGCGGCGACCTCACGCAAGGTCATCAGGGAGCGGCCGTTTTGGGTGCGTTTTTGTTGAGCGTATCGACGATTTCCTTGCTGAAGTCGAGGTCGTTACGGGAGTAGAGGATGACGGGGATCTGGCCCATGCTCAGACCGGACTTGTCAAAAACAACATCATAGGCGGCATTTTTCACCTTGTCGTTCACGACCTTCATAATGTCGTCGATAATGTCTTTGCGCATGCGAACGAACTGTTCCTGGAGCTGGCGCTCGCGGGTGCCGCGGAATTCGGTGATTTCGCGGTCAAGGTTGCGGGCTTCTTCCACTTTGCCATCGCGCAGTTTGGTGGACTTTTCTTTGGCGTCTTTGCTCAATTCGGGTTTTTCGAGACCGGCGTTGATCTTATTGATCTCATCCATCGACTTTTTGAGATTTTCGAGGCGGTCATCGAGTTCTTTTTTGGCGGCGGCGCGGGCTTCGTTCAGTTTGGCCTCGGCATCCTTGGTGCGGTAATATTGGGTGAACACCGAGTTCATGTCCAATGTGCCGACCTTGATTTGGGCATTGGCCGAAGGCGCGAAAGCGCAGAGCGCGATGGCAAGAATGGCGGTGGAGAGGATGGATTTGAGCATGTTGGTTGGTTTGTCTGTTTGTGTTGAGTTGGTGAGTTGAGCCGTTTTGCGGCGGTAGGTCAAGTCTGACCACCCGCCGCGCCTTTCGTTCAAAATTGGTAGCCGATATTGAAATTAAATTTTCCGGGCGGGCCGTTGTATTTGTCGTAGACGACCGGGATGCCGTAGTCCACGCGGATCGGGCCGATCGGCAGATCGAGGCGGAGGCCGAAGCCGATGTCCGCATTGGCATTGGAAGTGCCGAAGTCGTTGGGTTTGACGTTGACAAAGCCGACGTCGCTGAAGATGGCGCCCCGCACGCGCGACACGATCGGGAACGTCATTTCAAACGTGAGGTAGGCCAGGGAGTCGCCGCCGATCGGGTTCGCATAGGAATCGACCGGACCGACGTCGCGGAAGTTGAACCCGCGCATATTGTTCGCTCCGCCGAGGTAGAGGCGATCGAAAATCGGCACCCCGCTGCCATAGCCGCCGTCCACCGAGGAGGTTTTTCCTCCCCAACCGTTCACGATGGCGGCCTGGCCCTTGACGAGAAAGATCAGATCCCAGGGAAGGGAAAAGTATTTGGAGAATTCGAGCGAGAGCCCGTAATCCTGCACGGTGCCGCCCAGAGGGCCTCCGGCGATAAAGCCGTTCAACTCGACGAGCTCTCCCTTCCGGGTGAGGAACAGGCTGTCGCGCGTGTCCCATGTGAGCGCACCGCTGACGACGCTCTTGGTGTAGGTGCCCGCGGAATTATAGATAACCGGACCGATATTCTGGGTTCCGCTATAGCCGCTGCCATAGCCGTTGGGGAAGTAATGCCCGTTCTGGTTAAGGTTGCTGTTGACATTGTAAATCCGGACATCCTCGATCCGGTATTCGGCGCGGGCGGCAAGAGCCCGCCAGATCTGCTTGCGGAATTGGAAGGCGACGCCGAGGTTTTCCTGGCTGTAGACGGCCGAGAGGAAGTTGGCGTTGCGGTAATAGCCTTCCACGCCCGCCGAGAGCTTATATCCGAGAAACCACGGTTCGGTGAGCGACATCACAAAGTCGCTGCGCTGCAGGCCGTATTGGGCGCGGATGCGAAACCGCTCCCCGCCGCCGGTGAAGTTCGGCCAGTTGAGCAAATCGAAATTCGTCTGCTGGAGTTCGGCAAACCCGAGCAGGCTGTCGATCGTGCTGAACCCGACGCCGAAGTTGAACGAGCCGGTGCGCTTTTCCTCGACGATGAGGTTGAGATCTTTGCGTCCGGGAACAATTGTGTCCGAGGGTGCGGTATCCACGCGGGAGAAGTAGTTCAGGTTTTCGAGGCGTTTTTTGCTCACATCCACCAGAGTGGTGTCAAAAACATCGCCCGGTTTCACGGCCAGCTCGCGGCGGATCACTTTGTCCTGGGTGCGGGTATTTCCCTGGATGCTGATCAGGTTGAGATACGACTGGACGCCCTCGTTGACGCGGTAGGTCACATTGACCATGCCGGAGCCCGCCGGCAGAACCTCGGGGATGGCCACCATGTCCACGTATCCCCGTCCGCCGTAGAAGTCGCGCAGGGCTTTCAGGTCGTCGCCCATTCCTTTCGGCGTGAACAACTGTCCGCCGAGCATCTTCATTTTTGCCTGCACCTGGTCGGGCGGGGCGACTTTGACCCCTTCGAGCGAGAGTTGTTTGACCCGGTATTGTGTGCCTTCGACAATTGTCACGACCAGTTCGACGCCGTTGTTTTCGATCGGTCGGGCTTCGATCTCCTTCACTTCCACGTCGGCGAAACCACGGTTCTGGTAGAGCGTGCGGATCGCCAGACGGTCGTCCTCAAGCTGGGAGGGGAGGAGCCTGCCGCTCTTGGTGAAGAGCGAGAGGAGATCCTGGGTCCGGGTTTTCATGGCCTTGCGGATGTCCTTTCCGAGAACCGATTCATTCCCGACAAAGGTGATCCGGCGCACCACCAGTTTCGGCCCCTCGGTGATGCTGAAGGTGATGCGCACCTGGTTTTTTACGGCGAGATCCTTGAGCTGGTATTGGACTTTCACGTCCGAGTAGTTCCGATCCTCGTAGAGTTTGAGAATTTTCTGCCGGTCGTCCTCGATTTTTTCCTCGCTGACGACATCGCCGACCTTGGTGGCGATTTCCCGGCGGATCTTGGTCATGGGGATTTGGTCGGCACCTTCGATGAGGACTTCCTTGATCACCGGACGGCCCTGGAGGAGGACGGTCACCTTCACGCCGTCACCCATCGGTTCCGCGAAGAGCCGGACATTGGAGACTCCCCCCGTGGCGTAGAGGGAGCGGATATCCTGTTCGGCGGTGCGCTCGCTGTAGGGCTGGCCGATCTTCGTGGAAAGGTTGGCGAGCACGCGCTCTTTGGTGATGGCGGGGGCGCCGACATTTTCAACGACGATGTCCTTGACGATCGGTCCCTGTCCGGTTTGTGCGCGGGCGGAGATCGCGCAAAAGACCAGAAAGACCGGAAGGAAAACCGGCGCGGAACGTTGAAAAATCAGTCGGCGGAATGTCATGTTTTGGGCAGCAACCGCAGGTCACCGTGCGGAGCAAAGCGGATTGCATGACGCAACCGCCCCCAAAGGTCAAGAAACGAAATTGGAATCCCGCCTTCAGGCGGTGCTGCGGGTGACACTTCCGCCTCAAGGCGGGCTCCGAACCACCTCGCCGAATCCGCTCAGAGATCGGCCGCGGAGAGCCTGCCACCCGCACGGGTTCCATCGCACACGACGCAGCGGTCGAGTTCGGCGGAACTTTCCACCTCCGAGTTTTCCCAGAGGATCGAATCCCTGACGACGGCCCCGGCTCCGACGACAGCGCCCGGCCCCACCGCGCAGTGGCCTTGGAGTCGGGCCTCCGGGTGAACGAGCGAAGATTCATGGACGGGGGTCGGCCAGCCCGGAACGGCATGCGAGAGCCGGTGGCCTCCGGGCGCGAGGAGGCGGTGCGCCTCCAGATACGACTCCCGGGTGCCCAAATCAAACCAGAGACCGTCCCCGATCACGACGCCCCCGATTTTTCCTCCCTGTTTCAGGATCTCCAAATAAACCGGGATGATCGAAACGCTCTCCCCGTCCGGGATGTGCCGGAAAATTTCCGGCGAGAGGACGCTGATCCCGGTGAAGAGAAACGAGGGATCGGATCGCCCGCCGAGCGCGCCGCGGAAATCGGTCACCAGGCCTGATTTTGTATCGCACTGGATCTGCAAGGGGCCTCCGGACGAACGGAGCGCGAGCGTTGCGATCTGCCCGCCGGCAAGGTGGGCTCCGATGAGCGGTGCCAACGGAAAATCCGCGAGGACGTCGCCATTATAGACAACAAACGGATTGTCGCCGATGAGATCCTCCACGTTTTTGATGCCGCCTCCGGTATCCAGAAGAACCGGTTCGTGGCGGAAACTCACCGGGCGGCCGCGGTAGAGCGCGCGGCCGTCGTGCGTGCCGAGATGGGAGCGGTAGGCCTCCGGGCAATGGTGCGTGTTGACCGCAAAACTTTCAATGCCGCAGGAGATCAAATGGTCGAACGCAAAGGTGATGAGCGGCTTGTGGTAAAGGGGAACGAGCGGCTTCGGGCGCCGTGCGGTGAGCGGGCGAAGCCTCTTGCCGAGCCCGGCTCCGAGAACAAAGGCGCGGGTGACCGACGGCATCAAACGGCAGCCTCCGCCGTCAGGCGCAGAATCGCATCCGCCGCGCAGGCCGCCCCGAACCCGTTGTCAATATTGACCACCGTGATCCGGTTGCTGCAGCTCGTGAGCATTCCGAGCAGCGCGGAAAGCCCGCCCAGATTGGCTCCGTAGCCGACGCTGGTTGGAACGGCGATGACCGGACGGGTCACCAACCCCGCGATGACGCTGGGCAGAGCGCCTTCCATTCCCGCCACGACAATGAGGACGCCGCAGGCGCGCAGACGTTCCTGTTCGCCCAGCACGCGGTGGAGTCCCGCAACCCCGACATCGGTGATCCGCTCGACCTGATGTCCGAAGGATTCCAGGGTAACGACCGCCTCCTCGGCAACGGGAAGATCGCTCGTGCCCGCGCAGACAACCGCCACGGTGAACCGGGAACGCGAGGGAAGGAACCCTCCGACGGTCAGGCAGCGGGCGCGCTCATGCCAGACGGCCTCCGGAAAAATCGCGGAGACCGCCTCAAAATGCGTGCGCTGTGCGCGGGTGCCGAGAACCGGTTGCCCGGCGGCCCGCAGTCTGGAGGCGATCATCGCGACTTCATCCGGCAATTTTCCCTCGCAAAAAATCGCTTCCGATCTTCCGCACCGGGAAGCCCGCGCGAGATCCACATAGGCGAATTCAGGACTCATGGCTGAAGAGATACCGCATGGGAATCATGTCACTTTCGACGAATCCGTGCTTGAGATAAAACAGGCGGGAGTTGCTCGGCCGGTCGGTCAGAAGCGTGATGCGGAGGAAGTTTTTTTTGCGGGCAAAGTCGAGGGCATACGCGATCAATTGCGAGCCGTAGCCCTGGCCGCGATGTTCCCTGTGGATCACCAGATCCTCGAGCAGAAGGACAAACCCGCCCTCGGCCGTGCTGATGGTGATCAGAAGATTGATCATGCCGACAATCTTGTGCTCGTTGCGAAGAACGAAAATCCGTCCCCGGGACGGCTGCTCCAAAATCAGCCGCAATCCGCGCAGTTGCTTCTCGCGGTTCGGCGTGAAATCCTCTTCCTGGGAAAACAAATCCATGAGCAGCTCGGCAAGTTTGGACAAGTCGTCCAGCGTGGCCGGCTCGATTTTCAGTTCGGACATAATGGGATGCCTATCTCACATCCCGGCACCGGACGCAATCCAGGAAGAACAAATCCGCAAGATTTTCCCGATCAATTCCCGGAGGCCTGTCTCCCGAATTTCCTTTCGAGTTCCGGAAACGACCACTGGATCATGGTCGGATGTCCCCGGGGGCTGGCGTAAGGCAATTCGCAGCGGAGCAGTTCCTCCACAAGCCGCCGGGCGCGATCTTCTTCGTAGGGAAATCCGTCCACCGCCGCCAGCCGCGAGACCGAGCGGATAAGCTCATCCAGCGGACGGGGAGAGGCCAGCGAGCCGGTGGCGCGCAAGAGCCCGCAAAGATCCAGCAGCGCATCGCGGGCCCCGCGACCGGCCAGGCAGGCGGGAAGGGCTTCGATTTTGAACGAGCACCCCCCGAACGGTTCGAGCAAAAATCCCGCCGCTTGAAGAGAGGGAAGGTTTTCGGAAATCCAGACCGCATCTTTCGCGGTGAGTTCGACGGCTTCGGGGATCAGGAGCCTTTGCGCCGGCGCGCTGCCCGACGACGCCTCCCGGCGGAGCTGTTCAAACAAAATCCGTTCCGACGCCGAGCGGATATCGAGCATCACGATTCCTTCGCTCCCCTCCATCAGAATCCAGTTTTTTGCCAGCCCTCCAATCAGCCGGAACTGATCGGCCTGCGGAACCGCCGCTCCGGGAATTTCCTGTTGGGGGGAAGGTTCAAAGGCGGGGGCGGATGGCTGCGGCGGCACAGCGGACGGGTTGTCCGTCCCGGTTGGCGGTCGCCGCTCTTCACGCGGAGGGGGCGACTTTTCATCAGGGGGGGGCGTCTCCGGAACAGATGGCGCGGGAGATCGGGATGTGGTCACGGAAATTTGCGGGGCCCGCAGCCCTTCGAGCATCCGGCGCGCTGCCAGAAAGACCGCCTGCCGGACTTGATCCGGGCGATGGAGCCGGATTTCCCGTTTGGCCGGATGGACATTGCAATCGAAGGCGAGCGGATCCATTTCCATCCTGAGAACAGCCAGCGGATGGCGGCCCCGGGGCATCGCCTCGGCATAGGCTTCGCGCAGGGATTGAGAGATGGCCGGACATTGGACGATGCGTCCGTTCAGGATCACGTATTGCTGTTCGCGGTCGGGACGGCCCTCGCCGGGCCGCGCCAGAAAGCCCGAAAGCCGGATCCCGTTTTCTTCCGAGGGCACGAGCGGCAGGAGGCGGGCAAGAAAATCGCCCCCGAAAAGATCGCGGATTCTCACGCCCGGCTCGAGCGTGGCCGCCGCCTGCCAGAGCCGCCGACCGTCGCGGATCAGGGTCAGAAAAACCTCCGGATGCGCGAGGGCAAGAGCCTGCACCTGATGGACAATGTGCGCCGCCTCGGTTTCCTCGCCCCGCAGAAATTTGCGCCGGGCCGGCAAATTGAAAAAGAGGGCCTTTACCTCGATCTGCGTGCCGGGGGCCTCTCCGCTCTCAACAACGGATTCGATCTTCCCGCCGGAGACGAGGATTTCGGTTCCGGCGGCGGCGTCCGGCGTGCGTGTGACAAGGCGGAACCGCGAGACGCTTGCGATGCTCGGGACGGCTTCTCCCCGGAATCCCATCGTGCAGACGGTTGCCAAATCCTCCGCCGTCCGGATTTTGCTGGTCGCGTGGCGCTCCAGGCAGAGCAGCGCGTCTTCGCGATCCATCCCGCATCCGTCGTCGGCAACCCGCATCAGTTGGATCCCCCCGCGGGCAAATTCGACCGTGATGCGTCGGGCTCCCGCATCGACGCTGTTTTCGACGAGTTCTTTGATCACCGAAGCCGGACGCTCGACGACTTCTCCCGCCGCAACTTGGCTGGCCACCTCGTCCGGCAGCAAACGAATCTTTCCCATGACGTTTGACTTCGCATGAATTCGTTCATATGAAAAGGCTGTGATCACTGTCCTCGCTTCCTCTGCGCCCGCGCGGCCCGATTTTCCGCCTCAAAACCCGGCGCACCCGGCGATACCTTCGTTTGCCGATCATTGCGGCGTCGGCACCTCGTTTGCACCGGCCGCGCCCGGAATCAGATAGCCAGCCATGTCGCGCGATCGATTTCGAAATCAACTCTCCTCCCGCATTTCCGGATCGGACTTCGATCCCGATGAGGAACCGTCCTCTTCGGGTGGCGGCGGCCTTTTTTTGTGGACGGTGATTCTTCTCCTGCTTGTCGGTCTGGCCATGTTCACGTGGATCGGGAGTTATTATACATTCGGGCATCCGGAAAAACCTCTGTTTTACAGCGTGCTGACCAAGCTCAAAAAGCTCGATCCTCCGAAGCGGTTCGAACTGACCGCCGCCCCCCGCGGGGAATTCCTGCGCCCGCAACAAATTTTCGAACGCTTCGGGAAACTCACCCCCCGCGAACTCACCGCCGAGAATGAAAAGCTTCTGCGCAACTACCTCCGCAACTACAAGCTCACCCAGGAACTCGTGCCTTACGTTGTGGGAACCTACAATATTCTCGATTCTTTCGATCTGGCTTCCCCGGATCTTTTCCAGTCCGGCGTGGTGGCCGTCGCTCAGGCGAAGGAAAGTCCGGGCGTCTTGCTCGAACAGGTGTTCCCCGCCGAGAAAAAGGTACTCCCCACTTTGCAGCGCACCCTGCTGACCGGACTGGATATCGATCTCAAGCGCGAGAACGAGCTTTCCGCGGTCATTCACGTCGAGAAGCTCGACGACGGGCGGGTCAAGGTCACGGCGGTTTCGCTCCTTTATCCCGGCTATGGATCGACTGTTGCCCCCGGGACATTTTCGCTTGAACCTCCCGCGATTCTCAATGTCGAAGCCGGGCTTCCGATCACCACGACACGCCGCCAAAAGGATGCCGATCAAAAATACAAATCCTACCGTGCGCGGGCCGGACTCACGACGGAAAAGCCCGGGCCGAATACCGCGACGACCCCGCAAAACCGCCTCATGCGCGTCGAGCGTCCGGTCGCCGTCAACAAGGACGCCCAGCCCCCGGTTCCCGCGCCTTCCGCAAGCCCGATTCCAGTCCTTCCGCTTCCGGCGGTTCCGGCAAAGCCCGCGCCCACACCGATCCCGGAGGCCGCTCCCGTGCGCTCCGCTCCGACTCCCGTGCCGGCAAGTCCCACTCCGTCTCCGGTGGCAACCCCCTCTCCCGCGGCAACCGATGGAGCCTGGCCGACGTATGCGCCCGGGCAAATGCCGCGCGGCCGCCTTCTCAACGTGCGGGACATGCCGGAACTGGAAGGGAGAGGACTTGGCGGCGATCGCCTCTACCTCCAGGGGAGCTTTCTGGTCACGGCTTCCGGTGAGAGCCGGTGCGTGCTGCGCGGGCAGGGCCCGATCACCGAGGCGCTCGGTCTTGGCGGAAAACGCGCCAACCTCCGCGTCATCGTCGAGTTCCCGGTCGGCACACTCCCTCCCGGCAAAGGGGCCACCTTTTCGCGCGATGCCCGGCGTCCGTTCCAGATCATTGATGTGAAACAGGGTGCCGACGGACAGTTGAACGTCATGGTTCGTGAAGTCACACGCCCTTAATCCGGTGATCGCGGACGAGATCGCCCGGGAAGGGCCGATCCCCTTTGCGCGCTTTATGGAGATCGCTCTTTACGAGCCGCGATACGGTTACTACGCCTCCGGCCGGGCCGGCGTCGGAAAAGCCGGCGATTTTTTTACCAGCGTGAGCCTCGGGCCGGTTTTCGGCGAGATGCTTGCCGGGCAATTCCTTGAGATGTGGGAGGCTCTTGGCAGGCCGGAAGATTTCACGATCATCGAACAGGGAGCGAACGACGCGCAGCTTGCCTGCGACGTGCTCGACGCTCTCGCCGGGACGGCATTGGGCGCCGCGCGCTTCGTGATTATCGAGCCGTTTCCCGTGCTCCGTGCGATCCAATCGGAAAAACTTCGCGGCCGCCGGGTCTCTTGGGTTGGCTCACCGGAGGCCCTGCCGGCATTTTGCGGAGTCCATTTTTCCAACGAGCTCTTCGATGCGTTTCCCGTTCATGTCGTGCGCTCCAACGGGATCGGCTGGGACGAGTTGCATGTCGCCTCGGGCCCGGGCGGATTTTCGTGGGAACCGTTGCCTCCCGCCGGGGAAGTTGCCAAAGCCCTTGCCTTTTATCCGCCGCGACCCGCGGGCTACACAACCGAGCTCCGCCTCTCCCACCGTGCGCCGCTCGATTCCCTCGCCGCGAGACTCACGAGCGGTTTTCTGCTGGCGATCGATTACGGGATGCCGTTCGAAAGCCTCCTGGCTCCGCACCGCGGCGCGGGCACGCTTTCCTGCCACGCCAACCACCGCCGGGACGACAATCCTCTGGAACGACCCGGAGAAAAAGACATCACGGCGCATGTCGATTTTACGGCTCTGGCACGGGACGCCGTCCGATCCGGATTTGTTCTGGAGGGATTCGCCGACCAGCACCATTTCCTTGTCGGCGCTGCGGCCGCCCGGCTTCGCGGGATGGACGGAGCCGTTCCCTCGCCTGCCGTGCGAAAAAAACTTCTGCAACTCCGCATGTTGCTCCACCCCGAATCCCTGGGCACCCAATTCCATGCGATCCTCTTTTCCAAAGAGTCCGCCGCGGAGGCCCGGCTGTCCGGCTTTCAATTCGCGCGGGATCCGGCGGAAATTTTGCGGCAAAATAAATCAGAACGTCCGGAAGGGTCGCGCGGATCGCTTGGAATGGCGAACAGACGTTGACTCACGGAGCGGCCCGGCGATACTGGAATCATGTCTTCGTTTCTTGCATCGAGTCTGGATCTGCCCGGCCCCTATTGCCGCGACGCCGTGACGCGTGCGGCGCTGGAGCTCCGCAAGTCCCTCGGTCGGCCGGCTTCTGTGGCGTTTGCATTCGCCAGCCCGGACTTCATTCCGCACCTTGAGGAATTCTGCGAGACGTTGCGCGTGGACGGTCATGTTTCCGATGTGTTGGGATGCACGGCGGGCGGCAGAATCCACCGGGCGAACGAGATTGAAAATGGTTCCGGTTGTTCGATTCTCACGCTGGCCTGCGACGTGGGTGAGCCCCGGGTTCTTGAGGCCGGGAATGTCATCGCATCCGGCACGGGGGTTTCGCCCAATGCCTGGGTTCTGCTTGCCAATCCCTTCGCCTTTCCCGCCGACGAATGGCTGCAGGATTTGAACCTCAAGTTTCCCGGCGTCCCCTGTCTCGGAGGTCTGGCGAGCGGGGGAGAGGAAGAGGCTGTCGAAGTTTTTTTGAACGGGCGCGCGGTGGACGCGGTGGCCCTGCCGGTTACGGGAAAAACGGCGATCATCCCGGTGCTCAGCCAGGGTTGCCGTCCGATCGGCGAACCGCTCACCGTCACGCGCGCCGAACACAATGTCGTCTATGCCCTCGGGGGGAACCCCGCCTACCGCGCGTTGGAATCGGCCTTCGAATCGCTGAGCGACTCCGAAAAGTCCCATGCGCGCGGAAACCTTTTCGCCGGATTGGCGGGAACCGAATACGTCGAGGATTTCAAGTCGGGAGATTTTTTGATTCGGAACATTATCGGGGCGGATCCGGATACCGGCGCGGTTGTCATCGGGGGCATCCCGCGCATCGGGCAGACCCTTCAATACCAACTGCGCGACAGAAACGTTGCCGATGCCGATTTTGACCGGGCACTGGGTGATGCCCCGCTTTGCGGAGCGCGGCCCTTCGCCGCCCTCCTCTTCTCCTGCCTCGGACGGGGAAGCAAATTTTTCGGGGGACCTAATCACGATGCCGCACGGCTGTCGGCGGCCATCGGGAAAAAACCCTCCGCAGGCTTTTTTTGCAATGGCGAGATCGGGCCGGTGGCCGGACGAAACGCGATTCATGGCCATACAGCCGCCGCCGCGATTTGGAGCGAAAAACGGGTCTTCGAATAGGACGAGGAGTTACGCGGCAATGGTTTTCATTGCAGCCTCTTCTCGAGAATTTCGCCGGCGACGGCCGGGTTGGCTTTGCCTTTCGAGAGTTTCATGACCTGGCCTTTGAGGAAATTGATCGCGCTGGTTTTTCCGGATTTATAGTCGGCGACCGGGCCGGGGTTCGCGGCGATGACCTCGTCGGCAAGAAGCTCGATGGCCCCGGTGTCGCTGACCTGCTTGAGCCCTTTTTCCGCGACAATCGCGGCGGCGGATTTTCCGCTTGCAAACATTTCCACGAAGACTTCCTTGCCCTGTTTGGAGTTGATCGCGCCGTCGTCGATGAGGTTGACGAGCTCGTCGAGAGCGTCCGGGCGGACCGGGCAGGCGGCGATGCGCAGCGCGGCCGACGCGAGCGCGCTCTGGAGGTCGTTGAGGATCCAGTTGGCCACGTTCTTCGGTTTCTTGGCCCCCTTGGCCGCCTCTTCAAAATACGAGGCGAGATCGAGGTCGTTGGCGAGGACGGCCGCATCGTAGTCGCTCACGCCGTAGTCGGCCACGAAGCGGGCGCGCTTGTCCCAGGGCAGTTCGGGGTGGCGTTCGTGCGCGGCGGCGACGAGGGATTCGGTGCGGACGGGGAGGAGGTCGGGATCGGGAAAATACCGGTAGTCGTGCGCGCTTTCCTTGATGCGCATGAGCGTCGTCTCGCCGCGCACGTCGTCCCACCGGCGGGTCTCCTGCTGGAGCACGCCGCCGCCGCGGAGAAACCCGATCTGGCGCGGGATCTCAAACGCGAGGCTGCGGCGGACGCCCGAAATCGAATTCAGGTTTTTCAACTCGATTTTGGTTCCGAATTTTTCCGTGCCGACCGGCCGCACCGAGACATTGACGTCGCAGCGGAGCTGGCCTTTTTCCATGTCGGCGTCGCTGATGCCTCCGTAGATCATGACCTGCTGGAGAACGGAGAGGTAGGCGAACGCTTCCTCCGGCGAGGCAATGTCGGCCTCGCCGACAATTTCGAGCAGCGGGGTTCCCGCGCGGTTGAAGTCGATGCCCGTGGCGGTTTCCATGTGGAAACTTTTGGCCACATCCTCTTCGAGGTGGATGCGCACGAGCCGGATTTTCTTGTCCTTTGTGGCGATCGTTTTCTGCGCGTCCTTCGGGTAGGCGAGATCGTGGAGAGGAACCGAGCCGCCGAGACAGAACGGCATGTCATACTGGCTGATCTGGTAGTTCTTCGGCATGTCCGGATAAAAATAATTTTTCCGGTCGAACTTGCAGACGGGGCCGATCTCACAGCCGAGCATGAGCCCGGCGAGCGCGGTGAGGCGGAGGGCCTCCGCGTTCATCACCGGAAGCGCGCCCGGCAGACCGAGGCAGACGGGACAGACGTTGGTGTTGGGCTCCGCGCCGTATTCCACGGCACAGGAACAAAACATTTTGCTGCGTGTTCTGAGCTGGACATGGACTTCGAGTCCGATCGTTGCGAAATATTCGGTCATGGTTTTTTTTTCTTCGGGGATGGGGAAGCTTCCGCGGACGGCACCGCGTAATCGAGCGCTTTTTGTAGGTCGACATTTTTGAGTTGTTTTGTCAGCGCCGGATCATTGGCCGCATCAAGGAGAGACTGTCCGGTGATCAGATCGGGAAGGTTGTGATTTTTCAAGGCGGGGTCTTCGAGAAGGCGGATCATGCGCGGGTTCTGGATGATTTCCTGAACGCCCGGATAGTCAAGGAACCGCACCATCGTGGCGCGGTCGGAAACGACCTTTCCGACCTGCGTGATCATCTTGTAGGTCTGCGGAGGCACGATATCGACCGATTCGACGAACTTCCCGGCGGAGCCGAGCTCGATCGATTCCTTGAGAATCGCGAAGCTGCGGAGGATGCCGGGAGCTTCCGCCGCGGGGTGTCCGGAGATCGGGGATTCGGCCATCGTTCCGGCAACCCTCACGATGGAGATCGCGCCCCAGAGAACCGCCAGGCCAAGCAACAGGCCGAACAACGCGCCGCCTCCGCCGAAGAGCAGGCGCACCATGGCGGAGGATTGCTGCGACGTGCGCTTGAAAAGCAGGGCGCCGAGCAGAAGGCAAAACACCAGGACGAAAAGAAGCGCGAGGGCGCCGGTTGCCAGACCGGCCAGGAAGGCGGTGCCCGGAAAAAGTTTTCCCCAGATTGTATAAGCGGCCCGCCCGGCGACATAGCCGACGAATCCGGAGAGCACGAACGCCCCGAAATAAACCGCGCCGCGCACGACGCCCCGACGCCATCCGACAAAGATTTCCCAGAGGAGGTAGAGTCCCGCGCCCAAAAAAAACATCCCCTGCCAGAACGGTGAGGCCAGCGAATGCATGCGTTCAGCGGGGCAGCGCGTCCAGCGCACGCTGGCGCAAGGCGTGGTCGCAAAAGACGAGAGCGGCCATTGCCTCGACAATCGGCACCGCCCGCGGCAGCACGCAGGGATCGTGACGCCCGCGCGCGACGAGGGAGGATTCCAATCCGTCAACAGTCACGGTGGCCTGCGGTTTTGAAAGTGTTGCCGTGGGTTTGAAGGCAACCCGGAAGACGACGGGCTCGCCGTTGCTGATCCCCCCCTGGATCCCGCCCGAGCGATTCGTTGGCGTGCGGACTTCTCCGCCGCGCATTTCATACGCGTCGTTGTGTTCCGACCCCTTGAGCCGCGTTCCCGCAAAACCCGATCCGATCTCGAAGCCTTTTGTGGCCGGAATGCCGAGCATCGCCTTGGCCAGATCGGCTTCGAGCCTGTCGAAAACCGGTTCTCCGAGTCCCGCCGACACGCCGCGCACAACGGCTTCAATCACGCCGCCCACGCTGTCTCCTTCGGCCCGCACCGCACTGATGCGCTCGATCATCGTTGCCGCGGCAGCCGCATCCGGACACCGGACGGCATTGGCTTCGATCTCCGCCGCGACAACGGTTGCCGGATCGACGTCCGCCCGGATGTCGTGAATCGCGGAGACCCACGCGAGGATTTCGATTCCGGGAAAAAGCCGGCGCAAAATCTTTTTCGCGACGGCTCCCGCCGCGACGCGCCCGACCGTCTCGCGCGCCGACGAGCGGCCCCCGCCCTCCCAGTTCCGCACGCCGAATTTTTTCTGATACGTGAAATCGGCGTGCGATGGACGGAAGTGCGTCTCCATCTCGCGATAGGCTTCCGGCCGCGCGTCGGTGTTCGGAACAAAAATGGAAATCGGAGTTCCGAGCGTCACCCCTCGAAAAACCCCGGAGAGGATCCGGCAGGAATCTTCTTCTTTGCGTGGCGTCACAATCGCGCTCTGGCCCGGCCGCCGCCGGTCAAGGTCGGGCTGGATGTCGGTCTCGGCAAGCGGGAGACGCGGCGGACATCCGTCGATCACCACGCCGACGCCGCCGCCGTGCGATTCGCCCCAGGTCGAAATGCGAAACAAGGTTCCAAAGGTGCTGGCCATGAACCCACCATTTGAACCAAAAGCCCCGCCTCAAATCACGCGAATAATCATCCGCGCAATTTTTTCTAAAAAAAGTTCCGCTCCCCGCTTGACAACTCCCCCTGATTTCATGCACGTTCGCGGCAGTTGTTTGTCACCAAACTACTTCAACCAAACCCATACCTCATGAACAAAGTCGAACTCGTAACAGTAGTCCAAAAATCACTCGGCAGCAGCAAGGCCGACGCAGAACGCGCGGTGAATGCCGTCATTGACGGAATCAAGCTGGGCGTTAAGAAAACAAAAGTGGTCCAACTCATTGGATTCGGAACATTCAAGGTCGGTGCCCGCAAGGCCCGCATCGGAATCAATCCCAAGACCGGAGAGAAGATCAAAATCAAAGCATCAAAAACCATCAAATTCGGGGCAGGCAAGGCTTTCAAGGGCTCCCTCTAAAACCGGGAACCCTGAGCGGATTTCCCTCCCGCCACCAAGAAGACCCGTTTCGCCGCAAGGCAGGCGGGTTTTCTCATTTTTTGAGGGATGTCAGAAGCTTACTTCTCGATGAGCTTGATGTCGTCGAAATAGAGCGAGCCGGTTCCCGGCACGAGGGAGAAGACGATATTGATGCTCCACCAGCGGGGTTCAACTTGCGTCTGATCCTCGAGATCTTTGTTGCCGAAATTGACGGTGAACTCTTTTTTCACCTCTGTCCACTGGGCACCTGGGGCGAATTTGATTGTTTCATTTTTCCAGCCCTCACGCCAGTTGAGCTGAAAACCCACCGAGCCGCGCTCGCCTCGGATCAGCTTGGTCTCGCTCAGTTCTTTTCGAACATAGCAGGAAATGTTGACACACGCATCGGAAACCCCGGCTCCCTTCACCCGCATGGAGAAGATGTACGGCTTTTTTATCTTGATCGGATAGGTGTTCTTGAGCTGGTCGACAGGGAATTTGAGCCGGTAAAAATTTGCCGGAGAGCAGAACATAATGGGTTCATTCTCCCCGATTCCGTGCCAGAACCCCGATGGTCCAACAGTCGTGGAGGTATGCGTATTCGGGGCCGGATCCCAGCCACCGAAGGAGGGGGTGTAATACTTTGCAGGAGGCGGAACCATGATTTTATTCTGGCAAGGCATGTATCCGGCCTTGAGGCAGTATGGCCCCGCTCCTGGCTTTGCATCCGGATCGTCCGACGCATTGACCGACGCGATCTGCCCGAAGAAATTTCCCCGCATGAGCCCGCTGTCGCAGAGCCACTCGGCCGGTGGGGTAAACATGCTCGCCTTGGCATCGCTGGTGACCTCGACGGGAGCGGAGAATTTCGGCTGAGTCTTCGTGCCGGTATTGTATGCGATTGCGATCCGGCCGTTGCTTTTCCCGAAGACCAGATCGAAGAGCCCATCACCATTGAGGTCGGCAGCGGCGATCGTGCAGGCGCCGCCCAGCGAGAGGAGCCCGGGAGCTTTGGCGTCCGTCATCGGATCCGGCTTGCTGTCGGGGGCGCTCGGGGTGAACGCCACGCCGGTTTTGATGAAGGAATCGAATGCCAAGGTTTCTCCGGGTTTCCAAGGCTTGCCGCTGTTGAGATAGACGGCCACCTTCCCGGATCGCTCGGCGACGAGCAGGTCGGGAAACCCATCGCCATTGAAGTCCACTACGCAGGGGCTGAGCTGCTCGAGGCCCATGCCATAGGCAAGAACGCTGCGGTTGTTTTCATCAAAAACCGGCCGATCGTTTGATCCTTTGTTAATGAGGAGGTGAATGCTGTTGGCGGAATAGGATCCCTCCCCAACGAGAATGTCGCTACGGCCGTCGTTATTCCAGTCCCAAACCACCGGCGCAAAAACATTCCCCCACTTGTCGTGAGAATCCTTCATGGTCGGAATGACCGCCTGCGCGACAGACGGCGGCTGTTTGAAATCGGGGATCGATGGGGTGCCGGTATTAGGTACGAAGAGAAGTTCTCCGGCGTAGTTGCCGATGAGTAGGTCGTTTTTGACCGCGCCCATTTTGTCGGTGAGAAAGATCCTCGGAGCCCGGCGGGCATAGGAGCGGATGGAATTGGCCGTCCACCATTCCACATCCTTGAGAGGCAGCGGCAGGTCGGGATCGGTCGCGCTCGTGCGCGTGAGAAAAATCGAGGAGAGGTCGCCAGTGGTAAATTTGGGAGCGGTTTTCGTCCCGGAATTAAAGTAGATCCGCAGGTAGCCAAGCGCATCCATCACGGCGATGTCGAGGAGGCCGTCTCCATTCATGTCGGCCACGGAAACGGATACCGGCATCGGGGTATTGCCAATCGCGCCGCCCAAGGTGAGCACGGGCAGCATGGTGGTATTTCCAGCAAGGGCACCTGTCGCGTCGACGCCATACCAGAGGCTCGCCTGCGGCTTGCCCGGAGCAAATCCGGTGAGAATGTTCTGTCCGGGAGGTGCGGGCTTGGCGGGAGGAAATGGGGTTGGCGTCGGCGACTCCGCCTGCAAAGGAAGGAGGAATGCCGTGGCGGCCACAAAGATCAGTATCGGGGAGATTCGCATGTTGGTGCCTGCACTCTAACTTCCCCGGCTAGAGGAAATCAAATCAATCCCATCAATCTCAAAGTTCCCGCCGGCAGACGCCTGCCTGCCGACGGGTTCGGGAATAACGCGACTTCTTGAAAACAACCACACCTTCGGAGAGACTGGGTTCGTAGGGCCGACGTCTCGTCGGCCCCCGACCGGTCAGGCAAAAGGCCAACGGGACGGTGGCCCTACGCAGATTTTCGAAGAGGTGTACCTGTCTATTTCCAAGAATCGAAAACTACTTCTCGTCGAGTGCCGCGACGCCCGGGAGCGATTTGCCCTCGAGGAGCTCGAGGGAAGCTCCGCCTCCGGTCGAGCAGTGGCTCACCTTGTCGGCTACCTTGAACTTCTTGGCAGCGGTGGCGGTGTCGCCGCCTCCGACCACGCTGATCGCTCCGGCAGCCGTTGCGGCCGCGACGGCATCGGCCATGCTCTTCGTGCCTTCGGCAAAGCGGTCGAACTCAAAGACGCCTGCGGGGCCGTTCCAGATGATCGTCTTCGCACGGGCGATGACCTCGGCAAATTGCGCGCGGGTTTTCGGGCCGACGTCGAGGCCCATCCAGCCTTCGGGGATGCCTTCCTGGTCGTTGGCTTCGCGGATTTGGGCATCGGGAGCAAATTTATCCGCGCACACGAAGTCGACCGGCAGGTGGATTTGTACGCCTTTTGCTTTGGCCTTTTCGATGAGCTCGGGGACGATTTTTGCGCCCTCGGGATCGTAGAGGCTGTTGCCGATCGGCATGCCGCTCATGATCTTCTTGAACGTGTAGGCCATGCCTCCGCCGATGATGATTTCGTTGGCCGTGTCGAGGAGGTTGCTGATGAGCGGGATTTTGTCGGCGACTTTCGCGCCGCCAAGAATCGCCAAGAGCGGACGCTTCGGATGGTCAAGTACAGCGGCGAAGGCATCGAGCTCCTTCTGCATGAGAAAGCCCGCGACCTTGTCTGGAAGAGCCACGCCGACGACCGAGGAGTGCGCGCGGTGAGCTGTGCCGAAGGCGTCGTTCACGAAGACGTCTCCGAGTTTGGTGAGGCTGGCGCGGAATTCGGCCACCTTCGCAGGATCGGCTTTTGTGGACGTGCCGTCCTCATTTTTGACCTTGCCTTCTTCTTCGATGTGGAAGCGGAGGTTTTCCAGGAGAACGACGTCGCCGGGCTTGAGTGCGGCACAGGTGGCTTCGACGTCTGGCCCGACGCAATCGGAAAGAAACTGAACCGGCTTGCTAAGAAGCTCGGCGAGCTTGTCCGCGACTGGCTTGAGCGAGAATTTGTCCACGCGCTTGCCGTCCGGGCGCCCGAGGTGGCTCATGAGGACGACCGAGGCCCCTTGCTCCAGCGCGTATTGGATGGTCGGCAGGGCGGCGACAATGCGCTGCGTGTTGGTGATAGCGCCGGTGGCCTTATCCTGCGGGACGTTGAAGTCCACGCGGATGAGAACGCGCTTGCCGACGAGTGAGATATCTTTGATGGATTTTTTCATAATAAGCTAAAAATTGGCCCCGACACTCGTGGCCGCCCGCACGAATTGGCGGGAGAGCACAAATTCGTGGAGCGACTGGAGTTTGCGGGAGAGCGAAATGGCCGCCAATGCAAACGTGTGGCTCTTATCAAGCACGACATTCGCCGGGCGATCATTTCACATTCCCGAATTTCGAATTTTGGATTGCCTATTTCGCAATGACGCGAACCATTTCGAGGACTTTGTTGGAATAGCCCCATTCGTTGTCATACCAGGAGACGAGCTTGACGAACGTTGCATCCAGAGCGATGCCGGCTTCGGCGTCGAACACGGAGGTTTGTGTCTCGCCCCGGAAATCGGTGCTGACGACTTTTTGGTCGGTGTAGCCGAGAACGCCTTTCATCGGGCCTTCCGACGCGGACTTGATAACGGCGCAGATTTCCTCGTAGGTGGCGGGCTTGTTCAGTTCGACCGTGAGATCAACGACCGACACATCGGAGGTGGGCACGCGGAACGCCATGCCGGTGAGTTTTTTGTTCAGTTCGGGAATCACCTTGCCCACGGCCTTGGCGGCGCCGGTTGAGGACGGAATGATGTTTTCGAGAATGCCGCGTCCGCCGCGCCAGTCTTTGTTGCTCGGTCCGTCCACGGTCTTCTGCGTGGCGGTGGCTGCGTGAACGGTCGTCATGAGACCACGCTTGATGCCGAATGCATCGTTGATGACCTTGGCCAGCGGGGCGAGGCAGTTTGTGGTGCAGCTCGCGTTGGAGATGATCGTTTCGCCGGCGTAGCTCTTGTCGTTCACGCCATAGACAAACATCGGGGTCTCATCCTTGGACGGGGCGGAGAGAATGACCTTCTTCGCGCCGGCCTTGAGGTGGGCCTCGGCGGTTGCCTTGTCCAGAAAGAGGCCGGTGGATTCCACCACAACCTCGGCGCCGACCTCGTCCCATTTGAGGGTCGAAGGATCCTTGACGGCGGTGAGCCGGATTTTATTGCCGTTGACGATCAGGTTGTTGCCGTCAACCGAAACCTCTCCGTCGAAGCGGCCGTGAACCGAATCATACTTGAGCATGTAGGCGAGGTAGTGAGGCTCGAGCAGGTCGTTGATGCCGACCACCTGGATGTCTTTGCTGAAATTTTTGACCGCCGCGCGGAAGACCATGCGTCCGATGCGTCCGAAGCCGTTGATGCCGATTTTGATCATGATGGGATATAGATATGTATGGTTGGAATTGGTTTTTTTTCCGAGGGGGCCGCCATTAAAAGATTCTCCCCGCCCGGAGTCAATGAACAATCACGCGAACAATCACACGCACGTCCCGCAAGTTGCGGTGGCAACAAATGTCGCACTGGGGCATTTGTTGCAAAGCCCTTCAGCGGACTTCCGGCCCGGCCAGCAAACGGGCGAGGTGGGAGTCAAGATCGGGTTTGGTTCCGGCCCATGGAAAAAGCGCGTCGATTTCTGCGGTGGTGGCGGATTCGGGCACGGGAGCCAGCCGATCCAGCACAGCGAGGAGAACGGGCGGGCAGAGTTTGGTCTTTTCGCCGAGGCAGAAGTCGATGACCGCCGGGGGGCGGCCGGCACGTCCCATGCGGAGGCGGAGGCCGCGGGCGTAGTCGCTGAACCCGATTTCCCATTGGCCCCCCGCGCTCAGGAGGCGGAGGACGCGGTAGTTGGCGTTGGGATTCGCGCGCTGGAACGTCACGGCTCCGGGTGTTTTGCCGTGCGGTCGGGATGGCCCCACCAACTGTTCGGGCGCTTGCCGTCGTAACGGGCTTCGAAGGCGCGGACGGCGTCCTCCATCGTGCCGTCGGCCGGCACCCATTTTGTCACGTCGGGGAAGTCGGTCGAGGTGTTGGCGGTCTTTTTGGGATCGCGGAACTGGATCGGACACCAGAACGACTCGATGTTGCGCAGCATCTCGCTGCCGAGCGCCCAGACTCCGGTCATCCAATCGCAATACCAGCACCAAAGCAGGTCGTAGCCGATCAGCCCGTCGTATTTATGGCGCGAAAGATTGACCCATTCGGAGGACTTGTATGTCGGCAATTTCCCCAGCCAGGCGACGGGCGGGTAAAGCAAGGCCTCCGCAAGCCGCGCCTGCGCAAAGACGAGGACGGCCGGGGTTTGGATCATCAGGCAAACCTGGTTGCGCACCGGGCCGAGGAGGCGGGCCTGGGCATCGGTGAGCGTGCGGCCCTTCTTCCCCCGAATGGCGCGGTGGACGAGGCAGAAGACGTGGAGAAAGACGAGTTGGGCGAGGACGGACGCCACGATGCCAACCCCTCCCCGCAGGCATCCGCCGGCCACCCAGGGACCCCATGTAAAGAGGGCGACAAAGAGGTCGAGCAGGGGAGCCCGGGTGATCTTTTCGGAAATGGCAAACGCGATTCTGGTGAAGAGGGCGGACGCAACAAGACCGCAAAAAACAATGGCAAACGAAAAGAGAAAGGCAGAGATCATCGGATCAACTTCTCACGGACAGGCGAAGAACGGAACGACTATCTTTTGCTCCAAAACGCATGTGTTGCCTCCGAGAAAGGTTGGCCGGGCCGCGGGTTCTTGTATAGACTCGGCGGCGGATGATTTTAAAACTCGAACCCAAGGGGGAAAAATTCAATGGCGCCAGGGCCGTGCCGGAAGAATTTCCGACGTGAAAAAACATTCCCGCGTCAAACGGTTCGCCCGCTTTGTCATGCGGGGCGGACGCCGCCGTGTCGGTGCGGCCGGGCCGCTCAAAGCGCGCCCACAACTTGTCATGTTCGATTTTGACGGGACGATTGCCGACACCTTCGAGAACGGATTCGAAATTCTCAATATCCTCGCCGGAGAGTTCGGCTTCCGTCCGCTCAAGCGTGACGACCTCGGGCGTGCCCGTGACATGCGCACGCGCGAGCTCATGAAATTCCTCGGGATTCCCGCCACGAAAATGCGGCGGATTTCCAAACGCGGAACCGAGGAGCTTCACAAACGAATGGACGGCATCCTTCCCTGCGAGGGCGTTCCTCACATGCTGCAAGACACGCGGGCACTGGGATACCGGCTGGGGATCCTCACCTCCAACTCCGAGGAAAATGTGGCCTCGTTTCTGCGGCGGCACGATCTGGAAATTTTTGAATTTGTCCGCTGTTCGTCAAAACTCATGGGCAAGGGCCGGGTGATCCGAAGCCTTCTGAAAAAACTCCGCCTCAAGCCCTCCGATGTCCTGTTTGTCGGTGACGAAACGCGCGATATCGATGCCGCCCAAGAGACCGGGGTTCACATGGCGGCGGTGACATGGGGCTACAACAGCCGCCGTTCGATCGAGGCAATGGATCCGGACCACCTCATCGGATCCCCGGAGGAACTTCTGCAGCTCGTGCGGGGGCTTGCAGAGGCGAAGACCTGAGGCTTATTGGTGGCGATGTGCTGGAGACTTGAACAATAAACGGGCATCGTGCATCGTTTCCGCTCTTTTCATGGACACGATCAAATATCTCCTTCCCGAAACCGACATCCCGCGCACCTGGTATAACATTGCGGCCGATCTCCCCGCCCCGCCTCCGCCTCCGCTTCATCCCGGCACGGGACAGCCACTGACGGCGGCGGAGCTCGAACCGCTTTTTGCCCGCGAGCTGATTGCGCAGGAGATGAGCACCGAACGGGAAATTGCGATCCCGCCGGAAGTCCGCCAGATCCTTGCGCAGTGGCGTCCGACCCCGATGTTCCGGGCCCGCCGTCTGGAACGGGCGTTGGGAACTCCGGCCCGCATCTACTACAAATACGAAGGCACGAGCCCAAGCGGTTCGCACAAGTTCAACACCGCGCTTCCGCAGGTTTTCTACAACAAGGCCGAGGGCACAAAACGCATCACGACCGAGACCGGTGCGGGCCAATGGGGCTCCGCGCTTTCGATCGCTTGTTCGATGTTTGAAATTCCCTGCGAGGTTTTCATGGTCAAGGTGAGCTTCGGGCAAAAGCCCTACCGCAAAGCGCTCATGGAAACGTTTGGCGGGCGCTGCATTGCCAGCCCGAGCATGGAGACCGAGGCCGGCCGCGCGATTCTCGAAAAGGATCCGGAGTGTCCGGGGTCGCTCGGCATCGCGATTTCCGAGGCCGTTGAAGTGGCGGCGAAGGATCCCGGCACAAAATACTGCCTGGGCAGCGTGCTCAACCACGTCCTCCTCCACCAGACGGTCATCGGGATGGAATGCCTGCGCCAGTTTGATCTGGCCGACGACTACCCGGACGTTGTCATTGGCTGCACCGGCGGAGGCTCGAACTTCGCGGGCATCGCGTTTCCGTTCATCGGAGAATCGCTTCGCGGCGGTCGCGGAACCCGCGTCGTGGCCGTCGAGCCGAGTGCCTGTCCGTCCCTCACCAAAGGCCGCTACGCCTACGACTTCGGCGATACCGCCAAACTGACGCCCCTCGTGAAAATGCACACGCTCGGGAGTTCGTTTATCCCACCGGCGATCCATACCGGCGGGCTCCGCTATCACGGAATGGCGCCGCTGGTCAGCCATGTGCAGGAACTCGGCCTCATCGAATCGCGCTCGGTCGGTCAGAGCGATGTCTTCCGCGCCGGAGTTGCCTTTGCAAAAGCCGAGGGGATACTGCCGGCGCCGGAAGCCTCGCACGCCGTCGCCGCCGCCATGGACGAAGCGATCCGCTGCCGGGAGGAGGGAACGGCGAGGAGCATTCTCTTCAATCTCTGCGGGCACGGCCATTTCGACATGACCGCCTACATGAAATATGCGGCCGGACAACTTGAGGACTTCGAATATCCGGAACACGAAATTGCCATGGCCCTCGCAGGGTTGCCGTCGGTCGGAAAATGAAACGCCTTCCGCCCGTTTTCCTTTCAGTTCTGCTGCTCGGCGTGCGCGCGGTTTCGGCCGGCGACATCGAAATCAAGGATCCCTGGGTTCGGGCGGTGCCGCCTTCGTCGTCCTCGACGGCGGCATTCCTGGTAATTCTCAACAAGGCCGATCAGCCGGCGGCCTTGGTGGCTTGCGCCTCACCGGTCGCGCGCGAGGTCAAGCCGATGGTCACTACCAAGCAGGCAAACGGAATGCTCGGCATGGAATTTGCGGAGCGCTTCCTGATCCCGGCCGGAAAAAGGCGTGTTCTTGAACCCGGTGCCGATCACCTCATGCTGATGAGGCTCAAGTCGGTTCCAAAAGCCGGAACGACCGTGCCATTGGTGCTGATCTTTGAATCCGCGGGCAAACGCCAGGAAATCAAGCTGGATGCCCCCGTACGCTAAACCCGGCTGTGTCCGATCCGGGAAGAACGGGCATCCCGTCCGTTTGTGGTTTCGTTCACGGGCGGGGCTCCCAATACCGGCAGCTTTGCTGAAACTCGTGGCATGGGCAGCTTGCCCATGCGGGGAAGGTTTCGCATGGGCAAGATGCCCCTGCCACTTAAACGGCCGGTATTGCGCGGGACGCACGTGCCCCCTGCCATGAAAAAAAACAACCCGCTCCCGCCGATTCATGCCCTCGTCGCAACGCTTGTCCTTTGTCTGGCAGTGGGCGGCGGGGCCGTGTTTGTTCTGCTCAAATCCCGCCCGGCCAAGTCGCCCTACTTCGGGCAATACGATGCCAGCGCGCCCGCAGCCTATGATTTTCAACTCACCGACCAGAATGCCGCCCCTTGGCGCTTGAAGGATCAGCGAGGGAATGTCGTGCTCCTCAGCTTCGGCTTCACCCGTTGCGCGAATATCTGCCCGACCACACTCGCCAATCTTGCCGCCATCTGTCGCCTGCTGCCCCCGGAGGCGCAAGCCCGCGTGCGGGTCATCTTTATCAGCTTGGACGAACGCGACGCGCCGTCGGTTTTGAAAAATTATGTTCCATTTTTCAACGAGCGGTTTATCGGCCTGACCGGCGCACCCGGGGATATCGGCAAGGTGGCCTGTGCCTATGGGGCATCCTACCGCAAGGCTCCGGCCGTGAGCGGCGACAAAGACGACTACATGATCGACCATTCGACTTATACCACACTCATCGATCCGGAGGGAAAATCCCGCCTCCTCTACCGGTTCGAGCAGATGCCCGACAGCCCCCGCATCGCGAATGACATCCTGCGCGTGCTCGACATGCCGCCGCTCGCCACCGCTCCATGATCAGACCTCCCGCCCCACGGTGTTCGCGCAGGGGGCTCATCGGATTTCCTGTCGGGTCAGGAGGCCGGGGAACGTGCGGCCGCCTGATTCTGTCGGCGTTGTGCGCCGCCATTTTTTCCGGATGCTCGCCGCCTTCATCTGCGCCGCCCCCCGATGCGAAGCCTCTCACCGGCCGTCAGATTTTTCTGGCAAAGTGCGTTGTCTGCCACTTGGCCGACGGCAAGGGCGTGCCGAACCTCTACCCCTCACTCACCTCGTCCCCCCGCCTTTCCGGCCCTCCGGAAAAACTTGTGCGCATCATGCTCCTCGGGCTGAAAGGCCCGCAGATCCGCAATGGGACGACATTCAATGGCATGATGCCCTCCTGGCGGTTTGATCTGACCGACTCCCAGATTGCCGATGTCCTCAATGACGTCATCGCCAGATGGAGCCCCGGCACGCGGGCGCTCCCGCTCGATCTGGTGACAGCGATGCGCAGGCAAACGGCTTCGGAAAAACTCTTTCCCACACCGGAAGAAGTGGACGGCAAATAGCAACCCCACCGCGCAGGGGTGCTCAAGGCGCCACGCAACGTTGCGTGAGCAATATACACCTTTGCCCTGAAGAAGATTGCGGGTTCGCCTTTGTTGTGTGCCGAAACCCATTGCGCGAGACTGCGGTCGTTATGAAGAAACCAACTCACACACTATCGGTTCAACGGGCCTTCAGCTTGGTTGAATTACTCGTCGTTATTGCCGTCATCGCGATCATCGCGGCGATCGCCATTCCGA